>Ga0335085_10000026_pt1 | contig 564256 bp, 473 predicted proteins | sample Lox_Sample_45_FD_206712 | JGI IMG/M metagenome (GOLD analysis project Ga0335085, IMG submission 206712) | Soil microbial communities from Loxahatchee National Wildlife Refuge, Florida, United States - Lox_Sample_4.5 | ecosystem: Environmental > Terrestrial > Soil > Wetlands | place: USA... | reverse complement strand
GACGATGTGGTATGGTTTCTTCACGGCGGTAGGCTCCTTTCGGGATTTCAGTTTGGCAACCGGATTCTATCGAATCGGCGCCAACCGCCGCCTACCTACCTTCAACTAGACTCGGGACGCCCTCTTCCCTTGTCTTTGTTGGGGTCCTCGGTCATGCGGTAATCGCCAGTGCCTTGCTTGTCGGCAAACTCTACGATTATGTTCTTTCCGATGCCATGGATTTCGTGATAAAGCCACTGCTCGAACGGATAGTCGATGCCGTTCGACGGCTGGCCTGAAGGATGCGATTCGATTTCGTCGGGCGGGCCGTACATGATGTAGATCCGGCCGCGATCGGTCTTCCATCCCGATGACCCGCGCCAGGCGAATCGGGCGCTGGCGTATCCCAGGCGGCGGTAGTGTTCGTTCCGAAAGGCGTTCTCGGAGTTACCGGGCGTCGGATTGCGCCGCTCCCAGAACTGCTCGATGAAATGGTCGCGCTCCGGATTGCTTTGGAGGCCCAGGAATGCGGCGCGCTCGCGCGAAGTAATGATGTAGACGACATCCTGATTCAGCCATTTGGTGTAGGGGTCAATCCTGGCATGTCCCGCCGGGGGCTCGGCCGGAGTGGGAGACTGTGCTTGCCAGGCGACCAGTGCACCGGCCGCGGCCAGCACCAAAATCGCGGCGGAGAAGAACGGCACAAAAGCGGGACGCTGCGATGGGTAAAGCAAACGATGGATGCGTTTCACGAGACTTCCTCCTGTAGAAGCCAGGACCGGCTGATGGGCCGTCCAGCGGTTTTCTTCCAAAGCGGCCAAGGCGGCGGCATAGTCGCGCGCGTCGCCGCTGGCGGCCACTACCAGATCGTCACAACAGTTTTCGCGCTCATTGCGGATCACGTTGGAGATCCACCAGATCGCGGGATGATAAAAGAAAAAGCCCTCCACCGCCGTCTGGATCAGGTTGGCAAGATAGTCGTGGCGGCGGATATGCGCCAGCTCGTGCAACAGGATGGCCTCCATCTGGTTGGGTGGCATTCCGGCCAGCAGGCCGGCGGGTACGAGGATGACCGGCCGCAGATATCCGGCGACCGCCGGCACCTCGGCCAGGGCCGTTTCCAGCAGCGCCACGGGCCTGGTCAGGCGCAGACTGGCGCGCAGCCCGTCAAGCCGCCGCAGCCATGGATCCGGCGCGCGGCACACGCCCCGCCGGCGCAGGTGCCGGACCGCCAGCCAGCCGGCAGCGCCGCGCAGATGAAAGACGATCACGCCGGCGATCCAGAACGGTGTGAACCACGGCAGGGTATCGGCCAGATGCAGCGGTAGGCCGCCGGACGCAGACTGGCTCGCATCCGCCGGCACGCCGCGCGGTAGGGTGCCGGTAATCGCCGGCGCGCCGGCCTGTTGCGGCATGATGCGGAGGAAGGTAATCCCGAAGGCTGCCAGCAGGCCCAGCATGGCCAGGCAGGCGCAGGCATAACGCGCCCGCGGCGAACGCGTGATCCAGATCGCCCCTAACACCATCAGGGCCGCCATGGCGCCCTCCCACAGCGAGTGAAACAAGGTCCAGCCAAGTGTCCGGGCCAGCGGCGTGTCGACCAGTTGCGCCAGGCTGTTCATCGCATCTCCTTCTGATAGTCGTCGAGCAGGCGGCGTAACTCCTCCAACTCCTTCTTGGAAGTTTTGCCGGCTGACAGTGCGCCTACCAGCAAACCCTTCGCGGAGCCACCGAAGGCTCGGTGCAGCAGGTCCCCGGCAAGCTGCCTTTGGGTCCATTCGCGCGGGCGCGTAGGCTTGTATACGTGGGAACGCTGGGATTCATCGCGGCGCACCAGCCCTTTTTCGGCCATCACCTGCAGTTGTTTGAGAACGGTCGTGTATTGGGCCGGTTTGCGCGCGGCGATCACGGCGTGCACGTCGCGCACGGTACTGGGCCCCCGGCTCCAGAGGACGGTCAGGATCTCCAGTTCAGCGTCGGTCGGTTTAGGTGGTTCGCCAGACATCTACGACGACTATACTACGATGCTAATCGTATGTCAAGAGCCGACAGAGCGGCGCCGCCCTGGCGCAGACGGTCATGGTCGGAGTAAGCAGGCGCGCAGATACATCCACTGGGTGCGGACGTTAACCCCGGCGGGCCAGGCACCCCGCTCTCAGCCTACCGTGTTACTGCGGGTTGACTTGGATGATCGCCATCATGCCGGCGTCTTCGTGATCCAGGATGTGGCAATGAAACACGAATTGGCCCGCAATCTGCGGCTCTCGAAAATCCATGCGCAGGGTTACCGTGGGGAACGCGCCGGAACCCGTCCAGGCCGGAACCACCACGGTGTCGCGCAACTGGGGGTTGTTATGCGCGGTGCCGTTCTCGGCCAGGAAGAGGAAGTGAATCTGGTGGATGTGAAAGGCATGCACTTCGCCCGACCGGTTTTCAATGGTCCAATCCTCTACCGCGCCGACGGTGGTGGTGACGGCGGGCGGTCCGGCCATATTGAATACCTTGGGGACCTGTCCCTCCGCGGTGATGAAGTATTCCACCGGACCGTTCGTGCCGTTGGCGGCCTCCGCGAAATAGAACGTACGCTTGGCCGTCACCGTGGCCGTGCTCAGCCCGGCGAAGCGCGGCGCGATCTTGGGAAGCTCACTGGCGGGCCTGGCCTTGGGCAGCGCGGCCGGCTCTTTGGCGGTGGTGCTGGCCTGGATGGTGGCCAATTCCTGCGGCGGATTGGGATTGCCGATCGGGCCGCTATCGAAACCGACCTGCTGAAAACTGGCGGTTTGCCCCAGAGGCGGGCCGGTTACGATGAATTCTGCGCGCCCGGCGGGGGGAATGGCGATGGTTTTGGTTTCGATATCCGTCGTAACCGGAATGCCGTCCAGCGCGATGACCTGCAGGGTTTGCGGGGTGACCCCGAACCAGACCTGCAGGTTGAGAAAGGCCTGCGAAGTGGCATTGGCTACCCGCCAGAATTCCTGGGCGCCCGGCTGCATCTGGATCACGGGGGCGGGCAGCGTCGGGCTGATAGCCGGCTGGAAATTCAACGTCAACTGGTTCGGGCCGGCGATCCAGGAATTGGGATTCTGGAACTGCTGACGCACCACCAGGACGCGTTCGGGCAACCCCGCGACCTGCGGTTTGACATTCTCCATGCCGTTGATGATCAGGACGCCGGCGGCGCCGCCGTTCACCTGCAGCGTAGTTTCGCCGTGCAGGTGCGGGTGATACCAATACATGCCCGGCGAGTCATTCTTGGGAATCGTGATCTTGTATTGAAACGGCGGATCCGTATTTTCGATGGTCGTGTGAATGACCTCGTCCATGTGGCATTTAGGCGGCACGTTCAAGCCGTGAAAGTGCATGTTCGTGGCCGTGGCGCTGATCGCCCCGCCGGTGCAGGCATCGTTGGGAACCGTACGGCTCATGCCAGCCATGCCGTGCATGGACCCATGCGCCAAGGCGCCCGGCGGAGGCGGCGGCAGGTAGCTCAGGCGGTTCGTCAGGGTGAGTTGTAACTGGTCGCCGGGATTCAGCGCCAGGGTGGGCGCTTCCGCCGGACCGCTGCTTCCCTGATAGATGTAGCACTCGTGGAGGAATCCGGAATTATCGATGGCGCTTTGGAGCGTGAAACCGGCCTGCAGAACACCGCTCTGGCTGTCCACTTCGTACGGATTCAGCACCACGCTGCCGGCCGAGGGACGGTCCGGGCAGCCGGACGTCTGGGCCATACCGGCCGCGGCAAACAGCCCACACACCAGCAGGACCCGTAGAACCGTGCGTATCTGATTCATGTTCTCGATTTCTCCGCGCATCTTATGGCGCCGCCGAATATACGGCGATCGAAAGCAAGGCCGCCGTGGGATGTGGATCGGATACGTGCGGGTCCGCCATTTCCGTCAGCGTGCAGGTGGATCCGCTAACCGAAAGCTGCAGCAGGCCGATATAAGAAGTGCCGTTGGAGCCAAACTCGGGAACATAGATGGTCCCGCCCGTACCGGTGTTCGACTGTAATCCGAGACTGCCCAGAAAGGCGTAGTTTTTGTAGAAGCCTCTGAGCGCCGGCGAAGTACAGCCCTTGGTAAGCTGGCCGGTCGCAGCGTTGAAGAAAGCCGCGGTCACCTTGCCGCCTGAGTTGTTGCTGACGAACAGCATCGTGCCGTCGGGGCTGAGCTGGATACTGCTGGAATTCCACGCGTTGCCGAGTGGGTACACTACCGTGGGCGTCAATGAACCGGATGAGATATCGGAAACCTCCGTGGTGCTGACGGTGGAGGCGTCGCCGAAAATGGCGTAGTGTCCGTCCGGCGTGATGATCACGCTGTTGGGCAGATGATCGTTGGCCGCGCCGGTGGAGTTTTGCAGGTCGCCATTGGAAACCGGCTCGCCTGCGGAGATGTCGAACGACTCGATCGACCCGTCGCCGTAAGTGATCACCATCAAATTGCCGTGAACCGCCATACCGTCCACGACCCCGCCGTTCAGACCCACGGATAGCAGGTCGCCCACGAAGGACAGGGCGCATCCGGGGAGCATCTGAAAGGTGGCGATGGTGCTGCTGGAAGTGTAAGAGGCGTATAAATACCGAGCGTTGGCCGCCAGGCCGATGCCGTTGGCGGCACCCGAATCGGTGGGTCCGCCGCGGTACAGGCCGGTCACAGACTGGGTCGCGGCGTCAATGCCGGCAATGTCGAAACTGCCGCCGTCAGCCGCAAACACACAAGCGTCTGAACCGTTGGGCACGACCATGACGCGCGCCGCCGCAAAGAAGCCGCCCAAGGTTCCAATGCCGCCGGTAACCACGCTCGTGCCGGCGCCCAAACTGCCATCGGAGTTGATCGGAAAGAACGTGGCGGCATTGATGACACCCGGGATCGTGTCGTCGTTGGTCACCAGGAAGCTGCCCAGGGGCGAACTGCTCCAAAGCGCCGTGGTGGCGAGTGTGTACAGAGCTAATACGGCCGCTAATCGTAGAGCTTTTATCAGGGCGTTCCCCTCCGGGCGAGTTTCCCCAGTATAGCGCCGCGCCGACGGTCAGGCAAGATTCGCGAACGATATTGCAGGGGAAATCAGCAGGACAGCGGAAAAGTGGAGCGGGAGACGGGAATCGAACCCGCAACCAACAGCTTGGAAGGCTGTGACTCTACCATTGAGTTACTCCCGCGCGGTTTTCATTTGATTATATCAGGTCACCCGCGTCCAGCCGGGCGCGTGCGGTTATACCCGTCAATCCAGGAAGAAATCGCCCCGCAGCGGTTTTCCTGGAGACACCGCGTAGCGGGAAAAATCGGTGACTCCGGCAGACGCCAGTACGTCTTCGTCGATAAAGAAATTGCCGGTGGTCGCGCGGCTGTCGCGCGTCAGGATCTGCCAGGCTGCGTCGGCCATGACCTCGGGCGTGCGGCCGCGCTCGGGCTCCGCTCCGGGGATGATCTGGAGCGCCGCGGTGGCAATGATGGTCCGCGGCCAGAGCGCATTCACGGCCACACCACGCGATCGGAATTCTTCCGCCATCCCCAGCACGCACATACTCATGCCGTACTTGGCCATGGTATACGCCAGGCACGGCGCGAACCATTTGGCACGCATATCGAGCGGCGGGGACAAGGTCAGGATGTGCGGGTTGGCGGCCTTCACCAGGTGCGGCAGACAGGCCTGAGAACACAGGAACGTGCCGCGGGTGTTGACGCCCATCATCAGATCGAAGCGCTTCATGGCCGTGTCCAGCGTGCCAGTGAGGCTGATGGCACTGGCGTTGTTGACCAGAATATCGATTCCGCCAAAGTGCCGGACCGCCTTCTCGACAGCGGAGTACACCTGATCTTCGAAGCGGATATCCACGGCCAGGGGTAGCGCGCGTCCCCCCAGGGCTTCGATCTCCGCAGCCGCCGTATAGATCGTCCCGGGCAGCTTGGGATGCGGCGTTTCGGTCTTGGCCGCGATCACGATGTTGGCGCCGTCACGCGCGGCGCGCAACGCGATCGCCAAGCCGATACCGCGGCTTGCGCCGGAGATAAAGACAGTCTTGCCAGCTAGTGTAGGCATGCGGATTCATTATAGCCGGGCAACGCCTCCGTCAAGCCTCTTCAGGCTCGTAACCGGCGGCCAGGCGCTGCCGCCGAAGCTCTTCTTCCGCCCAAAACCAGTCTTCGTCCCGGCTGCCTTCCGGTGATCCCCGCATTTCCCAATGCCAGTAAGCGAGGCGGGCCAATTCCTCGCGATCCACCACCTCCCCGGTGACGGGCGCTTCGATTTCGTATTGCTCCATGACCGGCATATATGCTCTCCTTCGAATTCCGGATGACCATATTATGCGCCATGCCATTTCGTGAATCAAGGACCTGTTAATCTGATCTGGCGCGGCTGCTATCCTGGAGAGCGGCATCGTGCGCTCTATATGGCAGAAGTGACCCCGGTGCGGTTGAAGCCGGAGACCTTGCAGGCTTACGACGACTACATCCGCAGCGAAGAGTCGGCCATGGACCAGACCTTGTTGGACGGTGTATTCCTGTGGTCGGATCGAGAGCCAGCCCGCGCCCGCCGGGTCGCGAAAGGGGATGTTCTCGCGGAGTACACGCGCGGGAAGGGTCCCCACAGGGTGCCCTCCGGCTTGATTCACGACTGGATCGGCGCCGCGTTGATTCCGCATGCCGGGTTGCCGGAGACCCTGGCGACGATCCAGAACTACGACGATCACAAAGACATCTATAAACCGGAGGTGATCGACTCCCGGCTGATCGGCCGTCAGGGAGATGACTTTCAGATTTACCTGCGCGTGCTGAAAAAGAAGATCATCACTGTAGTGGTGGATACTGACCACGACGTCCACTATTACCAGGTGGACGGGAAGCGCGGCGGATGCCGGTCGCGCACGACGCGTTCCGCCGAGGTGGACGATGCCGGCGAACCCAATGAGATCGTGCATCCCCCGGATACGGGTTATGGCTTTCTGTGGCGGCTGAACTCCTATTGGCGATTTGCCGAGAATGACGGCGGTGTGACGGTCGAATGCCGGGCCATCACACTTACGCGGGATATTCCAGCAGTCCTGCGCCTGGTGATCGATCCCATAGTCCGCAGCCTCCCCAAAGAGGCCCTGATCCAGACGCTCCGGGCCACGCGCGACGCGATTCGGGGAACCAGGCAAAATAGATTCTGTCAGGCATAGCAACGCGATAAGCTCTAACAGATGCCCACGGATCTGCTGGCGCGACTGGAGCAATGGAAGTCCCGGTTTGGAGCCGGAAAACCGGAAGAACTGCATCGCTTACTGCGTGCGGCGATGCGAAGCGAGTTCCGCGATCCCGGTGAAGTGATCCGTTGGCACGAATGCCTGCTTTTCTTACGGGCCTATCCGGCCGATGGTGAGGTCGTGCGGTTGGCGAATCGCGCCTTGTCCTCCTTCGCGCAGCGGACCGCAGGTCTGGCGGAGCAGGCGGCATTCGAGGATCCCACGGTTTCGGGCATCGCCGGGACTTCATTTTCGGCGGTCTTCAGCTACGATGTCGCGCGCTCGCTGGCGGCGCGCTATCCGCGCCGGATCGAGATCGACTGGGAGAATTACGACCAGCTCGACAAGTTCGGTCCGGTATTGCGGCGCCTCCTTCCCCTGGTGGAGGAAGACTGGCCGGTGGAGGCGCACGTGCCTTTCCGCCGGTGGATCGATGCGGCGCGCGGCAGGCGGCAAAGCTCTCTGGCCTGGCTGCTGAACGGCATTGCTCGTCTGCCGCTGAGCGCGCGAGAGCGGTCGGATCTCTACGATTCGCTGGAACTGCTGCTGGTCTGGCGTATCGGCAATTCCAGTGACAGCCGCACGCACATGCGTTTGCCGGAGCGACATCCGTTCTATCACACCACGCCGCTGATCGCGCGCAGGGAGATTTCGCTGGCCGCGGAACTGGAGGCGGCGCCGTTACCGGTGACGCGACTCGCGGGCCCGGAAGGGCGGCGAATCCTCGGCCGGATTCTCGGCAACTCCGCCATGCGCTACCGCGAATTATACGGCTTCACGCATCCCGATGCGGCTCGGGTCTTCCGCGCGGACGCAGGCCGCGGGGTCCAGATCGTCTTTTTCGGCGTGCCGCCCGAGTGGCGTCTGCCTGTGCGGGCATACCACGCGGGAGTGTTTTTCAAGAATGGCGTACCCGCCGGCTACGTGGAAGTCCTGTCGCTGTGCGAGCGGGCGGAGGTGGGATTCAATCTCTACTACACCTTCCGCGAGGGCGAGTCGGCCTGGATCTACGCGCGCCTGTTGCGGCTCTTCCGGCAGGTGCTCGGCGTCACCTGTTTCTCGGTCGATCCCTACCAGGTTGGCTGGGAAAACGACGAGGCCATCGATTCCGGCGCCTTCTGGTTCTATCGCAAGCTGGGGTTCCGGCCGCTGGATCCCCAAGTGGCGCGGTTGGTAGCGCGCGAAGAAAGCCGCCTGCGGCGAGCGCCGGGTTATCGCAGCTCACGGGCCATGCTGTCGAAGCTGGCTCGCTCCTATATGCTATATGACGGCGCGGGCTCCGGGAGCCATGACTGGGACGAATTTCGCGTCCGGAATCTGGCGCTGCGGTGTACGGCGATGGGGGCGGACCGGGATGTGCTGCGGCAGATCGCGAAGGGCTGGAACCGGGAGGAACGGATCGCCATGGAGGCTATCGTCAGGGCCAAGAACGGACCCGACGAAAGACAATACCTGCGCCTGATGCAGCGGCACAGACGGCTGCGGGAGACCCTCATCCGACTCGGCTCCTAGACAAAAAGACTGCGCCGGCGCGACTCCGGCGCAGTCTTCAGTCGATTCGATTGGAATTTGCCTACAGCGCGAAGAATGCCACGGCGCTCACGGGCAGATCCGTGGGGGCGACGTCGTGCGGCTGAAGTCCGGAGCCACCGCGTGGAGCAGCCATCACCGCCTGCATATCGACCACTGCCAGGCAGATCGGCGCGTCAAAGCTGTAGCCCACAAACACGGCATAGGGCTTGCCGTTGTTGGGGCTGGTATAAGCGGTCACCGTGTGCGGATCAAAGCCAGCGCTGAAGGTGCCACCACATGCCGTGCTGCTCGGAATCTCAAAGCTGGCATAATCCACCACAGTCGGCGTACCCGAGCCGCTGGTAGACGGGAGCTGGATGACCGCCGCCGTATTGCCGCCGAACTCACCGGTTACGATTCCCAGGTGGGCCGAACCTTGCGCCACGGCGGCGCCGCTCAATCCGGCGCTGAAACTGTAATCCGTGACCAGAGTGAAGTTTTGATTGGGTGCGGTGTAGGTTCCAGGCGTGCCAGGCGTCAGCACCGCCTGCGTCAGGTCAGTGAGGAACACGTTGTTGGTGAACTCGCCGGGAGCGATGGCGACACCGGTGGAGCAGTCCTCCGCCGACGAGTCGGACTCGGCGCCAGTAATGAAAGTGCTATCGTACTCCATCAGGGAACCGCCGCTCTGGATCTGCAACAACACGTAGTTCTCGGCCTCATTGGCGGAGAGGATCAGGCTGCGGGTCGGGTCGACCGAGATATTCTCGGATACCGCGTCTTGCATCGGAAACGGGGTGTTGAACGTCGGCGTACCCGAGAGATTCAAAATCTGAATACCGTCGCCACTCGAGCCGCCGCTCAGACCCATGTTGATGACCGCCGTGTTAGCCAGGGCATTCACAGCTACACCGCAATTCTGGCAACTTCCGCCCGAAAAGCCGGCAAAAGTGTTACTCCCGCTGGTCAACGTGTTCGACAGAGAAGTACCGGTGATCAGGTAGACGTCGGTATTATTGGCGACGCACACGGTTTGTTGGGTTGCGGGATTGGAAGAACACGAGTTGACGACATTAGTAGTGCTGACGGTAGAGGGGGAACCGATGGTTCCCTCAATATTCTGTACAAAAACGCCCGTCGTGGTACCGGACCAATATCCCTTTGGCACGTAAGCCGTGACGTTTCCACTCGCGCCGCCGGACGGCAGCAGCACGCCGAGCGAACTTCCGGCAACGCAGGCGTTCAGCGCCTTGGTAGAACCGGTTACCGCGACTTCCGAGCAGCTTCCGGTCGTCGTCGAAAAATTCGCGTCCCCAGCCGCGGAATCGGCCACCGTAACAAAATATCTGCCGGTAGTCAGCGTGGCCGGAATGCTGAAATTGACGCGCTTCGTGCTGCCGAGAACGGTCCTGATGCTGTTCCCGGCCGCCGTGGTCACCAATGTGGAATCGCAGCCGCCGCTGTAGATCGTCACCACGATGTTGGCCGGCGTGATCGTTCCGGAAGTCGGGAAGCCCGACCCGGTGATATTGACGTTATTGATGCCAGCCGCGCCGCTGGAGGGCGCTGTCCAGCTATTGAGTCTCACCGATCCGAACGCGGACTGGGCCACGACCAGGCAAAGAACTGGCAGGAGACCTTTCAGAACGGCCGACTTCTGGACCTTCACCCGTTTCCGGCGCAGCACCAACAACCCCAGAATCCCCGTCCCCGCCAGCAGCCAGGTAGTCGGTTCCGGGACGCCTCCGCCGGTACTGGTATTGGCATAGATGATGCCGAGGTCGCCGTCCAGCAGGTTAGGGGAGTCCGACAAACTTACCGTGAACGTGGGGTCGATATTGACGGTCCCCCCGCCGAATAGATCGACCGTCAGCAGACCAAAATCGCCGGTCAGCGTGGCGCTCACCGGTGTCGGGTTGGTGCCGCCGATAGGAATGGCGCTGCCGTCATAGGATTCGCCATCGGGCGATAGAGTGAAGTACGACGATCCGAAGGTTTCCGTAGACCCGTCGCTGAAAGTGACCATCAGGCTCAAATCGGACAGCGGCTCGACCTCTTGAATCGGGAAGTCGGGGTTGGTGCCGTTGATTGGCCCTGTGTTATTTATGATGTCGAACTCGCCGGCGTTCCCAGGAAAATTCAAATTCCAGGAGATGTAACCCACCGCAATGGTGCTGGCAGTGGCCGATGGCAAACCCGCGAGCAGGGCGATGGATGCGACAAGACCCAAGCGCAACACTACCGAGACATTCCGCATGAACTGATCCTCCGAGAATACGACACCATCCCGATCGACAGGCAAATCGCCCGCATGCACCGGGGAACACCTTAAGACATCCTGCCGGATACACTCCCAGACATTACTGCGCCACAGCAGGTACCTTAAGTTTTATACAACGATCGCGCCTGAGAAGTCCAGCAATATCTCAATACAATTTGCTGAATTTCTCGGCAGGCTGTGGGAGCCTCCTGACCGGGCAAAAAGTGTCGGGAAAGTACCGTAACTGCCAGATCTTATTGATCCAAGCCATCCGTTAAATACCCTATAAGGAGAACGGGAGATCACCGGATCAGGGGCGATTCCGCACGCCGGACGTAACTTAATTATTACAGAGAAGCCAACTGCTCCTCGACCGGCTCCGCTCAACAGTACCAGGGCTCGGTCAGGTAGGGAATCGTGGTCCGCGCCGCCCGCGGGGTAACATCCGGGCAAACTCGTGCCACGCCCAGGGCTTTGTGCGCGGCCTGCCATACCAGGCCGAAAATTGTCCGCCGGTGCTGTTTAGCCTTTGCGGCGCGCCCGATTGTGCTCTCGAGTTCCCGCTGCAGCCGGTCCACGCGCGGGTCCGGATGCGTCCATTGATGGCTCAGAAGCGCGGGGTCGAAACGGCCGATGGCGGCCCGGGCTTCGGGCAGTTCCAGGAGCCGCGAGCCGGCCGGCACCAAAAGCCGGATCGCCAACTGCACTGGCGCGACGTGCTCGATCAACTCCAACTCCGCGAGGGTGGCGAGCAGATCGGCGTATCCCTGCAGCGTCATCCATGGATGGAACGGGACGAAAGTCGGCGTAAGGGTCATGCCCAGATCGCGAAAGATCCGGGCCAGACGCACGAAATCGGCACGGGTGTGACCCTTGTCGAAAATGTACTGTAAGACGTAATCGTCAACCGATTCCACGGCGGAGACCACAAAAGCGCAGCCCGTGTCGCGCAGCAGGGGCAGGTGCTCCCGGTATTGGAGCAGGTGCTCCACTTTGGCGGTCACGTCGTAACTCACTTGGGGGAACTCCAGGTGCAAGGCGCGGACCAGTTCCAGGGCGTGTCCCAAACCGTTGAAAAAGTCGGGATCGCCGAAGGTGATGTGCTGCGCGCCGGCGGCCACCTGGCGGCGGATGTCCTCCATCACGATCTCGCGTTGGACGATACGGAAGGTACCCTGATAGACGGGCACCACGGGACAATGCCGGCACAGGTGCTTGCATCCCCGGCTGGCCTCGGTGTAACCCACGGTGCGGCGCGCGCCGCCGGGCAGCACCAGTTGAGCGTATTTCGAGAGCGGCGGGAGCGGGCTACGGTCCGGCGGCAGGAACTGCTGCCTGGCCAATGAAATCAACGGCGCGGGACCGGGCCGCACCAGGCTGAGGAGACTCTCTTCAAACTCGCCGCCGGCGATGGTGCGTACGCCCAGGCTGCGCAGCAGTTCTTCGTTGACCGGCGCATAGAGGCCATAGGCGCAGAGGTGAGCGGACGGGTTGAGTTTCCGGGTCCGTTCGATCACCGGGATCGCCAGACGGGTTGCGGTGTGCATGGGCAAATAGAAGGCCACCGCATCGGCACGACGAAGAGCCGCATCGTCCACCGGCTCCCGCGACAGGTCCAGGCATTCGACTTCGGCGCCCGCCTGACGAAGCCAGGCCACCGGCGAGGCTAACCCGAAAGGCTGCCGGCCCAATTCGTATGTGGAGAGAAGCAGAATGCGCAAGTGCTTGCTTCCAGTGTGGCACATGGCAGATGACCCATGGATGGCGGGCTTGCCATCGGACCGCGCGCTGCTATATCGTCGTGTTCGTGACGATTACCCGACGAACCATTCTGGCCGCGCTGCCGGCCGCCGCCGCGGTGCAGGCCGCCCGCCGTTCCGGAACCTGGAAACCCAAGCTGGGGGTCTTAGGCGAGTATTCCGAATCCAACCTGGACTTCGTCAAGAGCGAAGGCTTTACCAGCATGCAGTTGCGGATTAGCCCCGACCAGGACGACGCCGCCATCGCGCGCATCAAGGACAAGATTGCGCAGTCCGGGCTCTACGTTTCCGCCTTAGCGGTGGACGGAAACCACATCGACCCCGACCCGGGCCGCCGCGCCAAGCAGAACGAGTACGCAGCCAAGTGCATCGAGCTGTGCGGCAAGCTGGGGATTCCCAACATCGGCGGACAGTCGGGCACTATGCGCGGGCGTCCGCTTGCCGAGCAGGTGGACGAAATCGTCCGCGTCTACCACGAGAAGTATTTTCCGTTGTGCGAAAAGAACAAGGTTCGCATCTTGTGGGAGCCCTATGCCGGCGGACCGAATATCGCCACCGGACCGGTGGGTTGGGAGGCATTGTTCAAAGCGTTCGGCGATAGCCCGTACGTGGGGCTGCAGTTCGATCCATCGCACCTGGTGTGGCAGTTCATGGATCCCATCGCGGCGGCGCGGGAGTTCGTGGACAAGATCTACGACGTGCATCTGAAGGACACCGAGATCATGTGGCACGTCCTGCGGCGCTGCGGCATACAGCCGGTGAACCGCACCCGCTGGTGGCGCTTCCGGCTGCCCGGCGACGGATCGATGGACTGGAAGGCCTTCTTCACGGTGCTGGCGGACGCGGAATACAGCGGCGCCATGAATATCGAAAACGAGGACGAGTTCTTCGAGCCGGCATACAGCGGGCACGACTTCACGGAGAATTTCAAACGCGGGTTCCGCCAGGCGCACGCCTTCCTGAAGACCTTGGTGCCGCCCGTGACGGCATGATGGGGTTGACGATGTTGCGCTGGATGAGCGTGCTGTTGTGCCTGGCGCCATTGCATGCGCAGTCCGGGCAGGTTTGCCCGGGCAGCCCGGCCGTCCCGGAAATCACCCAAGGCGTGCGCGCCTTCAAAAACGCACAATACGCCGCTGCTGTTTCACACCTTCGCGCCGCGGTGGACCTGGACGGCAACTGTCTGGCCGCCCGGCTCTACCTGGCGACGGCCTATATGCAGCAGTACATCCCCGGCGCGGATTCGCCGGATAACCAGCAGATGGCCGCATCCGCGCGTGAACAGTTCGCGGCGGTGCTCGACCAGGAGCCGGAGAATACGCTGGCAATGGCTTCGCTCGCATCGTTGTTTTTCAACATGAAGCGCTTCGACGGAGCGGAGACCTGGTACAAGCGGCTGATCGCCGTGGACCCGCGCAACAAGGAAGCGCATTACACATTGGGTGTGATCGCTTGGACGCGGACTTTCGAGCAGATTCAGGCAGCTCGCCAAGCCTCGGGCATGAAGCCGGACGATCCTGGTCCCATTCGATCCGACGATGCGCGGGACGAACTGCGCGCCAAGGTCTTGCCGGCGCTGCAGATCGGGTTGGACGATTTGAACCAGGCGTTGACCATCGACCCCGAGTACGACGACGCCATGGCTTACATGTGCCTGCTCCTGCGCGCCAAGGCAGACCTGGAGGAGTCGGCGGATGATTACCAGGACGACGTCGCCAAGGCCGATGCCTGGGCGCAGAAGGCGATAGAAACGCGCAAAATAAAGGCGTCGCGCCCTGTGAGATAATACACATGTGCACTCTACCAGTGCCGTCTTTTTCCTTTTCCTAACCCTTGTCTTACTCGCGTATTGGTTGACAGCCGGCTGGCGGTTAAGGAAGCGCCCGTCCTATGGCGTGACTTATCCCAACGAGGCAGGGTTTGAGGCTCATGCTATCGCCGGTTACTCCTGGCCATTTACCCAGCAGGACCAGAATTCCGGAACATACCATGTTTTCACCCATGCGACGTCCGCTGCCGACCCTACCTGTGCGCCAGGATTGCCGGATATCGCCTTCGCCGTCTCGAGCCAAATGTGAGCAAAGAGGCACTACCATGCGAGCCAGATTGATACTACTTGCTCTCGCAACCGGGCCACTGGGAGTGGCCCAAGTAACGACCGTGCCCTTCTCGGAGTCCAAGGACGTTGTTCCCGCATTCGACTCCTCTGGCGCCATCGCTCTCCCGGTAGCGCGACTCAAGATTGACGTCACGTACCACGGCGGCAAGAAAGAGCGCGACGAGACGACGGTGCTCTGGCATCCCCAGACCGGGCATTATCTCTGGCACCTTATGACGCAGAACCCGAACATCGACGAAACGGGATTGGACATAAAGGCCATAAGAGCGCAGGAGGAGCAGGCCTACGCCGACGCCAGCGCCCTGATCGACTTTGCTGTGGTGGGCCCCTCCGCAAAAGCGTGGGCGAAGACTGCCGGCAGCCTGGATGATGCAGTCACCGCATCGCTTAACGAGATACAGCAGAATGTTCCCGCCCAGGAAGGCCGTTCGTGGCAGATGGATTACAAGTACGTGCCGGTGTTTGGACTCCCGCTCGGCGTGCACGCAAACGTGCCGGCTGGTTACCAGCCGCTCAACACCATTGAGTTCAATTGCCCACCGCGGCTCGCCGTCTGTCCGCCGAATGGCACGAAGATTGTCCTGATCGCCAAACAGGGCAATAACTTTCGCCTTGTCCTACGCAACGGGTTTGATGTCGAGGTTATAGTCGATCAGAAACTCGATCTCGTCAGCGCACGGCAGTTGACCCAGCCCAAAACCGAGCAGCCCCTTCGGCAGCCATTGCGGATCCCCGTTATTCCCGCGCCGAAATGATGCTGCGGGACCTCGCAGGCGACTCAACACCAGCAGCCAGGGGTTGCTGATGCATGGGGTGATGTCCCTATGGGCTATCGCCATAAGCGTATCGATCCGCGTGTTGTGTCGTGTCGCGCCGAACTGAAGAGCCGTCGCTGGCGATCGGTTCAGCATCCGCCAGGCCTGAGGCAACGGGTAATAGCGCGACCGCCAGAGGCGCACGACTCGGTTCGCCCAAGCGTTCGGTTTTTCCTTGCGGACGCTTCTGTGATTCCCCGGTCCCGATAGTGAGGGCCTTCGGGATCCAGAAGAGCGAGCCGCGGCGTGGGCTGGCCGGACACCAGACACTCTCCGCTGCGTTCACGCTCGCTCTGCGGCTGAACCTGTGCTTCTTCCCCTTCATCTGGGGGCGGCCATCCTGGTCCCATTCGATCCGACGAAGCGCGGGACGAACTGCGCGCCAAGGCAGACCTGGAGGAGTCGGCGGATGACTACCAGGACGACGTCGCGAAGGCCGATGCCTGGGCGCAGAAGGCGATAGAAACGCGCAAAATAAAGGCGTCGCGCCCTGTGAGATAATACACATGTGCACTCTACCAGTGCCGTCTTTTTCCTTTTCTTAACCCTTGTCTTACTCGCGTATTGGTTGACAGCCGGCTGGCGGTTGGCGCGCCTGGCCGTGCTGTTGGCGGCGAACTATTTCTTCTGTGCGAGATATGGGCTGTTTTACCTGGCACTTATCCCGGTTTGTTCAACCATCGACTACCTTGTCGCCAATAGCATGCAGTCAGCCAAGCGGCTGTGGCTAAGGCGGCTGTGCCTGGCTGTCAGCGTGATTGTGAATCTGAGCCTGTTGGTGCTGTCGCGGCACATGAGCCTGTTCCTGTCGCCGGATGTCTGGGATTGGATCTTTCCCTTGAGTCTCTCGTTTTATGCGTTCCAATCCCTGTCTTATACGATTGATATATACCGCCGGGACGCTCCGGCCACGTCATCTTATCTGACTTACCTGGCAGCGGCTTCGTTCTTTCCAACCATACAAGCCGGACCTATCACCCGTCCGGCCGAAATTGCCAGGCAACTGGGCCGCAAGTTCAATTTGACCCCGGCTGAAGGATCGCGCGGATTATTTCTGATCGGGTTTGGATTGCTCAAAAAGCTGTTGATTGCCGACTACCTGGCCGGCAACCTGGTGAATCGCGTCTTCGATACACCGAACTTATACAGTGGCGCCGAGGTCCTGGCCGCGATTTATGCGTACTCCCTGGAACTCTACTACGATTTTTCAGGTTATACCGACATCGCGCGCGGTTGCGGCCTGCTGCTGGGCCTCAACCTGCCAATTAATTTCGACCGGCCGTACACCGCCCTGAATATGGCCGACTTCTGGCGCCGCTGGCATATTACGTTCTCCAACTGGCTGCGCGACTACCTGTACTTCTCACTTCCGGGCAAGCGTACACGTTTCGGTCCGTACCTCAACCTGGTGATCACGATGTTTTTGGGCGGATTGTGGCACGGCACCACCGGACCGTTCGCCATCTGGGGGCTCCTGCATGGCTCCGCGCTGGCGGTCACGCGGCGCTGGCAGGCATGGCGCGGGCGTCGTACCGAGAGCGGCTGGGGATCGCGCGCGGTTCGCATCTTCTGCACCTACCAGTTCGTCTGCCTGACCTGGATCTTCTTCCGCAGTCCCACGACCGCGGTGGCATTCAAGATTCTGAACCGGATCGGATCGCTTACATTCTCGCTGCAGAATGTTTCGCTGGGTGTCATCGGAGTGGCGCTCGCCGCCGCCGCCGGGCAGGCCATACCGAAGAACTGGTACGAGCGCGGCGTGGACCTGTTCGGGCGTACGCCGTTCTACGTGCAGGCGGCGGCGATGACACTGGCGGTGGCCGCCATCGAACTTTGGGCGGGACGCGGCGCGGCGCCGTTTGTCTACACACGGTTCTGAGATGGGCAACTTTCCCCTGCGCCCGGCGTTGACCATCGCGGCATTCGCCCTGATGCTGGACGGATTGGCGCACGTGATGCCCGGGATCAGCATCCCGTGGCCGGAAGCGGCCGGCGAGATTGCGGCCTTCAATCCGGACACCACACCGTTGGGGCCGCTGCGGCCACACGTGCCGCCGGAGGCGCTGCTGCCGCCGCGGTTCACGGCGGCCGTACCCCAAATCCTGCAGGATGGTAACGGCGGCCTGGACCGCTTCTACGCCGCCCTGTGGAGGACCGAGCAGGGCGGACCGCACGCCATTACGCGAATCGTGCACTACGGCGATTCGCCCACCACGGCCGACCTGATCACGGGAGATACGCGGCAGTTGCTGCAGAAACGATTCGGCGACGCGGGTCATGGATTCACGCTGATCGGCAAGCCGTGGGCGTGGTACGAGCACCGCGGCGTGCAGCTTGCAAGTCAGGGCTGGCAAATGGACCCGGGTACGCGGTGGGATCTGCGGAATGGCTGGTTCGGGCTGGGCGGGGTGGTCTTTACCGGCAAGACCGGCGCGTACAGCCGGGTCGTCTTGCGGGACGCAAATCAGACGCATCTGGAGGTCTGGTTCTTGCGGCAGCCGGGCGGCGGGACCCTCGCGGTCTCGTCGGGCGAGGAGGCGATCGGCGAGATCGCCACGGACGCGCCAGCACGCGCGGCGGGCTTTGCCAGCTTCGACTTGAAGCCGGGTACCGGAGAACTGGAGTTTCGCTGCCGGGGCACCGTACGCATCTTTGGAATTACGCTCGAGAAGCCGCGGGACGGCGTGGTCTACGATAGCATCGGGTTGAATGGGGCGTCCGTTTCCGTGCCGGCGTTGTTGTTCAACGAGAGCCATTGGGCCGAGCAGTTGCGGCATCGCCATCCCGACCTGGTGATTCTCAATTACGGCACCAACGAGAGCAGCTTCGCCGAGTTCGTGACGCGGGAATACGAAAAGGAATTGCGCGAAGCCATCCGGCGCGTGCGCACGGCGCTGCCCGAGGCTTCTATACTGGTGATGAGTCCCATGGACCGGGCCCAGCGCAGTGGCGGGGAGATAGAGACGCTGCCGACCATACCCCGCATCGTCGAGATACAGCGGCGCGTGGCAGGCGAACTTGGCTGCGGGTTCTTCAATACGTTCGCGGTCATGGGCGGCAAGGGGACGATGGCACGCTGGTACGACAGCCAGCCGCCGCTGGTATCGGCGGATTTCATCCACCCGACGCCCGCGGGCGCGCGCATCATCGCGTCGGCATTTGTCAGGGAACTGGTGAACGGATTGAATCGCTACAAGCTGCGCCAATTAACGCATCCTGATGCCGTGGCCGAGGTGCGCTGAAGGCATGCTACGCCGCGTTGCCATCGTCTGCCTTTGCCTGCTGGGGTATGGCGGCGGCACGCTGGGCGCCGCCACGGCCGCCAAGCAGACGGCCAGGAAGAAGCCGGTCAAGAAGTCCAAGAAGAAGAAAGCGCGGGTGGCGCGCGTGCGGCGATATGCGGCGCCGCGCGTGAGCGCCGGGCTGCGCGCCGCGTCGCTCGAAAGAGTTGCATTGGGACTCGACGAGCGGCCCGATCCGGTGATCGACCGGCCCGGCGCGCTGGTGCCGTTTTTTGAGCGGCTCTACCGGCTCACGAACGGCGACGGTCCGGCAGTCCATGTCCTGCATTTCGGCGACTCCCACACGGCCGCCGACGACTGGACCGGCGCGTTGCGCGAACTCTTCCAGGCGCGCTTCGGCGACGGCGGCGCGGGCTTCTCCCTGGCCGGGACGCCGTTCAAAGGCTATCGCCGGTTTGACGTGCGGGGCGGTGAGAGCCGCGGCTGGGAGTCCGCCGGACTACGCACCGGTGAGGGTGACGGATACTTCGGCCTGGGAGGCGTCAGCATCGCGACCGGGCGCGCGGGTCAAACGATCTACCTGGACGCCGATTGCGATTCGGTCGAGTTGGACTATCTGCAGCAGCCGGGCGGCGGGCGGATCCTGCTGACCGATAATGGCGAGACAGTGGAAGAGGCCTCGACGGAAGGTCCGTTCGCCCCGGGGGCGATCATGCATGCCGCCGCACCCGGGCATCATCGTTTCGAAGTCCGCACGCTCGAGCCGGCCCCAGTGCGTTTGTTCGGCTGGGTGACCCAAACGGAAAAGGGCATCACCTACGAATCCATGGGGATCAACGGCGCCGAGGCCGCCCTGATCGAGCGCTGGGACGAGAAGATGCACGACTACTACGTGGCGCGGCGCGACCCGGCGCTGATCGTGTTGGCCTACGGTACCAACGAAGCCGGCGATTCGAAGTGGACTGAGGAAGGTTACCTGGAGACGTTCTCGGCCATATTGCAGCGGCTGCGGCGGGCCGCTCCGGCGGCGTCGATTCTGGTACTGGGCCCGCCGGACCGCTTCTACCGGGTGAAGGGACACTGGCGCCCGTACCCGGCCGTGGACCGCATCGTTGCCGCGCAGCAGGAAGCCTGCCGGCAGAACCACGCCGCCTATTGGAACACGCGCGCGCGCATGGGCGCGGAGGGCTCCATGGTGAACTGGGTTTACGCCGGGCTCGCGCAGGGCGATTACGTGCACTTCACGTCGCTGGGCTACCAGCGACTGGCCAACGTGCTGTTTCAAGATATAATGCGCCTGTACGAGAGCTACCTCAAGGTCCGTCCTGAAGTTTCCACCCAAGCCACAGATGAACAGACAAGCCAAGATCATTGAGATTGTGGAGAAACTGTCCGGCAAGCCGCTGGCGATCGCGGCGGATGAATCGTTGTTCGAGTCGGGCGTTCTGGACTCGTTTGCCCTGACGGATATGGTCGGCGCCCTGGAGAAGGAATTCTCCCTGCGCATACCGGACTCCGATCTGACTCCCCGGAAGTTCGATTCCATCGAACGCATCGCGGCGTATCTCGAAAGCCACTCCTGACTATGGCGTATCTGCGGGGGTTTGGCGCGTACCTGCCCGCGCGCGTGGTCGATAACGCCGAGTTGGCCGCGGCGACAGGCGCGGAGCCGGAATGGATTCTGCGGCAGACCGGCATCGAGCAGCGGCGGTTCGCCGCGGCGGACGAGTCCGTCGCTTCACTGGGCGTGCGGGCGGCGAAGAACTGCCTGGAGAACGCCAGCCTGCTGGCGCGCGATGTCGGCCTGATCCTGGCGGCCAGCAGTTCCGCGGAGCGGCGCTTCCCGGGTCCGGCGTCGGCCATCGGCGCGGGGCTGGGGATTTCTGGCGTGCCGGCCATCGACCTGCCGGTCGCCAGCGCCGGGTCGCTGTTTGGCGTGGCCTTGGCGGCGCAGCTCGCGCCGGTCTACCGGAACGTGCTGGTAATAGGCGCCGAGGTGATGTCGCGCGTGGTTGGGTGGCACCCCGCAGTGCGGGACACCGCAATTCTGTTCGGCGACGGCGCGGGGGCCTGCCTGGTGAGTGCGCAGGCCGGATTCGCCGAGATCCGGGATGCGCTGATAGCCAGCGACGGCGACTTCGCGGAAGCCCTCCGGCTGGATCTGGACGCGCCCTTGTACATGGATGGCCGGACGATCATCTTGCAGGCGGCGCGCAAGATACCGCGCGCGATTGCGGAGTTGCTGGAGCGGAACCGTGTGGCGGCGGCCGACGTGGCGGCGTTCATCATGCACCAGGCGAACCTGAACCTGATCACCCGCGTGGCGCAGGCGCTGGGTGTGCCGGAGAGCCGGTTCTACCGGAATATCCAGCGGTACGGGAACACCTCGTCGGCATCGCTGCTGATCGCGGCGGCGGAGTGGCGGCGCGAGCAGGCGGACCCGCACGGTCCGCTGGTGTTCGCCGCATTCGGGGCCGGTCTGCACTGGGGAGCGGTGCTGTCGGGCTAAGCGCCGGGCGCCGCGCCGCCCGCGGGACGCAAAGCCGTTCCACGGACTTTGCCGGCGAACTTCTGGCGAAACTTCTGGACCTTGGGCGCCACCACGTACGAACAATACGGCTGGTTCGGATTGTGAGCGAAGTATTCCTGGTGATAGTCTTCGGCGATGTAGAACGCCGCCGCCGGCTGGACCTCGGTCACGATGGGATCGCGGAAGACCTTTTCCGCCGTTAGTTCGCGGATCACGTTTTCGGCGACCTGCCGCTGCGCGTCGTTGTGATAAAAAACGGCGGAGCGGTATTGCGTCCCCACATCGTTGCCCTGGCGATTGAGCGTGGTGGGATCGTGGATGGCAAAAAAGACTTCCAGGATTTCACGGAACGAGACGATCTCCGGATCGAAGGCAATCTGCACAACTTCGGCGTGACCCGTGCGGCCCGTGCAGACGTCCTGGTAAGTGGGATTCGGCTGCGGGCCGCCCATGTAGCCGGACTCGACGGAGAGCACGCCCTGCAGGCCGTCGTAGACCGCTTCCAGACACCAGAAACATCCCCCGGCCAGCGTGGTGGTTTCACGTTTGGACATGGTTCCAGGGTAGCTCATCGGGCGGCGCCGGCGGCGCACACATGAAACCGCAACATCGATCGGAAGATGCCTGGCGCCGCGGCCAGGGTGCGAAATGCGGGGGCCCGGAGCCAGCGGTAGCGGCCCATGGCAAGCAGGAGGTTCGACATGCGCGTGGGTCGCCGGGCGAGACGGCGGTGCGCGGCCTGGTAGCGAGCCAGATCGCCCGCGACCAGCGCATCCGCCAGCGCCAGCGCCTGCTGGAACGCCAGGCACAGGCCTTCCCCCGTGATGGCATCCACCGCGCCGGAGGCATCTCCGACCAGCGCCACATTGCCGCGCCAGACGCGCGGCAGGCGATAGTTCGCGGTCACCGCGCCGCGTTCGGGCGAAGCATGCGATCGACCGGCGAGCCGGGCGGACAGCCGCGGGAACTCCGCCAGAGCCTCCTCGAGTCGTAAATGCGGATTCCGCGAAACCAGCGCCACGCATACCTCACCCGACCGGATCGGCGTAACGTAGATCTGGCGCCGGACACCCCAATACACTTCCATGTGATTCGTCCACGGCGGGATGGAGTAGTGTATGCGAAAACCGTAGCGCTGCGCGGGGAGCGATGCGGCCAGACCGGCCCAGCGCCGCACGCGAGAGTGGAAACCGTCCGCCCCCACGATCCAGCGCGCGGCCGGAACATCCGCCAGGCCGGCGATGGGCGTATCCCAGAGCATCCGCACGCCGGCTGCGGCGGCGGCGTCCACCAGCCTTGCGTGCAGCACGGTGCGGCGGATACCCAGCGCGGAGCGTTCGGGAAAGGCGGCCTGGAACGAAATGTCCCCATCGATGAAACGAAGGCCGCGGAAGGAGTGTCCATCGGTCTCGCACAAGTCGATGCCGATGTTTCGCAACGCCGAGAGGCCATCGGGCATCAGTCCTTCGCCGCAGGGTTTATCGATGGGCGGCACAGCGCCATCCGCCACCGTGACGCTCAAGCCTCGACGCCGCAAGGCGATGGCGGTGGCCAGTCCGGCGGGTCCGCCACCCACGATGAAAACGTCACAGGTGCTCAATGTTACTAGAGATGGACGGGAGCGCGATTGCGTTGCGTTGCGGCCGTTAATTCATCCGGTTGGGGATGTTAACTCAAGCCTTCCAGGTATTGGAAGCTCTGCCGCAGAGACGCGACCGGATCGCCCGGGGTCTCATCCTGTTCGACGAAATAGTGTTTCACGCCGGTCTCTTTGGCGGTGCGAATGACGGCCGCGATATCCACCTCGCCGTTGCCCAGTTCGCGGAAAGCTTTGGCGGGGATCATCTCGTTGAAGCGATGGCCGGTGCCAGGCGCGACATTCTTCAGGTGTACCAGCGGGATACGATTGCCGTATTGTTTCAGAAGGGCGACCGGGTCCGCGCCTCCCACGTGCGCCCACATCACATCCAATTCCAGGCTGACCAGCTTGGGATCGGTAGACTTCAGCAGCACATCCAGCAGCCGCCCCTCGGGCGTGGGCCGATACTCGAAAGCGTGGTTGTGATAGCAGAGATGCATGCCGGATTGGTGGGCCAATTCGCCGGCATGGTTCAGCGACGCGCCCAGTTTGCGGATCATCTCCACCCCGCCGCGGTCGCGCGGGTCGATCCAGGGGCACACCACATACTCGAAGTCATGTTTCCGCGCCTCGTCCAGAGCCGCGGGGAGCTTATCGGGCTCATGCAGGAAGACCTGCGGATCCAGGTGGACGCTCACGGGCCGGAGCGATGTCTGTTTGAGGCTGGGCCAGATGTCGTCGAGATGATCCAGCGTGCATTCGACTTCGCGGTAGCCGATCTGCTCGATGGCGCGCAGCGTTTCGAGCGGATGTTTGGGCAGCACGCGGCGGACCGTGTAGAGTTGGACACCCACGGTGGGCAGCGCGCGGGCGCGGAGGGCGGCGGCGGTCGCCGCGGCGGTCAGGAAACTACGGCGGGAAACAGACGGCATAGGACCATGCTAGCGCGGTTCGCCGGCGATGCTATCATCGGCCTGTGACTCGACGCTCATTTCTCGCCGCCAGTGCGGCGGCCGCGGCCTTGGCTGCGCCGGCGCGCAAAACCAATAACCTGGTCCTGGTGACCTCCGACGGCTTGCGTTGGCAGGACCTGTTCACCGGCATCGATCCGCTGCTGATGAATGAAAAGGATACCGGCATGACCGGCGCCGGCGCGGCGGAGCTGAGGGATCGCCTGTGGACGCCCGGCGCAGAGGAGCGGCGCCGGGCGCTCCTGCCTTTTCTCTGGGGCACCCTCGCGCCGCGAGGCGTGGTGCTGGGCAACGTGAACAAAGGCAGTTCGGTGCGGGTGACCAATCGCTACCGGGTTTCCTACCCCGGCTATTCGGAGATACTTACCGGCCGCGCGCAAGACGACATTATCCACGGCAACGATCCGGTTCAGAATCCGACGCCCAGCTTTCTGCAATTCGTGAAAGAGCAATGGAGGTTACCCAAGGAGAAGGTGGCTGTGTTCGCCTCCTGGAGCGAGTTCCATCAGATCGCGGAAAACCGGCCGGGGGATCTCTTCATCAATGCCGGATACGAGCGTTCCACGCTGCCGTCCGGCAATGCGCGCGTTGCGGATCTGAATAAGCTGCAGTTCGAAGCGCTGTACCTGGACGATAGCGCGCGCCACGACGCGTTCACCTTCGGACTGGCGATGGAATACCTGAAGAGCGTCCGGCCGCGCCTGCTGTACATCGCGTTTGATGAGACCGACGACTGGGCGCACGACCGGCGCTACGACCGCGTGCTCACTTCCATCCAGTTCGTGGATACCGCGCTCAAAGAGCTGTGGACCTGGCTGCAAAGCACACCCGAGTATCGCGATTCCACCACCCTGATGGTCACCTGCGATCACGGCCGCGGCAGCACGCTGGCAGACTGGCACGACCATGGCAAGGATGTCCCGGGAGCCGATCAAATCTGGCTGGCGATCGTGGGACCGGACACGCCTCACAGCGGCGAAGCTCACGACGCGGCCCCATATCATCAGCGCGACATCGCGCCCACGGCACTGGCGGCGCTGGGCCTGGACCCCGCCGCTTATCCCGGCATCCTGGGTACGCCCATCGACGCCGGACGCTATCATTAGCTTCATGCAAATCTCACGACGAACCGTGCTGCTCGGCATCCTGGCGTTGGCCTGTCTGCCGGCCGCGCCGGCGCAAACCGGCTTTTATCTGCACGACGGGGATCGCGTAGTTTTCTACGGCGACAGCATCACGGACCAGCGTCTGTACACCACGTTCGTCGAGACCTACGTGGTTACCCGCTTCCCCAAGATGCACGTGACCTTCGTGCATTCGGGTTGGGGCGGCGACCGGGTGACCGGCGGTGGCGGCGGGCCCATCGATCTGCGGCTGGCGCGGGACGTCGTCGCGTACAAACCCAACGTGATGACCATCATGCTGGGCATGAACGACGGCAGCTACCGGTCTTTCGACCGCCAGATCTTCGAAACCTATGCGACCGGCTACCAGCACATCATCCAGAGCGTCAAGGAATCGTTGCCGGGGATTCGCATCACGGTGATCGAGCCTTCGCCGTTCGACGACGTCACGCGCGCCCCGAATTTCGAAGGCGGTTACAACAAGGTGATGGTGCGTTACGGCGCGTTCGTGCGGGAACTGGCGGAAAAGGAAAAGCTCACGCTGGCGGACATGAACACGCCACTGGTCGCGGCGCTCGAGAAGGCCGACAAGCTGGATGCCGAGAATGCCAAGAGAATGGTGCCGGACCGCGTGCACCCCGGACCGGCCGGCCACCTGTTGATGGCCGAAGCGCTGCTGAAAGCCTGGCAGGCGCCCGCGACGGTCGCGTCCGTGGAGATCGACGCGGCCGACTCCAAGGTGGTGAGCGCCACCAACACCAGCGTCACGGATTTGAAGACGGGCGAGCATATCACCTGGTCGCAGACGGATGATGCCTTGCCCCTGCCGATCGACCTGAAAGACCCGGTGGCGTCGCTGGCGCTGCGCGCTTCGGACTTCATGGACGCCATGGACCGGGAACCGCTGCGCGTAACCGGTCTGACCGCGGCCCGCTACACGTTGAAGATCGATGATGGGGTAGTAGGCAGTTTCAGCAAGGAGGAGTTGGCCGCGGGCGTCAATCTGGCGGCGCAGGCGACCCCCATGATGGAGCAGGCCGCCACCGTGCACGACCTGACCGTCAAGCACAACACCGTCCATTTCGCCCGCTGGCGGCAGGTGCAGGTGCCTCTTGCCGACATCCAGGCGGAACGCAAACAGGCCGCCATGGACGCGCTCGACGCGCTGGACAACGAACTGATCGCGCAGCAGCGGGCCGCGGCGCAGCCGAAGGCGCACCGCTTCGAGCTGGCCGCGCAATAATCAAAGCGCGGCGATTAGTCGTGGCGGATGGCGGCCACCGGATCCACCCGGGTGGCGCGGCGGGCGGGAATCCAGCAGGCGAGGGCGGCGGTGGCGGTCACTATCGCCACGGCGATCCAGATGGGCGCGGCGTGGCCTGGATCGAGGCCGGTGAGCACGGTCCGCAATGCGCGCCCGGCCGCCAGCGCCGTGCCGAGCCCGAGGATGAGTCCGATGCCGGCAGTGGCAAACGCCTGCCGGAAGACCAGCGCGAAAACATGGCGGGGAGCGGCGCCCACAGCCATCCGTATCCCGATCTCCGGTGTGCGCAGCGAAGTTGTGTAGGAGATCACGCCGTAGACGCCCGCCGCGGACAGCATCAGCGCAAGGACGGCCGTGACAGCCAGCAGCAGCATGATGAAGCGGCGGCCGGCGACCGAGTCGGAGATGAGCTCGCGCAACGTAGCGCTGAGGAGGACAGGCTGGTTGGGATCGAGAGCGGCGATAGCCCGGCGTATGGCGAGGGCCATTTCGCCCGCGGGGCGGCGGGTCCGCACGGTCAGAAAGACGGCGCTCCGCATGGCGCCGGCGGCCAGATAGACATTGCCCTTCTCGGGTTCGTCCAGCGCGGCGTGGCTGGCGCTCGAAACCACGCCGATCACGCGCTTCCAGTTATCCGGATGTTCCGGCGTACAGGCGACGCACAGGCGCTGGCCGACCGCCTTCCGGCCCGGCCACAGGCGGCGCGCGACCGCCAGGTTCACCAGGGCGCCGCCGCCGGCGCGCATGTCCTCGTCGCGAAACCATCGGCCGGCCAAGAGACGAATTCCCAGGCTCTGCAGATAGTCTCCGCCGACCACGTCGATTTCGGAGATCAGCCGCGGAGAGTCGGCCGAATTTCCGGCGGAGACGTAACCACCATGATTTTCGCCGCTAAACGGGAGGGCGTCCACCACCCCGGCGCTCTCCACGCCGGGCAGTGCGCGCACGGCCTCGAGGATGCGCTGGTAGAACAGCGCCCGCTGCGCCGGATCGGGATAGCGCTCGATGGCCGGCAGAACCACGGAAGCGAGCACGGGGCCGGACTGGAAGCCGGGATCGGTGGCGATCAGGCGCGCGAAACTGTCGAGCATCCGGCCGCCGGTGACCACCAGCAGCACCGACAGTGCAACCTCGGCTGCCACCAGAGCGGAGCGCAGGCGGTCGTGCCGGGCCGCCGCGGCGCCGCGCGAACCGAACCCGCCTTCTAGCCCGGCGCGCAGCGCCGGCGCGAGGCCGAACAGAATGCCGTTGATCGCGGCGACGGCCAGGGCGAAAGCGAGCACCGCGCCATCGGCGTGCGCGGAGGCCAGGCGCGGAATACTCACGGGCGCCAGGGCCGGCAGGATCTTCCAGGCTGCCAGGGCGAGGAGAAATCCGCCCGCGCCACCGGCCACCGCCAGCACGCAGCTTTCGGTCAGGAGTTGACGGATAATGCGGCTGCGCCGGGCGCCCAGCGCCAGCCGTACAGCGATCTCCCGCCGCCGGGTGATCCCACGCGCCAGCAGCAGATTGGCGACGTTGGCGCAGCCGATCAGCATGAACAGCGTGGCCGCCGTCATCAGCATCCACAGGCCGCGCCCGGAGGTTCCGACCGCGCGGTCGCCCAGGCGGTTCAACTGCAAAACGCGGTCGCGATTCAACTCCGGAAAATCGTGCGTGAGGGCGGCGCTGATGGATGCCAGGTCCTGCCGCGCCTGCGCCAGAGAAACGCCGGAGCCGAGCCGCGCGACAACGCCCATACCCGCCCCGGGATTGGACGGCACATTCAGCGGCGCGGCCCAGAACTCCACGTACGGCGAAGGCGTATGGGCCGCTGCCCGGCGCAGCGGAAAGTTGAAGCCGTGCGGCATGACGCCGACGATCAGACATGGCCGGCCGTTGATCATCACCGTGCGGCCGACCACCGAGCGATCGCCGTGAAAGCGGCGCATCCACAGCCCGTAGCTGAGAATCATCACGTCCGCGTGGCCGCGCCGTTCCTCTGGCGGAAGTATGTTCCGCCCCAGCATGGGTTTGACGCCGAGCACATCGAACAGGTTGGCGCTCACGCGCAGCCCATACAACGCGAGTGGCGTGGAGTGCGGGTCGCCCGCCAGGTCGAAAACCGCGTTGTGATAGGTGGCCACGGCCGCCAGCGTGCGCGTCCGGCGGGAGACTTCCTGGCTGTCATTCCAAATCACCCAGTCGCCCTGGGCCTGCTGCTGCACCTGTGGGAATTCGCTACGCAACAAGACCAGTTCGTCCGGACGTGCGAATGGCAGGGGATCGAGCAGCACGGCTTTGATGGCGGCAAAGACCACCGCGGCCGCCCCCACACTCAGCGCGATGGACAGCAGGGCGACCGCCGTGGGAACGGGTGCGCGGCGGAGGAACCGGATGGCGTAGCGGATGTCGGACAGCAGCGACACAAGTACTATTATGGGCTGAGGGCGTTTTGCCCGCCGGGCGGGCCATTCGGCTCCCGATCATTTTTGCGCCTGCGGCATAACCTTTGCGCCTCTTGCCAACGTCTTAACAGCTTGGAGTTCCTTCGGTAATGAAAACCACCCATATATGTTGCCTTGCGGTAGCGTGCCTCGGCCTGGGCGTGGCAGCCGCGCAACAGCCCGCCCGCGTTAACCTCGTTGGAGGCGTGCAAGCCATCGACACGGCTACGGGCCAGATCACCCTGCAGACTGACGACGGCAAGACCGTAAAGGTCGCCCCGCATCCCAACGCGAAGTGGCTGCGACTGCCCCCGGGCGAGAAAAGTATCGCCAAGGCGGAAGCCATCACGGCGCAGGACGTTGGTGTGGGCGACCGGTTGCTGGCGCGCGGCGAGTTGTCGGAAGACAAGACCGCCCTGGCGGCCAGCACGCTGGTCATCATGACCAAGTCGGACATCGCCAAAAAGCAGCAGGCGGATCGTGCCGAATGGGCCAAGCGCGGGGTGGGCGGGATTGTCACGGCCGTCGATCCGGCCGGCGGTACGGTTACCATCACGACGCGGACGATGGAAGGCAAGAAGCCGCTGCTCATCGAAGTCGGCAAGGCCACTTCCCTGCGGCGGTACGCGCCGGACTCGGTGAAATTCGCGGACGCCAAACCGAGCACCTTGGCCCAGATCAAGCCGGGCGACCAGGTGCGGGCGCTGGGCTCCAAGAGCGAAGACGGCAGCCGCTACACAGCCGAAGAGGTGGTTTCCGGATCGTTTCGCAACGTGGCGGCCACCGTAAAAGAGGTCGACTCCGCCGAGCACATCTTGAAGGTCACGGACCTGACCACCAAGAAGACACTTACCGTGCGCGTCAACGCGGATTCCATGATGCGCAAGCTGCCCGAATTCATGGCGCGGATGATCGCCATGCGCATTTCCGGCGCCGGCGGCGGCGCGGCCGCACCCGGTGGTCCGGGCGCGGGCGGATGGCAACGGCCGCAAGGTGCGGCCGGCACACCTGCGGGCGGCGGAGCCAGGAGCGGCCAATGGCAGGGAGGCGGCCAGGGCGGACCGCCGCGCAGCGGCGATATGCAGGCCATGTTGGAGAGGATGCCGGCGTTGAAGCTGGAAGATCTGAAACCCGGGGACGCGATCATCGTATCCAGCACGGAAGGCACCGATCCCAGCCAGGTGACCGCGATCACGCTGGTGGCGGGTGTGGAACCGATCCTGACGGCAAACTCCGGCGGTCAACGCGCCGCCATGCTGGGTTCCTGGAACCTGGACATGGGCGGCGGAATGGGCGGTGGTGAGCAATGAGGCAGGCATCCAGTTGGCTGGCGGGAGTGGCGCTGCTGTTAGCCGTCTCAACCGCTGTGGCGCAAACCGGCAAGACGATTCGTCCAGCCGCCGGCGGCGGCACCGTCGCCGGCGTAGTCAAAGATCCGTCCGGAGCCGTGATTCCCAATGCGCAGGTGATTCTGACGGACGAGAACGGCAACAATCGCGAGGTGCGCACCGGGGCTGACGGCGCGTACTCCTTCCGCGCCGTCCCTCCGGGCGCCTATTCGATCTCGGTGACCTATCCCGGCCTGTCGCAAGCCCAAGGCGTGGCCGTATCCGTGGATACCGGAACCGTGGCGCACGGCGATGTCTCCATGAAACCGGCCGAGGTGAAACAGGAAGTGACCGTACAGGAGGAGAACACCTCCCAGCTTGGCCTGCAGAGTTCACAAAACGCGGATGCGCTGGTGTTCAAGGGTGCCGACCTGGCCTCGCTGCCGGACGATCCCGACGACTTGCAGCAGGATTTACAGGCCCTGGCCGGGCCCTCGGCCGGCCCCAACGGCGGCGAGATTTACATCGACGGATTCTCCAGCGGACGGTTGCCGCCCAAATCTTCTATTCGCGAGATCCGCATTAACCAAAACCCGTTCTCGGGCGAGTTCGACAAGCTGGGTTTCGGCCGGATCGAGATCTTCACCAAGCCGGGCTCGGACAAATTTCACGGAACGGCTTTCTACGATGCCAGCGACGGCGTCTGGAACGCTCGCAATCCTTTTATCACCACCACGCCGATACCGTCGTTCCTGGCCCAGACGTACGGCGGGAACGTCAGCGGCCCCATCAACGGACACGCCAGCTTCTTCCTGGATGTGGAGCGCCGCCAGATTAATGACAACGCGATTCTGAACGCTTTCGATCCGTCCACCTTCGCGCTCGACCGGGGCACCACGCCCACTCCCCAGCAGCGGACCACGGTGAGCCCGCGCATCGACTGGCAGCTCACCACGAACAATACCCTGAGCCTGCGCTACTCCTACCTGGACGTTAACCGCGACTTGTGGGGCATCGGACTGTACAACCTCCCGGACAGCGGCTACGGTTTCACGCAAGGCCAGCATGTAGCCCAGGTGACGGAAACCGCCGTGATATCGCCCCGGATCGTGAACGAAACCCGGTTTCAGTTCAACCACTCGGAGAGTTATGAGGACGCCGTGACTAACGGCGTGCAGGTCAGCGTGCCGAGCGCATTTACGGAAGGCGGCGCCGGGGTGGGGAACACCCGGCAGCAGGACAACAATTACGAGTTTCAGAACTACTCGACCCTCACGCACGGGACACATACCATCAAGTTCGGCGCGCGCACCCGCGAAGACCGGCTGAACTATTATTCGCCTTCGAATTTCAACGGAACCTTCCTGTTCGCGAACTTCGCAGCCTATCAGATCACCGAGCAGGGCCTGGCCAGCGGTCTGCCTTTTTCGCAGATTCAGGCAATGGGCGGCGGTCCCTCGCTGTTCACGGCCAATGCCGGAAATCCGTCGCTGGCAGCCTCCATGTTCGATTTGGGGGCCTTCGTGCAGGATGATTGGCGCGTCTCCAACCGGCTGACGATGAGTTACGGGCTGCGCTGGGAAGGGCAGACCAACATCCACGACTGGCATGACGCCGCCCCGCGCTGGTCCTTTGCCTGGGCTCCCACCAAGCCGGGCGCGCGCGGTACGCCCACCACCGTGATTCGGGGCGGTTTCGGCCTGTTCTATATACGCTACGCCGATATGGACGAGCTCTTTACCCACGAATACAACGGGCTGAATCAGATCTCGTACGTGGTCACCAACCCCGGCTTTTATTACTTCCCGACGCTGCCCGCCAATTTCCTGTCGACTCTGACGGCCACGGAGAATCAGGCGCAGTTCATTGCGGGCAATAATCTGCGGACTCCCTACTTGATCCAATCGGCGATCGGGGTGGAACGCCAACTCGTCAAGGGGACGACCTTGGCTGTGAACGTCACGGATACCCGCGGTGTCCACCAGTTTGTCACCAGCGAGATCGGCACCGCGGCCGATGGCGCCAAGTTGTTCCAGTTCCAGTCCGCGGGCCTGCTGAAGCAGTTGCAGGTGATCACCAGGATCAACAGCCAGATCGGGAACAAAATGAGCGTGTTCGGCGCCTACATCTGGAGCACAGCGCATAGCAACACGGACGGAGCACTTTGTCCGTCCTCGGCCGGATGCGGCACATCCACGCCGGTCAGCGTGGATAACTTGAACGCGGAATGGAGCCGCAGCTCTTTGGCCGTAGAGAGCCGCATGTTCCTGGCCGGGACCTACCAGGCGCCGCTGCACATCCAGCTTTCGCCGTTCATCGTGGCCAGCTCCGGAATGCCATTCAACATAACCACGGGCGGCGACTACCTGGGCGACGGCATCTTCAACGCGCGGCCGGCGTTCGCCAGCGGCCCGGGCGCTGGCATCGTAGCGACGCCTTATGGCTACTTGAATCCGAATCCGGCGCCGGGCCAGCCGCTGATCCCGCGCAATTACGGGACGGGCCCGTCGCAGTACACCATCAACCTGCGGCTGAGCCGTACCTGGGGATTCGGCACCACGAAGTTCGCCGGCCCCTCCGGCGGCGCGCGGGCCGGCGGCTACGGCGGCCGCGGCGGGATGTTCGGCGGGCGCGGGCCGTTTGGCGGCGGAGGCACGGAGCACCGCTACAATCTGACGCTTTCCATCAGCGCGCGGAACCTGCTGAATCACGTGAATTACGTGGCGCCCGTGGGCGTGATGGGATCACCGTTCTTCCTGCAATCCACCTCCATTGCGGGCGGCTACATGGCGGAGGCGACCCCCACGGATAACCGCCGCATCGACGCGCAGTTGCGCTTTCAGTTTTAGGCCGCTTGGATCTGCCGCATCAGTTGTGCGGAAGCGATTGGAAGAGGGCGAACACCGCCCCTTGCGGATCGCTCACTACCGACCAGCGTCCCACACCCGCCATCGTTTCGGGCCCATAATAAACGCGCGCACCCAACGATCGGGCCTTCGCCGTACTGTCATCGCAGTTGGATACCAGGAAATACAACAACCAATGCGGCGGCACACCGGGCTGCGGCCCAACCGGCGGGATGCCGCCGATAAACGTATCGCCGTTCTTGATGTGCAGGTAACCGGAAGTGTCTTTTTCACCGGGCGTGATGGCCCAGCCGAAGACATCTTCGTAGAACCGCTGGGCGCGAGCCTTGTCGGACGTCAGCAGGTCCGCCCAGCAGAGCGTCCCATCCGTGCCGGCGATGCCGATACCCTGGTTGCTCTTCGGCTGCCACAAGCTGAACGCGGCGCCCGCGGGATCCCGGATCACGGCCATACGGCCGGCGTCGAAGACATCGAAAGGCGGTCGCTAAAACCGTACCGCCGGCTTGCGCGGCGCGGGCCGCCGAATCGTCCGCGCTGGCCGTCGAAATGTACAGCATCCAGTGAGGCGGGGCGTTTCCGGAGCGTTCCGGGCGCAGCGTATACGCCGCCGCGGCATCGCGCCCGTCGAGCCGGAAGATGGTGTAATACTCGTCCGGTCCCATGGGCATGTCATTGGCGTTCCACTCAAAAAGGGACTGATAGAAGCTCTTGGCGGCGGCCTGGTCCGTGGTGCCCAGTTCGATCCAGACGAAATCGCCGGCGGGATGCTTGTCGACGTGGGACATGTCCGCGAGTATACTACGGCGCCGCGCAACCAGCGTGTTACAAATTCATCTCCTGCCCAATCCTGTGGATGGCGATACGCTCCGGCTCTTTGCCGGCCGCGCGGCAGAGGCGCTCGATCGGCTCCTGGCGCGGCTCGCGGCTGAGCGGAAACGTCTGATGATGCACGGGCAGAAAGATGTCGGCCCCCGCGTCGTTGCCCATCTGCCAGGCCTGCTCGGGAGTGCAGTGGTAGCGAATCCACGGATCGTACGCGCCGATCGGCATGATCGCCAGATCGATCCGGCGCGACGTGCGCAGGGTGCGGAAGGCGGAAGTGTCCGCCGTGTCGCCACCGAAGAGCACGCGATAGCCGCCCGCTTGAATCAAATAGCCGTTGTATCCGCGATAGGTGTCGCTGCGCATGCGCGCGCCCCAGTGATTCACCTCAAAAGCCCGCAATCCGATGTGTCCCACGCGCGTACGTTCGCCCCAGCCGAGTTCCTTGACGGCGGCGTAACGGTGGACGCGCAGCAGGTCGCTGGTCCTGGCGGCTGTGACGACCGTGGTGGCGCGGCTTTCAAGAGCGCGCAGGGTGGCCAGATCGAAATGATCCATGTGCGCATGAGAGAGCAGCACCAGGTCGATACGCGGCAACTGCGCGGCGCGCAGCGCGGGCGCCACCAGGCGTTTCAAACCCACGGTAACCGGTCCGATGTTCAGCCCGACGCGGTCTCCCAGGACCGGATCGGTCAGGATCGTCACACCCTCGATCTTCAACAACACAGTGGAGTGGCCCAGCCACGCGGCGTACAGGCCTCGATTGGGCCACTGCTTCGGGTTGGGACGCTCTGGAGCGGGTGAAATAAGACAGCCTCTACTTCTATGATGCGGGCGATCGGCCGCCCGTTGCAACCCGCCCGTGCGGGCAACCGCCCAAAAAGATTTACGCTGCGGCGCGGGCGCGATGGGGTATCGTAAACAAAAGGAGGGTTAAATGGTTCGATTGACTACGGCGCTGCTGGCGGGCGCGATCTTCGCCGGGCCGGTTCTGGCGCAGGATATTAACGGGATCTTCGTGGATCATTGGAAGACGTCGAAGAAGTACATGCTGGCGCTGGCCGAGCAGATGCCCGCCGGGGACTACGGATTCAAACCGAATCCCGCAGAGATGAGCTTCGGCCAGCAGATGGCGCACATCGCCGGCGCCAACAGCTTCTTCTTCGCCACCATCTCGGGGCAAAAAGATCCCATCGCCAAGCCCACGCAGTTCGACAAGGCCAGCGTGCTGAAGATGCTGAATACCTCGTACGACTTCGCGATTGCCACGCTGGAGAACCTCAAACCCGAGCAACTGCACGCCACCTACGACTCGCCGGACGGCAAGATGACCGGTGTCGAACTGCTGCTGCTGGCGACCGACCACACGGCCCACCACCGGGGCCAGTGCATCGTTTACTTGCGGGCCAAAGGCATCAAGCCGGCGAATTACGAATTCTAACGCCGTCCCGGCTGTCTTATTCCAGGACGCCCAGAATCTCGTCCTCTTTGAGGATCAGGTAGTCTTCACCGCTCAGCTTGACTTCCGAGCCGGAATACTTGCCGAACAGGATGCGGTCGCCGGTCTTGACCTCGGGCGGCATGCGTTCGCCGTTCTCGAGCAGTTTGCCGCTCCCCACCGCGTACACCTCTCCCTGTTGCGGTTTCTCTTTGGCCGTATCGGGGATGATGATGCCTCCCCGGCGGATTTCGCCTTCATCCAGGCGTTTGATGACAACACGATCGTGCAAAGGACGTAGTTCCAAGTCGATCTCCTATCGTTCAAAAATTATAACGCGGCTGTCAGTCCAAGGCTTCGGCGAGGCAGCGGCCCACGGCGCCTGACGGCGTCTGGATTTCCAGGTAGGTGGCCAGCGTGGGCGCGATGTCATAGACAGTGGCCGGCCCGTTGAAGCGCCCCGCGCGAAAGCCAGGTCCCATGAAGATCACCGGGACGTGCGCATCGTAGTTGAAGATGCTCCCGTGCGTGGTGCCCTTGCTGCCGCCGTACAGCCAGTAGGGTTCCAGCAGAACATAAAGATCGGGGCTGCGCGGCGCATAGAATCCGTTGGCGACGCGGCGGCCGGCCTGGTCCTCCATGGCTACGCCGCTGGCCAGCAGCTCTGCCGGATAAGCGCGAAAGACGTGCGGCACGCGGCGCGCGGCTTCGGCGGCCACTCGTTCCACCTCCGCCGGATCGAGCTTTTTCTGCCGGATCAGATCCTGATTGAGGTAGAGAGCCACATCCGGACCATTGAGGATCCATGGGCCTTCACCGAATTTCTCGTCCAGCGCGGCCTCCACGGCTTTGCGGATGACGCCCGGGGCCACGCGTCCGCCGGGCATGCGGCGCGCTTGGTTCACTTCCGGCACGGCCACGACGCCGTGATCCGCCGTCATGACCACCAGCACGTTGTCCGCTCCCACCGTGGCCTCCAGGAAGGCGAAGAAACGTCCGAACACGCGATCGGTCTCCAGGCACATCTCGTGCACCTCGGGCGAGTCCGGCCCGTAGGCGTGGCCCACGTAATCGTTGGCGGAAAAGCTCACGGTCAGCAGATCGGTCGCACCCCGCTTGCCGAGCTTCTCGGATTGAATCGCGTGCTCGGCGAACTTCTCGATGAGCTCGTTGCCGAATGGACTGCCTTCGAGCGCCGCATACACGGAGTTGTCGTCCGGCAGAACGTGGTTCAGCCAGTGCGCGTGGCGGTAGCCGTCGCCGGGGCGTGCGGCGTTGTAACTCTTGACCCATTCCGGCAAGTCGGCGAAATAATAGCTGCTGCTGACGAAGCTGCCGGCACGCGGATCGAACCAATACGCGCCATCGGCCATGTGGCCGGCGGGCAGGATGGCGCTGCGGTCTTTGAGCGAAATGCCGATGACCTTGCTGCCGGCGCGGGCGATCTTCAACTCATCGCCGACCGTGCTGACCAGCAGGCGCCGAGGTGATGCCCCGCTGCCCGCGGCGCCCAGCATTTGGACCGAATCGTCGGTGATGCTGGCGACCGTCTTGCCGGTTTCGCGATCGTACCATTCGTTGCCGACGATGCCGCTCATCGACGGCGTGGCGCCGGTCATATAGGCGCTGTGACCCACGGCCGTCACCGTGGGGTAATGTTCGTAGCGCGCGTTGGTAAAGACGGCCCCGCGCGTGAGAAGCCGGTCCAGACCTGCGTGATACTCGCCGCGGAAGCGAGTCAGATAGTCGTAGCGGAACTGGTCCACCACGATGGCCACCACCAGCTTGGGAGGGGCGGCCGCCAGCGCATTCGCGGCCAGGACAAGAATCAGGAGAACCGTAATTCGGAGTCGGGGCATAAACATCCATCATAATGGCGGGCCGTTATACTGAGGGTTCGGATGCATCCCAGAGAATGGCGCCGCTACCCGTTGGTGTACGAGATCAACACCTGGGTGTGGCTGTCGAGCCTCGGCGAAAAGTCGGGTACCGCTGTCAAACTGGATTCGGTCCCCCCTGCGGAATGGGACGCCATCGCCGGGTTCGGCCTGGATGCCGTATGGCTGATGGGGGTTTGGGAACGGAGCCCCGCGAGTAGCGCCATTTCCAATCAGAATCCAGGCCTGTTGCACGAGTTCCGTCGCGCCCTGCCGGATTTCCAGCTTCGCGATAACGTCGGCTCCGCGTATTCCGTGCGCGGCTACGCGGTCGATCCGGCACTGGGCGGCCGGGAAGGCCTAGCGGCGGCCCGCCGGGAACTGGCCAGGCGCGGCATGCGGCTGCTGCTCGACTTCGTACCGAATCACGTGGCGCCGGACCACCCGTGGGCCAGCAGCAACCCGGAGTATTTCATTCGGGGAAACGCGCAAGACGCAGAGAGAGAGCCGACGTCGTTCGCCGAGGTGAATGGGCAGGTGTTCGCCTGCGGGCGTGACCCCTACTTTCCCGCCTGGGAGGATGTGTTGCAGCTTAACGCGTTCCATCCCGGACTCCGCCAGGCGGCGCTGGAGACGATCGCGGACATCGCCTCCCAGAGCGACGGCATCCGCTGCGACATGGCCATGCTGCTGCTAAACTCCATTTTCGAATCCACTTGGGGCAGCCGCGCCGGCCGCCGGCCTCTGACGGAATACTGGACCGACATCATCCCGGCCATCAAAAAAACGCACCCGGACTTCCTCTTCATCGCCGAGGCTTATTGGGACAAGGAGTGGGACCTGCAGCAGCTCGGGTTCGACTTCTGCTACGACAAGCGGCTGTACGACCGGCTGGCGCACGACTCCGCGGAGAGCGTCCGGCTGCATTTGTGCGCTGATCCCGGGTACCAGGCCAAGCTCATCCGATTTATCGAAAACCACGACGAACCGCGCGCGGCGGACGCTTTCTCTCCGTCGCGCCACCAGGCCGCCGCGGTCACCATGGCCACGCTGCCGGGCGCCCGCATGTTCCATGAAGGCCAGTTTGAAGGGCGGCGCGCGAGGATACCGGTCTTTCTAAGCAGGCGCCAGGACGAGCCCGCGGACCGCACGTTGATGGAGTTTTACCGGAAGCTCCTGGCCACAATCGGCGCCCCCGTCTTTCACGACGGACACTGGCGTCTGTGCGAGCGGAGCGGCTGGCCGGACAACGCCAGCTTTCAGAACGTGGTTCCCTGGAGCTGGACCCGGGAAGATGACCGGTATCTGATCGTGGTGAATCTCAGTAACGACGCCGCGCAGGCGCGCGTTCGCGTTCCGTGGCGCGGCCTCGAAGGCAAGAGCTGGCGGCTGCGGGATGTTCTCTCCGGTGTCACTTACGAGCGCGACGGCCAGGAGCTACAAAGCGCCGGCATGTATGTGGGACTCGGCCCCTGGAATTATCATTTCCTGGCAGTGAGTGCTTGAGGGGCTCGGATGTGGTGGGCGGTCGCGGGCTCGAACCGCGGACCTCCTGCTTGTAAGGCAGCCAGTCTGGTCTTTCAAGCCGCTCGTGTTGTTTCAACGGTTTAGACGTGCTTACCGCTGCACAGGGAGACGGAGGTATCTGATCTGGTAGTGATGCAAATTCTCGCTATGCTACAGTAGTTTTCGATGGGCGCATAGCTCAGTTGGTTAGAGCGCCACCCTTACAAGGTGGAAGTCCAAGGTTCGAGTCCTTGTGCGCCCACCATCCAGCCGCAACGCCGTCCCACGCTGTTCACAGAAGCGCCACCGAAACATAAAACGCAGTCGCTATTTCCAATCTCCTTGTAGGTGCGCAATCGGCTACGATGATTCAGGTGTTTCATGATGCGTTTTCGAGAGCTTTTCGTTGGCACGGCAGCGATGTTCCTGCTTGCGCCGAATCAGTTCGCCCAAGGCATTTCGCCAGCATCGGTTCAGCGGCTATTTCCGCCTGAAGCCAAGATCATCGAAGCGGCGAACGTGATAATAGAAAGTTCCGATAGTCGGACTCTGGTTTTGTGGATGCTTCACGGCAAAAAGGTTGTGCGGCAAGGTGATCTTGGGTGCGGTGATTTTCTCTATGGCGACCACTGGTATGGCCCCACCCGTCTTTCTCTCGTCGATCTGACGCACTCGAAAATCATCAATACCGTTGAGATCCGTGGCCTTTACGAAGGATCGGATGATGATGAACACGGCTTTCCTATTCCTTTCTACGTCTCCAAGGATGAACCGTACTTTGTGCCACGCAGCGACACGAAGGGAGAAGGCACGCCCAAGATTCTCAACCTCCAAGACCTAACCGGAGAGGGTGTCGTTGGACAGTTCGCCCTGTTTGAATATGAGGCTTGTGGGGTTTCACTTACTACCGTGTTAGGATACAGCCGAAACACGGATTCGGCAAAGCAGTTTCCTGTTGAAGTTGTCGAACCCGGCGAAAAGGCTGAACTCGTTACCTGGATTTCGCACGTTTTCGGCGAAAAGCCTTTTCAACCGGGTCGCTGGAACGTAACTTGGGATCCAGGCCACGGGTGTGATTGCACTATACAGGAAGAAGTTGCGTTCGATGTGAGCAGACAGCTTTTTGTTGATAGGAGGAAGGTCACTCCCTATCCCGCTGCCCCGAAATGACCGTCTGCTTAATTATCTGATTGATCGCAAACCCGTGCCACCGCTTGTTGGGAGTACGTGCGGGAACGCCTTCGCTGTTAAATCTTGCCGCAATGCGATCATAGGCCATGCCAGTGGCTCTAAGCTCTTTCATCCGGTCAATGGTGGCCTGTTCGCATTCCGTCGCACCATAGGGCTTGCGGCCTTCACAGCGGCCTGTCCTGGCCTTCGTGCGTTGGCGTGCGCCCCGGAGCTTCAGAACGATGTTGGCCTTTTCGCATTGTGCAATGCCCCTTGAAACTGCGGGAACATGACCCGGCCAGGATCGTCTTTCATCAAGTCCGGTTCTTCCACGAGATCAGTTCAAATCCGTGCCGCTTCAGTTCAGCAATGATGCTTTCCTGGACATACAGGCTCCGTGCAAGCCGGTCCAGTCGCTCGATAAGAATTAGGCGAACGCCGTTTGCATGGAGAGCGGAAAGCATCTCCATGAAAGCGGGCCTGTCCTTCAGTTCCTTTTCGCCACTGACACCACGCTCCTTGAAAATGCGGACCACCTTGATGTCGTTAGCGGCGGCGTAGCGGCTGATGCTCTGAACTTGCCGGGTGTATTTGTAAGGCAGGCGCTCTAACCGGCTGAGCTAACCGCCCATCGCGGCGATTCCCCTATTTTACGACACTTCCGAACGAAGCCACCAAACCGTTCAGCGCGTGTTCGAGATCGCCTTCACCGTGCAGATACGGCAGCCAGTAACGATCCAGCTCCGCTTTGCCCGGCAAGCCGCGCGCCCAGAGCGCATCGGCGTATGGATGATGCCCCGGCACCACCTGCGCCGTGGCATATCCGGCGGTGTAGAAAATCAGCGAGTGAAAAAGATTGTGCGGGAAATCGATATGCAGCCGTTCGCCGATCTCGCGCAGCCGCGGGATCATGGCGTCATCCCACTGGTGTATGGCCTCGTGGAAGATGGTCTCCAGTCCCTCGCTGCCGGCTTCCCCTTCGCTGGTGCCGGCCATGACGATGAGACGGCCCGCGGTGGAGTAAGCGCCGGCCCAGTTCGCATAGGCGCACATCTGAACCGTCAACCCCTCTTTCGGCCAGGACTGCCGGTACGCCTTGGTGATGATGTCCGAGATGGGCCGGCCGTAGCGCGCCAGCAGCGCGGTTACCTCGCGGATCCGGGCGCGGTCCGCCGCCGCGTGGCGCTCCCACCACAGCTTGCGATAGACCGGGGCGGCGTCCTCGAGCACGGCGCGCAGGGGCGCGGGCAGGGCCGTGCCGCCCAGGTTCGACGCGTCGCCGGCCGCGGCGAGAGCATTGGTGATATCCGTGAGGTCGCGATCGAAGACGGCGTCCATGGGCGAGACGTGCCGTTGATAATACGCCACGGCGCGCTCCCATGCGCCACGCTCCTTCGCGGCGGCCGTGTCGATGGTCTTCGCATCGTCCGGCGCGGCGGCCACGGCCCGCCGGCGGCTGTCGGGCGCGCCGTTCCGGGCCCTGCCCAGCACGTAGAGGAAATGGTGCAGGTTCATCCAGAGCGTGGCGCGAAACGTGAACAGCGGCTGGCCGGCGGATGTTTCCGGCGCTCCCGGCGATGGTTGGGCGCACGCCGGCAGCGCCAGAAGCAAGGCGCCCAGGAATAGCTTCCGCATCTCTCGATCGTCTCACGTGCGAAACCATCCGCGGGACTCGGCTACAATTGGATTAGTGTCGCCCGAAGTATCTGGCATTCCCGAGACTCCACCCCCGACTCCGCCCCCCGACCGCATCGAGCAGTTGTTCCGGGAACTGGAAGCCAAGGTCCGGGACTATCGCCCGCGCGACGATTTCTCGCAACTGGAGAAGGCCTTCCGCCTGGCGCTGGAGCTGCACAAAGGCCAGTTGCGCCAGTCCGGCGAGCCCTACATGGTGCATCCGCTGATGGTGGCGCATATCCTCGCCGACATGCGCATGGATCTGACCACCATCGAGACCGGCCTGCTGCACGATCTGGTGGAAGACACGCGCGTGACGCCCGATGATATTCGAAAGAGCTTCGGCGACGAGGTGGCCCGCTGCGTCGACGGCGTCACCAAGCTGAGCAAATTGGATGTGTTCAACGCCGAGGAGCGCCAGGCCGAGAGCTTCCGCAAGATGCTGCTGGCCATGGTGGACGATATCCGCGTCATTATCGTAAAGCTGGCGGACCGGCTGCACAATATGCGCACGCTGGGTTATCTCAGCGCGGAACGGCGCTCGCACGTGGCCTCGGAGACCATCGAGATCTATGCGCCCATCGCGCACCGGCTGGGCATGGGCAAAGTGCGCGGCGAACTGGAAGATCTGGCCTTTCGCCACCTGGATCCGGAGGCCTTCGAAGAGATCGCCCGGACCATCGAATCTAAGCGCCATGCCAACGAGGAATTCCTCAATGAGATTCGCCAGACGGTGGAAAGCGAATTGCGCCGCGAAGGCATTCCCGCGCGCGTGGAAGGGCGCCTGAAACGCCCGTATTCCGTCTACCAGAAGATCAAGCGGCAGAAGATCGGCATCGAACAGGTCTATGATCTGATGGCGCTGCGCATCATCACCGACTCGGTGAAGAACTGCTACGCCGCGCTGGGCGTGATCCACAACGAGTGGCGGCCCATCCCCGGCCGCATCAAGGATTTCATCGCCATCCCGCGGCCCAACCTGTACCAGTCGCTGCACACTTCCGTGGTCGGACCTCACGGCATCCACTTCGAAGTGCAGATTCGTACCGAGGAGATGCACCGCATCGCCGAGGAAGGCATCGCCGCGCATTGGAAGTACAAAGAAGGCAAGAAGGGACCCGCGCCGGACGACCAGCGCATCGCCTGGCTGCGCCACCTGGTCGAATGGCAGCGCGATATGCAGGACCCCGGCGAGTTCATGTCCACGCTCAAAGTGGACCTGTACCCGGAGGAGGTCTACACCTTCACGCCGCGGGGCAAAGTGATCGTGTTGCCGCGGGACGCCACGCCCATCGATTTCGCCTACGCTATCCACTCGGATGTGGGCCAAACCTGCGTGGGCGCCAAGGTGAATGGCCGCATCGTGCCGCTGCGCTATGCGCTGCGTAACGGCGACATCGTCGAGATCATGACCCAGCCCGGCCACCTGCCCAGCAAGGACTGGCTGACTCTGGTCAAGACCGCGCGCGCCCGCAACAAGATCAAGCACGTCATCAACGCCAGCGAGCGGCTGAAGGCGATCGAGATCGGCGAGAAGTATCTGGAAAAAGAAGCGCGGCGGCTGGGCGTGCAGTTGAGCAAGGTGACCAAGGAGAGCCTGGTGGGGGTGGCCGGCGATTACGGCTACGGCAAGATCGAAGATCTGTACGCCGCGCTGGGCTACGGCAAGTATTCCGCGCGCCAGGTGCTGCAGAAACTGGCGCCGGGCCAGATATTGCCGGACGCGCCCGACGTTCCCAAAGCCGCCACGGCGCAGCCTGAGACCGCGCCCGCCGCGGCCGGCGCGCCGCGCGGTCCGGATGGCGACGCCGTCATTCGCGTGAAGGGTGTCGACGATCTTCTGGTCTATCGCGCCAAGTGCTGCAATCCGATTCGCGGGGAAGCTATCGTCGGCTATGTGACCCGCGGCAAAGGCGTGGCCGTGCACTCCAAAGTCTGCAGCAATGTGCAGAACCTGATGTACGACGTGGAACGCAAGATCGAAGTGGAGTGGGCGCGCAGCGCCTCCGATGCGTTTCCGGTGAAGATCGTGGTGCACACCGACGACCGTCCCGGCATGCTGGCCCAGCTCACTTCCGTCCTTTCGGACGAGAACACCAATATCCGCAGCCTGGAAGCCAAGACCGAGACGGAAATGCACGGCGCGCTGGTGGAAATGACCGTGGACGTGCGCGACAAAAAGCAACTGGAGAAGCTGGTGGGTACCATGCGCCGCATCTCGGGCGTGCGCGACGTGGAGCGTCTGCTGAACTGACATGACTACCGTCACCGACCCCGAGCACATCGCCATCTCCAAATCGAAAGGCATCAAGATCGACTGGAAGGACGGCCACGCCAGCGACTACGGTCTGACCTATTTGCGCGACAAGTGCCCTTGCGCCTCGTGCACCGGCGCGCACGGCACGCCGCCGCGCCAGCCGGAAAGCGCCGCGCCGGCTTCACCGTTCCAGATGTATAAGCCGGTGCTGAAGATGTTGAATGTCGAGCCGGTGGGCAACTACGCCATCCGCATCCACTGGAGCGACGGGCATTCGTCCGGCATCTATTCCTGGGAGCACCTGCGGAATATTTGTCCTTGCGCGCGGTGCAATCCGCGATCAAAATAAGGAATGCACCGCCGCCAACTGCTGTTTGGTTTAGCTGCCGCCGGAATCGGCCTGGAGGCGCAGGAACCGCCCTCCGGATCGCTCTACATTCCCAAGCCGCATCTGGTCGAAGACCGCCGGTTCCTGCACGACTTCATGGATGAGTTCGCTTTCGCCGACCTGGTGACCGCCGCGCCGGGTATCCGGATCACCCATATCCCGGTTCTGCTCGATCGCCGCGCGCCACCCTATGGCACGTTGTACGGCCATATCGCGCGGCATAATCCGCAGAGCCAGACTTTCGAATCGCGGCCGCCGGCCGTGGTCGTCTTTCACGGGCCGCACAGCTACATCTCGCCGCGATGGTACAACAAACCCGACGCCGTGCCCACCTGGAACTTCGCCGTGGTGCATGCCAGCGGGCGGCCCCAGGCCATCACCGATCCCGACGCGTTGCACAGCCTGTTGGCAAAGCTGATCGCCAAGTTCGAAGGGCCGGATTCGGCCTACGACTTCGGCAAGCTGCCGGACAGCTACGTGAAAGGCTTGATGGGCGGCATCATCGGATTTGAGATGCCCATCGAACTGCTGGAGGGCAAATTCAAGCTGGGCCAGGAGCGCAGCGAAGCGGACAAGCAGGCGCTCCTGAAGAATCTGGAAACCTCCAAGCCCGCGCGGTCGATCTACGAGTTCACCGCGGCGTTTTATAAGCGCGCCTGACAGAAGTCACCCCAGCACGGCTACAAACCAACGTCCGGAGTGCAAGATGCGCCCGCCGCCGACCTCGGCGGCAAGTTGCGCGGGAGTGAAGTAGCGTTTGTAGACGGTATGGCGGGAGCCGTCTCGCAGGATGCGCGGCTGCCATTCTTCGGGCTGCACGTCTTCGCGCCAGGCGGCGTCTACCACCAGCAGGCTCGACGCCACGCGGCGCGTCTCGGCCCAAAAACGGGCACGAGCGGGAGCCTCCAGGTGCCCGTAGAAATGCGCCGCCACCAGACGCGCAAACGAAGCGTCGCGGAAAGGCAACGAGAAAGCGTCGCCCTGCACGAGGCCCGCGCCGGGCAACCGCTCGCGGGCGATGCGCAGCATGGCCGCGCTCTGGTCAAGCGCGATGACCTCGCCGGCCAGGTCGCGCGTGAGGAATCCGGTTCCGCAGGCGACATCCAGCGTTCGACAAGCGGGAAGCCCCGCCAGCGTCGCGCGCAAGCTCCCCAGTTCTGCATGCCAGCCCGGCCGCACGCGCTCCGCGTACTGGCCGGCGCCCAAATACCAGTCGTCATATTCCGGCGCGCGCTGATGATAGTAACTGCGCTCGGCTCTGTTCATCGTATCCGCCCGCCTGGAATGCACTATTATCGCCCACCGATGTAGAATTCGGACAGAGGGAGGGTCCGATGGGTGTTTCCGAAAGCCTGATCGAAGCCGCCAAACAGGGCGACCTGGAACGAGTCAAGGGAATTCTCGAAACGGACGGCAGTCTCGCCAGGCTGCGCGACGGAGCCGGAGCCACGCCGCTCCACTATGCGGCGATTCATGGCCATCAACGGATCGTGCGGCTGCTGGTCGAACGCGGCGCCGATATCAACAGCATCGACGGCCGGTTCGGCTCCACGCCGGCAGGGTGGGCCATCGAATATCTGCGCGACATGGGGGGACATCTGGCGATTGAACTGGACGACCTGGCCTTCGCCATTCGTCGCGGCGACACGCACTGGGTCGGCCGATTCCTGAAACGGTTCCCCGAACTTCGGCACGCGAGCGACAACCAGGGAACACCGTTTGACAAGCTGGCCCGGGAGTCCGGCAGCCGGGAAATTGCGGCTCTCTTTGGAGTGGCGGACGTTCCCTGACCGGTCCAGGCGCCGGGTATCCATCGTTCGCAACAAGCGGTATTATCGTGGTGGCATCACATATAAGGACTTCTATGTCCGATTCGGGCCACGACTTCGATTTCATCGTGATCGGCTCCGGCTTCGGCGGCAGCGTCACGGCGCATCGTCTCACCGAAAAAGGCTACCGCGTAGGGGTGATGGAGATGGGGCGGCGCTGGACGCCCGAGAACCTGCCCTCCACCAATTGGATCCTGTGGCGCTGGTTCTGGCGGCCGCGGCTGGCGCTCCGCGGGTTTTTCAACATGGAGTTCTTCAAGCATGTCGTGATCCTGCACGGCTGCGCGGTGGGCGGCGGCTCCATCACCTATGCCAATACCATGCTGGTGCCGCCGGACCGCGTGTGGAGCACCGGATCGTGGACCGGCCTGGCGGATTGGAAGGCCGAGATGCCGCGCCACTACGAAACGGCGGCTCGCATGCTCGGCGTGGCGGAGAACCGCATCCTGGGTCCGGCGGATCATTTCCTGAAGCAGGCGGCCGAAGCGGCCGGAGTGGGCCGCACGTTTTATCGCACGCAGGTGGCGGTCTTCGAGCCGCCCGAGGGCGAGGCCGGCGGTAAGATTTATCCCGATCCCTACTTTGGCGGTGAAGGGCCCGAGCGCGCGACCTGCACCGGATGCGGCGGCTGCATGGTGGGCTGCCGCTTCAACGCCAAAAACAGCCTGGACAAGAACTACCTGTACTTCGCGGAGAAGTATGGCGCGCAGGTCTTCCCCGAGACGCGGGTGGTGGACGTCAGACCGCTGGGCGGCGCGGCGGATGGCAGCGCGGGGTACCAGGTGAGCACGGTATCGTCCACGGCTTTCTTTCGCAAGCAGTCGCGCCGTTTCACTTGCCGCGGTATCGTCTTTGCGGCATCCGCGCTGGGCACCATGGATCTGCTTTTTCGCCTGAGGCTGGGAGGCTCGCTTCCGGCGCTGAGCGACCAGGTCGGGAACCGGGTGCGCACCAATGCCGAGTCGCTGATCGGCGTGCGCGTGCCGGGCGCGCGCGAGGACTTCTCCAAGGGCATCGCGATCGGATCGGGCATCTACCTGGATGACTACACGCACATCGAGGCCGTACGTTATCCGGCGGGATCGGATGCCATGGGTCCCCTGGCCACGCTGCTCACCGGCGGACGTCCGGGACACCAGCGCATTCTGGCCTGGCTGGGTACGCTGCTTTCCGCGTTCCTGCGCCATCCCATACACACGGTGCGCGCGCTGCATCCCTTCGGCTGGGCGCGCGAATCGGTCATTTTTTTGTGCATGCAGACGCTCGAAGGCCATATCAACATGCGCCTGCGCCGGCGCTGGTTCTGGCCGTTCCGCAAGATCCTGGCGAGCGAGGGCAAGAAGATTCCAACGTTCATTCCGCAGGCCAACGAATTCGCGCGCCGGGCCGCGCAACTGATCGGCGGCACGCCCATGAGCATGGTCACCGAGATTCTGTTCAATGTCCCCGGCACGGCGCACATCATGGGTGGTTGTCCCATGGCCGCCACGGCCACCCAAGGCGTGGTGGATCATCGCCACCGGGTTTTCGGATACCGCAACATGTATGTCTGCGACGGCTCCGTGTTGGCGGCGAACCTGGGCGTCAATCCCAGCCTCACGATCTGCGCGGTGACCGAACGGGCCATGAGTTTCATCCGTCCGGCGGCGGAGACGGATTGGAATGACGCGCCCGGTCAACCCTCCCGCTGAAGTTTGCGCCGCAGGCCCTTTAGAACCCGCTCGGTCCAGCTTCCGAACGGCTGATCGGTGGTCAAATAGGTCCAGACCGCGCCCCGTTCGGACGGGTACTCCCCGCCGGCTTCGGCCTCCGCCAGGCGTTGCGCGATCTCTTCGGGCAGCCGGTTCTGCAACTCTTTGAACCACTCGTGAATCTGCCGCAGGTAGGCGCCGTGGGCGTCTTCGCGGCCCATCCCGAGCATGAATGGCGCGCCCGGAACGTACGATCGCCACATGACGCCCGAGCGAAACTCGGTCACTTGCGCCAGATAGTCGGCCCACATGTCGTCGATGGTTCGCAGCGTAATCAGCCGCTCCAGATCGGAACCGCACGCCGTGCGGCCTTCCAGCACTTCCTGGCGATAAGCGTGAATCTGGTGGCGCTGGCCCTCCAGCGGCACATCGTAGCCGTGTAGAAACATGCGTTGGTTGAGGTGCTCACCCTCTACCAGGCGCTGGATGGTGGCCGGCTCGTTGCGATACGCCGGAATGATGTCGCCGAACTTCACGATCAAAGGATCCTCGAGCGATACGAAGAAGCGCGAGCAACCCGGATCGCCCTGCCGGCCGGCGCGGCCGCGAAGCTGATTGTCGATGCGGCTGCTCTCATGCCGGTTGGTGCCGATCACGTAAAGCCCACCGGCCGCAGTCGCCCCATCGCCAAGCTGGATATCGGTTCCCCGCCCCGCCATGTTGGTGGAGATCGTGACGGCGCCGCGCCGGCCCGCCTGTGCCACGATAGCGGCCTCGGCTTCGTCATTGCGCGCGTTCAAGACGCGGTGCGGCACGTCCGCGAGCATGCCGCTCAGCCGTTCCGATTCCTCCACGCTGGCCGTGCCCACCAGCACCGGCTGTCCGGCCGCGTGCACCTGCCGGATCTCCCGGGCCACGGCCTGCTCTTTTTCGGCCTTGGTAGCAAACAGGATATCCGGATGATCGATGCGCTGCACCGGCTTATGGGTAGGGATCACTTCCACCGGCAGCCCGTAGACTTTCTGAAACTCGAGCGCCTGCGAGGCGGCGGTACCGGTCATGCCGCAGACCGTGGGATAGAGCGCGACCAGGTGCTGGAGCGTGGTAGAGCCGAGAATGGTGCCCTGCGCTTTGGTCGCTACGCCTTCCTTGATTTCGACCGCCGTGTGCAGGCCCGCCGGCCAGCGCCGGTTGACCGCCACCCGGCCTTTGAACTCATCCACCATTTCGATGGCGCCGTTTTTGACCAGGTAGTCCACATCGCGGCGTAGCAGCGCGTGCGCTTCCAGGGCCTCCTGCACCGCGGTATGCAGCGCCAGGTTGCGCTCTTCGAACAGATTGCCGCAACCGAACGCGGTCTCCACCGCGCGGATTCCGTCATCGGTAAGCGCCGCGTTGTGCCCGCCCACGTCGACGGTAAAGTGTACCGGCGGCAGTAGCCGGCGGACCACCTGGCGCGCGCCATACGCCAAAGCGCTGCCTGCCGTATCGCCGCCCGCGATCACCAGCGGAACACGCGCTTCATCGATCAGGATGGAATCGGCTTCATCGATCACGGCCGCGCCGAACGGCCGGTGGACCTGATCGTCCAGGCGCAGCGCCAGGCGGTCCCGCAGTACGTCAAAGCCGATCTCGTTGGGCGTGGCGTAGGTGATGTCGGCGGCGTACGCCGCGCGCCGTTCCGCGGCGTTCATGGTCTGCTGCACATTGGCCACCGAGAGTCCCAGGAAACGGTAGATGTCGCCCATCCAGCGCGCGTCGCGGCGGGCGAGGTAATCGTTCACCGTCATCACGTGCACGCCCTGGCGCCGCCGTGCGTACCAGGCCACCGCCGGGACCGCGGCCAGCGTCTTGCCCTCTCCGGTCTGCATCTCCGCGATGCTCCCGCGCGCCAGGGCCAATGCGCCGCGCAGTTGCACATCGAACAGGTCCTGCCCCAGAATGCGCGATGCCGCCACCGCGGCGATGGCGAAGAACGGTAGTAGCTGGTTGGCCTTCAGAGCGGCAGCGCGGAGCTGATCGTCACTCAAACGCGCGAATTGCAGCCGCAGGGCATTGATTCTGCCAATGCTGGACCGGTCCCGGTCCGCTGGCGTAAACAGACGACGTAGAAACTGGCGCATAGCGCCCTCCTCATTTCCGACAACCTGAAATTGTTTGGTTTACGCGAAGAGGAGGACGGCGGGAGGCGGGCGTTGGAACAGCCCGTAGTGCAGCCACAGAACGGAGAAACCTGGATCGCGCTGCGCCGCAAACGACCGGGCCGCCCGCGCCGGAATTGCCGGCGCCAGCCGCTCGTCGGCCGGTTTGGGGGCGCGCCGTTCCTTGCGGTACGGACAGACAATCGACTGCGGGGTGCGGGGGGTGGCGATCAGGGTCCCGCCGATGCCAAAGGCGGCCGGCAGCAGCATCAGCGCCGCCAGCAGCCGATATGGGAGCCTGAGCTTCACCTGGACCCCATTATGGCACACCGGTGGTAGAGTAAACCTGAGGGAGGGATGCATGTCCCATTTCAGCAGACGTGACTTTCTGAAAGCTGGCGTGACGGCTTCTGTGCTATCCGCCACAGGCGGACTGGCCCTGGCGAAGCGCAAGCGGCGGGCCACCGACTGGGTGAAGCTGGGCAAGTCCAACGTCAAAGTGACGCGGCTGGCATTCGGCACGGGCACCTATGGAGGACAGGTGCAGCGTCAATTGGGGCAAGCCGAATTCACCAGGCTGGTGCGCTACGCTTACGACCGCGGCATCCGCTTCTTTGAAACCGCGGAGAGCTATCATGGCATGCCGGAGATGCTGGCGATCGCGCTCCAGGGGCTGCCGCGCGAGAGCTACCGCCTGATGACCAAATACAGCACGCCGTCGGGCGGCGATCCGCGACCCAAGATCGATCAGTTCCGCAAGCAACTGAACACGGAATATATCGACATTCTCCTGCTGCATTGCCTCCGCCCGCCCACCTGGGCCAGCGACTACGAGAGCCTGATGGACGGTTTTTCCCTGGCGCAACAGAAGAAGGCGATCCTCTCGCACGGGGCATCCATCCACGGATTGCCGGCGCTGCGCACCATTCCGGGTAACAAATGGCTGGAGATCGCCATGATTCGCATGAACCACAACGGGACCCGCATGGATACGCCGGAGATGCGCGATACCAATCAGGTCGGGAATGTACCGGAAGTGGTGGCTCACACCAGGAAGGTGCATGCGCAGGGGATGGGTGTCATCAGCATGAAGCTGGTCGGCGAGGGCCGTTTCAAGACCGCCGAGGACCGCGACGCCGCCATGAAGTTCGCCATGAACCTGGGCTGTGTGGATTCCGTGACGTTGGGGTTCAAGAACACCGCGGAGATCGACGAGGCCATCGAACGGATGAACCGCGTGATGAACGCGTAGAAGCGACCGGCGCTGTCCCGCCGATCAGCGGGCTATTTTGACCTTGCCCGGGTCGAGCTCGTAGCCGTCGCTTTTGGCATCGCTCACAGCCAGAGAGACCAGTTCCGCGTCGGCCGTGTCGCGGCCGGAATCGGGGTGCGGGTACTTGATCACCTCCGCTCCGATGTGGAGATGCACGGTCCAGCCCTTGTGCTTCTTGTCTTCCTGCCAGACGATTTCCGCACTCTGCGCAGGCGCCAGTTGCGATGTCATATCGTCACCTCCCGACATTCAGATAATTAGCAAACTGCCCGCAGCGAGTCAATCCCCTTCACTTTGCCGGCGGCTTGGCGGGAATCAACTGCAGATCGGCGATCTCGCGGCTGTCTTCGTGGATGCTGATAGCTTTGCCCCGTGCCTCCACCGGCTTCAGAAATTCCGGATCCATATATTCGCCTGGCTCCATGTCCTCCCAGGCGAAGAGCTGATACTCGCCGGGCTCGATGCTCTTGACCGTATAGCGGCCATACTGGTCGGTGGTCACGTGTTTGAACTTCTCGAAACGCTCACGCTTCTTCGGCTCCGGGACCAGCACCACCGCTACACCGGAGACCGGCTGTTGCCGCGCGTTCAGAACCACGCCCTCGATCTGCCCGGCCCGCGAGGAAACGGTCAAAATCAACGGCCCGCTGATCTCGTGAGCGGCGTCGATGCCGCTCTCCTTCACTTCGTCGTCGCCCAGACGCGCCGATTTCAGATAGTAACCCGCCGGCAGACCATGAACCCGCGCCCGATATTGCTCGCCGGCAATACTCTCCAGGGTGAACGAGCCGTCTTCTTTGACCTCGCAATACGGCCGCGGGCCGATGCGGAAGTCGTCGCCTTCGAATTCTTCGAGATCGACCGATATGCCGGTCAGGCTTGCCGGTGTGCGTCCCTCGAAGCGAAGCTGTCCGGCTAATTCCGCGCCCGCGGACAGGTTGAGCGTCAAGCCGTCGATATTGCCGCTCTCTACTTCCAGGTGCTGATAGGCGAAGTATGTCTTGGCGCCATCGCGAAGGGAGGTCGACAGGTTGTACGATCCCGGAGTGACTCCGGTAAGTTCAAATGAGCCGTTGGCGTCCACCAGCCGGCGGCGCATGCCGAGCCAGACGGTTCGATTCCGCGGCATCAGCATCATCATGGCGAACTGGTGGCTGACCCCGGCCGGGAAGTTAAGATGGCCGCGCACCGTTACTGAGCGCGCCTTGGACAACGTAAAATCCATACCGCGAAGCTGGGTCCCCGGTTCTAACTCGAGCAGAGTTGCATTGCCGGGGTCGGTCACTCCGGGATAATACGTGGCCACATAGCTTTCGCCGGCCGTTTTGGCGGCGACCCGGGTAGCCATCATCAAAGCGGGAGCATCCCGGCGGATCGCCTGCAGGTAATAGCGCCCCGGGGCCAGCCCAAAGAGACGGTACTCACCCAGATCATCCGTGCTGGCGTGCCCGGCGGGAACTAATTGCCGTTTTCCCATCAGGTACTGGTAGCGGACCGTAACTAACTGTACTCCTTGCACCGGATCGCCGTCGGCATCGAGTATCCGCCCGGCAATCACGGCCTGCGGAGTCATGCGAAAGATTACATCCGTGAGTTGTTGCCCGGCGTCCAGCGAAAGCGTAGCGCCCTCGCGGCCGGGGCGCCGCGCACCGTACCACGTGTCCGCGAAGCCCGCGTGCTGCACCGAGAAGTTGTACTTGCCCGGCTCGATTCCTTTCATGGCGAAGCGGCCGTGGTCGTCGGTGGCGGCGGTATAAGTGGCCGGCATCTCCGAACCGCCCGCGGGGTTATCCGAGCGCCGCAGCATCAGCCGGGCCCGCCGGACGGGTTCGTGGTTGGTGGCGTTCAAGACCCGGCCGGCGATGAAGCCGGGCTCCGCGGGAGGCTGTTGCGCACACAGCCCCAACGCCGTTATCAGCAAGACGGCCGCCGCCTTCACGTTTACTCCTTTCGCCCGGCCGGCGCGGAGTCGCCCGGAATCAGGTTCAGTTGCACGGTCTCGCGGCCGCCCTCCTGAATCGAGACGGACTGCCCGCGATCCTCCACCGGCCTGAGAAAGTCCGGATCCATGTAAGCGCCGTATTCCACGTCCTCCCAGGCAAAGAGCTTATATTCGCCGGGCGCCAGGTCTTTCAGCGAGAAACGCCCGCCCTGATCGCTGGTCGTCGATTTATAGGCGTCCGGACGCTCACGGAGCTTCGGTTCCGGCACCAATACGACGGTCGCCCCGGCGGCGGCCTGCTGCTGGTCATTCATCACGCTGCCGTCGATCTGGCCGGCGTTGGGTGCGATCGTAACGGTGATGGGTCCCGGGGAACCGTTCGTCAGATCCATGCCGCTGTCTTTCACCTCCTGGTCGCCCAGGTGGACCGACTTCACCCAATAACCGTCCGGCAGGCCGAAAACCTGGAGATAGTAGTTATCCGGAGTCACATCCGAAAGTGTGAAATCGCCGTCATGCAAGTGATCGGATAACCCGCCGTAGGTGATCCGCCCCGCGTCGCGGGGGCGCAACATGACATTGACGGAATCGAGATTCGGCTGATTGACGCCTTCCACGGCCAGGTGTCCCGTGACCTCGTAACCTGATGTCAGGACCAGCACGACGTTATCAACATTGCTGTCGCCCACGTCCACGTCCTGCCGCGCGGACATATTCTTGCTGTCGGACCACGAGGTGGCGACCAGGGTATATGCACCCGGCAGGACGGCGTCGAGCTCGAAAGTGCCTTTGGGGCCGGTCTCGTGATTTCGCTGGTCGATGGACATCCACTCGGGTTGTCCCCGGGGCATGAACAAAACCTGGGCGGCCGGACGCCCTTCCACGCGGCCGCGGATGCGAAAGGTCCGCGCTCTGACCAAAGACAGGTTGACACCGCGCATCTGGGCGCCGCCGGTTACCTCGATAGGTACAGCAGTAGTGGGATCTTTGGTACCGGGGTAGTAAGTTGTGACATACCGCTCGGTCGCGGGTGAAGCCGAGGCGTCGATGGTGGTCTCCCAGTCGTTCTGGTTCTCTTTGGCGGCCAGATAGTAGCGGCCCGGCGCCAGGCCATAAATGCGGAACTCGCCTAAGTCGTTGGTCGTGGCCCCGGCTCCCGTCAGGAGTTGGCGTCGGCCCATCTGGTAGGTGTAGCGCAGGGTACTCACATAGGCGGAAGCGATCGGGTCGTTATTCTCGTCTACGACCCGGCCGGTAATTACCGCCTGGGGAGTAAGACGCAAGGAAAGATCCTTGAGGCGCCCGCCGGCGCTCAATGTCAGGGTGGTGCCGCCACGCATGGGACCTCGCGCCCCATACTGGAAATTGACAAAGCCGGTGCGCTGGGCCGAAAGGCGGTACTTCCCCGGCTCGATATCCTTGATGCTGAAGTTGCCACCCGCGTCGGAAGTGGCGGTATAAGTATTCGGCATGGCGCCGGCCGTGGCCCTCTCGGTACCGCGCAGCATGATCTCCGCCTTGCGGAGCGGCGCGCCGGTAGCAAGATTCGTCACCTGCCCCTCAACGATACCGAGATCCTCGGGCTTGGTTTCGGGCGGTGTGGCGGCCTGGTTCTGGTTTGGCTGCGCTGCCTGACTGGACGGCGCCTGCTGGGCCGCCACGGCGAGGACCGGGAGAAAGAAGCAGACGACCAGCTTCACGGAGCCTCCTTGGATCGAGGATACCTCAAACCCATACCGCAACGGACCGTTCCGTCGAGGGATGCGATAATCGGGAGGCATGCGGGTGATCGATGCGAGCGACCGCTCCCTGCTGCTGGTGTTCGATGAGCGCATCACGCCACCAGCGCAACAGGACGTGCTGCGGCTAACACCATGCCTGCGCTCGCTGCGCGGTGTCACCAATGTGCATCCGGCCTACGCTTCGATTCTGGTTGACTTCGATCCGTTGGCCACCGGCCACCTCGAACTCCAGCGCCAGGCGGAGCAACTGTTCGCGCGGACCGATCGATCCGCCTCGATAGAACCGCGCACAGTGGAGATCCCGGTGGTTTATGGCGGCGAGGATGGTCCCGATTTGGAGCAGGTGGCGGCGCTCAACGGCCACACCGCCGAAGAGGTGATCGCGATCCATTCCGGCGCGGAATACCTGGTTCACTTTCTGGGATTTTCGCCGGGATTCCCATATCTGGGCGGAATGCCGGAATCGATCGCCACGCCGCGCCTGGAAACACCCCGGCGCAGGGTGCCGGCAGGCAGCGTGGCCATCGGCGGGCGCCAGACGGGCGTGTATCCGATGGCTTCGCCGGGAGGCTGGCGCATCATCGGGCGTACTCCCCTCAGGCTGTTCGATCCGGAAGCGGACCCGCCCGCCCTGCTGCGGATGGGCGATCATGTTAGATTCGTACCCACGACGAAAGGCGGCGTCTGAACCACATCCGTGTCATAACGCCAGGCCTGCTGACGACGGTTCAGGACCTGGGGCGTCCTGGCTACGCGCACCTGGGTATCTCAGCCTCGGGCGCGGCGGATGCATTGTCGCTGCGCGCGGGCAACCTTCTGGTGGGCAACGCGGAAGGAGCGGCGGGGCTGGAGATGACGCTGGCCGGCGGTACCTTCGAATTCGAATCCGCCGCCATCGTAGCGCTTACGGGCGCGGACTTCGAAGCCTGCATTCCACCGTGGACCGCCGTCGCGGTGAAGCCCGGTGAACAGGTGCGATGCGGCCATGCGCGGTCGGGAGCCCGCGCCTATCTGTGCGTGCGCGGGGGCATCGACGTGCCGCTGGTGCTGGGCAGCGCGTCCACCCACCTGCTGACCGGACTGGGCGGATGCCAAGGCCGCGCGCTCAAACGCGGTGACGTGCTGGGAATCGCCGAGGGCGCCGTGCGTCCCGCCCGGCGCATGCTGCACGGCAGCCGGCCTGATGCGGAGCATCGTATCCGGGTCACCGCGCCCGCGAGCGCGCAGGCCCTCTGCGCGCCTATCTGGCAGGTGAAGGAAGACTCCGACCGAATGGGCCTGCGCCTGCGCGGCCTGGTGCTCGCGGGTCACACCGGCCACATGCTCACCGAAGGCGTGCCGTTGGGTGCCGTGCAGGTGCCGCCGGATGGCCAGCCCATCATCCTGTTTGTGGAGCACCAGACCACCGGCGGTTATCCGAAAATCGCCAATGTGATCTCGGCTGCTTTTCACGACGTCGGCCAATTGCGGCCGCACGACGAGGTGCGCTTCGAGCAGGTTTCGATGGACGCCGCCCTGACGCTGCTGCGGGCCCAGGAAGATTGGCTCCATGCGCTGGTATAGCTCCATTACGCGGACGCAGTGGAAGACGCTGGCCGCCGTCGAGTTCGCCTGGATGCTGGACGCCATGGACGTCATGCTGTACGCCTTCGCGCTGACCGCCATCCGGGAGGAATTCCATCTCAGTTCCGCGGCGGCGGGAGCGCTGGCCTCCGCCACCCTGCTGGCATCCGCGGCTGGCGGACTGGCCTTCGGTGTAGTTGCCGACCGGGCCGGCCGGGTACGCGCACTGGTTTCGAGCATCCTGATTTATTCCGCCTTCACCGGCCTCACCGCCACGGCAACCGGCGTGGGTGCGCTGCTGGTGTGGCGGACGCTGGTGGGAGCCGGCATGGGCGGCGTCTGGTCGGCGGGCGCACCCCTGGTGGCCGAGTCATGGCCCGCCGAGCATCGCGGCAAGGCCGCCGGGCTGATGCAGTCCGGCTGGGCCCTGGGTTATCTGCTGGCAGCCCTGGTGAGCGCCGCGATCCTGCCGCGCTGGGGATGGCGGCCCTTGTTCGTGGTAGGGGTGGCCCCCGCGCTCCTGGCGCTCTGGGTGCTGGCCAGCGTGCACGATCCCGGAGGCGCGCGGGGACAAACAGGCCGGCGGGGAATGTGGACACCCTCCATATTGCGCCGCGTCGCCTTGTCCACCAGCGTCACCAGTTGCGTGCTGTTCGCCTATTGGGGACTGTTCACCTGGATCCCGAGTTACCTCTCCAGCCCGCTGTCCCGCGGCGGCGCCGGCATGAGCGTGCTGCAGTCGAGCGCCTGGATCGTCCCCATGCAGATCGGCTCGTTCCTGGGGTACGTTCTGTTCGGCTTCCTGGCGGACCGCCTCGGACGGCGGCCCGCGTTCCTGGCGTTTGTGATGGCCGCAGCGGTCCTGGCGCCGGTGTACGGACTCTGGGGCCGGCATCAGACCGCGCTGCTGCTGTTGGGACCCCTGATGGGATTCTTCGGACACGGCTATTTCAGCGTGTTCGGCGCCATGCTGGCGGAACTGTTCCCGGCCGGCATCCGCGCCACTGCCCAGGGTTTCTGCTACAACGCGGGCCGCGCCGCCAGCGCCCTGGCGCCGTTAACCATCGGCGCGCTGGCGGACCGCTTCGGTATCGGCGCGGCGCTGGGGTTCACATCCGTCTTTTTCGCGTTGGGCGGCGGGCTGATCTTCCTGCTGCCGGAAACCAGGGGCGAGAAGCTGGCGTAAATTCACACACGCATTTTCCCTGCTTGACACTCGATCTTATCGGATATATATATCAATTGATATATATGGCCAAGCCGGAAGCTCTCCTGCCCCTGAAACCCAACTGGTTCCACGTGCTCCTCTCCATGGCCGACGGGGAGCAGCATGGTTACGGAATCATGCAGGAGGTCCTGAAACGTACCGGCGGCAAACTACGGCTCTGGCCCGCCACGCTCTACGGCACGCTGAAGCGCCTGATGGACGAAGGCCTGATCGAGGAGTCCGGCGCGCGGCCGGCGCGCGAGTCCGACGATGTCCGCCGCCGTTATTACCGGCTCACGCCGTTTGGCCGGCGCGTACTGGCCGCCGAAAGCCAGCGCCTTGAGGATCTCGTCCGGCTGATCCAAGCCAAACGCGGACTGGCGGAAAGGAAGTCGGAGTCATGGTGACGCTGGGCCTCCGGCTCTATCGCGCGCTGGCCAGCGCGTTTCCGTACGAATTCAAAAACGCGTATGGCGAGGAGCTGATAAAGACCACCGAAGACGCCATCGAGGAGATCTGGCGGAGTCACGGCGTGTTCGGGCTGCTGCGCCTCCTGCTGGATATCGCGTTGCGCATCCCCGCCGAGTACATCGCGGAGATGCGGCAGGACGTCCACTACGGACTGCGCATGCTTGCCGGATCGCCGGGCTTCACGGGGGTGGCGCTCGTGTCGTTGTGCCTGGGTATTTGCATCGCCACCTGTGCGTACAGCGAGCTGAACGGCATGTTGCGCGACCTGCCGGGCGTGTCGCGTCCCGGCGAACTGGTTTCCATCCAGACGCCGGCGTCTTATCCGGCTTACCAACGCTATGGCGAACTCCACGATGTCTTCTCCGCGACGTTCGCTTACGTGGCGCCGGTGCCTTTCGGCGTCTCCACCGGCGGCCGCGCGGAGCGGACCTGGGGGCACCTGGTAACGCCGTCGTATTTCTCGGCGCTGGGCGTACGCCCGGCTCTGGGCCGTTTCTTCGGCCGCGCCGAGGAGCAGCCCGGGTGCGCGCCGGTGGTGGTAGTCGGGTATCGTTTCTGGCAGGAGCGTCTGGGATCCGATCCGGCCATGCTGGGGAAGCCGCTGCGCGTCAACGGCGTTCCCGCGACGATCATCGGAGTGGCGCCGAAGGACTTTCTGGGCGCGTCACCGGCCCTGTTTGCGGCGGATATCTGGCTGCCGGTTGCCGCCGATCCGCGCCTGGCCCCGGAATTGGCCGGCAACGCGCTCGCACGCCGCGATCTGACAATCTTCCATGTAACCGGACGTCTGCAGCCCGGCAAGACCGAAGCCGCCGCGGAAGCCGAGTTGAATGCCGTCACGCAGCAGATGCAGCAAGCCTACGGCGAAGCGGACCGCGAACGTAAGGGTACCCGTGTGGTGCTGCTGAGCGGAGGCAAGGTCATTCCCATCCGCAAACAGGACATGCCGTTCTTCCGGGAGTTTCTGTTGGTGATGGGCGGCATGGTGCTGCTGATCGCCTGCGCCAACGTCGCCAACATGATGCTGGCGCGGGCCGCGGGACGGCGCCGGGAGATCGCGGTAAGGCTGGCGCTGGGAGCCGGACGCGCCCGCCTCATCCGCCAGTTGCTCACCGAGAGCATGCTGCTGGCCGCGGGATCCGCGGTGTTGGCCTTTCCGCTCTGCGCCTGGTGCATGCACTTGATGTCGCAACTGCGCATGCCGTTTCCGATCCCCATGCGTCTGGATCTGAATCCGGACTGGCGCGCCCTGCTCTTCACGCTGGGGCTGACCGTGATCACGGGCGTGGCTTTCGGACTCGCACCGGCATTGCAGGCCACCCGGGCCGACCTGCTCCCCGCCCTAAAGGAAGGCGGCCAACTGCAGATGCGGAAGTTCCGCCGTATCAGCCTCCGCAACGCGCTGGTTCTTTGCCAGATGGCCACGTCCTTGACCTTGCTGCTGCTCACCGGATACATGGGCCTCGGCATACAAAGCACCCTGGGTGTCCAGGAGGGCTTCAATCCGCGAAATCTCTACCTGGTCTCACTCGACCCCGTACGCGACGGATACTCCACCGGGCGCGCCGTGGATTTCCTTCAGAAGCTGCTGGATCGCGTGCAGCGGCTCCCCTCGGTAGCGGCCGCCTGCCTGACAGATACGCTTCCGGTGGCGGTGGACGGCAATGCCGGAGTGAGCTTCTCTACCGCCGAGCAGCGGGTGGAATGGGCCCGCAAGCACGTGGTCGGGCACGGGTATTTCGAAACGGCGGGGATTCGAGTGCTGGCCGGACGCGGCTTCCGGCGGGAGGATGAGAAGGATGGCTCGCGAAGCATTGTCGTGAGCGAGCAACTGGTCCGCGTCTGCTTCCGCGGGCAGCAGGCTTTGGGAAGGCAGATCGAGCTGAGCAACAGCGAATCTTCCGGAAATTACGGCGCCTGGCCCGGGACCTTCGACAATCGGGCCAGCATGATCGGCGCGGCACGGCAGGTCTACGAGATCGTGGGCGTGGTGAATGATGTGACCGAGGATATCGTCGCCAGCAAGAAGCATCCGGCCATCTATTTTCCGCAGCACCCGGCCGACTACGCCCAACCGTCGCTGCGTGGGGTCACGCTGATGCTGCGCGCCAAGCCGGGCGCGGACGCCATCGCCGGCGTGCGGCAGGAGATCTCCGCCCTGGATCCCAACATCACTCCTTTTAACGCGCGCAGCATGGCGGAACATATTGCCGAATTCATGTCCGCCTTGAAAGGGGCCTCCTGGACGTACGGACTGCTGGGGATATTCGGCCTGGTCCTGGCGTCAGTAGGGCTGGCCGGCGTCACGGCCTACTCGGTAGCGCAGCGCGGACATGAGATCGGCATCCGGCTGGCGCTCGGCGCGCAGCGCCGCGACGTGCTGGGGCTGGTAATGCGGGAAGGCGCCGCGCTGGTGTTTTCGGGCGCGCTGATCGGCTTGGCCTTCGCCTGGGCCGGCATGCGCAGCCTGGGCGATATGTTCGCCTGGGTGGCGTCGGTGAAGGGCGCCGATCCGGTGCTGTTGGGCGGCGCGCCATTGTTGCTGATCTCCCTGGCGCTGGCGGCCTGCTACGTGCCCGCTCGAAAATCCACGCGCGTCGATCCCATGGTGACCCTGCGCCAGGAATAATGACCGTTCCGCCGCTTAGGTCCGCCGTGCCACCATTAGCGTAATGTCGTCGGCCTGCGGCGATCCCGCGGCGAATTCGGTCAAGTTCTGATTCACCGCGGCCACGATCTCGGCCGCGCTCTTCTGCCGGTTGGCCTTCAGTGTCTCGGCAAAGCGCTCGTCGCCGAATTCCTCGTCTTTGGCATTAGTCGCTTCCGTAACGCCGTCGCTGTAAATCGCGAGTAAGTCGCCCGGCTCGAGCTTACCCGGATATTCCGAGTAGTTAGCCATGGAGAGAATGCCGAGCGGCGGGCCGCCCCCATCCAGATACTCCACCGTTCCATTGGTCCGCACGACAACCGGCGGATTGTGTCCCGCGCTGCAATACGCCAGATCGCCGGTCACCGGGTCCAGCACGCAGAAGAAAAACGTAATGAAGCGATTGCTGGGACAGTTCTGGCAAGTGATCTTGTTCAGCCGGTTCATCACCGCGGCCAGGTCGCTAGGCTCGTCCGCCAGGACCTGCACCCGCGCCTGCAGGCCCATCATCATCAGTGATGCCGGCATGCCCTTGCCGGAAACATCGCCCAGCACCATGGCCACGCGGCCGTTAGGATAGGTGAAGAAGTCGAAGTAGTCGCCGCCAACCGTGCGGCAGGCGGCATTGTATCCGGCCAGGTCCGCGCCCGTTACCTGGGGCGCGCTGCGCGGCAGAAAACTCCGCTGAATCTCGGCGGCCTGGTCCAGTTCGCGCTTCATGCGCCGCTCGATCTCCTCGACCTCCGAGAGCCGCGCGTGCTCGATGCGAATGGCGGCCACGTTGGCCATTACGGTGAGCAGGCTCAGATCGTCCTTGGTAAAGGCGCGGAACATGTTCGGGGAATCCACATAGATCAGGCCGATGGTGCGGGTCTCGGTTTGCAGCGGCACGGCCATGAGCGTACGGACTTTCTGTTCCACGATGCTCATGCGCTCGCGAAAGGCCTCGTCCAACTGGGCATCCCGCACCAGCACGGAAGCCTTCTCCTTGATGACGCGGTCGCGCACAGCGGAACTGATGCGGAAGCCTTCGCCCTTGTTGGCCTTCACCTCCAGGCTTTCTCCGTCCAGGATCATTACCACGCCGCGCAACGCGCCCACCGCATCGATCGCCAGGTCCAGAATCAGCGGAAACAGGTCCGCAAGCGTACCGCGTCCGGCAAGCTCCTGCCCGGCACGGATCAACGCCTGCACCTGTTTGGAGCCGTGCTGTCCCGGGCGGTCCACGATGGTCTGGCTGGAAAGCGCGCCCTCCAGGCTGGTGAGAATGGTGGATGTGCTGGGCGGATCGGGCTCGGCGGATTCGAAAACCACCACGTTGTCGGACGCCTTGGCGGCGCCCGACTTGTCGTCAAAAATGATCGCCAGATGGCCGGCGGTGATGCGGTCGCCGGGCTTCAGGCGCAGCTTGGCGCGCAACGGGATATTGTTCACCAGGGTGCCGTTCTTGCTGCCCAGGTCCTGTACGGTCCAGTCGTCCCCATCGCGTTCCAGAACCATGTGCTGGCGCGACAGGCCGGCGTCATCCGGGAAACACAATTCCGTGGTGCTGGACCGGCCGACCGTAAAGCGATTTCCTGTCAAGGGAACAGTCTTCAACTGCCCGTCCGGACAATGAATGACGATCTCCCGTGTCATAGTGGGTTGGGGATGGGCCACAGTTGATTATATCCTTCCCGGCAGCCGTCTCAGGGCAGTCTCGGGCCGGCTCGCTTTAAAGCTGCGATAACGGCCGGGCCTCGGCGCCCATCCTCAGTACGTGCGTCATGGATGCGTCCGGAGGACTCGTGAGTAGCGTCGGGCGCAACATGATCAGCACCTGGTCGTCGCTTTTGTTACGGGTATTGTTACTGATCAGAGGACCAAGAAGCGGAATGCGGCTGAGACCTGCAATCCCGGCCAGAGTGCGCGCCTGTTCGTCGTCGATCAGCCCCGCGACCACGGCCCACTGGTCCATCTTCAGGGTCACGTCCGATTTCAGCGAGCGGTTGGAGATGATGGGAATGCCGTTGGAGGCCTGGCCCGCCAGCACCTTGAACTCGGCTTCGATCGACAGCGTCACTTCGTCCGTGCCGTGCACGTGCGGCGTGGCTTTGAGAGACAGGCCCAGATCTTCGAAGGTGAACGAGGGAGGTGGCGTATAAGCGTTCGGGCCGCTGAAATTGGCGGGACCGAAATAGCCGGCGGTCAGGATCGGATACTTTTGCCCCACGTGAACCGTCGCCGGCTGGCCATCCACCGAGCGTGCGCTGGTATGCAGCAGGTTGGTGGAGTTGGAACGGGTCAGCGACGCCATCAGTTGCAGGTTGGCTATGCCGATACCGATGAAGGCCGGACCTCCAAAGCGCAAGATGCCGGCAATGTTCTGCGCCAGCGTCGGAGCGTTGTTCATGAAGGTGCTGAAGCTGTAGAGCGGATAAGAACTGGTCAGCGGAAATCCGTAGTTCAGGTTTTCACTGTGCCGGACCTCCACGAAATTCATTTCCAGAAGGATCTCGGCCTTCGGATGCAGGAGCTGCTGGAACAGTTCGCGCGCGGGCAGCACCTTCGATACCGCATCGCGCATGACCACAAAATTGCGATGGGAATCCACGGCGACCTTCTGAATCCCACAGGCCTGCTGCACGGCTGTGACCATCGAGGTGAGTTCCTGTTGCGAAGTAGGTTCACCGAGGGGGACGATGATAGCCGCGTAGGGCTCTTCCTCGCGCCGCTTCTGCTGGGTATCTTTGACCACCAGGAAAAGCCGGCCGGAGATGGGGACAATGAAAGAGCCGGTCACGGCTTCCAGGCCGTGCAGCGCTTCGCGGTAATCGGCCTGGTCCATTTGAAAATGGATGGGCTGCCCGGCCCGATAGTCGCCGTCGAAGACGCAATCGAGGCCGAAGGCATGGGCCACCTTCTGAAATAGAGTCTTGTTGTCGGCCTTCAGACTGAAATCCTGGCGTCCCGGCTTGGCGTTCAGTTCCGTTGGCGGCAGGGGTTTGCGCGCTTCGGCCAGATCCTCGAGGGTGGGGGTGGGCAATGGCGCCGTATCGGCCACGGCGGCCGTCGCGGCGCCGGCGGACATGGCAATCTGCGGCGTAATCTTGGCGGCCAGCGCCGCCCGCGTCTGCAGTGCCAGGCTGCGCGACCAATATAGGTGATTCTGTGGCTCCAGGGCGGCGGCTTCGCTGTAAAACAGGTAGGCTTGTGCAATCTGGCCGGCCTTTTCCGCCTTGCGCCCTTGATTGTAGAGCTTGGAGGCCTCCGACGCCCAGGCGCAGCCGGCCAGCGCGATCGCCAGCAGGATGGGAAGAGTCCGCACAAACGAATGACGCACCGGGGAGCCAGGACGTGCAGATGGTTATGATGTGGATAGATATACGATCATGGCGCTTCGGCATTTCCTCGAATTGCATTGGCATGAACTGATCGGTCCGCTGTTCGTTTTGGCGGTGACGTTGCTCCTCGGATACGCCGCCAAACGCGTTATCATGCGGGTCCTGGGCGGATGGGCCGCTCGCGGCACCAGCCGTGCCGCCCCGCTGGCCATCAACGCGCTGGCCGGTCCGTTCATGATCTGGGTGCTGATCCTGGCCATCCACCTGGCTACCGAGTCATCGGACCTGCCCGCGCGCGCCACTATGTGGACCAGCCGGGTCCTGCTGGTGTTGTGGGTTCTGTCGTTCACCATCAGCCTGTCGCGCCTGGCCGGCGATCTGATCCGCATGCATGGCAGCGGCGTCCCCGGGGCCTTGCCCGTCACTACCCTGTCGCAAACCCTGGTCCAGTTGGCGGTGGTGATCTTCGGGCTGCTTCTGCTGCTCAACCTTCTGCACATCTCGATCACCCCGATCCTGACCGCCTTGGGCGTGGGCGGCCTGGCCGTGGCCCTGGCGCTGCAGGATACGCTGTCGAACCTGTTTGCGGGCTTCTACGTGGCGGTGGCCCGCCAGGTGCGCCCGGGAGACTACATCCGGCTCAATACCGGCGAAGAAGGATACGTGGCTGACATCGGCTGGCGAAACACTACGGTGCGGGCGCTGTCGAACAACCTGGTCATCATTCCGAACAGCAAGCTGGGACAGGCCAACGTCACGAATTTCTCCTTACCCGACAAACGCGTGGCCGTATCCATTCAGGTGGCGGTGAGTTACGCGAGTGACCCCGACCACGTGGAGCGCGTGCTGCTGGAAGAGGCGCAGGCGGCGGCGAACGAGATTCCCGGCATGCTGGCCGACCCGGCGCCGGGCGTCAGCTTCGATCCGGGTTTTGGCGACTGGTCCCTGAATTTCACAGTCGGCTACAGCGTCGGCGAGTTTACGGATCAATACAAAGTAAGGCATCTGTTGCGGAAGCGCATTCTGAAGCGTCTGCGGCAGGAACGTATCGATATGCCCTTCCCGACCCGCACGGTCCATTTGCTCGGACAGGGGGATACGTGATGCGGATGGCCGCCGCGCTGCTGCTCGGGGCGGTGACCCTGGCCGGCGCGCGAGCCGCGGAACTGCGGCCGGAAACCATCCAGGCCTTCGACCGGTACATTCGCGATGTGGAAACGCGCGTCAACCAGCGGGTGCAGCCGGGCGGCCCATTCCTGTGGACCGGCGAAGACGCGCGGCGCGCGGCACAGGTGCGCGCCGGACAAGTGGCCATCGAACACCGCGGCGGCGATACGATTCCAGTCCCGCACGGTCTGATCCACGATTGGGTCGGCAGCGTGTTCATCCCGGGCACCACGTTGGCGCGCACACTGGCCCTGGTCCAGGACTACGATCGCAATCACGACCACTACCAGCCGGAGGTGATGGCCTCCCGCCTGGTCAGCCGCGATGGAGACGACTACAAAGTCTATCTGCGGCTGATGAAGAAAAAGGTCATCACCGTGATCCTGGATACCGAATACGACGTCCGCTATTTCCCGCTGGACGCGAACCGCTGCTACAGCCGCGCCTACAGCACGCGCATCGCCGAGGTGGAGAACGCCGGCAAGGCGGACGAGCGCGTGCTGCCGCCGGGCCAGGATCACGGATTCCTGTGGCGCCTCGACACCTACTGGAGATTCGAAGAGCGCGGCGGCGGGGTCTACGTCGAGTGCGAGGCGATTTCCTTGACGCGGTCCATCCCCGCGGGCCTCGGCTGGCTGATCGAGCCGATCATTCGCAGCCTGCCCCGGGAATCCCTCGAGAATACGCTACGCCAGACCAGAGCCGCCTTGCGCGTGGGCGACAGTCAGTCCAGGTGAAATATTTCTTCGAGCCGCAAGAAACCTTCGTCCGGACGGCGGCCTTCCAGTGACTCGAAGAAGGGCGCCATCTGGCGCTGCCATCGCTCGTTGACTTCGCGGGATGCCATGCCTGCGAGCGCCGCCTGGAAATCGGGCGTCTCCAGGTAGCCGACCAGCAGACCGTCGTCGCGCAGGAACAGCGAGTAATTGTGCCATCCGGTTTCGCGCAGCGCCGCCAGCATATCGTCCCAGACCGCCCGGTGACGCAGCTTGTACTCGGCCAGCCGGTCGGCCCGCACCTTCAATAGGAAGCACACGCGCTGCATCGATTCACCTCCGCCAGGGGAACGTTCAACAACCGCGCCAGCTTGCCGATCCGGTCCATTTGATGTCCTGTGCCCAGGGCGCAGTGGTGCGTGGGGCCTTCCGCGCACCAGCGATTGACGAACTCGGTGGGCGGCAGCCGGAAGCGCAGCCGGGAGTTGGTGTTGCCGATGCGCAGGATCGGCCCCGGCAGCGACTCGCCTTCGGCGGCGATGAGTTTGAGCCGGCCGCCGGCAGTTTGCGTCAAGCCCAGGATCGTCACCGGCCCGGTCTTGACTTTGAACTCCACCGATACGCCCGCACCGCGTTTGCCGTGATAGAGACCCAGCCCGCGCAGTACCGGACGCGCGTCGCTGATGGCGATGTGTCCCGGACCATCGTGGCCCATCAGCAGGAAGTTCTCGCGGAAATCCATGCTGTAGAACTCCGTAAACGAGCCGCCCGCGCCCAGGCGGTCGAGCATCAGCATGGCGAGGCAGGTCTTCAGATCGCCTTCGCCCGCGGCGGGGATGCCGCGCGCAGTGAGCAGCGTATTGCCGGCAATCAGGCCGGCGCCGAGGCGCTCGAACTCGTTCCCGTCCAGGCCGCGGTAGTAATACGTAAGGCCGTCGAGGGCGAAGTCGGCCGTCAGGCGGTCGAGCCCCACGGCCACCCGCGCCGCCCAGTCGAGGTCGCCTTCCGCAGCGCTGGCTTCGATGGCAAATGCGTCCCGCAGGGCCGCTAACTTGGCATGTGTCTCACCGGCCGTGGACGCCGGCACGCGCTTGGCCAGGTCATCCATTTCCAGCAGTTCGATATGCACGCCCAACTGGGCATGCATCATCGTCAGATCCGAATACATGTCCAGCATGCCGGGATAGGTATGGCCGAGAAAGCCGATCCGGGATTGACGCACGGCGCGGGCCACGGCCGCGGCGCGGCACCAGTCTTCGATCTCCCGCCAGGCATCCGGGTCGTCGCGGAGCTGGCCCGAGACCACCTGGAATTCGATACGTGAGCGCGCGAAGGCGTTGGCGATTTCGGGCACACAGCAGACGGAACAATGGGCCAGCCATTCGGCGGTATCGGCGGTTTCGTAATCGAGAGCGGCGGAGGGCTGCAGGTTGAGGACCAGCACGGGGACGCCTGCCTTTTGCACCACGGGCAGGACTTGAGAGGACGTGGCGTAGGTGGCGGCGTGACACAGGATCAGGTCGACGTCTTCGCGCCGCAAAAGCTGCCCGGCGGCCTGCGCTGCCTCAGGCGTATCCACCAGGCCCGCGGAGACGACGTCGCAGTTCAACGCGCCGACGCGGCCCTCGATCTCGTGCCGGTATCCTTCCAGGCGCTCTTTCATGCCGGGGAACTGCGGCCAATAGGCGGCGAGGCCGATGCCGAATACGCCGATGCGTGCCTTCATGTCCGGTCAGGCAAATGATAGCGCTATTCCTCGCGGAGCATAAAGGCCGGGTCGATATGGATGGCGCGCACCACCGCCGGCAACGCGGCCAGCAGCACGGCCACGGAGATCGCCGTGGCCGGCAACGCGATCATCGACACATCTGTCGGCTGGACGGCATACAGTAATACCTTGATGTATCGCGCGGAGGCGATGCCGAGCGCGGCACCCACCAGCGCGCCGATGAACACCATCGCAAAGATTTCCGACGTCACCCGTCGCGCCACATGTCCCGGCCTGGCCCCGATCGCGATGCGGATGCCGATTTCGCGGCGTCGCTGCACGACGGAATAATCGAGCACGCCATACAATCCGATGACGGCCAACAGCAGCGCGACCGCCGCGAAGAACAGCGCCAGCATGGCGATCAACCGCTCCCGTACGAGCTGCGCGCCGTCGATCTCGGCCTGCGTGCGGATGCTGCTGACGCGAAACGCGGGCCATGCGCGCGGCACCTCGCGCCGTAATACCGAAGCCAGGGCGAGCGGATCTGGCGCCGACGTGCGCACCAGAATCGTAGCACTGCCGGCGGCTTCGTCGGCAGCGCCGAACCACATCGGCTCGTACAGTGTGGGGGGCATCTGCTCGCGCATGTCCTGGTAGTGCGCATTCCGCGCCAGGCCGACAATCTCGAAGTGCCCGCCGCCGCGGGTACGGTCGAACGATCTCCCGACCGGGTTCGCGCCCTGAAAATACGTCTGGGCGAATGCTTCGTTGACCACCGCGACGCCGGGGCCCAACTCGCCGCGGCGGAGATCCCGGCCGGCGATCAGCGGGATCCGCATGGTGTCCAGCCAGCCCGGCGAAACTCGTAGCGAGTACGACAGAACGTTGCTGGCCGGAGCGCCATTCACCGCCACAAAGCCGCCTTGCATGTTGCCGCTGAACAACGGCCAGGACGCCATCGCGACCTTCTCCACCCCGGGCAGGCTGCGCACGTGATCCACCAACTGCTCCCAATAGACCGGCCGCTGCGGCCGCGTCGCTACCGTTTCGACCGCCAGCAGGCGGTCCGCGGAGAACCCCGGGGGCCGGTTCGCCAGGTTTGCGAACGTGGCGGCGAACAGGCCTGCCAGGAACAAAATAGCGAAGCAGAACGCCGACTGGAACGCGATGAGCGTGTGCATCCCGCGCCGCCGTGAATGCGGATCGTCTCCGCCCCGGAGAGCGTTCGCCGGATGGATAGCCGATGCGTGCAGCGCCGGCGCCAGCCCAAACAGCATCGTGACGCCGGCCGCCAGCGCGAGCCCAAAAGCCAGCACATGCCAATCGGCGGGGAGATCCAGGCGCGCAGGATTGTCCGGCGGATTGATCCGGTTCAAGACGGACGGCGCGGCCCATGCCGCGAACGCCGCCGCCGCCGGCGCGGCCGACAGGACCAGCATGGTGCTCTCCACAAGCATGAGTTGCACCAGGCGCCGGCGCCCGGCTCCGATGGAGACGCGCAGCGCCATTTCGCGCGCGCGGGCGGCGGCTTGCGCGCTCAGCAGATTGGCGAGGTTCGCACAGGTGATCAGCAGGATCAGCACCGATAACGCTGCCAGCACTTCCAGCGGCCGCCAGTAGTCCTTTCGCATCTGCGAGACGCCGCCCGCCGCGGGTTCTACCAGCACCGTCTGATGAAGGAAATGATCGAGCTGGCTTTTGGGCCAGCCCGTAAGACCCGCGGCTCTTTCCTCCTGCACCTCCTGAAATACAGGCTGCAGGCGGTCGCGGACCGATGCCGGGGTAACGCCGGGCTGGATTTCCGCAAATACCCGCATCCACGCCCAGTCGGCTTCATCCAGGCCGCCGTGCATCGCAGCCGGAAGAAAAATGTCCGCCATCACGCCAGGCTCGGTGCCGGTAAACGAACGCGGCGCCACCCCGACGATCTGGTAGAGGCGCGTTCCCAGTTGAAAACTGCGGCCCAGGACATGCGGATCGCCTCCGAAGCGGCGCATCCAGTAGTCGTAGGAGAGCACGGCGTAGGGATGCGCGCCGGCCTGGCGATCGTCGTTATCGGTAAAGAGACGGCCCAGCGCCGGGCGGAGACCGAAGACGTCGAACATCCGGCCGGAGACGAACTGCCGGTAGGCCTGCTCGATCTCCTGGCTCGTCGCGTAGGTCAGATCGACGCGTTCCACCCAGGAGGCGGTCACCAGTTCCGCACGGCCCTGGACTGCCGCGCGCATCCGGCGGAACAGCGGATACTCGCAGCTTTCGGTAACGCGGAAATGGCCGCCGGGATCGAATCCCCGGATAGCGAAGACATAGAGGCGTTCCGGGTGCGCCACGGGTAAAGGCCGCAGCAGCAGCGCGTCGATGAGCCGGAAGGCAGACGTGCAGGCGCCCATCGCCAGGGCAAGTGAGAGCATCGCCGAAGTGGAAGCAACCTTATTCTTGCGCAGTTGCCGCCAGCCGAAGATCGCATCGGCGCGCAAGGAATCGAGCCACGGAACCACGCGAAAATCGCCGCTGCGCTCGCGGTGGCGCAAGGCGGAGCCAAAAGCGCGGCGGACCTCGGCGGGGTCGCGGCCCTCGGCGAGGGCCTCGGCAATGTGCGATTCGAGTTCCTCGTCGATCTGGCGATTCAGTGTGGCGTGGCGAAAAACGTTGCTGATTCGTGACCGGAGAGACATGTCAACGCTACTCCTCGCGCAGCGTGGCCGCCGGATCGATGCTCACGGCGCGGTAAACACCCGGCAGCGCGGCTACCAGCGCGGCCAAAAGGATCGTCAATGCCGGAACAGTGAGCATTGCCGTTTCCGTCGCCTTCACCTGATACAGCAGGGTTTCGACATCGTGCACGGACGCCAGGGCCAGGGCCAGGCCGGCCGCGCCGCCGGCCAGGACCATGCCGAAGATCTGCCCAGTGACCAGCCGCGCGATGCCGGCAGGTTGCGCGCCGATGGCCATGCGGATGCCAATTTCGCGCCGGCGCTGCACCACCGAGTAATCGAGGACACCATAGAGTCCGATCGCGGCCAGCAGCAGGGCGACAGCGGCGAAGAACGAAGCCAGCAGGGCCAGCAGGCGCTCGCGCACCGTGTGGGAATCGTCGATTTCCTGCTGCGTGCGGATGTTGTTTACCCGAAATTCGGGGCGCGCGCGCGGCACTTCGCGGCGCAGGATGGAAGCCAGCGCCCTGGGGTTATCGCCCGAAGTGCGGACGACGAAGGTGGCGAATTCCGTCGGGTTGGGCAGACCTTTGTCATCGACGGCGTTAAAGGGCACGTAGACGGTTGGCAGGGTGGTCTCCCGAAGATCGCGGTAGGGCGCGTCGCGGACTACGCCGACGATGACGTAAGACCTGCGGTCGCCTCCGCCCACCGTGACTCCCAGCGGCCGTAGTCCGTTCAGGAATTGCTTCACGAACGTCTCGTTCACGATGACCACGCCGGGATAGACATCATCCGGCCGGAAATCGCGGCCTTCCAGCAATTGGATTCTCATCGTGCGGAGCCAGCCGGGAGAGACGCTGAGAAAATAAGCCAGGACGGGACCAGGGGGCGCGCCGTTGATCGAAATGAACCGGTTCCAGGCCTGGCCGGAGAGCAGGGGCCAACCGGCGATGGCCACGCTATCGACACCGGGAACGGTTCGCAGATGGTCGGCGGCCTGGTTCCAGAAGACGCGCGGCTGGGCGCGCTCGGCCTGTACTTCGACATTCAAGAGCCGGTCCGGCACAAAGCCCAACGGCCTGTGGGACAGTCGATTGAAACTGGCGGCGAACAGTCCCGCGAAGAACAGGACGATGAAACAGAAGGCCGCCTGGACGGCAATCAAGGCATGCAGCGACCGGCGGCGGGCGTGGGGATCGTCGCCACCCTTGAGGGCATTCGCGGGACTGATCGTCGAGGCGCGCAAAGCCGGCGCCAGACCGAACAGCAGAGTCACCACCACGGTCAACGCCAGGCCGAATCCCAGCACCCGCCAATCGGCAGGCAGCATGAGGCGTACGGGGCGGTCGGGTGGATTGATGCGGCTGACCACGAACGGCGCCGACCACCGGGCGAAGCAGGCGCCCACCACGGCCGCAAATGCAGCCACCATGGCGCTCTCCACCAGCACCAGTTGCATCAGGCGCGCGCGTCCCGCGCCAATGGACACGCGCAGTGCCATTTCCCGGGCGCGGGCCGCCGCCTCCGCCGTAAACAGGTTGGCGAGGTTGGCGCAGGCGATCAACAGGACCAGGGTCACCAGGACGGCGAGGGCCCAAAGGGCCGGCCGGTAATACTCCTGCAGTCCCGAGGCTCCGGCGGCCGCCGGAAGCAAGAGGAGCTTTTGCGAGAGATACTTCGCGATGGTTTCTTTGCTCATGCCCTGGAACCCTCTGGCGCGGTTCTCCTCGAAGGCATGCGAGGTGGCGTGCAGGACGGCGCGAAGTGTTTCGATGGGGACTCCCGGCTTCACCAGGGCCAGCGTGCGATGCCAGGTCCAATCATCGTGCGTCGCCCCGGGATGCATCATGGCGGGAAGGAAGATGTCGGTGATGGTGCCGGTTTCCGTACCGGTGAACGGCGGTTCGACGACTCCCACGATTTCGTATAGCCGGCCGGCGAAACGGAAGGTGCGGCCCACGATTTTCGGGTCGCGGTTGAAGCGGCGGGTCCAATAATCGTACGAGATGACGGCGTAGGGATGCGCGCCGGGCTTCTGGTCGTCGGCCGCCGTAAGCAGGCGGCCCATTGCAGGCCGGAGGCCGAAGGCGCCGAACATCCGGCCGGAGACGTATTGGATGTTGGCCTTTTCCATGTCGTTGGCGTTACGGTAGGTCAGATCGGAGCGCTCCGCGTAGGAGACCGCGATGAGTTCGGCGCGATTGCCGGCCGCGGCACGCATCAGAAGAAAGTCGGGATAAGCCCAACTGTCGCCGGTACGGACTTGTCCGTCGAAGTCCGTGCCGCGGCGGACGAGTTCGTAAAGACGCTCGGCGTGGGCCACGGGGAGGGGACGGAGCAGGATGGCGTCGATCAGCCGAAATGCCGCGACGCAGGCGCCGATGCCCAGGCCCAGGGAGAGAATGGCGGCGGCCGAGGTGACTTTGCGCTTCCTCAATTGCCGCCAGGCGAAGACAGCGTCTGCCCGGATGGAATCCAGCCAGGGCAGCAGGCGCATGTCGCGGCTCTCTTCGCGGTGGCGCAGCGGGGAGCCGAAGGCCAGCCGGGCTTCGGCCGCATCGCGGCCGTCCGCGATCCCTTCCGCGATGTGCGATTCCAGTTCTTCGTCGATCTCGCGGCTTACCGCGCCGCCGCGAAAAACGTTCGTGACACGTGACCAGAGAGACATATCAAGCCATCCTTAGAACCCGGTTCACCGCGGAGGTCACCGCATGCCAGCGCGACTCTTCGGCGGCCAACTGTTTCCGGCCCGCGGCGGTCAATGCGTACAAACGCGCGCGCCGGCCGGTGTCTTTGGTGATCCACTCGGCGCAGATCCAGCCAGCCTCCTCCATGCGGTGCAGCGCGGGATAGAGAGAGCCCTCCTCGGCCCGTAGCACGTCCTCGGACATGTCCTTGATAGCGGACATGATGGCGTAGCCGTGCAGGCGCGGGCGGCGGGAGAGAATCTTCAGCACCAGAAGATCGAGGGATCCTTGCAGGGCGTCGGTTTTGGGCATATCCAGATGTCTTATTATACAGACGTCTAGGTATGCGAATGGTTACGCCGAAATCGCGCCACGCTGAACGCCGGACGGGAAAAAGGGAGCGCCGCGACGCCTCCTCTATAATTGAAGCAATGGACTCCACGCTGGCGCGCCTGTCCGCAATCCCTGATTTAGCCGTTTCGCGCGCCGCGCCGCTTTCGGCTCACACGCGTTTCGCGATCGGCGGTCCGGCCGACATCTACGCCGAAACCGCCAGCGTCGAGGCCTTCATCGCGGCCCTGGCCGTGGCGCGCGCCAGCGGACGCGACTACATGGTGATGGGCGGCGGCACCAACCTGATCGTATCCGACGCCGGATTTCGCGGCATCATGCTGCGCTACGTGGGACGGCAGATTCTGGCGGCTGGTGCGCGCGTTTATGGCGATGCGGGCGCCGCACTGCAGGACCTGGTGGATTTTGCCATCGAACGCGGGTTGGCCGGCCTGGAGACGCTGGCCGGGATTCCGGGATCGGTGGGCGCGGCGGTCTACGGCAACGCGGGGGCCTATGGCCACTCCATCTCCGAGCGCGTGTTCGGCGTGCGGTTCTTCGACGGCAAGCGCGTACGCGTGTTCGACAATGCGGCGTGCGAGTTTCATTATCGCGAGAGCGTTTTCAAGCGCCACAAAGATTGGATTATTTTCTCGGCGGAGCTCGCGCTTTCCCCCGCTGACGCGGAGGCGCTGCGCACCACCGCCGCCGGCATTCTGAAGGTGCGCAACGAGAAGTTCCCGGTGACCATGAAGTGCGCGGGCAGCATTTTTAAGAATCTCCTGCTGGCGGAGCTGCCGGCCGCCGTGGCCGCCGCGGTGCCGGAAAAGGTAGTTCGGGAAGGCAAAGTGCCGGCCGCCTATTTCCTGGAACAGGCGGGCGCCAAGGGCATGTCGCGCGGCGATATTCATGTGGCCGCCTATCACGCCAATCTGATCTACAACGGCGGAGCCGGCACTGCCGCCGATCTTTGCGCACTCATCGCGGAACTGAAAGGGCGCGTGCGCCGGCAATTTGAGATCGATCTGGAAGAAGAGGTGCAATACGTGGGATTTGGCGATACCTGTCCGGTGGGATAGGCGCCGGCGGTATGGCCGCCTCGCCGCCTGGCTGCTGCTGGCCGCGGCCGGGTTGCCGGCGGCCGACCTGCACCAGGCGGTGACGGACGGCAACCTGGAACAGGTCCGGACGCTGCTGGCTGCCGGCGTGGACGCCAACACCCGCGACACACTGGGCGCTACGCCACTGCACGACGCCGCCTGGACCGGGAACGTCGAGATCGCCGCCCTCCTGATCGCCCGCGGTGCCGACGTCAACGCCCGCCATCTGGAGGCCGGTTCCACGCCGCTGGCCTATGCCGTGATTAAAGATCACCGCGGCGTCGCGGAGTTGCTGCTGGCCCATGGCGCGGACGTGGATGCTCCCGATCGCTCCGGATCCACGGCGCTGTTGCTGGCCGCTACCCGCGGCTACGAAGAAATGGCCGCCCTCCTTCTGGCGCACGGCGCGGACGTCAACACCCGGGACCGGTCCGGATCGGCCGCGCTCGACGAAGCCGCCTGGAAAGGCTATGCCGGCCTCGTCCGCCTGCTTCTCGATAAAGGCGCGCACATCGAAGCGCGCAACCGGGAGACCGGCGCAACGCCGCTCAACGAAGCCGCCATCAAGGGTCATGCGGACGTGGTGAAGCTGCTGCTGGAGCGGGGCGCCGACCCTGGCACGCAGGATAACGCGGGTGCTTCACCATTGGAAAATGCCTCGCGATTCGCGCATACCGCGGTTATCGAGACGCTGATGGCCCACGGCGTCAGCCTGGGCAAGAAGAGCCGGCCGGGCTCGGGACTGCTTTGCGAAGCCGTGTTGAAGGGCCAGGCGGACATGGTCGAGCTGCTGGCTGCCAAAGGCGCCGACGTGAATGCGCGCGGTCCGGAGGGATCCGCCCCCCTGGGCGACGCCGCGTTGAAAGGCTACACCGGGATCGCCCGCATTCTGCTGGAGCACGGCGCGCGTGTCGACGAACGCAACAGCGCCGGCGCCACGCCGCTGCACGATGCGGCGTTGAGCGGGCACAAGGAGGTCGCCGCGCTGCTCCTCGACCATGGCGCGGATATCAACGCGCGCGATACGTCCGGCGCCACGCCGCTCTACGAAGCGGCTTCCTGGGGCCGCCGGGATGTGGTGGAACTCCTGCTTGCGCGCGGCGCGGATGTGAATTTGCGCAACACCGCCGGCGATACCGCTCTAAAAGGCGCCGCCGACAACGGCTTCAATGATATCGTCAAGCTGTTACAAAGCGGCGTGTCGGTCCGTCACTGACAGCTCGGCTGCTGAGTCGAGTTACCCTGCCTGACTTGCGATCGGTGTTCCGATCCTATGTGCGACTTACTGTTGCTAAGCCACTGCCTGCCCGATGTGTGAAATGTCACTGATATTCTGCTAATAAGGGAAAAAAGGTCTGTATATAGTAAAAATCCAGATGTATAATCGGTGCGGCCCGGAAGGCTAAATGGAAAATCGCGGATCGTTCGGACTTTCCATTTTCAGTCGTTTGTAGAAGTTTTTCCTGATGTTATGGAGGACCTATGACGAAAATACCCACAGGTTACCGGCGTCTCGACAACAGCGAACGAAAGCCAGTGGCTGGCGCGCGCATGATCGGACCGGCTGACCCGAAAGAAAAACTCACCGTCACCATTTCGGTGCGGCGGCGCCCGGATGCACCGCCCCTTCCCGATCCCACCGACCGATCGACGACGCCCGCCGGGGAGCGCCGTTTCCTGTCCCGCGAAGAATTCGCCGAACATTACGGCGCCTCTCAGGAGGACCTGGATAAAATAGCCGCGTTCGGCGCCAAACAGGGCCTGACCGTTGTGGAAGCCAGCATTCCCAAGCGCAGCGTCGTTCTCTCGGGCACCGCCGAGCAGATGGGACGCGCTTTCGCCGTCGAACTGGGGCGCTATGAGTCCGAGAAAGGCGCTTACCGCGGCCGCGAAGGTCACGTTCACGTGCCGGAAGACCTCGCCCCGATCGTGGAAGGTGTCTTCGGACTCGATAACCGGAAGATGGCCGAGCCCCAGATCATGCGCGTTCCCCGCGCCAAAGAAGCCTTGACCCAGGCCGCCGCGGCCCAGGCCGCCGTACCGCTGACCCCGCCGGAAGTGGCCGGGTTATACCAGTTCCCCGCAACCAACGCCAATGGGCAAACCATCGGCTTATTCGAGTTCGACGGAGGATATCGCCTGAGTGACATTCAGGCGTACTTCAACCAACTGCACCTGCCGGCTCCGTCAGTGACCTGGGTGGGGGTCGATGGCCAGACCAACGCGCCGGGAATGAGTGACGCGGACGGTGAGGTGATACTCGACATCGACGTGGCCGCCGGGGCCGCGCCCGGCGCCAAGATCGTAGTCTACTTTGCGCCGTGGACAGAGCAAGGGTGGCTGGATATCGTCTCCGCGGCCATCCACGATGTGAACAACCGGCCTTCGGTCATCTCGATCAGTTGGGGCTGGCCGGAGCACCAGACCGCGCTCGGTTTCACCTGGACCGATGCCGCGCTGCAGGCGGTGAACCAGAAGTTCTGGGAAGCTGCCCTGCTCGGTGTAACCGTCCTGGCGGCATCCGGCGATCATGGCTCGGACTGCGGGATCGGCGACCGGAAGGCGCACGTTCTGTATCCGGCATCGGATCCCTATGTGACCGCGTGCGGCGGCACCGTCATCTCCAATGTCTCCGGGGCTTCCTTCCAGGAGAACACCTGGAGAGACGATAGCGACTGGTTGACCGCCGGCGGCGTCAGCGACTACTTCCCTAAGCCCATCTGGCAGGATTGGGCGAACATCCCCACGTCCGCCAACGATGGACACGCCGGCCGCGCCATTCCCGATATCGCGGGCAATGCCTCGCAGTTGAGCGGCTATGACCTGATTCTGGGCGGCCGGCCCACCGGTCCCATCGGCGGCACCAGCGCCACGGCTCCTCTCTATGCCGCTCTGGTCGCGCTGCTGAACGCCGACCTCGGCGAGCCCGTCGGCTACCTGAATCCGAATCTCTATGCCTTCCAGGGTCCGTACGTGTATCGAGACATCGCCGATAACGTCAACAACACCCGCGGCGGCGCGCCGGGGTACCCGGCCATCGCCGGCTGGGACGCCTGCACGGGATTGGGCGGTGTGAACGGCGTCGCCTTGCTGACAGCACTTCGCGGCGTCGGCCTGCCGCCCGCCCTGGCGGTATTCAATAACAAGCTGTACATGGTCTGGAAAGGCATGGAGCGTGACGACCGGGTCTTCTACAGCTTCTTCGACGGACTGCACTGGGCGCCCCAGCAGGAGGTCCCGGGTATCGGCTCCAGCACGGGCGTGGCCCTTGCCGTATTCCACAATCGTCTGTGCATGGCGTGGAAGGGCGTGCTGGGCGATGAGCGTATCTTCTGGACCGCCTTCGACGGCACGCACTGGGCTCATCAACGGCAGGTCCCCGGCGTGAGCACCAGCACCGGTCCGCGGTTGGCGGTGTTCAACAACCGTCTCTACATGGCATGGAAAGGCGTTATGGGCGACCAGCGCATCTTCTGGACCACTTTTGACGGTTCGCGCTGGGCGCGGCAAAGGTTCGTGCCGGGTGTGGCCACCAGCGTGGGTCCGGCTCTGGCCGTCTGTCACAACATGTTGTACATGGCCTGGAAGGGCTGGTACGGCGACCAGGGCGTCTACTGGTCTTACCATACCGGCGCCGGCTGGGCGCCGCAGCAGAAGATCGCGGGCATCGGCAGCAGCGAAGGACCCTCCCTGACAGTCTTCAACAATATGCTGTACGCGTTGTGGAAGGGTGCCCTGGGCGACCAGCGCTTGTGGTATTCGCACCTGGATGCCGGCGCGTGGGCGCCGCAGAAGATGATCTCCGGCGTCGCCGGCAGCGTCGGCCCCGGCGCCGCCGTGTTCGGCCCCGCGCTCTTCGCCGCATGGAAGGGCATGCTGGGCGACGAGCGCATCTTCTTCTCGCATTTCGACGGAACGGCGTGGGCTCCGCAGGAGCAGGTACAGGGCGTGTTGACCAGTCCTGACCTGGTCGAGGCGGCCGTCGTTTGACACGTGAGCCGGCTTTGACCGATTGAGAAGATCGGCGGGCTTCCGCCACCTTCTCGATTGGCACCCCCAGGTCTGGCGGAAGACATCGCGGCCGCTTCAGATGCGGGCTTGGAGTGCCTTTCCCGGCTCCTCGCGCCGCATTTGAAGCGGCTGGATGCTTCTCTCCATCGCTACTGGAAATCCGCGCCCGGCGGCGGGCGGGTCGATTCGCGCCAGATCAGATCCCTGGCCCTGATCGTCCCCGGTGCCGCCGCGCGTATGATCCTGGCCGGCCGTCAGCCCGCCGATTTCTACGAGCAGGTGGCTTACAACAGCCGGCGTCTGGCCAAGCTGAACGTAGCGCCCGGCGCCGTCGTGGACGCCCTGCGCGAGTACGAGCGCCGGGCCGGACAACTGTTGGCGGGACCTGCGGCGCGCGGCGGGCAAGAGGTGGACTCCGCCCGCCAGGAACTCCATTTCCGCACCCTGCTGGCCGTCCACCACGCGTACTACCAGGTCCGCGAGGCGGAAACGCAGGCTTTTTACGGCTTGGTGCGCGCCGAGTTGGACGCCACCGGACTCGACGATCTGCTGCGGCGTTTCATCGTGATCCTCACCCGCGCCTTCCATGCTCAGGCCGGGCGTCTGATTCCGCTCTCCGCGCCGCCACCCTTGGTCAAGCCGGTGCTGAAACGGCTCGCGCGTCCGCGCTATATCGTGCGCGGAGACGAGCAGGAACTGATCCTCGACCGCACCCTGCACGGCGCCTATCAATCGTTCTGGTCTATCCCGTACTTCTCGGGGGTGCGCCTCGCCGGCTTGATCCAGTTCGGCTTTTCCCGCCCCTACCGCTGGCTGCCCCGGGAGTTGGACCTGCTGCGCGCCTTTGCCGAGCGATGCCTCAAAGCGGCCGAGCGGGCGCGCCTGATCGAGGATCTGGCGGCCAGCGAGGAACAGATCCGCGGGCTCGCCGGCCACCTCATGCAAGCCGAAGACGAAGAGCGCCGCCGCATCGGCCGCGAGATACACGATGAGGCCGGCCAGTCGATGCTGTGCCTGCGCCTGCAACTCGAAATGCTCGAGAAGACCGTGCCCCCGGACCTACGGTCCCGGCTGGCCGAGGCGCGCGCGGTGACCGAGCGCATTATCGATGAAGTCCGCCGCATCATCGCGGCCCTGAATCCGTCCGCGGTCGAAGACCTGGGATTGCCCGCCGCTATCCGCCATCTCAGCGCGCGTTTCCGCAAGCTGTATCCCTTCAAGCTGAAGCTGCGGCTAAGCGGATACCGCACCCCTCTGCCGCACGGCGCCGAGAGTGCCATCTACCGTGTGGTCCAGGAGTGCTACCAGAATATCGCCAAACACGCTCAGGCTTCTCACGTAAACCTTTCACTGCGAGCGACCGATAAACTAGTGGAGCTGAACATCGAGGATGACGGCGTCGGATTCGATGTGGACTCCGCGGTGGCTCAGCCGAAGTCTTTCGGTTTGAAAGGCATGCGCGAACGCGTCGCGCTCCTGGGCGGCCGTCTGGTGATCCGCAGCAGTCCCGGAAAGGGAGCGGCTATCGCCATGCGACTGCCGATTGCCGGTCCATCCGGGAGTCCCGGCTCCGGAGACGAGCACCAGCATGGCAATTCGCACCTTCCTCACGGATGATCACACCCTGTTCCGGCAGGGCATCAAGACCCTGCTCTCCGCCGAACCGCATCTGGAAGTGGTCGGCGAGGCATGCAACGCCGCCGAGGCCGTTCCTCGCGTAGCCGAGTTGCGGCCCGACGTGGTCCTCATGGACGTGAACATGCCCGGCCTGAGCAGCTTCGAAGCCACCCGCCAGATCCGCCGGAACCGGCCGGAGACCAAGGTACTGTTCCTGACTATGTACGACGACGATGACTACCTGGCAGAGAGCGTGGAAGCCGGTGCCAGCGGCTACGTCCTGAAAGACACACCCGCGGATCAGTTGGTCACCGCCATTGGCGAGGTCCACCGCGGCGGCAGCTATCTCAGCTCGCGTATGCTGGCGCACCTGGTGGATGATTTTCGCAGCCGCATGCACGCTCAGCCCCGTGTGACCCGATTCAACACCCTGACACGGCGCGAAGCCGAGATCCTCAAATTCCTGGCGGAAGGCAATTCCGTAAAGGAAATCGCCAACGCCCTCAACTTGAGCCCCAAGACCGTCGAGGCGCACAAGTTCAACCTGATGCGCAAACTGGACATCCACAACAAGGCACAGTTGGTGCAGTACGCCATACAGAAGCGGGTCATCCGGCTGGCCGTGTAAGGCCAAACGGTACCGCCCACGCCTGGCTTGATCCGCTCGCCGGCACAGCGCTACAATCCGCAGATACTTTTATGAGAATGTTCCGGTTGTCCGTATGCGGATTGGCTGCGCTCGCGTCAGTCCAGGCCGGCGAGACCGTGTTGCACAACTTCGCCTATCTTCCCAATGGCGCCAGCCCGCGCACCAGCGTGGTCCGCGATTCGTCCGGCAACCTCTATGGCACGACCACCAGTGGCGGCACGTCCAATGCCGGCGTGGTCTACAAAGTGGATACCGGCGGCGTCGAAACGGTCCTCTACACTTTCACCGGCGGGTCCGATGGCGGTCAGCCGCAAGCTGGCGTTTTCCGCGATGCCGCGGGCAACATCTACGGCACGACTTCGTCCGGCGGCTCGGCGGGACAGGGCGCTGTCTTCCGCTTGAGCGCCTCCGGCAAAGAGACCGTGCTATACAGCTTTACCGGCGGCGCCGACGGCGGCCGGCCCTATGCCGGCGTATCGCTGGATGCGGCGGGCAACATCTACGGCACCACGCTGGCCGGCGGCACGGCGGGCTTGGGCGTGGTGTACAAGGTGAGTCCGTCCGGCAAGGAGACGGTACTATACAGCTTTACCGGTTTTCCTGCCGACGGCGCCGCTCCTTACGGCGGCGTCATCCGCGACTCGGCCGGCAATTTCTACGGGACCACCTCCAGCGGCGGCGCCTCGAACCTGGGCTCCGTGTTTAAGCTCGACAGCACCGGCCATGAGTCGCTGCTGTACAGCTTCAGCTCCTCCGGGTTTCGGCCCTTGGGCGGTGTTGTCCGCGACTCGGCCGGCAACCTTTACGGCACGACGTCTTTCGGAACCGGAGGGCCGGGCTCGGTCTTTAAACTGGATTCCGGCGGAAACGAAACCGTTCTCCACAGCTTCACCAACGGCGCCGACGGCGGCCAACCGGCTGCCGGCGTGGTGCTCGACGCGGCCGGCAATCTCTATGGAACTACCTCTGGCGGCGGTCCGGCAGGCGCGGGTGTCGTGTTCAAAATCGATCCCATGGGCAATGAGACGGTATTGTGCGGATTCGCCAGTCCGGTCGATGGCGGTTCGCCTTACGCAGGTGTGATCCTCGACTCGGCCGGCAACATTTACGGTACGGCCAGCACCGGCGGCGCGGCGAATCTCGGCGCCGTGTTTGAACTGGATCCCTCCGGCGACGAAACCGTGCTCTACAACTTCCAGGGCGGTACGGACGGATACAGCCCCTACGCCGGTCTCGTCCGCGACTCCTCCGGCAACTTCTACGGGACCACGGTCACCGGCGGACCAACGCAGGCCGGCATCGTTTTCAAGCTGGCCCCCAACGGTCGCGAGACCATCCTGTACACCTTTACGGGTGGCGCGGACGGCAAGAACCCTTATGCCGGTGTCATCCGCGATTCGTCCGGCAACCTCTACGGGACCACCTATTCCGGCGGCGCATCCGACAGCGGCGTCGTCTTCAAAATCGACAGCTCCGGCCACCAGACGGTGCTCTATAGTTTTGCGAACGGCATCGACGGCGGCTTTCCGGAGGACGGCCTGATCCGTGACTCGGCCGGCAACCTCTACGGTACAGCCAGTACCGGCGGCGCCTCCGGCGCCGGGGTCGTGTTCAAGCTCGACAATGCCGGCCATGAGACGGTGCTCTACAATTTCACCGGCGGGACCGACGGCGCGCACCCCTACGCCGGCCTGGTCCGCGACTCGGCCGGCAACCTGTACGGCACTACGCCCTACGGCGGGAATAAGGGCTACGGCGTGGTCTACAAGGTCACCCCTGCGGGCAGCGAGACAGTGATTTACAGTTTCAAGGGTACTGCGGACGGCGCCAATCCGCAGGCGGGTCTGCTCCGCGATTCGGCGGGCAACTTGTACGGCACCGCGCTGCACGGCGGCGCGGATTCGGCGGGCGTCGTCTTCAAGGTCACGCCGGGGCATACTGAGTCCGTGTTGTACAGTTTCACGGGAGGCGCCGACGGCAGCCTGCCTTTTGCCGGCCTGGTGCGCGACGCCGGCGGCAACTTCTACGGGACCACATTTTACGGCGGCGCCGCCGGCGGCGGCGTGGTGTACCAGCTAACTCCGGCAGGCGTCGAGACCGTGCTCTACTCGTTCAGCGGCGGCAGCGACGGGGCCGGACCCTTTGCCGGCGTGATCCTCGACTCGTCCGGCGATGTCTTCGGGACTGCCTCGTCCGGCGGAACGAAGTTGGGAGGCGTGGTTTTCAAGGTCACGCCCTGACCTAATAAGAACAGCCGCGCCATCTGGCGACTCCGCCCGCCATCTGCGCCACCCGCGCCCACAGGTTATCCGGCAGGCGCAGGTCCGGATACCGGCTCTTCAGCAGATGTACGGTTTGCGCCTGGCAGGAGGCCAACGTGAACCGGTCGATGTCCGGCACGCCGGTCAGGGCGATGGCCAGCACGTTCGATCCATCCGACGCCACCGCGCGCGGGTCCGCGCCGTGATCGAGCAGCAGTTCTACCAGCGGCGTGTACCCGTATCCGGCGGCCATCATGAGAGCGGTTTCACCGCCGCGGCCGCGCTGATCGACCTGCGCGCCACCCTCCAGCAACGCGCGCGCGGCGGCGATCTGATTCTTGTGTATGGCGTGCATCAGAGGTGTCCAGTGGTTCACGCCGCCGCGAAGGTTGGGGTCGGCGCCACGCTGCAAGAGCGCTTCCACCCCGCGCACCGATCCGCGGCGGGCGCAGATGATGAGTGCGGTCAGGCCGCTTGGGCTCTTCTGATTCGGATCCGCTCTGTGCGCCAGCAGCCACTCGAGCGTCTCCAGGTCTCCGCCCGCGGCCGCCCGGATCAGGGCGGGATCGGCCTGCGAACCGCAGCCTGCGAGCAGCAGCACCGGCAGCCAGAGCAACTGTCGCCGCATCGGCATAACCGTATCTTACACGTATTACTTTACAATGTCAAGTACTCTTCGTTATTTGAATCGGCGGCCGGGCTACGGCGCCACTTCGAGCGTCACCGTCACCGTCGCTTGCACCTGAATATTCCCCGCCTCCACCGGCGTCGGCTGTGCCGGACCCGCCATGGCCATCATCGGCATGGGACGAATCACCTGGGGTTCCCCTTCCTCGGCGGATAATACCCGCACCACCTTCAGTCCCAGCGCGGCGGCGATGGCGTCGGCACTGGCGCGCGCCTTCCGTGCGGCTTCCGCCAGCGCCCGCGCCCGCACCGGCCCCTCGTCCTTGAGCAGAAACTCCAGGCCGCGCACGTTGTTGGCCCCCGCGGCCGTTCCCACGTCAATCACCTTGCCCACGTTCGCCAGATCGTCCGTCGTGATCTCGACGGTGTTGGACGCCGTATAACTCTTCACCACCGGCTGCCCGCCTTCCCTCGGGTAGGTGACGTTAGGGCTCAGGGCGTAGCCGCTCGTCCGAATGTTCGCGCCGGCGCCCAGCGAATGCCGCAGCGCCGCCAGCAGCGCTTCACTCTTTGCGGCATTCTGGGACGCTGCATCCTCGGCCCGGGCAGCCTGCGTGACCACCCCGATGGAAAGCCGCGCGCGGTCGGGCTGGGCCGTTACCGTAGCATCGCCGGTGGCGCGTACGTAGGGGTGTGCCATCCTCTCTACCGGCTGTGCGCAAACGAACAGTGCCCCCAGCAGCGCCAGCCATGCGGCCCTCAGCGTTTCATCTCTCATAATTCCATCATGCTCCCTCCCGCCGGCACCGGCGGGGTCGCGCACCGGAACCGGCCCGCCAACGGTATCATCCGATCATGGATTCCTTCCGCCAGCATGCCTCACCCGCGGGTCCGGAGCGTCCGCCGGTTCCGGAGCCAACCTTGGCCGAGCGCGCCCGCACCCTCGTCCACCTGGAGCGCCTGGGCACGCTCTCCACGCATTCCCGTAAACAGCCCGGCTTTCCTTTCGGCTCCGTGATGCCCTACGCCGGCGACGATTCCGGCCGCCCCGTATTCCTGATCAGCAGCATGGCCATGCATACGCAGAACCTGCGCGCCGATGCGCGCGCCAGTCTGCTGGTCGCCCAGGAAAGTGGCGGCGATCCGTTGGGCGCGGCCCGTATTACGCTGGTCGGCGAAGTGGCGCCGGTGCCCGCGCCGGAGACCGAAGGCGTGCGCGAACTGTATCTCGGCCGGCACCGGAATGCCCGGTCCTGGGTGGAGTTTACAGATTTTGCCTTTTACCGCATGCAACTGGCGGACGTCTATTTCATCGGCGGATTCGGCGTCATGGGTTGGGTCTCGGTGGACGACTACCTGCGCGCCCGTCCGGATCCATTAGCCGAATCCTCCGCGGGCATTCTGCAACACATGAATGCGGACCATGCTGAAGCGCTGGTGCTGTTGGCGCACGCCGCGGGCGAACCGGGGGTTGAGTCTGCCGACATGACCGCCATCGATCGCCTTGGTTTTCAACTCCGTTTGCGCAGCGGAGACCGCGTGCACGGCATCCGCATCGCCTTTCCGCGGGAAGTGCGCAATAGCCAGGAAGTACGGAACGTACTAGTCGAAATGGTGCGCGCCGCCCGCCCCAAAAGATAACGGGATTTTGTGACCGTATTTTAGCGGAACAAAGCCACTTGCATCCGAAGCAATTATAAGTTTAAGATCATGATGTGGAGAACTCCGAATTGGAGGCAGGTGAGGAATGATCTACTCGCGGTCCGCTGAATACGCAATTCGGGCGTTTGTGCATTTGGCGCAGGTGCCCGAAGGGAAGTACGCGATGGTGAAGAACATCGCCGAACAGGAAGATATACCCGCGCACTTCCTGGCAAAAATCTTGCAGCAGCTTGCCAGAAAGGGACTCTTGCGGTCCAGCAAGGGGCCGACCGGCGGCTTTGCCCTGCGCGTAGCGCCGGAAGACGTCAAGCTCTGGGATATCGTCGAGGCCCTCGACGGCATGTCCCAGTACACCGCCTGCGCCAGCGGCCTCGCGGAGTGCTCCGATGAGATGCCTTGCTCGATGCACGATAGCTGGGTGGCACTCCGCACGCGTATCATAGATTATTTGGAGCGGAACACCATCGCCGACCTGGTAAAGGCGCTGGATCAAAAGCGCAAGAGCCTGGCCAAACAGCGTAAGCCCCGGCGTCTGGTGGCAGCCCGCAGATAATCCGCTGCATCTAATATAGAGGAGGGCGCCGATGGGCCAATCTGTTTTGGTCCCCATGGTTGTGGAGCAAACATCCCGTGGGGAACGTGCTTACGATATCTATTCCCGACTGCTCAAAGAGAACATCATATTCCTGGGGACGCCGATTGACGACAATGTCGCCAATCTGGTGATCGCCCAACTGCTTTTCCTCGAGGCCGAGGATCCCGAGAAGGACGTTTCCATCTACATCAACTCGCCGGGTGGCTCCATCACGGCGGGCCTGGCAATCCTCGATACCATGGATTTCATCCGTCCGGACATCGTCACCATCTGCGTCGGACAGGCAGCGTCCATGGCGGCCGTACTGCTCGCCAAGGGAACCAAGGGCAAACGCTTCAGCCTCCCGAATTCCCGCATCATGATCCACCAGCCCTCCATGCAGGGCCTGGCCGGCCAGGCGGCGGATATTGACATCTACGCCAAGGAGATACTGCGTATGCGCGAGACCCTGAATACGCTCCTCGCCGACGCCACCGGCCAGCCGGTCGATCGGATCGCCCGCGACGTGGACCGCGACTACATCATGAGCCCCGAGCAGGGCGTGGAATACGGCATGATCGACCGCGTCATCGCCAGCCGCGATCTGGTGCCGGTCGCCCTGACCAAGTAAAATCCATTCGCCTTTCCGCCGATCTATAGGTTGTATGAACGTCACCGGTGTCGAGTGGCGGGACCTGGATCCGCACGATCCGCGGTTCACACCGGGCCGGCGCCCGAAGCGCGCCCGCAGACCGGAATCGGACCAAGAGGAAGATATCCTCGATTTGCACGGCGAGGCGGACTCTCCCCCGGCGGAAGCCCCGGGCGATCCTCCGCCGCCCGCCGGTGACACACCGGAGCGATTTTTTTAATCCTGATTTTGCCGGTACTTGGCGCTGCCCCGCACGCTCCCGGTCGCAACTCGTGTGTGATCGTGTGAGCAAGAAAGGGCGCTGCGCTCACCTGGGGGCGCCCTATGAGGGGCGCTATTTGGGGGCGCTTCTCCCGTCCACGGCCGGCTTCCGGTTGCCGGCTGCGGTGATTCCGGGCCCGGAGCCCCTGAGCAAGGCTCGCCAGGCAATTGACGACGGTTGCCTGGACGGGTGCCACGAACCGGGGTAGGCGGCCCTGGTTCCTGATCCGGTTCATCACGTCTGATCTCCCCTGGGGACGGGGGAGGTCAGGCGGGACGGTCTCAGACGCTGATCGAAGCCTTCGCCAGGATCCCTCCGTCGCACACCAGGTGCGATCCCGTCACGTAGGACGACTCATCCGACAGCAGCCAGACCACCGCGCGCGCCGGCTCCTCCGGCGCAGCCAGCCTCCCCAGCGGAACCTCTTCGCAGATCTTCTGCCGTATAGCCGGCCGGTCCGGCGGCTCCACGTTCGCCCACATCAGCTTGGTCTCCGTGGCGCCCGGGACCACCGCGTTCACCCGTATCCCGTATCGCGCGTAGTCGATGGCCATGCACCGCACCAGCGCCGAGATGCCGCCCTTCGACGCGCTGTAGGCGCCCGCCGCGCCCGCCGCGAACGACACCGTTGCCGCGGGCGACGACGTGCACACGATCGAACCGGGCTTGCCCCCCGCCAATAACTGCTGCAAAGCGTATTTACAGGTCAGGAACACACCCGTCAGATTGGTGTCGATCACCCGCTGCCAGCGCTCCGCCGGCAACTCGTGAATGAGCCCGCTGGCGTCCATCCCCGCGTTGGCGAATGCGCCGTATAACGGCCCCAGCTTTTGCCCGATCTCCGCGAAAGCCCGCGCCACGCACTCCTCGCGCGATACGTCGCACTCCAGGCCGAGCGCCGCATCCGCGCCCGCAGCCAGCGCATCGGCGGCCGCCTGCGCCGCTGACGCGCCGTCGATATCCAACGCCGCCACCCGGTCGCCGCGCGCCGCGCACTGCATGGCCACCGCCCGCCCGATGCCCGCGCCGCCTCCCGTCACCACGATGGTTCTCATGCCGGAATCCTCTTTACCGCTTCCGCGATTTGCTGGTTATGGCGTACGTTGTGCAACGGTATGTACAACAGCCAGTGATGTACGTTCAGTCGATTGAAAATCGGAAACGGGTGTTCGGCCAGATGATCTTTCACCGGGCCTTCCAGTTGCGCCACCAGGTCGAGCGTGCGCTGCCGGCCCTTCCGGAAGCGTGCCAGGCTCTCCTCGCGGCTCCAGCCGCGGCTGGGCTGTAACAGTTCCGGCGCGACGGCCTTGCGGCTTCGATCCGGCAGAACGGCGCCCAGAAAGCGGGTTTTGCGGGCATCTTCCGACGCCCAATCGGCGCTTGCCGGCGAAGCCAGCGCCTGCTCCACCCGGCTCAGCATCGCGATTTCGCCGAGCACCAGGTGCTCCACCGTCTGTTGCACGCTCCAGCCGCCGTCCGCGGGCGCGGCCGTCCATTGCGCATCGCTCACGCCGCCCACCAGGTCCAGAAATACGTCCTCGCTATCCCGCAGCAGTTGCCTCAAATGCGCCCGTTCTTCTGCCGTCAGACAGGCTCCGCCTGGAGTCATCATCGTTACTCTAGCGCGGAATCACCGGCAGCACCAAAGCCGACGGATGCTGGGCATCGTGATAGATCCGCTGGCTGGCTTTCACCATGCGGACCCCGCCCGCGATCGGTTCGCCGGTGTTCGGATTGCGGTCGAAGCGCGGAAAATTGCTGCTCGAAACATACAGCCGGATGCGATGGCCGGCCTGGAAGAGATTGCCCGTGGCCCAAAGATCGATCGTATACTTGTAGATCTTGCCCGGCTCGATCGGTTCCGCGCGCTCCGTCGAATCGCGATAGCGCGCCCGCACGATCCCGTCGGTGAGGAACCGCGCATAGCCGGATGGCTCGACGTCCGCGAGCAACGCGGTGAAGTCGGTGTCCACCGCCGAGCTGGAGGCGTAGATCGTCGCCTTCACCCAACCGGTGGCTTCCACGGCTTGAGCCAGCGGCGGCGTGGAGAAGATCAGGACGTCCGCCCGTCCCTCGTTCGGCCTCTGATCGGCAGGACCCGGCGGATACTGATCGTTGCCGCAGCACAGCCGTCCCCCGATGGTCGGCACCGGATGGGCTGGATCGTATTCGTAACGGTCCGGCTCTTCGGCGCCGGGCGCGTCGGTCGAAAGCATACCCGGGTGCAGGTAGTAATTTGTGTACCGCGTACGCTGCAGGGGAAACTCCTGCTCGTCGCGCCAGGTGTTGGCGCCCATGATAAAGAGGCGTACCGGCGCGCCCGTGGCGTATTCGTTACGCTGCCCCTTAAGCGCATAGTCGGACCAGCGCAGAATCGTGGCGTCGGAATCGAGCACCGCCTGCTTGCCGAAAGTGACGTCGCCGATCTTGCCCTCTGGCGACGTATTGGCGTGCGCCCACGGCCCGATCATCAGCCTTTGGTCCGCCCGCGCCGGCGACGAAGCCCGCATTCCCTCGTAATTCTCGAGGGTGCCTTTCAGAAAGATATCGTGCCAGCCGCCGGAGTGGAGCGCTTTAATATTCATTTGCGCGTAGTGATCCGAAATCTTCCAGGCCTTCCAATAATCGTCGTCGCGCTCGTGCGCTACCCAATCGCGGAAGTACGGCGCCAATGCGGAAACCGGAGGCAGTTCCAGCATGCGGTAGCCATCCACCGGCAGATCCGCCACCCAAGCCTTGGGATTCTCCAGGCCCGCCGCCTTGCGCCGCAGTGTGTCCACCGCCAGGCCGCTCGACCACGAACTGGCGAACCATTGCATCAAGGCCCCGCTCTGGTAGGTCCAGCCATCGTAATATTCCGACGCCGTCACGTACGGTTGGATGGCTACCAGGTGGGGCGGGTTTGCAATGGCGGCCAGCATCTGGGTGGCGCCTACGTACGAGCCGCCGAACATGCCCACTTTCCCGTTGGAATACGGCAGCCGGGCCGCCCACTCGATGGTGTCGTAGCCATCCTGGCTTTCGTAGCGAAAGGGATAGAACTCGCCCTGGGAATCGAATCGCCCGCGGGTATCCTGGATGATGACCACATAGCCGTGGGCCGCCATCGCCGCCGCGGAACCGGCGCCGCCCGCGCGGTTGTACGGCGTGCGCTCCAGCAGTACGGGGAACTTGCCTTCCGCCTGCGGATGGTAGACGTTCGCCACCAGCTTCACGCCATCGCGCATCGCGACGGCCACGCCGTCGTCGATCGCCACCCGGTAGGGCTGGCCGTAAGCGCCGATTGCCAGTGTCAGTGAGAAGAGAGGAACAAATACGCTGCGCATGGGTAGAATGCTAGCGTAGCGCGACGGAGCCCTCCTGATAAATCGTGGCCCCGCGCTTAACCGTGCGTTGCACCAGGTTGACGCCGAAATGGCACGGTATTTCGCGGTAGTCCGCGGCGTTCAGCACCACAAAATCGGCGGGCTTGCCGACCTCCAGGGAACCCGCTACGCCCGCTGCGCCGATGGCGCAGGCGGCGTTGTAAGTGGCCGCGCAAATCGCTTCCGCCGCGCTCATGCCCAGGTGCGCGCAGGCCAGCGCTACCACGGTCTGCATACTGTACGTGCTGTTCGAGCCGGGAAGAAAATCCGATCCCAGCGCCACCGCCGCGCCGGCGTCGATCAGCCGGCGCCCCAGCGAACCGCCCGCTGCGCCGCACCGGAACGTGGACGCCGGCAGCAGCACGGCCAACGTGTCCGAAGCGGCCAGCAGTTCGGCCTCGGCCGCCGCGCCGGCTACGCGATGGACGCTGCGCGCGCCCAGTTCCACCGCCAGCCGTACGGCCTCGCTGCCCGAACAGCCGTTGGCATCGATCTTGAGTTGAAAGCCCAGGCTGCGCGCCGCCTCCACGTACCGCCGCCGCTGCTCCGCGTCGAAAACCGGCTCACCGCAGCGCACCCCCACAAAACGGGCCAGCGATTTGCGCTGGATCGCCGGCAGCATCTCCGAACAGAGCCACGCTACGTACGCCGCCGGCGCGCCCTCCCGCGCGTCCGGCACCCACGGCGGATTCAGGTAAGTTGACGTTACATCCGCCGGCGCCCGATGCAGGCGCGCCTGCACCCGCAGGAGCTTCAGCTCGGTTCGTTGATCCAGCCCATATCCGCAGTTCGACTCCAGGCTGGTCGTGCCATGGCGAATCATGCCGTTGACGAAGTGACGCGCCCGCGATTCCAGGCGGCGCGCCGACACGCTCCGCAGCAGGTGAAACTGCGCGTCCGCATATGTGTCCCCATCGTCCTGCGGGAGGGTGGCCCACACCAGTTGCGCGTGCGCATCCACGAAACCGGGCATGACCACGCGGCCCGTGGCATCGATCTCGAACGATCGGCGCGCGCGGTCGAGGTTCTCAATGCGCCGGCTGGGACCCACCTCGGTGATCCGGCCGTCTTCGATCAGCATGGCGCCGTCGCGAATGATGCCGAGATCGTTGAGCGCAGATCCGCGCCGTGGCTCCTCGAAGCCGTGCAGGGTTATCAGTTGCCGCGCCCCTCGCAGTAGTAAGCTTACAGACATTCGGCGGAACCTTGCCTCCAATATAACAGTGTCCGGCGGGACGGTAACTTGATTCCGGGACTTATCCGTGTTCATCTGTGTTCATCCGGTTTGCGATCTATGTCGCGTACCCAATTGAAGACCCTGGAACGAGTGCTCTCCAAATCCGGGCTGGGATCGCGCACGGACGCGCGCCGCTGGATCGGCGCCGGCCGCGTGCGGGTGAACGGCAGACTGGTGCAGACACCGGACCATTGGGTGGATATGGATCGCGACCGCGTCACCCTGGATGGCCGGCCGGTGCGCGCCGCACGCAAGATCTATCTGCTGCTCTATAAGCCCAAGGGCTACATCACGACTTACAAAGACCCCCAGAACCGGCCCACGGTTTACGATCTGATCGCCGATGCCGGCGCCTGGCTGGCGCCCGTCGGGCGCCTGGACCTCGATACCAGCGGCTTGCTCATCATGACCAACGACAACCAGTTTGCCGAGCGCCTGACCAATCCCGACTACAAGATCCCCAAGACCTACCAGATCAAGTGCGCCGGTCTGCTGTCCGACGAACAAATCGAACGGTTGCGCACGGGTGTGGAACTCAGCGACGGCCCGACGCGTCCGGCCATGGTGGCGCGCCTGCGCGATTCCGGCAAGCACACGCACCTGGAGATGACCATCACCGAAGGCCGTAACCGGCAGGTACGCCGCATGCTCGAGGCGGTGGACAGCAAAGTCCTGAAGCTGGTCCGGGTGGCGATCGGCCCGGTGCGGATTGCCGGTCTCGAGATCGGCAAACGGCGGCATCTCACTGAGGCTGAAGTGACAGAGTTAACCAGAGGCCGCTAACATCACACATAACCCGCCATCTGTGCGCCACCTGGGTACAATAGGCCTATGCGTACGATAGTTCTAGCAGTACTCATCGTCGCCGTACCTTTGGCGGCATTAGGGCAGCCGGGAACCTGTTCCGGTATGAGCCTCGGCCCGCTCGCCTCGCTCAACGGATTCGTGCCGTTCCCTGCCAGCAATCCGTGGAACACGAATATCGCCAACGCGCCGGTGGATCCCAACTCGGCGAACCTGATCGACTACATCGGCGCCAATGTGACCCTGCATCCGGATTTCGGCGCGGGGCTGTACGCCGGGCAAACCATGGGCATACCGTATCAGGTCGAAGCTGGCACGCAGGCGAAGGTGCCGGTCAAGCTCACCGCATATCCCAGCGAAAGCGATCCCGGGCCGATGCCGATTCCGTCCGGCGCCCTGATCGAAGGCTATCCGCATCCGGGCAACGGCGACCGGCACGTGCTGGTGCTCGACCAGGGCGGCTGCTGGCTGTACGAGCTGTATCAGGGATACGACAAGAGCGGTAATTGGTCCGCCGGCAGTTCCGCCATCTGGGACATGACCATCAACGAACAGCGTCCCTATACCTGGACTTCGGCCGATGCCGCCGGCCTGCCGATCTTTCCGGGACTCGTGCGCTACGACGAAGTGGCCGCCGGCGTGATCAAGCACGCCTTCCGCTTCACCGTGCCGACCACGCGGGAAGCCTTCACGCCGCCCGCTTCCCATTGGGCGTCCAGCGTGACGGATCCCAACGCGCCGCCCATGGGCATGCGCCTGCGGCTCAAGGCCGGTTTCGACATCTCCGGCTTCTCGCCTGCCAACCAGGCGATCCTGACGGCGCTGAAGCAGTACGGCATGATCCTGGCCGATAACGGCAGCGCCATTTATATCACCGGCATGCCGGACAACAATTGGAACAACGACGATCTCGGGAACCTCAAGACGATCACGGCGTCGAATTTCGATGTGGTGCTGATGAGCCAGATCTACACGCCGTCGAATGTGCCTGCCGGGCCGTCACCCAAGGTGGTGAGCTTCACCGCCAATCCCGGCACGGTGAGCGCCGGCCAGCCCGTTACCCTGACCTGGAATGTGACGAATGCCATTTACAACATCATCAGCCCGCAGGTGGGACCCGTGCGCGGCACAAGCATCGTTGTAACTCCGGCCAAGACCACGACCTATCACCTGTATTCAACCAATCAGTACGGGCGGAAGATCGCGCAGGTCATGGTCACCGTTCAGTAGAGGCCGCACTGGCATGGCGGGCCAGCTTGATGATTGGGCCATAAGCCTCCTTGTCGAACGGCGGGCATCCCGTGGGCGACTTATGACGCATGAGGTAAGTGCAGTAGGTAAGTGTCTTGCAGCAGCGGCGCTCGTCTAACTCGCCTTTGTCGAGCGCGTCGCGGGCGAAATCGGGATATGCCAGGGCGCCTCGTCCCACGCCGAAGAAACGGATGTTCCCGGCGGCGATATTGTACGCTCCGGCGTTGATGGCGTACTTCTGCAGCCAGCTATAGCCGGTGCCCACGATAGGCATGTCCGGAAAAGCTTGCTGCAAAGCGGCGGCGATGCGGAAATGACGTTCCACTCCGATCAGCGGATGCTCCGGCTGCTCATAGTTGCCCTCGTCAGGTTTCTCGAAGGGCCGGCCGATGTGCGGGTTGTAGTAAGGCGAGCCCAGCGAGATATTCAACAGCTCGACGCCCCAATCGCGAAGCCATGCGATAACCTGCTTCACTTCGGCCAGATCTTCCTGTAATGGATTGGCGGAATCCACGCCCCATCCGTAGCGATAAGGTGTCTCGAAGTCACAGCCGAAAGGCACGCCGTCGAAGGCGTTGATGCGCACGGCGATGGTCAAGCGGCTGCCGAACGCGGCCCGTATCCGGCCGATCACGTTCTGCAGCAGGCGCACGCGGTTTTCGAGCGGCCCGCCATAGCGTCCGGGGCGCGTCTTGGCGCCCAGCAGTTCGCTGATGAGGTAGCCATGCACGGCCTTGACGTCCACGGCCTGAAATCCGGCCTCCAGCGCCAGGCCCGCGGCCCGCACGTAATCGTCTTCCAGGCGCTCCAGTTCGTCGTCGGTGATTACGGGATAATCAGGCGGCGTTCCGGTCTTCATGTCGATGTGCGGATTGTGATACGCGATGATCCGCCGCGGTACGCTGTAGCGCCCCGAATGCGTGAGCTGGATGGGCGCCAGGGTGTCGCCCAGCACTTCTCGCAAGCGGGCGAACTCGGTCACGTTTTGCGGCGTGATCCAAAGCTGGCGGGCGTTGGCGCGTCCGTCTTCCCGTACCGCCGTGGCTTCGAACCAGATGAGCCCGGCGCCGCCCGCGGCGAACCGCCGGTACCGCCGCCAGGTCAGCTCACCTGGCGCGCCGGCCGCCGTGCCGTCGCAGCCTTCCATGGGCTGGATGGCGATGGAATTCGCGGTGGTGAATGGCCCCACGCGCACGGGCTGCGCCAGCACGCGGCGTACCTCCGCGGGGTCGGCGATAAAGCGGACGTGCGGCGCGCCCTCGGCTTCAGCCGCGCGCTGCAACTCGTCCAGAGTTTTGTAAACGAAATGCCTCATCGGTAGCCTGCCGGCGCGGCAGTATCATGATGGCCAGCGCGCCGATCACCGATATGGCGAACACCGCGCCCATGGCGATCTGATAACTGCCGAACCGCTCGCGCAAAAGAGAAACGAAGTAGGGAAACCAGGTCTGCCCGATCGTATTTACAGGCAGGATGATGGCCATGGCTCGGGCCAGCGTGTTGACTCCGAACTGCTCGGCCGCCATCAGGGGGATCAGCATGTAGTCGGCGCCCATGCCGAAGCCGAACAAGACCGCGAACGCCACCGGCGAGCGTGACGGGCTCACGGTCAGGAGCATCGGAATGGTGGCCGCCACCAGAAAGTAGGTAGCGGTCATGACCCACTTCTTGGAGAAGCGGTCCGCCAGGCCGCCGATCGCCAGGCGGCCGGCGATACTGGTCGCCAGGATGGTCATCGACGCGACGCGCCAGGTGGAATTGAGCAGCGCCAACCCTTCCCGGGTCCGGTCCGAAAAGCCCTGGTCCAGAAATACGAACTTCATGTGGAAGTTGACCGCCCCGATGGCGCCGATGGAGCAGAAGCTGCCCACCAGCAGCAGCCAGAAGGCGTAATGCCGCAGCAGATACGCAAAGCTGAACGGCTCGGCCTTGTTTTCCGCGGGCGGCGCGGGGTCGCCATCCGGATGCAGCCCCTGGTCGGCGGCGCGGTCGCGGATGGCGAAGATCGCCAGCGGCCACGCCAGGAACATCAGCGCGCCCCAGATCACCAGGGCGGTATGGAAGTTGGTGCCTTCGGTGAGGGGCTTGACGATGTAGGAGCCCAGGAAGCCGACCAGTCCGACACCCACGTACAGGATGCCCATGGCCTTGCCCCGGTTGCGCCGGAACCAGTGGGAAATGATGAGCTGATGTGGAATCGGCCCGGAGAGGATATAGCCGACGGTGTACAGGAACCACATCGCGTAATAGACCCACAGCGCGCCGTGCATGGTGCCGAAGCCCACGAAGGCGGCGCAGGTGAGGGCCGTGCCCACCAGGATCAGCTTGCGCGGGCTGAAGCGCGGCACCAGCACCGGCCCGACCCATAACGTCAGCAGCGCGGCCAGCGGAAAGCCGAATGTGATCTGCCCTTTGGTCCAGTGGAAGGAGCGCTGGAAGTAGTCGTAAAAGAACGGCATGTTGTAGTAGGGCAAGCCCACGGCGATGCCGAAAGTCAGGAACGCCGCAAGGGTCACCCACCAGCCGTGGAAGGTTTTGCGCATCGGGGCAGACTCCAGTATCACATGGGGACGCGGCGGCGGGTTTTACCCGATCGCGGCTACCCCCATCAAACATCGGCCAGTTAACGAAATTGAACTTACCCTGGCTGGCTTTGGCAGACTAGGCTGGAAAATGGTGGCCGTGTCATCCCGCGCGACGACGAAGCTGGCGCTTGTCCTGACCCTGGCGAGCTTGTCTGCGTTGGCGCAGATTGTGCCGCGCGAACCGACCCTGGTCCTCGATATAGATGAGTCCGGGGCTCAGCGCGCCTGGCTGACCGTGACGCCGGTGAGCGAGCCGCTCGCCCAGGCATTCGCCAAGGCCGTGGGCTGCCCGCCGGACGCGGTCAAAGGGCTGGACCCGTACTCCCGCGGCCTGCACGCGGACTGTCCTTCGCATCTGCGCCGAAAGGGTCTCATCTGGTCGGCGCACTGGGACCTGGCGCCTTTGAATGCCGAATTGATGCGGACCGGCGCCGCCACCATGGAGGTCTATATCACTCACCCGCGATCGGGCTTCTCGCGGGTACAGCCGGCGGCCCTGTCCCAATCGCACGGCATCGGACTTAACGTCAGTTATCATGGCGACCTGGCCCTGCGCGGCCTTCACGAGATCAAGCTCGAAACCGGGTTCGGGGCGCAGCAGATCTGGGTTTTGGCGGGGGTTGCGGGCGTCATCCTGTTGCTGCCCCTGCTGTTGATACCGGCGCGCTCCGGGGGGCCTCTCCCGGTACTGGCGGCGGCCCACGGACTATTCTGCCTGGGCGCCACCATCTGGCTCTGCGCCATTCTGCCCCTGAATGCCGCTACCCTGGTATCCGCTCCCTGGAGCCTGGCAATCACCGCGGCGCCCCTGCTGATCTCGGTTTGGACCGGAGCGCGCATCGCCGGCGGACCCCGCCGCCGCATGTACTTCTGGCGCGGCGTGCGCTCGGTCGCCATTCTGACCTTGATGGCCGACATTCTCAGCCTGGGCCGGTCCCTGCTGCTCTGGGGCGTCTGCTGCATCGCGGTCGTTCTGGTCAGCCTGTGGCGCCTGCGCGGCGCCGGAGGGCAACACAGCGAGCCGCTGGCGGAGGGCGAATTATGGGTCCGCGTGCGGCAATTGGCGGCTCGGGCCGGCACCGCCATCAAGAGCGTGCACGTGCTGGTCGGCGGGGAAGACCGGCCGGCGGCCTTCGCCACGCGCCTCCGCGGCGTCCTCATCACCGCCAGCGTGATCCGCGCGCTGCCGCGCCGCGAGGTCGACGCCATCATCGCCCACGAACTGTCGCACGTCCGCCGGCCCCCGCTGGCGACTGCCAGAGGAGCCGTACTCTTCCTGCCCGCGGCCATCGTCCTGGCCTTCATGGTGCCGGCCACTCTGCCGTGGATGCCTTTGCTGTTACCGCCGGGTTTTCTGATCTACCGGGCCATGCGCCGAAAGAACGAACGAGTCGCGGATGCCGACGCCCTCGCCTGGTCCGGGGATGGTGAAGCGCTGATCTCGGGCCTGGTGCGCGTCACTCTGGCCAACGAGATGCCGCTGGAGTGGCCGCGCTGGGTACGGCTCCTCATGCCCCATCCATCGACCATCGAACGTGTGCACGCGATTGCGGCGGCGGCGCGGATCCCCGAGGAGCGCGTCCGGCAATTGCTGGCGCCCGCCGCGGCCGCGCCGGCGGATTGCTACCATTTGCCCGTCCCCTCCGCGCCCGCCGGCCTCGCCCTTACTCCCGCCGTGCGCGCGCGTCTCAACGTGAAATTGTCGTGGACGGCCTTCGCCCTGCCGATCGCCTTTGGCATTGCGGCGCCGTTCGTGGGCTTTATCGCGGCGTTCGTAATCGGCGCCATCGGGACGTTGCTGGTCCTCGAATGGATCCTGCTGCGCGCGCGCGCCCATGTGCGCTCGGAGCTGGCCGGACGCCCCGGCGTGTTTGCCGGTTTCAGCCCGTCGATCGAGGCCCGGCTGTACGACGGGTCGTACGACTACGATTGGGGCTTTGCATCCTTCGAGAACGGCCAACTGGTCTTCAGGGGCGATCGCTGCTCCTGGAGCGTGTCCGCGCAGGAAGTCGAGCGTATCTGGCTGGCCAACGGACCCTTCCAATGGGTGCCGCGGCCGCTGGTCTGCTTCCGGACCAGAAGCGGGGCGGCCTTCTCCCTGCGTCCGTTCGACAAGGCCTTCGGTCCCGCCGCGCGGCGGGCTGCCGCCAGGCTGCGCGAGCATGCCAGCCAGTGGCATTCGGCCGCCGCCGCAGAGGATGGGAGCACGCCCGGTAACTTCAATTTCGCGTCCGTGGCGGGACGGGTGCCGGAACCGTACACCTGGCAGATGTTTCTGCGTTCTCTACCGCGCTACGCGGTGTTCTCTTTGTTCGCCAGCACGGCCCTGCAGGTGGGCGCCACCGCCAGCAATTGGATGAACTTCGGACGCTGGTTAAGCCCGGTGCTGGTCACTTGGAGTCTGGCCTTATTCATGGCGTGTCCCAGCCTGTGCCGCAGCCGCCAGCCCAGGCGCGAGAAGGCTGCCCCAGCCGCTTCCGAAAGCCTGCCCGCAAAATAGGGGCGCGATCTCGGCGCGCCGCGGCGCGACCTCCGGCCCTGGTCAGGCATCATAGAGAAAGGAGAGTTCTCATGAGTTCTACGCCCAGTGTGGCGTCTCAGGCCACCCCCTATACTATCGAGCCGGCGCATTCGAGCGCGCACTTCAAGGTCCGCCATCTTATGATCGCCAACGTGCGCGGCGAGTTTTCCAAGGTCAGCGGCACCGTGAGATTCGACCCCGACAACCTGGCGGGATCCGGCATCACGGCGGAGATCGACGTGGCTTCGCTCAACACGCGCGAGCCCGACCGGGACAACCATCTGCGCAGCGCGGATTTCTTCGATGCCGCGAATCATCCGACGATGAAATTCGTATCCACAAAGGTGGAGCCGGACGGCCCGGAGGGCTACACGGTAAGCGGCGACCTGACCATCCGCGGCACGACGCGGCCGGTGGTACTCAACGTCACCGGTCCCACGCCGGAGGTGAAGGATCCGTGGGGCTACACGCGGCGGGGCGCCGAAGCGGTGGCCCGGATCAGCCGTAAGGAGTTCGGACTGCATTACAACCCGTTGCTCGAGGGCGGTGGCGTGATGGTCGGCGACCAGGTCGAGATCTCGCTCGAAGTAGAGCTGGTGAAAACGGCCTGAGGGCCGCGTTACCAGGGCCAGGCCAGGGTGCGCCAGCCGGGGCCGGGTTCCAGGGCCTCGACGGCATCGATCAGTTCTCCGTGCCCGTACACCTGCTTGACGCGCGCCAGGTAGGCGGCATTGGTGGCGAATTCGGCGGCCATGCGGGCGCAGCGTTTGGGCGCGAACCAGGCGGCATCGCGCTGCAGCGGATCGGCGATCTCTCCGCCGCGCACGATCATCGCGTCGTACTGGGCGCTGGCGATGGAGAATTGTTCGAACGCCGCCGGATCGCCGCTGCCGTAGAACCGGAAGCGGCCCCCATCCAGCCGGAGGCCGCAGGCGATCAGGTAGAATCGCAGGGCTTTGAACTTCCAACTTACGGCTCCCACGCGCGACGGCCATTCGCCGAACCGGCGGTGGAAGCACAGCATCGAGAAGAACAGGTTTTCGAAGCTGTCGCGGCCAAATTGTTCGAGCAGGACGACGTCGCCGGCCGCCGTCAAGCCGGCATCCAGCGCATAGGCGAGCATACCTTCCGCTTCCGAGTTGCCGACCTCCGGCTGCAAATGCGGGCGCGAATGGCCGCCGCTCAACACCAGCGCCGCATAGCCTTCGGCGGCAAAGATATCGAAGGCATCCCGCACGTGCGTCTCGTAGAGGCCGCCTTCGTTCTGATATCCACCGTGCCAGCGGCCCCCTTGATAGATGGCGTGGCCGGCCAGCATCAACAGGCCGCCGTTCATTCGACGGTCACGCTCTTGGCCAGATTCCGCGGCTGATCCACGTCGCAGCCGCGCCGCACGGCGATGTGATAGGCGAGCAACTGCAAGGGCACGATCTCCAGGATGGGCGCCAGCAGATGGCTGGCGGCGGGAATCTCGATCACGTGATCGGCGGTCTTGTGGGCCTCGTGGTCGCCGGCGGTGGCGATCGCCAGCACGGTGCCCTCGCGGGCCTTCACCTCCTGGATGTTGGACAGCGTCTTCTCGTAGAGGACGCGGCTTTCTTCGTTTGCCGGATCGCGCGTGGCCAACACCACCACCGGCAGATTCTCGTCGATCAGCGCGTTGGGGCCGTGTTTCATCTCGCCGGCGGGATAGCCTTCGGCGTGGATATAAGAGATCTCTTTGAGCTTGAGCGCGCCTTCGAGCGCGATGGGAAAGTGAATGCCGCGGCCCAGGAAAAGAAAATCTGCGGCGCGGAAAAACTTGCGGCCCAGCTCTTCGTAGTGCGGATCGCGCGCGAGCACCGTCTCCAGTTTGCCCGGGATGCGGAACAGCTCGTCGGCCAGGCAGCGCGAGGCGGACTCATCCAGCCGGCCGCGTTCCTGCGCCAGGTGCATGGCCAGGATAAAGAGCGCCGTCAACTGGCAGGTGAAAGCTTTGGTGGAGGCCACGCCGATCTCGGGTCCGGCATGCGTGTAGATGGAACCGGCGGCCTCGCGCGTAATCATGGAGCCGATCACGTTGCAGATGGCCAGCGTCCGCGAGCCTTTCTGCTTGGCTTCGCGCTGGGCGGCCAGGGTATCGGCGGTTTCGCCGGACTGCGAGATCACTACCGTAAGCGTGCGCTGGTCGAGCAGCGGATCGCGGTAGCGGAACTCCGAGCCGTAATCCACCTCCACCGGGATGCGCGCCAGCTTTTCGATCATGAATTTGCCGCACAACGCAGCGTGCCAGCTCGTGCCGCAGGCGATGATCTTCACCTGAGAGAACTCGCGGAACTGCTCCGCGGTGATGTCCATTTCGTCCAGGAAGACGCGGCCAGTATCGTGGCTCACGCGGCCCAGGGTGGTGTCCCGGACGGCGCGCGGCTGCTCGAAAATCTCCTTGAGCATGAAATGCTTGTAGCCACCCTTTTCGGCCATGATGGGGTCCCACAGAATATGGGATACCTGGCGGTTGACGGGACGGCCGTCGAAGTCGGCGAGGTCCACGCCATCGGGGGTCAGGACGGCCAGGTCGCCGTCGGCCAGGAAGAACATGTCGCGGGTGTGGTGGAGGATGGCGGGGACGTCGGAGGCCACGAAGTACTCGCCGTCGCCCAGGCCGATCACCACCGGCGGGCCGGATCGCGCGGCCACGATTTTGTTGGGATCGCCGCGGGCGATGATCGCCAGCGCAAACACGCCGGTGAGTTCTTTGACGGCGGCGCGCACGGCTTCTTCCAGGTTGCCCGCGAAGTGTTTTTCCACCAGGTGGGCAATGATCTCGGTGTCGGTCTGGGTCTGGAACCGGTGGCCCTCCGCCTGTAGTTGCTGCTTCAGCGCCAGGTAATTCTCGACGATGCCGTTGTGCACCACCACGATATCGCCGGTACAATCGCGGTGCGGATGAGCGTTCTCCTCGGTGGGGCGGCCGTGGGTGGCCCACCGCGTGTGGCCGATGCCGAAACTGCCGTCGATGGGGTCGAGGAGGATAGCTTCTTCCAGGTTGCGCAGTTTTCCGGAGGCGCGGCGCACGGCGAGCTGATCGCCGCCGCCCGCGACCGCGATGCCGGCCGAGTCGTATCCACGGTACTCCAGCCGCTTCAGACCCTCGAGAATGATGGGCACCGCCTTACGGTTCCCTATGTAGCCCACGATGCCGCACATAAAACAATTATGCCGAACCGGAGCCGCGCTTCGCGCGTGGCGGCGGTTTTCCTGTATCGGATCGCCCGCGGGGTGGAGGCGGCGTGACATAAAGGGGGCGCGACCGGAATTTTGAGGAACGAAACCAATTTCTTGTAAAGCATCTGGTTTGTTTCGGCTACGGGCTATATTCGGCACCGCTGGCGAGCAGCCTAGCATACCTGGGGGCCAGTGGATTTCACGGGTGGCGATTAAGGCGTTGGTATGGCTGGGATTGGACGGCGAGCGAGGCTGGTGACCGGCCACTTGAGTCCACGAATTGGCTCCGCGCCTGCTCCGCTAACGATAGACCTGGAAGACGGCGATGCGGTCCCAGCGGTCGCCGGCCCACACGCCGGGTCCGATCCTGTAGCCGCGCCGGCGCAGGAGATCTTCGGGGCTTTGCGGAAGCTTCCAGTTCTTGTGGTTGTATCCGACCCACACGCGGTCTCCGCGGATCTGGTCCACGTTGGCCACATTCACCAGGTTCCAATGCAGGCGATAGTGCGATTCCAGGTAGTAAGTCATGGGGAAGGCCAGGTAAGGATCCAGGAAGTCGATGGTCACGCCGTCCTGGCGATGGTTGAGCTCGACCAACTGGCCGGTCAGCACGTCCATGTTATTGCGCAGCTCGGGATACATGGTGACGCGGTAGAAGCCGAACGCCCCCCAGCCGGCGGCCAGGCACAGCACGGTGACGCGCAGCCAGCGCGGACGTAAGGCGGTGAGCCCCAGGGCCAGCATGGCCAGGTAAGGCACGGCGGAGACGATCAGGTGACGATTGCCCCAGATCGAATTGCGCATCATGTTACTGAGCGCGTAAGTGAGGTAGGGCGGGAGGAAGGCCAGCATGGCGGTGAACCAGAGGCGGTGGGCCTGGGGAGGCTTGGCCGCGCGGAAGACGTGCCAGAGGCCGGCGGCCATGAAGCCGAAGAGCAGAAACACGACGGCGGAAGCGGCCGGGATGGGCCAAAGCGCGCCGTTGCAGCCCACGTAATACCACCACACGTCGCCGATCCTGGGATGGCGGATCCAGCCCAGGTTCGGTCCCAGGCCGCCTTTGGCGATGGCGGCTTCGGCCGCGGCATAGGCCCAGGGGGCAAACAACAGGGCGATCGCCGCCGTCCCGAGCAGGAACGGCTTCAACTTGTCGCGGGCGAAGATCAACAGATGCAGGCCTTCGATACCGATGACCATCCATCCGAAGTATTGGGTGTAGACGAGCAGCAGGTTGACCGCCGTGAGGGCCACGGCCACACGCCCGTATCCGGCATGGGCGGACAGCAAGGCGTTGAACAGCGCGGCCGAGATGAGGCTGAGCAGAAAGAACAGGGCATACATGCGCACGTAGCGGGCGTGGAACACCTGGTCGTTGTTGATCACCAGCAGGGCGAGGGCGACGACGCGCGCCAGGGGGCCGAGCTGGAGCTGGCGAAAGAGGATCCAGGCCGGGACGAGGGCCGCCATCGACAGCAGGAACGGCAGCAGGCGCAGCCAGGCGAGCGACTCGCCGCCGATCCGCACCCATACCGCCAGCGCCAGGTAGAACAGCGGCGGGTGGACCACGTCCATTTGTACGGAGTGAAGCAGATGCGGCAGCGGATAACGGGCGCAGAGCAGGCTGAAGATCTCGTCGGAATCCAGGCAGAAGGTAGTCAGGTTCCAAAGCCGGACAGCGGCGAAGCCAGCCAGCAACAGGCAGAGGATTGGCGCTTCCAGCCGGCGCAGGCGCCCGGCCCCAGGCGTCATGTAGTCTCCGGCACCAGTGCCGCCGGCTTCAGGCGGCGCAGTCGGCGCTTCACCCGTGCCGGGAGGTTGAGGGTGGCGAGCCAGGACATGAGCGCGATCAGCAGCAGGCTGGCGGCGGCGCAGGCGCCGATGGTGAGATGTTCCTTGGCGAACCAGAACCAGCGGCCATAGACCAGTTCCACGTGTACCCAATATATCAGCAGGGAATTGGTGCCGAGCCGGCGCATGAAGGCCAGCCGCGCGGGCTGCTGGGAGGCGGTCCAGACGAAACCGGCGGCCGCCAGCGCCATCACGATCCCCAGGCGGATGAAGATGAGGCCGGGGCTGTTCAGCCAGAAATCGGAACTGGGGTAGAGCGAGAAGGGCAGGTTGGAGAAGTAGTGGGCGGTTACGACCAGGGCCACGCCGAAGACGGCGGCCCACTGCATGACGCGGTCGCGGGAAGCGGGAGCCATCCGCAACAGGCCGCCGAAGCCGGCGCCGAAGGCGATGTAGGAGGCGTCCGGAAAGAAGCTGAAGAAGGCCTTGTTCGGCACGAGATAGTTGCGCAGCAGCCAGGGGACGCCGGACCAGTCCAGCATGGAGATGAGCGGCGCGAGCGCGGCGATGGCCAGCCCGGCGCCGGCGAACCAGGTGATCCGGCGGGCGGCGGGCAGCAGGGCGATGGGTGAGATCACGGCGATGCCGAACGCCATGCAGTTCAGGATGTCCACGCGTACGATTTCGGTCCAGGGGTTGCCCCAGGCAAAGATCCACAGTTGCAGCCGGAAGGCGAAGGCGATGGCGGCCAGGAAGCCGGCGCGCCGCAGGGCGGACTTGAGGCGGGCCGCGGGCGGCGATCCCTGCCGGTCGGCGCGGTCCAGGCGGAAAGCCAGGGTGACGCCGACCAGGAACAGGAAGATCGGGGCGGGCATGCCGCCGATGAATTGTGACAGAACGTAAACCGGGTGATTGTGGAGATCGGCGCGGGCGAAGGAATTGAAAAGATGCCCTTGCAGCATGATCAGGACACCCAGGCCCCTGAGCCAGTCCAGCGCGAGCACCCGGTCGTCGGCAGACATTCCACAGCAATCGTCGCACCCGGCAGCCCCGGTTTTCAAGCGGGCGCCGCGGAAGGCAGGACAGACGCCAGAACATGTCCAATACAGGCAATCACTTAGCTGTACATTTCGATTACAGCCGCAGTCTATTGCGGCGGCGCCCCGGAGCGCGCCATGCTCAGAAGCGAACGGACAATTTGGAGACCTCGACTATGCACAACAGACACTCTTTGGGCACCAGCTTCCGGCTGCGGGTACGCTGGGCTTTACGGATGGCGGCGGTACGGCGGCTACGGCAACGGCGTGGGTATTAGGGCATCGGCCCGCCAGGTGGAGGGAGGAACACATGGAAGTCGTGCAGATGGAATCCAGCCGTGACCAGCGCTACTGCGATGCGCGGTTGGAGGTAGATTTTCACAGCCACATGGTGTGGCTGGACCGGATGCCGGTGCGGCTGACGCACCTGGAATTCGAGCTTCTGTCGCGCTTGGTAGCGCATGCCGGCGAGATCGTGTCCCGCAACGCCCTGATGCTGGATGTGTGGGGTTTCGGTCCGGAGGTACACTCGCGGACGATGGACGTACACCTGCGCCGGCTGCGGGTCAAGATGGGGTCGTATGGCCGGCAGCATATCGAAACGGTTTTCGGCCTGGGATACCGGCTGCAGCCTTGCAAGGCGGGCCCGCCGCTGGTGCACGCGGTCAGCGCGTAAATTCCCACCCGTCCGCATGGCCTGTCCGGATGGGAGTATGCTACCTTCAAAGAACACGCGCAAAATGGGCCGACCCGCGCCGGGTTCGTGTTCTTCATTGCGGTAGCCGCCTCTTTTTGCGCTTTGGAAGAAAGGCACAGGAGGCAAGCATGCTCAACCGCCGGGAGTTCTTTCTGCGCACCGCGGCCGGCGCCGGCGCGGCCGCGCTCGCCAATTTCCCCTATCATCTCTACGCAGGCGCGACGAAGAAGCTGGCATCGGACCGGATCCAACTGGGCCCCATGAAGGTCGAGGTGAGCCGGCTGGCACAAGGCAGCGGCACCGACGGCGTGGGCGGCAGCTCGAACCAAACGCGCAAGCTGGGCCTGCGCGGGCTGGCGGAGTTGTTCGACGCGGCTTACGACAACGGCGTCACGCTGTGGGATTCGGCCGATCAATACGGCACACATCCGCACGTTAAAGAAGCGCTGAAGCGGGTGCCGCGCGATAAAGTCGCCATCCTCACCAAGACGCACGCCTCCACCGAGAAGGAGATGCGAGCCGACCTGGATCGTTTCCGCCGGGAACTGGGCACGGATTACATCGACATCCTGCTGCTGCATTGCATGATGGACGGCAACTGGCCGGAGCGGAAGAAGGGCGCCATGGCGGTCATTTCCGAAGCGCGGGAGAAGGGCATCGTGCGCACGCACGGCACGTCCTGCCATACGCTGGAGGCGCTGAAGGCGGCGGCGGCGAATCCCTGGGTGCAGGTGGACCTGGCGCGCATCAATCCGGCCAAGGTCATCATGGATGCGGATGTGCAGACGGTGGTCGGCGTCCTGCGCCAGATGAAGGCGGCGGGCAAGGGCGTCATCGGCATGAAGATTCTGGGCGCGGGCGCGCTGCGCAAGAAGGCGGACGAGAGCTTGCAGTTCGCCCTCTCGCTCGATTGCGTGGACTGTTTCACGATCGGCGCCGAGAGCCGCGAAGAGATGCTGGATCTGACGCGGAAGATCCCGGCCGCCAGCGTGCGGGGATAGCAGCCGGCGGCCGAGGACCGATTCTCTAAACTCGGAAAACGATGATGAGGGTGTAGAGCGCCAGCGACTCGATCAGCACCAAGCTCAACAGCAGCGCGAAACGGATAGCGGGGGCGGCTCCCGGATTGCGTCCCATACCTTCGCAGGCGGCCGCGGCGGCTTTGGCCTGCGCCAGGCCGCACAAGCCCGAGGCGATGGCCATGGCAAAGGCGGCGATGGCGGTCCAGTTCATGGCGGGCGGAGCGGCGGAACCGGCGGGGGCCTGCGCCAGCATGGGGCAGGCCAGGGCGCCCAGGATCACCGCTAACAATAACAAACGCGTCTTCATCGAAACTTACTCCTTCGAATTAAGATCGCCCCCAGGAGGTGGTTCCCGTCATCCTCTTGCAGCCGGTCTCACACTGGAGGGGCGGCATAAAGCCGTGGTATTTAATGTTCGTGCGCCACTGCTCCGGCCACATACATCATGGAGAGCAGCATAAAGATATAAGCCTGTAACAGGGAAACGAAAACGTGGAGTCCCATAAAGATGGCCGGAGCCACCAGATACGTCAGGCCCAGAAAGACCAAGGTCACCTGCTCGCCGGCAAACATGTTGGCATAAAGACGGACGCTGAGGGACAACGGCCGCGCCAGATGGCTGACGATTTCGATGGGGATCATGAGCCAGGCCAGCCACCAGATGGGACCCGCGAAGTGCGCGGCATATCTCAGGGGGCCGTGTTCGGCCACGCCCACGACGTTGTAGTAGACGAAAGTGGCGATGGCGCAGCCGACGGTGACCGAGGGCGCCATGGTGGGCGACTCCAGGCCGGGAATGATGCCGATCAGGTTGCAGATCAAAATGAAAATGAAAAGGCTGCCGAAATAGGAGAGGAACTTCTCGCCGCCGTGTCCGATCACGTCGCCGGACTGGCCGATGACGAACTCGTAGATCACCTCAAAGGTTTGCTGGAGCTTGCCGGGCCGGTCCACCGAAAGCCGCGGACGCAGGATGGCAAACAGCACGACGATGAGGACCATGACGAGCAGTTCCATCACCATGAAGTTGGCCCACGGACGCGCCTCGGTGGGCAGATGCAGGATCTTCAGAATGGAGTTGCCTAATCCCGGCAGATTGTCGTTGAAAACCTTGGCCAGCCAGATCTCAGTGTGATGCTGCATATACCAGTTCGAAGACGATTTCCAGGATGACGGCCAGCGCCGGGACAAACAGTCCGGCGAGAGCGGCCGGCAAGCTCAGGGAAGTAAAATTCACTATAACATAAGCGCCCGCGGCCAACGCCAAGTAGCGCAGCCCCATGACGACGGCGAACCGGCCGCTGAGCTTCACGCGCGGCGCGGGCCCCAGCGCTTCCACGATCCGCTGCAGCCAGCGGAAATTCAGGTGCGACGCGGCGGCACCCAGCAGGAAGCCGAGGCCCCAAGTCCAGCCGCGCCAGAATCCGCAGAAGAGGGAACCGGCGGCGACCAGCACGAGGATGGCGACCGTGATGCGGCCCAGCGCGGCATCGTAATGCGCCTGCTCAGGATCCATTGTCGCGGGTATCCTGCTGGAACTGCCGGATGAGCTGCAGGAACCCGGCGACGGCCCCCAGGATCAGGAAGACAACGTACAGGAAGTGAGTGTGGAAGGCCCGGTCGAGCAGGTAGCCGATGACGTAGCCTACGCAGGTGGCGATCGGCAGGAGGAAAGCCAGGGCGGTGTACTCGCCGACCTGGACCATGAGATTCTTTTTCAACTCAGTTCATATTCATGCCGCACATAGCCGGATTGGAACAGCGTCCGCTGGGACACACGGGACCGTCCGCCTGCCGGGGAGCGGCGGCGTGCGCCGCGAAAGTGGAAAGCTCCTGGCTGAGGTGCTTCTGCCCGCACGAGGGGCACTCCAGGTCTCCGTTATCGGAGGACCGGCGCACCAGCTTTTCAAACTTCGTTCCACAATCCTGGCACTTATATTCGTAGATCGGCATTTGAATTGATTCTAACATGGCGGAATCGGCGGTTCCGCACGAGAATGGAGTCAAGGCAAGAAGCAGGGGCCGGTTTGCGAAGCCGGCCCCTAGCGCACGAGACGACGTTTTGTGGACGGGGATCAGAGCCGTCCAGGAGGATGTTCCTTTAATTCTCTAGTCGGTGGGCAGTCGGAATGCTCTCGGAATTATTTACTTCCGCCGCGCCCCAGGACGGGCGAACCGGATAAGTGCGCGGCTCCAGGCCAAAGCGTTCGTGATATTCCCGAGCGATCTCCCGGGTGAAGCGCGCGACCGCATCCGGACGCATCAAGTTAACGGTGCAGCCGCCGAATCCGCCGCCGGTCATACGCGCGCCGTAGACGCCGTCGATGCCCATGGCGGTATCCACCAGGAAGTCGAGTTCGTCGCAGCTCACTTCGTAGTCGTGCTGCAGGCTGCGGTGAGAGGCTTCAAACAGCGCGCCCATACGTTCCAGATCGGCTTCGCGGCAGGCGGCCACGAACTGCAGAACGCGGGCGTCCTCGGACACGACGTGACGCGCGCGACGGGCGATCACGGGCGGGAAGTCCGGTTCGGCCCCTTCAAACATAGCGGGCGTGACGTCGCGCAGGGTTTCCACCTGGGGATGACGACGGCGCACGATTCCGGCGGCGGCGGCGCATTCTTCGGTTCGCTCTTTGTAGGCGGAGCTGGCCAGCTCGTGCTTCACCATGGTGTTGACGGCGACGAGTTCGGCGCCGGCGGGCAGGCGCACCACCTGGTGTTTGAGGGCGCGGCAATCCAGGCAGATGGCGGCGTGTTCTTCGCCGAACACCGAGATGTACTGATCCATAATGCCGCAGGGCATACCCACGAAGTCGCGCTCGGCGTTCTGGCACAAGCGCGCCAGATCGAGCGGCGCCAGGGTACGGCCGGCCAGCAGGGCCAATGCCGAAGAAACCTCCAGGGCGGCGGACGAGCTCAGACCCGAGCCTTCGGGCACCGTGCTGCGGATCAGCAGGTTGGCCGGCGCGATGGGGATACCGGCGCGGATCAGTTGCTGCGCCACGCCGATGGAATAGTCGGTCCAATGGCGGCGGGGGCGGAGGCCGGCGATCGCGGAGACGGGCCACTCGGCCGATTCGTCACGGTCTTCGGAATAGATGCGCAGGCGGCCATCGGAGGCGGGGGCGGCGGCCACATAAGTCGCGAGATCAAGCGCGACCGGCAGGACGAAGCCGAGGTTGTAATCGGTATGCTCGCCGATCAGGTTGACGCGACCTGGGGCGCGGAAAATGCGAACGCCATCCGCGGATCCGTAGAGCCGCCGGAAGGCATTGGTCATGAACCGCTCCGCGAAGCCCGCCAGGCGAGGGCCAGCAGGAACAGGCCGAAGACCAGCATGGTGATGCCGCTGTACAGATTGACATTCACGGTCGTGAAGTTGGCGTGCAAATCCGGCGCGTAAAGGCCCCAACCCACCAGGATGAGACCGGCCAGAGCGAAGAACCAGCCCGAGGGCACTCTCAGATCCATAATTATCGGAACCAAATATTGAGGATAATGAGCAACACTATCACGATAGCAGTCAACGGCGCGGGCCGCTGATACCATTTAGCCGTCGCATCATGCGGCACGTGGGTGAGGCCGTACACCAGTCCTTCCATTTCCTTGTCGGTGCGCGGTGTGGTAACCATGCTGACCGCCACGGAGATGACGAAACAGGTGGCGAAGGCGATGATGGCGATCCAGAAGTTCTGCGCCATCTGGGAGGGGAACTGATACAGATTGGCGATCCATCCGCCCTTGCCTTCGGCGACCGTGGTGCACAGCGTCAAGACCGCGGCGCCGGTGCCGATGGTCAGGCCGGCGAAGGCGCCGTTGGCGGTGGTGCGCTTCCAGAACATGCCCAGCAGGAAGGTGGCAAACAGGGGCGCGTTGACGCAACCGAACACCAACTGCAGCAGGTCCATGATGTTGTTGTAGCGGGTGGCCACGTAGGCCGCCAGGATCGACAGCAGCACGCCGAAGACGGTGGTGACGCGGCCGACCGTCAGGTAGTGGTGGTCGTCGGCGCCCGGCCGTATGTAGCTCTGGTAGATGTCGTAGGTGAACACGGTATTGAAGGCGGTCACGTTGCCCGCCATGCCAGACATGAACGACGCCATCAGACCGGTCATGCCCAAGCCCAGGATACCGGAGGGGTAGAACTGCGCCATCAAGGTCGTCAGGGCCTGGGTGTAATCGGGACCGCCGGCGGCGTTCTGCGGCAAATGGTAGCCCAGGTTCATCTTGGCCAGGGCCGCCGCGGCGATACCCGGCATGATGACGATGAAGGGCAGGAACATCTTGGGCAGAGTACCGACCAGCGGCGTGCGGCGGGCGGCGGACATGGACTCGGCGGCCATGGCGCGCTGCACGACCAGGAAGTTGGTACACCAGTAGCCGAAGGAAAGCACGAAGCCCAGGCCGGCGACCATGCCGAACAGTTCGACGCCCATGGGATTTTCGGTGGGGCTGCCCATATACGACCAGGCATGCGTCATGTTCGGCGGGAGGCGCGCCACGATACCGTGCCAGCCGCCGGCCTTTTGGACCGAAAGAATGGCCAGCGGGGCGAAGCCGATCACGATCAGGAAGAACTGCAGGACCTCATTGTATATGGCGCTCGTAAGACCGCCCAGAAAGGTATACGCCAGCACGATGGCGGCCGACGCCAGCACGGAGACCGTGAAGCTCCACCCCAGCACCAGTTGCAAGAGCAGGCCCAGCGCGTACATGGAGATACCGGACGAGAAGATGGTCATTACCGCGAACGAGAAGGCGTTGAATGCCCGGCTCTTCTCGTCGAAGCGCAGCTTCAGGTATTCCGGCACGGAGCGGGCCTTGCTGCCGTAATAGAACGGCATCATGAAAATGCCCATGAAGAGCATGGCGGGGATAGCGCCCAGCCAGTAGAAATGGGCGGTCATGATGCCGTACTTGGCGCCGGAGGCGGCCATGCCGATCAACTCCACCGCGCCCAGATTAGCCGCGATGAAAGCCAGGCTGGTGATCCAGACGGGGACCGACCGGCCCGACATCAAAAAGTCGCCGCTGGAGGAGATTCTTTTACGAAGTCTCCAGCCGATGCCTAAGACGAAGGCGAAATAGAGGACGAGAAGTACGTAGTCAACCGCAGCGAGTCTCACGCGGAACTCCTGTAGTCACCGACCGAGTTAAGGATTCGAAACCCTTGAGTGTAACGCCGGGGTGTGGTAAATGCAAACGGCAGTCTTACTTTAGATGCCGGCCATCTTCTTCTGGATGAGGAGCGCCTGCGCGTTGAGCACGTTCAACTGCCGCAGGTCTTCCTCGGCCATGGCGATGGAGTCCTGGATGCGCGCCAGGTCGGCGCCGCCGGCGGCGGGAGCGTCGGTGCGCTGGGTTTGCAGCACGCCGGAGAGCGAGCGGTATTGCTCGGTGATCTGGCGGTAGCGGCGCAGAACACTGTTGAGGTAGTTCTCGCGGCGCTTGTGAATGTCCAGGAGTTGGGCCGCCAGTTGCTGGATCTCGGCCAGACGGCGCGCGTCGGCGCCGCCCTGGTCGCGAAGTTTCTGGTAGGCGATCTCGACCTGGGTGACGCGGTCGCGGCTGCTTTTCAGCTCTTTTTGGAGCGCGTCCACCGCCTGATTGGCGGCCGACAGGTTGTCCTTCAGATCCGCTTCGGACGCCGACAGGCGTTTGTTGTCCAGGCTGAGATCCTGCACCTTGGCTTCGGCCTGCCCGGCGCGCAATTCCAGGCGCGACACCGAGGCATTGGCGTCGGCCAGGGAGAGTTTCAGCTTCTGGATGGCGATGGCATCCTCGGGGTTGCCGGCCGGCTTCGACGGACGCTGCGGTCCCGCCACAGCCGGCTGGGCAGGCTCCACGGGCGGCGCGGCCGGGGCGCGGGAAAGGTCCGCCACCCGCTGCCGCAGTTGGGCGTTCTCCGCCGAAAGCCGAGCCAGGCGGGCGGCCTGCTGCCGATTGATACGCACCTGCCAGGCCACCGTTACCGCGGCGGCCAGCACCAGTACAATCCAGATGCTCCAGCGTTTCACTGCCACCGTATTATCTCTCTTTCACCACGAACCGTGCGCGATAGGTGAGCGCGGACTTATCGCGGGTTTCGAACTGCACCGGGACGATGCGAGGCAAGCGCGCCGGCAAGGCCACCGCCACACTGTAAGACGAAACGATCAGGGTTATAGCATGATGAATCGCGCCGGCGATCTCTTCGCTCGACCGGCAGAAGATGGCGGACCCGCCGGTAGTCTCGGCCAACTGTTTCAAGCCGTTCTGATAGGCCTCGCCCAGGCGGTCGCTGCGATAGCGCAGATGCACGACGAACAGAGGCGCGCGGCGCTCGGCCAAGATGGCCGCCAGCTTGGAGACCTTGTCCTGAATCAGGGCTTCCGGAAAGCGCCGGCTGAGGTCGTGCGTATCGCTCGAATTGATGACCGGATTGGTGTAGTCCTCGCGATAGTTCTCCACGTCGCTGTCGGTCACATAGAGGACGGCCACGCGCACGGCGCTTTTGGCCAGGATGGAATCGGCCAGCCGGGTGACGGTTTCGACGGTATCGAGCAGGCCGGCTTTTCCGCTGACCGGCACATCGCGCACGGCGGCCAGGGCGGGCGCGCGGTCGGGCGACGGATCGGCCAGCACCTTGGGTCCATCCTGCGCGCGCAGGACCGCCACATCGGCGCGCGGCGGCAGTTTGCCGATCTCGGTGGCGAGCGAATCCTTGGCGGGCTCGGCCAGCGACAGGTCGCCCGCCAGGTCCAGCACGGCGATGAGCATCAGGTTGTCGGACGGTCCTTTCACATCCACGACGCGGGCGGGCGAGCCGGCCACGGTAGCGGTGAGGTCCCTGGCGGTCAAGGGCGGATCGTTGTTGACGTCCGGCCAGACGGCCACTTTGAGGACCTGCGCCGCGGGCCGGGGCGGCGCGCCGGACAGCAACGAAACGGCGACGATCGCGGCGGCGAGGAAACGTGTCAAAAACTAAACCTCAGGCCTAACTGGATCACCCGGCCGCCGCGCGATCCGATGATCTTGCCGGCATCCACGTTGGGGGTGGCCACCGATCCGATGACGTTATCCGGGTCGTTCCAGTTGGCGTGATTCATAAAGTCAAACGCCGTGGCATTGAACTCCACGGTCTGCTCGGCGCCGACCGGAAAGCGCTTGTTCAGGGACATATCCCAGTTCTGCCAACCGGGGTTCGGCAGTCCCGCCAAGGTACGGGAGACATCGCCGATGGTGAAATCCGGCGGCTGGACGAAGGCCGCGGGATTGTACCAGAGCGCGGGTCCCTGGTTGGCGACGTGCTGGCTGACGCCGGGAACTACGTCCACATGCAGCGCCTGGACCACGCCGCCGGTGTTGTTGAACAGCGGCATCAGGTAGATGGGATCGCCGCTGGCCACCGTACCCATGGCGCTCACCGACCAGCCGTCCACCAGGTAGCGGCGCCAGTCGGGGAAGCGCAGGAAGGGCTTGTTCGGCCCCATGGGCAGCTCGTAGGTGCAACTCAGATCCAGGTGTTCGGGACGGTTGCCGGCGGTGACGGACCATTCGTCGTTGCGGTTGAAGACGTCCTGCATGCCATAGGGTCCGGAGTAATCGTCCATCTGCTTGTTGAATTCGAAGTTGGCGTTGACGGACAGTCCGCTGGAGGAGCGTTTCTCCAGGCGCACGTAGCCGGCATCGCGCTGATACCTTCCCACGGGATACTGCCCGTACAAGTTGAAGCCCTGATACTGGGGATAAGGGCGCAGGGACTGGTTGAAGGTAAGATCGTTGAGCGCCACGCCGTACTGCAGATCCGCGAGCGGAATGGCGTTGGGATTGGCGGATCCGTTGCCGACCAGCAGATTCTTGCCACCGTTGTAGTAGAACCCCAGCGTCACGACCGCGGATGCCGGAAGCTCCCGCTCGATGGAGAGCGAAGCGGACTGGTAGGTCGGCAGGCGGTGGGACATGTCGATCAGGTCCGCGATGGTGTTGTTGGCCGCATCCGGTTGCAGATCGGGGGTGGGCAAGGCGGGCGGCGGCACGCCGGTGCGCAAGGTCAAGGCGGGCTGCAACTGGACGTTGGGCGAGAGGTAGGTCGGGTAAGAGTTGAAGCCCTGAGTTCCCCATTGGCCGGAGTAGATCGGGATCCCGGAATAGCTGCGGGCGAAGTTGGCGCGCACCACGGTCTTGGAGTTCTGCAGGGGATTCCAGGCCAGGCTCAGGCTGGGCGCCAGGCGGACCAGCGTAGGTTGGAAAGTGCTGCCATAGCCGCCTTGTCCGGCCACCACCAATGCGCCGGGCAGGCCGTTGGCGGGGTTGATGGCGCTGAGGTCCACGGTCGACTGGCGGTTGTATTTTTCCGAGCGCGGGACATGCAGGCTGGCATTCAGGCTCAGGCTGATGACCAGTCCTTTGCCGGCTTCGTAGCGGTCCGTGAAACCGAGCGCGCCCTCCGAACGGCGGAAGTAGGACGGCTGGCTGTCGAGGGTCAACTGGGCGAAGTAGGGCATGCCCAGGAGATAGCTGGCCAGCGCATCGCCGGTATCGACGATGCCCGGCAGGCTGGTGAGACCTTCGTTGAAGGAGAGCAGGCCGGCCGGGTATTCCGGCCAATAACTGTTCACCTGGTGCAGCCCGTAATGCGCGTCGATGCGGAAGGTGTGCTTGCCGCGCTTGGTGGAAAGATCGTCGCTCCAGGTGTAGTTATTCTGCGCGTCCCGCGAGAACGGATAGGCCTGGCCCATGCTGAGGTAAGGGCCAAGCTGCATCAGCGGAAAACCGTTGCCGGCGATCCCGGCGAGGCCGATCTGGGAGGCGAAATTGGTCTTATCCTGCGGGTCGCCGCTGTTGGAGACGTTGGAATTGGCCTCGAAGCCCAAGGTATTCACGGTACGCGCGGAGGCGGTGAGGACGTAGCTGAGGGTGCCGCGGCGGGTCTGGAAATCGCGGTTGGTGGGGCCCGGATTGGCGGCCGTCGGGAACCATTGCGCCGCCCCCAGGGTGCCGTTGGAAAACGCCAGTTCCACGGTGACGCGATGGCGTTCGCGCACGGTCTGGTCCAGCTTGCCGATCATGCCGTTGGCGGTGTTGGTCTCCGGGGCATCGATGAAGTAGTTATTGCGGAAGAACGGTCCGATGTCCGTGTTGGGCTGCGGATAGAACTTCAGGGCGGCGAGCGCCACCGGGTCCAGGCGGGAAGCCGGGATGACATTACCCGGAAAGGGGGCGCGGTTGTATTGCAGGTTGGTGGTGGAGACGGGCTGCGACGGATCGTAGCCGGTGTTGGAACTGGTGGTGGCGGGATCGTAGATCGGGAGCACGTTTCCGGCCGCATCCACCACGTCGGAGTAGTCGCCGGTGCGCTGCGCCGTGGTGGGGATGGTCTGGAGATAGGTGCGGTCGATGCCCTCGCGCACGCCTTCGTAGGAGAGGGAGAAGTAGGTATTGTTTCGGGCGGCTATGTGGGGCAGAGCCACGGGTCCGGCGACGTTGAATCCGAACTGGTTGCGCCGCAGCAGGGCCTTGGTGCCGCCATTCTGGCGGATTTCGTGGGGGATGGCGTCCAGCACGTCGTTGCGGAAGTTCTCAAACAGGCGGCCGTGCCAGTCGCGCAGGGGGCTGTGGTGTAAAGCTTTGGCGGGACTGTCGGCGCGCAGGCCCAAATTGCGGGTCTGGACCTTAAACTCCTCAATGGCCGCATTCATATCCGCATCCGCCGGCGGGGGCGCCGGTTTCTGTTGGGCGGCCGCGAGCGCGCACAGAGACACCGCCAACGTGAGGGAGCGGAGGGGCATAACCCTTAATTTTATCAGGCGGCGGGAAGAGCCCGCGACGCTCAGCGCAAGGTGACCGGCTTGACGGAAGTCAACTTGGTTTGCAAAGATACGGGTCCCGGGGACAGGGCTGTATCGCGCGCCTGGATGAACGCGGCAGGATAAGCCACCAAGTCGAGCGTTTGCGGCGCGCTGCTGGTGCTCACCACGCAGGAGCAGCCGCCGACCCGGCCGTTGGCGTCGGTCTTGACGACAAAGAAGCCGGGGCCGCCGTAGCTTCCACTCCCCACGTAGGAGTAGCCGGCGGCCGCGTATCCGCCGTCGGCGGTCTGGATCACATCGTTGAATTGCTGGCCGCCGGAGGTGGTGCCGGTGTAGGCATTCTGCCATTGAATGTTGCCCGCGCCATCCGTCTTCAGCATCCAGCCGGTGTAGACGGTGTAGGGACCGGACAGGAACGCGTCGCTGAGACCGGCGAGCAGGTAACCGGCGTCGGAAGTGGCGGAGGCGGAGGCGGCCAGATTCACATTGAAAAGTCCGTTGACTCCGCCGTAACCGTACTGCCAGAGTGGATTGCCGGCGGCGTCGAGCTGCATGAGAAGAAACAGCCGCGCGAACGGGTAGACGAGGGTTTCGACCGCGCCAGCGATGACATAACCGCCGTTGGCCGGAAAGATCCGGTAGAGCGAATCACCCGCGGCGGCGCTGCCCCATTCGCCGCTGTAGTAGACGGTCTGCCATTGGCTGTTGCCGCGGGCGTCGACTTTGAGGACCACCAGCGCGTTGGCATAGCCGGTGGCGAAATGCGCTTCGGCGGTGCCCGAGAGAATATAGCCGCCGTCGGAGGTCTGGGCGACCGAGCCAAAGCTGAAGTTCGCCGCGCCGCCCGAAACGGCGCCAGGAAAGGAGGCGGCGGTCTCGTCGAAATCCCTGGCCCACTGGATAGCTCCCGCAGGCGAGAGCTTGACCAGCAGCGCGTTGGTGTTGAAGGTTGTGGAATCGGCCGGGATCACGTTGCCGGCGGCGATATAGCCGCCGTCCGCGGTCTGGCGAATGTCGCGAAGGGTGGCGCCGAACACGTTCGTCAGATCGTGCTGCCAGGTGATGGCGCCGGCGGGCGTGAGCTTGGCGATCAGGACACAGCCGAGGCCGCAACCGGCGTTGCTGAGATCCGAGCCGGCCAGGACCAGTCCGCCATCGCGCGTGGCGCGCACGACAGAGGCGACCTGGCTGTCGGAGGCACAGGTGGAGTAGAGCTTTTGCCAGACGTTGCCGCCGGCCGGCGTCAGGGCGATCAGCCAGGCGCCGCCGACATTGGGCGCGCAGGCGTTCGGCTGGTAGCCATCGGCGCCGGCGGCCACGATGACGCCGTTCGAAAGTTGCGTGACGGAGTTCGCGTACTGGTTCGACTGAGCGTATTGCGAGAGGGGAACGGTCCAGATCTTGGCGAAGACGGCGGCCGCGTTCGGACCGTCAGTGACCTGGGCGGGCGCCGCGCAGGCTGCGACAAGCACCAGAAATGTACTTCGCCGCACGGCAGCCATGCGATGGCGGCGGGCGGAGAAGCTGGCGGGCGTCATAGCATCTGCCTCATAGGCTACCATCGTCTATGCGTGCACGTAGCGCCTTTGCAGATCGATGCGGTGGTGAAGCGCTTCGGCGACCTGACCGCGGTGGCCGGCGTTTCGCTCGCAGTCCGGGAGCGCGCCTGCCTGGGGCTGCTGGGGCCGAACGGTGCGGGCAAATCCACGTTGATACGCAGTATCGCGGGGCGGGTGATTCCGGATGCCGGCAGTATCCGGGTATTCGGCGAGCCGGCCGGGTCGGCGGCGGCGCGCGCGGCGCTGGGCTGGGTGCCGCAGGACCTGGCGCTTTATCCGCTGCTCACGGCGCGCGAGAACCTGGATGCCTTCGGCCGTTACCAGGGGCTGGACGGCAAGGCGCTGCGGGAGGGCATCCGATGGTGCCTGGAGTGGGCGGCGCTGGCGGATCGGGCGGATGCCATCGTGAAGACGCTCTCGGGAGGCATGCGGCGGCGGCTCAACATGGCGGCCGGACTGGTGCACCGGCCGCGGATCGTGCTGCTGGACGAGCCCACCGTGGGCGTGGATCCGCAGTCCCGCAACCGCATCTTCGAGATGGTGGAGGACCTGCGCGCCGGCGGCACGGCCGTGATCTACACCACGCATTACATGGAAGAGGCGGAACGGTTGTGCGATGCGATCGCCATCATCGACCACGGCCAGGTGATCGCGCAGGGCAGTAAAGAGGAGCTGGTGGAACAGTCGTTCGGCCGGCGCAGCGACGTGCTGATGCACTTCGCCGCCAACCAGCAAAACGCGGCGGACTGGGTGAAGGCGCGCGGCGGCCTGCTGGAAGGGGGCGTGGCGCATTTCACGGTGGCGCAGCCGACGGAGATCGCCGGGCTGCTGGATGCGGCGGCGCAGGACGGCCTGGAGGTGATCGACGTGGTGTTGCGGCGGCCGAATCTCGAATCCGTATTCCTGCAATTGACGGGAAGGGAGCTGCGGCAATGATCCTGGCGATTGTGCGCAACGGATTCCGCTCGCTGCGGCGGGACCGCGGGGCGCTGATTCTGTCGTTCATTTTGCCGATCGCGTTCTTCAGCATTTTCGGCGTGATCTTCGGCGGCATGGGAGGCGGGACGCCGCGCGTGAGCGTGATCGTGGTGGACGAGGACCGGAGTCCGGTATCGGAGCGGCTGGTGCAGGCATTGTTGAAGGAGCCGTCGCTGGATGCACGCACGCACCCGGCGGCGAAGAAAGGCGCGCCGGCGCCGGCGGATTACAGCGCGGCCACCGCGCAGGCGGCCGTGAAGCGGGGCGACGCCCCGGCGGCGCTCATCATCCCCCAAGGCTTCGGCGCGCAGCCCATCGCCTTCGGGCCGGCGGCGGACCGTCCCACGATTCAGCTTCTGCACGACAGCTCGGATCCGGTGGCCGCGCAGATGGTGGCGGGGATCCTGCAAAAGACGGTCATGACCGCGATGCCGGACGTGATGGCGCATATCGGCATGCAGTATTTCGAGCAGGCCAGCGGCGAGCTGACGGCGGAGCAGCGGAAGAGAATCGAGTCGACGATGTCGGAGATTCCCAACGGCGGGGCGCCCGCGGGCGGGAGCAACAGCGGCGGCAGCCTGGTGGCGCTGGACATACGCGACGTGGTGGGCGAGAAGCGATCCATGATTTCGTTCTACGCGGCGGGCATCGGGGTGATGTTCCTGCTGTTCACGGCCAGCGCGGCGGGCGGCAGCCTGCTGGACGAAGCGGAAAGCGGTGCGCTCGACCGGGTGCTGAGCTCGCACGTCGGCATGACCACGCTGCTGGCGGGCAAGATGACTTACAGCGCGCTGCTGGCGTTCCTGCAACTGACGCTGATGTTCCTGTGGGCGGCCGCGGCTTTCCATCTGGACCTGTTCGGGCACGTAGCGGGTTTCGTGGTGATGACGGCGGCGACGGCGTCGGCGGTGGCGGGGTTCGGGATGCTGCTGGCCAGCCTGTCGCGCACGCGGGCGCAGGCCGGCGCGATTTCGACGTTGCTGATTCTCACGATGTCGGCGATCGGCGGCAGCATGTTCCCGCGCTACTTCATGCCGGCGGCCATGCAGAAGGTGGGATTGATCACCATCAACGCCTGGGCGATCGACGGGTACACGAAGGTGTTCTGGCGCGATGAACCGGTGACGCACCTGGCGCCGCAGGTGGCGGTATTGTGCGGCGCCGCCCTGGGGCTGTTTCTGGTCGCGCGGCGCTTTGCGCGGCGCTGGGAGTTTTCCTAGAGCGAGCCAAGAAGAAGAGGAGCCGGCGGGCACTCGGAGGAGCATGCCCGCCAGCCGGTTCCGCATCCTTGGATCGGAACCTAACTCGAAAGAGGTCGCTTACACTTTGTAAGACGCGGGAAGGGCGGGAATCGTTGCAAACCGGTTGCAACAAGCCGCGGTTCAGCGCATGTAGAAGAGGCTCAGGCGGGGCAATCCCGCGTGTTCCAACAAGTTGCGCTCGAGGTACTGCTTTTCGAGCAGGGCCAGGTGTTCGGCGGTCATTTTGGAGCGGTAGGGGCGAAGCTGGGCGTCGAGGGCGCGGCGTGCGGATAACAACTGTTCTTCGGACTGGCGGGCGCGGGCGGCGGCGATGGCCTTCTCTTCGAGAACCGTGAGGCGGCGCTCCAATTCCTCCAGGTCGGCGTAGTGCGTCTCCACGGCGGCGGCCAGATTCTCGAGGGCGGCGGCGATGTCCGCATATTCGGCGCCGGCCTGGCGGACGGCCGCGGCATTTCCCGTCAGATATTGGCGGAGATCTTCGAGGGGAAAAGGCGGCGCGGATTCGCGCGCGGAAGCGCGCGCGACGGATCCGGACATCACCTGGGCTTCGGTGAGGACGGCCTGGGCGCAGAAGGCCAGCGAGTTCACCATTTGGGTTTTGTGGCGGCGTCCGCGCCATTTCTCGAAGGCGGCGTCGATGCCGCGCAGAACGGCTTCGAGCGGGATGCCGGCATCCTTCCAGGTTTCGATCAGGGCCCAATCGAGGGGCGAGAGCAGGAACAGGCTGGTGCCGCGGACCTGCTGGAAGTGCTGCTCGATCTCGGTGTAGTAGTTGAAGTAGTTGTAGATCCAGTCGTCGTTCACCGGCGGGCGTTCCGTTCCCAGACGAGCCGGAGGCCTTCCAGGGTGAGGTGCTCGTCGGTATGTTTCAAGTGGCGCGAGCCGCGGGCGATAAGGGCCGCCTGGCCGCCGGTGGCAACCGCCGTGGTGTCCGGACCGAGCTCCGCGATGAGGCGATCGAGGATGCCGTCGATCATGCCCAGCGCGCCGTAGTACAAACCCGATTGCATGCTGGCGACGGTGTTGGAGCCGATGACTTTGGCGGGCTCCCGGAAATCGACCATGGGCAGGCGGGCGGTCTTGGAGAACAGGGCTTCGACGGAGATGCCGATGCCGATGGCGATGGCGCCGCCGAGGTATTCACCGGCGGCGGAGATGACGTCGAAGTTGATGGTGGTGCCGAGATCGACGACCACACACGGGCCGCCGTATTTGTGGAAGGCGGCCACGGCGTTGACCAGACGATCGGCGCCCACCTGGTTGGGATCGTCGTAGCGGATGGGCATGCCGATGTCGGTCTGGGGGGTGACGAACAGGGGCTCGACTTGAAAGTAGCGCTGGGCCATGGCGGCCAGGCTGGAGTCGAGCGGCGGGACCACGCTGGCGATGATGATGGCGTCCACGCCGGGGGAGTCGAGCGCGGAGAGCGCGAACAGGTTGCGCAGCAGGACGCCCCATTCGTCGGCGGTCTGGCCGTGGACGGTGCGCAGGCGCCATTGTCCGATGAGGAGGCGGTCCTGGAAGGCGCCGATGGTGATGTTGCTGTTGCCTACGTCCAGGGCTAGAAGCATACTTGGGTCGATTGGAGGGCCGGAATCATGCGGGCCGGACTCCTCCGGCTAGTATAAGGGTTTCGCGGCCGTCATCGGCGCGCAGCTTGAGGAAGCCGTTGGAGTCGAGGCCGGCGGTGATGCCGGTGACGAGTCCGCCGGGCTGATCCACGGTGACGCGCTTGCCGCGGGCGTAGGTGGAGTGGCGCGCGAAGAGGTCGAGGATCGATTGCGGGCCGGCTTCGGCGAGCATACGGCAGAAGCTGTCGATGGTGGGGAGCAAAGTGCGCAGGAGATCTTCGCGGGAGTGCGGGTGTCCGGCGGCCAGGCGCAGAGAGGTGGCTTCGCCGGCGATGTCCGGCGGAAAGGCGGGATGATTCACGTTGATGCCGATGCCGGCGATGGCGGCGGTGTCGGCGAGCTGGACGAGGATGCCGGCGGCCTTCTTTTCATCGAGCATGATGTCGTTGGGCCAGCGCAGGTCGGGTTGCAGATCGGTCACACGGGCGATGGCTTCGGCGGTGGCGAGGCCGAGGGCCAGGGTGAGGAGGGGCTGGGGAGCCGTGCGCAGGACCACCGAAACATAAAGACCCGATCCTGGTTCGGAGTGCCAGGTATGGCCGTGGCGGCCCTGGCCGGCGGTCTGTTCTTCGGCCACGACGGCCGTGCCGGAGGGGCAGCCGGCCGCGGCTAAAGCGGCGGCCTCGTGCATGGTGGAGGTGATGGTGTCGAAGAACGAGATCTGGCGGCCGGGGATGCGGAAGGGCTTCATAAGCCTTCCAGGGCGGCGTTGATTTTGGCAAGCTGAGCCTGGTATTCGTCTTTCTTGGCGCGCATGGACTCGACCACGTGAAGCGGCTTGCGGCTGAGCGAGGCTGCGTCGGAAAGCTGGGCATCCAGGCTGGCGACGTTCTTAGCGAGCTGATCGTGCTCTTTCTGCAGGCGCTTCCGCTGGGCTTCGAGTTCGGTCTTGGGAACGTGGAGCACCAGGTCCATCTGCGCGGTGGAGCGAGTGGCGGCGCCGGCGGGAGCGGGATCGGAACTGAAATCAAGCGTCACACCGGCGAGGCGGCGGACGGCGGCGGCGTGGCGCCGGCCGATCTGGAGGGCATCGCCGCGGGCGTGCAGGGTGCCTTGCAGCGCCAGCTTGGGATCGAGCTTCATCTCGGTGCGGAGGGTGCGCGCCAGGGTCACGATTTCCTGCAGCACGCCAATCTCGCGCTCGGCGGCATGGTCGGTGTGCTGGCGGCGGTATTGGGGGTACTCGGCCAGGGCGATAGATACGGGCCGCGTGGGGCGGCCGTTGGAGAGGCGCTGCCACAGCTCTTCGGTGAGAAACGGCATGGCCGGATGCAGCAGGCGCAACGCGGTTTCAAAGGCCGCCAGCACGTTGCGCCAGTCGGCGTTGACCCCGGTGTTTTCCTGGAAGCAAGGCTTCTTCAGCTCCAGGTACCAATCGCAGAACTCGTGCCAGAAGAAGTGCCAGAGCGACTGCGCGGCTTCATGATAACGATACTGCTCGATGGCCCGGTTCACCTGCTCGGCGCAGGTATTCAGGCGGCTGAAGATCCAGCGATCCTCTACGGCCACTTCGATGGACGGCTGGGCTTCGGGGCGGAAGGTCTCAAGCTGATTGGGCAGCCACGGCTGGACGCCGGAGCGCTCCATGTTGACGAACAGGAGGCGGGCGGCATTCCAAATCTTGTTGGCGAAGCCGCGCGCGGATTCCATGCGGTCTTCGGAGAGCACGATGTCGGTGCCGGGCGCGGCGCCGAGCAGCAAGGCCATACGCACGGCGTCGGTGCCGTACTTCTCGGTGACCACCAGCGGATCGATGGTGTTGCCGCGGGTTTTGGACATCTTCTGGCGTTCGGCGTCGCGCACCAGGCCGTGAATGTAGACCTGGCGGAAGGGGATCTCGCCCATGAACTCGCAGCCGAGCATGATCATGCGGGCCACCCAGAAGAACAAAATATCGAAGCCGGTGATGAGCAGCGAGGTAGGGTAGAAGAGCTTGAGATCGGTGGTATCGTCGGGCCAGCCGAGCGTGGAGAAGGGCCACAGGCCGGAGCTGAACCAGGTGTCGAGCACATCGGGGTCCTGCACCAGTTGCGCGGAGCCGCAGCGCGGGCAATGCGAGGGCGCTTCGCGGGCCACCACGATCTCGCTGCATTCCTGGCAATGCCAGGCGGGGATGCGATGGCCCCACCAGAGCTGGCGGGAGACGCACCAGTCGCGGATGTTGTACATCCACTCGTTGTAGGTCTTGATCCAGTTCTCGGGGATGAACTGGATGCGGCCGGTTTCGACCACGGCGATGGCCTTTTCGGCGAGCGGCCTGGTGCGCACGAACCATTGCGTGGAGATGAGCGGCTCGACGATGGTCTTGCAGCGGTCGCAGCGGCCGAGGGCCAGGGTGTAGGGCTCGGTCTTTTCGAGCAGGCCGAGGCGATCGAGATCTTCGATCACGCGCCGGCGGGCGTCGAAGCGATCGAGGCCGGCGTAGGGGCCGGCTTCGGCGGTCATGCGGCCGTTTTCATCGATGACTTTGATGCGCGGCAGGTTGTGGCGTTTGCCGGCCTCGAAGTCGTTGGGATCGTGGGCGGGCGTGACTTTGACGGCGCCGGTGCCGAACTGGGGGTCGGCCAGATCGTCGAGGATGATGGGGAGCTGGCGATTCATCAGGGGCAGATCGACGGTGCGGCCGTGCAGATGGAAGTAGCGCGGGTCTTTGGCGTTGACGGCTACGGCCGTGTCGCCCAGCATGGTTTCGGGGCGGGTGGTGGCCACCACGACGCAGGCGGGCGGGTCCGCATCGGTGACCGGATAGCGGATGTGCCAGAGGTTGCCCTGGGTCTCGACGTTTTTCACTTCCAGGTCGGACAGGGCCGTGTGGCAGCGCGGGCACCAGTTGACCATGTACTCGCCGCGATAGATGAGACCCTTTTCGTAGAGGCGGACGAAGACCTCGCGCACGGCGCGGGAGAGGCCGGGGTCGAGGGTGAAGCGCTCGCGGCTCCAATCGCAGCTTGCGCCGAGGCGGATCATCTGGCGCTTGATCTGGTCGCCGTATTGCTGCTTCCATTCCCAGACGCGTTCGATGAACCTGTCGCGGCCCAGGACGCAGCGGTCGAGACCTTCTTCGGCGAGCTTGCGCTCCACGACCATCTGGGTGGCGATGCCGGCGTGATCGGTGCCGGGGAGCCAGAGGGTGTTGTCGCCGCGCATGCGATGCCAGCGCACGGTGACGTCGATTTCGGCATGCTCCAGCATGTGGCCGATGTGGAGCGATCCGGTGACGTTGGGCGGGGGAATGACCAGGGAAAAGACGGACTGGGCGGCCTTGACGGAGGCCTGGAAGACGCCGGAGTCAATCCACCACTGGGCCCAGTGCGGCTCGAACCGCTGGGGCTCGTAAACCTTCTCAATTTGCATGGAAAGTACCATGATATCAGGGTGTGGCCGAGGGCTTCGGCGGTTTGAATTGCAGGGCGGCGCGGCGAAAGGCGCGCTGATAGCGGCTTTTTCGGTTCGCCGGGGAAGCAATCGACCTCCTATCGCAGCATCACCCTGCAGACGTTCGTCCGCCCGATTTCTGAATCTTTGTGCCGAGACGCTTCCTCGTCTGGACATGGGGCTGCCCACGTCATCGTCGATGCGGCGCGTTGGCGGTCAGGACTGAACTTGGCGTGATGACGGCGGTTCAGCTTGGCAAGCGCGACCGATCAGATATGCGGGACCGAAGGCTGTCAGGGCTTCGCGGACGGCTGCCAAAGCTCGATCTTATTGCCATCCGGATCGTAGATCCAGGCAAAGCGGCCGTAGGATTCATCCATCCGTTTGGGATCGATCTTGACTCCCTCTTGTTTCAAGCGGTCGAGCAACGCATCCATATCGTCCACGATGTAGTTGACCATGAACGGCGAATGGCTGGGATCCAGATAGTTCGTGGAGGCGGGAAAGATGGTCCAAACCGTAACGTGTTCCTTCTGCGGGTCGTTGTGTTCGCGCCAGGGGAGCATTACGCCCTGGCCTTTGTCGGCGAGTCCAAGGTGCTTCGCATACCATTCGCGCATCTGATCGCGATTAGCGGATTTAAAGAAGATACCGCCGATTCCAAGGATACGCCCGCGCGGCTCCATTTTGACGGGCGGCTTCGACTCTTCAGGTTGCGGAGATGGCACTTTCTGTCCTCCTTGTGCGCAGGTCGAGATGAGCAACAGCGAGCCGAGCGCAATGGTGCGCCAGCGTACTTCCGGCATGTGAGGATTATATAACATTCGATTGGAATGAAACGCCGAAACGGCGCCATTCCGAGGATTGGGCTGCGCGAGCCGAGTTCGCGGTGGTTAAACCGGATACAATTCTGCGTATGGAACAGAACCGCAGAACATTCCTGCAGGGCCTGGCGGCGGCACCGCTGTTCATTCCCAGCGCGGTGCGCGGCGCCAACGACCGGCCGACTTTCGGCATCGTAGGGGTCGGCAATCGCGGCCAATGGCTCCATCAGACGTTTCAGAAGCTGGGCGCGCAATGCGTGGCGGTGTGCGACGTATACGAGCCAACCTTGGAGCGGGCGCGCTCCGAGTCGCCCAGGGACGTGAAGGCTTACGTCGGCTACCACGACATGCTGGCGCAGCCGGGCATCGATTTCATCGTGATCGCCACGCCGGATCATCACCACATGCCGCACCTGGTGGCGGCGCTGGAGGCGGGCAAGGACGTGTACCAGGAGAAGCCGCTGTCGCTGAACCTGGAGCAGAGCGCGGAGATGGTGACGGCGGTGCGGCGGACCAAGCAGATCGTGCAGATCGGCATGCAGCGGCGCAGCATGCCGTTCGTGCGCAAAGCCAAGCAGGCGATCGACGACGGGGCGCTGGGGCGCATTTCGCTGGTGAAGGCGATGTGGAACTGGCACTTCACCGAATGGCTGGACAATGCGCCGCTGGCCGGCAAGCTGGACTGGGACCTGTTCCTGGGATCGGCGCCGAAGCGGCCGCTGGAGCCCAAGCGATTCCGCTGGTGGCGCGGGTTCTGGGACTATTCGGGCGGCAACATGACGGACCAGGGGACCCATCTGATGGATGTGGTGCAGTGGATGACCAATGCCGGGCCGCCGCGGTCGGCGGTGTGCCAGGGCCAGTTGACCGGCAACCCGGAGGCGGAAGCGCCGGACGTGTTCACGGCGGTGTTCGAGTATCCGGGGTTCCTGGCGCAGTGGAACCTGGACTACTGCACGACGTACGACTGGGATTGGTCGGTCACATTTCTGGGCGACAAGGCCGCCATGGTGCTGGACCGCACGGGCTACCGGATTTATAAAGACAACGGTGCGACGCCGGCGCCGTGGAAGCAGAGCGGCAAATCGGAGATGATGGCGGCCGAACCGGACAAGGACAGCGCCACGGCGCACCAGCAGAACTTCCTGGACTGTATACGGTCGCGGCAGGAGCCCAACTGCCCGATCGAGGTGGCCGCGGCGGCGGTGGCCGGTCCGCACATGGCGAACATCGCGTACCGCGAAGATCGCAAGGTGAAGGCATAGCCTTCGATTCGAGCGGCGGGATTCCGGGGACTCCCGCGCCAGCGGCATGGCGGCGGCCGGAACCGCGGCGCAGCCTGCCCGAGGCCGTGCTGCGGCGGATCGCGGATGCGGCTTTTCCGGGCCGCCGCGTGACGCGGGTGGAGTCTCTGGGCGACGGGTATCGAAACGCCAATTTCAAACTGGAGGCGGAGCCGGGAGGGGCGCTGGTGTTGCGGATCTACGAGCACGATGCGTCGCTATGCCGGAAGGAGGCGGACCTGCGGCGGCTGGTGCGGGGCAGCGTTCCGGTGCCGGAAGAGGTGTACGTGGAGCCGGACGGGTGGGAAGATGTGCCGCCGTTTGCGGTGCTGGCCTGGACCGAGGGGATCACGTTTCGGGAGCTGAAGCGCGGCGGGGACCGGGAGGCGATCGCGCAGGCAGCCGGCGCGGCGGGCCGGACGCTGGCGGCCATTGGCGGCTACGGATTTGCCGGGGCGGGATGGATCGGACCGGGCCCGGCGGTCACCGCGCCGCTGCTGGCGGGCGCCGATCCGCTGCCGCGCTTCGTGGACCTGTGCCTGGCGCGCGAGACGCTGCGGCGGAGGGCGCCGGCGGAGACATGCCGCGGGGTACACGAGCTGATGTGGTCGTGCGCGGCGCGGCTGGCGGAGATGGAGCGGGAGGCGCGCCTGGTGCATGGCGATTTCAATAAGCGTAACGTGCTGGTCCGCGAGAGAGCGGGGCGCTGGGAAGTGGCGGCGGTGATCGATTGGGAGTTCGCGGTGGCGGGGCCGCCGCTGGCGGACCTGGGTAGCTTCCTGCGGTACGAGCGGGCCGGCGCGGCGGTGATCGAGCCGCATTTTTCGCGCGGGTATCTGGATGGCGGCGGGGGCCTGCCGGAAGATTGGCGCCAGATGGCGCGGGTGGTGGACCTGGCGGCGATTTGCGAGAGCCTGGCGAGCGCGCGGCTGCCGGAGCCGTTTGTGCCGGAACTGGTGGAACTGGTGCGGGCCGCGGCAGGGTGAATCGCGGGACCGAAGATCATTCCTCGCGGAGGGCGCGGACGGGATCGATGTTGGTGGCGCGCCAGGCCGGCAGGAAGCTCGCCAACAGCGCCACCGCCGCGAGGAAGGCGGCCACGATGGCGTAGGTGAGCGGGTCGGAAGCCCGCACGTCGAAGAGCAGGGTGGCCAGGAGCCGGGTGAGGAGCAGCGATCCGACGAGGCCGATGGCCAGGCCGGCGCCGGTCAGCAGGAGGCTTTGGCCCAGCACCAGCCAGACGATGTTGGCGCCGCGGGCGCCCAGCGCCATGCGGATGCCCATCTCATGGGCGCGGCGGGCCACGGCGTAGGACATCACGCCATAGATCCCGACCGCGGCCAGCAGCAGCGCGACACCGGCGAAGATGGCGAGCAGCCACATGGAGAAGCGGCGGCGGGCCATGGACTCGTCCATCAGCTCGCGCATGGTGCGGATGCGGTACACGGGCTGATCCGGATCGAGCGCGGCAACCTGATGCTGGACGGCGTTGGCCAACAGGAGCGGATCGGACTGGGTATGTATGGCCAGACTCATCCCGCCGAGCGTGAACGAGGTCTGCGCATAGGGCCAATAAAACTCCACGCGGGAAGGCGATTCCAGCGTGCGGTAACGCACGTGGCGGACGACCCCGACGATGGTTCGCCAAGGCGCGCTCGACTGCCTCCCGCCCTGCTTGATGCGCTGGCCGACGGCGTCCTGGTGCGGCCAATAGGTGCGGGCCAGGGTTTCGTCCACGATGGCGACCGGAGCGGCGGTCTCATTGTCGCGCTGGTCGAAGTAGCGGCCGCGCAGCAGCGGGATGCCCATGGCCTCGAAGTAGCCGGGCATGACGGGACGCTGATCCGCTTCGGGAGTGGTCTGCGAGGGCGGGACGGCCGGCGTGTCGATGGTGGTGGTGCCCGACCAGCCGGTGCCGGAGAGCGGCAGGCCGGTGACGGCGCCGGCGGCATCCACGCCGGGCAACTGGCGCACGTGCGAGAGCAGCTCGCGATAGAAGGCGCGGGTCTTCTCGGGGGTGGGGTATTTCTCTTCGGGCAGCGAGACACGCATGGTCAAGACGCCATCCGCGCGGAAACCGGCGTCCACTTCCTGCAAGCGGAGGAAGCTGCGGATGAGCAGTCCGGACCCGGCCAGCAGCGCCAGCGACAAGGCCAGCTCGCCCACCACCAGGGCGCTGCGGAGTCTCTGGGAGTGTCCGCCGGCGCCGCCGCGTCCGCCTTCCTTGAGGGTATCGTGCGTGTCCTGGCGGGAGGCTTGAAACACGGGCGCCAGGCCGAACAAGATGCCGGTGGCCAGAGACACCAGCAGAGTGAAGAGCAGGACGCCGGGATCCATGCGGGTTTCGGCCACGCGGGGAAAACTGGTGGCGCTGGCGGCGATGAGCAGGCGCAGGGCGCCGAAGGCCAGCAGCAGTCCGGCGGCGCCGCCGGCCAGCGACAGCAGCACGCTTTCGGTCAACAACTGGCGGGCCAGGCGCCAGCGTCCGACGCCCAAGGCCTGGCGCACGGCGATTTCGCGCTGCCGCGCGGAGGCGCGCGCCAGCAGCAGATTGGCCACGTTGCCGCAGGCGATCAGCAGGACCAGGCTGACGGCGCCCATGAGGACCCAAAGGGCCAGCCTGATATCGCCGATCTGCTGTTCGAGCAGCGGCACCACGATCACGGTGAAGTTGTACCGTTTGTAGGGATAGTTGGGATTCTGCTCGACGATGCGGCGGGAGACGGCGGCCATGTCGTCGCGGGCCTGGGCGATGGTGAGGCCGGAGCGGATGCGGGCGATGACGCGCAGGCCGTGACTGCCGCGATTATCGGGCGTCAGATCCGCGGGTTTGAAGACCAGGGGCATCCAGACTTCGGCGTCGTGGGGCATATCGAATCCGGGGGGCAGCACGCCCACGACCTGGTTGCTCTGCCCGTTCAGGATCAGGGTGCGGCCGATCACGCCGGGATCGGCGCCGAAGCGCCGGCGCCACAGGCCGTCGCTCAGCAGGACCACGTGCTCGCGGCCGGGCCGCCCTTCTTCGGGCAGAAATACGCGGCCGAGCTGGGCCTGTATGCCGAGCAGCGGAAAGAAGGCCGCGGAGACGACGCCGGCTTCGATGCGTTCGGGGACGCCGCCGATGTTGATATTGAAGCTGGCGCCGCCAATGGCGGCGATGCGGGAGAAGCTCCGATTCTGCTGGAGGTCCTGGAACTCGGGGGCGGAGACCCAGTTCTCGTCGTTGGGGATGCCGATGCCGGTGAAGCGCATCCACAGTTGCACGAGCTGGCCGGAGTCGCGGTACGGCAAGGGCTTGAGGACCACGGCGTCCACCACGCTGAAGATCGCAGTGGTGGCGCCGATACCGAGGGCCAGGGCCAACACGGAAACCAGGAGAAAACCGGGACTGCGGCGCAGGACGCGGAGCGCGTAGCGGATGTCTTGCAGCAGGAACTCCATGGGTAATGATACTCCCGCCGGACAAAAAGGTCACGCCGGCGGGGAGCGTAACTCGGCGGTCTGCGACAGGTGACGCTCCGCCGTACGGGCGCGCCGGTCCAGCCACTCCCGCCAGGTGTCCAACCCCGCCCCGGTGGTACAGGAGACTTCGACGATCTCGATCTCAGGCTGCACGCGCCGCAGGTATTCGCGCGCCAGATCGATGCGGAAAGGCACGTAGGGCAGCAGGTCGATCTTGTTCAACACCACCAGGTCGGCGCGATGGAACGTAGCGGGATACTTCAGAGGCTTGTCTTCACCTTCGGTGACGCTGAAAAGGACCACGCGGGCCTCCTCGCCCAGATCGTAACTGGAAGGGCAGACCAGGTTGCCCACGTTTTCGATGAGCAGCAGATCGAAGGCATCCGGCTGCCAGTCACCGAGCGCCTGGGCGACCATGCGGGCGTCCAGGTGGCAGGCGCCGCCGGTGGTGATCTGGCGCACGGGGAAGCCGTAGCGCGCCAGGCGCTGGGCGTCGTTATCGGTCTGGATATCGCCGGTGAGCACGGCCACGCGGCGGGAGGGATCGAACGACGCCAGGGTGCGTTCGAGCAGCATGGTTTTGCCGGAGCCGGGGGAAGAGATCAGGTTGACGCACAGCGTGCCGTGGGTTTCAAAGCCGCGGCGCAGCTCGGCGGCCAGGCGGTCGTTTTCGTTGAGGACTTTGCGCGCGATGGGTACGCGGGTCATTCGTCGATCTCCATGTAGGCGAACTCGAGCTCTCTGCCGCCGGCCAGATCGGTTTCCGTTGAGCCGCAGTGGGGGCATGCGGTGCGATAGTCCAGCACGGGGAAGTCCCGCGCGCAGCGGCGGCAGCGGTTGCGCCAGGGAATGGCTTCGATTTCGAGGGAGAGGGGCGCGAGCTCGGTATCGCGCACCATGGTCTCGAAACAGAAGCGCAGGGATTCAGCGTCCACGCCGGCGAGCTCGCCGATCTTGACGCCCACGGCGCGGACGTGGGCCTGGTGCCGGGCGGACTCGGCTTCAACCGCTTCGAGCATGGAGGCGGCGATACTCATTTCGTGCATGATGGCGGATGCTAACTCGATGATAGCGGGTTTTGGCTATACTGAGCCTCAAGATGAGATCGGCACTGGTGTTCCTAATTGTGTCCGCGGCGGCTTGGGCGCAATCGGCTTATGTGCGCGTCAGCCAGGTGGGGTACGAGGCGGGCAGTCCGCCGTTTCGCGCGTACCTGATGTCCACGGCGCCGGAGACGGGCGCGACTTTCGATGTCTGGAATGCGAGCGGCGAGATCGTGTACTCGGCCGCGGTGGGCGCGCCGGCGGGCACGTGGAGCAACAGCGCGACGCTCAGCTACTCGGTCTATGCGCTGGATTTCACGGCGCCGGCCGGGGACGGCTACAGCATCACGGTCAGCGGGCCGGCGGCGGCGAGCTCGCCGGTGTTCCCGGTCGCGGACCCGTCGCGGCTGTATCCCGGACTGCTGCTGAACACGCTGTTCTTCTATGAGACCGAACGCGACGGGCCCAACTATATTCCCAACGCGCTGCGCACGGCTCCCGGCCACCTGAACGACGCACACGCCGACGTGTACCAGACGCCGCCGCTCGACAGCGACGACCTGATCGCGACGACAAGCGCGCCGCTCACCCCCACGGGCGCGGCGATCAACGCCACAGGCGGATGGTGGGACGCGGGCGACTACATGAAGTACGTGGAGACGGTGAGTTACGCGCTGTCACTGGCGGAGATCGGCATCCGCGATTTTCCGGGCGAGATGGGGTCCGGCGCCCCGGCGCATCCGGCGGCGCCGCCGAATGCCATCTCTTATGCGGGGACGGCCAGCGGGGCGCCGGAGTCGGCCAACTTCGGATCGGAAGCCAAATTCGGAATTCAGTTTCTGATGAAGATGTGGGACGATTCGTCCAAGACGCTGTATTACCAGGTCGGCAACAGCCAGAGCTGGGCAAACTTTCCCAACCTGCTGAGCGATTACGATATCTGGCGGCTGCCGCAGGCCGACGATAACTGGGGCGGCTGCCAGGCGTGCGCGCGCTATATCTGCCACCGGCCGGTGTTCGCGGCCGGGCCGGCGGGATCGCCTGTCAGTCCGAACCTGGCGGGCCGGCTGGCGGCGAGTTTCGCGTTGTGCTACCAGTTGAACCGCGTATCGAACCCGGGCTTTGCCAACCAGTGTTTGCGGAACGCGGAAGACATCTTCGCCCTGGCAGACACGACGCTGGCGGACCCGGCGGCGGCGGTCGGGAGCGGGACGTGCACGGGCGGATGCCTGCTCACGATCGTGCCGTTCGACGGCTATCCGGAGACGGTTTGGGACGACGATATGGAGCTGGGCGCCGCGGAGCTGTACTTCGCGGTGGCGGCGGGGGCCGGGCATTTGCCGCCGGGACTGCCGGTTACCGATCCGATGACTTACCTGGCGGCGTCGGCGCAGTTTGCCAGTAACTACATCACGAAGATATACAACGCGGGATACACGGATACGTTGAATCTCTACGACGTCAGCGGGCTGGCGCATTTCGAGCTGTATCGCGCGCTGTCGCAGGCGGGCAATCCGGGCGGCCTGCCGGTGACCAAGGGGAGTATCCGCGGCCAACTGCTGGCGCAGGTGAGCGATGCCATCCACCAGGCCGCGGCGGATGCGTGGGGATTCGGGGCGGCGTGGAACTCCGACACCACGTCGCACGGGACGGGTATCTCGGTGATGGCCAGCGAGGCCTATTATCTGACGGCGGAGGCGACCTACAAGACGTACGCGCAGCGATGGCTGGCAAACATCATGGGCGCGAACGCGTGGGGGTCGTCGTTCATCGTGGGGGACGGGTCGGCTACGTTTCCGAACTGCATCCAACACCAGGTGGCCAACCTGGCGGGGGCGCTGGACGGCGGCAGCGGCGGCGTCCCGGTGCTGTGGGGGGCGGCGACGGAAGGCCCGTCGTACGGCGCGACGGCAGGCACGCTGGACGGGATGATCCTGTGTCCGGCGGGCGGCGGGAATCCGTTCAAGATCTTCAACGGCAACGACGGAGCGTACAACGCGGCGCCGTACGCGGTGTACAAGGACAACGTGCAGTCGTACACCACGACGGAGCCGGCCATCGATCTGACGGCCAGCTCGTTTCTGATGTGGTCGTGGCGCCTGGCGGGCCGGCACCTGGGGCAGTGACCGGCCCGGGCTACTTAGGAGTTACAAGTCAGAAGCGGTATTCGGCCTTGACGACGTCATCCTCGATGGAATGGCGCAGGGTGAAGCCGAGCTTCTCGCAGATGCGCATCACGTCGCGGTTATCGGGGAGGATGTCGGCTTTGAGGGCGCGGAGCTTTTCGTCGGCGCCGACGGTGATGAGCCGCGCCAGGAGCTCCTTGCCCAGTCCGCGGCCATGGAATTGATCGCTGACCAGCACGGCCACTTCGGCGTCGTTGGTGCCGAGGACGCGGGTGAGGCGGCCGACGGCGAGGATCTCGTTGTCGCCGGTGGTAGGGTTGCGCCGCTCGGCGACCAGGGCCATTTCACGGTCGTAATCGATGAAGCAGATACGGGTCAGCCGTTCGTGGGCCACGCGCTGGGACAGGTTCATCAGATGGAAGTAACGCAGGTAGACGCTGCGCTCGGAGAGAGTGGCATGGAACTTGACCATCAGGGGCTCATCCTCCGGGCGGATGGGCCGGATGCGGACTTCGTTGCCGTCCTTCATGGTCCAATCGGCGACGTAGCGGTTGGGATAAGGCCGCACGGCGAGCTTCGGCAGGTTCTCCTTAGTCATCTCCGCGGAATGCACCACCACGCGCGCGTCCAGAGCCACCAGGCGCTCCGGGGCAGCCAGCAGCGGGTTGATGTCGATCTCCTTGATCCAGGGCTGCTCCACCACCAGGCGGCTGAAGCGGACCATCACCTGTTCCAGCTCCGCGAGGTTGACGGGTTTGCGTCCGCGGACGCCTTTGAGGGCGCGATAGATCTTGGTCTGCTCCATCATGCGGCGGGCGAGGGTGGTATTTAGCGGCGGGAGGCTCAGAGAGCGGTCTTTGAAGACTTCCACCAACTGGCCGCCGGTGCCGAACAGCAGCACGGGTCCGAACTGCGCGTCGAGGCTGCTGCCGACGATCAACTCGTAACCGTCGCCGCTCTTGATCATGGGTTGCACGGTGACGCCCTGGAAGTGCTGGGCGCCCGCCTTTTCGGTGACGGAGGTCCGGATGCGGTTCCAGGCGCGCTCGACGGCCTCGCGATCGGCCAGGTTCAACTGCACGCCGCCTACGTCGGTCTTGTGGGTAATGGTTTCCGAATAGAGCTTCAACACCACCGGATAGCCGATCTTGTCGGCGTGCGCGACGGCGTCTTCCACGGTGGCGGCGACCAGGGTCTGCACGGTGGGAATGCCGTAGGCCTCCAGCACGCGTTTGGAATCGGCCTCGGTAAGCACGGTATGGCCGGCGCCGCGCGCGTTCTGGATGATCTCGTCGACGAGCGCCGAATTCGGCTCGCCCGGCGAGGAAGCGTCGTCGAGGGAGGGAGTTTCGTAAAGGCCCTTCAGGTTGTAGGCCCAGCGCCACATATAGGTGAAGGCGCGCACGCCGGTATCGGGGAACTGGAAGGTGGGGATGCGGGACTGGTTGAGGATCTCCACGCCGGCGGCGACTTCGGCGCCGCCCATCCAACTGGCCAGGATGGGCTTGCCTTCGAGTTTGGCGTACGGCTTGAGGTGCTCGGCGATCTGGGTGGGATCGGTCATCGCCTGCGGGGTGAGGACCACCAGCAAGCCGTCGCTGTTGGGATCCTTGGCGGCGATTTCGACCGCCTTGGCATAGCGCTCGGGGCTGGCGTCGCCGAGGACGTCGATGGGATTGTTGTGGCTCCAGGCGGCGGGCAGGATCTGGTTGAGCGCCTCCATGTTGTCGGGCGAAATCTCGGTCAGCTCGCCGCCGTTGGCGATCAGGGCATCGGTAGCCAGCACGCCCGGACCGCCGGCATTGGTCAGGATGGTCAGGCGCGGTCCCTTGGGGCTGGGCTGCTTGGAGAGCACCTCGGCCATGTAGAAGAGGTCGGCGATGCTGTTGACGCGCAGCACGCCGCTGCGGCGGAAGGCGGCTTCCAGCACCTCATCGCTGCCGGCCAGCGATCCGGTGTGCGACGCGGCGGCTTTGGCGGCGGCTTCGCTGCGTCCGGCCTTGATGACGATGATGGGCTTATTGAGCGCCACTTCGCGCGCCGCCGAGAGAAAGCCGCGGGCATCGCCGATGGTCTCCATGTAAATGACGATGCTGCGCGTGCGCGGATCGTTGCCCAGGTAATAGATGAGATCGCCCCAGCCCACGTCCAACATGGATCCGATGGAGACGAAGGCGCTGAAGCCCACCATTTCACGGAGGCTCCAGTCGAGGACCGCGGTACAGAGGGCGCCGCTCTGGCTGATGAAGCCCACGTTGCCGGCGCGCGCAATACCGGCGGCGAAGGTGGCGTTCAATCCCGTAAGAGGACTCATGACGCCCAGGCAGTTGGGTCCGATGATGCGCATGTTGGCGCGGCGCGCTTCGGCCAGCACCTGCCGCTCCAGCTCCAGGCCGGCGGGCCCGATCTCCTTGAATCCGGCGGAAATCACGACGGCGGCCTTGACGCCTTCCTCTCCGCAGTCGTGGATGATGGCGGGCACGCCGCTGGCCGGGGTGACGATCACGGCCAGATCCACGGGCTCCGGCACCTCAGAGATGTGCTTGTAGGCCTTGACGCCGAGCACGCTGGGGCGCTTGGGATTGATGGGGAACACGGTGCCGCCGAACGGGCTGCTGACCAGGTTCCAGAGGATCGTGCGGCCCACGGTGTTGGCCGTTTCGGTGGCACCGATCACGGCTACGGTCTTGGGGGCGAAGAAGACGTCGAGCGGCTGCGTACCTTCTTTAATGGCTTTGCGGGCTGGTTTGCTGATGGTCATAAGTTCTCTAGGATGATTCGGTTTGGGCGGAGCCAAAGGCGGCGCGATTGAGCGCGTCGACTACGTCCCGGCTGGATATTCCGTTCTTGCGAGCCACAGTTTCAATGTCGCAGTCGTCGCAACTGGGGCGGAAGCCCAACTCTTCAAAGACGGCGACGGTTTCGGGATGCGACTGCTTGACATCGCGGACGATCATGTCACGGCGGATCATTTGATCGAATCGAAACATTGGTGTGCGCTCCGGTGTGCCTGAACTCTTTACATTAAAGTGTAGCAGGAGTATCGGGTCAGGATCTCATTAATTTCGGCCCGTCAGAAGAAATCGTGGGCGGATTCCGGGATCTCGCCCAGGATGGCAACGAGAGGCTCCGCGGTAACGCTGCGCGAGAAGGAGGGGTCTGTCGCCCGGAACGCCCGGATTGTGGACGGGCAACAGCGCCAAGGTCCGGGACGGGGACTACCGGCCAAGTGAAGTTCCAGGCCGCCGTTTTGGCCGCTATACTGAATACGACGGGATATGGAAATGCAACTCAACGAGCGAGAGGCATCATTGGTAGGCGCATTCCGCCGCCTGCCTCCGGATACGGCCTCAGAACTGTCAGCGCTTGCGGAGCGACTAGCGGAACTCGCGCCGAACCAGCGGATCGACTGGTCCGACTCCTGGTCCGATGAAGACCTGAACGACTTCAGGGCCGCATCCCTGCGCCGCCTCGACGCCGAGGAGTCAGAGGATCGGGATTGAAGCCTGGCGATGTGGTGGTCGGCGTTCTGGCCGGCGCCCAGGAAACCAAGGTCCGGCCGGCCGTGGTTATCGCAAGCCCCACATATCTCGCCGAGCGTCCGGACGCAGTAGTAGGATTCTCACGACGAAGCTGCCGCGAACGCCGGGCACGACTGATTACGTTCTCCTGGACTGGCGATCTGCCGGACTCCGCGCGGAGTCTTGCTTCCGCGCCTACGTATTGACTGCTCGCCGTTCGGAGTTGAACGTAATCGGCCATCTCAGTGAGCGCGACTGGGGTGCTGTGAGGGCGTGCGTCCGCGCGGCTTTTGCTGTGTAACGACCCTCCGGCACCTACGATTTTCGATACAACCTCGCCGCGCGTTCATTTGCTGGGGCATGGAGGCCCCGCTTATGAAACGCGGCAGACGTGGCCAACGAGAGAAGTCTTCCCCGAAGCAGAGCTTGAATCTGCCTGACCTCGACCAGGCCAAATCGGCAGTTCTCAATAGCCTGCCCTCAAAGGAATCCCAGCGCGGATATCGGCACGCCCATCTGTCTGCTGGCTTCGCTCTGCATCAACTAGGCGAACTAAGGGCAGCGATCTGTGAGTATCAGAAGGCAATCGAACTGAAGCCGGATGATGTGGTTACGCTCGTAAATATGGGTGAGACGTACGTGGGGCTCGGCCGCGGGCAGGAGGGGTTAGCTCTGTTGAAACGAGCGGTAGAGTTGGACCCGGCCTGTACTCAGGCTCATGATTCTCTCGGCATGGTTCGAGACCGGCAACCGCGAAGGAGCACTGAAGGAACTTCAGGCCATCCAACTTCTGGACGCGGGCTTTGAGGGCGAGCTTAGCAAACGCCTGACTTCGGCGCAGTAGAACTAACTCAATTAACTCTGAGCGCGCGGCTTGGTCCGTGTGCCATTCGTTTGGGAGCGTTTCACCTGGCTGAGAAACGCGCCACCCGCCATCTGACGCAACCACAGTGTAATCGGGCCGGTCAAGATCAGCAACGTCGATTCCTCGCTCATGTGTACCACCTCCTGGTGGGCGACGATCCACATGGAACGAAGCCGGGCATTTATCGAATCCAGCCTCAGACGGCAACCGAATGAGATTCGTTTGGTGGGCTGCGCTTCACAAGTCCACTGGTCCCGTGCTTTGCCTTGTATGGCCAGCCGAGAATCACCACAAGCGGGAAAAACCCGCACACGGAAGAAGCCGATATCCAGCGCGACGTCTCGCCATAACCTCGTAATCCCGCGGCACCAAAGAAAACGAAGACCGTGAACGAACTTAAGGCGAGTAGAGCGGCTGAAGGAGGCCGCTTACCGGAGAAAAGAAAACTGCAGGCATCGGGCAGCAGCTTTGTGAAGAAGTGCCAGATCGCAATGGCAAAAGGGACACCAAGCACGATGACGATCCACCACGGCGATGCATGCAGGCCCTTTTCGAGTGTGGCCATGTCTGCGTGCGTAGCAAAAGTTCTAACCGGCACGTAGCACCAAAAATTCCCCAGGTTCATCAGGCAGAGCATAAGCGCGAAAAGCACGAGCACCTCATTGTGCCGCCGCTGGGCGTGAGAGTAGAGTCGCCTTGCAGCGAAGTAGAGAAGCCCGTTGCCGAAAAGCACTCCAGCCACCGCAACCAATCCTGCCAGGTATCCTTTCCGGGCAGCAAACATCGGATCGTATTCAACGTTTTCATCGATGTCGCGGAGGAGGGCGACATTCCCTGGGGTGAGGTGACCGTAGTTCAATGCCAACGGGTCAGCTTTGTAGCCGACAGCCCAAGCGGTGAAAGAATGCGCGTACTCGTGGACCAGGTAGCCGCCGGCGTGAGTAGACCACCACAGTAGCGGAATGAGAAGCAGCCAGAATAGTAGGGTTCGCGGTTGCGCCACGTCTCAAGTGTAACTCTTGAGCATCTGATTATCCGCAACCCTATTGTGCGAAGTGACCTGAAGGGAGTCTGCCGGATGACGTGCCAATCGGGAAACGGTTCGTCTTCCACCTGACGTGTAACGCCCGACGATGATATTGGCCGGCGAGAGGATAAATCCTCCACTAATAGCGTAGCGTTTAGCGGAGGGCGAAAGGCAACCGGTTACAAACAGCAAGAGCAGAAGCCGTGCTATAAGCGGGCGCCAAAGGTCAGGCCACGGTGGGCGGCAGATCGACTTTCTTAGTGGCGATGACGACGCGGGCGCCGCGCAGCTTAGGCGGCGGCCAGTCCTCGCCGGATACCTCGACGGTGATGGTTCCCGGGGTACGGCTGGCCTGCACGATGGCCTGGGCCAGACCGTTGAACAGGCTGCGGCGGGGCTCTTTGTCAGACTCCTGGCAGTTAGGATCGCCGTTACCCACGCCGATCAGGGCGCCTTCGCCGGCGATCTTGAAATGGACCAGGTTATCGGCGGTAGGCACGGGACGGCCTTGTTTATCGAGGACCTCGACGCGCAGCACGGCGACGTCGGCGCCGTCGGCGTCGATTTCGGTGCGGTCCGCGGTCAGGCGAATGGAGTCGGGCGGCCCGGTGGTCTCGCGCTTTTCGACCAGCAGCACTTTGCCGTCCTTCGTGCCGCGCGCTTCGAGCACGCCGGGCTCGTATTTCACCTTCCACTCGAGGTGCGTGAGAGGCTCCACCTTTTGCGACCCCTGGCTGCGGCCGTTGAGGAACAGCTCCACCGAGTCGAGGTTGGAGTGCACCCAGACGGAGATGGGCTCGCCTTCGCGCTGCTCCCAGTTCCAGTGCGGAAACAGATGCAGCACCGGTTCGCGGCCCCACCAGGCCTGGTAGTAATAGAAGTTATCCTTGGGGAAGCCGCACATGTCCACGAGGCCGAACTGCGAGTTGATGGAAGGCCAGCCATAGGGCGTGGGCTCGCCGCGATAATCGAAGCCGGTCCAGGCGAAACCTCCGGCGAGCCATTCCCGGGCGGCATAGAACTTCCACCACTCCTGGGCCAGCTCGGCCCACTCCGGATGGTTCGCATCATAGGCGCTGACCCAGTTGCGCAGTTTGTCGGTGGAGTAGATGCCGCGGGTGGAGACGGTGCTGCCGGTCTCGGCGCCGACGCACGGCTTGCGCGGATGCGCCTGGTGATAGCCGTCGATGGCGCGCAGGCTGTAGTTGAAGCCCATGACGTCCAGCGGGTCGGAGAAGTGGGACTGGAAACTGTTGTTGACCGCGGAGGTACACGGCCGGGTAGGATCCAGCTCATGCGCGCGCTCCACCATGGCGGCGGCGACGCGGGGACCCTGGGCGTAGCGCTGCAAGACGTCCTCTTCGTTGCCGATGGACCAGAGCACGATCGACGGCGAATTGCGGTAGCGTTTCACCATCACTTCCAGTTGCGCCATGCCTTCGGGATTGGAACTCATCATGCGGGTCTCGCACATCATCAGCATGCCGAGGCGGTCGCAGGCGGCGACCCATTCCGGGGTGGGCATGTTGTGGGAGGTGCGGACGGCGTTGGACCCCATTTCTTTGAGCACGGCCAGGCGGTAGTACTGCAGGCGGTCGGGAAGGGCGGCGCCGACTCCGGCGTGATCCTGGTGGTTGCAGGTGCCCATGATCTTCAGCGGTTTTCCGTTGAGGAAGAATCCCTTGCCGGCATCGAAGACCGCGCTGCGCACGCCGAAGGTGACGCGTTCGGCGTCGCGGGCGATGCCGCCGGATTCCAGGGTGACGACGGCGGAATACAGATGCGGGGAGTCCGGCGACCATAGCGCCGGATCCGGCAGGCTGGCGGCGGCCGTGAACGCGGCGGAGGCATCCGCTGCGATCGGCTGCGCGGGCGCGCCGGCGGCGGCCACGGCCTTTCCCGCGGGATCGAAGATCTGCCAGCGGACCCGCGCCGATTCGGACTGCCGGGCCTGGTTGTGCACCAGGGCGCCGAGATTCAAGGTGGCAACGCTACCTTTCAACGCGGGACGCACGTAGCTTTCCCAAGGAGCCAGGTGCAGCGGATCTGTCTTGGTGAGCCAGACGTGGCGATAGATGCCGGCGCCTTCGTAGAACCAGCCGTCGCCGAAGCTGGCGTCGGCGCGCACGACCAGGAAGTTCCGGCCGCCGAAGTTCAGGAAGTCAGTCAAATCGAAGAAGAAAGGTGCGTAGCCGTTATCGTTGCGGCCGATGAAGTAGCCGTTGAGGAAGACCAGCGTGCTGCGGAAGGCACCGTCGAAGGTGACGGCCACGCGCCGGCCAGCATCCGCCGCGGGGAGGTCGAAGGCGCGGCGATACCAGCCCACGCTGGTTTCCGGATAGCGGCGGCCGAGAGGTTTATAGCCGTGCGACTGGAGGGTGTCGTCGTGGACGAAGGGCAGCTCCACGGCCCAATCGTGGGGCAGGTTCAAGAGGCGCCACCTGGAGTCGTCGAATTTCGGGCGGGCGAAATCGAACTCGCCGGATTTGGCGAAATCGCCCTGGTCGTTGCCAAAGCCCAGGTCGCGCGCGGGATCGGCGGCGTTGCCGAGTGTGAAGTTCCATCCGAAATCAAAGAGGCGGGTCTCGCGGGGAGGTACGGCGTTGAGGTTTGCCGCCGAATCCAAGGCGGGCCCGGCGGTGAGCCAGGAGCGGGCGCGGCCGGCGGCGCGGGCAGCCAGGGCGGACGTGGACAACGCCAGACCGGAGCGAAGCAGATCACGACGATTCATGGGACTGAAAGCGAATGTTAACGCGGCACAAGGCCGGCGGCGATCAGTGCTGCCATTTCATGGGCGTGCCCTCGCCGGGGAACGGCCAGTTCCGGTCGAGCAGCAGTTCCTTTTGGCGCTGCGCGTGCGGCACCTTATCGATCTTCAGATTCTCGAAGAAGTGTACGCCGGTCTTGCCCGCGGTGGCGATGTCGATATCGCCGTCGCCATCCAGATCCGCGACCAGGAACTGGGTGCCGGCGCCGGCGGTGCCGTTCAAGGAAATCGGATAGCGCGTGAACTGGCCGGTCTGGCGGTCGATTTTGTAGTAGTAGATGACCAGCGGATCGAAGGAGCCGGGATCGGCGCCATCGTGGCCGCGATAGCGCTTGCCGGCCAGCAGTTCCATCTGGCCGTCGCCGTCGATGTCCGCAAGCGTCAGGGTGTGGACCTGCGAATAGGATTCGTCGATGGTGTGGCGCACCCATCGCCGGTTTTGGGCATCGCCCTGCTGTTCCAGCCAATAAAGGCCGTAGCTGTGGCCGCGGCCGTAGATGATATCGAGCTTGCCGTCGCCGTTCACGTCGTAGCCGATGATGGGGAAGCCGGCTTCTTCGAGGTCCCAATCGGGGTGCCACTCCCACTTGTCGCGATCGGCGTCGATATTTCGGAACCAGCCGTGGGTGGCGAGCAAATCCACCTTGCCGTCACCGTCGACATCGGCCATGCCGATGCCGTGGCCGTCTTCGGCGTGGCCGCCGACGTAGTGCACCTTGGGCTGCGGCCCGGCGAAATCCACCCAGAAGATGCCAGCGTGTCCGTAATGCGCCAGGGCCAGATCGGGCTGGCCGTCGCCGTTGAGATCGGCCATCCATCCGCCTTCGGTCTCGATGGTGTGGGCGATGAGGTGGCGCTGCCACATGACGCCGGGCTTTTTGGGATTCTCGTACCACCAGAGACCGTCGGTCATCCAGCCGACCGTGACCACGTCGGGCGCGCCGTCGTGGTTGACATCCACGGTCCATTCGCCGCAGTCGGAGACGAACTCGCCCACGATTTCGACGGTGCGGTACTGGTGCCGGGTCCAGACGCCGCCTTGCGGACCCGGATTTTCATACCAATACGCGCCGCTGAGGAGGTCGGGACGGCCGTCGCCGTTCATGTCCAGGGTGGTGATGCCTTCGGCGTGGTCGGTGCCGAGTTGATGGATGAGGAAGGTCGCCTGCGGCTGATCGCCGGGAGCATTGCCGCGCGCGTGGTTCAGTTGCGCGCAGGCCAGGCGCGGGATCGCGGCAAGAATCGGGAGGAGGAGAAAAAGGTGCTTGGCAGAAACCATGATTCAACGCTAACATGCCGTCGCCGCGCCACTCGTGTCACCGGCAGAGCGACACGGCTGTCACACGGCGCGGTTCTGCCTTATGGAGGCGGTTGATACGGCAACAGCTTGCATGCGCGAGCGCACTGGCAGGCGCCGTGCACCGGAAGCAGGCGGTTCATGCGAAAGAAGTCATGCCCCGTACACTTAGCGCCATCAAAAGAAAACCAGGAGTGTTACCTTCCGATATCTTGGGCTGCCAACCCCAAACCTCACCCGATCATGCCGTCTGGGGCGGCCTGCACCGCATTCCATCGTGGTTCACCAGCCATTGCCTGCGCCTGCTGGCGCTGGTCATCTTTGTAGCCAGCGGTATCGCGGTAGCGGGAACCAAGCTCTCGGCCGATCTGCTGCAGATGATGGGGCACGACGGCAACCTGGAAGTGGTCGTACAATTCAACCGCATTCCCACTAATTCCGACGTAGCGCAGTTCACGTCAAGCCAACTCATCCGCCGTTTCCGTCACTTGAGGGCGCTGCACGTGCGTCTGACGCCGGCGCAGATCCGGGCGCTGATCCAGAGCCCGCTCATCACTTATGTGTCGCCGAACCGTCCCATCACGGGCAGCCTGGATGTGACCACGCAGACGGTGGGCGCCAACGCGGCCTGGAGCTACGGCCTGGACGGCACGGGAATCGGGGTGGCCGTCATCGACAGCGGGATCAGCGCGCACGACGATCTGACGGGAGACCGCATCGTCTACAGCCAGAGCTATGTCTCGGGCGGCAACGGCCAGGACAAGTACGGGCACGGCACGCATGTCGCTGGCATCCTGGGCGCCTCCGGCCACGATTCCAAGGGCAACGGGTTCACCCGCTCCTTTACGGGGATGGCGCCGAACGTAAGTTTCATCAACTTCCAGGTGCTCGACCAGAACGGCTCGGGATCGGACAGCAACGTGATTGCCGCCATCGACCAGGCTATCGCCCTGAAGGCGACTTACAACATACGGGTGATCAATCTATCGCTGGGCCGGCAGGTCTTCGAGAGTTACACCGTGGATCCGATCTGCCAGGCGGCGGAGGCCGCGTGGAAGGCCGGTATCGTGGTGGTGGCGGCCGCCGGCAATATGGGGCGAAACGTGGCGGGCGGGTTGCCGCTGTACGGCACCATCGCTTCGCCGGCCAACGATCCGTACGTCATTACGGTCGGCGCGACGAACACGCACGGCACGCCAAGTTTCGCCGACGATACGATTGCCAGTTACAGCTCCGATGGTCCAACCGCGATCGACCACATTGCCAAGCCCGACCTGGTGGCTCCCGGCAACGGCATCGTGTCGCTGATGTCTCCGAACAACACCATCGCCGCGAACTATCCGTCCACCCTGATTTCGAACGCTTATTATCAGTCCGGCAACCCGCCGGGCCAATCCAGCAAGTATTTCTGCCTGAGCGGCACCAGCATGGCCGCGCCGGTGGTAGCCGGGGCCGCCGTACTCCTCATTCAGCAGAATCCCGCGCTGACGCCGGACCAGGTGAAGGCACGGTTGATGAAAACCGCCACCCGGATGCCCTCGTTATACTCCAGCGCGCTCGATCACCTGCGGCACTTCAGCTACAACAACATCTCGGACCTTTTCACGGTAGGCGCCGGGGAGGTGAACGTGGCCGCGGCTCTGAGCAATACGGACCTGGTTTCCGTGCCGGCGATTTCCCCGCTGGCGATCATGAACGCGAACGGCTCGGTCACGCTCGTGTTTGCCCAGAATATCGTGTGGGGCACGAATATCGTGTGGGGCACGAACATCGTCTGGGGGACCAATATCGTCTGGGGGACAAACATCGTCTGGGGCACCACCGTGTTTTCGGGGGCGATGAGCGGCTACCCGGTTCTGTGGGCCGGCACGGGCGCACCGTGGGTCAACCCGGCCAATATCGTGTGGGGCACCACGGCGCTGCCGGCGACTACCTTGCAGGCATTCACGGCAGACGACGGCGACGAGTAGCGCGTAAAAGACGATCGCCAACTTGTGGAGGCTACTGATGCCGGTATCCGCGAGAGTCTACATCTCAGTTGTGAGCGCGGCGGGAGCCACGGCGATAGCGTACGCCTGCTTCGATTCGCCCTGGCCCGCAGGTCTGACCCGGTTCTTAGTCTATTTCCTGCTGTCCCTGCTAGCCGCTACTCTCAAGCTGCGCCTGCCGGGACTGACGGGAACCATGTCCATCGGATTCGTATTCGTATTGCTGGGCATAGCCCAGTTGACCCTGATCGAAACCATGGCGATCGCCTGCGCCGGGGCGCTGGTACAGTGTCTGTGGCGGGCGCAGACCCGCCCGGCGCCGGTGCAGGTGTTGTTCAGCGTATCGGCGGTGGCGGTGAGCCTGGCGCTGGCCGCGCGGGGAGCGGAGTCGATCGGGTCAGCCGGGCGCATGCCGCCGGTGTCGGCGTTGATGGCGGTGGCGGCTAGTTTGTACTTCGCGGCCAACTCGCTGCTGGTCTCCGGGGTTCTGTCGCTGGTGAAGCGGCAGCCGCTGCGCACCGTATGGCAGCAGTGCTTCCTGTTCGCCTTTCCTTATTACCTGCTGGGCGGGGCGATTGCCGGCCTGATGACGGTCTCGGCGCGGGATATCGGATGGCAGCCGTCATTGCTGATGCTGCCGGTGATGGGCTTGATCTACTTTTTCTACCGGGTGTACCTGGGGCGGGTCGCGGTCGTGGCGGACAGCCAATAAGGGCAGCGGCGGCTACTCGAACAGCCGGCGCAGGTCCGCCAGTTGACGCTTGAGATCGGCGACCTCGGCTTCCAGCTTTTCGACGGTGGCCGTCAGCCGCGCCAGGGGATCCTCACGCGGCTCGCGCGGCTCGCACGCCGCGGGGGCGGGCGCCTCCGCCGGGGGCTCGCCCGAAAGCAGATGCGCGTAGCGCGCCTCCTTGGTGCCCGGCTGCCGCGCCAGCCGGGTGGCGAGCGGTTCCGGCTGCCACTCCATCAGGCGCGCCAGGCAGGCATCCACGGCTTCCAGGTCGCCGAACGGGTAGAGCCGTTCGGTGCGTCCGCGCAACTCGCCCGGGGTTTGCGGACCGCGCAGCAGCAGCACACACAACACGGCGGCTTCGCGGCGGCCGAGGTTCAGCACTTCCTGCAGGCGATGGCCATGTTTGGGGACCCGCATGTCGTGGCCGCTGATGCGCACCGCCAGGCCTTTGTCGCGCAATCCCGCCAGCGCCGCTTCCACGGTGTCCTCGTCGTAAGACACCACGGGCTCGCGGTTGGATTTCTGGTTGCAGGCGTTCACCAGCGCGTTGAGGGACAGCGGGTAATACTCGGGCGTGGCGATTTCCTTTTCCATGAGCGCGCCGAGCACCCGCACTTCGGCATCGGAGAGCTGCAGGCTCATGCGTTCTGGCCCACCGCGCCCCGTGCGTGCACCATGGCCAGCAGACGATCTTCGAAGGCGAAGTCCGGCTGCGGCCAGCGCCCGTTGCGGTTGCGCAGATACCAGCGCCAGGTTTCTTTGAGGCCGTCTTCAAACGGCGTGGGACGGACGCCCAGCAGACGTGCCGTCTTGCCGATCTTTTCGGTGATGGGCGGCATATCGAAATAGACCCCGAAGTAGGAGGGATCGCCCATGGCATTCCCGCCCGCGTGCACGATCGCCTCGCGCGGGATGCGCACCATCTGGGGCGGTTTGCCGGCCGCGGCCGCCAGTGCCTGTACCACTTCAGCCTGCGTGAGGGCGCGCGGGTCGCCGATGTTGAAAGCCTCGCCGATGGCGTTGGGCACTTGCATGGCGCGGAGCAGGGCGCGTACCAAGTCCTTCACATAGACGAACTGCATCAGACGATGGCCGTCGCCCGGTATGATGATGGGGCGCCCCAGGCGCATGCGGTCCCAGAAAAACGCTTCGCGGTAGAACGGGTTGCCCGGGCCGTAGACGAACGGCGGGCGGAAGGTGACCACGGGCAGGCCGTGACGCTGGTGCAGGCGGAAGAGCATGCGTTCGGTCATGGCCTTGTTGCGCACGTAGGGATCGGGATGATTATCGGGCGCCAGCGCATCGCCCTCGTAGTGGTTCAAGCCGTCGCCGTAAGCGGCCACGCTGGACATGAAGATGTAGCGCTGCAGCCGGTCGCCGCAAGCGCGAACGGTAGCCTGCACCTGGACCGCGGTGGTGCCGCGGTCCCAATCGTACACGTTGTCGTAGACCACGTCGAAGCGGCGGCCGTCCAGGGCCTGCAACAGGGAATCGGCGTCATTACGGTCGGCGACCAGATTCTCCACGCGCCTGGTCAGCCCGTGCGACGGCCTGCGGTGCATGACGGCGACATCATGACCGGCCTCGCACAAGTCTTTGACCAGTTGCCTGCCGATGAACAGGGTACCGCCGATGACAAGAACCTTCATAACCGGGTATGGGGTGCGGGATGCTGGGTTCCGGTAAACACTCAGTCGTAGTATTCCAGTCCCAGATGGGTGATCAAGTCCTCGCCTCTCATCCAGCGCAACGTGTTTTTCAGCTTCATCAATTGGATGAAAATGTCGTGCTCGGGGTACAACTCGGGCGCATGCATCGGCGCCTTAAAGTAAAACGAAAGCCATTCCTGTATGCCGCGCATGCCGGCGCGCTGCGCCAGATCCATGAACAGCACCAGATCGAGCACCAGCGGCGCGGCCAGGATGGAGTCGCGGCACAGGAAGTCGATTTTGATCTGCATGGGGTAGCCCAGCCAGCCGAAGATATCGATGTTATCCCAGCCTTCCTTGGCGTCCCCGCGCGGGGGGTAATAGTTGATGCGAACCTTGTGGTAGAAATTCTTGTACAGATCCGGATATAAATCGGCCTGCAGGATCTGCTCCAGGGCTTCAAGCTTGGATTCTTCCTTGGACTTGAAGGAACCCGGATCGTCCAGCACCTCGCCGTCCCGGTTGCCCAGGATGTTGGTGGAGAACCAGCCGTGGAGGCCCAGCATGCGCGACTTCAGGCCGGGAGCGATGAGCGTCTTCATGAAGGTCTGGCCGGTTTTGAAGTCCTTGCCGCAGATGGGCACCTGGCGTTCGCGGGCCAATTCCAGCAGGGCCGGGGTATCCGTGGTCAGGTGCGGCGCGCCGTTGGCGTAGGGCACGCCGGATTTCAGCGCGGCGTAGGCGTAGATCTGGCTGGGGGAGATCTCGGGATCGTTCTTCTGCAGCCCGCATTCGAAGTCGGAGAGTCTCTGATGAACGGCCGCCGGTTTATGGAAAACTTCCGTGGAGCCGCACCAGATCATGGCCAGGCGGGAGGCGCCGGTGGACTGGCGGAAATGCCGGATATCCTCCATCAGCATCTCGGCGTGATCCATCTTGGAAGCCTTGGGCTTTTTGTTGGGCCCGTCGATGCGGCGTACGAACTCATGATCGAAGACGGCGGGCATGGGGCGGATGGCGGAGAGCGGCTCGCGCAGCTTTTCGAGCAGGGGCAACTCCAACACGCCAGCCTTTTCGGCCGCCTCGTAGCAGGTATCGGGATAGATGTCCCAGGTTCCGAAGACCAGGTCATCCAGGCCGGCCAGGGGCACGAAATCCTGGATACGGGGGCTGCGTCCTTCGGTCCGCTTGCCGAGCCGGATGGTGGCCATCTGGGTCACCGAGCCGATGGGTTTGGCGAGGTTGCGTTTGACGGCTTCCACGCCCGCGATGAAGGTGGTGGTGACCGCTCCCATGCCTGGGATCAAGACCCCGAGGCGGCCTTCGGCGGGCGCAATGGAAACCTTTTCCTTGTTGGCCAAGTGCTTTACTCCTCTCTATTTAGGCGGCCTCCGGCACGCCATAAGCCACAGCGCGCCCAATCGGGTCTGAAGGCCCAAGGGGGAGGTTCCTAGCCGCACATCGGCGATCCTGCCGGTGCGGGGCGAAATGCTATAATACCAACTCGATGCGAGATCGCGCGACGGCAACCTTAACCACCGTGGTTGTAGACGACGAACAACTGGCATGTGACGAACTGGCTTACCTTTTAAAGGATTTCCCCGAGGTGGAGGTGGTGGCGACCGGGCGGAACGGTCTGGAGGCTGTGGATTTAGTCCGCAAGCTGGAGCCGGATCTGGTGTTCCTGGACGTCCACATGCCCGGGCAGGACGGCATGGCGGTGGTGCGGGAGCTGCGCGAGTCGGGGATCGAGCTGCCGCAGTTCATTTTCGTGACGGCCTACGACCAGTACGCGGTGGAAGCCTTTCGCCTGGAGGCGATGGACTACCTGCTGAAGCCGGTGGACAAGGTGCGGCTGGCGGAGACCATCGAGCGGGCACTGCGTTCCCTGCAGGAGAGAAAGGCCGCACCCGAAATCGCGCCGCCTCCGCCGGCTCCGGCGGCGCCGCATCGCACCAAGCTGCTCATCCGGAACGCGAACCGCAACTTCATTGTGGATGCCCAGGACGTGATCTACGCCACCATCGACAACGGGCTGATCACGCTGGTGGCCACCAACGTGGAGGGGCATTCGAACTACCGCACCATCGAGGATCTGCAGGCCAACCTGGACAAGGACACGTTCTGGCGGGTGCACCGGTCGTACCTGGTGAACATTCACAAGATCAAGGAAGTGGTGCCGTGGTTCAAGTCGAGCTACCAGCTCCGCATGGACGACCGCAAGCACACCGAGATCCCCGTCAGCCGGGTGCAGACCAGGCGGCTGCGGGAGTTGCTGAAGCTGTGAGGCGAGCCGCGATTCGCGGGTCTTTCAGTGGAGGAAGAAAGCCGGTCCCACGGTCAGGTGATGACTGATGGAATCGGGGACTACCACGAACAGCAGGGTGCCGATCACGCCGTGGGCCAGGCCCAGGAAATACAGGTTGCGATACTTCAGGAAGACCTTGGTGCTGTAGTATCCGGCCACGAAAGTCACCACCATCAGGAACCAGTTGGGCAGGTGGGCGCCGGCGAATAGGGTGGCGGTGATCACCGGCACCCAGCGCGGCGCGGCCACCGCCGCCAGGCGATTGGCGATGTATCCGTTGACCAGGTACTGCTGAAATACGCCCCAGGGGCAGTAGGCCAGCAGACACATGCAGCCGTATTCGAGGCTGATGGGCCGCATGGTCTGGGCGAGCAGTCCGAGGGCCAGCAGCGAGAGCGCGATCAACAGCAGGGCCGGCGCCAGTTGTTCGGTGCATTCGCGGAAGTTCACCCAGCGAAAGCCCAGGCTGGCGCCGCGCTCGCCGCGCAGGATATGCGACACCAGGAAGAACGCCAGGATGAAGATCCAGGCTTTCGGCCAGATGAAGCGCAGCCGCCAGATATAGAGCATGACGAACAGGAAGCCGGCGGCGACTTCGCCGACGATGACAGCTTGTTTGCGGTCCACCACCCCCATGCCTCCGGTCAGAAGAAGAAGTGCTTGGTGGCGTCCACCAGGGCATGAAAGGTCACCGCGGAAAAGACGCTGGCGGACTTCTGGAACACACGGCCATAGGCCACGCCGGCGATGGTGGCCAGGATCATGTACCGCCAGTTGGGCAGGGCCTGCGGGCCGTTGTCCAAATGCGCGGCGCCGAAGATGAGTCCGGCGACCAGCAGCACGGGAAGAGTGAAGCCGTAGCGCTGCATGAGCCAGTTCTGGATCAGGGAGCGGAACAGGATCTCTTCCGGTAAAGCCGTACCGGCGAAGATGGCGGCGAAGGTGGTGGCGAGCCGCGCAGGCTGGGGATGGGCGGGGGCATGAAAGGGAGGGATGAAACCGATCCAACGGCCGACGGCGATGAGGACGGGGGCGGTGAGCGCGAAGCCGGCGGCGCCCAAAGCCACATCGCGCCCGCCGGGCAGGCGGTATTTCATGCCGGGCAGGCCGCGGAAGCCCAGGAAGATCACCAGCCCCAGCAGGATGGCAATCCCGTACGCGACGCTGTGCAGAAAACCCTGCGCAGGCCGGGGAATGAGATGCTGGCCGGCGGAGAATTCGAGCGGCAGCCACAGCATCAGAATGGCGGCGAAATCGAGCCAGGCCGGCCGGCTACCGGCTTGGGGACCTTGCACGAATGCCGCCAGCGCCGGCGCGGTGGTGTAGGCGAGCAGCAGAAAGGCGAGCGGCAGACTGAAAGCGCCCTCGGCGGCCGCCAGGACAGCGAACAGCAACGCGAGCCCGGCCGACCAGGCGAACAATAGCGGCGGATGGGATTGCAGGATGCCGCGGAGGCGTTTCTGCGCGGCTGGAGAAAGGAGTCCGAGGATAACAGCAAGAAAGAGGAGGAGAACCAGCGTGTGCATCGCAGCCCCGGGTGACCGTTACAGTCAGGTTACACGGGTCCGCGGCGCGAATGCAAGAAGGGCAGACCATCGAAGGTGATGGTCTGCCCAGAGGTCTACTTGGTGTCGGTAGTGATACCGCCGCCGGTGGGTTTGCGCTCGGCTTTGATCTTGCGGGTATCGATGGTTTTCTGGAAGAAGTCGTTGGCCTTGTTGATATCGGAGTTATAGGCGTCCGCGGAATCTTCCAAGTCGGCCTTCTGCCGGTACAGCAGGTTCTCGTAGGCCATCGCGTCATCGTACTCGGGGTCGATCTGCAGCGCGCGGTCCAGGTTCTTGATGCCGTCGTCGATGATGCCGGAGTTCTTGGCGGCCACCTCGGCGCGCACCTTCTTGTCTTTCAAGGGACCGGGATCGTCGGGCTTCATGCCCAGCTTGGCGCGCGCTTCGCCGTCAGCCACCAAGGCTTTGGTCCAGGCGATCACGCCCAAGGTATAGAAGGCTTCCTTGTTCTTGGGGTCGATGGTAATGAGCTTCTGATACCACACCGCGGCATCGTCCAGCTTCTTCTCGTTGAAGAGGAGGGAAGCGATGGAAGCGATGGCCAGGGTGTTCTTGGGCTCGGTGTTGAGGACCCGCTGGAACTGGTCCTGGGCGGCGTTGGCCATCTGCATGTTATCCGGCGAATCGGCGCCCGGAATGTACTGCTGCATGTAGGCCGTGGCCAGGTAGAGCCGGGCCGTGGAGAAAGTGGGATCGAGCTCGACGGCGTTCTTGAAACGCTCGACCGCCTGGGGATACTGGGCATTCTTGAACGCCTGCACGCCTTTGTTGAGCTCGTCGCGGGCTTTCAGCTTCTGGCAGCCAGAAGCGAAAAGTGCGACCGCGGCGACCGCCAGCGCGGCCAGAACCGTGCGTCTCATTATTGTCCAGCCTCCATCTGCGGAGTCATCAACCCGACCTTGTCGATACCGGCGCCGTGGGCGATGTCGATGGCCTTCGCCACATATTGGAATTCGAGGTCGGGATCGCCCTTGACGAACACCACACGCTCCGCACGGGTCTTAAAGATCTCTTCCAGGCGGGAGCCCAGGTTAGTTTCCGCGATGGGATCCTGGTTGATCATGAAAGACTTGTCCTTATTGATCACGATGACCACGGTGCGGGTGTCGGCGGCCGGCGGGGTGCCCGGTGGAGGTGGTTGCGGCACCAGGGCCTCCAGTCCTTTCGGCGTCAACGGCGTGATCACCATGAAAATGATGATCAGCACGAGAAGCACGTCGATCATGGGCGTCATGTTGATATTGGAGATCGCCCCTTTGGCGCCTCCCACTGCCATTCCCATAAAATTACTCCTTTATCCTCTTGGCGTGGCTGTCACCTGCTTACTGTCCGGTCGGCGCCGGTGCGGTGGGATGCCTCTGCTGCAACTGCTCGGTGAGCAATCCCAACTGATCCACGCCCGCCGCGCGCAGGTTATTCACCACATCCACCACTTTTTCGTACCGCGCCCGGGAATCGGCCTTGACGTAGCACATCTTGTCGAGGCGGTTGGTCAGCATGTCCTTGACCTTTCCGGGCAACTGATCGGGCGGCATCTGGGTAGTATTCAGATACGTCTTGCCGTCGCGGGTGACAGCGACGATGATGGCGTCACTTTTGTCGGCGGCTTGCATGGGGATCGGATTGACGGTCTTCACCAGGTCGACGCTGACGCCCTTGGACAGCATAGGCGTGATGACCATAAAGATGATGAGCAGGACCAGCATCACATCCACCATGGGCGTGACGTTGATGTCCGCCACGGGCGGCGGCGATTTCTGTTTTAGAATTACCGACATTCAAAAGCCTCCACTCCTAGCTGGGTCTGGGGCGCCCCGGCACAAGCCGGAGCGCCCGTTTCAACTCGCTCGAAGTAATCTGCCTCAGCTTACTTGCGGGCGGCGGCGCCGCGCTGCGACCGCTTCAGGAAGTAGTCGATCAGCTCCGAACTGGAGTTGCCCATCTCCACGTCAAAGGCTTCAATCTTGCCCGTGAAGTAGTTGAACATCCAGACGGCGGGAATCGCCACGAACAGGCCGATAGCGGTGGTCACCAGGGCCTCGGAAATACCGCCGGCCACAGCGCCCAGACCGGTGGACTTTTCGGTCGAAATTCCCTTGAACGCGTTGATGATGCCCACGACCGTACCGAACAGGCCGACGAAGGGGGCGGTGGAGCCGATGGTCGCCAGGCCGCTGATGCCGCGCTTCAATTCGGCATGTACGATGGCTTCGGCGCGTTCCAGGGCGCGCTGGGAGGCCTCGATCTCTTCACCGGGAATATCGGAACTCATCTGGTGCGCCTGAAATTCCTGCAGCCCGGCCACCACCACCTTGGCCAAATGGCTCTTCTTGTAGCGATCCGCGATCTTGATGGCCTCGTCCAGTTTGCCTTCCTTCAAGGCGCCCGCCACGGCCGGCGCGAAGGCGCGGGACTGTTTGCGCGCGGCGCTGTAAGCAAGCAACCTGTCAATCATGACGCCGATAGACCATGCCGACATGACGAACAGGCCGATGACCACCAACTTGGCCGGAAGGCCCATCTGTGCCCACAGGGAGCGGGGATCCCATCCGATGGTCCCCGATTCCTGCAGTAAAAGGAACGCCCAAACTTGCGTTTGCAAAAGCATTGTCATTGTCTCCTGCGAGTTGAATTAGTCTAACAAACTACCTAGTTGCTCAACGTGAAATTCACGTCAATCTGCGTTACCACTTCCACCGCCTCGCCATTGAGGAGGGTCGGTTGGTAAACCCATTGTTTCACCGCTTCGAGCGCGGCCGGCACCAGCAGCGGGTGCCCGCTGATCACGTGCAGATTCTGAATGGTGCCGTCCTTGCCGATGATCGCGTCCAGCCGCACGACCCCCGAGATGCGGGCCTGTTTGGCCAGCGGCGGATAGATGGGCTTGGGTTGGCGAATCAGCTTGGCTTGCTGTACGTTGCCGCCCACGCGGATACGCTGCGGGACGACCGGCTTCTCTACCTTCACGGGAGGAGGAGGAGGAGGAGGGGCGGCGGTGGGAACCGATCCGATGATGCCGCCGATAACGCCACCGGCCGCGCCACCCGGCACGCCACCGGGAACGCCGCCGACCACGCCGCCGGCTGAAGGCGGAGGCAGCTCTTCCTCTTTAATCATGGCGACTTCTTTGGGGATCACCTTGGGGGCCATGAGGCGGCCGGCATCGAACTGGCGGGGGATAATCTTGACCACTTTGGGCGGCGCGGCGGCCGGCGGAGGCGGCGGCGGGGGAGGCGGTGGAGGCGCCACCAGAAAGCTGGTCAACTGACTCTTGGGCAACGCATCGAAATAGATCATCGGAATCAGGATGGCGACCGCAATCACCACCATCTGGCCGATGAAGGAAACCAACACGGTCCAGGTCCGATTCGTCTTGCCCTGGCCCTCGACAAATGTTTGCTCGAACATATCGTTACTCCTTACGTCCCTATTTCACCGCTTTCACCGAGCCCTTGCGCCCGGATTGCGGCTGCGGTTTGGCGGCCGCTACGGGCACCGGGGCCGTTCTCTTGCGAGAGTCGGCCCAATTGTGCCAGAACAAGACAATCGGACTGGCCACAAACACCGACGAATACGTACCGATAATAATACCTACAACTAGTGCAAAAGAGAAGCCATGCAGCACCGGGCCGCCGAACAGGAACAAGGCCACCACGGTGAGGAACGTCAACCCGGAAGTCATGACGGTCCGGCTGAGGGTCTGATTGACGCTCTTGTTGATCAGCGATTCGAGAGGCTCGCGGCGCAGGATTTTGATGTTCTCCCGTATGCGGTCGAAGATGACGATCGTATCGTTCATGGAATAACCGACCAACGTCAGCAAAGCCGCGATCACCGTCAGCGTGATCTCCTTATTGAAAAGGGAGAACAGGCCGATCGTGATGATCGTATCGTGGAAGCACGCCACCACCGCCGCCACGCCGTAAATCCATTCGAATCGAAAGGCTATATATACCAGCATTCCACCCAGCGCGTAAAGGGTGGCCAGCACCGCCTTGGTGCGCAGTTCGCCGCCCACCTTGGGGCCGACCATTTCCACCTGCTGGATCGAGAATGGCGCCAGGTAACACTGCTGTTTGAGAACGTTAATAATAGCAGAGTTTACGCCCGGAACAGCCGAAAGCTGATCGAAGCTGTTGAGCACCCCGGAACGCGGCGGCGTGTCCCGGAATTTGCGCATGTCGTCGGCCAGTTTCTGCAGGGCCTGGTCGGAAAGCTGCACGCCGGCCTGCTGCAGGGGAACCGTGAGGCGGTCGGCAATTTCGGTGGCGCCGGCGTTGTTGAAATCCAGCTTGCCGCTCTGCGGTTCGCCGAAGGTGGCTTCGAGCGTATCGCGCATGGTGTTGCGCGCCGCGTTCATCTGCGTCTCGCCCATGCGTTCGGTGCCGATGACCACCTCGTCGTGCGAGGACACGTCGGTGAACGGCTGCACGGTGATCTCGCCGGGGATCTTCTTGGAGAGGGCGGCGCGGATCTTCTGCTCGGGAGGCGTGCCCCGCCACTTGACGGTCATCTGCGTGCCTTCCTTGAAGTCGATGCCGTAGCGCAGCCCGCCGTGCAGAAGGATACTTGTGATCCCGGCCACGGAAAGCACCAGCGAAGCGCCGATGAACGGCCACTTGTAATTCAGAAAGTCGAAATTCGTGTTCTTAAAGATTTCCATCGGTATCTGCCATACCGGTGCTTAACATCTAATTGACACCGGACTTGTTGAAAATGTTCCCCAAACCCCGGTGCTGGATGCCGTCTGCCGTCTGCCGGGCAAAGTCACCGGCCGCCGGCCCTTAGCCTCCAGCCACCACATTATATGCTCAATTCCGCCAACTGGCGGCGGCCCGACAGCTCGTAGTCGAAGATCACCTTGGACACGAAAACCGCGGTGAAAACGTTTGCGATCAGGCCGATGGTCAGGGTGACGGCAAATCCCCGGACCGGCCCTTCGCCGAAAATGAACAGGAAAGCGCAGGAGACCACGGTGGTGACGTGGGTGTCCACGATGGTCCACCAGGCTTTCGAGAAGCCCGCATCCACTGCCGAAACGATGGCCTTGCCGGCGCGCAGCTCCTCCCGGATGCGCTCGAAGATCAGCACGTTGCTGTCGACCGCCATACCGATGGTCAGGATGACGCCGGCGATACCGGGCAGGGTGAGGGTGGCTTTAAAGTAGGACAGCGCGGCCATCAGGATCACGGTGTTCAGGAACAGCGCCAGCACCGCATTCACGCCGCTGCGCTTGTAATACAACAGCATGACGATAATCACCGCACTCAGGCCGGCCAGGCCGGCCACGATGCCGGCGTGGATGGAGTCGGCGCCCAGGGAGGGGCCGACGGAACTTTCATAGACGGTCTCGATGGTGGCCGGCAGGGCGCCCGCGCGCAGCACCAGGGCCAGGTCGGAGGCTTCCTGCTCGGTGCCGATGTTCTCGATCTGCCCGCTATCCTCGATGCGGCCCTTGATCACGGCCACGGAGTAGATCTGGTTGTCCATCACCACGGCCAGGCGGTTGCCGATATTGGCCTCCGTATAGCGGCCGAAGCGCTTGCCGGCATCCGGGCTGAGGGTGAACTGGGTATCCCACTTGCGGAACTCGTCCTGGCCGGCGCGGGCGTTGCGCAAGTCGGTGCCGCGGACCACCGGGGTCCGTGAAAGCAGGTACCACTCCTCGTTGTTGCTGCCCATAGCACGCATTTTGACCAGCTTGGTGTTCAGGGGCAGGATGCCGCCCTTCTGCGCCAGGGCGGCGTCGCGGCTGGCGAACGGACCTTCTTTTACGTCGTCGATCTCCAGTTGGGCGGTGGTCTGCATGATCTCGCGCACGCGGGCCGGGTCGTCCACGCCGGGAAGCTCCACCAGGATCTCGTAATCCTTGTCCGCCTGCCCGTACTGCTGCACGGTGGGCTCGGTCAGGCCCAGCTGGTTGATGCGGTTGCTGATGGTATTGAGGGAGCGCTCCACGGTGTCGCGCTTGAGGGTGAGCAGCTCGCTGGGCCGCATGTTCAGGCGGTAGTCGGTGGCGTTGACCGGGGTCACCACCCACTGGGACAGGCGGTCCGCGATCAGGTTACGAAAAGCGGTGGTCTTGGTGACCGGCACGCCCTTCACGTCGATCTGAATGCTGTCGGCATCGTCAACGCTTTGGGGATCGTTCCGCGAGATGTCGGTGAAGTCGATGTTCTGCTTGTGCATCTCGTCCTTCAACCGCTCGATGGCGCCGTCGGCCTCGCTCTTGAGGGCGTCCTGCACGTGCACCTGCAGCACCATGTGGCTGCCGCCCTTCAGATCCAGACCCAGGCGGATGTTGTGGCTGACGTTGGCAACCAGGGCGTCCTTGGATTTGGGGAAGCCGATGATGCCGAACACGCACACCAGGATGGTCGCCACAATGACCACGGTCCTACCCGTCACGTTTTTTCGCATGAGAATTTGCCTTGCTAAAGTATTGTCCTACGATTTACTTCTTGCCGTCGCCGGCCGTCACCAGGTTCGAGACCGAGCTGCGGGCCACCTGGAGCTTGATGTTATCGGGCTTCACCCGCAACACCAGCGTGTCGTCGTCGCCGATGGAAACAATGGTCCCCACGATACCGCCGCTGGTGAGGACGGTGTTGCCATTCTGCAGGGCGCTCAACATCGCCTGCTGCTTCTTCTTTTGGCGCTGCATGGGAAGGAACAGGAGGAAATAGAAGATGCCGAAGATCAGGAGAATCGGAAGAAAGCCCAGCAGGGAGCCGCCTGCGGGCGACGAGGATTGAAGAATCAGATTTGGGACCACGTTGGCAGACTACTCATTCTTGAACCGGACGGCGCGCGCACGGTTTCGCTATTTTTCAGATTTCTAACAGATAGTATAGCGTGACTGATGGCGGGGCTGGTGTCAAGCGGCGGTAATGCTCTCTCCTGAGGTGCGGGATGAGACGGAGAGCCGGGCACGATTGCAGGAACCGCGGCGGACCCTGGCTCTCAGGGCGTGCGTGGGCGGCTACGGTTGTCACCTACGGACCGGGCGGCCCGGCGCTACGCCGTCGACCAGTTCCCCGTTGTTCACCACCGGCGTGCCGTTCACCAGCACGTACTGGATGCCGACGGAGTATTGCGCAGGGCGATCGAAAGTAGCGCGATCGATGACGCGCGCCGGATCGAACACGGTAATATCCGCATCGGCGCCCGCCGCGATGCGGCCCTTGCCGCGGATGCCCAAGCGGCCGGCGGGCATCGCGGTCATCTTGCGCAGGGCATCCATCAGGGTCAGGGCGTGCTCTTCGCGCACGTAACGGCCCAACACGCGCGCATACGTGCCCGCCGCGCGGGGATGGCCCTTGCCGTTCTCGAGAATGCCGTCGCTGGCGATCATCACCATGGGATCGGCCACCGCCAGCCGCACGATCTCTTCCGGAATCGAGTGGATCGCCACCATGCCACCCTGCTTGCGGTAGCGCGCGAAAGATTCGGCGGTGAGGCGCTCACCGGTGAGGGCCCATTGCAGATCGCCGAAGCCGATGCCGCCCTGGCGAGCCTGCCAGCCTTCGTCGAAGACCGCCGAACTGAGGTCCGTCATGCCGGCCGTGTACGGATACATCTCGGTGGTCACATCCAGGCCGCGCTGGCGCGCGCCGCGGATGATTTTCAAGCAGAGCGGAGTTTCGCGCAGACCCATGCTGGTGATATGCACCACGTGCAGGGACGCGCCGGTGGCGGCGGCATCCGCGATGACCTCCTGCAGCGCGTCGATCACGCCCGGCTCCACGGGTCCGCCGTTGCGCATATGGACGTAGACGGCGGTCTTGCGTTCCGCGGCCAGGGCGAACAGGTCCAGGATTTCGTCGCGCGCGGTGAGCGGCACGTAGGCGATGCCCAGCCCGATTCCCAAGGCGCCTTCGTCGAGGCCGCGCCGCACCAGGTTGAAGATCTCATCGCGTTCCGCCGGCGTGGCGGCGCGCCGGGCGGCGGCATCTCGCGGCAGCAGTTTGCCGGTATCGTGCATCACCGCCATGCGCGCCGGGATGTGGCCGGACGTAGCGCCGAAGTTGATCAGCGCCCGGCCCTCGCGCGCGGCGTACCAGGGCGTTACGGGCGAAACACCGACCTCCATTTCGAGCGCCGTCGTGACGCCGTCACGGGCTTTGAAGCGGTAGTTCTCGGGGGTTTGTCCGTGCGAGTGCAGATCGATGAACCCCGGCGCGACGACCAGGCCGGCGGCGTCGATCATCGTCCTCCCCGCCAGCGGCGTTTCGGAAACGGCGGCGATCCGGCCGCCGCTCACCGCCACGTAGCGGACGGCATCCAGGCCGGAGGCCGGGTCCATCACGCGGCCGCGCGCGATAACGACGTCGTACGTCTGCGCCAGCGAGGAGACCGCCAGCAGCAGGGACAGCAGGAACGTATTGCGCATGATCACTCCATGGTACAAGAGACCATGCGGCTCACTGCGCTTCTGACGATTGCCGTGCTCTGCCCGGCGCAGGAAGCAGGCCGCAACTACCGTGTGGGGCCGAATATGCGGATCAGCGCCGCGCAGCCGTCCGTTCGACACTACGAAGCGTACGCCGGCGCGGACCCCAACGATGCCCGGCACCTGATCGCGTGTGCGCTCGTTGTCCGCGCGCAAGATCGGATCGATAACGTGTTTTACATGTCGGCCGATCGCGGCAAGACCTGGTCGCACACCCTGACGGTAGATCACGCGGTAGATCCCTCGTGCGCGATCGGCAGCCACGGCGTCGCCTTCGCCGGAAATATCCACGATCAGCTCTTTCCGGATGGCAAGACCGACTCGGTATTGACCGTTTATCGTTCGGCCGACGGCGGCCGCACCTGGCAGCCATCTGCGGTCGCCGCAGAGTCGCGCGGAATCGACCGCGCTTACGTGACGCCCGACTCCTACGCGCATGGCTACCGCGCCACCAGGCAGCCCCCGGCCGTAATTCTCTTTTATCCATCAAGGGACCAGGGCCGCAGTTTCGATCGCGTGCTGGTCAGCGGGGCCGCGGTCTTCTCCAAGCCGTGGTTCTTTCCCGGCAACGGGGTGGTGGATGACGACGGCAACTTCTTCGCTTTGATAGCCGAGCTGGACGACACCAAGCGCAATATGTCGTATCGCACCGATGCGGCATCCGCGCCGTCCGCCGACGCGGTGCTGAACATCTATGTCTCGCGCGACGCAGGCCAGACGCTGAAGCCGGCCGGCCGGATCCCGGGCGTGTGCTACGACTGGCGCGTGCCGCAACTCTCGCTGCCGGTGCTGGCGGTGGACCGCAGCCGCGGCCCATTCCGCGGCCGCCTGTACGCTGTGTGGCCGGATGCGCGGTTCGACCGCCGGACCGAGATCCTGATGTCGTTTTCGAGCGACCGGGGGCGCACCTGGAGCGCGCCGCGGGCGGTGAGTGAGGACCGCCAGGACGATGCCGCCAACCGGCACGCCAATCAGTTCATGCCGGCGGTTGCGGTCAACCGCGACGGTGTGGTGGGAATCGCCTGGTATGACCGGCACGATCACGCGGACAATCTCGGCTATTGGGTTCGTTTCGCAGCTTCTCCCGACGGCGGCGAAAGCTGGCTGCCCAGCACGCGGGTTTCGAGTTCACCACACATGGATTCCGCGGACACCCGCAAGAACAGCGGCGATACGGCGGGACTGGCCGCCGATGCCGGCGGCCGGTTCCACCCGGTATGGATCGATAACCGCACGGGAACGCCGCAGATGTGGACGGCCACGGTCCGGGTACGCGGAAAGGTCCGCCGGCGGCAACGGCAATGACAGCTCAGTTAGGTCTGGGCGCGGAGGCCAGTTCCGCGAGCTTCGGCAGTTGGGCGCGGACCGCGGCAGCATCGTGGGCATTCGGCGCCAGTTCCAGGTACTTCCGGAAGAACAGCGCGGATTCGGTGTATTGCTTCTTATCCATCAGGATCAGGCCCAGCACATAGTCCAGCCGGGGAAGCCTTTGCTCCTTGTCGACACGCAGGCCCTCGCGCGCAGCGCGCTCCGCCTCGTCCGCCTTGTTCAACTGGGCATTCGCCACGGCGTTGAAAAGATACGCAGCCGGAAAGTCTTCGGGATCCAGGGCGATCCACTGGCGCGAGTACTTCTCCGAATCGGTCCAATCCCCCTGGCGATCGGCCAGAGCGGTCAGACCTTCCAAGGGGCGCACATACCGGGGGTCGCTGGCCTGAGCCTGCTTCCAGGCCTCCGCGGCGCCGGTGAAATCGTTCTTGTTCTCCCGCAGATTGCCCAGATGGTACCAGGCCACGGCGAAGCGCGGGAAGATCCTGACAGCCTTGGCAAACTCCGCGGCGGCGAGCTCGGTCTTCTGGGCGTGCAACTGTTCCAATCCTTTTTCGTAGGCTTTTTTGGCATTAGAGGGCGCTTCAAGAGTCGTGGCGCTGACCGTCAAAGTCGTGGCCCGCGATAACGGGTGCAGGATGAGGGTGCCCAGGCGCGCATCGTCCATGACGCTCTTGATGGCCATGCTCACGTTCTCGGACCGATAGCCCGAGAGTACGGCCCGTAATTCACAGTTCCGCAATTCGCTGGTAATGGGCATGGAATACTGGCTGGCGGTGCCGTTGATCGGTTTGTTCACATCGGCGGGCAAGGCGCCGGGGATGCTGGCGTCGCCCGATTCCGCGTCGCTGGCCTTCGAAGTCACCTTAAAACCGAAGCGCCCCTTCAGATCCGTCCAGGTTTCAAATTGGGCGCGGCCTTCGCAGACCCGTTCGATGCGCACGGGATCGGACGGCGCCGTACCATCGTCCAGCATCACCCGTCCCGAGAAGAAAACCACACGCTCGGTAGGCTTGATATCCCACGAGCTTTGACCACACACCGTTGCGGCGATCCCCAGCAGCGCCACGGCGGCTCCCCACACTGTTCGTTCCATAAATTCCTCCAGGCGCGTTTAACTCAATTATCCACCGGCCGGGGGGAAAAGGGAAATGGATGCAGGGAGAGGGCCGGATGCCGGAAAGTTTATATTTGGCGGGAGAGGTTAAGGGGACTGCGGGGGCCGACCGCGTAAAGTGACGGTCTGCCCCCGCGGGGGACGTTATGCCGTGCGCATGGTCTCCGACTTATCGCCGGAGATGGCTGCCTGCGCCGCCGCCAACCTCGCGATCGGCACACGATAGGGCGAGCAGGAGACGTAGTTCATGTGGATGCGGTAGCAGAACTGCACCGAGTTCGGCTCGCCGCCGTGTTCGCCGCAGATCCCGATCTCGAGATCCGGCCGGGTCTGGCGGCCCAGCTTCACACACATCTCCATCAATTTGCCCACGCCCTGCTGATCGAGCACGGCGAACGGATCGTTCTTGAAGATCTTGGCGTCCGCGTACTCTTTCTGGAAGCGCGTGTAGTCGTCGCGAGAGAGGCCCATGGTGGTCTGGGTCAGATCGTTGGTGCCGAAGCTGAAGAAGTCCGCCGCCTTGGCTACCAGGTCGGCGGTCAGCGCGGCGCGCGGGATCTCGATCATGCAGCCGACCGTGTAGGGGAAGTCCTTCATGCCGGCCTTGCCCAGCACCTCCCCGGCGACTTTGTCCACGATCTGCTTCTGGTTGTCGAACTCCTCGATGGAGCCGATGAGCGGGATCTCGATTTGCGGAATGGCTTTGACGCCCTTCTTGGTCACCTGCACGGCGGCTTCGAAGATCGCCCGCGCCTGCATTTCGGTGATCTCGGGATAGGTGATGCCCAGCCGGCAACCGCGCAAGCCCAGCATGGGGTTGAACTCATGCAGTTGTTCGACGCGCTCCAGCAGGGTGGTGAGCACCTTCTTCAGATCCTTCACCGTGGCGCCGAGACGCTGGTAGCGCGCGGCCATTTCTTTCTTGGCCTTGGTATCGGCGGCGGGCAGCTTGGCCAGATCGACCATAAGCTGTTCGCGCTTGGGCAGGAACTCGTGCAGCGGCGGATCGAGGGTGCGGATGAGCACCGGGAATCCGTCCATGGCCTTGAACAGGCCGGCGAAATCCGCGCGCTGCATGGGCAGCAGTTTGGCCAGCGACTTCCGCCGCGTCTTTTCGTCTTTGGCCAGGATCATAGCCTGCATGTGCGGGATGCGATCCTCGGCGAAGAACATATGCTCGGTGCGGCACAGCCCGATGCCCTCCGCGCCGAACTTGCGGGCCACCTTGGCGTCGCGCGGGATGTCGGCATTGGCGCGCACGCCGAAGCTGCCGCGGAACTCATCCGCCCAGGTCATAAATGCCGCCAGGATGCCGGAAGTGGGATCCGCGTCCAGGGTATTGGCCTGACCGGCGAAGACCTCGCCCGTAGAACCGTCGAGCGAAAGCCAGTCGCCTTCCTTCAACGTCTGTTTTTTGCCGTCGACGGCCACGCTCATTTCCTTGCTGCGCTCGTTGACTTCTATGGCGCCGGCGCCGGCCACGCACGGGGTACCCATGCCGCGGCAGACCACCGCCGCGTGGCTGGTCATGCCGCCGCGCGACGTCAGAATGCCCTTGGCCACTTCCATGCCGTGAATGTCATCGGGCACGGTCTCGGCGCGCACCAGCACGACGGGCCCCTTCTTGGCCTGTTCCACGGCTTCGTTCGCCGTAAAAACCACCCGGCCGACAGCCGCGCCGGGCGATGCCGGCAGTCCGCTGGCGATTTGCGCGAGCGATTTCTTGGAGGCCGGATCGAGCACCGGGTGCAGCAGTTGATCGAGCTGTTGCGGATCGACGCGGAGCACGGCTTCGGCCTTGCTGATGAGGCCTTCGTTCACCATGTCCACCGCGATGCGCACGGCCGCCGGACCGGTGCGCTTGCCGTTGCGCGTCTGCAACATGTAGAGCTTCTTGTCCTGGATGGTGAACTCGAAATCCTGCACGTCGCGATAGTGCTTTTCCAGGTTGGACGTAATCTCGTGGAGCTGGTGGTAGGCCTCGGGCATCAGCGATTCCAAGGTGGCGATGGGCTGCGGCGTGCGCACGCCGGAAACCACATCCTCGCCCTGCGCGTTGATCAGATACTCACCGTAGAAAACCTTCTCGCCGGTCGAAGGATTGCGCGTGAAGCCAACGCCGGTGGCGGACGTATCGCCCATGTTGCCGAAGACCATGGCTTGCACGTTGACCGCGGTACCCAGATCGTCGGGGATGTTGTTCATCTTGCGGTAATGCTTGGCGCGCGCGTTGAACCAGGAGCGGAACACGGCATCTCGGGCCATGGCGAGCTGCACGATGGCTTCCTGCGGAAACGGCTTGCCGGTCTTCTTTTCCACGAGTCTCTTGTAGTCCACGATGACGGCCTTCAAATCCTCGGCGGTCAGGTCGGTATCGAACTTGGCTTTGACCTTTTTCTTGCGGCCATCGAACACCTTGTCGAAATCGTGCTTCTCGATATCCAGCACCACGTTGCCGAACATCTGGATGAAGCGGCGGTAGCAATCGTAAGCGAAACGCGGATTGCCGCTCTTCTTTTCCAGCGCCAGCACGGTCTTGTCGTTCAAGCCGAGGTTGAGGACGGTGTCCATCATGCCCGGCATGGAGAACTTGGCGCCCGACCGCACGCTGACCAGCAGGGGATTCTCGGTGTTGCCCAGGGTCTGCCCCATCTGCACCTGGAGCTTTTCCAGCGCGCGCAGCATCTCCTTGTGGATCTCGTCCGGAACCTGGTTGTTGCTGTTGAAGTAGATGTTGCAGACTTCCGTCGAGATGGTGAAGCCGGGCGGCACCGGCAGATCGGCCCGGCACATCTCGGCCAGCCCGGCGCCTTTGCCGCCGAGCACATCCTTCATCTTTCCATCGCCATCGGCCCCGCCGGGACCGAATTGGTACACGTACTTTTTCATCATCTTCTCCTATGAATTCGTGACTATCTCCGAAAAATCGGCGAACGTGCGAAACTCTTCCAGCAGATTGTGCAGCATGGCCAGGCGATTGACCCGCACCGCGGGGTCGGGCGCATTCACCAGCACCTTGTCGAAAAACAGGTCCACCTTGGGCCGCAACGCTCCGATGACTGTTTCAATTGGTTGTCCGGCAGAGCGATTGATCTCAGCAAACAATTCCGACTCGGGCCCGGGTTCGAGAAGCGCCGGATCGAACGGACCGCCCTCGAAGGCGGCCTGGCGCAGGATGTTTTTGACGCGTTTGAAGCTGGCGGCCAGGGGTTCGAAATCCGGTGTCGGGCGGATTTTCTGAAGGCGCAGCAGGCGCGCTTCCAGATCCGGCAGGCCGCTCCAGCCGGCCGCCATGGCGGCGTTGACCTCGTCGTATTTGAAACCACGCACGTCGCGGAAGTAAAATCTGACGCGATCCTCAATGAACTCCAGCAGCGCCGGGTCGCCGAGGAGCAGCCATTGCAGCGGGATGTCAAGACTCGCTTCCACAATGATCTTGACCACGCCCTGCGCCGCGCGGCGCAGCGCGAACGGATCGCGCGAACCGGTGGGAATCAGGCCGACGCGGAAACATCCGCGCAGGGTGTCCAGCTTGTCGGCAAGCGAAACGAGTTGGCCGGGGCGGCTGCGCGGGATCGAATCCTCCATGCTTTCGGGCTTGTAATGATCGTATATCGCCTGCCAGACTTCTTCCGGTTCGCCCTGTGAGCGCGCGTACAATCCGCCGACTACGCCCTGCAATTCCGTGAATTCCTTTACCAATTCCGTGGTGAGATCGCATTTGGCAAGACGCGCGGCGCGCTGCGCGCTTTCGCCGCCGCCGAGTTGCTTCACCAACTCCACGATGCGTTCAGTCTTTTCCAGATACGAGCCGAGCTTGGCCTGGAAAGTTACGTGGGAGAGGTCTTCCACACGGTCCGCCAGTTTCTTGCGCTGATCCGTCTGCCAGAAAAAGCGAGCGTCGTTGAACCGGGCGCGGAGGACGCGTTCGTTGCCGCGCCGGACCAGGCCGTCGGGATCGGCGTTGGTGTTCATCACCGCCACGAACCGGGGGGCCAGACGGCCGGATTCGTCCACCACCGAGAAGTATCTCTGGTGGTGGCGCATCACCGTGATGAGGACTTCCTCGGGCAGCTTCAGGAACTCGGGATCGAAGTCGCCCACGATAGGCGTGGGAAACTCGGTCAGATTGACCAGCGTTTCAAGCAGTGCCGGGTCGGGCTTCAGGTGCCCGCCAAGCGCGGCAATTCCCGCGGTGATTTTCGCGCGGCGCTCGATGGCCGACAGCATCACATAGTTCTCGCGGAGACGCTCTTCGTAATCTTCGATCGTCACCGGGATGCGCGCCGCGCCCAGCCGGCGGTGGCCGGACGTCACCCTGCCCGATGGCACACCGGCGATTTCGAACGGCACCACGTTATCGCCCAGCAGCGCCACCATCCAGCGAATAGGACGGATGAAGCGCGGTCCGTTCCTGGCGGTCCAGTACATCGTCTTGGGAAACGCGATCTTGAGAATGATGCCGGGCAGGGACTCGGCCAGCACGTCGATCAACTGTCGGCCGGGAGTCGTTTTGCACCGCAGGAAGTATTGACCTCGATCGGTGTGAACGATCTGGAGTTGATCCCGGGTCACGCCATGCTTCCGCGCGAACCCCTCGACAGCCCTTGGGTCCGCACTGTACGCCGGGCCAAGCACGCGTTCTTCGGTGTCCGGCAGCCGCTCGGGCAGACCTTCCGCGCGCGCCACCAGGCGACGCGGCGTGGCATCCATCTGGGCCGCAAATCCGAGCGCTTCCAGTTGGCCCCGCAGGCTTTCGAGCGCGGCGGGAATCATCCAATCCGGAATCTCTTCCGTCCCGATCTCCAGCAGAAACGGCAGGCTCATTGCGCCGCCTCCTGCTGATCGGCCCATGCCTGGGCCACGCCAACGGCCAGCTTGCGCACGCGCTGGATCACACCCACCCGCTCGGTCACGCTGATCGCCCCGCGCGAATCGAGCGTATTAAACAGGTTCGAGCACTTCAGCACCTGATCGTACGCCGGCAGCAGCGGGAACCGCGCCTTTTCCGCCGACTTCGGGTATAGCGCCAGCAGCCGCGCGGCCTCGCCTTCGTGCAGCGCGAACAGCTTCCAGAGGGTCTCCACGTCGGCCATCTCGAAGTTGTAGACCGAGAACTGCAGTTCGTCCTGCAATCGCACATCGCCGTAAGTGAATCCCGGCGCCCACTCGATGTCGTAGACGCTGTCCTTCACCTGCAGGAAGGCCGCCAGCCGCTCCAGCCCGTAGGTCAACTCCGCCGGCACCAGGTCCAGATCGATGCCGCCGCATTGCTGGAAGTAGGTGAACTGGGTGATTTCCAGACCGTCGAGCATCACCTGCCAGCCGATGCCCCAGGCGCCCAGCGTCGGCGCCTCCCAGTTGTCCTCTTCGAACTTGATATCGTGGCGGGTCAGATCGATGCCCACGGCTTCCAGGCTGCCCAGGTACTGCTCGATGACGTCGCCGGGGGAGGGCTTGAGAATGACCTGCAACTGCGAGTGCTTGTACAGGCGGTTGGGATTTTCGCCGTAGCGGCCGTCCGCCGGACGCCGGCTTGGCTGCACGTACGCCACGCGATAGGGCTTGGGGCCGAGCACCCGGAGAAAGGTCTCCGGACACATGGTCCCCGCGCCTACTTCCACGTCGTAAGGTTCCTGGATGATGCAGCCGCGCGCCGCCCAATAGGCTTTCAGCTTCAGGATGATCTCTTGAAAGGAATCCATCGTCTATTCGGCTTCCAGCACCGGCGGCGTCATCAGCCTGCGCTCGATGTGATTTTCGATCTGCTGCACCAGGAAACAGCGCAGGTCCGCGCAGGTCTCACGCTGCCAGGCTGCCGGGTCAATCCGGGACACCGGTTGGCGCAACATCTGTTCGGCAATGGCTCTCGACTCCACGCTCAATTCCCAACTGCCCGTGCCTGCAGCACGGCGGCAGGCGCCACACAGCAACCCGGCTTGGCCGCCGATGAAAAACGCGCGCTCGCGGATTTCGCGATCACCCAGCACGCTGCCGCAACCCAGGCAGACGTTCAACTCGGGCAGAAACCCGGAGAGCCGCACGGCCCACAAACTGAAGTAGGTCGCCGCGCGCCACACACCCGCCGCGCCCGCGCTGTGCATAAATTCGAGCACCGCGATCAGCAGGCGGAAGAACCGCTCGTTCGGCTCATTCGGCGGCAGTAACTGATCTGTAACTTCCGCGAAGAAATCCAGCGCCACTCCCGCCCGGTAGTCCGACAGCAAACCGAACTGGGAGTCCAGCAGATCGCAGGAATCCAGGTTCACCAACTCCCTGGTCTCGCGCTGAAAGTACGCCATGCGCACGTGCGAGAGCCGCTCCAGACCGGCGCCGAACGGACTCTTCGGACGGCGCGCACGCTTCGCGACGCCGCGCAATTTCCCCAGATCACGAGCCAGAAAGCTGACGACGAGGTCCGCTTCCTTGAGGGGATAAGTACGAAGCACAAAGGCCTCGCTCACTCGGGCCGGCACAAGGAAATTTCAGAGTATCACATGGTGCTTGGAGTTGCGCGCCAACCGCACCCTCCGATGGGCCCTCTCACGGAGCGATCCCGGCGGCGGCCAGACGCTGGCGCACGCCGGCGTCCTTCCACAGCCGGTAACCGCCGCGAAAAGCGTAAGCATTGTCACCCAACCGCGCTCCGGGCGGCAGTTTCTTCAACTGCTTGGTATTGCCGCCGCCGAGCACTACGTAATCGGCTTCCAGCGCCACCTTCAGCCGGGCTACCACGTCAAAGACAGCCTGGCGCCACTTCTTTTTGCCCAACCGCTTCAATCCCCGCACTCCCACGTAGTCCTCGTAGGTCCGCCCGTGCTTGTACGGCAGGTGCGCCAGTTCCATGGGCTCCAGGACTCCATCCACGATGAAGGCCGAACCCAGGCCGGTGCCCAGTCCCAGAAACAGCATGCGGCCGCCTTCGTAGTGGCCCAGCGCCTGCATGGCCGCGTCGTTGATGATCTTTACGGGCACGCCCAGAGCTTTTTGAAAATCGAAACGGACCCAGCCCGGCCCCAGATTATGCGGGTCCGAGAGCGGCCTGCTGTGCAGCACCGGGCCGGGGTATCCGATCGATGCCCTGTCATATTGCCACCCATCGATAGCCTTCCGCACGTCGGCGATCATCTTGCGCGGCGTCATCTTGGGGCCGGACGGAATCTCGACCGGTGTGCGATGGCCGCTGGCCAGCGCTTTCACGTGTGTGCCGCCGACATCCAGCACCAGGATTTTGGGGGTCGCTTGAGCCACAACTCATTTTGCCACTTTCCGATACAATTGGGCCATGTATACGCGGCGGGATTTGGGACGATGGGCGGCGGCGGTTTTGCCGGTGGCCCGGGCTTTCGGCAAGCTCGATTCGCATGTCAACGGCGTGCTCATTGGCGCGCAGTCTTACAGCTTCCGCGACCGGCCGCTGGACGCAGCCATCCAGGGCTTCGTCGACGTGGGCTTGAGCGAATGCGAATTATCGATGGGCCACGTGGAGCCCGAACTGAAAGACGGGGCGGCTTTGCGCGCGTGGCGCCTCAACCTGAAGATGGACGATATCCGCGCCATCCGGCAGAAGTTCGACCGCGCGGGCATCGCGCTTTCCGCCTACGCCTACAACATTCGCGACGACTTCACGGACGCCGAAATCGCCCGCGGGTTCGACGTGGCGCAGGCTCTGGGCGTCCGCACGATCACCACGTCGACCACGGTTTCGGTGACGCCCCGCATCGTGACGCAGGCGGAGAAATACAAGATCGTAGTGGGCATGCACGGCCATTCGAACGTCAAAGATCCGAACGAATATGCCAAGCCGGAGACGTTCGAGAAGGCCATGCGGCTGTCGCCTTACATCGCCGTGAACCTGGATATCGGGCACTTCTGGGCCGCCGGCTACGATCCGGTGGCGTTTATTGAGCAGCACCACGCGCGCATCGTGACCTTGCATATCAAGGACCGCAAAAAGAATCAGGGAAAGAACATGCCGTTTGGCGAAGGCGATACGCCGATCCGGGAAGTGCTGCAATTGCTCAAACGCCAGAAATATCCCATCCCGGCCAATATCGAGTACGAGTACCAGGGCGGCGACACGGTAGCCGAAGTGCGCCGGTGCTACGAATATTGCCGGCGGGCATTAGCCTGAGCAATTTTTCGAAATCCGCGCCGATGAGTTAGTTGGCGGCCGCGGGCATAGGTGATCTCCTCGGCTCCCGGAGGGCGGCCGCCCCATTCGTCCTTTCACCTACGGTGTGAACCTCCGGCGTGCGTGGCGGGGCTGACGATGCGCGGGCTGGTAATAGAGGGCTGGCGCGGGCATCGTGCCCCGCCGTCCATGATCTCGAGGTGTTTCGATTAAGACGCGCGCGCCGCTCGATTTGGCGGCTCCTGTCCTTTATGGCGGCGCGGGTGGACACGCCCCTTTGCGCTTTTGATCAACTCGCGCAAAACGGGGCGGCCCGCGCCGCTCGATTTTGCGGCTCCTGTCCTTTATGGCGGCGCGGGCATGCACGCCCCTTTGCGCTTTGATTAAACCGCGCAAAACGGGGCGGCCAGACACGCCCCTTTGCGCTTTGATTAAACCGCGCAAAACGGGGCGGCCAGACACGCCCCTTTGCGCTTTTAGGCCAATTGGAGCACTTGCCGCAGCGCCGGATCGCTGCGCACCCGCCAGATCTTGCTGTCCAGATAATAGTGCGTCAATCCGAAACCGCAAAAGAACCCGAACGCCAGATCGGATGCCTGGCCCAGGTGAAAACCTGGTATCCGATACAAAGCGCTAAAAACCAGCGCCACGAAGACGTAGTTCAACAGGCTCCGGGAAACGGCGCGCGGAATGCGGCCGTGATCCTCCGCCGTGTAACGGTTGCGATTGTGGAACCAGATCAACGCGTGATATTGCAGATTGTGCACGATGGTCACGGTGGGCACGGCACCCATCCAGCTCATGTAGGCGAACGTCAGCCAGTGCAGCGGAATGACGGCCGCGAAAAGCAGAAACTTGGGGACGTTCACGGAATCGCCGCGGCGGATGCGGATGGCCTGGCGGCCGCCGTAAACGATCAGCGTGGCGGCTACCAGGGCCCACAGGAACGGTTCCAGGCGCGGGAACGAGAATCTCAACCCGAGTTCCTCAGGGTGGTGAATGAAGAAGCGGTGGAATGGTGGGAACACCGTCATCACCGCCAGAAACCAGCGGTCCAGGAAGCTATCGACCTGGGCCAGATCGCGGTTCTTCACCTTGTACAGCACCATGAATCCGTAGTGCTGGCGGATGACGTGATAATAAGCCCACACGGCCACGATCAGGGCCAGCACGGCCTTGCCGCCGGCCAGCACCAGCGCCGGCCCCAGGGCGAAAAAAAACGCGGCGCTGCCGAACAGCAATACCCGGTTCCGCCGGCGCGCCTCACAGTCGAAGAACGTGCGCGACGCCATCCCGAAGATATGCGTGCCGTCGAAGCCCACCGACCAGAACCACCATAACAACGAGATCGGTACGCGGAGCGCGACGTTGGCCACCAGGTAGAGATAGCCGGCCAGCGCGCTCCCGATCACAAATGCGAGGTCAATCCGCGGCGTGATGATCCAGCGGTGAGACCAGCGCGAGGCGGCCGGTGGAATGACAGGTTGCGGGACACCTTGTGCGAGTGCAGCCAATCCATTCAGTGTACAACTGTCGCGCGCGCTTTCGTTCACGCGATACTGGAAGCAGACGGAGGGTGCATGCACAAGTCACTGGATCTGGTGGTGATCGGCACCGGCGCGGCGGCAGCTACCGTCGCCGGCGACTGCCGGGCGGCCGGCTGGAGCGTGGCGGTGATCGATTCGCTCCCGTTTGGCGGCACCTGCATGCTGCGCGGCTGCGATCCGAAAAAGGTGCTGGTGGGCGCGGCCGACCTGTTCGACTGGATGCGGCGCATGCGCGGCAAGGGCATCGTCGCGCCGGAGGCGCATATCGACTGGCCGGAATTGATGCGCTTCAAACGTACGTTTACCGGGCCGGTGCCGCAGGCGCGCGAAGACAGTTTCGCGCGGGCGGGCATCGCCGCTTTTCACGGGCGCGCCCGGTTCACAGGACCGCGGACGGTGGCGGTCGGCGGCGATACGTTGGAGGGCCGCCACATTGTGATTGCGTCCGGCGCACGGCCCGCTCCGCTGGGCATCCCCGGGGAAGCCCTGATTACTTACAGCGATCAGTTTCTGGAATCAGACAGGCTGCCGCGGACGATTCTGTTTGTCGGCGGAGGCTACATCGCGTTCGAGTTCGCGCACCTGGCGGCGCGGGCCGGCGTTCGGACGGCCATCTTGCACCGCGGCGCCCGTCCCCTCGAGCGATTCGACCCGGACCTGGTCGCGCGGCTGGTGGAGCACACGCGCAGCCTGGGGATCGATGTGGAGCTGCAGACGCCGGTGGAAGCCATCGAAGGCGAAGGCGGCGAATTGCGGGTGCGGTCGGGCGTGCGGACATTCGAGGCGCAGATGGCGGTGCACGCCGCCGGGCGCATCCCGGATCTGAACGATCTGGATCTGGCGGCCGCCGGCGTGGAGTGGGACAAGCATGGGGTGAAAGTGAACGAATATCTGCGCAGCGTCTCAAACCCGGCGGTCTATGCGGCCGGCGACGCGGCGGCTGGCGGCGGCGCGCCGCTCACGCCGGTGGCCGGTTATCACGGGCGCATCGTATCCGCGAACCTGCTCCAGGGGGATCATCGCACGCCGGACTACGCCGGCATGGCTTCAACGGTATTTACGATCCCGCCGCTGGCGACGGTGGGATTGCAGGAAGAGGCCGCGCGCCGCGCCGGCTTGAAATTCTCCGTCCACCACGGCGATAGTGGAAACTGGTATTCGTCACGCCGTGTGAATGAACCGTGCGCGGGTTACAAAGTGCTGCTGGAAGAGGGAACCGGCCGCATTCTGGGCGCGCACCTGCTAGGGGACCAGGCCGCCGAACACATCAACCTGTTCGCCCTGGCGGTGCGCTTCGGCTTGCGATCGTCCGATCTGAAAGATATTCTTTTTGCGTATCCGACGCACGCTTCGGACACACAGTACATGTTGGGGTAAGACATTATGTCTTGTTGCGGGGAACTCGATAAACTCATGGACCTCGGCCTGGCGCGCCACGCGCAACTGCACCAGCTCACCAACGGCAGGATCGTCACCGAGATCGACACGGAGTACTTTTTCGTGTTCGGCGAAGATCGGCCCAGCTTCGTGGGCATGAATTATTGCCCGTTTTGCGGACGGGTCCTGTCCCGCGGGCTGTGGAATCTGGAGAAGAAGAAGCAGGGGGCGTAAGCGCGTCAGAAGCCGCCGGCCGCCGCCCGGCGCGGTTTCCGCCGCCTCCTGCCGGCCGCCGGCGCGCTCTTCCCGCCGGCGAAGAGTTTAGCTAATTCCGCCGCGTCGTCGAGCACCAGCAGCGCCAGCGGTTCGGCTTCGCCGGCTATGGGCGCCACGCTGACCAGCAGATCCACGGCGGCCTTTCGGCCCCCGCGCGCCAATTCTATGCGGGCGATTCGGCGGCAGACCTGACCGGTTGCAAAAGCTTCGCGCACCGAATTGCGGATGGGACAATCGGGGCAGGCCTCGGCATGGCCGCATCCGGCAGGCGACTCAGCCGCATGGATACAAGCCAGCGCCTGTCCCGCGGGCGGATCCAAGATGGCGAAGGGGACTCGCTCGATCAGCCGGGCGGCCTCCAGGTTGAAGTCGATCATGCGCACGTCCGGGTCCACCACCAAGGCTGGCGCGGGCAAGGCGTCGAATACCTTGGCCAGAAAATCAGTACGGTCGGGGAATGATGAAGCAGGCATGCCTACAGGCAATGGTGGCGCCGGCCGGGCAAGGCTCTCATGCCGGAATCGTCTCGGGACGGCCCTCCTGTTCTTCGCCGTACATTCGCGGGAAATTTACTGCGGCGGGGCCAGGAGCGGCAGGTCAATTTCAACCATCAGGCCCGGCCCGGCATTGTGGGCATGGATGCGGCCTTGGTGCAGCTCGACCGCGCGGCGGGCGATGGACAGGCCCAGGCCGGCGCCGCCGCTGGCGCGGTCCCGATCCGTTTCCACGCGGTAGAAGGCATCGAAAATGTGCGGCAAGGCCTCTTCCGGAACGCCCGGCCCGTAATCGCGAATCCGCACCGCCGCCCGCCCGCCGCCGCTTTCCAGGCTGGCTTCGACGGCGGTGGCTTCCGGCGCGTGGCGGATCGCATTGCGAATCACATTCTCGATAGCGCGCCGCAGCAGTTCGCCATCGCCTTCCACCGTGGCCGGTTCCAGGCCCGACACGCGCACGTCTCCGCCGCGGGCCTGGGCCTCGATCGCCGCATCCGCCGCCAGTTCCTCCAGCAGCCGATCCAGACGTACGGGCTCGCGGCGCAACGCGCCGGGGTCGCCTTCGGCGCGCGTCACCTGCAAGAGTCCGCTCACCAGCGTATTCAGGCGTTCGGCCTCTTTGTCGATGCGATTCAACGCCGTCTCGCGATTGTCGCCGGACCGCGCCAGTTCCACGGCCACGCGCAGCCGCGCCAGCGGAGACCGCAGCTCATGGGAAATGTCCAGCAGCAGCCGGTTCTGCGCGGCCAGCAGCGTTTGGATGCGATCGGCCATGCGATCGAAGGTGCGCCCCAGATCACCCAGTTCGTCGTGCCGCCGGGGCGCGGCCCGCACCGAAAAGTCGCCGTGCCCGAAGCGTTCCACGGCCCGCTGCAGCCGCCGTACCGGATAGGTCAAATAGTACGCCAGCAGGTAGCAGAGCAGGACGCCCGCCGCCATCATCCACCAATGCTGCGGGAGCAGAAACCAGTAGGCCAGCCGTTCGTGCGGGATAGAGAACAGGAAAGTGTACCGGCCGTCCGCAGCGGTGTGGCCGACCACGATCCCGCGCCGGCGGAAGGCCGGGTAGCGCGGTTCCGCGACCGACCTGGCCAGCAGGGAAGATTCGTCGGCGCCGGTCAACAAGTCGTGTCCCGAGGCATCCGTCAGTATCCCTTCGCCCGAGAACACGTGGCGGAAGCGATCCATGAACTGCTGCAGGCCGGCGCGCCCGCCGCTCTCGTACGCCGCCCGCGCCTCCGTCAATTGAAAATCCACCAGCCGCGACAACAGATACGGCCGCGGCCCGGAGAGGCCGGAAACAATGGCGGAACCGACGGTATTGATGATCAGGCTGGCCCAGAACCAGATCAGGATCTTGGCGAAAAGCGACCTCATGCCTCCACCTCGTCTTGATCCTGCGGCCCCCGCATGAACTGGTAGCCGATGCTGCGGATCGTTTTGATGAACGGGCGCCTGGTCTCCAGCTTGCGCCGGATGTGGCTGATATGCATGTCGATGGAACGGTCGAAGGGTGTGGCTTTGCGATTGTAGAGGTTCTCCATCAGATCGTCGCGGGAAAGCACCCGGCCCGCCCCGCGCATCAGGGCTTCCAGGATGTCGAACTCAAAAGTGGTCAGATCCGCGGGCTGGCCATCCACGGTGACTCGCCGCGTGCCGGGATCGAGGACCACGCCGTTGACTTCCATGCGCGCGCCGGGCGCGGCGGCCGGCTCATAGCGCCGCAGGATGGCGCGGATACGGGCGGCCAGTTCGCGCGGATTGAAAGGCTTCGGCAGATAGTCGTCGGCGCCCAGCTCCAATCCGATGATGCGATCGACATCCTCACCGCGGGCGGTCAGCATCAGCACCGGAACGCGGCTCTCCCGGCGCAGCCGGCGCAGGATTTCGAAGCCGTCCAAGCCGGGCAGCATGACGTCGAGGATCACCAGATTGAAGCTGCCGCGCAGGGCGCGGTCCAGTCCCCGGTTACCTTCATGTGCGGATTCCACGGTAAATCCTTCACCTTTGAGAAATTCCGCCAATAGGGCGGTGAGTTCGGTATCATCGTCGATTAGCAGGAGTCGCACGGCTCCGAATGTAGCATGCACGAAAGCGGTTGTGGCGGCCGTGGATGGGTGATACAACAAAGTAAGACGACGCCAGGCAGGCAAGTCGAAACGGGATTGGCGTTCCAGGGATATGAGGACCCTAAGCTGGCTGCTGTCCTTCGCGCTGTGGGGCGCGGCCTCGCAAACCATCAACTTCGACTCCGTCCGCCCAGGCACACTGCCGCCGGGCTGGACGGCAGTCATATCCAATGCCGAAGCGTCCTCGAAATGGGAAGTCATCAAGGATCCCAGCGCGCCGAGTCCGCCGTACGTTCTGGCGCGGGTCTCCCCGGAGGCCGCCGCCCGCTGTGCCATAGCCATTCTGGACAAGACGAATGTCAAAGACGGCGATTTGAGCGTCAAGGTGAAACCGGTGGCTGGCCGCGAGGAGCGGGTCGGAGGGCTGGTGTGGCGTTACCGCGATCCCAAGAACTATTACGTGGTGCGCGCCAATGCGCTCGAAAACAATATCGTGATGTACAAGGTGGAAGACGGCAAGCGCATCCCGCTAGCCTCCAAGGGCGCGGCCCATGGCAGCTTCGGCGTTACCCACCCGGTCCCGGCCAATCAATGGAGCGTCCTGAAGGTCCAGTTCCACGGACCGCAATTCAGTGTTTATTTCAATCACAAACGTCTGTTCGAGGTGCAGGACTCTACCTTTCGCAACTCCGGCAAAGTCGGGCTGTGGACGAAGGCGGACAGCGTCACCTACTTCGACGACTTCCGTATCGCCGGCAAGTAGCCGTCAGCCGGCCCCGTCCGTCTCAGTCCGCGGCGCGTAGCGCGGCAGCCACAGCCGCCGCAATGGCCGCCGATCCGGGCGTATCGCTGTGAATGCAGATCGTCTGCACCTGGCCGGTGCGGGCCAATCGCAGCGCCTGCGCGGCGGCGTCCGCCGGATCGGTGATCAAGGCATCCGCGAATCTGCGCGGGCGAAGGCTGCCGTCCGGCTCATAGCGGCGGTCCGCAAATCCCTCGGCCGCCGTCCGGAAGCCCATGTTGCGCCACACCTCCAGCATGGACGATCCGGCGAGCCCGACCAGCAGCAAATCCCTTCCGCTGCGCCTGACCCCCTCGCCGATGGCCTGCGCCACCTGCGCATTTCTGGCGGCAACGTTGTAAAGCGCCCCGTGCGGCTTTACGTGCGCCAGTTCCGCGGTAATGGCGGCCAGCGCGCGAATCTGATCGCAGACCGTGGCCGCAATCTCCGCGGAAGACATCGGCATTTCCACGCGGCCGAAATTGGCGCGATCCGGATAGCCGGGATGCGCGCCGACCGCCACGCCATACCGGCGAGCCCGTTCCACCGTCCGGCGCATGGTATCCGCATCGCCGGCATGCCCGCCGCAGGCCACGTTGGCGGACGTGATATGCGGCATCAGGGCCTCCTCGATGGCGGCGTCCGCCAGTTCCCCCATGTCGCTGTTGATGTCGATCGTCATCGCGCGGTCCGCACCACCCGGAACCCGACGTTATACAAGCGGCTGACCGGAAACTCGAAGTTGCGCGCCGTCACACGGCAATACTTCGCCGGATCCAGCCAGCAGCCGCCCCGAAAAACGCGGTAGGATCCCGTGCGCGGACCCGTAGGGCTGTCCGCGGGACTGTCCGCGTAATAATCGTGCGCATACCAATCCGCCACCCACTCGGCGACGTTGCCCAAGGCATCGTACAGGCCGCGCGCGTTAGGGCGTTTTCCGCCGACCGGCTGCGTGCGGCCCGTGGAGTTGGCCGCGTACCAGGCCTCGCCGTCCAGATCGGCGGAATGACCGCGGCACGCGTATTCCCACTCCGCCTCGGTCGGCAGCCGGTAAATGTGATCGCGGTCGCGGGCGTTTAGACGCTCCAGGAACACCTGGATGTCGTCCCAGGACACGCTTTCGACCGGCAGCGCGGCGCCTTTGAAGTGGCTGGGATTGGCGCCCACGGTGGCGCCGTCCGGCGTCTTGCGCACGGCGTTCGCGCCCGCGTGCGGATCGAGCATGGCGGTTTCCCATTGCGCCTGCGTCACTTCGAACTTGCCGATCTCGAAATCGCGGCCGATGCGCACGCGATGCACGGGCGCCTCATCGGCTTCGCCGGAAGCGGATCCCATCTGGAATTCGCCCGCCGGCACGCGCACGAAACCGTTGCCGGCCAGCAAGGCCGTCAGGCTATACCGCGCCGTATCGGGTTGCGCTTCGGTTCGGCGCAGGCCCAGGGCGTCGGCCGCGCCGCACAAAAAAAGCCGGCGGGAATAACAAGTCGCGCTGAGCCGCTCCACTTCGGGTTGTATTATAGAACAATAACCCGCTCGGAGGCGGATATTTGCAGCCCAGTTCTCCCGTTATCGGCGGTGTGCTGTTATTAGCCGGAATGCTGCGCGCGGCCGATGCGCCGCCCGCCAGTTTCGATACCGCGGTGCGGCCGGTGCTCGCCAATACCTGCGCCCTCTGTCACAACGAGAAGCTCTCCTCCGGCGGCCTCAACATCAAAGCCTTCCTGACGCCCGATTCGGTGACCGCTTACCGGGACGGCTGGGAAGCCATCCTGCAAAAGCTGCGCGCCGGCGAAATGCCGCCCAAAGGGATTCCGCGGCCCCCCGAAGCCCAGATGCAGGCGCTGGTGCATTACGTCGAGGGTGCGCTGGAAAAGGCCGATCGCAACGCCAAACCGGATCCCGGCCACGTCACTGCCCGCCGCCTCAATCGCCGCGAGTATGCCAACACCATCCGCGATCTGCTGGCTGTGGATTTTCAAGCCGAAAAGGACTTCCCCACCGACGACTCAGGCTACGGCTTCGACAATATCGGCGACGTACTCACCGTCTCGCCGGTGCTCATGGAAAAATACATGGACGCCGCCGAGGTCATCGCTTCGCGGGCAATGGGCGCCGATCCGCTGCCGAAGAAACCCATCGAAGTGCAGTATCACTCCAAGGACAAGACCATCCGGCGCATCGACCTGAGTACTATCGAAGTCTCGCACCGCGTGGAGTGGGACGGCGATTACGTGGTCCGTTTCGGGATGCCGGGCGAGCGCCCCGCCGACGCCAGGCCGGTCACCCTCGGCTTCTGGGTGGACGGCGTGCTCCAGAAGACGATCCCCGTCGAAACCAAGCCCTCCAAACTGGTTTACTTCGATCCGTATTCGGAAGCGGAGATGCGCCTGTACCTGCCCGCCGGCGATCACGTCTTTCGCGCCGGCTTTATGGACGACGATTTCGTCAAGACGATCCCCGAAAAGGACGCCTACAACAACAAGAAGAACAAGTTCCTGAATTCGATGGTATTCATCGGGCCGTATCCCGCTACGGTGGAACGCGCCAGCCGCAGGAAGATCCTGGTGTGCGATCCGAAATCGGGAGACGCCTGCGTGCGAAAGATTGTGGCCGCGCTGGCGCGCCGGGCCTACCGGCGGCCGGTCACGGCGGCCGAGGTGGCGTCGCTGATGAAATTCGTGGCGCTGGCCCGCGCGCGCGGCGGCACGGCCGAGCAGGGAATTCAACTGGCGATCGAGGCCATGCTGGTAACACCCCAGTTCCTGTTCCGCATCGAACACGATCCGAATCCCACCGATCCGCGGGACGTGCACCGCATTTCGGATATCGAGCTGGCGTCCCGCCTGAGCTATTTTCTGTGGAGCTCCATGCCGGACGATGAACTGCTGGGCCTGGCGGAGGCGGACAAGCTGCACGATCCCGCCGTGTTGGACGCACAAGTCCGGCGCATGCTAGCCGACCCGCGGGCATCGGCTTTCGCCGCCAACTTTGCCGGCCAGTGGCTGGAGATCCGCAACCTCGACGTGGTGAAGCCCGATCCGGACAAGTTTCCGGAATGGGGACCGGAGCTGCGCGACGCCATGAAAACGGAGACGCGCATGTTCTTCGAATACGTCTTGCGCCAGAACCGGCCGCTCTCCGATTTCATCGATGCCCGGTACACATTCCTGAACCAGCGGCTGGCGAAATTCTACGGCATCCCCGACGTCAAAGGCCCGGATTTCCGGCGGGTGGAACTGACCACCGGCCAGCGCGGCGGCCTGCTGAGCCAGGCCAGCGTGCTCACCGTATCGAGCTATCCCACCCGCACCTCGGTCGTGCTGCGCGGCAAGTACGTGCTGAACAACATTCTGGGCTCGGAGATTCCGCCTCCGCCGCCGGACGTTCCCGCGCTGGATGAAAGCGCGGTCGGCACGCTGATGTCCCTGCGCCAGCAGATGGAAAAGCACCGCGCCGACCCCATGTGCGCGTCCTGCCACAGCAAAATGGATCCGCTGGGCTTCGGCCTCGAGAACTACAATGCCATCGGCAAATGGCGCACCCAGGACGGCAAGTTCCCGGTGGATGCCAGCGGCACGCTGCCGAACGGCAAATCCTTTCAGACGCCGGACCAGATGCGCGCCCTGCTGGTGGCGGCGCTGCCGCAGTTCGCGCGCTGCCTCACCGAGAAGATGCTGACCTACGCGCTCGGCCGCGGCCTGCAGCCCTACGACCGGCGCACCGTGGACGGCATCGATCGCGACCTGGCCGCGGACGGCTATCATTTTCAATCGCTGATTTTCGAGATTGTGCACAGCGCTCCGTTTCAGATGGGGCGCGGCGACAGTTCGCCGGATGCGCATGGAAAGCCCAAGGAAGTGGCCCAACGATGATTACCAGGAAAGCACTACCTAGACGAACGTTCCTGCGCGGCATGGGTACGGCCGTCGCGCTGCCCTTTCTGGATGCCATGGTTCCCGCGCTGGCCGGCGCGCGGACCACCCAAGCCCCCGTGCGCATGGCCTTCGTCTATGTGCCGAACGGCATCATCATGCAGGGCTGGAATCCGGACTACGAGGGCAAACTCGCCGAATTGCCGCGCATCCTGAAACCCATGGAGCCGTTCCGCCAGGACATCACTCTGCTTGGCAACCTGACCCACAACACCGGCCGCGCCCTGCTTGACGGTGCGGGCGACCACGGGCGGTGCTGCGCCTCGTACCTGACGGGCGTGCAACCGAGGAAGACGGTGATCGATATCAAGGCGGGAGTCTCTTTCGATCAGATCGTGGCCAATCACGTTGGCCCGCAGACCCGCTTCCCTTCCCTGGAACTCGGCATGGAGGATGCACGGCAGGCCGGCGATTGCGATTCCGGCTACTCCTGCGCATATACCAATAACCTGGCCTGGAAGAGCGAGACGCAGCCGCTGCCGCCAATCCTGGATCCGCGCGCCCTGTTCGAACGCCTGTTCGGCAACGGCCTGGCGCTCACCCCGGAAGCCCGCGCCCGCCAGAACCTGTATCGCCGGAGCATCCTCGATTTCGTCAGCGACGACACGCGCCAGTTGGAAGCCAGCCTGGGCCCCACCGATCGCCGCAAGCTCGACGAATATCTCACGTCCATCCGCGAGATCGAACGCCAGATCGAAAAGACCGAGAAGGTCAACGCCCGGATCGATCCGCATATGGATAAGCCGTACGGCATTCCGGCCGATTTTGCCGAGCACTTCAAGCTGATGACCGACATGATGACGGTGGCCTTCCAGTCCGACCTGACGCGCGTGATCACCTTCCTGGTCACCCACGAGGGCACCTCGCGCCCGTACCGCGAGATCGATATTCCCGACGGCCATCACCCACTGACGCATCACCGGAACCAGCCGGACCTGATCGAGAAAGTGACGCAGATCAATTCCTATCACGTGCGGCAGTTCGCCGCGTGGATCGGCAAAATGAAGGCCATCCGCGAAGGCGACGGCTCACTGCTCGACAACTGCATGATCGTCTACGGCGCGGGCCTCTCCGACGGCAATCGCCATCTGCACGAGGATCTGCCCACCCTGGTCGCCGGCCGCGGCGGCAGCCACTTCAAACCGGGGCGGCGCATCGTCTATCGCCGCGAAACGCCCATGTGCAATCTCTTCCTGGCCATGATGGACCGCATGGGCGTGCACGTGGAGCACTTCGGCGATTCCACCGGGCGGCTCGACGTGCTGGACCTGGCGTGACATGCAGTTTCCGGCCGTAGCCAAGCCGCCTGTCGGCATCCTCTTCGATACCGCGTTGGATCGCATCGACGAGGTGCTGGCGCTGGCCCTGCTGCACGGCCTGGAAGGCAAGGGCGACGCGCACATTGCGGCGGTCTGCGTGAGCCGGCCGGACCTGGCCGCGGCCAGGTTTTGCGATACCTTGAGCCTCTTTTACGCCAGCGCAACCACCGGTGCCGCGGCGATGTTCATGCATCGTTCCCCGATCGGACTGGCGGACGGAAAGGCGGCCGCTACACCCGCCATGTTGAGCGGACCGTTCGCGCCGGCCAGCCTGGTGAAGAGTATCGACGACACGGCGGACCCCGCCACCCTGATGCGCAACGAGCTCATGGCTCAGTACGACCAAAATGCCGCCATCGTGCTGAGCGGCCCGTCGGCGGACCTGGCGCGGTTGCTGGGCATGTACGGTGTGAAGGACTGGATCACGCGCAAGGTGCGGCTGCTCTGCATGACCGGCCAAGCCACTCCGATTGCAGACTGGCCCACCCCGGTAGTAACGGTCGGGCCGGAGATCGGGGAGGCGCTGCCCTTTCCGGGCGGGAGCATGGCGCAAGATTTCGCCTACGCGCCGGCTCACCCGGTTGTAGCGGCATACCGGGCGTATAAGACGATGCCGTACGATGCGCCGTCCTGCGCCATGGCCGCCATGTTGTACGCCGCGCGCCCCAACGAGAATTACTTCGGCGTAAGCGGCGGCAAGCTGGTCTTCGACCCGCGGCAGAAGGAGCGCGTCGTTACCGCCTACGTGGAACTGGCCAGCGCCAAGCCGGTCCCGCGCAAGCCGCATCGTCCGCCGGCAAACGAGAAGAAGAAGGACGAGCCCAAGAGGGACGAGTCAAAACCGGCCGCCAGCCAGGACCACGCCGTCCGGTTCTGACATTCCCCCTGAAGCCCACTTGCAAAAGTCATTAACGGGTGTAATATAATCACTGGATAAATTTTGAGGGAGCACTCGGGATGCAAGGCTGAGGGTATCAGCGCAGTGGGGAGGGGGCGGCTCTTTACCGCGATTGTTTATAGGGCCCCCAATTAATATTCACCAGGCTTTCCTTACTCTCCATAGGGAGTCGCCATTCCTGCCGCTGGCGGAATCAGCTCTGTTTGCCGGGTCACTCCGCAGTAACCGTGCATCAGACGATGATCGGAACATTCCGGTCAAGAGGAGAGTAATGGCAAACCCGACCCCTGAGCCGCCGGCGGGGAATACGGCCCCGCCTCCGCCAAGTAAGCCCTCGCTTTCTCAGACACTTTTCAAGATCCTGAAGGACCCCGAGGAAGACCCGCAAAAGCTGGTTGCGCGCCGGCGCCGTTTCGTCATGGCCTCGGTGCTGGGTGTCCTGGGCGTCAATTTTTTGATGTTCCTGCGCTTCTTCTTCCCACGCGCGCTCTACGAACCCAAGACCACGTTCCGCATCGGCTACCCGTCCGACTTCGGCTTCGGCGTGGACACCAAGTTCCAGAACCAGTTCCGTATCTGGGTCGTACGCAATACCGAAGGCATCTTCGTCATCTACGCCGTGTGCACGCACCTGGGCTGTACGCCGGACTGGAAACCTAGCGAAAACAAATTCAAATGCCCGTGTCACGGCAGCGGTTACGATCCGGAGGGCATCAATTTCGAAGGACCCGCGCCGCGTCCCATGGACCGCGCGCACGTCGAGCTTGATCCCGAGGGCCAGATCGTGGTGGATCTGAGCCATCTGTACCGCTGGCCCAAAGGCGAGCGCTCGCAGTTCGGCGATGCCGGCGCCATTCTGCGCAACGTGTGAGGTCCAATCATGGCTGAGACTGAAGGAAACAACGGAACACCCGCATCCACGACGCCGGGATCCAACGGCGGCGGCGGCAACGGCGCGCAAGGCGGGAACGGAAAAAGCCGCATAGCCACGCTGGTCGAGGGCAGCAAAGTCGTCCGCGACCGCGCCCTCGAAGAGGTCAAGGCGCTGAAGCAGCCGGAGAAGACCGACCTGTGGAAGTCGGTGCTGCGCGTCAAGCATGATGAGACGCCGCGCAGCCGGGCGTTGGGCGTGCTTTCCAACGTCTTCCTGCACCTGCATCCGGCCAAGATCAACCGCGATGCGGTGGCCTACAGTTACACCTGGGGCATGGGCGGCATGACGTTCTACGTTTATATCACCCTGGTGTTCACCGGCACGCTGCTCATGTTCTATTACCATCCGTCGAAGGTGGTGGCCTTCCGCGACATTCTGTATCTCGAACATGATGTCCCGTTCGGCAAGCTGCTGCGCAACATGCATCGCTGGGGCGCGCACCTGATGGTGATCATGGTCGAGCTGCACATGTTCCGCGTCTTCCTCACCGGCTCGTACAAGAAGCCGCGCCAGTTCAACTGGGTGGTGGGCGTGATCCTGCTGGTGCTGACGTTGCTCCTCAGCTTCACGGGCTACCTGCTGCCGGACGACCAACTGGGCTTCTGGGCCGTGACGGTGGGAACAAACATGGCGCGCGCCACACCGCTGCTGGGCCATGACGGCCCGTTCGGCCACCAATTGGGAATGACGCCCTTCAACGACGTGCGCTTCGGCCTGTTGGGCGGCTCCATCGTGGATTCGAACGCCTTGTTGCGCGCCTACATCTGGCATTGCGTGGCGATTCCGATCATCGCCTCGACGTTCATGGTGGTGCACTTCTGGCGTGTGCGGAAGGACGGCGGCATCTCCGGTCCGGCACCCGTCATGTTGGAGAGCGAGATCAAGGAACCGAGGAAACTGTGAAGACCCGGGGCTAGGTGCTGAACGCCGGATCCAGCACCCAGCGCCCCAAACCAGGACCGTTTTTATGGATTTTCACCAGCTTTGGACCATCTTCAGCACGCCGGACAACATTCCCATCGTGCTGCTCCTTTTCGTGGTGCCCTTCTACACCTGGTATGCCCTGCGGCAGGCCTTTGCCAATGACCGTCTGATCGCCCAACTCGAGGCCGATCCGGCGATGGCCAAGACGCATCATCGCAAGGTCCAGCCGTGGAAGCCGGGTTGGGCCAAAGAGGTCCATGTCTGGCCCTACCTGCTGCGCATCGAGTTCCTGGCGGCCATCATCGTCACCATTATTCTCATGGTGTGGTCGATTACCTTGAACGCGCCGCTCGAAGAGCCGGCCAATCCCACCTTGACCATGAACCCGGCCAAGGCGCCCTGGTACTTCCTGGGCCTGCAGGAGATGCTGGTCTATTTCGATCCCTGGATGGCCGGGGTGATCTTTCCCACGCTCATCATCATCGGCCTGATGGTCATACCTTATATAGACAGCAATCCGCTGGGCAACGGCTACTACACTTACAAGCAGCGAAAATTTTCCATCTGGACTTTCATCTTCGGCTTCATCGTGCTGTGGGTGACCATGATCGTCATCGGGACCATCATTCGCGGCCCGGGCTGGATGTGGTTCTGGCCGGGCGTCACCTGGGACCACAACCGCCTGATCTTCGAGGTGAACCGCGACCTGCCCGATATCTTCGGCATCAAGGGGCGCGCCGGCAAGGCCATTTTCGGCGCGATTGTCATGGGCATTTATTTTGTGGGCGCCTGGATCGGCGTCCACAAGCTGATCACGTGGACGCCGTTCAATAAGAAGATCTATAAGCGCATGAGCCTGCTGCAATACTCCGTCATGCAGGTGTTCCTGATCCTGATGTTGCTGCTGCCGGTGAAGATCCTGCTCCGCCACGTATTCCGCATTAAATACATCTGGATAACGCCCTGGTTCAACATATGACCGACCAAGAAAAGGACCCTGTCGTTCATTCGTCGCTGAGCAAACCCCTGTTCATCGCGTCGGCGCTGCTGGTGCTCTCCTTTGTCTGGGGGCTGTATGACGAGGTCTACGGGACCCGCCCCTGGAAAGGTTACGAGGCACGGTTCAAGCGCATCTACACGGCGTACCTGAACAAGACCTTGCCGCAGGAAACCGCTTCCGAGCGGGTGCTGAAAGCCTCCGCGGACTACCAGAAACTGGAACGCGAGGCGCAGGCGGCGGAGAAGGCCGTTTACCCTCAGATCTCCGAAATCGACCGAAAGGTGAACCAGGAACTGGTCCCGCGCACTTTGGCTTTGAATGAGCCATTTCAGGAGGTGCGCAGCCACATCGGCGCGATCACTTACGAGATCGAAATCTCGAAAAGCGAGAGCAGTAAGAACTCGATGCGCGCCGAGATCGAGAAACTCAAAAAAGAAGTCCACACCGTAACGCTGCCCAACCCCGACGGCTCCACCGAGAAACGGGACATGGACTTCTCCACCATGGACAAAACGCTCCAGGGGTGGAAGGCGGAAAAGGCGCAGTTGCTGCAGCAGCGCGTGGACCTGCTCAAGCCGGCGACCGCGCTGCGGGCGAAACAGAAGCTGTACCTGGAGGATCACATCGCGGATGTGAGTGCCGATACGCTGAACGGCCTGCGCAACAAAATGGCCACCTTCGACATCTCCATCCGCCAGATCCATATTAAAGACGTCGAGCTGGTGGATCGTTGCGAGTCTTGCCACCTGGGCACGCGCGAGCCGGTTACGCTGACGGCCGCGTCCATGGGCGGCCAGGAAGTGTACGCCAGCCATCCGCGGAAGGAACTGCTGAAAATTCACGATCCGGAGAAGTTCGGCTGCACGCCGTGCCATGGCGGCAACGGCGTGGCCTTGACCAGCGTCGAGAAGGCGCATGGCTACAACGAACACTGGCTGTGGCCGTTGCATGCCCGAGAGAACCTGGAGGCGGGCTGCCAGCAGTGCCATTCCCAGGAAATCGTCACGGAGATGGCGGACACCCTCAACGCGGGCCGCGAAATTTTCCGGCTGCGCGGCTGCATGGCATGCCACCGCTACGAGGGCTTCGATCGCGATCAGGATGAACTGTCCAATGTGAACCAGGAGATCCGCCAGCTTAGCCAGCAGAAGGCCGAGTGGGCGCGCCAGATCGTATTCACCACCCAGAAGGGCGACCGGACCCGCAGCAACGAGGAAGCCGAACGGCTGTACCAGGAGGCCAACAATCTGCGCGTGCGCAGCAGCGGTCTCGACGCCAAAGTCGAGCAGCTCGACGATCGCGCGCGCGACCTGGTGCGCGAGATCAAGAAGGTCGGGCCCAGCCTCAAAGAAGTGCGCATGAAGATCCACAAGGAATGGCTGCCGGTGTGGCTGAAGGATCCGCACGCGTGGCGCCCGGGCACCAAGATGCCGACCTTCCGCCTGGATGACGGGGAGATCCGGGCCATCGCCGCGTTCATCTGGCAATCCGGCGTCCGCGGCGATCTCGATCATCAACCGCCGGGCGATCCGGAGAAGGGGAAGGAAGACTTCGAGACGCGCGGCTGCATGGCCTGCCATTCGATGGGTGAAGGCGGCGACAAGCAGGGCGGCACGTTCGCCGCCAATCTCAGCCGCGTCGGCGAAAAAGACAACTACGACTACCTGGTCCGCTGGATCCACAATCCGCGCCAGCGCACCCTGCCCTATTGTCCCTTCGAGAAGAAGGATCTGACCGCGGAAGACTACAAGCGCGCCGGCAAGCCGTTCGTGTTCGATCTGGATCACGACAAGTGCCCCAATGACGGGCACCAGTTGCTGGTGATGCAGATGACCCCCATGCCCAGCCTGCGTCTGAGCGAGGCGGAGGCGCGCGACATCGCCAGTTATCTCGAAACCCGCAAACATCCCAACGCCACCTACGCCAACGCCGATTACCTGGACGATCCCAACCTGAAGGCTCGCGGGCTGTTCCTGGTGCGGTTCTATGGCTGCGCGGGCTGCCACGAGATCGCCGGCCTGGAAGAGGAGCAGCGCATTGGCACCGAGCTGACCAAGGAAGGCTCCAAGCCCATCGAGCGCCTGGATTTCGCCCTCCTGGGCCACGACGCGGAACGCGACGGCTGGTACACGCACAAAGGATTCTTCGAACATAAGCTGACCAATCCCGCGGTTTTCGATGAAGGCAAGGAAAAAGCCAAGCTGGACCGGCTGAAAATGCCGAACTTCAACTTGTCGAAGCCGGAAATCGACCAGCTCACCACCTTCCTGATCGGTTCGGTGGACGCCAGTATTCCGCCGCGCTATTTCTACAATCCCGGCGACCAGCGCCGCGACATCATCGAAGGCTGGTGGGTCGTCCGCAAGTACAACTGCATGGGCTGCCACCAGGTGCACGTCGGACAGACGACCGTATTTATGACCTTGCCGCGGTACCAGGATCCCGACTGGAAGGATCAGCGGCCGCCCACCTTGATCGGCGAGGGGGCGCGGGTCAACCCGGCGTGGCTGATGCGCTTCCTGAACAATCCGTCCCTGACCGACGACCCCAAGGAGATGGACCGCGACGGCGTGCGCCGCTATCTGCACGCGCGTATGCCTACGTTCTATTTCTCGAACGGCGAGATTCAGAAGCTGGTGCGGTTCTTCGCCGCCATGTCGTCGCAGGCGGCGCCCTACATTCCGGACAAGCTGGAACCGCTGACGGATCAGGAGCGCACCATGGCGCGGCAGTTGTTCACCAGCGAAGGCGCGCCGTGCCTGAAGTGCCATGCCACCGGCGATCCCAAGCATGACGCCCACGCCACCGCTCCCAATTTCCTGCTCGCCAAGGAGCGGCTGAAGCCCGGTTGGGCGCGGCGCTGGATGCTGGACCCGGCCATGATGAGCCCCGGCACCGCCATGCCGTCCGGGTTGTTCCGCGCGGATGGCGATCGCATGATCTTCGCGGGTCCCACGCCGGCCAGCTTTAACGGATACACCAAGGACCACGCCGAATTGCTGGTCCGCTACATGTTTCAGTTCACGCCCGACGAACTGGGCCGCCTGAGGGCCAGCGCGGGCTCGCAGTAGGAAAGGCGCCGGGTATGGAGCGCCTGAAAGAAAAAGGAGCTATTCAACCATGACGAGATTCTGGATCACCTGCGGAGCGGCAGCCGCTCTGCTTTTGGCGAGCTGCGGCGGCAGCAAGGAAGAAGCCAAGAAGGAAGAAGCCGCGGCGCCCGCGGCCGCCCCGGCCGCCGTTGACGAGGCCACTGCCGCCACCATCACCGGCAAGGTTTCGTTCAGCGGCGCGAAGCCGGCCATGAAGACCATCGACATGTCGGCGAATCCGGCCTGCCAGCGGGCGCACACCACGCCCCAGAAGTCGGAGGAGGTCGTCGTCAACGATAACGGCACGCTGCGGAACGCGTTCGTGTGGATCAAGTCCGGTTTGCCGGACCGGCAATGGCCGGTGCCCGCCACGCCGGTCGAACTGGCGCAGGATGGCTGCATGTACAAGCCGCACGTCATCGGCGTGATGACCGGCCAGGGCATCGAGATCAAGAACGACGATCCGACCAACCACAACATCCACCCGCTGCCCAAGATCAACCCGGAGTGGAACGAGTCGCAGCCGCCCAAGGGCGACCCCAAAACCAAGAGCTTCGCGCGGGAAGAGGTCATGATCCCGGTGAAGTGCAATGTGCACCCCTGGATGCGCGCCTACATCGGTGTGGTCTCGCACCCGTTCTTCGCCGTGACGGGCGAGGACGGCTCGTATACAATAAAGGGATTGCCTCCCGGAAGCTACACCCTGGAAGTCTGGCACGAGAAGTACGGCACCAAAGATGTGCCGATCACGGTGAAGGCCAAGGAAAGCGCAACCCAGGATTTCACCCTCGGGAGTTAGAGACCTGAGCGGGGCAGGCCCGTCCGCTGATGTGCCTGCCCCCATCCACGAACGAATGAAAGACTACATCGAGCTCACCAAGCCCCGCATCACCTGGCTCATCCTCATGAGTACGGGCATCGGTTACTATTTCGGCCTGCCCAAGGCCGGAAACTGGTGGGCGTTTGTTTCCGCCATCCCCTGGTGGGGATTGCTGCACACCATATTAGGCACGGGGTTGCTGGCCTCCGGCACCGCCGCGTTGAACCAGTGGTACGAGCGGGATGCCGATTGCCGCATGCGGCGCACATCCGGCCGTCCCATACCGGGCGGGCGCATCTCCGCGGCGCGCGCCTTGGGCTTCGGTATCGCCCTTGCTCTTGCCGGGTTCGGAGATCTCTGGGCGGGCGTCAATCTGCTGGCGGCTCTGCTGGGCCTGTTCACCCTGCTCAGCTATCTGTTCCTCTATACGCCGCTCAAGAGCCGCTCGTGGCTCTCCACCACCATCGGCGCGTTCCCGGGCGCCATGCCGCCCATGATCGGCTACGCCGCGGCGCGCGGCACGATCACCAATGAAGCCTGGGTCCTGTTCGCCATCCTTTTTCTTTGGCAGTTCCCGCATTTCTACTCGATCGCCTGGATGTATCGCGACGATTACGCGCGCGCCGGCATACGCATGCTGCCGGTGGTGGAGCCCGACGGACGTTCCACCGCGCGCCAGATCGTGCTGTACGGCCTGGCATTGATCCCCGTGAGCCTGGTGCCGAGCATCCTGGGCATGTCCGGGCGCATCTACTTGGTAGGCGCGCTGCTGTTGGGACTGTTTTTCCTCTATTCCGGAGTGCGCGTGGCGCTGGAGCGCACCATTTTGCGCGCGCGATATGTTCTGATGGTTTCCGTGTTTTACCTGCCGCTCATCTACGGGCTGATGTTGTTGGATAGACCTGGATTGTGATTCTTGCCGAAAACCTGAGTCATCAGTATGGATCCCGCCTGGCGCTTTCGAAAGTCAATTTCGAAGTTAAGGCCGGCGAGATATTTGGCCTGTTAGGGCCCAATGGGGGCGGGAAGTCCACCCTGTTCCGCATCCTATCCACCATGATGACGCCCACCGGGGGCCGCGCGGAAGTAGCCGGACACGATGTGGCGCGCGACCCGGCGGCTGTGCGCCGCAAGATCGGCGTCGTCTTCCAGACGCAGAGCCTGGATAAAGCCTTGACCGTCGCGGAGAATCTGCGCAGCCAGGGCCATCTGCACGGCCTCTCCGGGCCGAAACTGCGCGGCCGAATGCAGCAGGTGATGGACCGGCTGGGCCTCGCGGACCGCGGCCACGACCTGGTGGAAACGCTGTCCGGCGGGCTCAAGCGCCGCGTAGAGATCGCCAAAGGACTGCTGCATCGCCCCGTGGTCCTGTTGATGGATGAGGCTTCCACCGGCCTGGATCCCGGCGCCCGGCGCGACCTCTGGCAATACGTCGAAGAACTTCGCAGCCAGGAAGGCGTGACCATCCTGCTCACTACGCACATCCTGGATGAGGCCGACCGCTGCGATCGGCTGGCTCTGTTGCATCAGGGACAGGTGGTGGCGGAGGGCACACCCATGCAACTGCGGTCGCGTATCGGCGGCGATGTCGTGGTGCTGGAATCGGCCGACGCGGCGGGCCTCGGCCGCCAGATCGAAACGCGCTTCAATCTGCACCCGTCCGTGATGGATGGCGTGCTGCGCGTCGAAATCTCGAACGGCCACCGTTTCATCGCCGAAGTGGTGGAGGCCTTCCCCGGCGCGATCCAATCCGTCGGCTTGCACAAGCCGACCCTCGAAGACGTGTTCGTACGCGAGACTGGAGCCCTGATTGAGTAGCTTTTGGTTGCCGGTGGTGACCCTCTGGCAGCGCGAATTGGTGCGCTTCTGGCGGCAGAAGAGCCGGGTGCTGGGCGTGGTGGCATCGCCCCTGGTCTTCTGGCTATTGATCGGCTCGGGATCGGGCGACCTGGCCCGCTTCTTCGCCGGCGCATTGGTGCTGACCATCCTTTTTTCCGCCATCTTCTCCACCATTTCCATCATCGAGGACCGCCGCGAAGGGTTTCTGCTTTCCATGCTGGTATCGCCCGCTTCGCGCACCAGCATGGTATTGGGCAAGATTCTGGGCGCCGCCACACTGGCCTGGATGCAGGGCCTCATCTTCCTGGCCTTCGCGCCGCTGGCCAAAGTTTCCATCGGCATCCCTGAAGTGATGGCGCTGGTGGGCGCGGTCTTTCTGGTTTCCTTCACGCTGACCGGACTGGGCTTCGTCATCGCCTGGCGCATGGATTCGACGGCCGGATTCCACGCCATCATGAACCTGTTGCTGGTCCCCATGTGGATGGTCTCCGGATCGTTGTTCCCCATGGCCACCGCGCACGGCTGGATCAAAGCCATCATGTGGATCAACCCGCTGACCTATTCCATCTCCCTGCTGAACGGCTTTCTGCGGCTGAGCTCCGGCCCGCCGGGCATCGGCGTCAGCCTGGCGGTCACGGCCGGTTTCGGGCTGCTGCTGCTGCTGGCGTCCGGCATGGTCGCCGCCAAAAAGAGCCTGGTCAGCAATGCCTGAGACAACGCGGACGCCGGGCCGGCTTCCCGCCGCGTTCCTCATCCTCCTGGGTATCGTGCTTTGCGCCTGCCGGAAGCAGCCTCCCCTGCCGGTCTACTGGCAACTGGCGCCCTTCCACCTGACCGCGCAGTCCGGTCAGCCGTTCGATAGTCAGACCCTCGCCGGCAAAATCTGGGTGGCGGATTTCATCTATACCACCTGCCCCGGCCCCTGCCCCCGCATGACGTCGCAGATGCGCGGCATACAATCGGCCACGCAATCCCTTCCCGACGTGCGTCTGGTTTCGTTCACGGTCGATCCGAAAAACGATACGCCGGCCGTCCTGGCGGCCTATGCCAGTCACTTTCACGCCGATGCCAGTCGCTGGTTTTTCCTGACCGGCGATCGGAGCGCGCTCGAGGATGTGTACCGCAACGGGTTCAAGCTGGGCGACGTGGATGGCAGCCTGGTGCACAGCACCCGTTTCATCCTGCTGGACCGGGGCAGCCGGGTGCGCGGAATCTACAGTCCGACGGAGGACGATGGCGCGCTGGCGCACCTGTTGCGCGACATACGGGCGCTCGAGAAGGAGCCGGATGTCCGTTCATGATCTCCCGTCGGTGAATGCCGCGTTGAACGCCACGGCCGCGGTGTTGCTGGTATGGGGCTACACCCTGATCCGGCGGAAGCGCGTCCAGACGCATCGCAAAGTGATGCTGGCGGCCTTCACCACGTCATCACTGTTTCTGATCTGTTATATCGTGTACCACGCGCAAGTCGGCTCCGTGCACTTTCCCAAGATGGGTGCTATCCGCACGGTCTATTTCAGTATCCTCGGAACTCACACCTTGCTGGCGGCCACCGTTCCGGTGCTGGCGATCATCACCCTGAGCCGCGGCCTGGGCCAGCGCTTCGACAAACACCGCAAGATCGCGCGCTGGACTCTACCGATCTGGCTGTATGTAAGCGTCACCGGCGTGATCGTGTATCTGATGCTGTATCACTTATAAGTGGTAGCAGCGCCGTACCGCCCACGAATGTATCCCCGCCCACGGCGCGCGCGTCTAATGAGGCGGAAGGACAATACGATGATGCGCACCGGCGTTGTAATCGCCGCTTCAATCTTCGCCGTGTCGTTAACGGCGAGCGAATATCCGGATACCGGAGTCGCCGTCAGCGTGCCGGTTACGGTTCAAACCCAGGCAAGTGGACCGGCCCGCTCGCTCAGCGCGGATAACATTCTGGTGTCGCAGGACAAACAGCACCGCCAGATCGTTTCGCTGGCTCCTCTCGACCGTTCCGCCGGTGTCCAACTATGGATCCTGTTGGACGACGGGCTGACCAGAAGCTTCGGCACCCAACTGGCCGATATCAGACAATTCGTGCTGGCGCAACCAGCCTCCACCCAGATAGGCATTGGATACATCAGCAATGGCCGGGTAATAAAGGTGCAGTCTTTAACCGCGGACCATCAGGCCGCCGTCAGAGCCTTGCGGCTTCCGGCGGGTCCTGCCGGTATTGCAGCCGACCCGTACACCGCCATGAAGGACTTGATCCGCAAGTGGCCCAGCGCCCCGGCGCGTGAGATTCTGTTTATCTCCACCGGGTTCGACCCGATCTATGGCCCGGGTCCGGAAGATCCCTACCTGGATAACGCCATCCAAACCGCGCAGCGCGCGAACGTCGTGGTGTACGCCATGTTTTATCCCGGTATGGGGCCCTGGGGTCACTCCGGCAGGCAGGCATTTTGGGGACAGTACGATCTCGCCAAGATCACTGAAGCGACCGGCGGCGAGTTATATTGGATCGGCAACCAGGCGCCTGTCTCGCTGACTCCTTACTTCAACGATTTGGCGCGCAACCTCAATGGCCAGTACTTACTGACCTTTCTGGCCACGCCGAAGGACAAGGCCGGACTGCAGCGCGTCAACATCAAAAGCGAATTGCCGCACGTCAAGCTGTCGGCGCCTTCGCAGGTATACGTACCGGCGGTTCAGTAAGACCAGGAGCGGCCTTTAAGGCCGCTCCGTATCCAGGCGGATCAGGCTCAACTCCAACACGTTCGGGTTGGAGGATTGGATCTGATCCAGCAGCTCCGCGCCGGGCGCCGTCTCCAGGTTGATGCGCGCCACGGCCGCCTGCGCGCCATCGAAGACTACATTCTCCATCTCCTGAACGTTGATGCGCGCGGCGCTGATCAGATCCAGCACGCTGGCCAGCACGCCGGGCCGGTCCAGATGGCGCACCACCAGGACACACGTCGCCGGCGTCGCCTTGGCGATGTTCACCACGTTCGGCACCTGTCCGGTTTCCTGAAACGTCCGCACGATGCGGACGGTCTCGGCGGCGATGGCCTCCTGTGCCTGGGTGGTCGAGGCGCCGATGTGATGCGTCCCGTAGACTCCGTCGATCTTCACGATGTCGTCGGCAAACTCTCCGCTGCCGGCCGCCGGCTCGTTGGCGAATACGTCCAGGCCGGCGCGCACGCCATTGCTGCGGACCGCCCATCCCAGCGCCACCTGGTCCACCACCTCGGCGCGGGACGTGTTGATGAAGTAAGCGCCGGGCCGCATGGCTTCAAAAAATGACGCATCGATCAGGCCGCGGGTCTGCGGCGTGGCGGCCACGTGCACGCTCACGATGTCCGCCGAGCGGGCCACTTCGATGGGGGTCGCCTTGTACTCAATGCCTGATTCCCTGGCTATTTCAGGCGTCAGGCTGCGGCTCCAGGCTACTACCGGCATGCCGAATCCCTTGGCCCGGGGGATCATCTCGCGCCCGATCTTGCCTACGCCAATCAGGCCCAACGTGCGTCCCAGCAGTCCGCGGGCCTTGGAGAATTCTGCCTTGTTCCACGCGCCCTGCCGCAGCGCGGTCACATTGTCGGCGATGCGCCGGTCAAGCGCCAGAATCAGGCCGAAGGCCAACTCCGCCACAGCCACGGAATTCTTTCCCGGACAGTTCGAGACGTAAATGCCGCGGTGCGAGGCCGCCGCTACGTCGATGGTGTTGTAGCCGGCGCCGGCGCGTACGATCAGCTTCAAGGCGCCGGCGCTCAGAATCGCTTCGGTCACCTTGGTCGACCGCACCACCAGCACATCGGGCCGCAACCGTGCGATTTCTTTCGCTAAGGCGTCGTCTTTCAGGCCGGGCAGGTAAGATACCTCGCAACCGGCGGCTTTCAGTCCGTCCTGGCCGGACTGTTCGAATTTGTCAGCAATCAAAACGTGCATACGGGGCACCTGGGACGATCATATCAGGAGGTGAGATCAAAACTGACTGTCACCGCACTGTGCTACATTGAGAAATCTCAAGGCCTGTCTTCTAGATGTCCGAACAGATCCTGTTGCAAGGGAAAATCCTGGGTATAGAAGAGTTTCTTCTGTCCCGCCCGGCCGGGCCGGCGCCCGCGCGGTCTAACGGGGAAGAGCTTCTGGCCGGACGTTCCCAGTGGATTACCCTGCTCTGCGAAGTTCTCCCCAGGGCCTTGCTGGCGGAACTCGGGCTGGCCCGCGTCCTGTTAGGTTCGAGCGGCGGCGGCCAGTTCCTGCTGGTGCTGCCCGGTGAAGCGCGCGACGCGGCGGACGAGCTGTTGACCCGCGCCGCGCAGCAGGCGTCCGCGCTGAGCGGCGGGACGATCCAGCTGCTCTGGAGTTTCACCGAGAACCTGGGTGACTGGAGCGTGGTGCGCAAGCGCCTCAACGACGACCTGCAACTGAAGCGGGCTACGCCGCTGTCGGCCGTCGGCCGGGAGGCTTTCGCGCCGCGTAACGCGGCTGTTCCCGCCGATTCCGATGCGTATTTCTCGAAGGAACTGGGACTGAGTGTGCGGGAGGCGAAAACCATCGGCTGGTCGCCGGAGACTCCCGCGCAAGTGCAGCCCGGCGCCGGCAAACACACCTGGAGCGTGACCACCAACCTGTCGCTCGAAGGCATCACCCTGGCGCGGCATGCGGCGCCCAGCGAAGACGGCCGCTCGGTAGCCACCGTAGCCACCCTCGCCAGGCGCGCGCAGGGGCGTTCTCTGTGGGGCGTCCTGCGCGGCGACGTGGACAGCTTCGGCGTCCGGCTGCGCCGCCTGACCAGCATCGAAGAACACGTGCAGCTTTCGGTGTTGTACAAACAGTTCTTCGCCGGTGAGTTGGAAGTGCTATGTTCCATGCCGGAGTTCTGGCGCAAGATCACCATTCTCTATTCGGGCGGCGACGATTTCGCGGTCTTCGGAAGCTGGGACGCGCTGCTGATGCTGGCGCGGGAGATCCAGCGCCTGTTCCACCGCTTCACCGAAGAGAATCTGAAAGACTTTCCCGGACCGGAAGGCAAGACGATCTCCATGGCCGTCGCTTTGGCGCCGGAGATGCACTATCCCCTCAACACGGTCTACGAGGACGCCGGACGCAACCTGGAACTCGCCAAGGCGGCCGACAAGGACTGCATCTACGCCCTGGGCCGGGTGCTCGAATGGAAACAACTGGCCGACGCGACGGATCTGAAAGATATCGTGGTCAAGCTGGCGGGCGATTACCGCCTGTCGCGGCAGTTTCTGATGGAACTCCGCGGATTCTATCAGAAGCAAGCTTATGGAAATGGGGCCGAGGCCGACAGCCCGGCCCGGGCGTGGCGCTTCCAGCGGCGCCTGACTAGAATCTTAAGCGGCACGCGCGACCGCGAATTTCAGAAGTTGCGGACGCATCTGGTCAACGAGATCGTGGGACGGAAATCCGCCGAAGTACGATTGCGGCCGGCGGGACTGGTGGCCCTGGAGTGGGCCCGATTGACAACCGAGGTTTAGCGACATGCCACAGGAACAGGAACAACGCAGGGAAGGCCGCCCGCCGCGGGAGGGCGGGCGCGGCGAAGGCGGGCGCGGCGATCGGGGCGACCGGCGTGACGACCGCCGCGGCGACCGCGGCCGTCCCGAGGGTCCGCCGGAGATTGAGCTCGAAAAGCTGATGGCGGACAGCCTCTATCTGGACAACCAGGCGCACGGCATCGTCAGCCGCATGCGCGATATGGACTCCGGCACCAAGAGCCAGTTGCGGCGCCTGTATAGCGCCGTGCGGCGCGCCGTGCGCGCGCCCGACAGCGAACGCCAGCACGAATTTGTGATGCTGCGCGCGCACCTGGCGTATACCATCGCCCGCCACGGCCTGCGCAGCCTCGACCAGTTGGAGAAGCTGCTGCTGCAGGTCACGCGCAAGAACGACGCGCGCGGCTACGAACGTTTTCGGGACCTTTTCGAGGCCATCGTGGCCTACAACGAGTAAATCCACATGAGCGCCCATACGACGCAAACCGAGTTGAAGTTCTTAGGCAAGTTGATTCTGGAAGGCGAGCTGCACTGCGAGACCGGACTGCATGTCGGCGCCGGCAAAGGTTCGCTCGAAATCGGCGGATCGGACAATCCGGTGGTGAAAGACGCCTTCGGCCGGCCCTATGTGCCGGGTAGTTCCCTGCGCGGCAAACTGCGCTCGCTGTTGGAGCAGACTTCGGGCCTGGCCGTGCCCGCCGAGCTGGTGTACCTGTCCAAGCGCAAGGGACAGGAGGTCCGCATCCACCAAAGTGACCGCCCCGACGACGAGATCTGCCTGTTGTTCGGGCGCAATCCGGGCCGCATGGAACGCGTTACCGGCGAATCGCTCGAAAGCTCGCAAGCCACGCCGGCGCGCCTGGCGGTATACGATGCGCCGCTCGAGCCCGAGAGCATCACGGCGCAGATGCGTGAAAACCTGGACGATGAATTGACTGAGGTCAAAAGCGAGAACGCCATCGACCGCATCACTTCGCAGGCCAATCCGCGCACGCTCGAACGAGTGCCGGCCGGCGCGCGCTTCCGCATTCGCCTGGTGATGGATGTGCTTTGCGAGGAGGATGCGCCGCTGTTTTCGCGCGTGCTGGAAGCGCTACGCATGCTGGAAGATGATACGCTCGGCGGCGGCGGATCGCGCGGCAGCGGCCGCGTACGCCTGGCAAACCTGAAGCTCACCTGGCGCGGCAAGAACTACTACGCGTCCGGCGCGGCGCAGAAGGAATTGGGCGCCGCCATGGACGCCGCGGCGCTGCAGAACGCTTTCCAAGAAGCTGCCTTTTCCTTCCTGCAAGAGGCGTAATGCCGGCCGGACTCATCGTCAAACTCCGGCCCACGGGTCCTTGGCGCTCAGGGCCGGATTCGGGCGCGCGCCATCGCGTCGATCCGGTCTACCATAGCGATTCGCTGTACGCCGCGGTGACCGCCGCGCTGGCGACCCTCGGCATGCGCGAGGCATGGCTGGATGCCACGGCGCGCAACCCGGGGGGACCCGCCGTCCGCTTCAGTTCCTGTTTTCCCTTTCAAGGCGAGGTCCTGTTTGTGGCGCCGCCGCGTACCATCTGGCCTCCGGCGACGGCTGCCGTGACGGCGGGCAAGGTGCGCTGGAAGGGCGCGCGATTCGTGCCTCTGACCCTGGTATCCGCGCTGGTCGCCGGTCTGCCGCCGCAGGAAGACCAATGGACCGTGGATGGCATCAGCGAATGCCTGGTGCCGACGGGCCATCCCGGACCGTTCCGTACCAGCGTGCGCTGGAACGCGGCCATCGACCGGCTGAGCGGCAACACGGAAAGGCATTCGACCGCCTGCCTCGAATTCCGGCAGCATGCCGGGTTGTGGGCCGCCGTCTCGTTCGCAGATGAGGCGGCGCAGGCGCAGTGGTCCGGCCCGGTGCGCGGCGCGTTGCGCCTGTTGGCCGATAGCGGATTCGGCGGTGAGCGTTCGCGCGGCTGGGGCCGATGCGGCGAGCCGGAGTTCGTCGAAGGTACCCTGCCGGAGATGATCCTGCCGGAGACGGCCACGCCACGGCCGGCCGACGCCGACCTGCCTCCCGCGGAGACGCCCCCGGTGGAGCCGCCCGCGGATAAGGCCACCGCCCATTGGTTATTGTCGCTGTTCGCGCCTGGCCCGGAGGACGCGGTCGACTGGAAACGCGGCGACTACAGCGTGCTGGCGCGCGGCGGACGCGTGGAGAGCCCCGCTGGATGGGGCGAGCGCAAGAAACAGTTGCAGATGGTGGCGGAAGGCTCCGTCCTGGTGGCCGGCGACACCATCACCGGAACGGCTGCCGACGTGGCGCCCGACGGCTTCGCCCATCCCGTTTTCCGCGCCGGCTTTGCGCTGTCGATCCCTCTGCCCAAGCAGGTGATCGCATGAGATATCGCCTCACGGCCCTGACTCCGCTTCTGGTCGGCGACGGCCGCAAGCTCTCGCCCATCGACTACATGGTCTGGAAGGACCAGGTGAATGTGCTCGATCAGTGGCGCATCTTCCGTCTGCTCGCCAAAGGACCGCGTCTGGACGGCTACTTGTCCCAGTTGAAGCGTGCCGAGAAACTGGACTTTGCTTCCTGGGGCGGTTTCGCGCAGAACTTCGCCGGACGGCGGATACCGTTCGAATCGCCGGCCTATTCGGCCTTCTGGAATCGCGCCAGCGGCGAGAGTCTGCACATCCCGACGTTCGCTACCGGTGCGTCCGGAGCCTATCTCCCCGGGACCGCGATCAAGGGCGCGCTGCGCACCGGAATGGTCTTCGCCAACTGGAAGAGCGGGATGTTGAACGACATCGCCAACCGCATGCAAGGCGAGCGTGTGCCGCGGCGGCTGGCGGACGGTCCCGAGGAACAAGCCTTGGGTAATGCGGGCATAAGCCGCATGCGGCTGGTGAGCGTGGGGGACTCCGCGGTGGTGAGCAATGCCGGGTTCAAAGTCTATCTGCTGCGCGTCTCCACCTTGCAGCCGCGCGGCGGTTCGTATGCGCTGGGCTGGAAACAGAGCCCGCGCGGCGCCGTGGACGGCAACCGCCCCGACGACAGCACGCCCGTCTTCGCCGAGATGGCGCCGCCCGGATCCAGCTTCGAAGGTGACTGGCAGGAGCGGGCGTTTTACTCTCAGCCGGAGATCCGGCGGGCCGTGCGCTGGCAGGAATCGTTCGATCGCGGCCGTATCTTCGACGCGGCTAATGACTACGCCGCGCGGCTGCTGGCGGTGCACAAACAGTACGCCGTGTGGACCGGTCTGAGCCTGCTCAACCAGCAGATCGAGGAGTTGGAAAAGCGGCTGGCCGAGGCGCGCCAGGCGGGTCAATGTATGGTATCGGTCGGTTGGGGCGGCGGCCTGCTCAGCAAAAGCGCCTGGCTCGACACCAACGACGCCGCTTACCGCCAGGTGATGCAGCAGATCTCACTCTACAGCAAAGCCCTCAGCTCGAATCTGCCTTTTCCCAAAACGCGCCGCATCGTGTTCTTGAATAACAAGCCGGCATCGCTGCCGGGTTGGGCGCTGCTGCAGGTTCTGTAACTCGCAAGAAGCGGCTAAAATCCGCCTTCTTTGGCGACGATCTCCTTCATGATCTCCGAAGTGCCGGCGCCGATGGTGTATAGCCGGAGGTCGCGCCAGTAGCGGCTGATGGGGTATTCGGTGGTATAGCCGAAGCCGCCGAAAATCTGCATGCAATCGTAGCTCAGGCGTTGGGCCAGTTCCGAGGCATACAGTTTGGCCATGGTGATCTCGCGTACGGCCTTTTGGCCGCGATTCGTCAGGTCCAGGGCGCGATAAACCAGCCAGCGGGCCGCCTCCACGTTGGTGCGATGTTCGGCGAACTTATGCCGCCATACCTGGTAACTACCCACCGGACTGCCAAACGCACTCCGGTCTCTGCCGTATTGAATGGCCAGATCGAGGCAACGGTCCATGCACGAGACCATCATGATGGAGCTGGCCAGGCGCTCTCCCTGGAAGTTGTGCATGATGTAGTAAAAGCCACGGTTCTTTTCGCCGAGAATATAACGGGCAGGAATGCGGCAGTCATCGAAGAATAGCTCGGCCGTATCCGAACACAGGTTGCCGACTTTCTTCAGCTTCTTGCCGACGGAGAAGCCGGGCGTGGCAGTAGGAAACAGCACCAGTGACACACCGCGATGTCCCGCGTCTCCCGTACGCACCGCCAGCACGATGAAGTCGGCGCGCGAGCCGTTCGTTATCCAAAGCTTCTGGCCGGAGATCACCAGCTCGTCGCCTGCGGGGCGCGCCGTGGTGCGCAGGGCCGCGACGTCGGAGCCGCCGCCTGGCTCGCTGATTCCCAAGGCGCCGATCCATTCGCCGGTCATAGCGGGCCGCAGGAAGACGTGTTTCTGCTCCGGCGTGCCCAGTTCATGAATGATCGGGACGGTGAGCTCGGCCTGCACCATGAGTCCCATGCCGACGCCGGGGCTATCCGCCCAGGCGAACGACTCGAGCGCCGCGGCGCTGGCCCACCAGTCCAGCCCGCTGCCGCCGAGTTCGGCCGGAATGCGAATGCCGAACAGACCCAGGTCGGCGGCCTTGCGGAAGATCTCCCGCGGGAAAATACCCGCCTCGTCCCACTCCTGTGCAAACGGTGCGATCTCTTCCCGGCAGAAACGCTTGACTGTCTGCCGGATCAGATCGTGTTCCGCAGTGAATGGCGGATAAGCCGCGGGAGCCGCTTCGACGAGTGGAGGTGTCATCCGAGTCATTCTACATCACTCTGGCTAACTGAAGGAACACAGTGTAGTTATAGTGATGAGCCGGCGGAACTCGAACGCGTTGCGCTTTTTTCTTGAAGTTGTAACTTGTCTTGTTCGCCGCCGCCGTCGGATCGGTGTTCGCGTGGTGGTCCGCGCCCTGCCGGCCATAATTCGAGCCGCGTGCATCGATCCCGTAGTCATGCTCCGCGCCGGGCGGGATTGGACTTGCCGGAAATTGAACTGGGAGCACTAATGCGCGGCGCCGACACGCTCCGGCGATAGCGTCGTGACTGCCTGGCCCCGTTTCCGCGCCTCCATCGCCAGCAGCGCCAGCAGGACGAGCACGCAGGCGCCCAGTCCCGGCCGCTGATGGAAAATGTACTCCACCGTGCAATGCAGCCAGATCGCGGGTATTCCGATTGCCCACAAGAACCGCACGGCGAACGGAAGCGTCATCCCTGCCAGTACGGCGAGGATCAGCAGGAACGGGACGCCGCCTTCTACTGCCCACTGGGCCCAGTCGTTGTGGGCCTGCGTGACGTACAGGCCGTCATCGAAAAGCGCGTATTGCGGATAGACGTGCGGCCAGTTGCCCAATCCGAAACCCATCCAGGGCCGGTCGCGCACCATCGCCAGCGAGGAAAGCAGGAACTCGCGGCGGCCCCCGTAGGACTCGGGATCGACGAGGCGGCGCCACAGCGGCCGCCATCCAACCACGGCGGAGAAGGAGACGCAGGCCAGGATCAGGACCGCAAATCCGCGCAGCGCAACTCCCGCCGGAATGGCGCCGCGCCGCCACGCCAGAAGCACCACCGCCGCCGCCTCCATCGTCAGAATCAAGGTACCCGCGCGCGATGCGCTGGCCACCACCGAGGCGAAGATTGCGGCGGCCATCAAGCCGTACGCCACGGCCCGCCGCCGGTCGCGCAGGGCGGAATAGAGCGCGATCGGCAGGATCATCTCCATGAACGCCGCGTACTCGTTGTGGTAGACGAACGGTCCCATCACGAAATCGCGGTAGCCGCTCGGAAACAGCCAGAAGATTTTGCCGCCGGACGTGAACATCTGCACCATGGAAAGCAGCGCCAGGCCAAAACCGAAGTACAACGTCCAGCGCAAAAACGCGTGCCGGGCCTCCCACCGCGCGAAGCATTGCAGGGCGAGCAAGAATAACGTCAGGTAAGTGGCCCAGTTGAAGGCCGCGTTCCAGGTCTCCCAGCGATACACGGTGTGATTGGATGCCAGTTGCAGCAGCCCCCAAACCGTCGCGGCCCCCAGCGGAACCAGCCACCCGCTCAGCGCGATCGTACCGGCGCGTCGCAGTTGAAGCATGGCCCAGACGGCGGCCGCCGCGAAGACCGCGAACTGGAAGAGTCCCCAGGCCCAGCGTGCCGGTACCCACAACGTGAGCACCGCGTAGGCCAGCAGCAGCGCCAATCCGCCGGCGGGCTGTTTCATGGAAGCTGCTCCAGTCGCAGACCGCTCAGCAACGCGGAGCCCTCGGTACTCAGGGCGCCGGGATCTTGCCGGTAGGTGAACACCACCCGGGCGAGCCGCGATTCGAGCGGCGCGGCGAACAGAACTTCGTCGTCCTTCCAGACGGGGCTGGACAGCGCGGGCGAACGGGACACCAGACTGGCCCCGCTGCGGGCATCCAAGACTTGCCACGATAATCCGCTGTCCTTGGGGAGATCGGACGTGCGGTACCGGAAAGAGAGCCGATAGTGGCGTCCGGGAACCACCGGCACGTACTGCGACAGAGGCTCGCAGCGCGCGGGTTGGATGCCGGAAAGGGAGAACCACAGGTATCGCGCGGTGGCGCTGCGCCCGCTGTTGATGCCGGTTACCGGCTCGAGGCGCCACCCGAAGCCGCCGCCGGCGGGTTCGGTCTGGAACGAGCCATCCGTGAGCAGGAGGCCGCGGCCTGGGTCGAGAGGCGGGTAGGGCAGGATCCGCCGCGCACAAAGGGCGTTCCAGATTTCCATGGCCGCGGCCGGGTCGCCCCATGCCAGGGCCTGGTCGCTCCAGGCTACCAGCACGGCACGGTCTTCCGCGGTGGACACAGCGGCCAGCCGGCGAGCCACGGGCGTGCTGCCTTCGATCCGGCGCTGTCGCAACAAGAACCACAGGTACGCGTTCAGAACCGGGCGCCGGTCAGGGATAGCTTGTCCGAGAATCAATGCGGCGTCCGGGCGCATGGCCCAACAAAGCGTAAAGACCGGCGTTAGATCGTTGTTCCCCACAAGCAGCGACTCGCGAATCCAGGGCCAGAAGCGGTGCTCGTCGCGCCTGCGAAAATAGAAGTTAGCCAGCGTCCAACGCGGTTCAAAGCGGCGGCTGACCTGAACCGCTGCGAGCAGGTAGCGCTCGGCGGCCGCATAGTCGCCGTGCATCTCCGCATTCATGCCCAGCCGCATCCACACGCCCGCATCGCGCGGATTCAAGATCGACGCGGTGACCAGCGCCGGGCCGGGGTCATCGCCCTCGCGATCCAGCACGTACGCCAACCTGATGCGGAAATCGGCGTTATCCGCCGAGAGATCCACTGCCCGCGCCACCGCCGCCGGATCGCCGCTGCGGGACAGCCAATCCGCCCATGCCAGGCGCAGCGACCAGTAGCCGCCTGCCGCGAACGCCGCCACCAGGCACGCTAGAAATGCAGGGCGGATGGAAGCGTGAGACATTGCATTCAGTACGCGCCGTCGCCGGTAAGTACGGTCCTCACGGTGTTCTTCAGTATGTACAAGTCCAGCCACACGGACCAATTGCGCACGTAATACTGATCGTAGGCGACGCGTTCCGGATAAGTGGTGTTATTCCGGCCGGAAACCTGCCAGAGACCGGTTATGCCGGGCTTCACGCGGCAATAGAGAGGGTAGTTTTCGCCGTATCTTTCAACTTCCAGCGCCACAATGGGACGGGGCCCCACCAGGCTCATTTCGCCCTTGAGCACGTTGAGTAACTGGGGTAACTCGTCCAGGCTCGCCCGCCGGAGCAGTCTTCCGACGCGTGTGACCCGCGGATCGCGCTTGAGTTTGTGTGTCAGGCGCCACTCTTCGGCCAGCGCCCGATTCGCTGCCAGGTGTCTCTGCAGCACTGCATCGGCGTCCCGCACCATGGTCCGGAACTTCCAGGCTTTGAAGGTCCGGCCATCGTACCCGATCCGGGCATGGCCGAAAAACAAGGGACCGCGCGATGTGAGCTTGATCAGGCAGCCGATCATGCAGAATGCCGGCACCAGAAGGGGGCTGCAGGCCGCCACCACGACCAGGTCCAGGACTCGCTTCAGAATGCGTGCCGGGAGATGCAGCAGATTGTTGTGGATCTCCAACCCCAGTATGCCGCCCAGGTCGGTAGCTTCCACCCATAGGCTGGACATTCCCAACAGGTCAGGAATCAGCAGCAGCCGGTCGAAGACATGGCCGTATTCGCGGATCACTTCCAGGAGGTTGGCGCGGGAGAGATCCGGCATGGCCAGGATCCCGTAACGGAAGCCGGCCGATGCGAGAGCCGGCGCCAGAGCCAGGCGGCCCAGCACGGCCACGCCGCAAATGTGCGATTCCGCTGCCGGGTCATCGTCCAGGACTGCGACGGGTTTCAGGCCGAATCCGGGACTTTTCTGCAGAGCCCGGATCACATCTTCACCGGCTTTGCCGGCCCCCAACACGATCACGCTCCGTCCGAACCACTTCCGCGTGCCGCACACCTTTCGGGTGGCCGCGCGCGCGAACGGCAGCATGGTCGATACCAGGAGCCATGTGAGGATCACAATCGTCCGCGGCAGCCAATGCACTCCTCTCTGCATCAAAGCGATGCCTGCCAGAACCAGAAAGGCCAGCGAAGTCGCCAGGATGGAACGCCGGAGTTCTTCCACCGCATTCATGCCCACGACCCGGTACAACCCCGATGCCATGTAGACCGCCAGGACCACAAAAGCGAAAGGCCACAAAGTCAAGACCCGAGCAACGTCTACCGCAGGTTTCACCAGTGACCATATCCGTGTGCTCAGCAGAAAAACCGCGAGCAGCACGCTGAGATCGGTCAAGCCGAGCGCCGTGACAGTCAGGGCCGCGGAATATTGCGGAGAACGAAGGGCGACCACGTGGCGCGCGGCGGCTCGCGAATCGGCCCAGGAGCACGACCCACGCGCCTCGTCGATGGCTGTTACGCTAGTGCTCATAGACGCCAGATCCTGTGTTAGTCGGTCGCCACCCTCGGGTAAGATTCGTAGGTGTGCGCCAGGGACCTGCCGGCGGCGCTCTGCGCAGCCTCTTCCAGCACGGCCTCGAAGCGCCGGCAGATGGCGTGGATGTCGAACGCCGTGGTGGCATAGCGCCGCGCATTTTCCGCGAACATGGCACGCAACCCTGGATCGGAAGCCAGCCGTCGCGCGCTGTTTACCAACTCGCCTTCGTCCTCGGGCCGGACCGTGATTCCAGCTTCCGCATGCACGACTGTCCGGCTGGATAAGTTAGCCCTGGGCGCGGCCAACAGGATGGGCCTTCCGGCGCACAGATAACTGAGGACCTTGGATGGCACCGCAAACGAGCCGGCCTCGTTGTCGATAATGGCCAGCAGAACGTCCGCCGCGCCCAACACGTCGGAGACATCCCGGTAAGGTTGAAAGTCCATCAGGATCAAATTATGCAGCCCGGACCTTACCTGCATATCTTCCAGATACTGTCTTCCCAGACCCTCGGATACGACCACCACGACGGCTTCGGGCACGTCCCGCAATGCCTCGGCCAACCGGTATAACAACTCTGGTTTGTGCTTCAAGCCTAGCGTGCCGGAATACAGAAACACCAGCCTGTCGGCCAGGCCGTTCTTCTGGCTCCACGGATTCAATTTCGCGGCGGCCTTCACATCGTCCAGGGGAGCCCAGTTCTCTATCACGTGACTTCGCGCGGGGCGGAATCCCATCTGCCTGACAGCGGCCATGAAGTCGGGCGTGATGAACACGACGCTGTCGCTCCGCTCGCAAACATGGCGCTCCAACCGGTCGTAGTAATGCGCCAGGGGAGCGCCACATCTGCCGAGTTTCTGCGTCACGACGCTACGCACAGCCCTGCAATATAAATCCTGCATCCAATGCACGAAGGCCGACTCGCCCCGGCGGCATGCCTTGAGCAAATCATGCTGCACGTCGATCGGCGTATTTGCGGAAAGCACCACGTCCGGACGGAAGCTTCTAATCTGCGCGGCCAGCAGGCGCGCGTACCGGCGGTGCAGAAAATGACGCTTGATGAAAGAGTACTTGTCAAAGGGCTGCCCCAGCGAGAGGGGCCTGCACCGGAAAGTCGCCGGATCGTGAACGCTGGGTTCGAGCGGGCCCTTGGGCCCGGGCAGATCGTGCAAGTACCAATGGCAAACCTTGTGCCCGGAAGCCGCCAGTTCCCGGCTGAGTTGCACCTGGAACGGATGGCCGGCAAAATCGTGAACGCCGATTCTCATAACCACTCTTCAGTCGCCGAGCGCCGCCGCCGGCTTCATGACTATCCCGCCGGTTGGCATCCGCTGGCCGCCTCTCATTTGAGCGCTGTCAGTAACTCGTCGTTGTTCTCACTGCGCGCGGCGGATTTCAACCGGCGCTCGCGCACGTACACTGCCGGATTTCCCGCCCACACCTGATACGGCCCTATCTCCCGGGTAACGACGCTACCGGCCGCAATGACGGATCCGGAACCGATTACGACACCCGGACACAGGATGGCCCGCGCGCCGATCCAACTCCCGGATTCGATGCGGATAGGTCTTCGAAACAGCTTCATGTTCGGGGTGGTCCAATCGTGATTGCCGGTGCACAGGTACGCCCCTTGCGAGATGCACACATCCGACTCGATCTCCACCGCCGCCAGGTTATCGATCCACAGGTCTTCGCCCAGCCAGCAGAAGTCGCCGACCGTCAGGTACCACGGGAACTTAACTCTTACTCCCGGCTTGATGTACACGCCGCGGCCGATCTTTGCGCCAAAGAGCCTCAACACCGCGCACTTCAGCCGGGATATCGGAACCAGGTGCGAGCGCAACAGAGGCAGCCCGGTGAAATACCAGAGCGCCTGCACCAGTGCCGAACGGCCCTTCTGGTATTCGCTGTTGTCAGGCCGCGATAAGTCGACTTTCCCGTGCATGGCGCTTCCTTATTGTGCGGGTTCGAGAGCGGGCGTTCGCCGTAGAGTCAGATCCGCCGGAAGCGGCTGGCCTTCCTTTACGGACCGCAGAGTCATTCCCAGCCGCTCCCCGCATTTCTCCCACGTATAACCGGCGACTAACTGCCGGGCATTCTCGCCCATCTCGCGGCGCCGCTCGGTGTCGCGCAGCAGCGCGATGATTCCCCTGGCGAATACCTCCGGATCCGGAGAGAGCGCCAGGCCGGCATTGTGCTTGACCACTTCGGGAGCATAATTGATCGAATCGCTAACGATCGACGGCAAGCGCGCGGCCATAGCCTCAAACAGCGCGTGGCAGAAGTTTTCGGAATGCGATGGCATGATGAACAGGTCAGAGTCGACCAACGCCTCCTGCTTGGCTCGGATGTCGGTGATTGCCCCGGTCAGGACCACTTGGCGGCTCACGCCATGCTGCCGCAGGCGGTCCGTTACCGTTCTTTGAAACGCGGGTGGATCCGGTGGCCCTACCAGCGCCAACTTCACGTCTGGCATGACCCGCACTACCGCAGCAAACGCGGCGACCAGCAGTTCCAGATTCTTGACAGCCGCCAGCCGGCCCAGGTACAGAATCAGGGGGCCCTGATGTCCGCCCAGGAATCGCGCGCGGAACTGCCCGCGCGGCGGCAGTGAGTCGTAGCTCTTGAGACTGATGCCGTGCGGTATGACGAGCGTACGCGTGGTGAGCCGCAGTTCCTCGACTTCGCGGCGCTCGCTCTCCCCGGTGCAGATAACAGCGGCGGCACGCCGCAAAATGCTCCGGCCTACCAGACGGTCGTATATCCACTTTTTTCGTCGTCCGATGCGGCGCATATACGGAGTCAGGACCCCGTGGGGCCAGAGGATGTATGGTTTGCGCCAGATACGGGCCAGCATATACCCGGCGAGAACGGGAAAAGAGTAGACCGAATGCAAAGCAATCACGTCGGCGTTGCGAACCTGCCGGCCCACGCGCCAGAAGATCGCCGGAGAAAAAGCAAACTTACCCCACGAACGAACACTGACGATGCCGAACGAACCGCGAGCCACCTGGTTCCGTGCGGCGGCGGCCACGTCCGGCCTGACCAGTGACTCATATCCCGGTGTCGCCGGCCCGCCGGACACCAGCACGACCCGGACACCGCTGGCGGCCAGACTTAGTCCTATCTTCGGCACACAGCCGATCCCAACGCCACCCTGGCGCGGCCAGGCGCCCTCCACAAAGTTAAAAATCTTCATGATGTTCTCCGCGCCCCGGCGCACGCGGTATTTCGTACGGGGAGGCCGGGCTCTTCCAGGTCACCGGCTTGCCTGGCGACGGTTTGGTAGAGCGAAGCGAACTGGCGGGCCACCTCCGCTGCGGAATACCGGCGTACGTTCTGCAGGCCTTGCCGGACCAGTTCCGCCCGGTACTCGGAACTGGTCAGGAGCCGGGCGATTCCATTGCGTATCGCTCTGACGTCGTGCGGATCGACCTGGCAGGCGGCCGGCCCAGCCACCTCCGACATCGGCGGTATGTTACTCGTGATCACAGGCCGGCCGATCGCGTTCGCTTCCAGGATCGGCAGGCCGAAACCTTCATAAGTGGAAACAAACGACACAATATCCGCTTCCACGTACGCGGCCAGGAGATCCGTTTCTGTCAGGTCCACGCTGTTTCTGTAAGTGATCCGGTATCGCTGCAGGAGGGCTCGCTGGTAGTCCGAGAGCGCGCCCACGACGTGCAACTGACATGGCAGGCCTTCGAGCGCCCGAATCAGCCGTTCCAGATTCTTGTTCGGTTTCGCGCCCACTTGCAGGATCGTCGCCCGCCGCGAGTTGGTTGTCTTCGGGGTAAAAGAAAAACCGGCGGGCAGGCAGTCCGGTATAACAACCGTCTTGTGAGCAGCCCAGGGGAACAGCTCCGCCAGTTCACGCGCCACCTGCGCCGAGATCGCCGTTATGCGCCGGCAGTGCCGGAAAGGAATGGAGAAATACACGGTACGAAACAACGCGGCGCGCAGGCCGGAAAGCCGGTACAAACGATCGAAATCGTGGACCGTTACGATAGTGCGCGAACCGGGGAGAGCCGGTGCGATAAAACTGATGTCGCCGACAACATGGTTGACGGTGGAGCGGTGGCGGGCGGCGTAGGCGATACACAGGATTCGCCGCCAGAAACCTCGGGCATGCACGGGCAGCGTAACCACTCGCGCCTCGACGTCCGGAGGCAGCGCGGCGTGGACGGCTTGAAATACCTTCTCCATGCTGTAGTACCCCGTATGTTTGGCGCGCGAGAACATCGCGACGGACAGCGGCCCGGAGGGCGGAGCCTTCAGCATCGTGCCCGGCCTTCCTCGCGCTCGGCGTGCGTGCCGAGCAGCTTCATCACGAGATAGAGCAGCAAGCCCAATCTGAGAAAGACGACCGAGTTAACCACCGGCTCGGCTTCCAGTGAGTGGACCAACCCGGGGGCGAGCACCGCATAGACCAGAATTCGAAGTCCGTTTCGCGGCCCTGTAACGCACGATAGATACAGCAATCGAAGGACAACGCCGATAAGGAACATGCCCGCTACGACACCGAAGAAACCGAAGTTCTGGAACAGGTCGGAGATCACGTGCATGGACGTAAATCCGCCGGGTGGAACGCCTAGATAGTCGCGCTCGAAATCATCCGTGGGAATATAGATCGGCTTGTCTTTCCAGAGTTGCCGCGGGACGAAGGTCTGTTCGGGGATTGTGAGATAGGACCGTCCCCACCCGAAAGGCCGCCGGTCCGGCGTGTATTTCATCACCAGGGCAAGCGCATCCACGCCGAATTGCCGGTGCATCAGCGCCTCCGCCGCCGATTGCTGCATGTTGTCGGCACTGTCTGATGTGAAGTAATCCCAGGCGTAGGAGACACGGCCTAACAGGTCGTGGAAACTGGTAGGGGCGCCACCCGACTGGCTGATGATGACGAAGCGGTATACGTTGAGCGCGCCGAAGGCCAGGAAAGCGCACGGCACACCAATGAAGAGAGCGTGCCGCAGCCGCAGCCGGCGTCTGAGGTAATGATAGACGATCATGGCCTGGACCAAGGGCTCCAGCAGATACTGCTTTCCGCCCGTGTAGACCAACCGGACGGTCAATAGACTCACGGCTACGGCTGCCACGATCCAGATCGTCACTTTGTTGGGCTTAGGCTGCTTGCGCAGTACGCTGATGCAGATGGCGACCCAACCGCAGTCCAACAGGTATCCCAGAAGCACCGGAATGCCCGGCATAGGGTCGCTATGAAAATTGTGGCCCGTATCTTCGGAAACAGCTCCCACCACAAACGCGCCGTGACGAAATAGATATGCCCATGCGGCAAAGCCGGCGACCAGCACAAACAGGATGCGGACCGCGGGCGCCGTTCGTGGCCAGAACAGTTTTCCGTTCGGCAGTCTGGCTATGATGCGTTTGGCGACCTTCGAATGGTAGCCCGCAGCGAAGGCCAAGTAACCCAGGCTGGCACACCACAGCGCCGCCGGGATGTAGTCGTCGTACGCGAACAGGCCCAGGCGTGGCACCGAAGGCCACCCTAATACGTAAGTAGCCCGCATCGCAAAGTACAGGGCAAAGTAGCCGGCTACCAGATTGATCGGTTCAAACAGATCCTGCCGCCGGCTGACTGCCACCTGCACCACGCGTTCGCAAGTCAGGCCCAGCAACACCGCGATCGGGAGAGCCTGGTAAGCCCGCAGATCGTATATCGCCATCAAAAGCGGCATTAGTACGGAAGAAAGACCCGTAACCAGCAGAAAGTGATGAACCAGGCTGGTCCGCGGCGCTGCGGGTGCTTGGATCCCGGGCAGCCGAAGCGGATAGCTTTGAGTGGACATGAACGCAATTTCCTTCTAAGCGGCCTGGACCTGTCGCAAGGCTTCCTGCATGCGTGGGCGCAGCCCGTACCCGGACTTCACACATCGCTCGTGACCCGCCGCGGCGATGCGGGCGCGTTGGGAGTCGTGACTCAGGTAATATAGAATCTTGTCGCGGCACTCTTCCGGACTCGAGAAGAATTCCGCCTCCCTGCCCTCTTCATAGAACTGCTGATGGGCCTCGGTCCGCTCGGTCAGGAAGAACGCGCCGCAGGCCGGAACTTCGAACGTTCGGATTGTCCAGTCGTCGCGGTTAGAGTGTGACACAAACCCCAACGCGATCTTCGATCCACAAACGACCCGCCGATAGATGGCGCCCTCCGCAGGGGGATGCAACAGGCGGCGGCGTGTCCAATACAATTTCGTTCGGTTCCATCTTTTGCCAAAGATGTGGATGTCAAGGTTGAACCCGCGTGTCAGGCGATCGAGTACGCCGACCCGGTAATCCAGGGACGTGCCCACAAATACGATCTGGAACGAGTTGTCAACCGTCGATTCCGGATAGAAAAGCTCTTCGCAATATCCGTCGGTAAACAACTCGACCCGCCTCGCCCCTCTGGCTGTGTACTCAGCAATGTCTGACGGGCGCTTGACCAGGTGAAGGTCATAGTGAGGGATGGCTTCAAAGAATCGGCCCCAGCCGTATGCGGCATAAGTTCGATCGGCAAACGGGTTGTCGTGCTGGAACGAGACGACCCGCGACTCCGGCAATCGTCGCTTGATTTCGAGGATCGTGTCCGCCGTAATCAGTCGCGGCCATTCCAGCCACACCAGGTCTGGACGCTGCTCCAAGGCCGTGCGCAGCACCTCCGAACTGGACTGGGCGGCCTTGTCCGTCAACGTACGCTCGTAACGCGCGGACCGTAGGACTCTCTTTTGAATCGAGTCCCGGGAGTTCTCGCGATGAGTACGCGTGAGTGAAACTGGAATGACCTGGTGACCCAGGCGCTCCAACGCCCGCATTCGCTGCCATCCGGTTTGAGAAGGTTTGTCGATGATACCCGCGAATAGAATCTTCATATAATTAGTTACTCCGTGCCGCCGCACCGGACGTACGCAGTAGCCTGAAGCTCTCGCCGAGTTGATACAACTGGCCGGGCAGACCGAACAGGAACGACGCGCAAACGAGCAGTCCCACAGCCACCACCGCGAACGATGGCAGGAAGGTCTGCAGAGTCCGTTCCGCCAGTTCCTGTTCAAGCGGTACAAAGATCGCCAGAGCCGCAACACCCGATGCGCAGAGCTTCAGCAGGCTCCAGTAAGATAGCGCCGGCACCACCTCGCGGTTCTCCCGGTGGATCCAGGCCATTTGAATGATCTCCACCGTGGCCCACGCGGCCGCGATTCCGACACCGCCCGCCAGCCGCGCCGCGGGCACGGAGGCGACAGCAAATACCGCGTAGGTAAACAGACACAGCATGGCGGACCGAATGTGGCGATTGGTGGCATACTGCAGGTCCAGCCGCGTATCTTTGCCCACTACCACGATGGTGCAGAGCATCATGGCGGCGTACAACGGCGCGGAAAACAGATCCGTGCGCCGCGTCCAGAGAGCCAGGATCCGCGGTGCCGCCACGAAGGCCAGCGCGGACGCCACAATGCCGGCGGTGAATGAGAAGCGCTCACACACCATGTACATGCGCCGCAAGCGCGACCATTCGTGCAGTCCCGCCAGCCGCGTAATCTCAGGACGGATGGCGTACCGGAAAGTCGCGATCCCCTGACGGACCATGCCGTACATCCCACGACAGATCGAAAAGGCCACAACCGCGGGCTTACCGGCCACCTGGTTCAACACCAGGATAGGCGCCTGAAACAGGAGAAACTGGTTCAACGTGAAAGATCCGAACCACAGGCTCGGCTTCAGCACCTGCTTTGCCGTGTCCCGATCCCAGTACCGCACCGTGGGGAAGACCCGCGCATCGATGCGCCTCAGATCCGCCAGGCTTACGATCGTCATCACCACAAACGAGCTCAGTTGCGCTAATGGCAGCCACCATAACGGCACACGCCTTAAAACCAGCGCAAAAGTGCCGCCGAAGTACAAGAACCGCTGAATCTGTCCCCAGTTCTCCGCGCGGTGCGGATAGCCGATCGCCCGCAGGACTCCATTCAATTGACCCCATAGAATCCCTACCAGCACCTGCATGACCAGGCAGATCGCAATGCTCGATGCAGCCCTTCGTGACATCGAGAGTCCCAGAGCTTTATTCAACGGAACCAGCCAGATCAGCCCCGAGGCCACCAGGAAACCGGTCAACACCACAGCGATAGAGATGCGCAGACCGACCGATTGCAGTTGCCGCAGTCTGGATAGGTTACCGGCGAAGTACTCCAGCGATAACTGGTTCGTGATGAAGGCCTGCATGCCCAGGTCGAGAGATAACAGCCATGCCGCGCCCGCCGATAACGCCAGCCACTCGCCGTATACGGTGACCCCGTACGACTTTAGGTACGCCGGCGGCAGCAGCACCTGGCTCAATACCAAGGCGACCTGCCCGCCGCCCACCGCGGACGCGGTCTTAGATACGCGCCGCACCGTAGATATCAACGCCGCAGACATTTCAGTGATTTGTGGCAGACGCCGCTTAACTGGCCGCTTTATAATACTTGTAATAGCGGCCGTAATAGCCGTAATAATGGTAAGTGTCGCTAATGTCCTTGGTAGCTTCGTTCAGGACCAGGCCTATGACGTTCGCCCGCACCCGCTGCAAGGTACTAACTACCGATGCGACCGCCTTACGGTTGGTGTGTCCCGCCTTGGCTACGATCACCACTCCGTCCACCGCCGCCGCCATTTGCAGCGGTTCGGAGAAACCGAGCAAAGGTGGCGCATCGACGATCACCAGGCTGTAGATGCCGGCGGCCTCCTCCAGAATGCGGGGCAGGGCTGCGCCAATCAGGTCCGCGGCACGGCGGCTGGTGTGGCCGCAAGGCAGCACGTCCAGTTCCGGCAGATCCTCGATCTTGACCAGCTTCTCTTTCCACTGCATGCCATTCTGCAGAGCCGCGGCCAGACCGGATTGCACCTCGATATTGAACTTGGCGGACACGCTGGGACGGCGCAGGTCGCCGTCGATGAGCAGGGTCTTGTGCTTCTGTTGCGCGTGGGCCAGCGCCAAATGGACGGCTATGGTGGTCTTGCCTTCGGAAGGCGAAGCACTGGTGACCATCAGCGAACTGAGGCGGCGGTCGAACGAGCCGAGCAGAATGGAATTGCGCAGAGTGCGCACAGCTTCCTCGAAGCCCGTCACGTTGTAGGTGCCCTTTTCTTCCGGCGGCTTGGCCTTCTTCGTCAAAGCCGTCACCCCGGGGTCGGCCGGCTGCGCCACCACCAGGTGGCGGCGCCAGGGCTTCACCAGCGGCAGACTGCCCAGCACATCGGTCTGTAACAACGTCGCGACCCGCTCCGGATCGCGAATGGAACTGTCCAGCACGTCGCTCAAAACAGCCACACCTACCGCCAGCAGCGTCGAAAACAGGGCCGCCAGCACCAGGTTCAAGGGCAGGTTGGGGAATACCGGGCGCACCGCCGGCCTGGCTGAGTCGGCGATCCGGATCGAGTTATTCTGGAATCCGGCGTTGATCCCGGCTTCCTTGATCTTGCGTACCAACTCCTCGTAAAGACTCTTGTCGGCCTCGGCTTCGCGCTTCAGGGAATTGTATTCAAACGATCGCGCATTCAGCCGGTCGAACTCCGCCTTGGTCTCACTTACCGTCTTCTGTAACATCGCTTCACGATTTACAGCTTCGCGGTACTCTACCTCAACCCGCTGCGCCGCGTTCTCGCGCGCGGCGCGCAGTTGCCGGCTGATTTCCTGCACCTGGGCGGCCGCTTTCTTGTATTCCGGATGATTCGGTCCGTAGTGCGCCTTGGTTTCCACGAACTTCTGTTGCGCTTCGTCCAGTTTCTCGGCGAGCATCTTCAAGGCCTCGCCTTGCGTGGATACCTGGGCCGCTTCCAAGGTACCCCCGCGCACGGACTTCCACGCCGCTTCTTTCCTGACCCGCTCGGCCTGGGCATTCGTGTACTCGGTGTTGAGCTGCAGCAGCCGGGCGGATAAAATGCTGGTCTTTTCCTCGGGATTGATCACGTTCAGCTCGCGCTCGAATTGCGCCAGCGCCGACGAAGACCGCTCCATCTTGGACTTCAGCTCTTCGAGCTGGCGTTCCATGAAGGAAGACAGCGAGGCCGCCGATCGGAACCGGATATTGTAGGTGTGCTCCACGTAAGAGTGGGCTACGGCATTGGCCACGTCGGCGGCCAGGCGCGGATCCGGCGACCGGAAGCTGATCAACAACAGGTACGTGTTCGGCGGACGTGTCACTTTGAGCTTTCTGAGCAGAACCGGCGCGTCGCTCTCGCTGGCCGCGGCTCTCTGCGGGGCCACACTGGCACTCTCTCTATCCAGGTCCAACAGATGAAACCGCTCCACTACGGGGCGCAACACCGAATCGGATTGGATCAGTTTCATCTGGGTCGCCAGGAACTGGTCCGAATCGTTGAGCGGCGCGCGCAGAGCATCCTGGCCGATGATGCTGGTGGGCATCTGCCGGTCGACGTCGATAGTCGCGGTGGACTCGTAAATCGGCGTCAGACGCGTCGAGATAATCAGCGTGGCTATGACGCACGCGCAGACAAACGAGAGAATTCTCCAGCGATGGCGCTTCAGGATCCAAAGATAGTGCGCCAGCGGCACCGCGGTCTGATCGGACTCGATATCGTACCCGTATGATGCAGCGCGATATGTTTCGGCAGGAACGGGCGCCGTAGGGGCGGGCTTTTCTACTGCAACCGGTAATTGCGGGTTCATGTCTGACATGCTTCGATCCTTCTATCTCACGACGCCGTATATGGCGGCTGTGCTGGCCCCGGAAGCGAACAACAGGAACTTCTCCAGGGCCGTAATTGCCGTCCGCCGCCCGCTGTTGTCCGGGACGTACAAAATGTCGTTGGCGTAGAGCGGCGCGTCCGGCGCCTTGCGCTGCATAATCTTATTCAGTTCGATGGGGATCTCGCTCTTTTTGCCGTTCGGTCCCGCTTCGCGCCGGTAGATATAGGCCTGCTTGGAGGCATAAGCATCCAGTCCTTCGGCCAGGGCCAGGACTTTCAAAACGCTGGTCTGGGCAGCCTCCTGAACCGGAAATGCCCCGGGCTTCTTTACGTTGCCGACCACATAGACCTTGCCGGACTCCGGAATGCGTATCTCCTCCCCGCCGTTAAGCGTGATGTTGAGTTCCGGGTCCGCGGCTTCAAATAATCCGCGCACTGAAATCCTCTGGACCAGAGCGGCTTTGGCGCCCTCGTCTTCGGCGCGGCTGACCAGGATCTCCGGCCCCGCTTCCGGACTGAGGCCTCCCGCTCTCGTGATCGCATCCAGCAGCGTGACCTTCCCGATCGCCTGAAACCGTATCGGTTGCTTCACCGCTCCCGCCACCGAGATGGGACGGGATTCGTACTCGGCTACCGTTACGGTCACGTACGGATCGACGATCAGTTGCTCGGCCTTCAACGCCTTCGCTATTGCCGTCTCCAGTTCCGCCGGCATCAGCCCCGCGGCCTTGATCCGTTCCGAGAGCATCGGCATGCGTATGAATCCATCCTCGTCAACGCGTATGGTGCGCGTCAGTTCCGGAGCGTCATAAACAGCTATGGCCACCAGATCGCTGGGGCCGATCCGTTGCGCCGGCAGATTGGCCGTCTGGTCCAGCACCGGCGTGGTCCTCAGGGGGGCCGTTTGGCCGAAGGCGGAAGCGGCCGTGACCAGCACCAGTACCGGCAGATGCCGCTTAAAATTGCGGAACAAAACCTTCATAATTTCTCTCCTCGAGTTTGAGTAGAACCTTCGTTAGCGCGGCCTGCAGTTTGGCGATCTCCTGGCGTATCTGGTCGAGCCCGGCCGGAATCATCTCTCTTTGGTCCGGGTCCAGCGCGCTCAGGATCTCGGTCCGTGTGAACTCAGACACGTTGCGGGCGCCGCTGCGGTCACAAGCCAGTTTCAGATTCTGAAACTCGTCTTGCGTGAGTCGAAAGACAACGATTCGATTGCGCGGGTTGGCTCTCATCGGACTTTGTTCGCCGCCGCGGTGCTAATCGCGTCGCGTTCGACTTCGACGGAAACAGACCGCCGGAGGATCTCCACGTTGACCACTACTCGCCTTACGTCTCTCTCGCGATGCAGGATTCCTTCCAGCCCGGCCAGCGGTCCGCTCACAATGCGCACCCGTTCGCCCGCCATGACATAGGGTCCGTCGGTCGCCGGCAGCCCGGAATTTACGATGTTCCGTACCGCCTCGATCTCCTCGTCGGGCACCGTTGCCGGACCGTTTCCGAAGCTTACGAAAGCCGACACGCCCGGCGTGCGCAATACTGCCAGGCGGCTGTCAAATCCGCATTGGCAAAACACGTACCCTGGAAAGATCGGGACGTCCATCGTCTTCATGCGATCCGACCATCGGCGCATCAGCCGGACCGCAGGCAGAAACGTCTCGATCTCCAGCCGTCGCAGAGTCTCGGCAACGGCCTTTTCACGCTGTTGCTTTACCACCAGCGCAAACCATCGCTTGACAGGACGGTTCTCATCCGTAACACACAGATCGGGCATAGCTACCGCTATTCAAATCCCATTAACAGCTTCAAATTTGTGTTACTGCGCCTGATAGTTTGGAAAAGCCCCTCAAATGCCTTCTGGGTTTTTCCAGGTTTGTTAGCAAAATTAGCATACGCCGAGTGTACACAGCAAGATACTACGAAAGATAACATCGGCTTAAGGCCATAAGAGCCAGAATAATACTTATCTCTCCTTGTTTCAGTTGGTTGAAGAGATCTCCCGGGCCCATCGAGACGGCTGCACCAAGTCACTAACTTCTCACAAACGGCCGAGTAGCAATGCAAGTTAGCTAACTATTGACTGATGAAATATGCGCGAAATGTGCGAATTTATGTTGGATTTTGCCGCGGCCAATCTACCAACGATCGCCACAGTTAAGGCGTCGCTGGGAGGCGCTGGGAGGCGCCTCGGGAACACTATCGTTGGTTAGTACGAAGACAATATCGTCACTCATTTACCTAACCGGCAGCGAAACGTGAATACGCTTTCAAATCATCAGGATACAGCCGCGTTTCTTGCCGGCCGAAACGGAATGCAGATCTGCCGGTCTATTGACGGCGCTGAAGCAGGTGCGGATACTGGTGCGTATCATGATCATGAACACGACGCTTCGCGGATCCTTGAGTCTGGCACTATCGTTGGCGCTGTTGCCGGCCTTTGGCGCTACGCCCGCTATCGGGTTGATTGTCGCTGACGGTAGTTTTCAAATAGATCACTCGCTAATTTGGGATAACGGCACGGTATTTGCCGGGAATTTAATAGAAACCGGCCAAGCATCCACGCAATTGCAGCTTCAAAACGGAGCTCATGCGCGTTTGGCTTCTAACTCGCGCGCGCGCGTCTTTGACACGCACCTGGTCCTGGAAGACGGTATCGGTCAGATCGAAACGGCCAATTATCGGATCGAAGCGGCCGGTCTGGAGATCTCGCCCGAGGCAAAGGACGGCATTGCCCGGGTAAAGGTGTCCGGTTCCCAGCGAATCGTTGTGGCTGCATATCAGGGGGAAGTCCGGGTTGCTACCCGCAATAACGTCTTAGTAGCCAAACTCGAGCCGGGAAAAGAACTGACGTTCGAGTCACAGGCCGCCGGTCCGTCAGTGATCAAAGTATCCGGTTGTCTGACGCGGACAAATGGGAAACTGATTCTGGTCGACAAAACCACGGGAGTCAAAATCGAACTGCGGGGATCGGGCCTGGAGAAGGAAGTAGGAAACCAGGTCGAGGTCGGCGGCACCGCCGACGCCACGGCGCCCTCCGCGCCCGGCACTTCCCAGATTGTGTACGTGAACAATCTCAAGCGGATCGCCAAAGGCGGTTGTTCCGGCAATGCGCCAGCCGCCGCAGCGGCCGCCGCCGGCGGCCTTTCCGGAGCGGCCATCGGGGCGATCGTGGGCGGTGTTGCGGTTACGGGCAGCCTGGTGGGCCTGGCTGTGGTGCACGCCCTGCCGGGTCAGTCGCAAAGCCAGCCGGCGACCAGCCGTTAGCGGTTCACGGTGACAGACCGGGCGGGCGAAAGCTCCAGCCCCCAAACTGTGGATTCGAACCTCAGGGCGAGCGGCTTAGCGATTTCGAGAGGGCCGAACGCACAATGGCATTCGGACGTCTGCGCATGAAGCCGCTACTGCTCGAACCCTGGAAACTATTCGTTTGTCCGCCGATCGTTCCAGTGACCGCGACCCGGCAATTGCACCGGCGCCAGGCACGGCCTCTCGAAGCCTGGGGGCAGCCTGCCCGGTGACGTCGCACAGCGCCAGTATGGCCGCCGCTGCCGCCGGTGATTTTTCGAAGCCTGCGTGGTGACGGCACGCCGGACGTCTCCATCTGAGACGATTGGCACCTCGCCTCTGCAGCATGTTCGCCGAAAAGGACTGACAATACTGACAGAAGTCTCCTAAGGCAGTGCTTTTGTCAGCATTGTCAGCGGTTTCCTACACTTCCTGAAACCGGGGCAATACGGACAGCTCACCTGCGAATTCCTGAACCAGAGTCAACGCAATCAGGGTTTTTTGGCCCCCGGCGCGCGATAGGCGATCTTCTTACTGAGCGCCTGGTCGGTCTCCTCGACCGTCAACAGCGGCACGGTTTTGGTACGCACCAAGCCGCTGGCCGAGGTCGTCAGGGACAGGGCTGCCGCGCTGACGTTGTCGGTGGGCACTCGCACATAACATACACATCGGCGGCGCCGAAGGCGAAGTAGATGCTTTCCAACTTGCCGCCCAGGCCTGCGAGCGCGGCCTCTATGGCGGCCTTGCGTCCAGACGCCTTGTCCTTGGCCAACCCGCGCAGTCCTTCGGCCGTGTACGACGCCTCTATCAGATACTTGGCCATGAGTTACACCTGCTGCGGAATCATATCATATACCCGGATGGATACCGACAAAAACTAGTGACAATCCCTTTGGTCTCATTCCCGGTCTGGTGTGCCGTTAGTTGGCCGCGATCCGGTAAGGTTTTATGAAAACCATGAAACAGTGCCCCACCTGCCGGACCGATGTTTCGGAGGCATCCGTCTGTCTTCATTGTGGTGCGAGATGCACCGCGGACCCGGGACCGGGTAGGCGGGGGCGTGTGCTGCAAAATTCAACAAAAGAATGTTTGGCGGCTATGGAAAAGTGTTCAAGGTCAGATTGGAGGAGACTTTCAGAGGTGACATCACGGCATCCCGGCTCAACAGGGGCCGGTTCGGGATATACTGAGTTGCAAGGGACAACCCAAAATGGATATCCCGGTTTCGACCTTGAACACCCCTTGACAACATACATAGATAGGCGTACACTTATCCGGTCAGTACGGTGCATTAGTTTCGGATCGTGAACTCTCGTGCGCCCGCATTGATTTGCGTAGCGGAAGAGCCACTCTCAGGTTGAGCTTGGCCTAGGTAATTCGCCAACCCGTCCTGATTTTGGTTACTACCCCTTGAGATCACGGATCGGTGGCCCTCGACTTTTGTGTTCCAGCTCACTGCGCGCAGGGCACTGTCTAAGGCAAAGACGATCCCGGGCGCGATCAGCGATCCTGAAGAGCAGAGCCAATCAAAAGGAGGTATCCAATGAAACACAGGACAGCATGGCTTCACCATGCATTCGTGTTCGTATCCGTGGTGTTTCTCCTGGCAGCATCGCCATTGGAAGCACAGCTTCGCAGCGGAGATTGCAGCCACCTTGTCGTTAATCGGTCGTTCAGCCAGCAATTCCAAGGGTTCTTCAATATGGGAATACTTGTTCCCACCGCCGGTGCTGGATTCATTACCTTCCTTCCTGGGGGCAAGATGAAAGGCTCAGTGACACTCGCCATCGGTGAGCTAGGTGTTATCCCGGACATCACATTTGACAGTAACGCCAGCCAGTACTCGCTCTCCTGGGACCAGACCAAAACGCCAGCTGTGTGCTCCGGAACCATAACGCTTATCGCGGCTGGAGAGCCTCCCTTCGACTTCCAGTTGGTGGTGACCGAAGGTGGGCAACAGGTCGAAATGATTCACACCGATGCAGGTCTCACCGTAACTGTTACTGGGCTTCCCGTACCCACGCGGGGTTGCTCCAACCGAGCCGTCGGCGCGACCTACTCCTATACGATGACGGGCTGGGGACTGGCAACACCTGACCTTTCCTTTCCACCTGAACAAATGCTATCTGGTTATTATCCCTTCGCCTTCAGTGGTGCCATGGAACTGGACGCTTCCGGCGGTACTGTCTGGTGGGATACGGCCAGTTTGAACGGGACAATTATGACGCGCTCTGGCACAGGCTCGTATGCAGTAAAGCCAGACTGCACCGGAACACTGGTGCTGCCGACGGCCAGCCCAACCGGCCAAGCTATCAATGCCGAACTTTTTGTGGGCAAAGATGGGGTCCTATACATAGTCGATTTGGACACGGACGCCATCTCGGGAATCCCATTATACGTCCTTAGTGGAACGTTGCACACCACTCGCATGCCGTAGTACGGAATGGCATGCCAGAGTACGCTTGTGGTGCCATGACCTAAATCAACGGCTGGGCCGGCCCGGAAGACCATGCACTGGCGCAAATCACAACCGGGACCGGCGGCCAATTTGAGGCGCTCTATCCCGACTGCCCCGCGCGATGTATTCGAGGAGCCGTTGTAAGCGTGGACCGTAATGACGTGACGCAGCTACAATCGAGGCTGCATTGGTAGAAAGTTTAGCGCGGTACGGGCTTACGCCCCACCGTTTCTAATTTCCCCTTTCAGTAGGGTCGAGGACTGACGCCAATTGCCCCGAAGGTCCGGCCTATCCATTGCTCCCCGTTTCCTCTGGGAGCGCCTCACTAGCCGAACCGTGAGCCGGTTTTCATCCCCCGCCACAGCAAACCCAGCGTGCGGATTTCCCGCACTGGGCTTTCCTGTTTGCTTCATCTCAACATTTATGTGACCTATCATGCTGGATTGGCTTTCAGCGCCACCTCCGGTCGCCGAACCCGGTAATCCTTGAACAGTAGGGAATCCGGGCGAACGTGAACGCGCTTCCGGGATGATGCCGAACGGTATTCCGGGATGAACCCGAACAGTGTTCCGGGATGAACCCGAACAGTGTTCCGGGATGAAGGTGAACACCGATTCCGCGATAAAGCCGAACAGTTTTAGGCAGACCCCGGAACCGCGTTCGGCTTCACCGGAATAACATCCACAGGCGAACGGCGCTGGACATCACAATGGCAAGAAGCCTCGCCCGAAAGGGAGGATCAGCTTGCCAGCCAGGAGATTGTCCGTGCGCAAGATCAAAGAAGTGCTTCGATTGAAGTTTGACCTGGGCCTCGGGCTACGGCAGATCGCTCGCAGTTGCTCTATTGGTCTCGGAACCGTACACGAGTATTCACGTTGGTGTGACCAGCCAGGTGTTGGGCCTTGGATATGTCCGCACCCCCATCCAGCAGACCTTCGATCCCGTGCCCAGGTCCAAGTGGCTGGTGGTTGAAGCTTTTGAGGATGGCAAATGGGTGCCTGTGCCTGCAGCCCCACGGAGATTTGACAATGGTAACTGAAACAGTTTAGGATAGCTCAATGAGGCAAACTGAAATTCAGCAATTCACATCGTGGTTGGGCAAACGCTCGTACAAAGCCCGACTGGAACGGTTCGGGCTGGAACGGCTCCAGCAGATCGCCCGCGAGAACGGCAAGAAGGGCGGGCGTCCGAAGGGTACCTGCAAGAAGCAAAAAGGCGGCTAGCGATGGCAGTCTACAAGCGTGGCGGGACTTGGTGGTACGAATTCATCTTCGCGGGCAAGCGGGTCCGGGAGTCCGCCAAAACCAGCCGGAAGACCATCGCGCTGGAGGCCCAGCGTCAGCGACGCTTGGAACTGGAAAGGGCACTATCGGGGCTACCCGTGAAAGATCGGGACGATCGAATCCGATCTGTCGCCGATTTCCTCAAGCCCTATGTCGAGACTTATGGCATCAACCACCGGTCCAGCGCTCTGGCTTACGTTACGTCGTGCAGCAAGAATCTGGAGCGGCTACTCGGTCTGGTCCTGTTACCGGACCTCTCAGAAGACAGAATTCGCAATTACATGGCAACTCGACAGCGCGAAGGCGCATCGGGACGCACAATTAACGCGGAATTGGGCGAGTTGAGCCGAGCCATTGGGCACCCGTGGTCCCTGTTGTGGCCAAAGGTCCGGAAGTTGGAGGAGCGAAAAGATGTGGGGCAGGCCCTGTCACCTGAGCAGGAACGGCGTCTCCTGGCATCCGCCGATCAAAACAGGTCACCCAACGTGCGGACCATGGTGCGGGTTTCACTGTTGACCGGATTTCGCGCCGGGGAGTTGGCCCGCTTGACTTGGGGCCGGGTGGATCTGGCCTCTCGGGTCGTGAGCGTCGGGAATGCCATTGGGATTCTAAAACGGAGGCCGGACGGGGCCGTCAAGTGCCGATGAATGAGGATCTGTACCAGGTGCTCTGTTCACACGCCCAGTGGTTCGATGGCCGGTTCGGTGCCACTCAGCCGGACTATTTCGTTTTTCCGTATGGGTCTCCGCTTCCTAACGATCCGACGCGCCAGAGTGTCGAGTTGAAGACCGCCTGGGACTCCATCCGTAAGGCTGCTGACGTCAATTGCCGTTGGCACGATCTCCGGCATACAGTCTGCACCAAGATGGCAGAGGCCGGTGTGCCAGAGTCGACTATGCTGGCGATCATGGGCCACATGAGCCGGGCCATGTTGGAGCGCTACAGCCATATCAGAATGGTTGCCAAGCGCGAGGCAGTCGAGTCGCTCCGGCTCGGACCGAAGACGGCTCCGAGTTCAGAGGGAGTCCCCACAAAAGTCCCCACAAGCGAGTTGCCCAACAAGGTTCAATAGGCTGTAAGTTATTGATTTTATTGGTGAGCCGGGCGGGACTCGAACCCGCGACCCTTTGCTTAAAAGGCAAATGCTCTACCGCCTGAGCTACCGGCCCTCGCACACTTGATCCTCTCAGCTTAACACGCCCGTGACCGTGGACTCCGGCCGTGCACGATGCCAAAATGTGGTCATGCCAGATCCGGTCATCTTAATCGCCAACGGCGATCTGCGCCTGGCCGCCAACCAGAAGTGCTGGCCGGCCCAGGCCCGCGCCGAGGAAGCCGTCATGAGCGCCATCCGGCGCTTGGGCCACGCCGTCGAACGCGGCCACCCCTGCGACCCAGCCAAAGGCCACGGTTTCATCGACAGCCAGAAACGCGGCATGGAGGTCTTCCGCACCATCCCGCCCGGCGCGCCGCTGGTGGTCGTCGAGGCAGTGTGGCAGTACAGCCATCACGTCCTGCACGGGCTCTTTACCCATCGCGGTCCCATTCTTACCGTCGCCAACTGGAGCGGCGAATGGCCCGGACTGGTGGGCCTGCTGAATCTGAATGCATCTCTCACCAAGGCCGGCGTGGCCTACAGTTCGCTCTGGAGCGTCGATTTTACGGACGATTTCTTCCTCTCGGGACTGCGCCGCTGGCTCGCCGGCGAGCCCGTCCATCACGACACCAGCCACGTACGGCCGCTGGCCGGCTGCAAACTCCCGCCCCATGCCGAGGAAACCGCCGCGCGCCTGGCCGCCGAGCTGCGCCGCCACAAGGCGATTCTGGGCGTCTTCGACGAAGGCTGCATGGGCATGTACAACGCCATCATCCCGGACGAGCTGCTACACCCGACCGGGGTGTTCAAGGAGCGTCTCAGCCAGTCCGCGCTGTATGCGGAAATGCTGGCGACTTCCGACGCGGAGGCGCATGAAGTGCGCGCCTGGCTGGACCGCAAAGGCGTGCAGTTCCGCACCGGGGTGGACCCGGAGACCGACCTGACCGACGCCCAAATCGCCGGCCAGTGCAAGATGTACATCGCGGCCCTTCGCATCGCCGATGACTTCGGCTGCGACGCCATCGGAATCCAGTATCAGCAGGGGTTGAAAGACCTGGCGCCCGCATCCGACTTGGCCGAGGGCCTGTTGAACAACGTGGACCGTCCGCCAGTTCGGGCGCGGGGCAACGGCCGCGCTCTTTACGAGCACGACGCCCTGCCGCACTTCAACGAAGTGGACGAGTGCGCCGGCCTGGACGCGCTGGTAACCAATCGCGTGTGGAAGGCCCTGGGATACGCGCCGGAGACCACGTTGCACGACGTGCGTTACGGCGAGGCCTACCCGGCCGAGGGCGCCGGGGAATTCGTGTGGGTGCTGGAGATCTCCGGCGCCGCGCCGCCCGCGCACTTCATCGGCGGCTATGCCGGCGCGGTGAGCGAACGCCAGCCGCCCATGTACTTCCGCCTGGGCGGCGGCAGTCTCAAAGGCGTCAGCAAGCCCGGCGAGATCGTCTGGAGCCGCGTGTTCATGGACCGCGGATCGCTCAAGGCCGACCTCGGCCGCGCCAAAGTCGTGGAGTTGCCGCGCGCGGAAACCGAGCGCCGCTGGCGCATCACCACGCCGCAGTGGCCCATCATGCACGCCGTCACCTATGGCGTCACGCGGGACCAGATGATGGCGCGGCACAAGTCGAATCACGTGCAGGTGGCGTACGCTCCGGACGCCATGGCCGCCAACCTGGCGCTCGCCACCAAGGCCGCCATGTTCCGCGAGATGGGCCTGGACGTCGCGGTGTGCGGCGATCAACACGGGCTATAAGCCGCGCACGTTATAATCGATGAAACGCCTGCGGATGTGGCGAAATTGGCAGACGCGCTGGACTTAGGATCCAGTTCCCGCGAGGGAGTGAGAGTTCAAGTCTCTCCATCCGCACCAGGCCCGCCTCAATCGCCGCGGCGGCCCAGCACCTCTTCGTAATACCGTTCGTAGAGCGGGATGATCTTGTCCGTACAGAATCGCTGCGTCGCCGTGCGCCGCGCGGCGCGGGACATCTCGTCGTGGAGGTCTTCGTCCGTCAGCAGGGCCGCCACGCGCGCGGCGTGCGCGGCGATGTCGCCGACCTCCTCCAGGTAGCCGTCCACGCCGTCGTTGATCAGCTCGGGGACGCCGCCCACCCGCGTCGCCACCGGCGGCACGCCGCAGGCCATCGCCTCCAGGGCCGCCAGCCCGAAAGACTCCAGGTCGCTCGGCATCAGCAGCACGTGCGCCAGCGGAATGATGCGCTCCACGTGGTTCTGCTTGCCCAGAAACGACACGTGCCGCTCCACGCCCAGTTCCCGCGCCAGGTGTTCTGCCGGACCGCGCTCCGGACCGTCGCCCACCATCAACAGGTGCGCCGGCGCGCGCGTCACCACCTCCGCCAGAATGCGGATGCAATCCTGCACGCGCTTCACCGGCCGGAAGTTAGACACGTGCAGCAGCAGCTTGGCATCCTCCGGCGCGTAGCATTTGGCCAGGGCCTTCTCCCGATCCGGCCTGTACACGTCGCAGTTGACGAAGTTCTTGATCACCCGGATTTCGTTGCGTACGCCGAAAACGTCCACCGTCCGCGCGCGCAGATACTCGCTGATCGACGTGATGCCGTCCGACTTTTCGATGGAGAACTTGGTGATCGGGAAATACGAACGGTCCGTGCCCACCAGGGTGATGTCCGTACCGTGCAGAGTGGTGATGAACGGCAGGCGGCGCTGCGGCGCCAGCATATCCTTGGCCAGCATGGCGGAGATGGAATGCGGGATGGCGTAATGCACGTGCATCAGATCCAGGTCGTAAGATTCGGCGACTTCGGCCATGCGCGACGCCAGCGCCAGGCAATAAGGCGGATATTGAAACAGCGGATAAGTCGAGACTTCCACCTCGTGGTAATGAATGCGGGGAATCCCCGGATCGAGACGAATGGGATTCGCGTAAGTAATGAAGTGGACCTCGTGGCCGCGGTTGGCCAGTTCCAGGCCCAGTTCGGTGGCTACAATACCGCTGCCGCCATAAGTCGGATAGCAGGTGATGCCGACGTTCACATGGTCAGGCTAACACGGCTGGTGTGTATCTTTGATGAGACGCGCCCTGGCGTTCGTCTCAATCCTGCGCCGCGCAGCCGCGGCAGCACTTGCATGTGGGGCACTTCCGCGGCATCCCGATTGCATCGCATGCCGCTGCGCCCACCATGAACAAACTCACTGTGCTCCCCCGCCCGGACGAACTCAGCGCCGGCAACATCGACGGACTGTATTTGATCGCGGACGAACTGGAAGACCGGGCCGACGCCCTGCGGCGGCATGCCCATCAGCTCCGCCGTTATGCCGCCCGCCTGCAAGCGGCTGCCGACGGGATGCGCAAACGAAAGTCCGGCCAACGCCTGATTCTCTAAAGCCCTATTCATAACGTAAGGCGACGATCGGATCCACTCCCGCCGCGCGCCGCGCCGGAAGCAGCGTGGCCGCGGTGGCGATGCCCAGTAACAGGCCGGCGACAGCCGTCAGCGTCAGCGGGTCGCTGGGCGTCACCTCAAACAACAGGCTCCGGATCACGCGGCCGAGCGCCACGGCTCCGGCCAGGCCCGCGGCGACGCCTGCACCCGCCAACATCAATCCCTCCCGCAGCACCAGGCGCGATACGTCCGCCGCCCGCGCGCCTAGAGCCACCCGAATCGCGATCTCCTGCGTGCGCTGCGTCACCGAATACGAGACCACCCCGTAAACGCCGGTGGCGGCCAAAGTCACGGCGATGGCCGCGAAGACCAGCAGCCGCACGAGTTGAAATCGCGGGCGCGAGACCGAATCCGAGAACACGTCCTGCATCGTCTCGATCCCCGAAAGGGCCTGGTCGGCATCCACGCGATGAATGGCGGCCTCGACGGCGCGGGCGATCCGGCGGGGCTCGTTTCGCGTACGCACCACCAGGTGGGCGAAGTACATGGGCGCCTGGATATTGTCGAGGAAGATGGTCGGCTCGGGTGCCGCTCCGAGCTCCACCTGCCGGGCGTCCGCCACTACGCCGGCAATGGTTACCGGAGTGGCGACCGTCCAGCAGACGTTCAGTTGCCGTCCCGCCGCGGTGCGGCGCTCGCACTAGCATGAAGATGGTAGATAGTCTACCATCTTCGACGCAGCCGCGCGGAAAACGTCATGCACACGCTGTAACCACGGTCTAAGCGCGGTCTAAGCGCTTGCAATCGGGAATGCGGTGTGCTATGGGTTTTTTCCGGAGGCATCGCAAATGACCGTCTTGGATCACCGCGGGGTGGCCGGATGTCTGTTGTTTTCAGCTACTCTCATCCTGTTATCCTGTTCTACCAGCAATGCGCCGCAGCCGGGTACGCCGGCCTTCTACTGGGACGCCGCCAAGCAGACCTACGCGGCGGCTGACTACCAGAAGACCATCGAGAACCTGGGCAATATCCTGTCCAGCCAGAATGAATACGTGGCGCGGGCGCAGCCGTGGATGCTGGTGGTCAGCTACGGGATGGCGCAGGGCTATATCGATCTCGCGGATGCTTTCGACGCCGGTTCGCATTCGAGTCATGGCCAGGCAACCAACTTCCATCGCCAGGTGAACACTTATCGCGACAACGCCAACACCCTGGCGCTACAGTTCGCCGAGACGTTCTCCAAGTTTGATAATAAGGACGAGAACGTGCCTTTGGCCTTCGCTTATCCGACCGGCAGTCCCACCGAAGACCTGATGGTCACCAAGGTCTCGGGCGGCGCCTGGCCGCGCGAGGCGGATCTGGACACCATCCAAAGGCACGCCGTTGAGCGGGCGGTACTGCTGAGCGTCTGCCGCGCGGCGGGCGCCAAGAACGACCCCGCCAAGGCGCTGGATCTGCTCAAGGCGCCGGATGCCAAGGTCCCCAAGGCGACCTTCGTCATGGCCATGGCATCCTCGCTGTTCGACGCCTCCAAGCTGTACGCGCGCGACAAGCGCGACGAGCCCGACAAGCTCAAGATCTTCTGCACCCGCGCCCAGGATGCCTTGAAACAACTGCCTTCCACCAAGGATACCCAGGACCTCGACAAGAAGATCCAGGCGGCGCTGAAGAAAGCCAAGGCCTGAAAAAAAAGCACTAGATCAAGCGGAAGCAGATGAGGTGGCCGCTCCGGGCGATCTCCTGTTGGGGAAACTGTCCCGCCACGTAAGCATCGAAGCTGCGGCGATCCATGATGAACACCCGCGCGCGCCGGTCGCGTAGCGCGGACTTCAGCTCCTCGACGCTGAACAGGCGGAGCAGAAAGCGGTCGCCGTACCACGCCAATTGATTATCTTCGTCGAAGCGCGGCTGGCCGTCGTCGTAGAAGGCGACGCGCTCGCCGTCTGTGGTGGCCGCCGTGGCCGCGAGCGCTATGGGACGGGTCTCCGCGGCTACCGCATGCCGGCGGGGGAAGGCCGCCACCACCGCCACGCCGACAGCCATCAGCAGCATCGCCCAGCGCAAGCCCGCCCGCCAGTATCGCGCGGCCACGAAACGCTGGATGCCGATAGCGGCCAGAATCGCGTAAGCCGGATACGCCGGCAGCATGTACCGCAAGACGCGGCTGCGCGCCACGCCACAGAACGCGAAGATGACCGCTGCCCACGCCAGCAGCAGCCATTGCTTGCGGTTGCCGCCGCGGACCACGGCGGCCAGGCCCGCGAGCATCGCCGGCAGCCACGGCCAATAGGACTTCGCCAGCATCCAGGCGTATTCGAATAAGCCCGTGTAACGGCGCCACGCCGGCGAGAGCGATCCGTAAGCCTCGTTTCTCAGCCACGTAAGATGCACTTCCCAGAACCACGCGCCAAAGCGGTGCACCAGGTAGGCGTACCAGGCCGCCAGCGGCAGGTAAGCCAGCAGCAGACCCGGTACGGCATAGGCGAGCGGCGGCCGGCGCCGGCTCACTATCAGGTGCAGCGCGAAGATCGCAGGCAGCGTCAGCCCCATGATGCTGCGCGTCATCTGTGCCAGCGCCACCGCGGCGCCGGCGCCCAGGTACCAGCGCGGATCTTCTTCCGCCAGCGACCAGGCGCATGCCGCGCACAGGACGAAAAAGGTGAACGGAACGTCGGTCATGCCGCGCGCCGCGTACTTGAGGAAGTAAAGGCTGGTAGCCATCACGAACATCGCCAGCACCGCCGCGCCGGAGTCGCCGGTCAGCCGGCGCGCCAGCCAGTAGACCAGCAGAATCACGCCCAGACCGCACAGTGCCGACGGCAGCCGCGCCAGGGCATCCGACAAGCCGAAAGCCCGGAACAGCGAGGCTTCCATCCATTCGTAGAGCGGCGCATTCTCGAGCGCCGGCTCGCCGTTGCTGTGCAGCACCAGCCAGTCGCCCGTGCGCAGAATGTCTTTGGCCATGTGGGCGTACTGGGCATCGTCATAGCCGTTCAGATCGCCGGTACGGAGCGGGGCCATGACCAGTACAGTGGAAAGGACAGCCAGAATCCAGAAATATCGGCGGGGCATGTCAGCGCCGTTCGCGCACGTTGAACTCCAGCTTCCAGCGTCGGCCGTCGCGCGCCACGCACCACAACTGCAGCATACCGGTCTCGGTGACCACGGTCTCGAAGGACACCGGCACCACGCCGGTTTCGCTCTGCGCCGATTCGAGATTCACTTCCATGGGCGCGAGTTCTTCCAGGTCGTCGCCGAAGTCCTCGATCAGGTCGCCGGCCTGATCGTTCTTGCGGACGGCTGACGTGAAGAAGCGGAACTCGGCCGGCTCGCCTACCAACAGCCCGAACTCCCGGTTCGGAATGCGCTGATCGGTGCCCTCCTCCATGCCGAACGGGACTACCGTCAGCGCTTTGAGCGGCGCGGCAAAGCCGGGCACCGAAGGCATCGCGGTTTCGATGCCCACATAGTAAGTACGCGGCACGCCGCCGCGAATGCGCACGCCGCGGCCGCGCCGGGCCAGGCCATAATAAGCCGCGCCGCGCGCGACCGCGTGCATCAGATCCTCGCCGCTCAGCGGCTTGACCGGCGGCAGTCCTTCCGCTGCCAGCCACGCGTCCAACACGCTCAGAATGCGTTCCCGGATCAGACCCGCGTTCAGCACCCCGCCGTTAAACAGCACGTGCGTGGGGCAAGCCATGCCGCTGGCGCCGCGGCGCACCCCGCCATGTTCTACGCTGGCCGCCTGCTGTCGCAGGAAGCGGGCCATGTGACGGGTCATGGCCGCATCGGCGGCGTACGGCAGCCCCATCTCCTGCAAGCCGGTGCGCCGCTGCCGCGCCGGCATGTCCTGGCTCGACACCGCGGGCAAAAAGCCGTCGCTCAGCAGGTGCTCCAGGTCGGCGCGCTGCAGCTTGGCCTTGATAGTGCCGCCCACCAGTCCCGTGCCCTTGCCCAGGATGGTCACCGGCGCTTCGTCTTTGCGGCTGCCCGGATCGAGCAGCTTCTCCTTGGCCACCCGGCAGTTGTTCCACAGCGCCTGTAACTGGAAGCTGTCGATCTTCGTCCCCTGCTGCGCCAGTTGATCGGCCACCAGGCGGGCCAACGCCAGGTCGATATTATCGCCGCCCAACAGGATATGTTCGCCGACCGCCACCCGCTCCAGGCCCAGTTCGCCGGCTTGCTCGGTCACCGCGATCAGGGTGAAGTCCGTCGTGCCGCCCCCGATATCGATCACCAGAATCAGGTCGCCGACTCCCACCCGGTCGCGCCAGTCCGGATGGCGCTCGATCCAGGCATAAAAGGCGGCCTGCGGCTCTTCGAGCAGGGTGATGTTCTGATAGCCGGCCTGCTCGGCGGCCTTCAGGGTCAGTTCCCGCGCCACCGCGTCGAACGACGCCGGGACGGTCACCAGCACGCTCTGCGCGGTGAAAGGCGCATCGGGCATCTTGTGGTCCCAGGCGCGCCGCAGATGCTCCAGGTAGCGGCGGCTGGCCTCCACGGGAGAATACTTGGGGACGCCTTCCGGCGCCCGGAACGGCAGGAGAGGCGCCGTGCGATCCACGCCGCCGTGCGACAACCACGATTTCGCCGACGATACCAGCCGCCCCGCATTCTCCACGCCGCGCTTCTGCGCCAGGCGTCCGGCGATGGTTTCCGGCTGCGGGTCCCACGGCAGGGCGGTCGCGCCCGCAGGAAAATCGGACGCGCCCGGCACATAGAGGAACGAAGGCAGCAGGCTCTCCTCCCGCACTTCCGACGGGTTCACTAACTGCGGGATCTCCAGCAGTTCCACCTTGGGCAGGGCGAATGGATCCGCCTCGGGACGGTTCTCGACGTACGAGAGCGCGGAATTGGTGGTGCCCAGGTCGATGCCGATTACGTAGCGGGGTTCCATCAATGGCGTGTCTTACTCGATTTCGATCTCGGCCGGCGCGATGATGGTGGCGTCCTGCTTGGGATTGACCGCGGGCAGGTCCACCTTGGCGGCGCGCCAGCCCTTGTGCCGTAGCGTGCCGCCGTCGGGACGCGTGGCCGGCACGTTGCCGATGAATTTGATGGCCGCCGGATCGCTGACGCTGGGACGGGTGTAGGCGCCTTCCACACCATCGATCACCGGCTGCAGGCTCAGATAGCGGGCCAGCGAATCCCGCGCCTGGTCGTGCAGGCTGCGCACCGCGGCGCCGATCTGATCGTCTTCGAAGCCCGCGATATCTTCCATCAGAAAGTCGAGCAGGCGCGAATCGCGCTGCAGGATGGCCAGCAGTTGCAGGGCGTAGGCGGTGTTGGGCGGCTGCGGTTCAGCCTTGGCGGGCGCGGCGGGACGCGGCGCTTTGGGCATCGCCTCGCGGGGCAGCGGCTGGCCGAACAGTATGGCGAAAAAGGCGCGAAAAGCTAGCAGGATACGGCTCAATCGTGATGTGCTCCGAGCCTTCAGGATAACATCCGGCTGCGCCCATGCGGCTTATCGATGCACCCCGATCGGATAAGTGACGTCGGTCGAGGTCACGAGTTGGCCATCCACAAATAACTGCAAGGTGGAGGTGTGCGTCGCGAACGCGCCGTAGGGAATCGCCAGCCAGGCGCCGAACAGTCCCGGGTTGTTCGCGTCCAACGAGAAATGAGCACCCGCCGGGGCGTTGCCGGGCATCAGGTAAAAGCCGATCGAACCCTGCGGCGAGGCCATATTGGGCAGGGGCAGGAAATTCGCCGCCGCAATCTCCACGGGATCCAGCATCGACGCCGGGATCATGTTGCTGGGAAACGGCAAGCAGACCGCCGTCGCCGGATCGCAGCTAACCAGGTTGATCAGCACCGGGAATTCCGAGTGGCTGAAATCGCCGGCGCGCGTGGGGGCCGTGGGCATGGTGGACTTCCCCATGTGCGTCCCGTCGGATGGATTGAAAGTCATGATCGACGAGCCGGCTTCGCCCACTGCCGCCACCTGGAAAGGCTGCGCCCCCGGCAGTATGTCGAAGCTGACCGTGTATGCCGCGGCCTGCAAAGCTACCGGAAGCGAAATAGGAATCGGCGCCGGGATGTTGTACGGCGGCGCATCTGGATTCGTGGGCGGATAGATCCCTACGATCGACCCGCTGACGTTGGCCACGTTCTGCCCGCCGGTAACCCCGACTTGGACCGTGTTGCTCCGCAGCGCCGCGCTCTGTGCGCCGCCCTGCGTCATATACAACCGGTCCGTGGCGAGACCCGCGGGTACTTTCACGTTCAACTGGTAGATGCCCGGAAATCCCGGAGCCAGTCCGGCAAAGAGTATGTCGCTGGCGTCCAGTTTCTGCTCGCCCACATAAATATCCAACGCATCCACCACCCAATTCAGCGTTCCCGCAGTGGCGCCGGAGAAGCTGTCGGCGGGCGGATTGGTGGCGCCCAGACCCGCGGCATAGAGGATCACCACGTCGCCGGAGGCGACCGTCGGCTGTGCCACGAAGCTGGGAGTAAAAACCAGCGCCGGTCCGGTGCCTTGCGCGTTCTGCGTGAAGATCGCCGGCGCGTCCTGCGCCAGGGGGATGGAATAGGATGCTATGGCAGTATCGCCGGAAGAAACCGTGACGTCCGCCGTCCCGCCCGCGGGTGCTTCGAACGGTATCAGGAAGTTGATTTGTGTCTGCGATACATAGAGCAGCGGCGCCGGGATCCCGGCCACGCTCACGGATACGCCGCCCAGGCTGGGCGGCAAGGGAACGTTTTGCGCGGTAGCGGGGGCGGATGCCAGGTCCGTTCCGAAGATCACGGCCCAACAACCGGGCGCCAGAGTGCTGCTGTACGAGGCTCCATTCAGAATCGCGGCAATGGAAGGTTGCCCGAAGGCCATTCCAACCGGCGTGACCGCTAACAGGGTCAGAACCATGGCAGGCAGGGCTTTGCGCATAACAGACTTACGCGTCCGTTATACGACAAACCGGGACCGATGTCCATCGGGCAAGCTACCGGTTGTTCTAACTCGCGCCCAGCTCCTGGAGCAGAAATCCCAGCCAATCCGCGTTATCGTCGATCTGCTGGTTGAGCGGCTTGCCGCCGGAATGCCCGGACTTTGTGTCGTACTTCAGCAGGATGGGCTTGTCGCCGCCGTTCGCCGCCTGCATCAGCGCCGCCATCTTGCGCGCATGCAGCGGATCCACCCGCGTGTCGAAGTCGCCGGAGACGAACATCACGGCGGGATACTTGGTCCCCTTGTGCACGTTCTGATACGGCGAATAGCGCAGTAAGTACGGCAACTGTTTCGCATCGTCGGAGGAGCCGTACTCGGTGACCCAGTAACTGCCCACCTTGAACTTCTGGTAGCGCAGCATATCCAGCAGCGGATAGCCGCACACCGCCGCGCCGAACAGGTCGGGACGTTGGGTGATGGCGGCGCCCACCAGCAGCCCGCCGTTCGAGGTGCCTTCGATGCCGATCCGCCCGGCCGCCGTGTAACGATTGGCGATCAGCCATTCCGCCGCGGCGATGAAGTCGTCGAAGACGTTCTGCTTGTGCGCGAACATCCCGGCATGATGCCACTTCTCACCGAACTCGCCGCCGCCCCGCAAACTGGGCTGCGCGAAGACGCCGCCCATCTCGGTCCAAAGCGCCGCGATACTGCTGAAGGTGGGGGTCAGGCTGACCGAAAAGCCGCCGTACCCGGTGAGCAGCACGGGACGCCGGCCGTCCAGCTTGAGACCCTTGCGATAGACCAGGAACATCGGCACCCGGGTCTTGTCCCTGGAGTCGTACCAGACCTGCTTGACTTCGTAGTCTTCCGCATGGATCGGCACCGGCGGACGGAACCAGACTTGTTCGCGCTCGCGGGAAGGCGTGTAGCGATAAATCGTCGCGGGATCCGCAAACGAGGTGTAGTAGAAGAAGGCTTCGTCGCCTGCCCAGCGGCCGGAGGGCCCGAACACGCTGCCGATGCCCGGCAGTTTCAAATCGCCCAGATACTTGCCCTCCGGGTCGTACTCCTTCACGTGCGAATTGACGTCCTCCAGGTATTTCACGAACAGGCGGCCCGCCACGCCGGCGGCCCCGTCGATCGGCCACCGGGCCTCCGGTACGATCTCTTTCCAACGGTCGCGCGCCGGATCCTCCAGGTCCACTCCCAGCACGCGCCAGTTGGGCGCCTTCCAGTTGGTCCAGAGATACAGCCGGTCGCCGCGGATGAAGGGACGGAACTCGGCGTCCAGGTCGTTCACGATGGGGACCAGCGGGCCGCCCTTCTCCACGTTCTCCACCCAGACTTCCACCTTCTTCGGCGGCACGCCGATGTTCACATCCACCAACAGATATTTGCCGTCTTCGGAGAGGTCCGCATCGATGATCGTATCCGGACCGTGCCCTTCCCCGAAGATCATGCGGTCGTCGGAAGCCGGCTGCCCCATCGCGTGATAGAAGACGCGGCTGCCGGCCGCCGTAGTGTACCGCGAGTAGAAGAACCCGCTGTGATCGTCCTTGATGGCCAGGCCGAAATAACGGGCGCGCGGCAGACGGTCGGCCAGCAACTGGTGGGTCTCCAGGTTGAGAATCCGGAATTCCTCTTCGTCCTCGCCGCCGTGGCGGATGCCGTAAATCAGCAGCTTGCCGTCGCGTGTGACGCCGCCCAGCGAAACCGTGGTGGACTCATCCTGGCTGATATCCGAAGGATTGACCACCACTTCGTCCTTCCCGTCCACGCCGCTGCGCATGCAGATGGACGCGCGGTTTTCGTTCGCCAGGCGGCGGCTGAAGAAGTAATGGTCTCCGCGTACGATGGGTAGTCCGTAGGAGTCGATGCGGCTGAGTTCGGTAAGCCGCTGCTTCACTTTCCCGCGCACCGGAATGCGGCTCAGAAACGACTCGGTGTACTTGATCTGGGCATCCAGCCAGGCGCGGGTTTCCGGGCTGTTCTGATCTTCCAGCCAGCGGTAGTTGTCGGTGATGGAGACGCCGTGCAGGTTGTCCGTCACCGGATGCACGGCCGTGGGGGGCGGGGCCTGCGCCGCGGCAGCCGCCGCCAGCGCCATCAGGACTGCCAGACGGTGAGTCATAATTCTCAGCATAGTTCAATCGGCGGGCGCCCACCTTCGTCCGGCGGACGCGTCTTCCAGCGCCGGTGAATCCACAACCACTGGTCGGGACACGCCCGAATCACCTCTTCCAGCTTGCGGTGCAGAGCCTGCGTGTCGCGCTGCACATCGCCGGTGATTTCGATCGCCGGATAAAAATGCAGCACGTATCTGCCTTCTTCCGCGTGCCACAGCGCGAAACCGGGAATTACGGCGGCGCCGCTGTGGGCCGCCAGTTTGGCGAAGCCGCTTCCGGCGCAGGCGGGAACGCCGAAGAAGTCTACGAACACGCCTTCTTCGAGCGACGCGTTTTGATCCACCAGGATGCCCACCGCCTGGTTGGCGCTCAGCGCCTTCAGGATGCCGCGGGCGTATTCCTTCTTGCCGATCAGACGATTGCCGGAGAGGGTCCGGTAACGCTCCACCACCGCGTCGATCCGGGGATTGTCCAGCGGCCGCACCACCACGTGCAAAGGCGCGGCCATCAGGGCATGGGCGAATGCGCTCAGCTCCCAATTGCCCAGGTGCGCGGTGGCGAACAGGACCCCCCGGCCGCGTTGCCGGGCTTCCGCAAAATATTCGAGGCCTTCATACCGGATCCACCGGTCCACATTCGCCTGGTTGATCCGCGGAAAGCGGGAAAACGTCACCAGCAGGCGGGCGATGGAATGGAACACACCGCGCACGATCCGCCGCCGCTCCGCGGGCGTCAGGCCGGGCAGCGCCATTTGCAGATTCGCCGCCGCCACCCGGCGCAGGCGCGGCAGGGCCAGGTCCAGCAGACGCGTGTAGCCGCGGGCCAACCGATGGGCGATAGGCAGCGGCGCCAGCGCCAGCGATTCCAGAACCGCCAGCGCCGCCCAGTATTCGAGGGTATCGCGCACCGCCGAGCGCCGTCCCATGAAACGTCATTGTAGCGGGAGCGCACACGGGGATCCCACAACCGGACAACGCCGGCGAGCTACCGGCGTCCCGTAGCAATCGATGCACTTACCGGATCTGGCCCTCGAATTGCCGATTCTGGCGGTCATGGAAGCTCTCTGGCGCGATCTGCGCATGGCCGTGCGGGCGCTCACCCGGCGGCCGGGAGTGACCGCGCTGGCGATCTTGTCACTCGGCCTGGCGATCGGTTTTTCGACCGTTGGCTTCAGCCTGCTGGATGCCGGTTATCTGCGCGCCATGCCGGTGCGCGAACCGGCGCGGCTCTACTGGATTCTCGCCCGCGACCGTGAGGACCGCACCGACGACCTGACCTGGGTCGAGTACCAGGCCCTGGCCCGCCGCGGCCGCTCCTGGGAGGGCGTGCTGGCGGAATGCCGCATGGGTCCCAAGGTCCGGCTCCCCGATCGCGACGACTTCCCCATCACTGCGGGCGTCTCCGAGAACTACTTCGACCTGTTGGGTGTGAAAGCCGCGGCCGGCGACGTGTTCCACACCGGCGGCGGCGGCGACGGCCTGGTCGTCATCACGGATCATTACTGGCGCGCGGCGCTCGGCGGCGATTTGCATATCGTCGGCCGCATGCTGACCGTGGGTTCCGCTTCGCTGCGCATCGTCGGCGTACTGCCCCCTGCGTTTTCCGGCACGCAGCGCGGCCTGCTGGTGGATCTGTTCGTGCCGCCGCAGACCTTCTTCGGCGCGTTGGGTTTTAAGGATCATCTGAGTCCCAAACTGGCCGACTTCGAGGTGACCGCGCGTCTGCGTCCGGGCGTCACGCCGGAACAGGCTAAACACGACGAGGAGGCCATCCTGCGCCAACTGCTGGCCGAAGGTTCGGAACCCGAGCCCGGACGCACCGCCAGCGTCTCGCCCTGGGACGAGTTCAAACTGAGCACCGCGGCGCTCCTGCTGGCGCCGTTGTTTCTGGTGCTGCTGGTGGCCGCCGCCAATCTTTCGAACCTGCGCCTGGTGGATAACGAATCGCGGCGGCGCGAAACCGGCATCCGGCTGGCGCTGGGCGCCGGACGGGGACACCTCCTGCGCCAGCACGCGGTCGAGTCGCTGCTGCTCTGCGGCTCCGGAACCCTGCTGGGTGTGATGCTGGCCGGCTGGCTCATCACCTTGGTCCCGGCTGTGATCTATGCCGGCGAAAGCTATCTGGATCTGCATGTGGCCCTGGACGCGCGGACCTTGACGTTCAGCGCCGCCGCCCTGGCGCTGGTAGCGTTATTGGGCACCTTGATCCCGCTCAGCGACGCCTGGAGGCACCGCCTGCTGCCGGTGATGCAGACCTCGTTGGGCGGCAAACCGTCGCGCTGGCTGGCGGCGCTGGTCATCGCGCAGATGGCCTTCGTCACGGCGGTCACCTGCGCCTCCGGATTGCTCTGGCGCAGCCTCCAGAACATCTCCGCGATCCGCCCGGCTATGGACCCCGATCGCAAGATGCTGCTGGTGCGCGGATATTGGAACGCGGATCCGCCATACACCCCGCGCGCCGATACGTTGGTCTCCCAACTGTCGGGACTTCCCGGCGTGAAGCGCACCGCCTACGCCCGCCGCGTGCTGCTGAGCGGTTCCGGCGGCGGCGCCGCGGTGGATCTCCAGATGCCCGGCCAACCCAAGGTGGCGTTCTTCTACGATCAGGTCAGCCCCGCCTATTTCGCCACCACCGGCGCGCGCATCGTGATGGGGCATGGCTTCCGCTCGTCCGACGGCCGGGATACCACGCCGGTCGTCATGGTGAACGAAGCTTTCGTGCGGCGCTACTCCGCCGGCCGGAATCCTCTGGGCACCTGGGTCCACGTGGACGGGCGCGACCGGCAGATCGTCGGCGTGGTCGAGGACGGTCCCACCAACCACCTCCAGGAGCACATCCGGCCTTATTTCTATTTTCCGTTCGCCCAAAAGCCGACCGGCGAAGTCACCATCTTCGTGGAATACGCCGGCAATGCCGAGGCGCTGGCGGCCGCGCTGCGCCGGCAGGCGCGGCAGCTGGACCCCGCATTTATCCTGACCGGCATGAACACTCTGAGCCAGCACATGTACGCTGCCCGCAAAGACGAGACCGTCCTGGCCGGCGCCTCCGGCGGGCTGGCGCTCCTGGGCCTGCTGCTGGCTGCCGCCGGCCTGTTCGGCGTCACCTCGTTCGCGGTCAATCGCCGCATGCCGGAATTTGGCCTGCGCGTCGCGCTGGGCGCCACCGGGATGGATCTGCACCGGCAGGTGCTCCGGCGCGTGGCCCTACAGGCCGCGGCCGGGATTCCCCTCGGATGGGCGATGGCTTTTGCCGCGCGGCACGTATTGGCGAGCCGGTTGTATGGCGTGAAAGCCACCGATCCGTGGATCGCCGCGGCCGCCAGCGGACTGGTGGCGCTGGTCGCCGTGTTCGCGGCGCTGCGCCCGGCTTTTCTCGCCGCGCGGGTGGATCCCCTGGTCGCCTTACGGCATGAATAAGCCCATCGTCGCGCCAGGCCCACCAGTCGTTTTCACGGGCGTCTCCGCACCGTCTTGACGATTTCCCCGATCAGTTCGGAAGGGGGACCTTGTCCCTTGAACTCGACCCATAGGTTGTCGATGAGCAGCAGGCGGTCGGACCCGGAACCCAGGGCCACGTACCCTCCGTTCCGACAGTATACTCGCCACTCCTGTTCGTCTCCGGCGAGGATGGTGATACCGTCGCTGTGGTTGACCTCCGCTACTTCGCAGGTTGCCGCCAGGTGGTCACAATCGCAGGAGCTCCCGTATCTCCAGGTTCCCGCGCACCGCATGAAGTCGCCCGCTTGAGAGCCTTGGTTCGCGAGTGACCCTTGGCTGACTCTGATGTTAAAGTCCGCGTAGGCCATGTCCGAAGGGTCGGGGCAGGTCAGTTGGAGCGAATCGGCTTGCGCCTCCAGGCGCCACGAGCCAGGGTAGGAGAACGTCACCGGCCACCGTGGATCGTGGAACCGGCGCACAGTTCCCCCAAGTTGACCGCAATTCGGCTGCGATATGCTCTTCAATCGTACCGCTCCACCTTCGATCGCGGTCTTGCCCTGGGGCTTCCAGGAGCCTGTGAAGCCGCCGGGAATCATCCGTCCGTCCAGTTGGCCGGCGGGAGCGCCTTCGCTTCGGGCGTTCAGCTCTACGATCCCGCCTTCCTTCCACCGGCCGCCGAGAATGAGTGGAAGCCACTGCTCCGTATCGTAAAGAACGCCGACGACGGCTGCGCCACCCCGTTCCAGATACATGCGGACCCGCTTTTGATCGATGGAACCTTCCAGCCAGTGTCGGCTGCCGGGGGCTGCTTCGAGAGGCGGCTCGCTCGGGCAAACGCCGGATTGATATTCTTTGGCGTCGGGCGTCTGCGCCGCTGCGATCGCCATGGCGAGCACCAATACACAAGGCCGCAAGCCTGAATAGTACCGCACAACCGGGCCGCCAGCGCCGTCCACCTGCTTTCGGCTTCCCGTAATTCCCACTGTGTTAGACTGAATCACGGGTTGGATGATGCAAGTGGGCGGAACGGGGACGGGCCCCGATTTCAAGGCCTATCTGGAGCAACTTCTGGCAGCTCCGGCCTTCGCCAATTCCCGCCGCCGCGCACAGCTTTTGCGTTACCTGGTGGAACGCAAGCTGGCCGCCGGGGAAGCCCACATTACCGAATACGCCATCGGCGTCGACGTATTCCAGAAGCCTGAATCTTTCGATCCGCGCATCGAGGCCACCGTGCGCGTGGAAATGAGCCGCTTGCGCCGGTCGTTGGCCGAGTATTACGCCAATGGCGGCAGCGCCGACCCCTGGCGCATCCAGTTTCCCAATCGCGGTTATGTCCCCGAAATCAGCGCCGGCGCCGGCACTGCCGCCGCCCCGGTTCCCGCCGCCCGGCAACAGACAGCTACCTGGATGTTCGCCCTCACGGCCTTGGTCGCGGGGCTGGCCCTGCTGATTGCCTGGTCCCCGTGGCGCCAGCCGCTGATCCGCTCCGTGGTCGTCCTGCCTTTTAAGAACCTCACCGGCAATCCGCAAACCGATTATCTTTCCGACGGCATCACCGAACAGCTGACCGACGCGCTTGCCCAGGTGCCTACCCTGCGCGTGGTGGCCCGCACCTCCGCGTTTCAGTTCAAGAACCGCGACATCGACATCCGCCAGATCGGCCGCCAGGTGAACGCCGATGCCGTCATCGAAGGCAGCCTGCGCGATTGGAACGGCCAGTTCCGCCTCACCGTGCAGGTGAACCGGTCGGCTGACGGCTACCACATCGTCTCGCGCACGTTCGATGGCGGCATGGCCCAGTTGGCGCGTATGGAAAGCGACATGGTTCTGCCGGTGTTGGGCGCTATCCGTCCCGGCGCCGCCGTCGCCCGCCACGAGCCCGCCGATCCGGTCGCCTACGATCTGTTCCTGAAGGCGCGGGCCCAGCGCGGTGAGGGCACGCTGGCCAGTTTTGACCAGGCGATCATCTATCTCAACCAGGCTATCGCCCGCGACCCCAAGTACGCCGATGCCTTTGCCGCGCTCGCCGGCGTCTACGCCAGCGGCGCCGCGAATTTCGCCCATGAACCGCTGGAGTACGCCGCCAAGGCCAAGGCCGCGGCTGCCCGGGCCTTGGAATTGGATCCTTACAATGCGCCGGCGCATGCCGCCCTCGGCTTCGTGGACGGCGTCACCCTCATGGATTGGAAACGCTCGGAGGCCGAGCTCCGGGATTCCATCCGGCTGATGCCGGGAAGCGCCGCGTTTCACAACTGGCTCGGGGTGACCCTCATATACCAGGGCCGTATTGCGGAGGCCCTCCCCGAACTGCGCCGCGCCGAGAGCCTAGATCCGTTGACCGGCGCCGGAGTGGCCGTGGGACTGGCGTTGGAGATGGGCCGCCGCTACGACGAGGCGCTGCAGCAACTGATGCGCGTCCTGGCGTTGCATCCGCAGCTCTACGCCGTACACCCCTTCATCGGCTCGGTCTGGGAGGAGAAAGGCGAATACGCCAAGGCAATGGCCGAATACCGGCTGTTGTTGCCCACCGAGCCGGACGAGGTCCGCGCGCGCATCGCGCACCTGCTGGCCGTGAGCGGACAACCGGATGCCGCGCGCAGGATGCTCGCCTCGCTGGAGCATCCCGGCCCCGGCCAGCTCCCGCCCAATGCCTTCGATGTGGCGCTGGTCCACGCCGCCCTCGGCGAGAAGGACGCCGCATTCGCCTGGCTGGAACGGGGCTATCGGCAGAAGAGCATCTCGGCGATTAAGGTACACCCCATGCTGGATCCCCTGCGCGGGGATCCGCGTTACCAGGCGCTACTGGCGAAGTGCGGCCTTCAGTGAAGCCGTGGAGGTCAGGCGTGATGGGGCAGCCCGTGGTCCCCATGCCGGTGATGATGGTGCAGGAACGGTTCCGCCACGCCCCACACCAGCAGGAACAAGACCACGAAGCCGTAGATCAAGTCGCGCGCAGGCCCGTCCCAGCCTTGTATGGGCGGCGAGAATCCCACGGCCAAAGCCGCCAGCACGCTGAGCACATGCCAGTACCAGCGCGCGTGAAAGAGGTAGACACACCAGAGGGCGAGAGCGGCGGAGAAACCGTAAACCACGTACACCAGAAGAGTAAACATGGTCCACTCCTGCCTGTATTCTAGCGCCTATTTCGGATGACGGCATCCGGCATTCGCGCCATTGACGCCTGCAGAAACCCGGCCGCGCGATCGAGCGATTGCCGGCCTTCCGGCACGAACCGATGGAACAGTTGCCAGACGTGCGGCACCACCGGCCAGACGGTCAAATCCACCGCTACTCCGGCGGCGCGCGCCCGCGCGGCGAATTCCGTGGCATCGTCGCGCAGCGTCTCGTCGGCGCCCACGTGAATCAGCAGGGGCGGCAATCCGCGCAGATCGGCGTACAGCGGCGAGGCCAGCGGATCGCGCGGATCGCCGCCGCCATCGCCCATGTAGAACTCGGTCGCGCGGCTCAGCTTCGCGCCGTAGAACATGGCGCAGCGCCGGTCATTCGTCTGCCGCGATCGGCCGATGCCCACCAGGTCGGTGAGCGGCGAAAACAACACCGCCGCGGCCGGCAGCGCGTCGCCCTCCCCGCGCAACTTGAGCAGGGCCGCCAGCGCCAGTCCGCCGCCGGCCGAATCCCCGCCGATGGCCATTGGCGCCGGTCCGGCCTCCGCCGCCACCGCGCGCCAGACCGATACGGCATCCAGCACTGCGGCCGGAAACGGGTTCTCCGGCGCCAGGCGATAATCCGGCGCGTACACCCGCAGTCCGCGTTGCGCAAAACCGGTGGTATAAGGCCGGTGCGTACGGGCCGAGCACGCGAAATAGCCGCCGCCATGGAGATACACCAGCACACCGGCAGTGGCGCCGCCCGCCGGTTCCACCCATTCGCCGGGGACGCCGCCCAGTTCCGCGGGCGTGATGCGCACGTCTTTAGGGCGCTTGAAGATACTGCCATTCATCACCGCGCGGGCCTGCTGGGCCGTCTCGGCGCGCGCCAGGCGGCGTTTGAACGTGTGCCGCAACACGAAGCTCATGGTGTGTGCCTGCCAGCTTGCCATGGTTGCCGATTGTACCGCAGACGCCTGTTTCGTTACCTGCCGGCTGCCGGAATCACACCATGGCGGCGATCACCGCGTCGGTGAACTCCGCCGTGCCCGCCGTCCCGCCCACGTCCCGCGTCAGATGCTTCCGCTCGGCATATACGCGCTCCAGCGCCTGTTGCAGCCGTGCGGCGGCCGCCCGCTCCCGCACGTGCGCCAGCATCAGCACCGCCGACTGCATCAGCGCCGTGGGATTGGCCAGGCCTTTGCCCGCGATGTCCGGCGCCGTACCGTGTACCGCCTCGAAGATGGCGTGCCGGTCCCCGATATTGGCTCCCGGCACGATCCCCAGGCCGCCCACCAGCCCCGCCGCCAGGTCCGACACGATGTCGCCGTACAGGTTGGGCAGTACCAGCACATCGAACGTCTCCGGACGCATCACCAGTTGCATGCAGGCGTTGTCCACGATCAGCTCCTGATACTCGATCTCCGTGAATTCGGCGGCCACCATGCGGCAGCATTTCAGAAACAGGCCGTCGCTCATCTTCATGATGTTGGCCTTGTGGATGGCAGTCACCTTGTGCCGCTTCTCCCGCCGCGCATATTCGAAGGCGGCCCGCGCGATCTTCAGCGACGCCGTCTTGGTGATGATCTTCAGACTCTCCACCACGTCGGGCACCACCTCGTGCTCCAGCCCCGAATACAGGTCCTCGGTGTTTTCGCGGAAGATCGCCAGGTCCAGCGGCAGGTCGCTGTAACGGGTCTTGAGCCCGGGCAGCATGCGCACCGGACGGAAGTTCACGTACAGGCCCAGCTTCTTGCGCAAGGCGACGTTGATGCTGGGATGCCCGCCGCCGATGGGCGTCGCCGTCGGACCTTTCAGACCCACCCGGGTCACTTCGAGCGACGCGAACACGTCGTTGGGGAGCAGTTGGCCCAGGTCTTCGAGGGCCTTCGCGCCGGCTTCCACGCGCTCCCATTCCACTTCCACCCCGGTCGCCGCGACCGCCCGGACAGTGGCCTCGGCCACTTCGGGCCCAATGCCGTCCCCTGGTATCAGGGTGATTTGGCGCGCCATTCTCGCTATTATATCGACGGGGCCCGTATGATTCCCAATTGGCCATCGGAGCGCCGCCGCTTGATGGCGCAGTTGCGCAAAAACGGCATCCGCGACCAGCGCGTGCTGGACGCCATGGGCCGCATCCCCCGCGAAGAATTCGTGCCCGCCGAAGTCCGCGTGTGCAGCTACCAGGATGACGCCCTGCCGATCGGACACGGCCAGACTATCTCGCAGCCTTACATGATCGCCTTGATGGCCGAGCTGCTGGAGCTGACCGGCGCCGAAACCGTGCTCGAGATCGGCGGCGGCTGCGGTTATCACGCCGCCGTGCTGGGAGCCCTGGCCGCGCGCGTCATCTCGATCGAGCTGATCCCCGGGCTGGCCCGCCAGGCGGAGTCGAGTCTCCAGCGCACCGGATTGGGCGGCAACATCACGGTGATCTGCGGCGACGGTTCCGCGGGCTGGCCCGCCGCCGCGCCCTATGACGGCATCTCCGTGGCGGCCGGCGCCCCGGAGGTCCCCGCGGCGCTGCTCGATCAGCTCGCCGACCCCGGGCGGCTGGTCATTCCCGTCGGCGGTCCCCTCGACCAGGAGCTGCGCGCCATCTCGAAATCCGGCGGCGTCCTGCGCGAAAGGGTGGCTACCTTCTGCCGCTTCGTACCCCTCCGCGGCCACCGCGGTTGGCAGTAGTTTCCCGCCTCGGGCGAATCCCCGGGGACCGCCCAGTTTCGGTTCATAAGGTGCGATAAACTGTGTCTTCGTTATGATCAAACTTGCGTTTGCTATTGCGTTGGCCGCGTCCGGGCTTCTCGCTCAAACGCCGGCCCCTTCTCTGATGTACATTTATCCGCTGGTGTTCGATGCCAATGGCCAGCCGGTTACCGACCTCACTAGCGCCGACTTCAAGATCGTGGATCAGGGCAAACCCGGTAATATCGTCTTCTTCCACGCTCCGCGCGCACAAAAGACCGCCGCCGCGGGCAAGCTCGAGTATTCCAACCGCCCCGGTGGCAAGACCCCTCACGCCGTTGCCATCCTCTTCGACCTGATGAACGAGAGCCAGCCTGATCGCCTGGACATGTGGCACGCGCTGGACAAGTCCCTCCCCAAGATGGAGTCCGGCGATTCCGTGTATTTCTATATCCTCACGCTCGAAGGCGAGCTGTTCCCGATCCATCCCATCGGACCGCCCGCCGCCGATGACCACAACTGGCCTCAGGACGTGGCCGGCCCGCTCGACAAGGCCATGAAGACCTATAGCCATGCGCGCCCCGCGCACCTGGGCCAGGAAGACCAGGTCAAGAAGACCTTTCACGATCTCGAAGTCCTGGCCAACCAACTCTCCGCGCTGCCCGGCCGCAAGGATATCGTCTGGATCACCGGCGGCGTGCAAAACGTCTACAACACCAAGCTGCCCTGCAATGGCGACTGGGTAGACTGCGCGCTCTACGTGCCGCACCTGGCGGTCACCCTGGCCCACGCCGACGTGGCCGTGAATCCGCTTTCCAACAGCCGCGACCTGGTATCCGGCGTCACCCGCTACGATGGCCAGTTCTCCTCCGGCGGCGACATGAAGGCCAAGGCCAACGCCAACGATGTGTTCGGCGACCAACAGGCCGGTCCGAACGCCGCCGCGGGTCCTGATCCCACCCGCGATCTGGAACAGATGGGGCGGCTGACCGGCGGGCATGCCTTCTTCCGGCAAGAGGTGCCGGCAGTGGTCCAACAGTTGGCCGCCGACGCCGGCAATATGTATGAAATTGCCTACCAGCCCGCGTCCGACAATTGGGACAACAAGTTCCACGTGATCCATATCAATTGCGAACGCAAGGGCGTCAAGCTGCAGAGCAAGGAGCGGTATTTCGCCCTGCCGGATACCCGAAGCGCCGCCGAGAAGCAGCGGGCCGCGGTGATGGCGGCCTTTCAGAGCCCGTACAACGTGGCGGAAATCGGAATGAACGTAAAGGTATCCCCGGCGCAGGGCGGCATCCACTTCGATCTGCGTATCGACCCGAGCGATGTGATGCTGCACGAAGACGGCGGCAAGTTCACCGGTGGCCTGGTCTTCTTTGTCTCCGATCGCGGCGCCTCCGGCCCGCTCGGCGATCCCACCGTATCGCCGCTCGGCCTGGATCTCACCAAGGCGCAGTACGACACCGTCATGAAGGAAGGCATGCCCATTTCCCAGGATCATGCCGTCGGCGCCGCCGTGACGAGCGTACGCCTGATGGTTTTGGATCAGAATAGCGAGGCCGTCGGTTCGGTCACCTTCCCGGTGAAGTAGCCGACGTCCTCAGAGCCGGCGCCCCAGGCGCAGCGAATTCGCTGTCACGGACAGGCTCGACAGCACCATCGCGCCGGCGGCGAAGATCGGATTCAGTACGCCGGCCACCGCCAGCGCGATGCCCGCGGTGTTGTAAGCGAAGGCCCAGAAGAGATTCTGGCGGATGGCGCGGATGGTGTGGCGCGCCAGGTCGATCGCCGGCAGGACCGCGTCCAGCCCGGAGCCCATCAGGATAATAGGCGCTGCCTGCATGGCGATGTCCGCGCCCGTGCCCAGCGCGATCCCCGCATCGGCCTGCGCCAGGCTGGGGGCATCGTTGACCCCGTCGCCGATCATGGCCACCACCGAGCCCTGCCGCTGCAGATCCCGTATGGTCTCGATCTTCTGTTCCGGCAGCGCGCCCGCGATAAAAGCGTCCGCGCCGATGCGGGCGGCCACCCAGGCGGTAGTCGCCGCCGCATCCCCGGAAAGCAGCAGGGTGCGGATGCCGCGCCGTTTCAGGCTGGCGATCAATTCGGGCGCGCCGTCCTTGATGCGATCCCCGAAGGCCAGCGCGCCCAGCGCCCGGCCCTCGCTGCCGTAAAATGCCACCGTGTGGCCCTGTCGCTCCCAGTCACGGACCTTGGCTTCAAGATCCGGCGGGACGCTGCCCGCCAGGCGGCGATTGCCCACGAAGACGTCTCGTCCCCCCACCCGCCCGCGAATCCCGGCGCCCTGGACGACCTCGACCTCGCGCGGCGCCTCCGCCGCCCCTCCCTGCCGGCCGGCCCACTCCACCAGCGCGCGGCCCAGCGGATGTTCCGAGCGCGTCTCCAGCGCCGCCGCGGCCGGCAGGACGGCGCGGTCGCCGCTCACTTCCAGCAGCCGAAAGTCGCCCTCCGTTACCGTGCCGGTCTTGTCGAACACCATGACGCCCACTTTGGGCAGGACCTCCAGCGCGCGGCTGCTGCTCACCAGAATACCCTTGCGCGACGCCGCGCCGATGGCGGTGGTGATGGCCAGCGGCGTGGCCATTCCCAGCGCGCACGGGCACGCGATCACCAGCACGGTGATGGCCCGCAGCAGCGCGGTGGCCGGGCTGCTGCCGGCCCAGGTCCATCCCGCGAACGTCAGCGCGGCGGCGGCCATGACGGCGGGCACGAAGATACGCGCCGCGCGGTCCACCGCCTGCTCCAGCGGCGAATGGTTCGCCAGCGCCGTTTCCACCAGGCGGATGACGTGCGCCAGAGTGCTGTCGGCGCCGATGCGGGTGGCGCGCACCTGCAGTACGCTGTCCGCGTTCAGGCTGCCGCACACCACCGGATCGCCGGCGGCTTTTCGCCGCGGGACGGATTCGCCGGTGAGCACGGATTCATCCACGTGCGATACCCCTTCCTCCACTGTGCCGTCGGCCGGGATGCGCTCCCCCGCCTTGACCACGAAGATCGCTCCCGCCTCCAGCGCATCGATGGAGACGAAACGCTCGCTTCCATCGGCCAGCAGCCGGACTTTATTGGGCATCATGCGGTAGAGCGTGGTGATAGCACGCGCCGTTTTGTCTTTGGCGCCGCGCTCGGCCAGCTTCCCTGTCAGCACCAGCGCGATCAGCGCGCACGTGGTATCGAAGTAGAAATGCTTGCCGTGCGCGAAGGCCTGCGCCGCGGAATAGCCGTACGCCGCGAGTATGCCGATCGCCAGCAGGCTCTCCATGCGCACGGCGCGGTTGCGCAGGCCGATCCAGGCGGCGCGCAGCACCGGCTGTGCGGCATAGAAAACCGAGCCGCTGGCCAGCGCCAGCAGCACGAACGGCAGCCGGCGCGCGGCGCTGTCCGAGATGCGCTCGAAATAGCCTGCGTACAGCACCAGGCTCAGCGACATCACGTTGAGCCAGAGAAAGGCGGCCACGCCGATGCGCAGCAGCAGGTCGCGGGTCTCGGCGCCTTCGTGCTCGTCGCGCCCGCTATATTCCGCCGCGCCGTAGCCCAGTCCGGCGATGGCCGCCGGAATGCGCTCGCGCGGCAAGTATACCGGGCAGTATCGCACCTTCACCAGATCGGAGGCGAAGAAGACGTCCGCCGAAACCACTCCGCGCTGCTTGCGCAGCGCGCGTTCGATCAGCCAGGCGCAGGATGTGCACCACATCCCCGACAATTGAAAAATGGCCTCGCGGGTTTCGGCGTTTTCCGGAATGCCCGCGGCTTCCGGCTCCGGAGCGCGATTCGAAATCAGGCCCAGGCGCAAGCTCTGCCGATAGACTTCGGTCTGCCGGAAATCCTGCCCGGCGGCGATCACGCCGCTTTCGCGCAGGATGGCATACACGTTCACGCATCCGGCGCAGCAGAAGGAGTGCTCATCGGCGCCGAAACGGGTCGTGAGAGGATGACGGCCGCAGTCCAGCCCGCATAGTTCGCACTGGAGCTGAACGGCGGCAGTCATGCGGCGATTCGCTGGACCGCCCCGCTGCTCGCCGTGGGCCGGCCGTGTTCGTCCAGCATCACCGGGTTGGCCTGCTTCGTTACCACGTAGACGAAGATCAGGATGCCGATGAACAGGGCGCTGACAAACGCCAGAAAGAAAATCAGGAACGGCCTGCGCTTGGTCATTGGGGATTCCTTTGCGGGGGGCTTAAAAACGTCATCGGGAAAGCATCCGCCGGACCACCGCCGACCGGGGCTCCGACGATGTTGAAGTGGTCCACTTCCTCCGTGCCGGAAGCCAGCGGACGAGAGATTTCAAACGTTCCCTGCTCGGTCGCGCCGGCGTCCACGGGTACCGGATTCGGCGCGATGCTGAGGGTGGCTGCCGGCAATTGTTCGAGCGAGAACACCACCGCCGACCGCCCGTGGCCGCGATTGGCGATCTGATACCGGAACCGGTTATACACCCGGCCGCCATCCACGCGATACAGAGTCGCGCGCTCCGGGCTGATCTGGATCAGAACCGCGCGCCGCATGCTCAGCGCCACGAACAGGCCGCAGCCGTAGCACAGCAGCAGCACCAGCACGATGACCCGCTTGGCGTCGCGTATGCCCACCCGGCGATACCACGGCTCCTCGCCGCCGATCTCTCCGCCGTGCTCGCCCCAGGTGTAGTGAATCAGGCCCTTCTTGCCCAGCCGGCCCAGCACGTCCACGCAGGCATCGATGCACTCGCCGCAATGCACGCATTCGATCTGAAACGGCGACTTGCGGATATCGATGCCCATGTGGCAGATGCGTACGCACTTCTTGCACTCGATGCACTGGCCGCCTTCGTCGCGGTAGTGCACCAGCAGCGTGTTGTTGTCGCCCAGGATGCCTTGCAGGTATCCGTACGGGCACACGGTGGTGCAGAAGCGCTGGCGCACCAGGGTGAAATCCAGAAACGTGATGAGTGTGACGGCGGCGCCCGAGATCCCGCCGGCGGTGTGCAGATCGAGCGCCAGCAGGCGGTGGAACAGGTCCCCGGGCGGGACGAAATAAGAGATGAAAGCGAACGCCAGAAAGATAGAAGCCGGCGCCAGCGCGGCCAGGAACAACAGGTGCGCCGCCCAGGCGCGGCGCGTGGCGGGCCAATCGAAAAAGCGCTTGTTGATCCAGCGGCGCAGGCGGTTCTGCAGCGTGAGCGACGCCTCGCTGAAGATCATCTGCGGGCACATGTAGCCGCAGTACACGCGCCCGTAGAACACCGACGATCCGATGACCAGGAACATCAGAAACATCAGCGCGAAAAAGATGATGGCGAATTCGTTGATCCACAGCTCGTAGCCCGCGAAATAGAATCGCTGGCGCGGGATATCGAAGCGCATCAGGTTGCAGAAGGGCAGCGCCAGGAAACCCAGGAAACAACCGAAGTGGATCAGCTTGCGCGCCTTGTGATAGGTGACCCGGGGCGGCGGCAGCGCGGGAGCGCGTTTTTTGACGGCTTCAGAAGTGCCCATGGTGATGCATCGCGCCGCCGGGAGCGATGCCCCTCCAGACCAGCAGCGCGCCGGCCAGCATGATGCTCACGCCCGCCAGCGCGTTCGACCATCTTCCCAGGCGCCAGCCGAAAGCCGTAGATGCCAGGCCGGTGGCCGCCAGCGCGGCACTGGTGCCCAGTCCGAACGCCAGCATGGTGAGCGCTCCCCCGGACGCCGTGCCCGCATCCACGGCCTTCAACAGCGCCGCGTAAATCAGGCCGCAGGGCAGAAATCCGAATGCCAGCCCCAGCCGGAACTTGCTCGACGGGTTGACCGACAGCATGAAGCGTTTGCCGAAGCGTGCCAAGCGCGCGGCGATTCCCGGCCGATCGATGCGCACCAGGCTCGCCGGCCGCGCCAATCCCAACAGGTAGATCCCCGCCGCGATCATCGCCGCGCCGGCCAGGATGCGCCCGCCGTGCGCAATGCCCGCCAGCCGTCCTGCCAGCCCGATGGCGCCGCCCGCCGCCCCGGCCAGCGCCCCCAGGACGCTGTACGTCGTGATCCGGCCCAGGTTGTACCACACGTGCGCGCGCCACATGCGTGGCGTGCCAGCCATCGGCAGGCTGTAGGAAAGCACGATGGGCCCGCACATCTGCACGCAGTGGATGCTGCCCACCAGGCCGAACCCGAGCATCAGCCAGAATTGCAGCAGGGTCATTGCGGCACCGCGGCGCACTCGGTGTAATGGGCGAACTCTTTCATCGTAATGGCGTGCGTGGGACAGCGCGACGCGCACAGCGAACAACGGATGCAGGTGGTCTCGTCTTTGAGCATGACCGCGCCCAGTTGATCCAGTTCCTCCGCGCTGAGACCCTGGAACTGCTCTTCGCTCATGCCGAACTCCGCCGCCGCGGGCGCCATCCAGTGGTCCGTGTGCAGAAGCTGGCTGAGTCCCATCAGGCGGATCAGGTTCTCCGGACACACATCCACGCAGCCGTTGCAGGCCACGCAGATGGAAGTGTCGAACACCGTGTTGACGTTGCAGCGCAGGCAGCGGGACGCCTGGCGGCGCGCCTCCGCCTCGGGAAAGCGCTCTTCGATGATCTCGAGCGAAGCCGCCCGCCGGTCGCTCTCCAGCGCCGGCGGATTCTGGCGCGGGATCACGTTCCAGCCGTCCGCCATGGTGTACGCCGCCGGCAGCCATTTGCGGCGCACCACCACCTCGGTGCGCGTGCCGCGCAGATAATCGTGCATGGAACGCGCCGCCACCTGCGCCGAGGCGATGGCGTCGATGAACAGCCGCGGGCCGTGCGCGATGTCGCCGCAGGCAAACACGTCCGGAGCGCTGGTGCGGTACGTAGCGCGGTCCACTTTCACCAGGCCGCGCTCGGTCTGGATGCCGTCCTCCGGGTGCAGGAACGACAGGTCCGAGGTCTGGCCTATGGCGAAAATGATGTTGTCGGCGGGGATGTCTTCGATGAACGATTCGTCGAACGACGGGTTGAACCGGCCCGTGGCATCGAACACCGCGGTGCATTTCACCGTGCGCAACGCCAGTTGGCCCTCTTTGGCCACGATGGCTTTGGGGCCCCGCCGGTTGTGCAGGCGGATGCCTTCTTCGGCGCCTTCCATGATCTCCATTTCGTCGGCGGGCATCTCCTCGCGGCTTTCCAGGCACACCACGTGGACCTCTTTGTCGCCGCTCATGCGCAGCGCCGACCGGGCCACGTCGTACGCCACCTGCTCCCCGCGTTCCATCTCGGCCACCGCTTCCCGCCGGTTCGCCGATTCGCCCGGACGCAGCGCCGAGCGGGCCACGTCATAGGCCACGTTGCCGCCGCCGATGACCACGATACGCCGTCCCAGCGTCAGCGCCTTGCCGGTGTTGAAGGCGCGCAGAAAATCCATGCCGTCCAGCACGCTCGGATTGTCCACGCCGGGCAGCGGAAGCTTACGCCCTTTGGGCAGCCCGATGCCCAGGAAGATGGCTTTATAGCCGTCGCGGCGCAGGCTGGCGATCGAAAAATCGCGCCCCAGCCGCATGTCGCATTTCAATTCCACGCCCAGCGACAGGATGGCGTTGATCTCGTGGCGCACCAGCTCGCGCGGCAGCCGGAACACCGGCACGCCGGCCGTCAGCATGCCCCCCGGTTCGTCCTCCGCCTCGAAGATCGTGACTTTGTAGCCGGTCTGCGCCAGGTCGTGGGCCACCGTCAGGCCCGAGACGCCCGCTCCCACCACCGCGATCCGCTCGTAATCGCCCGGATTCGGCGGCAGCATGGCGCGATTGCAGGCCTCCCGGTGCAGCGCATAGTCGGCCGTTTCCGGACCGAACGCCTCCGTCACAAAGCGCTTCAGCGCCCGGATAGTAACCGGTGCATCCAGCGAGCCGCGCCGGCAGTTGGCCTCGCAAGGCGCGCCGCACACCCGTCCGCAGATCGAGGCGAACGGGTTGGTGGCGCGCGCAATCCGGTACGCGGTTTCGTAGCGGCCTTCGGCGATGGCGGTGACGTAGCCGCACGCATCCGTATGCACCGGGCAGGCGTGGCGGCACTTGACCATCTGCATCCAATACTCGGATGCATCCGGAACTTGGACCTGGAAAAAACCGTCGCTCATGAGCGGTCGATCCTACTTTATCTTGCGGAACGAGAAGGCCACCACGATCAAGCCGTAGATGATGACCATGGCCGCGATGATATACATCAGCGTCCCGGACGCTTCCGTGGCGGCGTTGAGCGCCCGTACCAGCGGGCCGCGGTCCGGGTGATTCACCTCGCCGTACATGTACAGGAAGAAGTAAGCGGCCGCGCCGCCCGCGATCACGATAAACGCCAGCTTCAGGAAGGGGGGCACGTCCGTGCCGCTGCGCTCCGTGATCCATCCGCCGGCGTATTCATGAATTCCATCTTTATCCGTCTTTGCAGGTGTCATCGCTTTACTCCAAATCGTCCGCATCGTCCTTCAACATGCGGTACTTGGCCTCTTCGCTGTCCCGTCCCCAGTAGCCGTCTTTGATGGAGCGCACGCAAAAGAAGATCGCGCCGGCCAGCATCAGGAAGAACAGGAAGTAGGAGAAGAAAATGCTCGGGTAGACATAATCGTGCACGGCGTCACCTCTCGTAATCGTTGTTGGGCCGCCAGTTCTTGGCCCGCCCCAGGGTTTGCAGATAAGCCACCAGCGATTGAAACTCTTTCTCGTCGGCCACGATCCACGGGAACGGCGGCATCACCGAGCCGGGCACCAGGTCGCGCGGATTGCGGAAATGCGTGCGGTGCCACTGCGTGTCGTATTTGCCGCCCACCCGCGACAGGTCCGGCCCGGTGCGCTTGGTGCCGAACATGTGCGGGCTGTCGTAGACGAATTCGTCCGGCGTGGAGATCGGTGAATCCACGCCCTTCCAGCCGCTGCGCTTGGTATCGGCCAGCAGCGTGCGCGTCTGCTGCGTGTGGCAATACCAGCAGCCCTCGCGAATGTAGATGGCCCGCCCGTGCAGCTCCTGCTCGGTGTACGGCCGGAGCTTCCCGGTGGGACCTTTGCTCGGGTCGTGATTCTCGAAGGGCCGCGCCCAGCTCTTATCGACCAGCGGGGGCACCACCGTGGTCAGCGTGCCGCCGATGAAGAACAGAACCAGGGCGGCGGCGATTGCGAATCCTGCGCTGTTGTCGGCTTTGCTTAACATAGGTCACCTCCCCTACTGGACCAATGCCGGCCGGTCCTTGGCGCCGATGGCGGTCGCCAGGATGTTATATGCAAACGACACAATGCCGGCGAAGATCAGCACCCCGGAGAAGAAGCGTACCGTCCAGATGGGTTTCAGAGCTTTCACCGTGTCGATGAACGGAATCGCCGGGTTGTTCCATTGCCAGCCCTGCCAGAAACCGCCCAGCCAGAGCGTGACGAAGAAGCCCAGTCCGCCGATCATCATGAACCAGAAATTCCAGTTGGCCAGCGCGTCGGAATGCAGCGTGGTGCGGAACACCCGCGGTACGATGTAGTAACTTCCGGCGATGGCGAAGAACGAGAAGCAGCCCAGCAGCGCCATGTGCGCGTGCCCCGGGATCCAGTCGGTCTTCGAGACGATGGCGTTCACCGAGCGCAGGCTGTGCATGGGACCCTGGAAGCAGGTCAACAGGTAGAACACCACGCCGGACATGAGAAACTTCAGCGGTACGTTCTCCCGCAACTGCTGCCACTGCCCTTTCATGGTGGCGAAGAAGTTATAGACCACCGCCCACACCGGGATGAGCAGCATCACCGAGAACGTGATGGCGATGGTCTGCAGCCACTGCGAGATGGGACCGTGCAGCATGTGGTGCGCCCCGGTCCAGACATACACGAACGCCAGCGACCAGAACCCCACCATCGACAGCTTGTGGCTATAAAGCGGCGAATTGGAAGACTTGGGGATGAAATAATAAGCCACGCTCAACCCGATCGGCGTGAAGATCAGCCCCACCGCGTTGTGCACGTACATCCAGTTCAGGTTTGCCTGGTTGGTGCCGGTGGTGAAGAATACGGCGAAGTTACCCGTGAGATAGACGAAGGTGGTCCACAGGATACAGCCCATCACGTACCAGAGCGAGACGTACATTTGCTGGTATTTGCGCGTGCCGATGGTGGCGAAGATGTTGATGGCGAACATCACCCATGCGATCACCACCATCACGCTGACGAACGTGGGCAACTCGGCATACTCCCAGCCTTTGTTGTAGCCGCCGATCAGCGAGACTACCGCGCTGAGGATGATGATGTTCCACAGAATGGCCGTGGCCTTGCCCAGCTTCTCGCTCCACAGCGGAACGCCGCACAGCCGCGGCACCAGGTAGTAAGTGAGTCCCATGTCACACGCCAGCAACCACCCGAAAAGCATGCCGTTCACATGCAGAGGACGGAGGCGGCCGTAAGTCAGATACGAGACCGTGCCCAGCAGCTCCGGCCACACGAACTTGGCCGCAATGGTCAGGGCGATGATTCCCACGATGAAGAAGTAACTGATGGAACTGACGAGAAACCACTTCGCCGTCGTGTCCGTGTAGACTACGCCGGTCCTGAGAGGAGTAGCGGCGACAGCTTGTGATGGGTTAGTTTCTGGCATAGTGACTCCTGTTGAATTCCAACCCCAGTCCCGCGCGGGCTACCGCCCGCCCTCCGCCGAGACTGCGGATGAAGTTGACGATGTTGCCGACGTCGTTTTGCGACAGGCCGTAATCGATCCACGAGGGCATGGCGGTGCCCTGCACGCCATACAGGATGGAGTCGAACAGGCGCCGGTCGGCGACGCTGTTCACGAAGAACGAATTGCGCAGGTTGCGCGGCCGCGGCGAAATGTCCAGCGAGTTCGGACCTTTGCCGTCCGCCTTGCGCCCGTGGCAGCCGGCGCAGCGCAGCACGAAAATCTGTTCGCCGGCTTGAATCGATTCCGGCGTGGACGCCACCGGATTCGTTTCCGGCACGTTGTGTTTCACCGGCGGCTTGGACGGCTCCTTCACGAAGGCGGTGAAGACGTAATCGAGCACCGCCGCCGGCTGCTCTTCCTTCAGGGCATGGCCCCAGGCCGGCATCGACGTGCCCGGCACGCCTTCCCGAATCGACTTCAGGAATCGCTCGCGCGGCTTGGAGGTCATGAAACCGGCCTTGGTCAGGTCGCGCGGCGCCGGATCCAGATACCAGGCGACTTTGCCGTTCCCGTCGCCCTTCTCGCCGTGGCAGCGCGCGCACAACTGCTGGAAGGTCTCCGCCGGGGAGAGCGCCGGCGGCGGCGTCCGCAGGCTGGCCAGGTACCCGCTCAAGGCTTCGAAATCCGTATCCGGAAAACGGAACGCCGGCATGATCGAGTCCGGTATGCGCGACCGCGGATTACGGAAATGTGCCACCAGCCAGTCCTGATCTTTGATCAGCCCTTCATAGCTCAGGTCCGGGGCGATCCCGCCGTCTACCGCGCCCAGCTTATGACATGCGGTGCAGGCGCGGTCTTCGATCAACTGCTTGCCGCGCGCGGCCAGCGTCTCGCCCTTCACCTCCGGTTTGCCCGGCGGCGTGACCGTCAGCTTCGTCTCCGTCACCCGCATGCGGTACTGATCGAGCGAGGTCTCCGCGAAGTTGATGCCGCGGCGGCTCTTCAGGAAAATCACCAGCGACCGGATATCGCCGTCGTTCAGGTTGAACTTCGGCATGAACGACGTCGCCGAAATCACCCGCGGATCCAGGATGTGCTGCCACAGGTAGTCCACCCGGTATTTCTTGCCGGCTTCGGAGAGATCCGGACCCAGCGTGCCCTCCGACATCCCCTCGATCCGATGGCAGCCGTAGCAGTTCATGGCGTAAAACAGCTTGCGTCCGCGATTCACGTGCGGCGTGCCGGAGAAATTCTCCTCCGTGTGGCACTGCGCGCAGTTGGCTTCCATGTATTCCTTGCCCAGCAGCTTGGGCGCGAAGCTCTTGCGCCAGGTGGATTGCACCACGAACCCCAGCATGGGCTCCGGCCAGAACGGATCTTCGCCGTGACTGTAGTGCGTGTCGAGACCGCGGCCCTGCCCGTCGTGACAGACGGTGCAGCCGAAGTCGGCGAACTTGTGCCGCCTTTCCCAGCGGCCGTTGCGCTCGACGTCGCCCAGCGCCGCCGAGAAGGGATGCGTGCGCAGCGGCTCGGCGTACTTTTCAAACCGCGGATCGTCCGCCGCGATATGGCAGGTGCCGCAGCGGTCCACCCGCGTGTCGCCGAACTGGGTGACGATGTACTGCTCGATGCGCGGCCGGCGCTCCTCCAACTCGGCCCGTTCCCGGGCATTCTTCGTCAGCGTGCGCGCCTGGTCGAAATAGGCTGTCTGATACCGCTCCCAGCGGTGAAAGAACTGATCGTAGAACACGATGCCGTGCACGATCAGAGCCACGAAACTTGCAATCGCGAGTGACAGTCGCATAGCCGGTTACCAGGGGGATACCATCGCCCAGTTCGGCCCGCGGAAGAACGTGCCGATAATGATGAACATGATGTTGAGCAGCACCAGGGTGAGAAAGATGGTGTTGGCCAGCAGCCGCTCCCGGGCGAACCATCTGCCGATCCCGGCTTTGCCGCGGTCGATGTACGGCGCCAGCAGCAGCAGCACCACGAAAATCGTGGGCACCCCGATGCCGCCCCAGAATGCCGAGTAACTGACCATCTCCTGCAGGCCCAGGAAGTACCACGGCGCCTTCGCCGGATTCGGCGGATGCATCACATTCACCGGCTCCTCCAGCGGCGCGTTGAACAGCAGCGACAGAACCAGGATCACCGCCACCGTGAGCACGAAGACGAACAGCTCGGCGATCAGCAGGTTCGGCCAACTGAAGACCGAGTCGTCCGGAACGTTGCCCACTTTGGTAAACGGTCCGCGCACGAAGCCTTGTAATCCGTAAGTGCGCCGGCCGGTCTCTTTGGCGGGGGCCGTCGCGGCAGTGACTCGTACCGTCACCGCCTGCGCGGACGCAGACGCCTCCGGCCGCGACAGTCCCCCATCTTTGCGGATGCGCCAGAAGTGCAGGGCGATCAGCAGCGTCAGCAGCAGCGGCAGCACCGCCACATGCAAAACGTAGAAGCGTAGCAGCGCCTCCTGCCCTACCGTGGCATCGCCCAGTAGCAGGAACTGGATCTGTTTGCCCACCAGCGGCGCGTAGCCTGCGATCGACGTCCCCACCGTGATCGCCCAGAAGGCCAGTTGGTCCCAAGGCAGCAGGTACCCGGTGAAACTGAGGAACAGAGTCACCAGCAGCAGCCCCACACCCAAAACCCAGTTGAATTCCCGCGGCTTCTTATACGCGCCGGTCAGAAACACCCGGCACAGGTGCAGAAACACGACCGCCACCATGCCGTGCGCCGACCAGCGGTGCATATTCCGCAGAAAGATGCCGAAAGCCACCGAACCGCGCAGGTCCAGCATGCGGTCGTAGGCCTGCGTGGTCGAAGGCACGTAATAGAACATCAGCAGCACGCCCGTGACCACCAGGATCAGGAACAGGAAGAAGGAGATCAGTCCCAGGCCCAGCGTGTAGATGGGCCGTAGCGTGTTGCGGTGTACCTTGACCGGATGAATGTGCAGGAAGAAGTTGCTGAAACTGGTGGAGGCCCGCTCCAGATCGTTGGATGGCAGCGGATTGCGAAATATGGAGCTCCAGACATTCGCGGGTAGTTCCCGCACGGCGGTCCAGACTCCACCTTCTTTAGGTGTCGTCGTGCTCATACGTCCAGATAGGTCCCGGAAACGACTTCGGCCGATTTGTCCACTTCCAGCTCGCCGTTCGGCGCCAGGCTGATTTTGAACCACGGCAGCGCCTTGGGGGCCGGGCCGGCCGTCACGTTGCCGTCCTGGTCGTAGCGCGAGCCGTGACACGGGCAACTGAACCCGGTTTCGGCCACCGCCACGATGCAGCCCAGGTGCGTACACGTTGTCGAAATGGCCGCCAGCTTGTTGCCGTCGCGCACGATGCACACCCGGCGGGCGTCCATCGAAATCCGCGTGCCGGGCGGAAAGTCCTCCGGCCGCCCGATCCCGAACCGCGCCGGTTGGCCATACGTCGCGCGCGGTTTGATGAAGACGAAGTTCGAAAATGCGCTCAGCACCGCCGAGCCGAACAAGCCGAAACCCGTGAACCAGCCCAACATGCGGCGCCGGTTCATGGTCTCCTCAGGCTTTCCGGGAGCTACTGCCATGCGAGTTCTCCTTGGGTGAATCCACCAGGTCTTCCAGGTCCGACCAGAACACCTGGTACTTGGTGTCTTCCAGGTCTCGGAAATAATCCTTCTTGACTGCGAAAATGAAAACCGCCACGGCGCCCAGGCCCATGAACAGGCTGGCGGCGATGGCGATCCACGTCAATTCCACGGATACACCACCTTGTCCTGGCGGCGTCCGCCCGACTCGCGCGCCAGCTTGGCGATCGAGGCGCTGCCCAGCACCTGCGTCAGCGCCGCCTGGGCTTCCGCCCAAACCAGGTGCGCCGGGCACCATCCCTGCCGCCCGCACCCCCCCACACTGAGGCACACGTTAAGCTGGATGGGGCCTTCGATCGCCTCCACCACGCGCAAAACCGAGATCTGTTCGGGAGGCGCCGCCAAAGAAAATCCGCCGCTGATGCCGCGATGCGCCAGGATCAGGCGGGCGTGTCCCAGCGATTGCAGCACCTTGGCCAGGAAATGCGCCGGGACGTCCGCCGCCTCCGCCAGGGTGTCCCGGTTCACCCGCGTCCCCGGCGGCAGGGTCGCCAGATGGATCATCACACGTACGGCGTAATCGGCGGCGCGAGTCAACTGCATGGAGCCTGGTTGTACCCCTTAAAAAGATAAAATAGACTCTTTTTATCCTGTTTGTCAACAGGAAAATTGAGGATCTTTTTGACGAGATCGCACGGCGGCCGCCGGCCTACGGGCCCGATTCGATCCATCGGCATTCGAGGTGCAGCAAGCCTCTTCAATGCCGCGGTGGGTAATGATGCAAACTGTGCCTTATCGCGATACAACCGCGGGCAGGACGAAATCCGCCAGCAGCGCGAAGTGCTCGGGGTATTCCGGCTGGCGCCAGTCCGACGTGCACAGCACCACCAGGTCCGCCTTGGGTATGACCATCAGGTATTGGCCGCCATACCCGCGGGCGTAAAACGCGTCGTACTGCGCCACCTTCGCGATCCACCACATATACCCGTACCGGGCAGTCTCGCCGTAGAAGTCGCCGGAATTGTGCACGCGCACGGAATCGGCCACAAACCCCGCCGGCACGATCTCCCGCCCTTGCCAGGTCCCCTTCCGCAGGTACAACTCGCCCAGTTTCAGAATGTCCCGCGCCCGGCACAGGCCGCTCATGCCCCCCGACTGCAGTCCCACGTTGTCCGCGTACCAGGTGAACCGCTCCACGCCCAGCGGACCAAACAACTCCTTCCGGGCGAACTCCAGCACCGGCATTCCCGTGGCTTTCCATAAGACCGACCCCAGCAGGTGCGCCCCCGGATCGCTGTATTTGAATCCCGCGCCCGGATCGAAAATCAGCCGGCCGCGCAGCGTGTCCGGAACCGGGTGGGCCATGATCTTGTCGAAGCTCCCGCGCGTGGCGTCGATGCCGGACGACATGGTAAGCAGGTGCCGGATCGTAATCCGCTTCACCCGCTCATCCGTAACGATGCCTTGGAACGCCGGCAGATAATCGAGCACCTTGTCGTCCAGCGATCGAATGTCCTTCTTTCGCAGCGCGATGCCCACCAGCGCCGACGAGATGCTCTTGGTCATGGACTGTATGTTCTGTAGCGTGTCCCGGCTAACGTCGCCGTAGTACTTTTCGAAGACCAGCCGCCCATGCCTGGCGATCAACACGCTGCGCACATGCGGCAGCCGCGCCTGGATGTGCGCGTCCATGCGCGCCAGTGGCGCGGCATCCAGTCCTTCCGCCGCCGGTGCCGACTCCGCCCAGTCCTGGGCCGGGCAGCCCGGCGGGACAACCAGTCCCGCGAGCAGAATCGCGATGCACCATCCTCGCACCATGCCCCGATTCCAGCACGTGTCCGCCAACCGCGCAACCCCCCCGCTCCCCCGCGCTAGACTGGGGTTCATGAAAGTAATCGCGGATTTGTGCGTGGTCCCGATCGGCATCGGGACCTCCGTCTCCAGGGAAGTCGCCGCCTGCGAGCGCGTGCTGGCTGACGCCGGTCTCCAGACCCGTCTGCACGCTTACGGCACTAATATCGAAGGCGAATGGGACGACGTCTTCGCCGCCGTCAAGCGCTGCCATGAGGTGCTGCACGCCATGGGTGTGCCGCGCATTACGTCTACCCTCCGCTTCGGCACCCGCATTGACCGGGAGCAGCACATGGACGATAAAATACGCAGTGTGGAGGAGAAGCTGCGTTGAATCCCGCCACAGCACCACTTTCTCCTGGATAACGAGAAAGACCTCTGATAATATGGAATCGTCCTCGAAAGGCAGGTAAAGCCATGGAACTCGTCCCCACCCAAGACGAGGTGCTCGCCTTACTGCGAGAAACCGGAGCTTTGCAGCAGGGGCACTTCGAATGCCTCAACGGCCTGCACACCGATATCAACCTGGAAACCGCGCTGGCCATGCGCTACCATCGCCACGCCAAGACCCTCAGCGTGGGCCTGAGCCGCAAACTTCGCGCCAATGCCGAATTGCGCGCGCTCATTCCGGAGATCTCCATCGTCTCGGCTACTCCCGCCGGACTGCCGGTCGCCTATGGGCTTTGTGAAGCGCTGCACGCCGGCCAGGTCTACTGGGCCGAAAAGGAAGGCAAAAATGTCCCCATGCACTTCCGCCAGTTCCTGGAGCCGGTGACGGGTGAAAAGGTCATCCTAGTGGATGATCTCCTTCGCTCCGGAATGCTGCTCACCGAAGCGCGCCAGTTGCTCGAAGCCCGCGGCGCCCAGGTCGTCGCCCTGGCCGTGCTGGTCTATCAGCCGACGCCGCAGACCCGCAGCTTCGGATCTTTGCCGCTTTATTGCCTGGCCAAGCTGGAGGCCAGCTACTACGCCGACGCCGGCGCTTGTGAGTTTTGCCGCCGCAATGTACCGCTTCACCAGGTGGGCATTCCGCGGCATGCGCAAAAACGCGAGGAGCTTGTTACCGCAAGCCCTCTCTAAATAAGGAGAAAGCATGAGTACAGCCGTATTAACGAAAGAGGCCCTCAATCCCTTTGAGATTGCCCAGGCGCAGTTCGATGCCGCGGCCGATCACCTCAAACTGGACGAAGGCCTGCGATCGGTTCTCAGAGTACCCAAACGTCAACTGATCGTCTCCATCCCCGTGCGCATGGACGACGGGCGTATTCAGACCTTCGAAGGTTATCGTGTGCAGTACAACCTGTCCCGCGGCCCCGCCAAGGGCGGCATCCGCTACCACCCCGGCGTCACCCTCGACGAGGTCAAGGCCCTGGCCGCCTGGATGACCTGGAAGTGCGCCACCGTCAACATCCCGTACGGCGGCGGCAAGGGCGGCGTGTGCGTCGATCCCAAGCAGCTCTCGCTCGGCGAACTGGAGCGCATGACCCGCCGGTATGCCACCGAGATCTCGCCCATCATCGGGCCGGACCGCGATATCCCCGCGCCGGACGTCTACACCAACTCCCAGACCATGGCGTGGTTCATGGACACCATCAGCATGTTCCATGGCCACACCGAGCTGGGCGTGGTCACCGGCAAGCCGCTCGCCTTGGGCGGCTCCAAGGGACGCAATGAGGCCACCGCGCGCGGCTGCCAGTTCACCACCCGCGCCGCCTGCGAAGTCAAGGGCATCGACCTCAAGAAGGCCACCGTCGTGGTGCAGGGATACGGCAACGCCGGCAGCATCGCCTCCAAGTTACTGCATGAGGATGGCGCCCGCGTGCTGGCCGTCAGCGACTCCAAGGGCGGCATCTACAATCCCGCCGGCCTCGACCCCGTGGCCGTCATGAAGTACAAAGACGAGACCGGCACCGTGGTCGGCTTCCCCGGATGCGACTACATCTCCAATAAGGACCTGTTGGAGTTGAAGTGCGACATCCTGGTGCCCGCCGCCCTCGAGAACACCATCACGCTCGACAACGTGGACCGCATCAACGCCAAGATCGTGGCCGAAGCCGCCAATGGCCCGACCACTCCCGCGGCCGACAAAGAGCTGTTCGCGCGCGGCGTGCTGGTGATCCCCGACATCCTCTGCAATGCCGGCGGCGTGACCGTCTCCTACTTCGAGTGGGTGCAGGACCTCTACGGCTTCTTCTGGACCGAAGTCGAGGTGAACCAGTACCTCGAGCGGACCATGAATTCGGCCTTCAAGGAAGTGCACGGAACCGCCGAAAGCTACCGCGTCGATATGCGGACCGGCGCCTACATCCTGGCCGTATCCCGCGTAGCCGAAGCCACCCGTGTGCGCGGCATTTTCCCATAAGGCGCATGCAGCCCTGGGGCAGGCCATCGTTCTCCGTGGCCTGCCCCGTCCTCGTTTGATGCGCCGTCCTGACCCTTTCCTTTCAAAAAGGCCCATAATAGGTCTGCTGAGATTTCAGCATCCACGGAGAGCAATCATGGCCCGCGCAAGGTCGCCAAGCACCTGGTCAACAGTCTGAAGAAAGCTCTGCGTTAGCGGCTATAATGTCGATGACCAGACGCTCTCAATGAGAACTATCGCATCCGTTTGTCTTTTTCTGCTTTTCTGTTGCCGGCTCGCCCCGGCCGACCCTTGCGGTACCCTGGCCGGCCTGAACGGCTTCATCACCGCGCGGGTCGTCAATCCGAACCTGAATCCCAACGAAGAAAAGCTCTATAACCTGGCCGCCACTGCCGGCGGCTCCAACATCTTCATCGTTACCCCCAGCGAAGGATCGGTCTACAACTTCCAGCTTTCCACGGCCTGTGCCGCCGAGCTGTTTCAACTGCAGACGGCACACGCCGCATTCCAGCTGCCGGCATCCGTGCCTGCGGCTGGCCTGGCACAACCCGTCGCCGGATCCAGCGCCACCGCGGTGGCCGACTTCAATGGCGACGGTAACGCCGATCTCGCGCTGGTGAATCCCGGCGGCAACAGCGTGATCGTCTACCTGGGCGACAGCACCGGAGGCGTGGCGGCGGGGACCGTGTACCCGGTCGGCAATGCGCCGGATTCGGTAGCCTTGGCGGACGTTGACGGCGACGGCCGCCTGGATCTGATCGTGGCCAACCACGGCGGCAACACCGTCTCCGTCCTGCTCGGCAACGGCGACGGGACCTTCCGCGCCGCCCGAAACTTTGCCGCCGGAACCGGTCCCGCGGCCATCGCCATCGGCGATTTCAATCGGGATGGCTTGCCGGACCTGGCCATCGGCACCCAGGCTTATACCGGCAAAATCGTCGGCGCTGTCGAAGTTCTTCTGAACGCCGGCGGCGGCACCTTCGGACCGCCGGTCGAGTACGCCAGCGGCTCTGCCCCCCAATCGCTGGTGGCGGCCGATTTCAACGGCGACGGCATTCTGGATCTGGCGGTGGGCGACACCGTTGCCTCCCAGGTTCGGCTTTTGCCCGGCAATATGAACGGTACTTTTCAGGCGGGAGGCACGGTGGACGTCGGCGGGTATCCCGATTATATAGTGGCCGCCGATTTCAACCACGACGGCAAACTGGACCTGGCCGTCCTGCACGGCAACGCCGAAACCATCTCCGTCGTCGCGGGCAATGGCGACGGCGCCTTCGCCGCTCCTTCATCGTACGACGCCGTGTACGCCTCGGCCGGCTTCTTCCCCATCGGCCTCTTGGATGGCGTGGGCAATTCGTTTCCGGTGGGCGACTTCAACGGCGACGGCAATCTGGACATCCTGGTCTACGACGGCCTGTCCAACCAGATCCGAATCCTGTTTGGCCAAGGCGATGGAACCTTCAGCGGAGTGCCCGCCATTCCCTTTGGCGCGGCTCCCCACGCCACCTTCCTGGCGGTCGCCGATTTCTCCGGCTCCGGAAAACTCGACGCCATCACCAACGATCAACTGACCGACGCCATCTACTATCTTGCCGGGCAGGGCGATGGCGGCTTCGCGCCGCCCGTCGATCTGTTGCTTGGACACACCGGGCCCACCAACGGCGTCACCGCGGCGGCCGTGGGCGATTTCAATCGCGACGGCAAACCCGACCTGGCCGTCACCGGACTCTATCGCGACTCCGTCCTGCTGCTCCTGAACGCGGGCAGCCCGCAGTTCGCCGCGCCCCTGGCCTTCTCCTCGGGCGGACCCAACCCCACCGGAATTGCCGCTGCCGACTTCGATGGCGACGGGAACCTCGACCTGGCCCTCGCCAACAGCGGCGTCTACAGCGACTCCGTCGGCAACCTGGTCCTTTTCAAAGGAGACGGCCATGGCAACTTCACCCAGACTGCCACCTTCAATTCCCTGGGTCCCGCGCCGGCTGTCGTCGTCGCCGCGGATCTGAATGGCGACGGCCGGCCCGACCTGGTGGTGAGCGACGCCGGCTCCAGCGATCCGATTACCGATAGCGGCCTATACGTGCTCCTCAACAAAGGCAATGGATCGTTCGGCGCCCCCACCGAGTATCTGCAAGGCACCCTGCCCGGCTCGCTGGCCATCGGCGACCTGAACGGCGACGGCAAGCCTGACTTGATCGTCAGCAATGCGAACGGCATCGGCGTCATGTTCGGTAACGGCGATGGCACACTCCAGTCGCCGCTTTACACGACGACCGCCTTCGGCGCGGCCTCCATCGTGGTCAGCGATCTCAACGGCGACGGCATCCCGGACCTGGTCCTGGGCACCTGCTGCGCCTTCACCGAAGTGACCTACCTCGCGGGCAACGGCGATGGCACCTTCCAGCCGCCGTTCTATATGAGCGCGGGCGATTCGCCCTCCTCGGTGGCGGTCGCCGACCTGAACGGCGACGGCTCCCCGGACTTGCTGGTGGCCGCGGGCTACGGCGGTTATCCTGGCTCCTTGATCCCTATCCTGAGCACCGCCGCGCCCCAGACGTTCGTCACCAGACTGGCGGCCGCCGGGCAGATCGAGCCGTTCGCCGCGGAGTCCATCGTGTCGGCGTACGGCTCCGGCCTGGCTGCCGCCACCGACACCGCATCGACCATCCCGCTCCCCCTCTCTTTGCACGGCACCTCCGTGACCGTGCTCGACTCCGCCGGCGTATCGCACGGCGCGCCGCTGTTCTACGTCTCGTCCACGCAGGTGAATTTCGAGATACCCGCGGGCACGGCTTTGGGACCGGCTAGGGTGACGATTGCCAATCAGAACGCCGGCAGCCAGACGGCCGGTATCCAGATCGGCGCCGTCTCCCCGGGCCTATTCATGCTCGATTCCGCCGGCCTGGTGGCCGCCTGGGTGCTGCCTGTCATCTCGGGAGCCCAGCAGGGCCTGCAGCCGGTGTATCAGGTGAATTCGTCCGGCGGCGTTGACCCGCTGCCCATCGATCTGTCTGCGCCGGACGCCCAGTATTACCTCGAGATCTATGGCACGGGATTGCGCCACGCCCGGAAGGTCAGCGCGACGGTCGGCGGCGTGAGCGTGCCCGTCCTCTATTACGGCGCGGCCCCCGTCTACGCCGGCCTCGACCAGGTGAACATCGGTCCGCTTCCCGCTTCGCTCGCGGGACAGGGCAGCGTGACCATATCGGTCACCGCTGACAGCCAGGCGGCCAACCCCGCCAGCGTGTCCATACAGTAGGGCGGTTGCTTCAGCGAGCCCTGAACCAGGGCAATCAACTAACCGCCCCAGCCCCGGCGCGCGGGGCGCGGCGGACCACCTCCACCGCCACCCTGCGCACATCCTCCTGGCTCAACCCCAGATGCATGGGCAGCGAAATCACCCGCGCGCTGGCATCCGCCGCCCGCGGACACGTGCCTGCGGCATACCCGTACATCCGGTAGTTGGTGTTGTCCGCATAATGCACACCCGGATAAATCCCCCGCTCATTCAACCCGCGCATCACTTCATCCCGATCCGCCACCAGGATCTGGTACAGGTGCCGCGAGTTCAGCACTTCCTCGCGTTGCGGGGTGCGCGTCACGGCCCCGCTACCCGCCAGCGCTTTGTCGTACCAGCCGGCAAGCTGCCGCCGGTACGCATTATCCTGATCCAGGTGACGCAGCGCCACTATCCCCATCGCCGCCATAATCGCATTGCCGTGGTATTTGAATCCTAAGTGCTCCACATCGTACTTCCATTTATAAGGACCGCTTCCCGCCGTACGCGTGAAAGTGTCCTTGTTGATCCCCATCCACGACCACTTGCGCGCCTCCCGGTCGAGTTCGCCGTCCTGAAAGCAGACCATCCCGGAGTCCGCCGTTGGCAGATTCTTGACCGCGTGAAATGAGAATACGGCGGCATCCGCCCCGTGCCCCGCGTGAACGCCGCGGATGCGCGTGCCCGCCATGTGGCTGGCATCCAGGATCAGCCTCAGATCGCGCCGGGCGCACAACTCCCGCATTTCCTCGTACCGTCCCGCGTGCCCGCCGATACCCACGAAACAGACAGCCCTCGTCCGGGGCGAAATGCGAGCCGCTACCGACTCGGGATCCAGACACAGGTATTCGTCGATATCCGCAAATACCGGCTTAAGTCCCGCATGCGCGATCGTATGATTGGTCGAGACAAAGGTGAACGGCGTGGTTATAACCTCGTCCCCCTCCGCCCATCCGAACCGCTCCCGCAATACCGCGAATGCCAGGTGCAGGCCGGCCGTCGCCGAATTCAGAAAGTGCGCATTCTCCAGCCCGGTGTACGCGCGCCATGCGCTTTCGAACTGAGCCGTCTTTTCGCCCGGCCCGGTCCAGCCCGTCTCCAGGGCCGGACGTATTTCCTCCAGGATCTCTTCGGTCCGGTACTTCGGCACAAACAAATGTATCGGCTTCATCTTTCGTTCAGTTCGGCTTCCATCAAAACAAACTCGCGCGAACCGGCCCGCCCGATTCCTTTGGCCCTGAACCCCAGGCGTTCATACAAGCGTAGCGCGCCTGAATTTGAGCTTAGGACCTCGCAATGCATTCGCTCCACCCCGCGCGAGCGGCCGAAGCTCATCGCCAGCCTTAACGCCCGCCGCCCGTGCCCCGCACCGCGATGTTCCCGGCCGATGATAAAGCGTCCGAACTCGCACATCCGCCGGTCGCCGCTGAAGCCATAAAGACAGATCGTCCCGACCGGTTCGCCCGCCGCCTCCACCATCCACCACCAGTCCTGTTGTTCTCCGGATAGATATCGCTCGACGAAGCGGCAGTGAGTTTCATAGTCCAACGGCCGGTCGTCCCGGAACATGGGCCGGTTCTCCGGGTCGTTTCGCCAGCGATACAAAAGCTGGATGTCAGCAGCCGTAATTTCGCGCAACGTGATGACGGCATCGGTGAGTATTTCCCCGCCCCGCATGTCCGTCTCTTCGCGATTCACCGTGATAGCCCCAGCCACGCCGCGTGGCGCAGCGTCGATGCACACAGCGTAATACGCGTAGCCACGGATAAGCAAGGAAATAGGCGCTTCAGACGGGAGCAGGGGCTCTGTGAAATCCGGATGATCGGCGCCTCATCCGGCTCGGCCAACTACACCCGCAACTGCCTGTTGTTGCCGGCGGCGTCGCGCATTGTCGGATTTCACCCGCGGTGAATCCAGCCTACGCGCCTAAGCTAAAATGCCCTTCACCACGTTCCCGGCGATGCCCGTCAGGCGCGCATCCAAACCCTGATACTTCACCGTCAGCCGCTTGTGATCGATCCCCAGCAACCATAGCATGGTGGCGTGGAAGTCCGGCACGGCGACGGCATGGTCTACCGCCGCGTACCCTAACTCGTCCGTCGCGCCGTAGCTGATGCCGCCTTTAATCCCGCCGCCGGCCAGCACGTAGCTGAAGCCTTTGATGTGGTGATCGCGGCCGTCGCCCTGCGACATCGGCGTACGGCCGAATTCCCCGCCCCACACCACCAGCGTGTCGTCCAGCATGCCGCGCTGTTTCAGGTCCGTAATCAGGGCCGCCGTGGGCCGGTCGGTCTCCTGCGCCTTGATCACTACGTTGGCTTTCACGCCCGAGTGATGGTCCCAGTCGCGATGGTAAAGCTGAATGAATCGCACGCCGCGCTCGGCCAGGCGGCGCGCCAGCAGGCAGTTCGACGCGAACGATCCGTCGCCCGGCCGGGCGCCGTACATCTCCAGCACGCTGGCCGGCTCCTTGCTCATATCCACCAGGTCGGGCACGCTCGACTGCATGCGGAACGCCATCTCGTATTGCGCGATGCGCGTCAGAATCTCCGGATCCCGGGTGGTCTTATACTGCACCCGGTCCAGCGCGTCGATCGCATCGAACGACTCGCTCTGCGCCGCCGCGCTGACTCCCGGCGGATTCTTGATGTGCAGCACGGGATCGCCGAACGAGTTCAGCTTCACGCCCTGAAACCGGCTGGGCAGGAAACCGCTGGACCATTGCCGCGCCGCGATCGGCTGCATCTGCCCGCCCTTGCCCGAAGACATCAACACCACGAAGCCCGGCAGGTTGTCGGTTTCCGCGCCCAGTCCGTACAGGATCCACGATCCCATGCTGGGCCGGCCGGTAATGATCGAGCCGGTATTCATCAGCGTGTGCGCGGGGTCGTGGTTGATCTGCTCGGTCCACATGGAGCGCACGATGCAAAGATCGTCGGCCACGCCGCCGATGTGCGGGAACAGCGCGCAGATCTGCTGGCCGGACTTGCCGAACTTCTGGAACGGATGCTGCGGGCCGAAGCAGGTGAGCCGCTGCCCTTGCAGTTGCGCGATCTGTTGACCCGCGGTGAACGAATCCGGCATGGGCTTGCCGCTCATCTCCGCCAGCTTCGGCTTGTAGTCGAAGGTCTCCAGGTGCGACGGGCCGCCCGCCTGGTACAGGAAGATCACGCGCTTGGCTTTGGCCGGATGGTGCAGCGGATTCACCACGCCGGTGGACGCCAACAGGCTGCGGTCGAAAAGTGCGTTCAGCGCCAGCAGGCCGACCCCGGCCAGCCCGTTGCGGAGAAAAGCGCGCCGGCAGACTTCGCAGGGCTCGCTGGGTGGTTCAGTTCCGGGTGATGGTTTCATGTAGATTCAATATCGCCCTGGCGATCAGGGCCATGGCTGCATCTTCGGGTTGCGATGGCGAACGTGGGGCGTCGCCCACGCTCATGAGTGCGGCCGCCGATTCCGGCGCGGCGCGAAAACGCGCCAGGTTCTTCTGATAAAGCTCTTTCAGAATCTGCCGCTCTTCCTTGGCCGGCGGGCGGCTGAGCGCGCGCGCGAAGGCCCAGTCCAGTTGACGGTCGAAGGTGGCGCCGCCTTGCCGTACGATGTTCGCCGCGAACACCCGCGCGCTTTCCACGAAGATCGGATCGTTCATCAGGTCCAGCGCCTGCAGCGGCGTGTTGGAGCTGACCCGGTTCACGGTGCACTCCTCTCGCGTCGGCGCGTCGAACGTCAGCAGCGTCGGATGCAGAAAGGTGCGCTGCCACTCGGTATACAGCGCGCGGCGGTAGAGATCCGCGCCGCGGCTCGCGGAGTATTCCCGCTTCGGAAAATTCATGGCCGCTTCGTAGCCCGCCGGCTCGTACGGGCGCACGCTGGGACCGCCGAACCGCTCCACCAGCAGGCCCGAAACCGACAGCGCGATATCGTGCACCGTCTCGGCGTCCACGCGATAGCGGCTCTGCCGCGCCAGCAGCCGATTGTCGGGATCCCGCTCGTCAGCCTCCGCGCTCCCCAGCGATGCCTGGCGATAGGTATGGCTGGTCACGATCGTGCGCACCAGGTGCCGCACGTCCCAATCGTGCGTGCCGGCCGCCTGCCACTCCGGATGCATGAACTCGGCCGCCAGCCAATCCAGCAGCTCCGGATTCACCGGCCACTCGCCCTGCGAACCCAGGTCTTCGATCACTTTGGAAAGCCCCGTGCCGAAGAACTGCCGCCACATGCGATTGACAAACGCGCGCGCCGTCAGCGGATTCTCCGGCGACACCAGCCAGTTGGCCAGGTCCAGCCGGGTGGCGCGGCGGCCGCCGGTTTCGAGCTTGCCCAGAAAGGCCGGGATGGCCGGCTCTACGATCTCGTGGGTCTCGTCCATCCAGTTGGCGCGCGGCAGCACGCGGGTGATGCGCGGGTGCGTCGCTTCGGTCTCGAGCACGCGCGGAATGGACGCGTACAGCATGTCCCGCTCGGCGCGCAGTTGCGCCAGGCGCGCGTAGGTCTCTCCGAACTCCGGCCGCGAGAACTCGAAGTAGTCCAGCACCGCGTCCTTCTCCGCCGCGCTGCGTTCGTCTTCCTGTTTGGCCAGAATTCTCTTGAGGTCCGGCGGCAGCCCGCGTCCCGCCGCGACGGTGAGCGTCAGCCCCGGGTTGTCCGGCTTGTTGGCTTGTTCCTTATCTTCCGATTCGCCGTCTTCGGGCCAGGAGTACGCCGCCGCGGAGAGCGCCAGCCGGAAACGCCCGATGGTCGCCCGCCGCAAATCGGAATCCTGGTGCAGCCGGACGGTAAGCACCGAGTCCGCCTGGGTCTCGAGCGGCGTGGCGAAGCGCAACGCCAGAAACGGATTGTACTCTTCCACGATGGTCACGCCCCATCCGCTCCGCGGATCGCCGTCGATGGCCGCCATGGGCGGATTCTCGGGGCGTTCGCCGATTCCCGCGGAGGTCGCCAGCATAAACGGCAGCTTGCGCGCCTCGCCTCCCGCATCCGCGATCTCGGCATCCACTTCCGTGAGCACGAAACGGTCGCCGCCGCGCGCGAATCGCGTGCCGGGCAGGCTCTCGTCCTGAAACACGTCGATCCCCAGAGCCGTCCATTTGCCCGCGCCGGGCTTGAGCGTGATGGTGTAGGTCTCGTTGTCCGGGTTCTTTCCCGACGCCACCACCAGGCCCTCGCCGCGCTTGTGCTCCGAGCTCAGCGAGCCTTTCAGATAGAAGTTGCTGTCCACCGCTTCGTCGTTGTAGATGGTGAGCGTGGCGCCGTTCTCTGCGGCCGCCTTCACCGGGCGCTGATAGGTCCAGGCGAGTTTGCCGGCTTCGAAATCGGCCAGCGTCCGCTCTTCCCAGGCCCAGCGTTCCTTCTTGAGTTGTTCTGCTTTAAAGTCGAGGCCTCGGCGTGTTGCCGTGATCTCTTCGTCGAGCGCGGCCAGGCGCTGCGCCTGTTCCGCCGTCGGCAGCGACAGCTTCTCGCCCCACGCGCCGCGCCCGCGATCCGGAATCAGCCCGGTCTCCCGGATGTCCGCGAAGAAGGCTTTCATGGCGTAGAAATCCTTGTTCGTGAACGGATCGAACTTGTGATCGTGACATTCGGCGCAACCCATCGTGGACCCCATCCACACCGTGCTGAGCGTGCGCACGCGATCCGCGCCGTACTTGGCCAGGTACTCCTTGGGCTGCAACCCGCCCTCGGCGGAAGCCCGGTTCAGGCGGTTGTAAGCCGATGCCACCCTCTGGTCCAGAGTGGCATGGGGCATCAAATCGCCGGCCAGCTGCTCTCGCGTGAACCGGTCGAACGGCATGTTGTCCCGAAAGGCGCGCAGCACGTAGTCGCGATACGGCCACACCGGCCAGATGTTGTCGCCGTGGAAACCCGCGCTGTCGGCGAACCGCACCGCGTCCAGCCAGTGCATGGCGCGCATTTCGGCGTAGCGTGGCGAAGACAGCAGGCGGTCCACCAGCTTCTCGTAAGCGTCCGGCGCGGAGTCCGCGAGGAACGTGGCAGCCTCTTCGGGCGTGGGCGGAATGCCGGTCAGGTCCAGGGTGACCCGCCGCAGCAGCGTGCGGCGATCGGCTTCGGGGGAAGGCGCCAGGTGTTCCCGCGCCAGGCGCGCCTGTATGAAATTGTCGATGGGATTGCGAATGGGCGCCTGCGCGCCGGCCGCCTCCGGCACCGGCGGACGCTTCACCGGCTGATACGCCCAGTGGCCTTCGTAAAACGCGCCTTCCGCCACCCAGCGGCGGATGGTCTGCTTCTGCGCTTCCGTCAGGACCTTTTCGGCATACTTGGGCGGCATGCGCCGGTTGGGATCGGTGGCAAAGATGCGTTGGATGATGGCGCTCTTGTCCGGATCGCCGGGCACGATGGGAACGGCGCCCGAAGGATTGGGTTTGAGCGCGTCCGCGCGCCGGTCCAGGCGCATGCCGGCCATGCGCGCCCGCTTGTCGGGACCATGGCAGCGAAAGCAGGTGTCGGACATGATGGGCCGGATGTCGCGGTTGAACTTGACGGGTTCGGCGCCGGCGGCCAGAGCCAGACACAGCATCGGCAGGACAGTTCGCTCCGGGTGCAGCATGTGGATATGTTACAACGCCGCGGCGCGGGCTGGAAGCGGCGGGCGCTCACTGCCCATCATTCCGCCTTCGATCCACAGCAGTGATAAATGTCTTCCATCATACTTATTTGAAACGTCTTCGCCGCCCATACCGTCGTATGGGGTGAGCCTGGAACATGCCGATGCGGGATAATAACGGCTAGGACCAGAAATCGCAAGTTCACTGTTGTTTAAATTTCGAGGAGACCTTCTAACGTGAAACGAATTTGCCGCTACCTTCCCCTGCTGTCTCTGCTGTGGCTGTGTGTCCCGTTCGCCCGCGCGCAGAGCTCCGTCGATTTTATGGTGGGTTTTGGAACCGCGCATGACAGCGCCAATAAAAACGGACTCGACGATGCCTCTCTCGGGCAGTGCTCGCCGGTCGGCAGTACCAGCCTGACCACCGGCGGAGATTGCGTAGGCACCCCGAGTCTGGGCGGCTTCTTTATGGGCATCGGGGGTGATCTCATCCTCTGGAAAAACTTCGGCGTGGGAGCCGAAGTCAGCTTTCAGCCCGCCAAGAGCACTTACGTCGACCTTCCCACTTATGGCCCGCTGCAGTATCGCCAGACATTCTACGATTTCAACGGCGTCTACGAACCGGTGCATACCAAGCGCGTCTCGTTTCAGTTGCAGGGGGGCGTCGGCGGCGCCAAGACCGGCCTCTCCATCAACGCCAGCAGTTGCGTGGGCAGCGCCTGCGTGAATCAGACCCAGCCGGTGGTGAGCTCGAATCACTTCCAGGTGCACGCCGGCGCCGGTATCTCGCTCTTTCTGACCGAGCATATCTTCATCCGCCCGCAGTTCGACATCCACTACGTGCCGAACCTGACGAATCAGCCTGGCTTTGGAGGCAATATGGTGACTGCCGGGATGGTGTGGCTGGGTTATAACTTCGGCTCGCGCTAACGCGGACCGGCCATCCGCTACGAAGCGGCGCGGTACTTATCGCGGCAGGCTGCCGAACAGAAATGCACGGTCTCTCCGTTGACCCTGGAAGTCACGGCCACTTCGGTGGAGACATAGGTTCCGCAGACCGGATCCTTCTTTAGCTCGCCGCCGCGAGACACTCGGGGCGCCTGGCGCTTGTCACTCGGAGCGACTTGGGAATTCCAGGTGGCGAAGAAGGATCTGAGGACTATCCGCACCGCCCAGAAAAGCAGCAGCAGCGGAAGCAGACGCAGTAAAAGAAAACGCATGATCACGAGGGGCGCCGTTTAGAGGCGCCCCTCATTCATTATCGCATCGCCGGGACTATTTCTTCTTGGTCTTCTTCTTCTCGGCGGCCGGATTCTGATACGACGTATCCACGGAGCCGGAGAGACTGGCCAACATCCCTTTGGCGGACTCCGCGAAAGGCCCATCCGGCTTGAGTTGGAGATACTTCTCGAAAGCCTCGCGGGTGCCCTCCACCGGGACGTACTTGCCGTCGGCCCCCATCTTCGCCTTGCCAATCAGCACGATGCCGTACTGATACTGCGCGTCCGCATAGTTGGGATCGGCCTCGATGGCCTTCTTGAAGGCGTCCCCGGCGGCGTCGGCCTGCCCGCTGTTCACCAGCAGCGCGCCCAGGTTGTAGTAGTACTTCCCGGCGCTGGGCGGATCCAGTTGGGCGGCCTTGGCCAGTTCGGCCTGGGCCTCGTCGAACTTCTTCAACTTGGCCAGCGCCAGTCCGTAGTTGTTGTGAACCCCGGCATCGTCGGGCTTCAAGGCCAGCGCCTTCTGATAGGCTTCCAGGCCCTTGTTCAGGGCCGCATCGCGCTCGGCGCCGTTCTTGGTGTCTGCCAGCGCGATCTCCGCGGACGCCAGGTTGGCCCAGATCACTTCCTGTTGCGGAGCCATCTCACCGGCCGCGTTGAACTTCTCGACGGCCACTTCGAACTGCTTGTTCGCCATGGCCTCCTTGCCGGCGTTGAAAGCCTCGTTCAACGCCCGGTTCTTGGCCTTCAGCTCGGCGTTCTCTTTGTTCGCCTTTTCAAAGGCGGCCTTCTCCTCGGCCGACATGCCGTGGGCCTGTTCCTTGCTGAGCGTACCGTTGGCCGCTGCCTGGCTCAGAGCCTGCTGCTTCTTCGCCTGCGCCTGCATGTCGAAGTTGTTCACCACCGGATCGCCAAGCTGCGATCGCACGCCATTGATGAAATCGACGTCCTTTCCATCCACTTCCAGCGTGATCTTGTAGGTGCCCAGCGGCAGGCCGCCGTAGAAATAATGACCTTTCTTGTTGGTCTTGACCTGGTAATGGCCTTTAATGTCGAGCCGGTCGATCTTGACTAAAGCATCCTTCAGCCCCTTGCCATCCAGACCCTTGACATCGCCTTCAAGCGCCGTAGTCTGCGCGAAACCCGAGAGGGCACATAACAGGATTCCCAGTGCGGGCAGAGCCACATTGCGGAACTTCATGAAACCTCCAAACTTTGAGAATTGCTGGTATTAAATTCCAGTTTACTACACGGCTCCGCACGGATCAGCCTCGCGTGCCGCCCGCCACGCCGCGCTGCCGGCGGGTCAAAATCTGACGCACCGCGTAAATGCGGCGTCCCTGGCTCTCGAAATACGTGCGGATCATCACTTCGCCGATCAGCCCCGTGCTGAACATCATCAGGCCGCCCAGCAGCAGCAGGCCGCCGGCGATCATCAGCGGACCGTGCTCCACCATGATCAGTTCGTGGCCCAGCAGCTTGTGGATCGTCAGCCAGGACATGATCAGGCCGCCCAGCCCCGTCCCGATCAGGCCCAGCGAGCCGAAGAAGTGCATCGGCCGGGTGAAGTACTTCAACAGAAACTTGATGGTCAGGATGTCGAACAGCACCCGGAAAGTGCGCCCGATGCCGTAGTGCGAATCGCCGGCCGAGCGCGGCGTGTTCTGAATCGGAACCTCCGCCACCCGCGCGCCGTAAAAACTGGCCAGCGCCGGAATGAAGCGGTGCAGCTCGCCGTACAGGTTGATGTCTTTGAGCACCTCCGCGCGGTAGGCCTTGAAGGTCGTGCCGAAATCCCGCAGTTCCACCCCGGAGGCCTTGGCCATGATCCAATTGGCGATCCGCGAGGGGATGCGGCGCGTCAGGGCGTTGTCCACCCGCTCCTTGCGCCAGCCGCTGGCGATGTCGTAGCCTTCGTCGATCTTGGCCAGCAGCGCCGGGATGTCCTCCGGCGCATGTTGCAGGTCGCCGTCCATGGCGATCACCACGTCGCCTTTGGCTTCGTGAAACCCCGCCGAAAGAGCCGCGGTCTGCCCGAAGTTGCGGCGCAGCCGGACTACCTTCAAATGCCCGTCGGTCTCCACCAGGTTGGCCAGCAGCTCGAAACTGCGGTCGGTCGAAGCGTCATCCACGAACAGAATCTCGTAGGGCTGTTGCCGAGGCTCCAATACCGCGGTGAGCCGGTCGTACAACGGCAGGATGGAACGCTCCTCGTTGTGTACGGGGATGACAATCGATAACATTGCGGACATCCACAGTGTATCAGGACACACCAGTCGCGAAAAGACAATTCCGGGGGCCACCTGCGTCCGCCCTGCCGGCCCGCGCTGTGATCCGAAACCCTATTTCGTCGCCGCCATGTTTTTGCCGAAATGGAACGACGGGCCGACCGAGAAACGCACCGTGTTCCGCCCCGGCAGCAGGTCGCTGAACAAGTGATCGTGCACCAGATCCACGTGGATCTTCACGCCGACATGACGGGTCACGTTGAGATCCACGCCGCCGCCCACGCCGTAGAAAGCCACCCAGTCTTCCTTGGTGCCCGTAGGTGCCATCTGGGAAATCAGCATCGTGGTGATGACTTGTTGGCTGGGCGTGGTTGTGTTCGGGTGCGGCAGGGCGGTCTCGTGCATCGCGCCCAGATCCGGATGGATAAACAGCGTCGCGAACCTCAGACGGCGGTAATTCAACTGCGGACCCATGGCGTACGACTGGGTTCGGGAATGTAGGGGCACGGCGATGGGCACATTCGAGAGGCCGTAAGCTGCCAGTTGGGACGCGATAGCTTGCTGGACCGAGGATTTCAGCATGGTCGGCACCAGCACGGTGTCGCCCGCGGTGGCGCTGAAATCGAATCCCATCGAATACCACTTGGCCGGGTTCGTGCCAACTTGCGTATGGAACCCGCTCTCACCGAGGTTGAGCAGCGGACTTCTCAAGTACGTGTACGCTGAATATACGTCGAATTGACCGATATAATCCTGCTGGCCCAAAGCCAGTGACGCCAGCAGCAGCGCGGACAGGGCGCCGATTGCGAGTCTGCGATAAAGAGACATTGTCATCTCCGTGCACGCGATGTTCAGGATCATTATGTCTGAAATTACCGGTTAAAGATAGGGGGGGGATCCACTTCGGGTCTCGATTCCGGTTACATTGTCTTCCGTGGTGAAACAGTCGCAGCCGGCCGCTGCCCTCGCGGTCATCCTGCTTTTCTGCCGGACGCTCGGGGCGCAGCCCCAGGCGCCGGTGAACCCGCAGGCTTCGCCCGAAGCCCGCGCCCTGCTCGCCTTCCTCAACTCGATTTCCGGCCACTACACCCTGACCGGCCAGCACAATTATCCCAATACCATCGCCAACTGGACCGATCGCGCCTACGATTTTACGGGCAAATATCCCGCCGTCTTCGGCCAGGATTTCGGCTTCCAGGGCGGCGCCGACAAAGACTCCGTACTGGCGCGCCCGGCGCTGGTTGAGGAGGCCATGCGGCAGTATGCCAACGGCGCCATCGTCACCTTCACCTGGCATGCCGTACGTCCCACCGACGACGAGCCGGTCACCTTCCGCGACAGCGTGCAAGGCAAGCTCTCGGACTTCGAGTGGCGCGAGCTGCTGACCCCCGGCACCGCCCTCTATAAAAGGTGGTGCGCCCAGGTGGATGTGATTGCCGGCTACCTGAAGCAACTGCGCGACGCGCGCGTGCCGGTCCTCTGGCGCCCCTACCATGAGGTCAACGGTAATTGGTTCTGGTGGGGCGGACGCAAAGGCCGCGACGGATCGGCGGCCTTGTACCGCCAGCTCTTCGACCGTTTCGTCAATTACCACCAGCTCGACAACCTGGTCTGGGTGTGGAATGCCAATTCGCCGGGATCCGGCGGCAATGGTCCCGGGCCGTACGCCGACTATTTTCCCGGGCTGGAATATGCCGACGTGCTGACCGTGGACATCTACGGCGAATTCCAGCAGAGTCATTACGACGGCCTGCTGGCGCTGGCGGGCGGTAAACCCATCGCCCTGGGCGAAGTCGGAGGCCTGCCGGCGCCGGGCCGGTTGAAGGCCCAGCCCAAATATACGTGGTTCATGACCTGGAGTGAGTTCGTGGAAATGGCCAATCCCCTGGAAGCCGTGCGCGCGCTCTATCACGCCGACAACACGCTGAGCCGCGACGACCCGCGCATGTCCGCCGCCATGGCCGCGATCCGCGCGGCGTCCGCCCCGCCCGCGCCGCGGCTGGTGTCGCCCGGCCCAACCGCGCCGGCGAGAGAACTGCTGGTTCGCTTGTATCAGGCTGCCGGACAGGGAATCCTGAGCGGCCAGGAGAACCTCCCGCAGCCGGTTTTTGCGGCCACGGGCAAGTATCCGGCGATTTTCGGCGCGGAGCTCAGTGGTCCGTCAACGGTGGACGAGGCCATGCGCCAGCAGGCGGCGCATGCCATCGTCTCCTTGAGCTGGCATCCGCCGCGGCCGAGCGATGACCGCACCGCCACGGACAAACTCACCGCCTTCGAATGGAAGGAATTGCTCACGCCGGGCACGCATCTCTACGAGCGTTGGTGCACCCAGGTGGATGCGGCGGCCGCATACCTGAAACAACTGGAGGACGCCGGCGTCGCGGTGATGTGGCGTCCGTATCCGGAAGCCAACGGCAAGTTCTTCTGGTGGGCGGGCCGCCCGCGGGAATCGGGGGCGCTTTACCGCCAGTTGTTCCAAAGGCTGGTGAACGAGCACAAATTGCGCAATCTGGTGTGGGTTTGGGAAGCCGACTTCGGCGATTACGCCGACTGTTTCCCAGGCCTGGACTACGTGGATGCCCTGGCCTTGCACTCCGGCAACGCGCCATTCTCCTGGCGGCAGGACAGGGAGCTATCCCGATTCGGAGTGGGTAAAGTCGTGGGCCTTGAACTTGAGGGCTCGGTGCCGAACGCCGCGCTGCTGGACCAGCCCGTCCGGTGGGCATGGATCATGTTGACCGGCGGCGAGAAGGCGGACGATCTGCGCGCTTTGTACGGGCATGCGCGCGTATTAACGCGGCCGTAGCTCAGTTGTTGGGCTGCTGGGGCTGGGGCTGTTGGGGCTGCGGCGATGCCTGCCCGAACCCGGACTGGCCGAAACTGGACTGGCCGAAACTCGACTGTCCGCCGAATCCGCTGGTAGACCCGAAAGCCGAAGCGCCCCCGCCGGTCTGCTGTGGATTCATCCCCGGCATGGTTCCCATCTGCTGCGCCGGAGTTCCCGGCGTACCCCCGCCGTGCTGCACGCCCGCCAGGCCGCGATCCTTGCTCTGGTCGTAAATGAACTCCCACTCGTTGAACTTTTTCCGTTCGTTGTAGATCATGATCGCCCGCCCCTGATCCTCGCTGGCCACGCCGGCGATGCCGCCGCCCATCTGCTGGCCGCTCATTCCGGGCAGTCCGTTCATCCCACCCGGACGCGCATTGCCCAGCCCCAGGTTGCTCATGTTGAGGCCGGTTACGCCGGGACCCTGTGCCGCGCCTCCGAACGCTGCCCCACCCCCGAAACCACCCGACCCCGGCGCGGCAGGCTGCGGCTGGTTCGGAAATCCCGGCTGGCCCGGGAAACCCGGTTGCCCCGGAAAGCCGGGCCGCCCGGGATATCCAGCCTGAACCGGATAGCCGGGTTGGCCCGGGTAACCCGGCTGCGGATAACCCGGCTGTCCCGGATAACCGGGCTGGCCGGGCATACCCGGCTGCCCCGGATAGCCGGGCTGGCCCGGCGTGGGACCGGTCGCTACCGGCGTTGAACCTAACGTGGGCGCCGCATACACACCGCTGCCGGATGATGGATCGGTGCCCTGTCCCGCGGCCCCAGGCTGCTGGAAGCCGCCCGGCTGATTCGCCATCGCCGGATTGTATTGTCCGGGCGGGATGCCGGGCTGGAACGGAAACCGTCCCCCCGGACCCGCAAAGCCCGTCTGGTTGCGCATCGGGCCATTGGGGTTGCCATTGGCGCCCGGCTGTTGCCCGTTCTGATCCTGCTCGCCGTTGTCGTTGCTGTTGTCGTTCTCCGCGGTGTTGTCCGTGTCGCCGTTATTGTCGGTGCTGGTATCGGTGTCGCTGTCGGCGTCCTGGTCCGGCTGCTGCGTCTGCCCGCCTCCCGGCTGCGCCACTTCCTGCGTCACTACCGGCCGGTCATCGCTGGCCCGCCGCCGCAGGGCCGGATTCATCTGCTGCTGGTTGGGATCGTTCCCCGCCCCCATGATCGGCCCTTCGCCGATAAAGCTGTTGGTGTTCTGCTGCTGATCCCCGCACGGCTGGCCGGATTGCCCGGACTGCGGCCCCTGGCTCAGTTGACCCGACTGGCCGAAAGCGCCGGATTGCCCGAACGCGCTGGCCTGGCCGAACTGGTTTCCCTGCGGGCCCGGCTGGCCGAACGGACTCGATTGGCCCGTCTGGTTCCCCTGCGCCGATTGGCCCGGCGGACCCGACTGGCACGGCTGGCTCTTCTGAATAATGGAGTCCGTCAACACGCCGCCGTTGATGTGGATCAGCCGCCACTTGTCTTTCCCCGTCATGGGGTCGACGTAGCGCTTGCGCAGGAAACGGATGTTGTTGGTGTCTTCCAGTTCCTCGATGGTGGCCGGGTAACGCCCCATCTTGCGCACGAAGAGCTGAATCGCCCGTTTGTATTGCTCCCCGCGCTCGATGAGCAGTTGTTCCTTGTCGCGCTGCTTCTCGAAGGCGATCCGCGGCATTTCGTTGTACAGCGCAATGGCGATCAGCGCCGCCAGCAGAAACACCAGCAGCATGGCGTAGCCGGATTCCGGGTTTGTCCGGCGCGGGGTCATCCGGCGGCAGCCTCCGCCTGCAACGGCAGCGTCTGCTCGTGCTTGAACTGCACGTCCTCCATTACGACCGAGTTTACACCGATCCGCACCACCCGGTAGCGCCCCTTCTTCACCGTTTCACCTTCGGCCCCCACCAGGATATCGTCGCCGTCCAGGAAGAAAGCACGCTTGTTCTTGCCGCCGTGCACGCTGGAGTATCCGTAATACTTGAGCGTGATCGGCGGTGGTGGCGGCGGGGCGGCCGGCTTGGGAGGCTCCGGCGGCAGCTGCGGACCCGCCGGACGCGCGAGTTGCGCCACCCTCACCGTGGGCTCCTTCGGCAGCGGAGGCGGCGGGGCGGCCGAGACCTGAAACAGGTTGCGCGCCCCGCCCTGCATCTGGACCGCCTGCACCTTGGCCAGCAGATCCAGCCGCAGCGTCGGATCGTATGTCGTGGGGTCCACCCGGTCCTCGGGCCGCTTGGATTTGAGCGACGGCCGGAACTCCTCGCTCGGGCGGGCGTTCGCCAGGCGCCGCCGGGCCGGCTGCGCCGTAGGATACGCGATCGGGCTGGTCGCCGGGATGGCGTGGCCGGCGGGACGGCTGGGCGTGCCCGCGGACGGTCCCGACAGGACGTTCGTGTAAAGCGAATAGGAGCCGGCAATCGCCAGGATGCCCACCAGGAACAACTGCCGCTTGCGTTCCGGAGTCAGCTTCATATCGGACTCCCGGGTTCGTCGCGCGTGAAGGTGTCCAGCTTGACGCTGACGCTGAGCAGATCCCCGGCGTTGGTCTGCTGCGGCGCCGCCATGAGGCTCTCGATGATCAGGAAGCGGGGCGAGCGGTCCAGCAGGTTGACGAATTTCGTCAGGCTGGCGTAACTGCCCTGATACGCGGCCGTGATGGTCATCTGCGACAGCGTGTCGCTGCCCTCCACCGGCTCCAGGTTGTTGGACATGGGACCCTGCTGGACGCCCGACTCCTTGGCGATCCGGTCCAGTTCGGTGAAGATCGTCGAAAACGTGCTGCGGCGGTCGGTGGTGTATTCGGCCAGAAACCCGTCGCCCTCCTGGCGCGCGCGCTCGGCTTTGACGGCCAGCGCTTTGGTCTGCGCCAGGCGCGCCCGCATGCCACCGAGTTGCCGCTCCAGACTGGCCCGTTCGCGGGCCAGGTCCTCGGCCGAGCCGCCCCAGGGCTTGAACACCATGGCCGCCGCCACCAGGTTCGCCACCACCAGAATGCCCAACCCGATCCGCACCAGCATCCGCGGGTCCTTCAGGCTCAGGTTGGCGCCGCCCTCGATCAGGCGCGCCGACACGCTAAAGTTTCTGGTCATAATTCACGCTCACGCGGCAGCGGTACAGTTTGTCGGTCTGGGTGGGCGGCAGCACGCTGTGCGAATAGACCTCGCCGAAATTGGGCGAGCTCTCCAGGTTCTTCAACAGGTCGATGATCGGTCCCGGAGCTTCCGTGCCCACCGTCATGTCCAGCGACACCTGGTTCGGCCCCACCACCCAGGGACGAATGGTCATGATCCGCACGTTATAAGGAACCACCTTCTCCAAATCGGCGAAGATCCGGGTCCAACTGATTCCCTTGCGATAGAGCAGCGCATTCAGAAACAGGCTGCGCTCCAGCACCTCGGCGTTTTCGGGTTTTCGCAATGTGGCGTCGAGCGCGGTCTGCTGCGCCGATACGGCGCGCATCTGGGCTTCCAGGCGCGCGATCTGTTGCCGGGTGTCGGCTACCTGCCCGCTCTCCATGTTATTGAGCGAGATCAGGAAGAGGAGCACGGCCCCCAGCGCCACAGCGACGGCTCCGGCAGCCAGCAGCAGGGCCCGGTCGCGGCGGAACGGTTGGCTGGCGAGATTGACGGCGATTCTCATGTTCGATGTACGCGGTTAGTTGTCACGGCCCAGGGACCTCAGATAGCCCAGCAGCCCGGCGTTGGTTTCGTTCGGCGGACCGAGCGGCGACCGCACCGGCTGCACCTCCACCGCCAGCTCCTTCTGGAACTGCTGGCGCGCGGTTTCCAGGCGCTCGCCGAAGCCGCACAGCAGCAGCCGCTCGGCCTTGGCGCCCAGGTTGTCTTCGATGTACACGAACGTCGGGTATAAGTCGGCGGCGATCTCGCTGATGTCCGTCCCCGCGATTTCCAGGCAGCGCACCAGCTTCAGCCGCCCGTGGTTCAGCACCATCACGGTCAGCGTATGGCCGGCTACCTTGGCCACCACCGTGATTCCCGGATCGTCGATCAGGTTCAGCGCCGCCAGCGAGGACGTCGTCACCAGCCCCGGATTCATGCCCGCGGCGCGAAACGGCGCTTCGTACCGCGACACCACTTCGAGCGGCGCCACCACCACCACCACGTCGCATTTCTTGCCTTCCGCCGGCAGCACGCAGTAGCTCATGGCCGCCGCCTCCACGTCGAACGGGATGCTCTTGCGCAGCCGGAAACGCACCAGCGAAAGCTGTTCCTTGGGGTCGGACGGGAAACTGTCGAAATCCAGCACCGCGATGCGCGTGCTGTAATCCGGCAGGATCAGGGCGGCGTCCCGGCGTTTGCGGTTGTTGGCGGCCGGCGCGAGGTCGCGCACCGCGAAAGACAACTCGTCGGGCATGACCACGTTGTCTTTCAGCGGCGAAATCGAAAGCACCCCCGGCTTCAGCGGGCGAAAGTCCAGCTCGGTTTTGCCGGTCATGCGCGCCGCCGCGATACCCGCCTCCGACAGCTCGAACGCCAGCGCCGGCGGCGGCTCCTGCAATAGCCCGGAAATGAAAGGGGGAAGCCGCATCCGCATCACTCGATGAACGTCACCTTGTTGATTTCCTTCAGCGTGGTCACGCCGCGCCGCACTTTCTCCACGGCCGATTCGCGCAGGAAGGTCATGCCTTCGTCGCGCGCCAGCCGCTTGATCTCCGACGTCGGCCGCTTGTCCAGAATCATCTCCCGGATCTTGTCGCTCAGGTCCAGCAGCTCGTGGATGGCGGTGCGGCCGCGATAGCCCGTACCGCCGCACTCGAAGCACCCGGCGCCTTCCACCAGCTCGATGTGCTCCCACTGGTCCGGATCCAGTCCCGATTCGACCAGGGCCAGGCGGCGCGCCTCCACGCTCTCGAACTGCAGCGGCCGCCGGCAATATTCGCAGATCACGCGCACCAGCCGCTGCGCCAGGATGCAGTTCAGCGCGGACACGAAGTTGTAAGCCTCCACCCCCATGTTCAGGAAGCGGCCCAGCACGTCCAGCACGTTGTTGGCGTGGACCGTGGTGAAGACCAGGTGGCCGGTGAGCGCCGAGTTGATGGCGATCTGCGCCGTCTCCTGGTCGCGGATCTCGCCCACCATGATCTTGTCCGGATCGTGGCGCAGGATGGAGCGCAGCCCGCGCGCAAACGTCAGGCCCTTCTTTTCGTTTACCGGAATCTGGGTGATGCCTTTGATCTGGTACTCGACGGGATCTTCGATGGTGATGATCTTGTCTTCGTCGTTCTTGATCTCGCTGAGCGCGGCATAGAGCGTGGTGGTCTTGCCGGAGCCCGTGGGACCGGTCACCAGCACCATGCCGTACGGCTCCGAGATGTACCGGCGAAACTTCACCAGGTCGCTTTCGGCGAAGCCCACCACTTCCAGGGAGAGCTTGGCGAACTTCTCGCTCATGGACTCTTTGTCCAGCACGCGCAGCACGGCGTCCTCGCCGTAAATCGTAGGCATGATCGAAACGCGGAAGTCGATCAGCCGGCCCTTGTAGCGCACCCGGAAACGGCCGTCCTGCGGCACCCGCCGCTCCGCGATATCCAGCTCGCTCATCACCTTGATGCGCGACAGAATCGTCGAATGCCAGTCCTTGGCGATGGGCGGCATGGCGTAGTGCAGCACGCCGTCGATGCGGTACTTGATGGCCACTTCCTGGTCGCGCGATTCGATGTGGATATCCGAAGCGCGCCGCTCCAGCGCGTTGAAGATGGTGGTGTCCACCAGCTTGATCACCGGCGCGATATCGCTGTCTACCGCCGTCAGCTTGTCGATCGACAGCGTCTCGTCGGCGTTCTCCTCGTCCACCACCACGTCCAGCGTGAAACCCTCGGTGACTTCCTCGAGCACGCGCTGCGACTGTTCGGTCTTCTTCAGCAGCTCGGAGATCTGCGAGAGCGTGGCGACTTTCACCCGCAGCTTCTTGTTGAGCAGTAGCGCCAGTTCGTCGATCAGGTTGAGATTGCGCGGATCGGCGAGGGCGATGTCCAGCGTGCCGTTCTGCGCCCGCAGCGGCACGAAGTTGTAGCGGAACATCAGGTCCACCGGGATCGACCGGAACAGGTCGTGGTCGATGGACCCTTCCCGCAGATCGACGTACTCGCAGCGATAGCGCGCCGCCACCGCCTGGGCCTGCGCCGCCTCGGCGGCGTTGTCGGTCAATCTGGGTCGATCGGTCGCCATTTGAATCTCCTGGCCGTGACTTACCGGATCGTGTCCGCCAGCGAAAAGATCGGCAGATACAACGCGATCAGCACAAAAGCCACAAACGAACCCATGAAAATCATGATGGCCGGCTCGATCAGCGACAGAGCCGCCGCCATGCGGGTATTGACGTCCTCCTCGTAGAATTCGGCCACGCTGTTCAGCATGGTCGGCAGCGCCCCGGTAGACTCTCCTACTTCAATCATATCGATGGAAAGCGGCGGAAAGATCCCGGTGGTCTTGAGCGAGGCCGACAGCGCCTGTCCCTCGCGCACCATCTTGCTGGCCTTGTCCAAAGCCCGTTCGAGCAGCGGCGTGCCCAGCGAATCCGACGCCGTCTCCAGACCCTGCACCAGTGGAATGCCGCCCGTCAGCAGGGTGCTCAGCACCCGCGAAAACTGCGCCACCTGGTACTTCACCCAGATATCGCCCAGCAGCGGCACGCGCAGCTTGACGCTGTCGATGCGCCAGCGCGCGGATTCCTTCCGCGACCAGAACCGGAAGAAAATGATCAGCCCCACCAGGCCGCCGAAAAACATCAGGATGTAGTTGCGCGCCGTCGTGCCGATCGCAATCAGAATCAGCGTCACGCTCGGCAGCTGCGCCTGCATGCTGGTGTACAAGGCCGCGAAATTCGGCACCACGTAGGTGACCAGAAAGACCATCAGGCAGATCGTCAGGAAGATCAGCACCGACGGGTACATCAGCGAAACCAGGACCTTCTTCTTCACCGCCAGCGACAGCTTCTGATAGCCGATGAACCGGTCCAGCACCTCCGCCAGGCTGCCGCTCTTTTCCCCGGCCATCACCGTGGTCACGTAAATCTTCGGAAAAATGCCCTGCGAGCGGAACGCGTCCGACAGCAGCGTCCCGTTGCGGACCTCGTCCCGCACCGCTTTGACGTAAGGCCCCAGCTTGGGATCCGTCAGCCGGTCAGCCAGCAGGTCGAGCGCCTTCAGAATGGGCAGCCCGGCGCGGATCAGGGTCACGAACTGCTGGTTGAAGATCAGAAACTTCTCGATGTTGAGCTTCTTGCTCTTGGGCAGCAGGCCGCCCGATATATCCGCCGCCAGGCCGCCTTTGGTTTTGATCGAGTAGATCAGGAATCCCTGCTGCGTGTAGCGCTCGCGCAGCTCTTTCTCCGACGCCGCATGGGCTGTCTGCTGGTGGATCTCGCCGCGCGTGTCGGCGTACTTGAGGACGAATTCGGCCATTATTGGGAGCTCTCCACCAGTTCGGCCCCCGGCGGTATCCGGAACTGGAACAGCTTCGCCTCCAGCGGCGGATTCAGTTTCTCCTGTGCGAAGTCGAATTCCAGCACGGACCGGTCGTACCCGACCACTTTGACGTGCCGGATCTCGGCATTCGAACCCACCACGAACTCCACGCTGGTATAGGGCAGCGTGTCCGTCTTGGGCTCCGCCGTCACCGCTGTCGCATCTCCCGACGTGGTCGAATTGATGTTCTGGAACTCCTTATCGAAGTGTAACTTACCAAGTAGAAATGCAAGTGGAGCTCGCATATCCTCGCTCTCCTTGATCTTCATCTTTTCCACTTGGTGGTTGTCCGGGGTGTAAAGCCAGAGATATTTGCCGTCCGACACGAACAGTTTGCCCGCCGGCGACGTGTAATCCCACCGCATACGTCCCGGCTTGCGCAGCCGCAACGTGCCGCTCTCCGTACGCCGGGGCTGCCCGGGCCCCGTATATGCTTCATGAAATAGGACTTCGAGCGTCTGGGCGTGATTGTAGCGGGCCTCCACGGACTTCAAAAGGCCGCCCAGGTCGGAGGTCGCGCCCAACAGCGACACCGGCAGCAGGCACAGCAGTAGCCGAACAAGGCTCACAAAGGTGTTGACGTATGCGGAGGTTGGAACGTGGAATGCTGCCGCAAAGATTCTCGGCGAGCCGCTTCCCGCTTACCCCGCCAGCTTGTACCCCATTCCGTGCACCGTCAGGATCAGCCGCGGCTGCCGCGGATTGTCCTCCAACTTCTGCCGCAGCCACGCCACGTGGACGTCCACCGTCCGGCTGGAGGTCACCGCGCCGTACCCCCATACCTCGCTCAGCAGCGTCTCCCGCGACACCGTCGTCCCCCGGTTCTCCACCAGGTAGCGCAGCAGTTGAAACTCCTTGGCTGCCAGGGCTACCGGTTTGCCGTTGCGCAGCACCTCGGTCCGCCGCAGATCCACCCGGATGGGCCCGAATTGAAAGACCTCGCCGGCCTTCCCGTAAGCCGGCGCGCGCCGCAACAGCGCCTCCACCCGCGCCAGCAGTTCCAGCATCTCGAACGGCTTGGTCATGTAATCGTCCGCGCCGATCTTCAGACCCACCACTTTGTCCACCGTCTGCCCGCGCGCCGTCAGCATCAATACCGGCGTCGATATGCCCCGCTGCCGCAGGTCCCGGCACACGTCCATGCCGTTCTTGCGCGGCAGCATGATATCCAGGATGATCAGGTCGAATTCGCCTTCCGAGGCCATCTGCAGGCCAGTCTCGCCATCCAGGGCCGATTCCACCTGATGCCCTTCGCTGCGCAGGCGGTCGCCCAACGTGGTCACCAGCCCGCGCTCGTCTTCGATCAGCAGAATCCTGCGCTCCATCTTCTACGCCGTATGCGGCAGCGGCTCCGCCGCCGGACGCTTGTCCGTCGGCGCCCCGGCCTCCGCGGCGGCCAGTTCCAGGGTAAACGTGCTGCCTCGCCCCGGTTCGCTCGCCACCTCCAGGCGGCCGCCCATGCCCTCCGCGATGTCCCGCGCCAGGCTCAGCCCCAATCCCGTCCCATGGGTCTGCCCGGCCTGCGCCGACTTGCCGCGGTAGAACGGTTCGAAGATGTGCGGCAGGTCCGCCGGATCGATCCCCGGCCCGCCGTCCTCTACGCTGATGCGGACCCGCGGCCCGTCCCCGGCCGCCGCGCGAATCCGCACCCAGCGGCTCTCCCCGCTGTATTTGAATGCGTTCAGCACCAGGTTTTCCAGGCACCGTTTGAGCGCGGCGGCATCGGCCTGTACCGGCGGCAGGTCAGCCGCCATCTCCCGCTCGATCGCGAAGCCCGCGGCTTCCGGCAGCGCCGCCACTGCCGCCAGCACCGCCCCCACCGCGCCCGACACCGGCACCGCCGTCAGTTCGTACCGCGCCGGCCGCGACTGCCCCGCCGCGAAATGCAGAATCTGCTCGATCATGGCCGCCAGCCGCCGCCCTTCGTTGCGGATCAGCGTGCCGTACTCCTTCACTTGCTCCCGCGTGCCGACGAACCCTTCCGCCAGGTTGTCCGCCGCCGAGCAGATCACCGTCACCGGCGTGCGCAGCTCGTGCGAGACGCCGGCCACGAATTCGATCTGTAGCCGCGCCAGCCGGTGCGCCCGCTGCGCCGACAAAACAATCAGCGCCATGCTGGCCGCCAGCAGCAGCAGCACCCCGAAGCTCACCAGCAGGTTCCGCCGGCGCTCGGCGGCCACCACCGATTCGAGCGACCCGCCCCGGTGCCGCGCCAGCAGTTGCCATGCCTGGTCGCCGGGTGAAGGCAGGATCACCGCTACCCGCGGACGAGCGCCGAATATCCGCCGGCCTTGGCCTCGCCGCCCGGACCTTGCCCGCGCCGGAGCCAGCCCTTCCATCACCCGCGTCGTCTCCGCCGGTGTGGCCGGCATCAGCGCCACCCGCGCGTCCGGCGGCTCCAGCGACGCCGCCGTGAGCGCCGCATCCGACCGGTAAACCATCTCGCCCTGCCGCCCGCTCACCACCGCCACGTTGTAAACGAATCCGCCCGGCCCGCTGAAATAACGCTGTGCCAGTTCGCCCAGCATCCGCTCCAGCGCCGGCCGGTTCAACTCCAGAATAACGAACCCCAGCAGCGGGCGCGGCCCGTTCCGCATGCCCCCGTAGCGCGGCCGCGGCGCGGAAAAGTCGAATACCGGACGCATCAGCGCCGGAATGCGCTCCTCCAGCGTCCAGGCGAACGCGCGCAGCATCGGCCCGGGCGCGGCGGCCGGCGCGCCCGGCGCTTCGGGAGGAACGGGCTGTTGCCGCGATTCGTCCTCCACCCGTTCCCGCAGCATCGCCAGCGGTACCGGCCAGTCCGCCGCCGTGAAGCGGCTCTCCGCCGGAACCAGCCGCAACAGCTTTCCTTCCCGCCACAAATAGACGTTGGCCAGCAGATCCGGACGCGTGGCCGTGCGCGACCACTCCTCATAACGGTCCGCGTAGTTCTCCACCCAGGCGCCCGCGTCCGCCGCCGGATCGCCGTGGAAAGCCGTCGAAACCTGCGCCAGTTCCCGGTAGAACTCCTGCCGGAACTGCGTGACCGACGTGTTCAGGCTGGTTTCGATGCGCGTGCGCTCCCCCCGGCTGATCTCCAGGCTCCAGCGGTATTGCAGCACCGCCAGCCACACCAGCACCGCTGCCAGCAGTCCGGCCAGGCCCAACTGCCAGATAGCCCGTCGCGCCGCGGACGTCATATAGCCGCAGTGTACCAATGTGTTAATCCAAACCACCAGCCGCCGCCCGGCTGCCTAAAATCCAGCATCCGAACTCCGCCTTGCCGTCGTATACTCAAAAGAACCCGCCAACATTACCAGTGCCTTTTTGCGAAGGCGGGTTCGCGAATCTTTGAGGGTTTTGGGAATAACCAGTCAAGGAAGGGGAATATACAAACCATGAAAGTTTCGAAAAGTTCTTTAGTACTCACCGCGGCGTTCACCGGCCTGCTGGGTGGCACGATGACACGCCTAAACGCAAGCACCGTCTCTTCTGCCAACGGCAGCCAGCGGCTTTCCTCCAGCACCAGCCTGGCGGGGCAGTCATCCGGCACCATGTTCGCCGCCAAGAAGGACAAGCACGGCTGTAAAGGCCAGAACTCCTGCAAGGGTAAGGGCGGCTGCAAGACCGGGGACAACGGCTGCAAAGGCAAGAACTCCTGCAAGGGTAAGGGCGGCTGCGCCACCGACGGTTCCAAGAAGACCAGTTAGTCTCCCGCGCGGCCCGGCTGCTGCAAGATCCGCCGGGCCGCGTCTCTTTCAGCACGCGTCAATGCCAGCCAATCGATTTAACGGATTCACGGACTACGGTATCGGTGTCGGTCTGCGCATTCCGCACTATGAACACATCCTCGAAAAGAAACCCGTGGTCGGTTGGTTCGAGATCATTTCCGAAAACTACATGGTCGATGGCGGCCGCCCGCTGGCCATCCTCGACCAGATCCTCGAACAATACCGCGTGGTCCAGCACGGCGTCTCCATGTATTTCGGCTCCGCCGAGCGCCTCAACCGCGATCACCTGCGCCGCCTGAAGGCGCTGGTCCGGCGGACCCAAACGCCCTGGCTCACCGATCACCTCTGCTGGGGCAGCGTGGACGGCCGCTACTCCCACGACCTGCTGCCCATGCCCTACACCTTCGAGGCCGCTAAGCTGACCGCCCGCAAGGTACGCGCCGCGCGCGATTTTCTGGAAGTCCCCATCGCCGTCGAAAACGTCAGCAGCTACGCCGAGTTCCACGAATCCGAAATGACCGAATGGGAGTTCCTCAACGAAGTGGTGGAGCGCGCCGATTGCGGCATCCTGCTCGACGTGAACAATATTTATGTTTCGTCCCGCAATCATGATTTCAATCCGTACGACTATCTCAATGCCGTGACGCCCGGGCGCGTGGCCCAGATCCACATCGCCGGCCACTCCAAGTTCACCAGGTACATCCTCGACACTCACGATCATCCGGTCATCGATCCGGTGTGGAAGCTCTACGAGCACGCCATCCGCCGCGTGGGCCCCACCGCCACCCTGCTCGAATGGGACGACCGTATCCCGTCCTTCGGCGAAGTCCATGCCGAGGCGCGCAAGGCCGAAAAGTACCTCGCCGCGCCGGCCTTGGTGACGCCGTGAGCCTGCTTGAGCTCCAGCGCCGCATGGCCGCCGATCTCATGCGCCGCATGGCCCCCGGCGACCGTCTCGCTCCCGAAACCACCGCCGCCTACATCAAGCCCAACAATCGCCTCACTTCCCGCGAGCGCCTCGAAATCTACACCAAGAGTTACTGGTATCGCCTGCTCGATTCGCTCTACGAAGACTTTCCCGGCCTGCGCGCCGTGCTGGGCCAGCGCGCCTTCGCCCGCCTCGCCGAAGCCTACCTGGCCGATAAGCCCTCCGCATCCTGGACCCTGCGCAATCTCGGCGGCCGCCTGGAAGACTGGCTGCGCGCGCACCCCGATTTTGCCGGCCAACGCCTCCTGCTGGCGCTCGATATGATCCGCCTGGAATGGGCCCACATCGAGGCCTTCGACGGCGGTGTCTCGCCCGTGCTCGGCCCGGAAGACCTGCTCGAACTGGGCCCCCATCTGCGCATGGGCCTGCAGCCGTACATCCGCCTGGTCGAGCTGAGCTATCCGGTAGACGACCTGCGCATCAAGGTCAACAGTGCATCCTGCGAACACGGCGCCGCCAGCAACGCCGTGCTCAAGCGCAAGACCGGCGGGCTGGTGCGCCGCATCGCGCGCCTGGATCGCGAGCACATCTTTCTGGCCGTGCATCGCCTGGACTTCACCGTCTACTACCGCCGCCTGGAACCCGAGGAATACGCCGTGCTGGCCGCCCTGCGCGCCGGACGTCCCGTCGGCCGGGCCGTCGCCGCCGTCTCCCAAGCCAGCCTGGCACGGGTCGAAACCTGGTTCGCCGCCTGGGCCGAGATGGGATGGCTGTGCAAAGGCTGATCGCCGCCCTCAACACGCTACAGTCGCCCTTCCTGCTGCTGATTCGCCTGTATTGGGGATTTCAGATGATGCAGACCGGCTGGGGCAAACTCCACAGCCTCGCCCGCGTGACGGCGTACTTCTCCAGCCTGGGCGTCCCGCTGCCCGCCCTGAATGCGCCCTTCATCTCGGTTCTCGAATTTGTGGGCGGCATCCTGCTCATGGCCGGCCTCGGCTCCCGTGCCATCGCCTTCCTGCTCACCTGCGACATGCTGGTGGCCTTCGTCGTCGGCGACCGCGATGCCCTGTTCTCCGTCTTCTCCGATCCCGACAAGTTCTACGCCGCGGCCCCCTACCCGTTCCTGTTCGCCTGCCTGATCGTCCTCATCTTCGGCCCCGGCAAGCTGGCCCTGGATCAATTATTGGGTGACCGCTTTTTCAAAAAATAGAAAATACTGATACGGCAGAATGTCCAGCCGTTTCGTAAGTTCGAATCCGGCCGTCCGCAACTCCGCCACCATGTCCCCCTCCGCGATCTTCATCGCCGGCGGCGGACCGACGGGCAGTTCTTTCTTGTAAAAGTCCACCACCACAATCCGGCCGCCCGGCTTCAGCACCTTCGCCAGCTTCGCATAGTACGCCGGGCGCTTCTCAATGTGATGCAGCACGTCGCAGAAGAAGATCAGGTCCACCGAGTGATCCGGCAGGTGCGGATCGTCCGGCGCCGCCAGCACCGTTTCCAGGTTTGCCGGCGCCTGCTGGCGCGCCACCGCCAGCAGCTTGGCGTCGATATCGACCGCATAAACCTTGGCGGCATGGTGCGCGAAGCGCCGCGCGAAGTACCCGGTGCCCGCGCCGATGTCCGCCACCACGTCCGTCGGCTTGAGATCCAGCGCCATCACCACCTCGTGTGGCTTCTGCCACGCGTCCCGCGAAGGATCCTCCAACACCTTCGCATATTCGTCCGCGGACGGCGGGTGGTGCTGATGCGGCACTTGCCCGAAACCCGCCGCCGCGAAAACCAGAATCCACAGATATGTCCTCATAACTCGTAATCCCTTAACCTTTGATTAATCTACTGCACCACGCGCTACATCACGCATCGTTATACCATAACATCACCATATTACCTATAATGAACAGACTATCCGTGTTCTCCAAATCAGTATTTCAAATGGATCCTCGGTGGCAGGCTGGAAGGCAAATCATCATTTAACTCGAGAGCTGTCGAAATCTTGTTTACATAGGATCGGTACAATAGTGAAATTAGCTTTTGGTTAGTAGTGCAATCTCCAGCTTACCCGGATATAATGCGGTTGGTTTGTGTGGCCGAATCACGGAGTTCTTTTGACCGGCATTCAAGGGCATTCCAGCCATATTTAATGGCGCTAACGTGATGTCGTCGTCGCACAGGTCGCCGGTAGGGCTGTGTCCAACTGAACCATACCTGAGCGGGTTGTTATCCCTGCAGATATTCTCGCTAGGAGCAAAATAACGTGAATACCTCCGCGGCAACGGCGATGCGTTTGCTGGCGTTGATAAGCGTAGCGGCATTCGGACAAGGACCGCCGGTCACAATGACAGACGCGACAGTCGTCCAAATGGTACAATCCAAAACCTCGCCAGATCTTATAATTTTCGAGATTTCCAGATGCACGCCACACTTCGCGCTGGACCCCGCCAACGTGGAGTACATGCTGAAAAACGGCGTAACGGAAGACATCATAAGAGCAATGGTGGCGAAGCAGAGCGGCCAACCGATCCCCAGCGTCGATCAGGCTCCAGTGCCACCCACTACGCAGCCACCGCAGCCAGCGGTGGGATCGACCGACAACAAGCCTCGGGTCTTCATGTCTTCAGCCAGCAAAGGCAACACCTGGAACGCCCACCGCGACCAGTCGATGGAACTGAGCAAAGACTTCGAACGGGATTGTCCTCAAGTGAAGATAACGCTGAACCAGCAAAACGCGGATTACAACATCGCCCTGAACCATATCGAGGTCGGCGCTTTCTACAGGGACAACCAGTTCCAGATCGCCGACCGGAATGGCGATCTCCTAGCACACACCAAAGAAGGTGGCAGCATCAGAAAAGGTGCAAAAAGGGCATGCGTGCTCATTCTCGACGACTGGGCTAGGCACGGGCATTAGAAAAAAAAATTCAGCAATTCAAGAAAGGTAAGAACGAAATGAATAATTTCCGAGCAGTATCGTTGTGTCTTCTTGTGCTGGGCCTGAGGATGTCTGGCCAGCAGCAAGCGCCCGTGCAGGAGTATCTAACGGACGCGAAAGTCATCCAAATGGTGCAGTCCCATCTGTCGCCGGATCTAATTATACTGGCAATCTCGAAATGCAGTCCCCATTTCGCACTGGACCCGGCCAGCACTCAATACATGCTGCAACAGGGTGTCACCGAAGAGATCTTCAAGGCAATGGGGGCGAGGCAAAATGGTAACCCGATCCCAGGTTACACGCAGACGGCCGCGACGACCACGCCCGTCGACCCACCCGCTTCACATGTAGCGATACCTATTAATTCGAAGGATCGATACGAATCGAAGTTAGGAACCGTAAATCTGAGCATCGGTGGTGGCGTCTTTATCGACAAGGATATGGTTCCGGCTGCGCACCCGGCAGTTATGACAAACACCAGCATAGCGCTTCACAAGTACCTAGCCGGTTATGGTGAATTCGGCTACACGCATCTCGCCAGCGGATCCGGTAATGTATATGGCTATGACGTTTCGGCGAATGCCTACCTACTGGATTACGGTGCCGGTGCAAAGTTCACGATCCCGACCGGCACGAGAGTGGTTCCGTACGGCACATTCGGTTTCGGTAGGAGCCATTTAGGGGTCAGTGCAAGCGCGATTGGCATGGACGTCGGCGCCGGCGAAGCGGCATGGAACGTCAACTTTGGCGGTGGCGTGAACGTGTTCGCCACGAAGAACGTCGGATTCAATTTCGACTTTCGTGCGTACAGACCGAGTAAAGAAGGATACTCAACATGGTACGAACGAGCGGCCTTCGGTGTCTTCTTCCAGTTCAACGGCGCGGGCCTATAAACGCCGTTTGGGAGCAGCTTGACTTGAACCAGCCCTCTCGACGCGGTGATCAAATCGGCCGGGATAGACGAGAACTTGGGACGCCGCAGCACGGCTTCATACTCGGCTAAGATGTCTGGCGATACACACCATCGCAACTGGCCGTCGGCCACCGCGAAGAGCACGGCGGCAGCGGGTCCGTGCGCGTTCAAAAGCGCAGACACCAGTACGTTGGTGTCAATTACAACCCTGATCATCGGCTGCGCTGGTCAGCAGGTTTTTTGGCCCGCGCCGGGATGTTTTTGCGAGCTGCCCTGATTTCAGCATTGATCTCGCGCCCACTCACCTTGTCCAGGCCCACCGCCTTTGCCGATTGCTGAATGGCCCGCAGCACGTCGCCCAGTTCCGCCAGGTTAAGCGGATGTTGCCGCCGCTTTTCCTCCTGCTCCAGCCGCCGCAACCCCTCGCGAAACAATTCACTCATGGTCCGGCTCTGTTTTTTGGCCAGCCGTACCGCCATCCTGTGCTGCTCCGGCGGCAATGAGATGGTCACGAATTTGCTGGTGCGCATACGAAAAAGGGTTAATGCCTGGCAAGACTTAGCAAGAACACTTCAACTCGATCAGACGCGAGTGGTTGTGTCAAAACTCCCCCCGCATCGCCGCCAGCGGATCGATCCGCGCCGCCCGCCGCGCCGGCACCCACGCCGCTACCGCCGCCACCGCCGCCAGACAACCGACCGCCCCCATCAGCGTCAGTACATCCATCGGGCTCACCCCGTACAACAGCGACCGCATCGCCCGCCCCGCCATCCAAGTCAAACCCAGCCCCACCCCCGCACCGATCCCCACCAGCCGCCCCACGCCCGCCAGCAGTCCCCCCACGATCCGCCCCGGCTGCGCCCCCAGCGTCATCCGCACCCCGATCTCCCGCGTCCGCGCCGTCACCATCAGCGCCACCAGCCCGTACAGCCCCACCGCCGCCAGCAGCATCGCCGCCGCCGCGAACACCGTCACCACCCGGCTCTTCCATCGCGGCTCCTCCAGCGATCCCTCCAGCACCTCGTTCACCCTCTTCACCCCGAACACCGCCCGCGACGGATCCACCCGCCGCACGATTCCCCGGATCGCCTGCTCCAGCGCCGCCGGACTCCCCGCCGTCCGCGCCACGTACTCCGGATCCGGCCAGCCGCCCGGCGCCAGGCACACGTAGAAGAACGGTCCCGGCGCCACGTTCGCCGCGTCTTCCCGCACATCCCCCGCAATGCCCACGATCTCCGCGGCCCGCGCATCCGGCGCGTAGCCTTGGTCCAACATCCGCAGATGCTGCCCCACCAGGTTGCGCCCGCCCCCGAACATCTCCGCGAATCGCCGGTTCACCAGCACCTTGCCGGCCTTCCACAAGGCCAGTTGCCGCAGCTCCGGACAATCCGCCCCGGCCAGAATCGGCGCCCCCATCGCCGCCAGATAACCGCGCGAGATGCTGCGCTCCCCCGCCGTGATCCTCCCCCCATCGCCCGCCGCCGCCGTCTCCACCAACTGCACCTGGTAGCGTAGCGTGGCGCCGCTGGCCGGCAGGAAGTTGGCGAACCCCGCCGCCTGCACGCCCGGCGACGCGCGCAGTTGGTCGAGCAGCGCCTCCTGCAACTGCCCCACCCGCGCCCGGTCTTCGTCCCACGCCGCGCCCATGTGGAACGTCATCGTATGGCTGGCGTCGAATCCCAGGTCCACGTGCGCCAGGTTGTAGTAGCTGCGCAGCATCAGCCCCGCACTGGCCAGCAGCAGTACGGTCAGCGCCACCTGCCCCGCCACCAGCCCGCGCTGCCATTGGTGCGTGTGGCCCGATCCGCCGCGTCCCGCCTGAGCCAAAATCGCCGCCAGGTTCGCCCGCGTGGCCGCCAGCGCCGGCAGCAGCCCGCAGAGCATCGCCGCCCCCGTTCCCGCCAGCGCCGCAAACGCCAGCGCCGTCCAGCCCATCTGCAGCCGCCCCGCCGTTGGCAGCGTCGCGAACATCCGCCCCAGCGCCTGCAACAGCCACGCCGCCACCCCGCAGCCCACCGCCGCGCCGATCCCGGCCAGCAGCGCGATCTCCCGCATCACCGCCGCCAGGATCTGCCCCCGCCGCGCCCCGATCGAGCTGCGAATCGCCATCTCCCGCTCCCGCTGCTGCAATTGCGTCAGCATCAGCCCCGCGATGTTGGCCACCGCGATCAGCAGCAGCAGCAGCACCGCGCCAAACACAAACAGCAGCGTCCGGCGGTATTGCCCCACCCGCGCCTCCTTCAGATCGCGCACCTCCGCCGACCAGCCCTTGTCCGTCGCCGGGAACTGCTCGCCCAGCCGCTGCTGCACCCGCGCCAGGTCCGCCTGCGCCTGCGCCACCGTGACGCCCGGCTTCATCCGCCCCACACCCGCATAAAACCGCGCGTCCCGCAGCCGCATCAGAAATGCGTTCACCTGTGCCGGCAGCCAGGCATCCACTTCCGCGCTCGTGAATTCCGCCGGCATCACCCCCACGATCGTGAAACCCTTGCCGCCGATGATCAGCCGCTTGCCCACTGCGTCCGCCGCCCGATGATAGCGCCGCGACCACAACCCGTAGCTGATCATCGCCGCGTTCGGCCCGCCGTCCCGCTCCTCCTCCGGCGTGAAAATCCGGCCCAGCACCGGCCTGGTCCCGAACACCCGAAAATAGCCGGGCGATACCCGCCTTCCCGCCAGCCGCTCCGGTTCGCTCCCGCTCAGATCCGTGAAGTTCTCCGTGTAGCTGGCCGCGATCCCCTCGAAAGTCCGGTTCATCCGGTTCCAGTCTTCCAGCCGCGCCGGCGCGAGCAGGCTCACCCGCTCGCTCTGCGACGGATTGGCCTCCATCACCGTCACCAGCCGCCCCGCATCCGGATATGGCTGCGGCCGCAGCAAAACCGCGTCCACCACAGAAAAGACCGCGGTATTGGCCCCGATCCCCAGGCCCAGGATCGCCACCACCGCCGTGGCAAACCCCTTGCGCCGCGTGAGCGCGCGGAAAGCCAGCGTCCACTGTTTCATATGCGTGAGACGCGCCATCCGCCCCCAGGTTAGCCGCGCCCGGTCCGGCGACTCGCGTTACAATCAGGACATCTGAGTCCGATTATGACTTCCATGGACACCATCCGGGGCTTCCTCGGCCTGAAGCGCTTCGCCTTCGTCGGCTTGTCCCGCGATGCTACCGACTTCTCCCGCTCCCTCTTCCGCGAGTTCCAGGCCAAAGGCTACGATCCCGTGCCGGTGAATCCGGACGCGCCCGCCCTGGAAGGCCAGCGCTGCTTCGCGCGCCTCGCGGATGTGGAGCCGCCCGTCGAAGGCGCCCTCTTCATGACCCCCGCCGCCGTCACCGAAACCCTGGTGCACGATTGCCCCTCCGCCGGCATCAAGCGCGTCTGGATGTTTCGCGGCGCCGGCCAGGGTTCCGCCACCCCGGAAACCATCCGCTTCTGCGAGGCGCAAGGCATCTCCGTCGTGCCCGGCGAGTGCCCCTTTATGTTCCTCCCCGGCGAGCCTTGGGTCCATCGCCTCCACGGCGCGTTCCGCAAGCTCACCGGCCGCTTTCCGCACTGAGGCTTGCATCCGGCCCCTGCCGGCATACGCGTCATCGAACCAGGCTGGCCGACATTCCTGCTGAGCCGATCCGTGCCCGTCAAAATGATAGTTCTGTCCTTCATCCTCGGATCTGGCCTGTCTGGCCGGCCGATGAGCGTTTGCGAGGTCTTCGCGAACCTAACTGCGCATGATGGGAAAAGGGTCGGGTGCATGGTGTTTGGCACCACGGTCATACCGGGCGAGCATCTGGGCTGCTCCGTCCTGTGAGAAGGCCAGCATTCGTGGCCGTTGGGAGTTCATCGACACGATTTGCGTTTACGAAGTGAGGTCAATTGCCCGTTCGGGTTATCCCCGTGACTCCCATCAACTCGCCAGGGAACATCCTGGCTCCAACATTGTTGCGACACTATCAGGACTGAAGGCTCCCAGCCATTTTGAGTTTTGGACGGATCCCTGGGATGTTTATCGTCCCCGAGCCTTTAGACGGGGCTCTTCCGCACGTTTTAACAGACTCGGTGATTGCGTACTTACGAGCAATACCGCCGCCCGCAGAAACAGATGCCGGGCGCGAGAGGCGCAAGCATCCGGAGCCACCTCTTGTCCACTAAAAAAGGGACCCCGCCACTTGGTCCGGGGCGGAGGCTTGACCTTCCGCTTTAGGCCGCGCTTCCTTAGGTTCGCTTCTACCCGTTTTTGATGCCCCGCTTCCCGGGCAGGATCTCGGAGTGGGGTCCGGATAACACTCTGTCTCACCAGACACTCGAACGCCTCGTATTCGGATCGCGGCATCCCAAATGTCTGCTAGCTTCACTTCACCGAAAACGACTCCCTCAGCAAGGCTTGATCACATCCCGTGAAATAGGCGGATAATTCGCGGGCTTCAATGCGCCTTGTAACAGGTCGGCGATCCCGTCGCGAGAAGCGGTCCATCGGCTTTCGCGCCTTGAATTCGAAGTCACTGAAATAGTTCTGCTTAAACGTTGTGTCCCAGTATCTGCGGACTTCCCACGCGATAATATCAGCCGCTTGGAGGGCCGGCGTGCAATGTGCTGGACACGGACAAGGCATTGCCGATACCGTGTCCGGAATATGCTTGTAATCAGCGTGGGCCGTTAGCCAATTATCAGCGCGCGCGATGGCCTTCGAGCAACCTTTGAATTTGTCGAAAATGCACTGCGCGCACCCGAGGTCTTCGGCGATTATCTTGATGAATGCTGCCGCCACTTCGAAGGAAGTAGCCCGCAGATTATGGAGATCGTTGAACCTATCCAGGTCATCTACAGACACGGCGACCCCAATGATTTCAGACTCGTCAGAAAAACTCGTGGGTGGATTCGGGCTCGGGCAGCTTGCCAAGTGAATGATAGAGGGCGAGTTCGAGGGCACGGAAGGTGCGGAAGCCGTAGGAGTTCCTCATGGTGACTTTGGCTTTGTTGTTGAGGCCCTCCACGACGCCGCTGGAAATAAGCTTCTGAGCGCGGAAATAGTTGAGGATCAGTTCGCGGTGCTGACGAAGCGAGTCGCACGGCGACCTCGATGCTCTTCTTGTCGGGACCGAAGTGGGCGTGCTGGTTGACAAAACCTCGGAAACGATGGCAGCGGTTTAAGATCGTGATCAGTTCCATGGCGCGTAGGCGAGCGGCGGCGAAACCTCTACCATAAACCGCTCCCGAGGCCCAGTTCGCGTTTCCGCCGCGATAAGCTGTGCCCCTTCGCCACGCGCGTTCTACACTACTGACATGAGCCCCATGCACCGTATCGCGATTCTCGCCCTGCTCGCCGCCAGCCACGCGGCTGGTTGCGTCTGCGGGGCATTCCTGACGCCGAAACTGGAATGGCAACGCTCGTCCCTCGTTTTCGTGGGACAAGTCGTAACGGCATCGCCGGAGTTCGTTGCCAACAAACGGTTCCAACCACAGCACGCCACCGTTCGTGTTGAAGAGGCGTTCAAAGGCGTCCAGAAAGGTCAGTTGATCCAAATCGACCAAACTGGGAACGACTGTGAGTTGAAATATTCTCGAGGGTGGCGCCGTCTGCTGTACTTGAACGTGCAACAGGGTGGGGCATGGATGTCACCCGGCTGCGATCGCTCAAATGACCCGGAAAAAGCTGCGGACGACCTGCGATTCCTTCGGGCTCTGCCAGCATCGGCCGAACGTACTCGCATCTCTGGCGAGGTGAAATCGTTGGGCGAGTCAGGCCGTCCATTGTTAGGCACGACCGTGAAACTCAGACAGGGCAGCGACCCGGCCACCACCGCTATCACCGACGCCAAAGGCGTGTTCGAAGTGTATGACCTTCCTCGAGGGACGTACCAAGTTTCAATAGAAATCCCAAAGGGCTTCAAGGCGGCTTTCGGCTTCGTGTCGGGGCCCCGAAAGTTCTCGGACGAATTCCCGCTCACTGTGACTCTCGGCGATGCTCACGCCATTGCAGTCTTCTACCTCAAGCCCGCCGACGCGAAGTAGGTCAGCATTCATGCCTGACCTATGAACGTCGGCTTGCACGCCTGAGACACAAGTCCGCTGGTCGGAGGTCTTAGGCATAACTACTGACTGACGGCGTAAAGTTTACCGGGGAGTTCAAACTGGTTCGAAAGGCAACTGGCTACGAAAAAAACCGACGTCCCACCGGCAGCGGGTTCGCCGGCTACCCAAGCCGACCCTCCCGGCACCACTCGACCGTATCAGTGACCCACAGATTCCTCTGACGAGGCTGATTTCAAAGGCTCGGTCACAAATCAGATCCACGAACTTTGTTAGGATTTCTGCTCTAGCACCTTCATCTCCCTTTAGTCTTTCGAATGGGGTGTTGTGAGCAGATACCGTAAACTCACTCATGTGAAAATAACGCAGCTGGAAATGATCTAGGGTGCGGTTCCAAGAATTCTCAAGTCCGTCAAAAGACGTCTTGTCCCCCAGGATGCCACCTATTACCTGCCACCTCGTGGACGAACATTCGCGCGTCTGGCTGTTATCACAATATGCAAATGCTGCCATCAACTCATCTCCTGTACCAGAACAATAAGCCGAAAAGACACCAAAGGACAGCCGGCCAGATTCTTCCGTGCCGCCCTCCTCGGCCGATGAGTCAACTATATTTTCGCCCTATATTCTTGCCCTAACCAGCCCACTGCCCTATCTTCTCGGCTCATACCGCATCGCCACGACCCCCGAGCTGAACTCCAGCCGGCTCACCAGCCTCAAGTCCACCGGCCGCGACAGCCCCGCCAACAACGTCGGCCCGTGCCCCGCCAGCCTGGGTTGCACCATGAACTCGTACTCATCGATCAGTCCCAGCTCCGCCAGCGCCAGCGGGAGCTTCACGCCGGCCACGAACAGCCCTTTACCCGGCTCCTGCTTGAGCTGCTGAACGGCCTTGCCCAGGTCGCCGCGCACCAGCTCCGCGTTCCAATCAACCCGCTCCAGGGTGCTCGACACGACGTACTTCTTTGCCGCGTTGATCGTCCGGGCGAACGGTTCCATCCATTCAGGCCTCGTGCCCGCCGGCCCCGGCCCCCGCCACGCCGCCTCCATCATTTCGTAAATCACCCGGCCACAGAGGAGCGCATCGGCCTGGGCCAGGTTCTCGGCTGCGTGCCGATGCAAGTCTTCGTCCGGGATGATAGCCCGATGATCGCAGCACCCGTCCAATGTGACGTTGATGGAATACCGAAGGGGTCGCATGATGCAATAGTACCGCCGTGCCCGGTGACTACCCCTGCGGTTCCTCCCCGGCGAGTCCTGGCTCCGTCGCCTCCACGGCGCGTTCCGTGAAATCAACAGCCGCTATCCGTACTGACGCTTGCATCCGGCCTGCCGGGGTATGCGCCATCTGTAGCCAGGTCGAGGCCGTTATCCAGGGTAATGAAGGCGTTGCTTTGTTGCTGAATATGAACCCCGTTCACCTTTTAATCCTCGTGGCAACAATGGCCCTCGCAGTTTTCGCTCAAGGACCGCCAGACGCCGACATTCAGGCTGCGATGGAGCGTGGCACGAAGACTCCTGTGAAAAAGTTGTGGGATGAAATTAGGAAAAAGCAGCAATACCGGATGAATCGTGCCGGGTTTGGCGATCCTCATCGCCATCGGCGATCACTTCTTATGGAGCGTAACGGTAGCCTGAAGGCCCTTGCCGCGCTGGTAGAGCCCTACCACGCCGGGCGAGGATTCTGCGACGTAGTATCGGCCGAGCACGTCCAGCGCAGCCGTTTCGCTGATGATGCCCTCTCCTGTGGCGAGTTCCACAGCGACGGCTCGCTGAACTGCCTCGCCCGGCTCTAGGAAGGGACGAATAATGACGAAACCTGGGTCCGCTGCCCGATACAATACTCCCGCAGGCAATCTCAGTTCGGAGAGCACCCTTCCGGATGGAACCGCAACGAGCTTATCGGACACGAGGCCGCCTTTAGCGAAAAAGGTCCCATGGCTTGCGAGGATCAGTCGGTCCGGCGAGATGAAGGCGAAGTGAACATTGTTGGGAACGCCCTGCCTGATCTCTCGCAAGCCACCGTTCAGGGCTAGATACTTCATGTTGCGCAGATCCCAGCAGATGGAGCGCCCATAGGCGTGGGGAAACGCCACGAGGAACTGGGCGTCGGTTGAAAAACCTATGTCCGCAGATCCGACGTTATTGTTAATCAGCGTCGTGCCGCCTGGGACACGGCTGGGTGAGGGAGGGAACATGACCAATGGCTGCGCAAATCTCTTCTTAACAAGGAGTGTGCCACCCGTCGTCGTGTCAACAAGTTGGAGTGTGCCCGCGAAGTCTACACACGCCAGGACGCCACCCCCTGGGGATAGCCTCTCCGTGCCACACGCAAGGGTTGGTATTATTAACGATCTGACGCGAACTCGGCTCAAGACGCTCCACCGCTCCACACAGGTTTCCGACTTCGCGACGGTCACCTTTTCCTCACTGGCGTGGGTGACCGATCTCGCCACCACAACGTCCAATGAGTCGGCCGCAAACCGGGCATCAGTGGCGTCATCGGCCGGGATGCGAAACAAAACCGCTAACGGCTGGACGCTGAGTACACTGATTTCGGCGTCGTCCTGTGCCAGTACGTACTGACCGTTCGGGCTGAACTGTAGCTCTTGGGTCGCTTTGCTAGTGTCAACGGCGCAGGCAGTCGAGACATGCAACAACCCGGCCGCCATGACGAGCACGGTGCGATGTCTGGCAGTCATCATTCCCTGTGCCACGGGTGGCCTGGGTCGGATGCCGGAATTGGAACCTCGGGCACGACCCGTTTGAGATTGTTGTGGGCCGCAGGCGCGGGGTTGCTGCTTGGGGGCGTCCATCCTGCGATCGGCACGCAGGTGAAGTCGCCGGGACCGTACGGGGTCTGGGTCGTGCCTCTACTGCCGGCGGACCACCGGATGGAGCCGAGGCCGTCCACGGCGACGGCGTTACCCTCGGCGCTGATCAGCTTGCCGGCAAAGTACACGTTGATATTCGTCAGGGTAAGACTGATGTTGCCGCCGCTTAAAGCCAGGCCATAAGCAGCCAGCCTGTTGCCATCCAGGCCGTAGATGTAGAGCGTCTCGGTGGTTCCGCCACTGGTGGTCTGCCGATAGTACGTCCTTTGATTCGACGGATCGTAGGCGTAGGCGCCGGTGCCGCCCGAGGTGGTGACGTTGGCCAGCCGGTTGGCCACATCGTAGCCCATGGTGGTGCCTGGAGACGCACCCACCTGGGTGACGTTGCCGTTGCCGTCATAACTAACGCCGGGAATCGAGGTGACCTGGTTGGCCAGGTTCACGCTGAGCGTCAGGGCCGGCACGCTGGGGGCGTTGCCGGAGGTCTGCGTCAGATTGCCGAAGCCGTCGTAGGTGTAGTTCTCCGACCAGCTTGCACTGGTCGTGTAGGCCCTGATCAGCCGCTTGAGCGAGTCGTACTGATAGGTGATGGTCTCGCCATTGACGGAGTCAACCCTCTGGTACATCTGGCCATTGTTCGTGTCGGCCTTGTATGCGCGGGGCTTTGCCATGGGTCATCTCCTGTAAAGCGCGACACTGGACTGAAGTCCTTTACCGCGCTCATAGAGTCCGACCACGCCGGGGCTCGGTTCGGCAACATAGAAACCGCCGAAAACGTCCAGGGCCGGTGTGTCGCTGATTATCACGTTACCCGTGTCTATCTCCGCTGCCGCTGCGCGCCCGGCGTTTGGATCGTCGGTGAATGCGTTACGCCCAAACGGACGCACCAGAACGTAGTTAGGGTCGGCCGCCCTGTGCACCGGCCCGAGGGGAATTCGTGGCCGGGATAGCGTCTTTCCGGAAGGAAAAGAGATCAGCTTTGCGAGGACAGCTCCGTGCCTGATGGGCCACCAGGTACACGCGATGAGCAGTCGGTCGCTGCTCGTAAACGAGCAAAGAAGGGGACGAGGTCTCTTCTGCAGCTGCTTGAGGGCACCTGTCAATTTGACTACCGCCTGGTTCTTCAGGTCCCAGACGATTGTACGGCCCTTGGCATTGAAGGGGACCGCTATCAGAAAGCGTCCATCGGGCGAGAATCGGAATTCCGCCGCGCCCAGATCCCCGGCAAGCCTATCACACGGTTGGTCGGGTCCGATGCCAGGAGTAATGGTACACTGGACGACGAACCTGATGAACTGTGTCTTCTCGAATATTGTCTGACTTCTGTCCGTGTCCACGATTCGTAGGGTGCCTTCAAAGTCATTGCAGACAAACGTGCGCCCATCCGGAGATAGAGCCGCCGTACCGCAGCCCGACGCCGGGATATCCACGTAAGCTATGCGCTTCTTCTCAGCGATGCTCCAGCGTTCTATGTGAGCGGCTGACTTAACGTAAGTTATCCGCTGGGGGCTGACACGCGTAAATGTGCTTATGAAGGTGATATCAAGCGAGTCCGGTGTGAATTGGGCATCTGTGGCGTCAACGGCGTGGATCCCGAACAGGACGGCAAACGGCGACAGTGTCAGCACGGTTATTTCCGTATCATCCTGCGCCAGCACGTAATGGCCGTCCGGACTGAATCGCAGTTGGTGCAGCTTGCCGGCCTGTGAGTCGCCCGCTACGGCGTGCATGGTTAGCCACGTGGCCAGTACGACTGAAAATGGAGTGTCTCGAGCGATCATTTCACCCCATGTGCCACAGCGGGACCAGGGGTCCCGGCTTGCGAGTTGGCGTGGGCAGAGCCACGTATGGGGGTGGCCCGGCGGGTGGCGGTATTTCGGGCGCGCTCGTTTGGAGATTGTTATGGGGCGGCACGCCGGGCGCACTGCTGCCCGGAGTGTATCCTGGGATTGGCACGCAGGTAAAATCCCCGAGGCCGTACGGTGTTTGAGTCAGAGGCTGCGGCTCATATCCAGTTTGACATGCAGGCGGTTTGACCGGACCGGGATTCGGCGCGAAAATAGGGGTAAGGGGTGAGCTAAGGATGGGTGGACTCTGGACGCTGGGAGGTTCCAGGTAGATAGTGCGGATCGACCCTTCCACCACTATCGTACCTCCAGAAAGTCCTTCAGCAATCGGCATGAGGCAATTCTCGTCCCATGATCGACACGTGGAAAGGATGTAGTTGGCCCAGAACGCTCCAGCTCTAAGCTGCGCCCATCCCGTTTCATGAATGGACCCTAAGTCTACTCGGTTGACGCTACTGCTTTGCGACAGACCCGTGCCAGTGTATGCAGTCCATGTGTCCAGACCGTTCGACCAAGCTGTTAACGCCAACGTGTTACACGAACCTGGGGGCCCCGTTAGCGCTGCACTAAAAGCGAGTCCGCTCACGGCGGCGCAAAGGCCAGTCGGACCGCCATCCAGGCCGAGCGGATCGTTGTGGTTGATGGGATCGCCCATCACATATGAATACCGGTTCCAGCTCTGAGGATTGCCCGGATTGATGCTGCTGCCGCTCGGATCCGGCGACATGAACCGGCCCCAGGTGCTGAAGTAGTACCGGTTGACGGCGTAGTCCAGGGTCGTCAGCACGTCGCGCTTATAAGTAGCGTATTTCTCCGTGCCGTTGGTCGTGGTCGTGTATTCTACCCCGTACGGCGCGTAAGTGTGACTGGTACCTCCGCCGGCCGCCGACCAGCGCACTGAACCTAGACCATCCAACGCCACGGCATTGCCCTCGGCGCTGACCAGCTTGCCGGCAAAGTATACGTTGATATTCGTCAGGGTGAGACTGACATTGCCGCCGCTTAAAGCCAGGCCATACGCGGCCAGCCTGTTGCCATCCAGGCCGTAGATGTAAAGTGTCTCGGTGGTTCCGCCACTGGTCGTCTGGCGATAGTACGTCCGTTGATTCGATGAATCGTAGGCGTAGGCGCCGGTGCCGCCCGAGGTGGTGACGTTGGCCAGCCGGTTGGCCACATCGTAGCCCATGGTGGTGCCTGGAGACGCACCCACCTGGGTGACGTTGCCGTTGCCGTCATAAGTCACGCCGGGAATCGAGGTGACCTGGTTGGCCAGGTTCACGCTGAGCGTCAGGGCCGGCACGCTGGGGGCGTTGCCGGAGGTCTGCGTCAGATTGCCGAGGCCGTCGTAGGTGTAGTTCGCGTATCCCACTGCCATGGGCGATCACTTCTGGTGAAGCACTAAACTAGCCTGGATGCCTTTTCCACGCTCATAGAGTCCAACCACATCGGGGGCTGGCTGTGCAATGTAGTAACCTCCGAGGACATCGAGGGCCGGCGTCTGACTCACGATCACCTGGCCTGTCATGAGTTCCACAGCGGCGGCCCGTGGCGGATTGTCATAGCTCCCTGTGTGCCCAAACGGCCGTACGATGACGAAGCCCGGATCTGCGGCGGCGAATACCGGTCCTGGCGGAAGCCTAGGCTTCGACAACAACTTTCCAGAGGGGACCTGAATCAAGCTCACCGTTGTTACATCGTGTTTGGTCCAAAAAGGGTTCGACACAACCATGGTCGCAGGTGAAATGAACGCGAAGAATTGTCCCCGTTCGGAAGAATTCAGCTCTCTTCCCCAACCCAGTTTGAGAAGACCTAGCTTCCTCCGAAGACGAACCGGGGCGGACTTGGCCAGGTCGATTAGGAGTGCGCCGTGAATGTTGTCCTCCGGGAACGATGCAAGGTATCGAGCGTCAGGTGAAAAATCGAACTCCGCCGAACCGGCGTCACCGCGTACTTTTCGCCAGATGTGGTCTACGTGCTCCGCTGGGTCATTGGAGGTTCCGCCCGAGAACACGACTTTGCTGACAATCTCCTTGAACTGCTCGCCGAAGCGGTGCTTCTCTAGCATCACCCTGCCCGAAGTGACGTCACTGACGCGAAGGGTACCCGCGAAGTCGACGCAGGCAAGCACCTTGCCGTCCGGCGACAGCCGCTCGCTGTCGCACGGGGTCCCCCCCAGGTCCACCGAACTGGAACGGGCGGCACGTGTGATGCTCCAGCGCTCCACGCGCGGCTTCCGTGGTGCAAGCTTGATCTCACGCGGGTCCGCGCGGGTAGTCGCGCTGATGAACACAATCTGCCGCGAATCGGGTGTGAACTGAGCGTCCGTGGCGTTTCCTGCGGGTATCCGGAACAGTACAGCGAGCGGGTGGACTGTCAGCACGAAGACTTCGGTTTCGTCCTGAGCAAGCGCGTAGCTGCCGTCTGCGCTGAACCGAAGCTGGCGGAGATATCCGGCGGGCTGGGAGCCGCACGCCATTCCCTGCGCGCTCAGCCAGGCAGCAAGCGCGACCGAGACGATGCGCCATGAACACATCTGGTACATTTGGCCGTTGTTCGTACCTGCGTTGTAAGTGTATGCCACATTCAGCACGGGCTCTTGCCGGACGGCGTGGTCGTGCGGCCCGTTAGCTGGTACAGACGATTGTATCCCCATACCTCTGCCCCGGCGGGAAAACTTGCGTTCGTCATTTGGCTGCCGCCGCTGTAGAGGACTCCGTTGACCCAGGTGTAGTTATTGCTATCCGTTAGACCGATGGGCCGCTCCAACTCACGGAAAGCAGGGCGTCGTAGCCGTAGTTGATGGTTAACGAGCCGGACTTGGCGCGCCTGACTCGCTGCCGTCAACTTCGGCCTTACCCCCATTCACAACTCTTCAAAATATTCTTCCCCCTGAAAACAAAGCCCCACCCCGCCCCCGCGGGAGCCCCCGCCCATCCGCCCGTGCTAGCTTGATCACCGAATATGTCCAACCGCACACCATCTTCCTCGCCATCCCCCCTCAGCCCCGCGCAGCAGCAGGTAGTCCAAGCGCTGGCTCAGGGATCCACTATCACCGCCGCGGCCGCCGCCGCCGGATTGCACCGCACCACCATCTACAAATGGTTCGAAAACGCCGATTTCCACCAGGCCGTCAAGGAGGCCCGCGCCGACTACATCCTCACCCTGCGCGACCAGATGAAAGAGCTCAGCGGCCTCGCCATCGACGGCCTGCGACGCCTGCTCTCCAAGCCCGAAACCAAAGACAACATCCTCATGCACACTTCCCTCGCCGTTCTCCGCCGGCCGCGCTACCCCAAGCCCGCCTGGATCCTGCCCGACCAGACCGGCCCCTCCGACGACGACAAGCTGCGCAAAGAGCTCCTCATGCTCGAGCTCGATTCCCGCGGCCGGCTCGATCAGGCCACCGTCGATCGCATCTACCACGAGTTCTGATCCGGGAAAACGGGGCGGCCGGCCGCTGCGACACCCGGAAAACCGCGAAAAAGTGTAGAATTCTGTCGAATCTGTCGCCTGCCCGCCTGCCCGCCACGCGCGCGCGGCTCGTCTGTCCCCTCGCCTTGTTACACTATGTACAACCTATGGAAAACTTCCGCGTAACGATGGAAGAGTTCAAAGTCCTCGGCAAGGAACTGGTCGATAAAGTCCAGGAGCTGATCCATCAGGGCAATATCCGCCGCATCATGATTCGCGACGATCACGGCCACACCTTCATGGAAATCCCCTTGACCCTGGCCGCCGTCGGGGTCATCGCCGCGCCCGTGCTGGCCGCCGTCGGCGCCATCGGCGCGCATCTCGCGCACTTCACCATGGTCGTGGAACGCGTCGAACAAACCGAGCCGCCGCCACCCACCGAAACCAAGGTTTGAATGTGTCCGCCTACGACACCGAGCTGAGCCGCATCGTCGAAGAATTGAATCGCGCCGCCCCCGGCTCGCGTCCCCCGGATAAGCCTGCGCCGCGCGCCATCCAGGCCGACGGCTCGCTCGATCAGCTTCTCTCTTTCGCCGCCCGCCAGAACGCCTCCGATCTCCTGCTGATCGCCGGCACTCCCATCGTCCTCCGCGTGAATGGCGCGCTGGGTCCCGCCGCCGGACCGGCGCTGGCCCCCGACGACGTCCGCAATCTCGTCCTGCCCCTGCTCGACGCCCGCCAGTACGACGACCTGCAGAAAAAGAAATCCGTCGACTTCTGCTTCGTCCGCGAGCCGGTGGGCCGCTTCCGCGCCAACATTCATCACCAGCGCGGCAGCCTCGCCGCCAGCATACGCCTGCTGCCCGCCCGCATCCCCTCCCTCGAATCCCTGCACCTGCCCGCCACGTTGGCCCGCATCGCCGAACGCCGCCAGGGCCTGGTGCTCGTCACCGGCTCCACCGGCTGCGGCAAAAGCTCCACCCTGGCCGCCCTGATCGACCTCATCAATACCCGGCGCCGCACCCACATCGTCACCATCGAAGATCCCGTCGAATTCCAGCACGCCAACCGCAACTCCATCGTCGAGCAGATCGAAGTCGGCCACGACGCGCCGGACTTCGTCAACTCCCTGCGCAGCATCCTCCGCCAGACCCCCGACGTCATCCTGGTCGGCGAAATGCGCGACCCCGAAACCATGGCCACCGTCCTCACCGCCGCCGAAACCGGACACCTGGTCTTCTCCACCCTGCACACCAACGACGCGCCGCAGGCCATCTCCCGCATCCTCGATTCCTTCCCCGCCGCCCACCAGGGCCAGATGCGCCAGCAGATGTCCCTCGCCCTCCTGGCCGTCATCGCCCAGCAATTGGTCCCCGCCGCCGACGGCATCAGCCGCTACCCCGCCCTCGAGATCATGACCGCCACCGACGCCGTCCGCAATCTCATCCGCAAGGGCGACGACCACCAGCTCCGCAGCCAGCTCACCATCGGCCGCGCCGAAGGCATGATGACCATGGAGCAGTCCCTCGCCGAGCTCGTCCGCCTCGGCCGCATCCACCCCGATACTGCTTTCGCCCACTCCGGCCGCCAGGACGAGCTTCGCCGCGTCCTCGAAATCCCCTAGCGCAAAGGGGCGGTCTGCCCGCGCCGCCACAAAGGTCCGCTATCGAGCGGCGCGGGCCGCCCCGTTTTGCGCGATTTAACCAACGCCCAAAGCGGCGCGCCTGCCCACCCCGTATTGCGCGTTTTCCTCAGAAGCGAACCAGTTAGACTAAAGAGATCAATGTCTCCATCCCGGATCGTCGCCCTTTTCCTTCCCGTTGTCCTATTGGCGGCCGCCCCCAACTTGACCGATACCTACCAGGAACCCGCCGGCCGCATCATCGCCGCCGCCCTCGCCGACGCGGATGGCTACCGTAAGCTCTCCTACCTCTGTGACCGCATCGGCAACCGCCTCAGCGGCTCTCCCGCGCTCAACGAAGCTATTGCGTGGGCCGCCGCGCAAATGAAACGCGACGGCCTCGAAAATGTCACCACGCAGCCGGTCAAAGTGCCGCATTGGGTCCGCGGACGCGAAGACGCCGAAATCACCGCCCCCGTCAAACATCCGCTCACCATGCTGGGACTCGGCGGCAGCGTGGCCACGCCCTCCGCCGGCATCACCGCCGAAGTCGTCCCGGTCTCCAGCTTCGACGCCCTCACCGCTCTCGGACCCGGCAAAATCGCCGGCAAGATCGTCCTCTTCAACGTGCCCTACGAAGGTTACGGCAAGACCGTCTACTATCGCAGCGCCGGCCCCTCGCGCGCCGCCAGGCTGGGCGCCGTCGCCATGCTGCTGCGCTCCGTCGGATCGCTCGCCATGCAGACCCCCCATACCGGCGCGCTGCAATACACCGATGCCGATCCCAAGATCCCCGCCGCCGCCATCACCCTCGAAGATGCCACCATGATCCAGCGCCTCACCGACGCCGGTTCCCCCGTCACCGTCCATCTGTATATGGAGGCCCACATGGAGCCCGACGCCGATTCCGCCAACGTGATGGGCGAGATCCCCGGCCGCGAGAAACCCGAAGAAATCGTCGTTATGGGCGGCCATATCGATTCCTGGGACGTCGGTGCCGGCGCGCAGGACGATGGCAGCGGCATCATGGCCGCGCTCGAAGCCGCCGCCATCCTCAAGAAGCTCGACCTCCGGCCCCGCCGTACCCTGCGCGTGGTCTTCTGGACCAATGAAGAAAATGGCGGCGCCGGCGGCCGCGCCTATCGTGCCATGGTCGGCGGCAAGATCGGCAATTACGTGGCGGCCATCGAGATGGATGGCGGCGCCGAAAAGCCCGTCGGCTTCGGCGTGTCCCGCTCCGGCGCCGGACTTGAGCTCGTCCAGCAGATCGGCCGCCTCCTCGTGCCCATCGGCGCCGATACGGTCCGCGAAGGGGGCGGCGGCGCCGACATCGCCCCCCTCATGCGCGACGGCGTTCCCGGCCTGGGCCTCTACACCACCGGCCTGCACTACTTCGACTGGCATCACACCCGCACCGACACCGTGGACAAAATCGATCCCCAGGACTTCCGCCAGTGCGTCGCCGCCATGGCCGTCATGAGCTACGTGCTGGCCGACATGCCGGAGCGCATCGGCGAGTCCGCCGCCACCCGCTAAAACGCATAGTACCGTAACCTGATAAATAAACCGCTAGGCTCGCTCCCCCGAGCTATCATCATCTAGGCGCGCCGGCAGATCTTCGTAACGTCAGTTACAAGGCCACCTGGAGGAAAAATGTACCGCTTGCTACATCGGCTCTCCGTCACCGCCGTCTGTCTCATCTCAATTCCAGCCCTGCTCTTCCCCATCGACTTCAATTCCCCCCGCGCCTATTCCTTCGGCCTCGGCTTTCAGGGCTATAGCATGGCTACCGGCGACTTCAATGGCGACGGCATCCCCGATCTGGCAGTTACCACCTACTCTTACTCCGTCCCGTGCTGCCTGCTGCAAATCTTCCTGGGCGGCGCCGGCGGCGGTATGAGTCACGCCGCCAATTACGAGCTGCGGTATTTCAGCTTCACCTACCAGGGATTAGTTGCCGCCGACTTCAATGGCGATGGCAAGCTGGACCTCGCCATTTCCGGCGGTACCCAGGGTATTGCCATTCTCTTGGGAAACGGCGACGGAACCTTTGCCGCACCCTTGCCCTCTCCCGCTGGGAACGGCGCGCTCGCTCTCGCCGTGTGCGACTGCAATGGCGATGGCAAGCCGGATATCGCCATGGCCCTCACCTCTGCCAACAGTGTGTCGATCCTTCTGGGTAACGGGGATGGCACTCTGCAGCCGGCCGTGAGCTATCCCGTCGGTACCTCGCCGCAGTATCTGGCGGTGGCCGATCTCAACCGGGATGGTAAGCCGGACCTGGCAGTCACTAACTACGGTTCCGCCAATGTCTCCATCCTGTTCGGCGCCGGCAATGGTACCTTCTACCCGGCCTTAAATTACCCCGCCGGCAACCAGCCCACCAATATAACCACCGGTGACTTCAATAAGGACGGCAGGCCGGATCTGGCCATCAGCCTGCACAATGGTTCCGTCGCCCTTCTGCTGGCATCCGGCGGCGGTAAGTTCCTCCCGCCGCTAACGGTGGATGGCGGCCCCCAACCCGCCGCTCTCCTGGCTGCGGACATCGACCACGATGGCAATTTGGATCTGGCCGTGGCCAACCAGGTGAACTACGTCACTGGCGGCGACGGCTACACGATCTCGATCGTCAAAGGCAACGGCGATGGCTCCTTCCAGCCGCCGCAACCGTATGACGTCCCTGGCTACCCTACCGCGCTGGCCGTCGCTGACTACAATCTCGATGGCAGCCCGGATCTCGCCGTCGCGGGGCTGAATGCGCTGTCGATTCTCTTCAATAACCGCCATGGCGGCCTCCAGGACATGGTGAACGATCCCGCCGGCCTCGCGCCTTCGTCCATTGCCGCGGCCGATTTCAACGGGGATGCCAAACCGGACCTGGTAGTGGCCAATCACGGATCCAATAACATCTCCATCCTGCTCGGTAACGGCGATGGCACCTTCCAGCCACAGGTCGCTTACGACGCGCTCGCCGCGCCCATCTCCGTAGTAACTGGTGACTTCAATGGCGACGGTAAGTCCGATGTGGCGGTAGCCTCCACGTCCGCCCTCGCCGTCATGTTCGGCAACGGAGACGGAACATTTTCGCCTCCCGTAACTACTTCTCTGTCCGTGTACGGCCAGTTAGTGGCGGCGGATTTCGATGGCGATGGAAAGACTGACCTGGCGGCCATCGATTCCTGCCAGTGCAGCGCCGTCACTCTACTGAGCAACGCCGATGGCACTTTCCGCCAGGTGCCGCTCGGAGGCGGCCAAGGCGCTTTTCAGTCTCTCGCCGTGGGTGACTTCGATGGCGATGGCGTCCCGGACCTCGCCGTGCAAACCGCCATATTCGGCTACTATTTCACCGCCGAATACGTCGCCATCTGGCACAATCAAGGTCACGGATATTTCTATTTCGTAACCGACACCTACGGCGGCGGTCCCGTGGTGGTGGCCGACTTTAATGGCGATGGCCTGCCGGATCTGGCCGGCGGCGCGCGCGGCATCTGGGTCGAAATGGGAACCGGCCCCGACTCCTTCGGCGCTATCGCTGACTATCCGGCGCAATATCCCCTGGCCATGGCCGCCGGCGATTTCAACGGCGATGGCAAGGTGGACCTGGCCCTGCTCGGCTACAGCGTCGGCGGCGCGTCCAGCGACACCGTGTCCGTCCTTCTCAATTACGGCTTGGGCAAGTTCCAGGCGCAAAGAGAATACGTGGCCGGCGGCTGCGCCGTCGCCCTGGCTGTCGCGGACTTTAACGGCGACGGCAAATCGGACATCGCCACCGCCAACAGTTGTTCCAATGACGTGAGTATTCTGAAGAACACCACCGAATAAGCGGCCTAATCCACCGCCGTCACGATCAGGCTGGCATCGTCGTGGTACTGGCCGCCGCCGAACTCGGCGATCGCCGACATCACCTGCTTCTGCATGGCTTCGGCGTCCAGCGTCCGGCTGGCGGCCAGAACCTGCATCAGGCGCTCTTCGCCGAACTCCTCGCCCGCCGCATTGGGAATCTCCGTGATCCCGTCCGTGTATAACACCAGCCGGTCCCCCGGCTGCAGGTCCACGTGCTGTTCCTGGTACGACCAGTCCGGAAAAACGCCCAACACCACGCCGCCATGATTCACGCGCACGCATTCGCCCGACTGCCGCACCAGGATCGGCTCGCAGTGCCCCGCATTGGTATAGCTCAGCCGGCGGCTCCCCCGGTCCAGGACGCCGTAGAAGAAGGTGATGAACTTGCCGCTGCCCACATTGCCGGCCACCACCCGGTTCACCCGCTCGCACAACTCGCCGGTGGACAACCGGTCGTTCGCCAGCGCGTGGACCGCGGCCTGCACGTTGGACATCAGCAGCGCCGCCGGTACGCCCTTGCCGATCACGTCCGCCACGCAGAGCGCCAGGTGGTCGGCGTCCAGCCGCAGCACATCCAGATAGTCGCCGCTGACCGCGCCCGCCGGACGCCACGCCGCTGCAATGTCGTATCCCGGAAAGCGTGGGATCTCCCGCGGCAATAGCCCGCGCTGCGTCACGCTGGCCTCCTGGATCTCGCCCGCTCCCTGCGCCGCGCCGTTGCGCCGCTCGTTGCGCGCCTCGATCTGCGTGCGCAGTGTGGTCAGCAGCTTGCCGTTGTCCCACGGCTTCTCCACGAAGTCCGCCGCGCCCCGCTGCATCGCCTCCACCGCCAGCCGTATGCTGCCCCACGCCGTCATCACCACCACCGGCAACGTGCTGTCGAGCTTCTGCACCCGCGCCAGCAAATCCAGCCCTTCCTGGCCGGACGTCGTATCCAGTGCGTAGTTGAGGTCCATCAACAGCACGTCGTATTCGCGGCTGTGCAGCCGTTCCAGCACAGCCTTCGGAGAATTGACGGTTTCGATCTGGTAGCCTTCGCGCTTCAGCAGCAGGCGCAGCGCTTCCAGAACGTCGGGCTGGTCGTCTGCGATCAACGTTCGGGGTGCGCTCGATTCGGGCCGTAGCATGTCCGCCTCAATTGGTATGACGGTATGTCCATAGAACAGTTAGCGGGCCACTCGCAGGCCGCGGTTAACCCTCGTCCCTGCAATCTCCAGCGGTCCGAACCGGCTCCCCGCCCTTGCCCGTCCGCGAACAAGCCGTCCCAAAATCAGACACCTGCCGCCAAGCCCTACGCGGGCTCCGGCGCGCCCGGCCCGGGTACCGCCTTCAGCCTCGGTATGCGGCTCTCGACCGGCGGCAGCGCCGGAAAGTCCGTGTACGCTCCGTGCTGATACCAATACCCGACTGAAAAGTAGTTGTCCGCCCGGTGATTGGCATGCCCGTGCTCGATCGTGTACTTCAGGTACTTCGTAAACGTCACCGGATTGTCCGCATGCCACCGGTATAGGCAGTATCGCCCGCCCGGCCGCTCGGGCGCCACCATCAGCGGCGCGCCGTTATATAGGTGGGCGAACTGTATGGCCGTGTCCCGCCCGCCGAAATCCCATGCGCCGTTGAAATAATCCTCCGTGCCGGTTCCGGTGATCGCCGGATGCTCTTCGTTATCCACGAAGATCATCTCGTCGCCTTCGCCCATCCACTCGTCCTGGTTCTGCAGGACGCCCAGCGTGCATCCCATCAGGTGTCCCCGCCCGCGGGCCTCCGCAAAGACGTAATTGTCCTTGCCGTCGAGGTTCTTCAAGCGGTCGGCGTCCCCGTTGTGGCGCCAGTCGTTCATGGTCGGCTTGTTGGGCGTCGCCTGTCGATACTGCGCATGGAAGTAAAGCACCTCGTCCGGCAGCGCCGGCACGATCTGGTAGTCGATGTTGGAATAGAACGCGCCCACCCGGTACTTGCCTTCGTTGGTAGCCGTGATGCGCGCCGATCGCCGGAACGGCATGGCGAAGTAGCAGTTCAGCGCCTTCACCGACGAGCAGTTCAGAAACGCCGACTGGTAGATGAAATACTGCCCCAGGTTCAAACCGAAGAAATCGCCTACCGGAGTCTCCACACTGGGCTTGGAATTGCCGTCCCAGTACATGCGCAGAACGATCTCCTTCAGGTGATTCCCGCTGTCCGCGGCAATCGTGAACCAGATATGCGTGATCACACCGGGCCCTTCCGATGCGAACAGCTCCCGGGTGGCGCCGGGCTGAATCGGCCACGAATCCGCGTTGCCGCCCGTCCGGTCGTAGCTCGATTGCTTCAGCGAGCGGTAGTTCTGCGCCCGCGTATAGCGCGGCAGAAAGGCGTAATCGCGGGCCGCCGCGGCGCCCGTCTGCGCGCTCGCCGGGCCTGCCGCCGCCGAAAGTCCCGCGAATCCCGCCAGCCGCCGCAAAAATCCGCGGCGCGGTGCAGTCTCTGATGACATGCGTGTGCTCCTTAGGGGTAGGATGGAAACGCAATGGGGCGCGTGTCTCGCGGCGCGGGCCGCAGCCCCGTCACAAAAGCGCAAAGGGACGCGTCTGGCCGCGCCGCCATAAACGACAGGAACCCGCAAGGTCGAGCGGCGCGGGCCGTCCCGTTTTGCGCGTGTTCCACAAAAGCGCAAAGGGACGCGTCTGGCCGCGCCGCCATAAACGACAGGAACCCGCAAGGTCGAGCGGCGCGGGCCGTCCCGTTTTGCGCGTGTTCCACAAAAGTGTTCTTCAATAGCAGGATTATAATACGAGGCGGGAGCGCAAGGGCGCGTCCCACGCGATTACTCCCGCTGCGGCGGCGCGCCCTTCGACCAGGCTACTAACTCAAGCATATGAATTCCGACCCCCGGCACGATATCCCGTCTACAGGGTATTTTCGATATTCACCATCGGCTGCGAACGCCGTCCCCTCCCCCAAAAGTACTGGGCGGACGGTATATGATCGAAGTAGAACGGCTGCTACCCTACCCATGAGGCCTGAGGAAACCAAAGAGGCAGTGCTCCTCAAACGCAGCGTACAGCCTCTCCAGTGGGGAGCCCAAGTCGTATTATTGGCGAGTTTCGGCGGCATGCTGGGGTTGATGCTGTTCGCCGGCATCGATTCGCTCCGCGCCCTGCGCCAGGTGCAGGCGCGCAATGTCCAGATCCGCCAAACCTTCCTGGTGCGTAACCGCGCCCTGGAGGAGATCCGTTCGGCCTTGTACCAGTCGGGGACCTATACGCGCGATTACCTTTTGGAACAGGATGCCTCCCGCGCCGATACCTACCGCGACGGCGTGCAGCGGGTGCGGGGTCAAATGGATGCTTCCCTGCAACATTATTCGCAGTCTTTGGATTCCACCGAAGAAGCCCCCTTCCAAGCCCTCGAATCCCGTATCGCTGACTATTGGAAACTGCTCGACCCCATCTTCCATTGGGACGCCCGGGAAAAACTCGCGCGCAGCGATGCCTTCCTCCACCAGCAGCTTTTTCCCCAGCGCTCCACCGCCCTGGAAATCGCCGACCGCATCGCCGCCGTCAACGAACAGGAGCTCAGCAACGGCGACGAGGCCCTGAAAGCCATCTTCGACAGCTTCCGGTACAGGTTAGGCCTGATGCTGGCTATTACCCTGGGCATCGGCGCCCTGTTGGCTCTCGCCACCACCCGCCATATTCTGCGTCTGGCCCGCGATGCCGAAATGCGCTACGGCCAGGTCGTGCATGCCCAGCGCGAGCTGAAGGAACTTTCCGCGCGCCTGGTGGAAGCTCAGGAACGGGAGCGCCGCGCCATCTCGCGCGAATTGCACGACGAAGTCGGCCAGTCCTTGAGCGCCCTGTTGATGGAACTCGGTAACCTGGGCGCGGTGGCTCCCGAACACGCCGAATTGCGCCAACATCTGGAATCCATCCGCAAGCTGGCCGAAAGCAGCGTGAACGTCGTCCGCAACATGGCCCTGTTGCTGCGCCCCTCCATGCTCGACGACCTGGGACTGGTGCCGGCGCTGCAATGGCAGGCGCGCGAAATCTCCAAGCGCACCGGCATGGCGGTGCATGTGGATGCCGAGGGCGTCGCCGACGACCTCCCCGAAGACCACAAAACCTGCGTATACCGCGTGGTCCAGGAGGCCTTGAATAATTGCGCCCGGCACGCCCTGGCGCACAGCGTGCGCATCCAGGTGGTCCAGGAAACGGCGCGCATTCGCCTGACCGTGCACGACGACGGCCAGGGCTTCGACAGCACCCACGTGCGCGGGCTGGGCCTGCTGGGCATGGAAGAGCGCGTCACCCACCTGGGCGGCCGCTTCCATTTGCAGTCCGAGCCGGGACGCGGCACCCAGTTGCGCATCGAAATCCCGTTGGCCGCGCGGGCGGCCGAGGTATTCGCGTGAATCCCGTGCGGATCGTGCTGGCCGACGATCACACCGTGATGCGCAACGGCCTTCGCCTGCTCCTCGAGCGCCAGGCCAACCTCCAGGTCGTCGGCGAGGCTTCCGACGGCCGCCAGGCCGTGGCGCTCATCGAAAAAGCCAATCCGGACGTGGTGATCATGGACATCGCCATGCCCAATCTGAACGGCATCGAAGCCACCCGCCAGATCGTCACCCAGAATCCCCGCACCGCCGTGGCCATCCTCAGCATGCACTCCGACGAGAGCTATGTCATTCGCGCGCTCAAGGCCGGCGCCCGCGCCTACCTCCTCAAAGATTCCGCCGAAGCCGACCTGCTGGCCGCCGTGCGCGCCCTCACCGAAGGCAAGTCCTTCTTCAGCCCCGCCATCAGCAAGATCCTCGTGGAAGATTACATGCGCCAGTTGCAGAGCCGCGGCGCCGAAGATACTTACGAGCTGCTCACCAACCGCGAGCGCGAAATCCTGCAACTTCTGGCCGAAGGCCGCACTAATAAGGAAGTGGCCAATATGCTGAACCTCAGCTTGTACACCGTGGAGACGCACCGCACCCATATCCTGCAGAAGCTGAACCTGCACAGCGTGCCGGAGCTGATCCTGTACGCCGTGCGCAAAGGCATCATCGCCTGATGTCATGAGTTGATTTCGTGGAATCGCGCCGATGATCATGCGCGCTATAATGCCTGCTGGAGGGGCTGCTCTATGAAGTCAGCCTGGAAGTGCGGGCAAGGTCGTCTCCTTTGCCGGTGGTCTGGAGTCGGAGAGCGGACACTTTATAACCCGCCTTGGATGGTGGCGGCCGGGAACCTCAACCCGAGGGTTCCTGAACCTCTGTTTCTGGACTTCACCCGCCTCAGTCCACTCGGGCGAAGCTCCTACGCTCCAATTCGCGGTGATGCGCGCGTGGTTCAGCGCTGACGGCCCGCCTGTTTTATTCAACGCATTTCCAGATCAGGAGCCTGATGGCCGGCTGCATTGCCAACCGATTCGTCTTCTATCCCGCCAGGTATCCCGAGGGTCTATGGGAAGTCCAGGCCCAGTTGCATGCTGCCGATCTGTGGCTCCGGACCGCCGATGGCGTGCGCATCCATTCCTGGTGGATGCCCCACGAAGGCCCTTGGGTGACTCTCTACCTGCACGGCAACGCCGGCAATATCACCCACCGTTATCCCATCGACCGCGAAATTCTGGTTGCCGGATCGGCGGTGCTCGCGCCGGACTACCGCGGCTATGGAAAAAGCGCCGGCCGGCCCAGCGAGCGCGGTCTCTACCGCGATGCGGACGCCGCCTACGATCACCTGCTGCGCGCCGGCTATCGCCCGCACCAGGTCGTGCTGCACGGCGAATCGCTCGGTACGGCGGTGGCGGTGGATCTGGCTTCCCGCCGTCCCTGTGCCGGCCTGGTCCTGGAGGCGCCCTTCACCTCCGCCGCGGACGTGGCCGCCACCATCGCGCCGCTGATCGGCCGCTTGCCGATCTGGGGCTTCAACTCCATCGCCAAGATCGGCCGCGTGCGCGCGCCGCTCCTCATCGTCCACGGCGATCGCGACCGGTTGATTCCCGTGCGCATGGGCCAGGCGCTGTTCGCCGCCGCCCATCCACCCAAGTCGTTGTGGCTGGTCCCCGGCGCCGGTCACAACGATATATGGGAAACCGCCGGCCCGGATTACCCCGCGCGCCTGGCCGCCTTCTACGCCAGCCTGGCCGCCGCGCCGCCTGGCTAGGCCCGCCCGAACATATCGTGTTACGATATTTAATTGAGGGCACCCGATTACCAGGCACTCGCCGAGTTTCGCTACCAGATCCGCCGCTTCCTCCACTTCAGTGAGGCGGCCGCCCGCCGCGCCGGCCTGGAACCCGCGCAGCATCAGTTGCTGCTGGCTGTCAAGGCGCATGCCGGCCGGCCTACCATCGGCGACCTGGCCGAACGGCTGCAATTGCGCCATCACAGCGTGGTGGGCCTGGTGGATCGCCTGGCCGGCTCCGGCCTGGTGCGGCGCTGGCGTACCGGCGGCGACCGGCGGCAGGTGCGCGTGGGCCTGACCCGCCCGGGCAGCGTGGTCCTGCGAAAGCTCTCCCTTGAGCATCGCGCCGAATTGGAATCGGCCGGCGCCGCCCTGGTGGCCGCCCTCGAAACCATTCTGGCGCGCTCCAGGCGGCGGAAATGAACCGGAAACTCGGCGATTTCACTCTGACTCCGCGGGTGCTGGCCATCTCCGCTCTGGCCCTGTTGATCGGGTTCGTCAGCGCTTACGTCGCGCTCGGCCTGCTGAAGCTGATCGGCTTCTTCACCAACCTGTTCTTCTTCGGACGCTGGAGCGCGGCGCTGGTTTCGCCGGCCGGCAATCGTCTCGGCTGGCTCGAAATCCTGGTGCCCGTGGCCGGCGCATTGGTCATCGGCCTGATGGCCCGCTACGGCTCCGAGCGGATTCGCGGCCACGGCATCCCGGAAGCCATCGAGGCCATTCTCATCAACGGCAGCCGCATCGAGCCCAAGGTCGCCCTGCTCAAGCCGCTGTCTTCGGCCCTCTCCATCGGCACCGGCGGACCCTTTGGCGCCGAAGGACCCATCATCATGACCGGCGGCGCGTTCGGCTCCATGATCGCCCAGTTGTTCCGCCTCACCGCCAACGAGCGCAAGACGCTGCTGGTGGCCGGCGCCGCCGGCGGCATGGCCGCCACGTTCGCCGCGCCCGTGGCCGCGGTCCTGCTCGGTGTGGAGCTGCTGCTGTTTGAGTGGAAGCCCCGCAGTCTGGTGCCAGTGGCCGTGGCCAGCGTGACCGCCGCGGCCACCCGCCGCTACCTCATCGGCCTCGGCCCCCTGTTCCCCGTGCCCGCGCATCCGGCCTTCATCGGCCCCGCCGGACTGGCCGGCTGCCTGGTCGCCGGACTGCTGGCCGGCGCGCTGTCCGCGCTGATGACCCTGGCCGTCTACGCCGCCGAAGATGCCTTCCGCCTGCTGCCTCTCCACTGGATGTGGTGGCCGGCATTCGGCGGCTTAGTCATCGGACTCGGCGGCCTGATCTTCCCGCAGGCGCTGGGCGTCGGCTACGACACCATCGGCGCCCTGCTCACCGGCGAAGTGCCCCGGGCCATCATCGTGGGCGTGTTGCTGGTGAAGTCCGTGATCTGGGCCGTGTCGCTCGGCTCGGGGACCTCCGGCGGTGTCCTGGCGCCGCTCCTGATGATGGGCGGCGCGCTGGGCGGCATCGAGGCCATGTTCCTGCCGCACGAGGGCGCCGGCTTCTGGCCGCTGGTCAGCATGGCGGCTATGCTGGGCGGTACCATGCGCGCCCCGCTCACCGCCGTGATCTTCGCCCTGGAGCTGACCCACGACGTCAACATGCTGCTGCCCCTGCTGCTGGCCGTGGCGGTGGCCTACAGTTGCACGGTGCTGGGACTGCGCCGCTCTATCCTGACCGAAAAGGTGGCCCGCCGCGGCTATCATCTGAGTTGCGAATACGCCGTGGACCCGCTCGAAATCCTGTTCGTGCGCGAAGTGATGCGCACCAACGTGGCCGCCATCCCCGCGGAAGTTACCGCGTCCGAACTGGCGCAGACGTTGAACCGCGATCACCCCGGCGGGAAGCGGCAGCAGCTCTACCCTCTGGTTGACGGCCAGCGCCGCCTTCTGGGCGTGGTGACCCGCCGCGATCTGGAGCGCTTCGCGCGGGGGGAGGATAGCCTCCGGCGCCGCGAGCCCGTGGTGGCTTATCCGGACGAGCCTTTGCGCGTGGTGGTGAATCGCATGTCCGAAACCGGCCTCACCCGCTTCCCCGTGGTCAGCTACGGCCCGGAGCGCAAGCTGGTGGGCATCGTGGCCCTGCGCGATCTGTTGCAGGCCCGCACCCGCAGCCTGGAAGAGGAACGCCATCGCGAGCGCGTGCTGCGGATTCACCTGCCCCTGGGCCGGGTCGCCGGCACGCGCGTGCCCCAGTAAGTCCACCCTTGACGCGGCGCGGCGGCGGGCGTTAAATAGAGTCGGGAAAACTTCTCGTCGAAGGAGGAAGCCCATGAGCGAAGCTACCCACACGCCTCTCGATCTCAATAGCGAAGAGACCGAAATCCTGGCGGAGTTACTGGAGTCGGAGCGGGCCAAGCTGCTGATCGAAATTCGCCACACCGACCACCGCAGCTACCGGTCCGAGTTGCGCGAGCGGCTGGAGATCGTCGAGCGGATCCAGGAGCATTTGCAGGCTTAAACCGCCTCCATCGCGCGCAGGATCAAGGACGCCGCGGCCTCGCAGCCGGTTCGCGAATTGAGCATCAGGTCGTAGAGCTCGCGGTCCGTCCAGTCGCGCCCGAAGTACATCCGCACGTAGGCGGCCCGCTCCGCGTCTTTCTCGCGGATCAGCCGTTCCACCCGCTCCACCCGCGCCTCGGTGCGCAGCCGCTCCCGGATGCGCTCCACCCGGCTCTCCCACGGAGCGTAGACAAAGGCGTGGAAGGCGTCCGCCCGCCCGCGCAGCACGCACTGTCCGCCGCGCCCTACGATCACGCAGTTGCCGGCCGCGCTGGCTTCTTCGATCACCTCCCGCGTCTGCCGCGCCATGCTCTCCGCGTCGAATACGTCCACCGGCGAAAGCGTGGCCACCGCCGCTACGTCGCCCTGCCACAGCGGCTTCGAGATCCGGTGCAGCCACGAATCCACGTGTTCGTCACAGGCCCGCGCGACTTCCAGCTCCACGCCGGCCCTGCGGGCGATCTTGTCAATGAGATTGCGATCGAGCAGCTTCCAGCCGAGCCGCTGGGCGGCTAGCCCGGCGATCTCCGCCCCGCCGCTGCCGTACTCCCGCGCTACCGTCAGAGTCCTGTATGGCATGCTCTACCTCCTTGGGCTGCCGGCCGGCTGCGATCGGTTTCATCAGCACCATCACCGGCGCAATTACCACGAAAATGGCCGCCAGCAGCCAGAAATTGTCGATAAACGCCTGCATCGCCGCCTCGCGCTGCACCATCCCGTAAACCAGTGCCTGCGCCTGGTGGGCCGCCTGCGGGGCGCTCGATCCGCGCGTCATCAGCATGTGCGCCGCGCCCTGCAGCATTTCGCCATAGCGCCCGTCGAATTGCGTCACGTGGCTGATCAGGTTGTGCTGGTGCAATTGCGATCGCCGGGCCAGCTCCGTGGTCACGAACGCGATCCCCGAGCTGCCGCCGATGTTGCGCGCCAGGTTGATCAGGCCCGTGGCGCTGTTGGCCTGTTCTTTGGGAATCGAGGAAAAGGCCAGCGTGTTCATGGGGACGAACAGGAACGCGATGCCCACGCTCTGCACGATCCGCGAACGGATGGCCGTGCCGATATCGATCTGCAGATTGAAGCCCGCCATGATGTAGAGTCCCAGCGCCGAAACCGCCAGTCCGAACATCAGCAGCCAGCGCGGCTCGACCCTGTGCGAAAGCAGCTTGCCCACCAGCGGCATCAGCAGCAGCACCGCCACCCCGCCCGGCGACAGCGCCAGCCCGCTCAGCAGCGCCGTGTAACCCAGCATCGTCTGCAGGAAGATGGGCAGCAGCATGGTGCTGCCGTAGAGCGTGAACCCTACCAGGAACATCGTGAACGTGGCCAGCGCGAAATTCCGGTTCTTCAGCAGCCGGAAGTTGACCACCGGATCTTTGGCGTGCCACTCCCAAAAGACCACCGCCACCAGGCAAATGCACGCGATGGCCGCCGACGCCACGATCAGGCCGTCGCCGAACCAGTCCTTGCGCTGCCCGTCGTCCAGCATCACTTCCAGGAAGCCCAACCCGATCGCGATCATGCCCAGGCCCGCGTAGTCGATCCGCAGGCCCCGTAACTGCTTGCGCTCCAGGTACGGCGGATCGAAGACCAGCATCGCGGTGAGCGCCAGCGAAAGCAAACCCACCGGGATGTTGATCAGGAAGATCCAGCGCCAGCTATAATCGTCGGTGATCCAGCCGCCCAGTGTGGGCCCGATGATCGGCGCCAGCACCACACCCATGCCGTAGACGGCCATGGCCATGCCGTGCTTTTCCTTGGGGAAGCTCTCCACCAGGATGGCTTGCGAGATCGGCTGCATGGCGCCGCCGCCCACGCCCTGCAGGATGCGGAACAGGATCAGCATCCAGAGGCTGGTCGCCATGCCGCACAGCAGCGAGCTGACCGTGAACACCGCCACGCAGGCCATGTAGAAGCGCTTGCGCCCGAACAGCGTCGAAAACCAGCCGGCCAGCGGCAGGACGATGGCGTTGGATACCAGGTAGGACGTCAGCACCCACGTGCTTTCGTCGATGGTCGCCGAAAGGCTGCCCGCGATGTGCGGCAGCGCCACGTTGGCCACGCTGGTGTCCAGCACCTCCATGAAGGTCGCCAGCATGACCGTCAGAGACACCGCCCAGGGATTGATTTCCCTGACCGCCGGCGGTGCGGTGCGAAGAGCTTCCGGCATATCCACGACCGTCCCGAACACAATTATATTGCGATTCGAGATAATCGGGTCCTGATTTGCCGTGCTGGTGCCGGTTAGGCGGGACTGAAATCCTGCGCGGCGAGCGATCCCGAAAACGCCGCCATCACCTGCGCGTCCACGTCGCTCTTGTGGCTGGGGCTGCCCGCGGCGAGCAGGAAGCGCTGATTGTGATACCGCAGGTCCGTGTAATCCGTGATCCGGCCGCTCTCGAACGCCGCTTTCAACTCGTCGATGCCCTCGCGCAGCGAATAACGGGCGTGGAATCCCAGGCTGGATTCGATCTTCTGAAAACTCACCCGGTAGTTGCGCGAGTCGGAGTTGCTTACGCGCTCCACCTGGGTGTGCGGAAACACCTCCGTGATCGCTTCGGCCACGCTCGCCAGCGTATAGTTCAGCCGGGAATCGCCCACGTTCAGGATCTGCCCGCCAACCACGCTCACGGGCGCCTCCAGCACCATCGCTGTTGCCTCCACCAGATCCCTGACGTGTATGAACGGCCGCCACTGCCGGCCGTTGTAAATCGTAATGACTCCCTCCTGCGCGGCTTTGGCGGTCAGCAGATTCACCACTAAGTCGAAGCGCGGCCGCGCCGAAAGACCGAAGACCGTGGCGTAGCGCAGTATGGTGGGATGGAACGTGTCGCTGGCGGCGGCCAGCAGGGCGCGCTCGGAATCCACCTTGGTCCGGCCGTAGAACGATACCGGCTGCGTCTCCGACTGCTCGTCCACTTCGAACTCGGTGGCGCCGTACACGCTGCAACTGGACGCAAACACGACGCGGCTGACCCCGTGGCCCTTGGCGATCTCGATCAGCATCCGGGTAGCCGCGTAGTTGACCTCCAGCGCCGAGGTGTGGTCCTGCTCGCAGGCGGGATCGCCCACAATGGCCGCCAACTGCACGATAGACTCCACCCCGTGCACGGCCTTCACCACGTCCTGTATGTTGCGGCAATCGCCAATCATCAATTCGAAGTCCGGATGGCGCATCACGGCCCGCAGCGGTTCCGCGCCATAGACCAGGCTGTCCAGCACCCGCACCCGGCAGCCGCTCGCCAGCAGGCGCTCCACCAGCAGGGATCCGATGTAGCCCGCCCCGCCCACCACCAGCACGCGCCGCGGTTTGGCGTATGCGTTCTCCTGGGGAGAGGCGAAGCGCTTCTCCAGCCAGGCCTTCAGCAGGCGCGCGCTGCACAAGCCGGTGCCGGCCAGCAAGGCGAACGGCAGAGCCACGCTACGGGCCGTGGTCTGCATCTTGAACAGCAGGAAGTCGGCCGCGAAGAAAAGCGCCAGGGCCAAAGCCACCCCGCGCAGCACGATCCAGACCTTCTGCCGGCCTTTGTACACCCGCGAGTGCGTGTAGAAACCCTGCGACAGAAAGACCAGCGGGAAGATCGGCGACAGCACTCCGAAGAATGCCAGGTAGTAATGCTGGAATCCGCCGGTCACTTGTTGCGCTTCGCTCCCGTGCCCCAGGTAAGTCCGGTAGGTGACCGAGACGGCCAGCGCCAGCAACATGCTGGCATGCACGATCAGGTAGTCCGCCAGCATGCGCGGAGCGCCCTCCTGCCAGGTGAAATTGCGCAGCGCCTTCAGCATGCCCGTACCTCCCGGCTCCGGCCGTTCTGCTGCAGATCGCGTATCGCCCAGGCCACCTGCCGCACGGTTCCCAGCGGCAGCGACTCGTAAACCGGCAGGCTGAGCACCGACTCGGCGACCGCCTCCGTCGCGGGCAGGCTCGCCGCCGGCGCCGGCAGCGCGCGGAATAGCGCCTGCTGATGCAGCGGCGGATAAAAGTACTTCTTGGTCTCGATATTCTCGGCGAGCAGCGCGGCCGCCAGTTCGTCGCGCGTCATGCCGAAAGCCTCGCCATCCACGCACACGGAGTAGTCTTTGTAAGTGGAGGCGTGGCCCGCTGGAATGCGCTGAAAGCGTACGCCCGGCGTTCCGTCGAGTTCCGCGGTGTAGAGCGCGGCGATCTGGTTATGCTGCCGGACCTTCGCCGGAACCAGGTCGAGCCCGGCCAGCGCCAGCGCCGCGTTGAACTCGGTCATGCGCGCATTCAGGCCCAGCAGCACCGGATCGTAGCTGCCCAGGTCGCCGTAGTTTCGTCCGGCCCGGATCCGCTGCGCCAGCAGCGCGTCATTGGTGCACACCAGGCCGCCTTCGCCCGCCACCAGCAGCTTGGTCGGCGACAGCGAGAACACCTCGGCATCGCCGAATCGGCCCACCGGCTGCCCCTGGTAGCTGGCGCCGAAGGCGTGCGCCGCGTCGAACAACAGCTTGAGTCCGTGCCGTTCGGCGATCCACTCGAGCTCCGCCACCGGGGCCGGGTTGCCGTACAGGTGCACGGCCATGATCGCGGCCGTGCGCGGTGTGATGGCCTGTTCGGCCGCGCGCGGATCGATGTTCCAGGTCTCCGGATCGCAGTCGGCAAACACGGGCGTCAATCCGTTCCACAGCGCCGCGTGCCCGGTGGCGAAGAACGTGAAACTGGGCAGGATCACCTCTCCCCTCAGCCCCAGCGCCTTCATCGCCAGCATCAGGCCGCTGGTGCAGCTCGAGACGGCGACGCAATGCCGCACTCCCAGCCGCTCGCAGATCGCGGCCTCCAGCTTCGCGACCAGGCCGCCGTTGGTGATCAAGCCCTGCCCGAAGACCTGTCTGTATTCCGACACGACCTGCTCCAGCGGCGGCAGTGTCGGATGGATGAACCGGAACCGCTCTCTGAACAGAGGCGCCGGCCTTATCTCCTTAGCGGATGGTGATACGAAACCAAGCTGTGCCATGCTGACTCCTATCTGGGGCGAATGACCCGGCAGGGCGTGCCGTATGCCACCACCCTGTCCGGAATGTTGTCGAGAACCGTGGACCCGGCGCCGACGATGGCGTCCGCGCCGATGCGGACTCCCTGGACGACGTTGGCGCCCATCGCCAGCACGCTGCCGGCGCCCAGTGAGACATTGCCGCCCGTGGCGGCGTTGGGTTGGATACAACTGAAAGGCTCGATCACGTTGTCGTGATCCACCGAGGCGTTGGTGTTCACAAAGCAGAAATCGCCCAGGCGGGTTCCGGAGTTGACCGTGGCCCCCGCCATGATCGCCACGCCCCGGCCAATCTCCACCGCGCGCGCGATGTGCGCGGCCGGATGCACCGCGCTGACGTAATCGAGCGCCGGCGCGATCGCGGCAATCCGCGCCACCAACTGCCGGCGTACCCGGTTATCGCCGATGCCCACGATCGCCCGGCCCACACCGTGCCGCGCCATCAGCTCCGGCAGCCTGTCCTCGGGTCCGAGCACCGGGTATCCCATCACCTCGGTACCGGCTGGCTTGTAAGTATCGATGAGCCCCGCGATCTGCCATCGCGCTTGCCGCTCGATGATGTCGACCAGCACTTTGGCGTGCCCGGAGGCGCCCACCACGAAGATCCCTTCAGCGTCCATGCGGGCTCCCCAGAAACTCGGGCATGGTGGCGTGGCCCGCCTGGCTGATACCCTGCCGGCGCAGGACCGCGGGAATGGTGCGGGCCAGAATCTGCAAATCCAGCCAGAGACCGCGGTGCTCCACGTACCAGACGTCCCGCGCGAATTTCTCATCCCAGTCGAGCGCGTTCCGCCCGTTGATCTGGCACCAGCCGGTGATCCCCGGCCGCACTTCCAGGCGGCGCCGCTGGACCGGGTTGTAGCGCTCCATGTACACCGGCAGCAGCGGCCGCGGTCCCACCAGGCTCATGTCCCCGCGGAGAACATTCCAGAGCTGCGGGAGCTCGTCGATGCTCAACCGCCGCAGCCGGCGGCCCCATCGCGTCAGCCGCTGCTCGTCCGGCAAAAGCTCTCCCGCCGCATTGCGCGCATCTGACATGGTGCGGAACTTGTACAGCTCGAAGACGCGGCCGTTCAGTCCGCAGCGTGGCTGGCGAAAGAGCACCGGCCGCCCCATCGTCAGGCGGATGGCGAGGGCCGCCGCGGCCCACACCGGCGAAAGTAGAATCAAGGCCAGCATCGCGCCGGCTGTATCGATCAGACGTTTGGTCACGACGTTACCGGTAGCTTGCGGAAGGTTGTTTCCAGAAGGACCAGCCCAGATACACGCGGTCGGATGGCTGGCGCCAGCCACTCAGCCAGGCCGTGAGAGTATCCGCCGGGACGGTCACCGGCAGAACGATGATCGCAATGCCGCTGGCCAGTAACTGGCGATAGCGCATGATGGCTTTGCGCGTCAGCGCCGGGCTCTTGCGCGTGGCTTGGCCCCATGGCTCCTCGAATAGAACTCCGTTGTCTCTCCCGATCGCCTCCATGAGACGGACCGCATCCGAGTCCGAAAGCAGCGCCGGATGTGCCGAGATATTGAAGACCAGCCGGCCGCCGAGCGACTCCCCGAGCTGCCGGATCTCGCGGATGTTGGCGCAATACGCCGCCCACGGTTGCCTGCCGCCCGTGCTGCTGTGCGAGGCCGCGTTGTCGACGAACCGCAGCGGCGCGGGAGACTGTTCCCAGATGCGCCGCATGCCCTGCTGGAGCGCGTGCCGTGCCTCCGCGCTGGTGACATCGATGATCCGCCGATCCGGCTCGCCGGGCCACGCGCCGGCCTGGGCGAAGTTGCGGGGCATCCATTCCTCCGGCACCTTGTCGTAAGGCCAAAGCCCGATCTTCGCCAGCGGCTCGACGGTGGTTCCGGATGTGTAAGTGCCGGCGGGCATGCCCCGGTCTCGCAGCAGCCCGGTTATCTGAAGACGCTGCCGTTCCGCTGCCTGCGGATCGGACCCTTTGGGAACCGACAGGTCGAGGACGGTTTCGCCGGATGAAAACCAGTCCGGATGGTTGCGGAGGTAAGCCGCGATGTCCTGGTTGGCGTTCACGAGAATGATCCGGTTCTGGCGTGGGTCCGGCCATTCGAAAGCAGCCGGCTGCGCGGCGGCGGGCCCGAATAACAGCATCGCGGCGCACACATAGCCGCCCGTCGTCATCAGCATGTGAGTGCGGCCGCCTCGAGGAAAGCCCGCGAGTCGAATTCGCGGGGCCGCGGGTGGCCCCGGTCCAGGATGTGGCGGTACACCTCGTAAACCTCCGCCGCGGTCCGGCGGACATCGAACATCTCGCGGACCAGTTCGCCTCCGCTCCGGGCCATGGGCCGATACCGTTCCCTTTGATCCAAGACCCGCAGAATCGCCGCCGCCAGCGCCCGCGGATTTCTCACCGGGACCAGGGCGCCGGTCAATCCTTCCTGCACCACCTCCGGCAGTCCTCCGACCCGGCCGGCGATCACCGGCACGCCGGCGAGCAGCGGTTCCACCACGCCGCCGCAGTTCTCCGAAAGCGGCACATGGATGGCGCAGTCGAAATCCGGCCAGCACCGCTGCACCTCGGAAAGCGGCAGAAAGCCGGGCATCAGGATGCGCCCGCGTCCCACCGCATCGGCATGCCGGCGCAGTTTGCGGAAATAACCCGCCGCGCCGCCCCAGGGACCGCCGATCAGTAAGCCCCTCACGTCGGAGCGCTCAGCCAGCACCAGCCCCAAAGCCGCGATGAGATCTTCGTGGCACTTCAGCCCGACTCGTTGTCCCAGGTAGTACTTGGGTCCGTAGACGTAACTGATATTGCCTACTACCAGGTCGTGGGACGCGATTCCCAGGCGCGCGCGCAGTAAGCCGGAGCGGGACGTATCGAACTCATCCGACCGGAATCCGTAGTAACTCAGGAATAACTTGGCGTTATCCACTCCGGCGCGCAGATAGATATCCCGGGTGCACCGGCTGGATGCGATCCAAAAGTCTCGGTCGCCGGCCGACTTCAGGTCCCAAATACGGTACGGCCGGTGTTCCAGGTGCAGCGGGCCCGGAACCTGGAAGATCCGCGGCGCCGGATGCCGTTTGCCCAGCGCCAGCCGCAGAAGCAAAGCGGGGCCGACGTGATGGCAGTGGATCAGGTCCGGCGCGACCGTCCGCACCAGCTCTCGCGCCTGGGCGCAGACCGCCGGCAGCCGCCATATGCTGGTCACGGGATAATCCAGCCCGGCGATGTGGAAGGACGCGCCGGCCGCTTCCCATTCCGGAACCCGGGCGCCGGTCGCGTCGGGCAGCGCGACGTGTACCTCGACGCCCAAACGTCTTAATTCGGCGGCCTGCAAGGCCGCCCAGCGCGCTCCGCCGGAAGTCTTCACCACGTGGAGCACTCTCATGGGGCGCCCCGTCTTTCTTCGATCCACGCCTGCGTCTGTTCTTTCAGGTGCCGGTAAAAAGCGATCCTCCGCTCACACAGGACCTCCTCGCGGTACTCGCGCGCCTTGGCCAGGTTGCGCCGGGACATCCGTTGCAGGCGGGCGGGATCGCGCAAGCAGGTTTCGATCGTGGCAGCCAGCGCGGCCGCGTCGCCCGGCGGGACCAGGTCCTCCGGCGGCAACAGTTCGACGATTCCACCGACCGCCGTGCCGATGCAGGGCAGCCCGCGCGCCATGGCTTCCACCATCGCGCGCGGCAGGCCCTCGGTGCGCGACGGCAGCACGAAGAGATCGGCCTGGTCCAACTCGGCGCGCACCGCTTCCCCGGCGGCCAACTCGCCCAGAAAGCGGACGCGTGCACCGATGCCGTTAGCGCGGGCGTAGTCTTCCAGCCCGGCGCGGTGCTTGCCATCGCCGATCAGGACCAGCCGAAGGTCCAACCGGCGGCGAATACAGCCGGCCGCGGCCCGAATCAGAATGTCGGGACCTTTGTACATCTGGCTGAGCGATCCGACAAAGACGAGCGTCGCCATGCGTCCGGCGGCGAGAGTGGGCCGCGCGTTGACAAAAGCGTCGTCCCGCAATTCGACGTTCGAATAGGACGTGATGAAAACCTTGGGCGACAGGCTGAGTGCCTCGCCGCTGATCTCCACGTCGGATGCGCTGATACTGTATCGGGCGCAGGGGTAGCGCCGCTGCAAGACCGATTCGGTCACGTAAGCCACGGCCTGCGCCCGGCGGCATTGCTGCTTCAGAGCCGCGGTGAACCAGAAGCGGAATAAGGGCCGCAAAGGATGGCGGACCGCGCCCCGGCCGAACGCCTCATGCGGATCGCCGCCGACTTCCAGGCCATAGGGGTAGCCCGTGCGCGCGAGGTTTGAAAATGACACGTTCGCCAGTTGGCCCGGCGCGCGGATGACCACCGCCTGCCCCGGACGGAGTTGGCTCCGGACCGCGCTGCGAACGGCTCGCAAGCGGGCCAAATACTGCATCGGACCCAGGTAATAAGGTACGCGGCTCACCCGGACGCCGGCGCCGTCCACCCTCTGCCAGCCCGGCGGAATCGGGCGCGGTTCCACCCGCGCCACCACGTTGACTTCGTCGAAGACCGCGCGGTAGCGCTGCCAGAAGGCGTTGGCATACGACGTCTTGGTCCAGACGGATCCGTCCGGCGCCCCGCGAAATCGGAAATCGAGCATTACGGAAACCGTCATGGACCGTGTCCCGGGCGCGCTCCTGTTCATGGCTTGAGTCCCCCGGCGCGCACCGTGCGGGACGTGAACATTACCACGGCGCCCGGGATGGCCGCGTACTTCACCACCAGCAGCAGGACGTTGTCGGAATCCAGCACTAGGACCCCGAAACACAGGCAGATCCAGATGGGCACCAGCAGCAGACGGCAATCGTGCGGGTGCGCCCGGTCCAGAAAGCGCATGATCTTTCCGGTAACCAGCCCTACGATCAGCAGCCCCAAAGGCGCGGCCAGAATCCCGAAGTTCAACATCATTTCGCCCGAGACTCCATAGACCCGGCTGGAGTGGAACGTGCCCGCGCTGTAAGATCCGGCGCCGTATTCGAGCTCCGTGGTCCACTTCACTTTGCCCGGCGGACGATCCTTCCACAACGGCTGCGGGATCAACAGGGCCAGCGCGCCGGAATAGGTGCGGCCCCAGGCGTAGTCGAACCGCCGGGGCTGAAGCAGACGGTAGATGGTGAACGCCTGGATGTCGCTGCGCGCCATGTCGGCCACCAGCACCTGGCGGAAAGTGCGGTGGGTCTTGGCGGTCAGCAGGTCCCTTTCCACCGAACCTTCGAAGGCGGAGAACATCTTGAATCCCGCGTTCTTGTAAAAGGCGGCGAAGTACATGAAGAACAGCAGGAAAGCAATTCCCCCCAGCACCAGCCGGCGTTGAATCGGGCGAATCCAATAGTGCACGATACCGGCGGCCCAGAACAGGCAGATGATGGTGTTCATGCGCGATCCGCGCAGGGCGCCGAACACCAGCTGAATGACAAAGAACGCGCCCAGAAGGACGGTGAGCAACACCCAGCCGGGCCGGCGGCTGGAATGCCGCAGGCGCACGGCGAGGGCGATCATGGCCAATACGGGCGCGCTCTCGGCGATAGCAAACTCCCATCCCGTGTTCTTCCACGCTTCGGGATCGTACAGATAGTGGTAAACGAAACCGCTTGGGCCGCCAAAATCGACGTAAAGATAAACCTGCACCGCGGTACAGATTACGATGGCAGTCCACACCACGATGGGGAACTCGCGCGCGTCCAGCAGGCGGTAGGTTCGGGCAGTGCGGTCGGGCCTGTTGCGCACGAATTCGCGCCCCCAACGATAAAGGTAGATCCCGACGGTGTTGAGGACGGCGAGTATGCCAAGCCAGTCGCGCCAGTCGTCCGGCTGTCCCTGCAGATATGGAATCTCGTACGCCCATGCGACCATGAGCAGGGGCGAGATGAAGAAGACGTGGATCCCCAGCAGGCTGAGCAGGCCCGCCGGGCTGAACAGCATTTCCCTCCGGCGCACCCAGGGGACCATGTCGCGACCGATGAGGGCGCCCGATGCGATCAAAGGCAGGATGAACCAATGGTGATACTGCTCCGAGAAGATCGCGAACAGTGTGACCACGAAGGCGCACACCATCGCGGACAGCACCAGGTCGGAGGTGCGGGCCAGCGACCGCCGGCGCACCGCGTGGGGACGCGCGCGCCATCTGCTGGAAGAGGCCGGCAGGTAAGCCGCGGGCTGCATCAGTTGGCTCCCGCCTCCGCGCGCTTGTTGACCCAGGCCAGGATCAGCAGCGGTATGGCGCATCCCGCCGCGCTGATACCGCAGGATGCCCAGGCGGCGCCCATCAGGCCTCCGGCGGACACCAGGATCGACGACAAGCCGCCGGCCAGCACGGTTTGTACCACGTACGGCGCGATGAGGACCCGGAAGTGCCGGGTGGCGGTCACCCCGGCATTCAGAAAACTGGCTACGTAGTTCATGGCGGCGGCCACTGCCAGCCAGCAAAGCACCGACGCATGCCGGCCGTACTCCGGGCGGTAAAACAGGGTCAACAACCGCCGCCCGGCGACGACGCTCAGCGCCACCCCGGCCACCCCCAGCAGAAAGCCCGTGCCCGATACCCGCAGCAGAAGATGGTTGAATGCGCCGGCAATGCGGCGGCCCGCCGCGAAGTGCCGGGCCATTACCGGCAAGGCCGCCTGGCCCAGCGCGGTGACCACGAATGTGCCGGCGGTGAGCGGATAGAGCAGCGCGGCGAAAATGCCCAGCGCCGCCGGTCCCAGCCGGGATTCCACGAAGTATCGGGGTATGTTGGCGTTCAGCGAAACCAGCATGGACATGATGCCGAGCGGAAGCGAGCGCCACGCCAGCTCTTTCAGGGCGCCGAAACGGAAACCGGGGCGCACGAGGCCGTAGCGCGCCGTCTGCCGCCGGTCATAGATCACCAGCACCAGCGCCCACGCGGCGATCAAACCCGCAACGGCCCAGACCAGGCTGTGCGTGAAGTAAACCGCGATGGCGAAAGCGGCGATCGACAGAATCCCCTTGATCATGAGCGACCCGGCAATGGGCCGCATGCGCTCGTGGTGCTGCAACAGGCCGTAGTGCACATCGCTGACGGACTCCACGGCTTTGGCGACACCGACCAGGAGCACCACCGGATAGGTGCGGGCTTCGAGCCCCCCGATCGCCAGAATCGCGGGCAGCGCCGCCAGGGCCAGAAGCGTGGAGCACAACCGTAGGCCCAGGTAGTCCGGGAAGCCGTATTCTCCGCGCGCGTCGGTGGCCAGCACGGATCGCAGTTGCAGGTTGGTGAACATCAGCAGCGGCGCGGTGATCGCCAATCCGAGCGCGAACTGGCCCACCATTTCCGCTGTCCCCAGCTTCGCCAGGACAACCAGCATGCCCCACTGGCAGGCGGCATAAACCGCGTAGCCGCCCAGCGTCCAGGCGAAGTTGGAGCGGATTGACATGGGAGCGCTTCCGGCAATCACGATTCGGAGGGCTTGTAGTATCGGTAATACTTTCCGTAATAGCCGTAGTAGCGGTAGCTGTCGCTCATGTTGCTGGTCACCGAGTTCAGCACCACGCCGACGATATTGGCGCGCACGCGCTGCAGCGTGGTGATGGCCGATCCCACCGCTTTCCGGTCTGTCTCGCCGGCCTTGGCCACCATCACCACACCATCCACGGCGGCGGCCATCTGTAGCGGTTCCGGGAAGCCCAGGATGGGCGGCGAATCCACCACGATCAGGTCGTATTCGGAGGCCGCCTGTTCCAGGATCTCCGGCAGGCGCCGCCCGATCAGGTCCGCGCCGCGCCGGCTGGAGGGGCCGGTGGGCAGGATGTCCAGATCGCTCAGCTCCACGATCTTCACCAGCTTCTCGCGCCACTTCAAACCGTTCTGCAGCACCGCCGCCAGTCCCGTTTCCGGATTGATCCCCAGCTTGCTGTGCACGCCGGGACGGCGCATGTCGCAATCGATGAGCAGCGTCTTGTGCTTCTGCTGCGCGTGCGCGATGGCCAGGTGCACGGCCGTGGTGGTCTTGCCCTCGGCCGGGGTGGCGCTGGTCACCATCAGCGACTTCAACTGCCGGTCGAAGGATCCCAGCAGGATGGAGTTGCGCAGCGTGCGCACGGCCTCCTCGAAGCTGCTGGCCGTGCGATCCAGTTCTTCGGCCCGCGCCAGGGCGATCGAGCCGGATTCGTTGGTCACCGCCGATACCAGCCGCCGCCAGGTTTTGACCATCGGCAGGCTGCCCATCACTTCGGTCTGAAACAGGTTCGAGATCTGCTCCGGATCGCGGACCGAGCTGTCCAGCACGTCCATCAGGACCGCAAAGCCCACGGCCAGCAGCGTGGAGCATAGGAACGCCAGCAGCACATTCAGCCTGAGATTGGGAAAGACCGGCCGGATGGCCGGCCGCGCCGGATCCGCGATGCGGATGGAGCTGTTCTGGAAACCGGCATTGATGCCGGCTTCCTTGATCTTGCGCACCAGTTCTTCGTAGAGCGATTTGTCCGCGTCGGCCTCCCGCTTCAGCGACTGGTATTCGAAGCTGCGCGCGTTCAGCCGGTCGAATTCCGCCTTGGTCTCGCTCACGGTCTTCTTCAACATGGCCTCCCGGTTGAGCGATTCGCGGTATTCCACCTCCACCCGCTGCGCCGCGTTCTTCCGGCTCTGCACCAGTTGGCGCCCGATCTCATCCACCAGCACGGCGGCTTTGCGGTACTCCGGATGATTCGGGCCGTAGTGCGTCTTGACGTCGGCGAACTTCTGCCGTGCGTCGTCCAGCTTGGCCGACAGGTCCTTCAGACTCGCGCCCTGGCTGGATACCTGCGCGGCTTCGATGGATCCGCTCTGCACCGACTTCCAGGCGGCCTCCTTGCGCACGCGATCGGTCTCCGCATTGGTGTACTCCGTGTTGAGCTGCAGCAGCCGCGCGGAAAGGATGCTGGTCTTCTCCTCCGGGTTGATCACGTTCAGCTCCCGCTCGAACTGCGCCAGAGCGGAGGAGGAGCGCTCCATCTTGGCCTTCAGTTCCTCGAGCTGCTTCTCCATGAAGTCGGCCAGGGAAGCGGATGACTTGAAGCGGATGTTGTAGGTGTGCTCGACATACGATTGGGCCACCGCATTGGCGACCTTGGCCGCCAGTTGCGGATCCGGCGAGCGGTAGCTGATCAGCAGCAGATAGGTGTTCGGCGGGCGCGTGACCTTCAGCTTCTTCAGCAGGATCGGCGCCTCCTCTTCGGCGGCGGTGGACTTCTGGGGCGCCGTATCGGAGGTCTCGTCTTCCCGATCCAGCAAATGGTATTGCTGCGCGACCGGCCGCAGCACCGAATCTGACTGAATCAGCCTCACCTGGGTGGCCAGGAACTGATCCGCGTCGTTGAGCGGCGAGCGCACGGCGTCCTCGCCGATGATGGCCGAGGGCATCTGCCGGTCGATATCCACCGTCACCGTAGACTCGTAGATCGGCGTCAGCCGCGCGGAAAGGATCAGGGTGGCGGTCACACAGGCGCACACGAAGGAGAGAATCTTCCAGCGGTGCCGGCGGAGGATCCAGAGATAGTGCGCCAGCGGTACGGCGGTCTGCGGCGGCGGCTCGACGTCGTACCCATACCAGGTGGGCTGCAGCGCCTGATTGGGCGCGGGCAAAGCTTTGGTTTCACTCATGGAAATCGATCTCCTGGGATTCAGCGGACTCCGGCGTAGATCAGCGCCGTAGTGGCGCCGGTGCCGAAGAGCAGGATTTTTTCGAGCGCGCCCAGCGTCATGCGGCGTCCCTTGTTGTCCGGCACGTACAGGATGTCGTTGGCCAGCAGCGCCGTGTCAGGCGCTTTCCGCTGCATGATCTTGGCCAACGGGATGGAAATTTCGTTCTTACTGCCGTTGGCCTCCTGCCGGTAGATGAAGGCATCCTTGGCCGCGTACGGCATGAGGCCTTCCGACAGCGCCAGCATCTTCAGCACCGTGGACTCCGCGTCCTGCACCGGAAAGGCTCCCGGTTTTTTGACGTTCCCGATGACATAGACATGCCCGACTTCGGGCACACGCACCTCTTCGCCGCCGATCAGAGTGACGTTCAGCGTGGCGTCGGCGGAATCGATCAGGCCCTTCACCGGAATGCGCTGGACCAGCGAACTGACCGAACCGTCGGCGCCGGTCTTCTCCCGGCTGACCAGGATCTCGGGACCAGCCTCCGGCGACAACCCGCCCGCCCGTGTGATGGCCTCCAGCAGCGTCACCGGCCCGGCCGCCTGGAACGTCAGCGGCTGCTTGACGGCGCCGGCGACGGAGATCGGGCGGCTGTTGTACTCCGCGATGGTGACCGTGACGAACGGGTCCACGATGAGCTGTTCGGCGGTCAGCGCGGAAGCGATGGCCGCCTCCAGTTCGCTCGGCATCAGCCCCTCCGCCTGGATGCGCCGCTTGAGCATGGGCAGGCGCATCATGCCGTCGGCACCCACGCGCACCGTGCGCGTCAGCTCCGGAGAGTCGTACACCGAGACCGCCAGCAAATCGTTGGCGCCGATGCGCTGCGCCGGGAGATTGGCGGTGGGCAGCGGCGTGTCCGTGCGTACCTGGGCACACGCGAAAGTGAGCGCGAGGCAGAAGTACAGGCCGAAGCACACACCCCGGATGCGGGATGCGCGCCCGGGTTGCCGGTTATCGCGGCAGGGTTTCCACATGGAGGACTCCTTGTTGTTGCAAATAATTGATCTGGGATTGCAGGGTCGCAATTTGATGGTCGAGAGCGGCGAGACGGCGGCCCAGTTGGCTGCTCAACATGCCGGTCTGCAGATATTCGAGCAGCCCGGCGCGGACAAAGTCAGACACGTTACGCGCACCTTCCCGCTCACAAGCTTCTTTGAGCGCGTGATACTCTTCCTGGGTCAGGCGGAATACGACCACCCGGCTGCGAGGTCTGTTAGTCATCCGGATCGGCCCCGGTCAGTGGGTAAGAAACAAGTGCGCCATGTGCGCGTGTTCCGCGCCGTGCACGGCCCGAATCATTTCCCGGTCGATTTCGACTGCCACCGCGCGGCGCAACAGCTCCACCGAGACGACCACGCGCAGCGAATCCTTCTCGCGCAGCAGCACACCCTCCAGGCCGGCCAGCGATCCATGTTCGATGCGGGCTCTTTGCCCCGTCTGCAGGTAGGGCCACGGCTGCGCGGGCAGACCGGAGGCCTGGATCGCTTGAATCCGGGAAATCTCGGCGTCCGAGACCGGCGTCGGGATATTGGCGAAGCAGACTACGGACCTGACGCCCGGCGTGGTAAGCACCGGAAGCCGGTTCGAATACAGGAAGCGGCAGAAGACGTAACCCGGAAACAAGGGCAGATCCACGGACCGCATCCGGTCCGTCCAGTCATGCCGCGCGCGATAGAGGGGCAGGAAAGACTCCAGTCCCTTATTGTTCAGATTCGCCGCCACGGCCTTCTCATGCCGGGGCTTAGCTGTCAGCGCAAACCATGAAACCGGCTTAGACATAAGGACAAAGCTATCGCTATCTCAGTCCCAGGGGGGACCAATTACAAATAACTCAGTGACTTGTTGCTTTCGCATACAAATGGTCAACATTGCGCATACTTATTCTCCAGTTATTGTCGCGGACCGGTCTGGGGATAATTCCTGACACGTAGGGCGGACCATCGCAAGCGATAGTCCGCCCCTTCTGCACGCCACGACTCTCCAGAGTTGATGGTGAAGCCGGCCGAGCCGGCCTGGGTTAGCGGCTGGTAGAACTCTTACTGCCGCCCTGACCCGGCAGGTCCTGTGCCGCCGCCAGGCCGCCCACCGTGCCCGCGGCGGCCACACCGCCGATGATGGCCACGGTGGCCGCTGTGGACAGACCACCGCCAGCGGCCGCTGCGGCGCCGCCGGCCGCAGCCGCGCCGGCCCCCGCCCCCGCCGCGGCTGCCTTACCCTTCACCAGCACGTTGACCTTGGTCACATCGACAAGTTGGGACGCTCCGGGAACCGTGGGCCCGGACGCGTTTACCGTCCCGGTGATCTCCACGAGTTTCCCGACCGCGGTATCCAGCCCGGGCCCCTGCACCTGCAAGGTGACGTTGGTAACCCGGTCAACGAGGATGAACTTGCCATCCCGGAGCGCCAGAATTCCCGAGGCCTTCGTAACGGTCGCGCCGGAGTCCTGCGGTTCGAAGGACATTTCATGGCCGCGTTCCAGCCGGGCTATGAGTACACCCTCGCTGTTATTGACCCGCACGGTCCCCTGGCGGGCCGCCACGATCACCCGGTTCGGTCCGGCCAGTTTGACCCTGGCCGTAGCGCCGGCTTGATCCGTCATTACCTCCAGGCCGTCGGCTTCGATGTAGTAGTTGGCCGAGTCCAATTGTCCGATTCCCTTCTCCAACACCAGACGCGACTCATGAATGGTGGCCCGGGATTGCGCGCCCAGTTTAGCGCTGACACCCGTCGCCAGCCTGATGTCGGAAGACGTGATGTTCGTTTCCACGGCGCTGCCGTCGAATAATGTGGCGTTTCCCCATACCCGGGAACGGTCCAACTGAAAGCTGCCGTTGGCGACGGCCAAACCGATGGCCGGACCGGCCGCGAAAGCCGTGGACAAGGCGCAAAGCAATGACAGGCCGGACAGGGTCCGGCGGGCGAAGGCCGACATAGGTGATCTCCTTTTGGGTAACAAGTGCCTTTGCCTTCCGGATAATCTCGAAAAAGAAATGAGGGCCGTCCGGGCCCGGAGACGGGCCTTCATGCGTGGCCCCGTGCGCCCGCGTTCAACCGCCGGAATCGGTAATAGTACAGAACTGTCAAATGGCGAGTTAGTTGGGCATGCATTCGTGTAACATCGGGCGGACCGCATTCACATATGAGTAGGAGCCTGAACTGACGATCTATTGAGCACCTCGGCCTGCAAGTGTTCTGAATGACGACGCAGGTTCTTGGCGCCATGGACCGGCCGCCAACCCGGTGCCCGTGACAACGACGGAGGTAAGTCATGAAACGGGACCTCAATCGACGTGCGTTTCTGGAGAGTCTGGGCGCTTACACCGCCGGCGGCGCGCTCCTCTCCCAACTTTGTAACCGGCGCGCATCGGGATCGGCCGATGCACAAGCCGCCACCTGGAATGCGCCGCCAGTCCTGGTGAACCCCAACATCCTGGTCATCATGGTGGACCAGATGCGCGCCCCCATGTGGCTCACCGCGAGCCAGATGACGACCCTGGCGCAGCAGTTTCTGCCCAATATCTTCGGCCGCCTGAGAAATCACGCCTACAATTTCCAGCAGTACTATGTCGCGGCTACGGTGTGCACGGCATCGCGTGCCACACTGCTTACGGGTCTCTATGCTCCGCAGACGGCTATGTACCTGAACAATGGCGGCAGCGGACCCGACCTGAACCCGGCGTTCCCGACCTGGGCGAGTGCGCTGGCCCTTGTTAATCCTGCATATCGCGACAATTGCTGGTGGTTTGGCAAATGGCATCTCTCCAACTGCGACACGTCCGACCCGCTGGCGCCTTATGGGTTCCACACCAGGACTTATCCCGGCGGCGAGGCGTGCAATCCCTCGCCCAATGGTGCCGCGAACGAGGGTACCGACGGCGGTACCTTCGGAAAAATCGTGGATGCCAATGACGCCCAGATTGCCGGCGACTTCATCGGCTGGCTTCAGGGGCAGGCGCCCTCTTCCGCGCCTCCCGTCCAACCCTGGTGCGCTACCGTCAGCCTCATCAACCCACACGACATAGCGTACGCACCGGCTTGGTTTACCAATCCATGTCCGCCGTCGGGCGTACCGATCCCAAGCGTCTATTTCCCGCCGCCGGCCATGCCGCCTTTGGGCTGTCCGCAAGCGCTGTTGTCGTCTCTGCCCTCTCCGTGGAATTATGAAAACCTGAACAAAGTCACGGGGAAACCGAAAGCCCAACTGAATCTCCTGCAGTACATGAACCAACAGGACGGCAGGGTGACGGATTGGGTGCAGTTCCTGAACCAGTATTACTGGCTGCTTTACTATGTGGACCAGCAGGTCGGGGCGATCCTCAACGCTCTACAAGGCTCCGGCCAGGCGGGCAACACCATTATCATCTTCACCTCCGATCACGGCGAGTATGGCGGCTCGCATGGCCTGCACGGCAAGGGTTTCACCGCGTATGACGAATCCATCCACGTGCCGTTCTATGTGAAATTCCCAGGACAGCCTGCGACTTATGCGATGAGCCAGATGTGCTCCAGTGTGGACGTTTTCGGCCTGATCTGTGACCTCGCTACGGGTGGCAACGCTCAGTGGCGGCAGGTCTGCCCGGACTTGATCTCACGCCAGTCTCTTTGGAGCTTTCTCTATCAGGGTGCCGCGGAGACTCGTTTGGCGCCGGCCCTGGGCATCCCGTATGTCCTCCACACGTGCGACCTGAGCACTTCTTCCCATATCGTGTGCTTGCGGACCAGGACCAGCAATCCGACCCAGCCGGGCGCCAAGCTGGCTATCTATTCGGAATGGGCGCCCTGCACCGTCGTGCCGGACAATACGGCGCCGGATTATGAGTTCTACGACTACAATCCGGCCACGTCCAACAATACCCGGGAAATGGGTAACGACTATTCGAGTTCCAACCCGGCCGTGGCTGCCTACCTGGCCGAACTGGGCGCTTGGGGTCCGCCGGCCACGGGGTTGATCGCTTCGGAACTGAATGCCCCGCTGGTGGGCGCCGGCACCGGCGGTCTTCCCCTCAGCCAGGCGCAGGCGGCCGCCCGCCAGAGCTATTTCGATGCCGTCTCCGGCCCGGGCGTCTGTACCGGCGGCTAGGCCGGCGCGGGCAAACCCACGGCACGCCATGCTAAACTGATCTCGTTATGGCAATTCCGAATGTCAAGCGTTTCCGGCCCTTCTGTCCGGAGTGCAACGAGAACTTCACGATCATGGCGGTGCTGCCCAAGGACGCCAACGTGGAGGAGTACCTGGCCGATGCGGTCAAGCGGCACGACCACAAGGCGTATCAGGAATCGAAGGTTTTGCACTTCAAGGTGCGCGTCGGCCAACAGAAGCAGAAGAAGGCCAAGTAGGATTTCCCCTCAGGTGCGGGCCTGCAGACTCTGTAAGGCCCGCAGAGCTTCCTGGGCCACTTCCGGATCGTCATCGTGGCTCAACTTTTCCAACTGCGGCGCATCGCTACGGTCCCCGCTGCGCGCCAGCACGCGCGCCAGGTAGATCTTCTCGCTTTTGGTCCCCTGGAACATGGGTGTGTAGAGCAGCCGCCGCACCGCCGGATCGCGGGCCGCCTCCACCAGAAACGGGAAGGCCTCGCCGTGATACGAGGCGCTGTTCAGCGTATCGATCAGAAAGCGCAGGGGACTGAATTCCGACAGCTCCGTCTTGCCCAGCATCACCTGGGCAAAAGCCAGGGATAGCCGCGGCTCCATTTTGCCTTCGTCCTGCCAGGCCTTTTCGAGCAAGGGCAGATCGGCCGGATTCTTCAGGCGGGCGTAGCCTTCGGCGGCGGCGGCGCGCAGTTTTTCGTCCTTGTCGCCCAGATAGCGCGCGTAGATCTCGCGGCTGCTGGGATCGGGGAGCATGGCGACCGCCGTCAGCGCGGATCGCCGCACCTTGGCGTCGCGGGTGTGGTTGAGGACGTCCACCAGGTCCGGCAGCGCGGACTTGTTCTGCAGCAGGCCGGTGGTCTCGATGGCCGCGATCTGCACGCGCGGATCCAGATCGTGCAACAGAAACTGCATGCTGGGGCCGGCATCGCGGTCGCGGATCTTCTGCAGCGCGATCAGCGACTCGTAGATCACCGTGCTGTCCTTGGATTTTAGGGCCGCCACCAGGTCCGGTATGTCCGCTTTGCCGCGCAGGATGCCCACCGCGCGCGCCGCGTTCGCCTTGGCGTCCCGGCTGGCGCCATTGCGCACCAGCACGCCCAGCGCTGCGATGATGTCCGGCCGCGGCGTAATATAGGCATCGATCACCTGGTCGTTGGTATCCGTGAAGTGGCCTTTAATGCTGGTCCCCACGCGAGTGATGGAAGATCCCAGCCCGGTCTTCAAATAACCCGGCAGATAGAAGTTGACCAGGCCGTCGGTGGCGCGGATTTGGATGGCCGGGTCGCTGTCGCGGGTGGCCTGCACCAGCGGATCGAGACTGTGCTGGGTGCCGATCTCCGAAATCTGCTTGACCGCCTCCAGCCGGATATCCACGTCCTGATTCGTCAGCAGGGCGGCCAGTTTGGGGATCGCGTTGGCGCCGCCCTTGCCCATTTCCCGCACGTCCTTGGGACGCAGCGCGGTCTGGGCGGGCAGCCACAGCGGAAGGCAGAGAACCAGGAAAGCCGGCGCCAGCCGGCGAACGGTCGTTCTAGCGGACAAACTCCACCTCCACGCGGCGCGGGATCAAACCCGCTTCGTGGCCCAGGTCCAGAAGTTTCTGCACGGCGGCCGGGACCACCTCGCCGGCATCCAAGGTGTAGTGGTTCACGTACATGCCCACGAACTTCTCCGCCAACGTCGTCTCCATGTCGCGCGCGAACTGCAGGGCATAGCTCAGCGCTTCATCCCGATTGTCCAACGCATATTGGATGCTCTCGCGCATCAGCCGGCAGCACTCGCTGCGCAATTCTGCCGGCAACGAGCGCAGCAGCACGTTGCCTCCCAGCGGCAGCGGCAGTCCGTAGTTGCTCTTCCACCAGCGGCCCAGATCGAGCACGCGGTGGAAGCCCTCCCGGTCGTAAGTCAGTTGCCCTTCATGGATGATCAGTCCCGCTTCGACCGATCGTTCGCGCACGGCCTGCATGACTTTATCGAAGGGGGTGACCACGGCTTCGAAGTCCGGCTGGAACAATTTCAGCGCCAGGTAGGCGCTGGTGAGCGTACCGGGTATGGCGATCCGCTTGCCGGTCAACTCCTCGGCTTCCATGGGACGCGCCGCGACCAACATGGGACCGTACCCGTCGCCCACGCTTGAACCGCTGGACATCAGCACGTATTTGTCGGCTACATACGGATACGCATGATACGAAATGGCGGAAAGGTCGAACAAGCCATCCATGGCCTTGCGATTCAACGACTCGATGTCCTCCAGGGTGTGGCGGAACGATACCTTGGAAGACCGCACTTTTTTGGTGGCTAGCGCATAAAACATAAATGCGTCGTCGGAGTCCGGACTGTGGGCGGCGACGATTTCCCGGGGCTGAGGTTTCATATCGCTGGAAGAGTATATCCCAGTGTACATGGGTTTACTAATCCGCGGTGCGAGCAATGCGCGGGTGAATACCGGGACCAAAAACCTGCCCGGTCAGCGTTTAGCGCGGCGTGGTTGGCGCGGGTTCGCCGCGCCAACCGTTCACGCCAAACTATAGGGTGGGTTCTTGGGCAACTAGCGGCTGTCCGGTGCGGTCGCGATGATAAAGAGCGTTCCGGCGCCGGATGCGCCGCCGCCGGTAGCCACACCCCAGATATTGCCTTTGGCATCCACCAGCACGCCGGCGGCGGGCCGGGCGCCATCCGCGCCGCCCGTAAAGCTGTGCAGCGTGGTGAGGTTGCCGGAGTGGTCCAGTTTGAAGACTGTGCCGTTGTTGGAAGCGCCACCATAAAACGTCGTGCCGTACAGATTGCCTGCGGCGTCACGAGCCAGGGCGGCCATGGGAGCGGATCCATCCGGACCGGTGAAGGTATGCAGAACGGTGAGTTTGTGGGAGATGACGTTATAGGCGAACACCACCCCATTGCCCAGTCCAAAGCTGCCGTTGCCGCCAGCCGCGGTGGTGCCATAGAGATTGCCAAGGGAGTCGCCGATCAAACCTGCCATCGGCTGCGCGCCATCGGCGCCGCCGGTGAAGGTATACAGCGGGGCGGCTTTGAGACTCTGGAAAATCGTGCCTCCGGCAAAGCGCGGGGGAGCGCCGCTGGTGGTGCCATAAAACGTTCCGCCCAGCCCGCATAGTCCGCCGTGGGGTAAAGCCCCACCCGGCGGAAAGCTTTGCCCGATGGTCAAAGTGCCATCCACCGCAATTTCAAACGTCGTACCATAACCCAGCGTGCTGCCGCCATCATAGGTGGTGCCGTAGAGATTGAAATCGGTGTCAAAGGCCAGGGGTCCGGCTGGTTGCGCCCCATCGTCGGGCCGCCCCGCGAAACTGTGCAGAACCGTGTAGGTGACGGTCGGGGTCAAGGTCAGCTTAAAGACGGTGCCGCGGCCATGCGCGCCGCCGGTGTAGGTGGTTCCGTACAGGTTTCCGGAAAGGTCCTGGATGAGGCCGGCAAGCGGATTGGTTCCGTCGGAACCGGCGAACGCGTGCAGGACAGCTTCGTGCCTGCTGGCAAAATTCACCTCGTAAATTGTGCCGTTATTGGAGGCGCCGCCGGCCTTGGTGGTGCCATAGATATTCCCGTTGTACAGCATCGGGGTGCCAAACGGCGCGTTGCCGTCCGCGCCGCCGGTGAATGTGTAAATCACATTGAAGGTTTGAGCTGGCAGCGTCTCGGTACCCATCGCTGCGATGGCGAGCACCAGCGCGACAGCGGTGAGCACGCCTGCCACTCGATTCGTAACCAGGTTGTGGGTCATTGCTCCTCTTAGTAGATGGCGAACGCTGCGCGCGGAGAAAAAGAGCGATTTATCGGCCCGGTGAACGCAAACGCAGCGTAACTAAGATTCTGTATCCCCCCGCACCGAGTGTCAAGAACGCCACAAGATAACGGTTCCACCGGACCCGGCGCCGCCGCCGATATCCGGTGTTTGAGATGCTAATTGGTGTTTTATAAACCGTACAAAACATTACAGTTATAGGAAGGGTTCCGGAAAGCGGGCAAGCCCGGATGAAAGCGTATACAATGGGCGGTGTTCTTGGGCGTATAGTTTGGCTGGTACTACTGGACGTGCGGTCAGTTACGATCAAGGAGGGACACCATGGACCTTGCCAAGGTTCTTGCCGAGCTACGAGGACAGAAGGATCGGATTGACGAGGCCATTGCCAGCCTGGAGCGGTTGGCCGAAGCCCGGCCGCGGGGCAGGGGCCGGCCGCGCGGCAGCAAGTCCCCTGTAATCAAGCGCCCGACGGCTGTGACCCGGGACGGGCGGGAGCGCATCCGGCTGGCCAAAGAATCGGAAAAGTCATAGGGTGGTTTGGGTGCTTGGGCCGGGGCTTGATAGGACGGGAGCAGATCTCGTGGTATAGTGAGCGTGGATTGGCCCGGCAGATTGCGGGAGTAATTCAGTGGTAGAATGCCAGCTTCCCAAAATGGCTTTCAATTGACAACAAAAGACATAGCGTTTTTGTTGGTCTCTTTCTGGCGATTGAGTTTTAGTCAGTTTCATCCAGAGTATCCGCGGCATGCTTAAAAGTGTTCAAATGGTGTTCACGGAAACGGGGTAGTGTGAACGCTTTAGATTGTACCCACGCCTCCAGCCAATCGTCGCGCTTTGAGGGAAGGGACGCTCGGAGCGTGCAGGGCCTGTCCACTAGATAGCGTACGGCGGTGCCGACAAGTGCCTCCGACGTCTAGCTTGGGAAGACGGCTGTAAATTGGAAACAAAGAACATTGCGTTTCCTGGTATCTCGTTCTGGCGATTGAGAACACCAGGTTGTCACTCTGTGCCTCTGCGCGGCTCTTAACGGAGCACAAAATCCGACAAACGCTACTAAGAGATTTGGGCCGTGCGGTCAGAGGGCTTCACTCTTTGCAGTTTGCCCTCGGACCAGGAACGTTTTGGGTTAGGATCCGCACAGGTGGACGTACTTGTCAAGACTCGCCAAAATAGCGGTTGCCGGTCAGAACACCGAGCGAGCGAAGAGGTATCCACGAAGATGCCGGCGATTTCGTAGGGGGTGACGAACAGGCCAGCAGGAGCAAAAGGAGTGGGAGGGGGCCCAGACGAGCTCCGCTCATCGAGAATTGACGGCCGTCGCCGGTGTGTGTTCGGTAGCGAAATTTCATTAGCGAAATGTCATAGTGATGGGCAATAGCCAACGACAATCGTGAGGAAATGCTTCCGCAAACCTTACGGAGCGCGCCGTCTCAGGTGCTCCGCCAATGGTTTATCCGTTTGAAAATATTTCTTGTATGTGGCGATCCAATCCGTCGCGATCTCGCGCTGGGCCTTTCCCAAGTCCAGACTTCCGTCGCAGACCAGATCGCGGAGCCGGTCCTCCAATGCGTCTTTCACTTGCGCGTTCCATTCAGCCGAGTAGGATTCGGGCCACAGGTTATGGATGTCGTCAGCGCCACCGAGCGCCGGGGTAACCAGATAGTCGACCTCATACGCCCCCAGGTCTGCGCCCTGGAGCCCATATTCCTGAAACACTGCCTGCCGTAGCACCGCGGGAACAGCCTTGTTTTTGACGTTGGCTTGGCTGCAGACGGCCCAACGGTTGGCGAGGACCGTAGCACCCGGAGTCAGCTGGGAATCGGGACTTGATACCGTCAATTCCCTGAGTTGCGAGGGACTTCTTCGGGCAATCCCGAAGCGGAACAGAAACACACCAAGCAATGCAATTCCGCAAACGCCCGCCGCCGTCAAACCGAGCCGGCGCAGTACGAAACCTTTCGATTTTTCACCTGACGAGAGCTGCCGCAGTCGTGCTTTCAGTAAAGCTCGCGGCCCTTCAATGGGCGGCAGTTTTCCTTCAAACTCGCTTTGGTAGGCGCGGACTACCCCGGCGATCGTATCATCGAGTTCTTTGCGGCGAGCCCGGCAGGCCCAGCACGCACCAAGGTGAGCTCGAACACGTTTTTCCGCGCGCGCAGGAAGTTCCCCTTCCAGGCTCAAAAGCAACTGCTCGTCGGTAAGATGTGTGTCCTCTTTGCTCATGAATTTTCACCGCCCTGGGCGGAGCCCGCAATGCGCGATAGAGATCTGGCCAAAGAAACCGAGACCGCGCCCAGGGACATATCGAGGATCCCGGCGATCTCCCTATAGCGGAGGCCTTCAGCGCGAAGAGAAAGGCACCTCCGGTCCTTTTCAGGCATGGCCGAAACCACTGACAACACCCGTCTCTGAGTCTGATTATTGACCACCTGCTCCTCCGGATTTGGGCCTGGGTCAGCGACATCCTCTTCGGCTGCTGCCTCGGCGCGCCACTCAAGATCCCGGCGTATCTGATGATGGCGCTTCATAGCCTGGTTGTGCGCGACTCGGAACAACCAACTCGCCAAGTTTTCCCGGGACTTGCCGTGTTGCAAATGTTGAAACAGCGAAAGAAACACTTCCTGGATCACTTCTTCACCGTCTGGAATCGACATGCCGCAATTCGCAAGGTATCGCAGCAAGGGACCTCTGAACTGCTCGAATAGCGCGGCTACTTCCTCCTCCAACCGCTCCTGGGCGCGGCGAAAACCGCCTCCGGACTTCGAGCGCAACCCTTGCAGCGGTTCCGAGCGTGAAAAGCCCGATGACATTCAGTACTATCGACCTTACCTCAATCCGCGGTTCCAGCGCACCAGGCAGACTGACTGAACCACAGAGCTGTAAACAACCTCTCACACTGTATATTCCCTTCTCGCCGGAATTGTTCACACTTTTTTTGGGGCTTCCAAAGGACCGGGAGAATTCTTCTAAAAATACCGTGAACAAAACCTGTCGCGCAGGAATTTACCAGTGTGGGCTCATTTTTGTGCGCTTCCAGATTCAGAGGTGCTCTTTCTATACTCCTCGCGTTGGTTGGCGGACCTCTTCTGTCGGCGCAGGACAACGGTGCGATCCGGCTCGAGCTGAAGGATCCCGCAGGCGCCGCGGTGCAAGTATCGGGCACGCTCCGGAATCTCGATACCGGGGCGGAGCAGTCTTTCCGGACCAATGTGCGGGGCAGCTTTGATTTTGCAAACCTCCAGTACGGGCGGTATGAAATTCGCATTGAGAAGGAGGGATTCGCGACCCAAACCGTCAGGGTCGAGGTTCGTTCCGCGACTGCCGTCCGGGAGACAGTCACATTGGTCCTGAGTGCCCAGACTTCCACGCTGAACGTGATTTCCGTCGCACCGTTGCCGGGTTCGACTCTAAGCAAAGACGACGTGGCGATGAACGTCCAAACCGCAACCGCGGCGGACATCCAAAAAAGCGGCGCCATCGACCTATCGGATTTCCTGAACCGTAAACTGGGCGGCGTTTATGTGAACAACAACCAGGAGAATCCATTCCAGCCGGACCTGAATTATCGTGGCTACACAGCTTCTCCGCTGCTGGGCACGCCGGAAGGGATGTCGGTCTACGTGGATGGCGTTCGCCAGAATCAACCCTTCGGCGACGTCGTTGCCTGGGACCTGATTCCCAAGATTGCCATACAGGATATGGCGCTAGTGCCTGGTTCGGACCCGGTATTCGGGCTGAACACGTTGGGAGCGGCGGTTACCGTTCGAACCAAAGACGGACGGAGCGCACCAGGGGTTGCCCTAACAGTCGATGGGGGATCTTTTGGACGCAGAGAAGGCTCGGTCGAATATGGCGGCTACTCCAAAGGCTTGAATTGGTACCTGGCTGGGGACTGGTTCCGGGAAGACGGCTGGAGGCTCTACTCGCCGTCCCAGGTCCGTCAGACTTTTGGCAAAGTTGGCTATACCTTCAGGAAGACCAACGTTTCACTCGGTTTCGGCTACGTGGATAACAATCTCACGGGAAATGGTTCGACGGATACGCGCTTTCTGGCCCAGAACTACAAAGCCGTAAACACGATTCCCGACATCACCTGGAATCGCTCGCCCTCGCTCACACTCAACGTGAGCCACAACGTCAACACCCACTTCACTCTCGCTGGCGCGGCGTACCTCCGCTACGTGCGCGCCGACACGACCAACGGCGATCTTAACGATGATTCCTTTACGGGGTCGCTTTACGATTTGAGCGACGACGATATTGCCGCGTTGACCGCCGCCGGCTATAGCGGCTTTCCGGTGACGGGCGACCCCGCCACTCAGCCATTCCCCTATTGGGCATGCATCGCACAAGCACTCGAGATGGGCGACCCGGACGAAACCTGCACTGGTGTATTCACCCGCACATACGACAAACAGCATGCCTGGGGCGCCTCGGGGCAGGGCACTTGGAGCAGTGGCCGCAACAGCCTGACGGTCGGCGCCTCCTGGGACCGAAGCAGCCTCACTTACCAACAGGCGGGGCAATTCGGCTACCTCAACCCGGATAACGTTTCCATTACTCCCATCAACAGCTTCGAGGATGGCAGCACCAGCAGCGATGACGGACCGATAGATACGCGCGTAAATCTCCACGGCCTCACGAATGCCTTCGGGATCTATGCGACAGATGTAGTGCATGTGCGGAGTAATCTGAGTCTGACCCTCTCGGGGCGATTCAACCACGCCGCTATCCAGAACATCGACCGCCTTCCGGTAACTGACCCGGATGTGCGCGGTTCGCTAAACGGAAGCTATACTTTCAATCGCTTCAACCCTTCGGTTGGCGTGGTCTATACTCCGATCCATTTTGCGAGCTTGTACTTTAGCTACAGCGAGGCAAACCGCGCGCCAACGGCTATCGAGCTGGGATGTGCCGATCCCACGCAGCCGTGTAATCTACCCAACGCTCTGGTGGCCGATCCACCCTTGAAGCAGGTGGTGGCGAAAACTTTTGAAGCAGGCATCCGCAGCGCCGGTGAGTACGGTTTCAATTGGCACGCCGGTTGGTTTCGCGCCCAGAACACCAACGACATCCTTTTCGTTGCTTCGCAGCAGACCGGTTTCGGGTACTTCACGAATTACGGCAAGACGCTACGGCAGGGTGCGGAAATCAGCGTGAGCCGTACCTATCGCTGGATGACGCTGGGCGGGAACTATACGTTTCTCGATGCGACTTTTCAAAGCAGCCAAACACTGGGCGCAGGCAGCAATAGCACAAATGATTCCGGACCTGGCGAGGACGGCGACATCCAAGTTATGCCGGGGGACAGAATTCCTCAGACTCCACGGACCATTTTTAAAGCTTACGCTGATTTGCGTCCTACGTCTAAGCTGTCCATCCTTGTGGATTTCAATGCGGTGGGGCGTTCCTTCGCGCGCGGAAATGAAAACAATCTAGATCAACCGGATGGAGTCTACTACCTGGGACCTGGATTTTCACCTGGCTACGGCGTCACCAATGTGGGCGCGCACTATCAGGTTCGCAAACAACTTCAGATCTTTGTGCAGATCGATAACATCTTTGATCACCACTACTACACTGCTGCCCAATTGAACACGACCCCATTCGACAATGCCGGCCATCTTATTCCCCAACCTTTTGGCGACGACAGCGATGCGGTCCGCAACTCCACATTTTATTCGCCCGGCGCTCCGCGCGGTATATTCGGAGGAATGAAGATTACGTTTTGACGTGCAACGGAAGCGCCCCGTCGCTGGCCGAAGGATGTGGCTGATCGGTCGACCTTCCGCTGACACCGTCCCGCCTTCTGTCAGGACGCAGTCGTGCTGTGATCCCACATCTGCGCCGCGAGCAATGTGCGAACCCCTCTTGTTTCACAGCTCGGCCTGGGCGCGGGCGAATCTTCGCCTTGAACGCGAAGGAAGGGTACGTGCTCACTGCAGGCACAGAGAATCGCAGCCGCAACCCATAGAAACGAGAGAAATCGGACTGGCAAAGCGTCCGCTAATCACGTCTTCCCTCGTAAATTCGAGTTCTCCTCATTGGTTAGCGGCAGCTCTTTCCGCAAGCAACCGGACCACCGGCATATCCCTTTGAAAGTAGTCACCGCGGCGGACTTCGTCTTCATAACGAAGGACGCGCAATGCTTCAAAAGTTTTCAGCAGGCCATTGCGCGGGAACCAGAATTCCGGTCCTTCGAAGACCACGATGCCTCCCGGGCGAAGCGCCTCGACGATGCGGGCGGATTCGTTGGGCGGCATCCAACTGAGCAGGATCAGATCCCACTGCGCATGGCCGAAATCGAAGTTCCTGTCGAGAACGACCTGGGTGTGAATCTTCAGGCCCAGGGCTTGGGCGCGCTTTGCGGCCAGCGCCACCGCTTTGTCGGCGGGGTCGAAGCCGGTGACGTCCCATCCTTGCTGTGCGAGATAGATCGTATTGCGGCCTTCACCCATCCCGACATCGAGCGCCCGTCCGGGGGCTCTGCCCGCCAGCACGGATACCAGAAACGCGTTGGGCGCGGTGTTGAAGGCCGGCGGATCGACCGTAAAGAAACGATTCCAGAAGTCGGTTTCCAACTCCGGCCGGCGCGTACGGATCAGAGTGACGCGGCGAGTGATTTCAGCGGCGTCCACGCCTTCGGCGTTGAGCTTTTGCTGGTAACGTTCCACCACCGCTTCCAAAGGTTTGTTTTGGCCGGGCGGCAGCGCGAACCACCATCTGCGGAAAGGCGGATAGAAATCAAACTCGGCGATCTGTGCACTTGACCAGCCGGCGAGTAGCAGCAGGGCGAGCGCAATGCCGATTCGCAGCCGCATTAGCCCGCCATTCCCGAATAGCGCTGCGACAGGAAATCCCAGTTGAGGACGTGCATGGCGGCCGACAGGTATTCGGCGCGGCGGTTTTGATACTTCAGGTAGTAGGCATGCTCCCAAACATCGATGCCGAAGAGAGGCTCGCGGCCCGACATGATCGGCGTGTCTTGATTGGGAGAAGTTTCGATGGCGAGGCCGCCACCTTGGGGCATCACCCATACCCATCCGCTTCCGAAGACCGTCAGGCCAGCAGCTTGCAGCTTTCCCTCAAAAGCCTCGCGGCTACCGAAACTTTTGTCGACTGCCGCAGCGAGCTTGCCGGACGGACCTTCTTTAGGCTTGCCTAAAGTCTGCCAGAACAGAGAGTGGTTCCAATGCCCACCTCCGTTATTGCGAACGGCCACGCGTATGGGCTCGGGTACATTTGGAAGATCCCGTAGCAGTTGGTCCAGTTTGCGGTTGGCGAGTTCGGGGTGGGCTGCCACGGCTTTGTTCAGATTATCGACGTAAGCCTTGTGGTGCTTGTCGTGATGGATCTCCATGGTCTGCGTGTCGATGTAGGGTTCGAGCGCGCTGGCTGCATAAGGCAGCGGCGGAAGCGTGAAAGGTGGGGCCGCCTGGGCCAAGGCTTTGGCCGCCGCAAGAGCTGCGGCTCCTCGAATTACGTCGCGTCTTGTCATAGCTACTCATCCCTTCAAGGTTGTTTGCGCGCAAGTTGCTCGCGCTTACGGCTGGCGAGGTCGCGCGCCTGCGAAATCTGTGCCGCACTCATCTCTTTCGCCATCCGGTCACGAAGTTGAGCGGAAGCGGATAGTTTTGCGGAGGCAATGTCCAGCCATGCGTATGCCCACAGGAAATCGCGCACTCCGGCGTCGCCATTTGCATACAGCAGACCGAGATTATTCTGCGCCACCGCGTAACCCTGTTCAGCGGCCTTCTGCAAGAGCTCTAAGGCGCGCGCAGGGTCGCGTTTCACACCTTGCCCTTTCAAATACATCATTCCCAGGTTGCAGGTGCCTTCAGGGTCGTTTTGCGCCGCCGCCAGCCGGAACCAATGCACCGCGGCGACAGCGCTGCGGGCGACGCCCTCGCCCTTCGAATAAAGCACGCCCAGGTTATTTTGAGCTTCCGCATCGCCTTTGAGCGCAGCCTTTCGATACCATTCCGCGGCCAGCTTCAGATCGCGCTTCACTCCTAACCCTAACTCGTATAGATACGCGAGATCGTACTGAGCGTCCGAAAGACCTTTCTCCGCCGCCAAGCGATAGTACTTGGCGGCTAAAGAATAATCACGCGGAACTCCCTCGCCCGTTGCATAGCGCACGCCCTGTTGATAGTCCTCCTCAGCGGATATTGCGGGGAAGATTTGCCCAGACGGTGGTGAGGTGCGCGCTGGTACGTCGGCGAGCCCGATCAATGGCAAACACGCGGACAGCAAGATCATTGCTGGAGTTTTCATGGAATGGCTTTCTTGATGCCGGTTGGCCAAGGATTAGCGAACCGAGCGTCCGTCAGCAGGTGCTCATCGGTCAGGGAGCGCAGGAAGGCCAGCAAATCGGCCTTCTCATCGGCGCACAGCATGAAGGGTTTTACGAACTCGCTTTTGTTCGGATTGCCGGAGCCGTCGCCGGTATATTCGCCATCTCTGATCGAGCGTCCGCCCGAACTGTAGTGGTCGATAGCCTCCTCCATCGTTTTCACGCTGCCATCGTGCATGTACGGGGCGGTGACAGCAATGTTTCGCAGCGTGGGAGCTTTGAACTTGCCGATATCCCCTTCGTTATGCGTGAAAAGGTACAGGCCGAGATTCGGAGCCGGATAGGAAAACTTACCTTTTAGATTGTACAGGCCAGTGTTGTGAAACTCGACCTCCGCAAATCCCTTATCGAGATAATCCACCGTTCCTGTGAAATTGAATCCGCCGTGACAATGAAAGCATTCCGTTCGTTCGCTGAAGAACAAGTTTTCTCCGCGCACCGCAGCCTCGCCGATCGCTCCGGGATCGTTGTTGTTGCGGTAGCGGTCGTACGCTGATTCGCCCGAGATCATGGTGCGCTCAAAACTGGCGATAGCCTTGACGATGTCGCCAACGCTGAAGGGTTTGGCATCGCCCGGAAAAGCGGCGGCAAACATCGTGCGGTAAACCGCGACCGATTGCAGCCGCTCCGCCAGCAGTTCCTCTTTTCCCGACATGCCGAGTTCTACCGGGTCGTCGCCGAACAAAGGCACCAGCGCCTGATCCTCCAGCCGCCGCAGATTGGGATTCGCCCAGGTCAGCACCGGGCTATAGGCGACATTGACCAGGCTCATTGGGCCACGCGGGTGGATTTGTCCCGTGCAGCCGACACCCTGCGGCTTCCCATCGGTAAACGCTAATCTCTGCTGGTGGCAGGTGGCGCAGGACTGCGTTTCATTCAAGGACAGTCTGGTGTCATAAAACAGGTAGCGGCCCAGTTCCACTTTTTCAGCCGTCATCGGATTGTCGGCGGGTACATTCGGGAAAGGGAATCCCGGCGGCAGGTTCCAGTCGTAAGGACCCAGGCGCGCTTTCTCGGCGGCGCGTTGTTTCGCTCTCAGCTCACGCACATAGTGGACCACTTCCCAGCGGCCGGTCTCGGAGATCTGTTTGTCGAAGGCAGGCATGTTCTTGCCGATGCCATGGGTGATTACCCAGTAGATTTCGCCGTCCTTGAAGGACTCCATTACGTAGTTAGTCAGATCGGCAGGACGCTCCGGCAGTTTGCCGGCAAGAGGCGTGTGGGACTTGCCATCGGCGCCGTGACATTGCGCGCAATACCTCTCATAAATCGGTTTGGCCGCCGCTACATGTTCCGGGCTGTTGGGAATCGGGCTTTTTAAGAGCTTCGCTTCGGGCGGCGCATGCGAATGGCCACTATGAGCCTCCAACAGGATGGTCCCAGCAACCAATAATGACAGCACTTTCCGCATGGTCTTCAGTGAATCGTTTCTGCCGACAGTTCAGCCGCCGCCTGCCTGCGAAAGAACGTCTGCTTGGCCGCCTGCTTCCCACCGAAGGAAAGGCCCAGGTTGGCGAAAATGGGGGCACAATCAGCGTCCTCTGGACCGGACATACAACCAGCCGGCGTGTTCTCCTGATTGACGTCCACGTTGGAGTCCTTCAACAACGCGGACAAATCCGCAATCACAATATCGTGCGATGGATCGAAGCCAGACAACTCGATTTCGGGCCGGTTCGGCTCGCTGCAACTCGTAGGCACGGTAGTCTTGGTCTGGCGAGGAGTGCAGCCTGTACTGCCGATATGGATGGCGAATCCGCGCGGCAGGCCGGTAGACGAGAAATCCAGCCGCATGAACTTGCGCCCGGCATTCCACACCCAGGCCATGGCCGTGAGGTTTAGCGGCGGGGGCTGGGTTGTCAGGTCGGTATGGTTCTTGTTGAATGGCACGCCGACCGTAAATCGCAGCCCGGTGTACTTGCCCTGCGGCACGGTTCCGGCGACGCGATCGTTTGTGTCCGGCGTGCCATTCGCGCAACCGCCTGTGGCATTCTCAAAATCCAGCAGCGCGAGATCATCCAATTGCCATTTGCCATCCTGATCCAAATCGACGGGCACCTCGGCGCCTTTGTCATCAATCAGCCGGATGTTGTGCACGTAAAAACGAAAGTCGCGGGGTGTGATGCGCGAGTGCGTGGTTCCGATGTTTTCGTAATACTGGCCGCAGAGCAGCTTCTGGTCGCTGACCATCGCCTGAAACCGGATCGCAACGGGAGCCGCTATCAGGCTTGCGGCGCAAGACGCCATCAGGACCGCGCCGCGAATCATCTGCAATGAAGTTCCCTCCCTTAGACAACAGCGGCAGTGTAGCCGCATGAAACCATCAAAACCCATTTGGTAAGGTCACTAAGTGCGGTATTTTGTCGCACCCGAGGCGCGGTTCGGTCGAACTGAACGCAAAAGCGCTGACCGGCCACTTCGCTTGTCCAGCCACAATCGATCGCATGAGACTTATTGGATCAGCGCAGTGCGAATACCCTTGGCCGAGCCCCAAGCCAGCATCACCGACGACCCCGCGGCCACGAGATGCGGGTAGTTGACCTCTTTCTTCGAACCGCCGGCCAGAATCAATGGCTGTGACTTGCCGGCGCCTGCCAGTACGCGTACAACCCGCACCTGATAATTGCCGCCGTCTTTCTCCAACCAACTCACCAGTGCTCCGCCGCCATCCAGCATCACGACCGACGGGTAACCGAATGGGTTTCCAGAATCCACTCGCGTGGCATCGGTGAAAGTCCTTCCGGAGTCTTCCGAAAACGCGACACTGACGCGGGGCTGGCCATTCGCCCCTGTGAACCACGCAGCCGCGACATGTTGGCCTTTTGCCGCCAGGCTCACGCTATTGGAAGGACAGCCGTCGATTTCCCAGCCGTCGCGATGCAGGGGGTACGGCTCGGACCAAGTTCCGTGGGCAAGCCGTACAAGCGAAATATCGCGGACGCCGCCCGTGTGGTCGCGGTAAGACACCAACAATCCTTCCCCCGTGCGGACGCTGGCTGTTGGGCAGCAGGTGCAGACGTCGCCGTCCAGTGTAAGTTCAGAGGCGGCCATGCCGGACGCCGAAACGTGCGTCTCCTGGAGGTGAAATTGTTTGTGCTTCGGGTATTGGCCCCCGTCAAGCCAAACGATGGAGGCGGCGTCTCCGTCGGCTACCGCCGAGATGAAACCGTGGTCTTCGCCGGATCGATCTCTGTGTACCACCTGCGGCTCGGTCCAGCGCCCGCCTCCATCCCGCGAGGTGCTGGTGTAAACCCACTTGCGGTCCCAGTTAGTCCAGTAAGCAAACAGCGCACCGTTACCCAGCCGGAGGACGCCAGGGATCATGGTCGCATAGGGCGCGAAGTAGGCTTCCGACACGGTCGACGGGTGCTGCCAAGTCCCGGATCGCCACGCGGCGAAGCGCAGACGGCAACGCACGCCTCCAAGCGGCTCCTGCCAACTCATGAGGATTTCGTTTTTTGGTCCGGCGGTGACCATCGGATAGTAGCTGTGCGCGACCGCCGGATTTGGAGTCTCGGTCATTGAGGGTGCGGCCGGTGGGGACAGTGTGGCCGGATGCGCTCGGATCGTTAATGCCAATAAGACCGCACATGCCACATGGAATTTCCAATTCCATGCCTTGACGGTTCCGGCGCGCGTGTTCATGAGTCCCGCCCCTCCTTAACTACCAAGTCTAGGCAGAAGATCAAGCTAAGGGAAGAGATTGAACTGCGGCAAATTGTCGCATTGCGGCCCGGGCGTGGACAACCGCCAGATCCGGCCGGAGTTTGTCGCACTCAGAGGCGCGGCAATTTGCCACATTGATCGGAGTTTCAAGGCGTCGTATCCTCCGGTTAAGAGCGTGCACACCTTCGCCTGCAACCGGCATCGCGCGCAAGCAGCAGCTTTCACACGGCACGGTGCGCGGGATCGGCTACGCCGGGGAAGACCGTCCCGAAGTTCAAATCGAGCCTCGATCCTCCGCGCCGCCGCGCGTGTGGGCCGGGCGCGACGCGAGTCCGGTGCAGGCTTTTTTGAAACGATATGGCGATTATGGACCGTAACAGGCAGTTTGCGCCGGGCTGTGAGATCACGCGCTTCGCGCTGACCGATCTCAGGCCCGGAGACACTGGCGTGATCGGAGGATTCACGCTGCCGAATGAGACTCAAGAAGCACTGGCACGGTTTGGCTTCATCCTCGATACCGAAATTACCCTCGTTCGGCGCGCACCAATGGGCGATGCGAGCGTGTACGCGGTGGATGGATCGGAAGTTGCTTTACGCGCCGAGACCGCCCGAGGCATTCTCGTCTGGCGGCTACCTGGCGGCCCGAAGCGGGCCCTGGCGTAATGCGCGCGCAAGTGGACGCTTCCGTCATTGCTGGACCTGGCCGAACTCCGGCAGCCGGCCCAATTCGGACAATCGCTTTGATCGGCCCACCGAATTCCGGCAAGTCCACTCTGTTTAACCGCCTGACTCGTCTCCGCCAGAAGGTCGGCAATTATCCCGGAATCACCGTCGAACAACATACAGGCGTGCTGTCTTGTGCGGGCAGAGAGTTCACGCTGATTGACCTGCCAGGCATCCACAGCATCAGGCCCTATTCCGAAGACGAACGCGTGGCGGTCGAAGTCCTCACGGGTCGCGCGAAAGGCGTGCGGGCTCCGGACGCGGTGTTCGTGGTTCTCGATAGCACCAATCTGGTGCGCCACTTGGCGTTGGCCGGGGAAATCATCGCGATGGGTCTGCCGGTTCTCGTGCTGCTGAACATGGCGGATCTATTACAGAAGCGCGGCGGAACCGTGAACCCGAAAAAGCTGGCGGCGGAATTGGGCGCTCCCGTGGCGCTGATCGCCGCGGCGCACGGGACCGGGCTCGAAGCCGTGGAAAGTTTTCTGCGGAAAGGCGCGACACAAACTCCGGCGATGCTGCCGCCTGTGTTGCAGGATCCGCCACAATGCCGAAGATGGGTGGCACGCACTACCAGCCAGGCGGGATATCGCGCACCGGCGCCAGCTGCCTGGACGCGGCGCCTTGACGGCGTCGTTCTTCACAAGTTTTGCGGACCTCTGGTATTTGTCCTCATTGTGGGGACCGTGTTTCAATCCGTGTTCGGTCTCGGCCAGCCTGCCAGTAATCTCTTCCAGGATTTTTTGAGCCGGGCCGGCGTGCAGGCTGCCGCGCAACTGCCGGCCGGATTGTTCCGATCGCTTCTATTGGACGGTGTCTGGAAAGGCGTGAGCTCGGTACTGGTGTTCCTGCCGCAGATCCTGCTGCTGTTTCTATTCATCGGCCTGCTCGAAGACTCGGGATACCTGGCGCGCGCCGCGCTGATCTCTGATCGCACAATGAGAAGTGTGGGGCTCAGCGGCAAGGCTTTCATCCCGCTGCTGTCGGCATACGCCTGTGCGGTGCCGGCGATCATGGCGACCCGCACTATCGAGAACAAGCGCGACCGTTTAGCGGCCATATTGATTGCGCCATTCATGACCTGCTCGGCGCGTCTACCCATTTACGCGCTGCTGATTGCCGCTTTTATTCCCGAGCGTCCGGTAATCGGTGTACTACTGGGGTCGCGCGCGAGCGCGATGCTTTCGCTCTACATCCTGGGGTTTTTCATGGCGATCGCCACTGCGAAAATCCTGAAATCTTCCGTGCTTAAATCGACGGGTGTTCCCTTTGTCCTGGAACTCCCCGAGTACCGTTGGCCGACCGTGCGCTCGATCGCGCTAAGGTTGATCGACCGGGCGCGAGTATTTCTGGCGCAGGCCGGGACCGTGATTCTCTGTGTTTCCGTAGTGGTCTGGGTGCTGACGAACCTGCCGCTACGGAATGGACACCCGCCTGCACTCGAGCAGAGCATCATGGCTCATCTGGGACAGACGATCGAGCCGGCCATCCGCCCGCTGGGCTTTAATTGGAAGATTGGCGTGGGGCTGTTGACCTCGGTCGTAGCGCGTGAGGTCATCGTCGGAACACTCGGCACGCTTTATGGGGCCGATCCCGCAACCCATGCGATGTCCTTGCAGGAGGCGTTGCGCCAGGACCTCACTTTGCCTGGCGCTGTGGCGTTGCTCGTGTTTTTTGCTTTCGCGATGCAATGCACGTCTACTCTGGCGACCGTTCGCCGCGAGACGAATAGCTGGAAATGGCCGGCAATTCAGTTTCTGTACATGAGCGCAGTCGCCTTCGTTGCCGCGCTCGCCGTAAACCAGATCTTGCCGCTGTGGCTTGGGTAACCAACCGCTGGCCGCCGCAGCCGGCCCGATCACTTGGAGAGTTTCGGCGAGCGCGCACGGTCTTCTGCCAGAAACTTTTCAAAAATGTCGGTGTGTTTCTCGAAGAAGTCCTTTTCGTCCTTCGAACAGAAGTAAAAGGTCTTGTCTTTGTAATCGGACTTGATGGACCGGTCGCCATCGCTCAAGCAGACCGGGCAGATCGGATGGGTTTCATTAAAATCCGGAAGCTTGGCGTAGGCGTCGTTCGAATCGGCGTTTAACCATCCCTGGCCTTGATACTCCATGGCGCTCGCGACATCGAGGGTCAAATCTCGCCCAACGTAACGTTCGACAACATGGAGCGCCAAGTCGATGCCTGAAGAAATGCCGCCCGCCGAAGCCAGATTGCCTTCGTCGACAAACCGTGCACCCCGCTTGAGCTTCACGTCGGGATACGTCGCCGCGAAACGAAAATATCCTCCATGATGCGCGGTGGCCGATTTGCCGGACAGTAAGCCGGTCTTGGCCAGCACAAACGCGCCATTGCAGACCGACATAGTAACGTCCGTGCTCTTCGACGCAGTGCGGATCCAATCGTACATGTCAGGGCCGTTTCCGCTCATGTCCATGGCCGGGATCACGATCACTTTGGGAACTGGTGCATTGGCGAAGGCATAGTCGGGCAGCACTTTCATACCTCCTCCCACAGTCACGGGCTCCTTGGTTGAGGCCACCATGTAGGGGTGAAACAGCGGCTTGCCATCTTTTGTCACGGCGCTGGCGAAGACCTCTAGTGGGCCACAAAAATCCAGAACCTCCGCGTCTTTGCCGAGGACAAAGGCGGCAGGAATCTCGCCGGTCGCCGGTACGGGCAATGGGCTGAGCTTGGTGTAAGAGTTGGATGCGGGCTGGTTGTCTGGCTTGGGACTTCCTCCGCCACGGCTCTTGGCAGCGATGGCGGTAACTCCACCCGCCAGGGCGAGCAGACTTGAGTTCTTCAATAGATCTCGTCTTTGCATGGTCTCCCTTTTCCTTAGCTTAAGTTTTCAACTCGATCGCGTGAATGGCAATTACCAAGTGGTTAGGTTGCCGTCTGCGCCCGAGATGATCGGCTCCATTTGCGGACCAACAGAATCAGAGTGACTACGCCGAACGCCAGGAATACGGGCGGTATAAATGTCGCAATCCACCAGTAGGCGCCTTCGGGCTCGGACAGAATTCGCATTCCATAACGAGCCTTATAAGTGTCAATGATCTGTCGCTCGGTCTCACCGGACAAAACCATCTGGTGAATCTCCGCCCGCATGTTGTAGGCTTCCTGGCTCATGTGGTGATCGAGCGTTTCGCGATAGCAGCACGGCGCGAGTAACTCGTGTTGCAGTTTCGATTCAAGCGGCGGAAGCGCGGCGTGCGCGGCCCAGGCGATCGTCATCAAAGCGGCGAAGCGAGCTAGATTGCGCATGGCTATTCTACCGGCTTCTCGGCGGCAAAGCGGACGACGCGCGTTGGGCGCGGCGCAAAGTCCGGCTTGGCGATCGGCTCTTCATAGCGAATCACCCTGAGGTCCTTAAATGCGTTGGGCAGCTCCGCCGGTTTGCACAACGATCCTCCGATTTTCATCGTTTTCAAAGCATCGGTATGGAACGCTTCTTCAACCAGGATGCCACCCGGCTTGAGGGCTTCTTGAACCCGGGCAGCTGTGTCGGAACAGCCCGCGTAGGAGAGTACGATCAGATCCCATTGGTTCTCGCCGAAGTCGAACTGCTCCATGGTGGTGACCTGGGTATGGATGGTTACCCCGTTTTGTTTGGCCGCTTTCTGAGCCTCGGCGATGGCTTCGTCGGCGGGATCAAATCCGGTAACGTCCCAACCCTGCATCGCCAGCCAGACCGAATTGCGGCCTTGTCCCATGGCGACATCCAGCGCTTTGCCCGGCTTGCGGCCTTTCACCATCTCGACCAGGAACCCGTTCGGCTGGATATTCATCCATTCGGGGCGATCTTTTACCAGGTAACGATTCCAGAACTCTGCCACCTCGGCGTTACCCCGCTTCTGCAATTCCGCAATCTCGCGATCGGCTTCGACCGGCGATGATCCGGTATCGACCAACCATTTACGATATTTCTTGAGTAGCGCTTCCTGCCGAAACTGTTCCGTTTCGTGCGTCCCTCTTTCATTCGCCGGCTGCGCCGACGTCCAACTCCAAAAGCGCTCGTATGTGCGACGCTCAGCGGGCAACTCTGCCACCCGCTTCTCGATTTCGGGGCGCGACGGCCCGTTTTGCCCGAGGGCGATCTGCATCGCCAGGATAAACGCCGTGGCCAGCGCTTTCTTTGTCATAATCTGTCCCAATGGGAATAACGGCTAACTCGGACTCGATCCCGTTTTCTTCCAATTGGCCGCCAACGCCTCCGATTGTTTGGTGAAGCCCGCTAGCATTTCATCGAGAGCGGTCTTTACTTCAGCGGGCGCCGTCTTGGTCGAGCCCGCGTGGAATGGCGGATCGGGGTCATACTCGCCCATGAGTTGGCAGCATTCGGCGTAGGTGCGCCCGCGTAGTTCGGCGACCATGGAAAGGCCGAAATCGAGTCCGGCGGTGACACCCGCGCCGGTGACGCGGTTGCGGTCGTGCACTACGCGAGCATCGACGGGAATAGCGCCGAAGCCGGATAACACATGGCGCACCGACCAGTGCGACGTGGCTTTGTAACCCTTTAGCAATCCCGCGGCGCCCAGAATCAGAGAGCCGGAGCAAACGCTGGTGATGTATTTCGCGCGCGCGCCGCGATCGGCCATGAAGGCCAGAATCTCGGGGTTTTTGGCGGCCGCCAACGTGCCGTCGGCACCTCCCGGGGTGAATAAAACTGTCAGGTCGCGCGGGCAAGTCTCCAGAGTTGCATTGGGCACGATCGTGACGCCGGCATCGCTGGTCACCGGATCCAGCGTCTTGGCCACGAGATACACCTTTGCCCCCATAAGAGCGCCGAACATCGACTGTGGCCCGATCAAGTCCATCACGGTCATCGCCGGGTACATCAGCATGGCGATCTGTTCATTCCCCATCCAATTCACGCCTTTTACGATGGGCATTTGGTGTGGGTGTTCTTGCGGTGAAGCGCCGGTGGCGCGAGCGGCGTAAGAAGCGGAAAGCGCCATCAACAAAGCCTGGCGGCGGCTGATATCGATCATATGTTTGACCTCCGGAAACAAATCTCTGAGTGATTCGATAAGCGATCTTACTGCAAACTCGACACGCCTGTCGTGCGGCAAATTGTCACATGGGCGGTGCGACAATTTGCCGCATTATGACGCGATGGGCCCGGTGATTATCATGAAGAATAACCATGGCTTCGAGATATCAGGCACCGGTGTGCCTCTTTTTGGCGGCGTTGACGGCAGCAGTCATCGTGTTTACTTCCGCTTGCGTAGCGAAGCCGCGGCAGTACAGCTTGAAGGGCCAGGTGATGGATATCAGCATGACCGGCGAGCTCATCGTGAAGCACGATGATATTCCGGGTTTCATGCCGGCCATGACCATGCCGTACAAGCCGAGGGATCCGGGCGTTTCTCAACAAGTGCGCGCAGGGGACCTGATTGCGGCGACACTCATGGTCGCGACAAACGGAAACTATTGGATCGAGGATGTTCGCATTACCGACCAGAGCGGTCGTACGGCCGCGAGGTCCGCGATGGTTACGCAAGCCTTGCGGGTCGGAGAAAAGGCGCCGGATCTGCCGTTGATCAATCAGGATGGAAAAACACTCCACCTGAGCGATTTCAGAGGCAAGGCGCTGTTGATCACTTTTATCTACACGCGCTGCCCCATGCCGGCCTTTTGCCCTCGCTTGAGCAGCCAATTCGCCAAGATCCACGAACACCTTGCCAGGACGCCGGCGGACTACAACAAAACGCACCTGCTGACGATCAGTTTCGACCCGAAATACGACACGGCGCCGGTTCTTCGACGGTATGGCCTTGCATACCTGGATAACGATGCCGCCGGGTTCTCACATTGGGATTTTGCCTTCACCAACGCCGCTGACTTGCGCAAGCTGGCGGAGGCATTCGGCCTGACATACTTCGAGGAAGACAATCAAATCTCGCACTCTATGGACATTGTGCTGCTCACGCCGGATGGTTCAGTGGCCCAATACTGGGCTACGGCGTGGACGGCGGCGGAACTGGAAGAGGCGCTGCGGCAACAAGCCAGGTCGGCAGCTTCGGTCGCGACGATGGGCGCCGCAGGCATGAAGCGATGAGCCACGGCTTGGGAAGGGCCTGCCTCGCCTGCTGTCTCGGTGCCGCATCGTTCCATTTGACCGGCTGCTCCCAAATGGGTCTTGGCCGGGGCGCCGCGGAGGAGCGCGGCGGAATTCTCTTCGATCGGCACTGTGCGGATTGCCACGACGAGTCCAATCCGGATCTGAAAAAGCAGCCGCCCAAACTGACCGGACTTTTCCGTTCGAAGCTGTTGCCAAGCGGGTCTCCTGCGACCGACGAACAAGTTCGCAATACCATCGTAAATGGCCGCGGAACGATGCCTGCTTTTGACCGGCGTCTGCGCGAGCAGGACGTTGACGATCTGGTCAAGTACCTTCACACCTTGAGATAACCTGTGTGGATTTTGGCCAGTTTTCGCTGCAGAGAACGCCTATGTAATCCTAAGACTCTTGCGGCTTGCGAAATATTGCCCGCGCAAGCCGCGAGCACGCGCTGAATGTGTTCCTGCTCGACGTGCGCGAGACTGCGCATCATTTCGGAGGATACGGCCCCTGTGCCATGATCGGTGCAGGGCGCCGGTTGAATCTGGCACTGGCGGTTCACAGTTTCACCTGTCTGACTAGCGTTCGCACGATCGCAAGTTGCGTCCTGGACGTCAGTTCTCAGACTGATCAGGCTCCTTAGGCCAACAGTATAGGCTGCATTGGGAAGGCCTTGTATGCGGTGAATTGTCGCACCCAGGACTCGACCGTTAGCACGCTGGCGAAACGGTGGGTCTTCACGAACCTGCCGATGAGCGGCCGGATTTTTCAGCTCCAGAAGGAGCTTAGTCGTAACTTTCCTGCGGGCGCTGGCTGGGGGAAAAGCACAGCAATCCAGAGCCAAACTTCAAGGCTCCAGCGAGAACAGGACGCCGGAGTTGTACAAGCCGCCGGAGCCGGCGTTGCCATTCAATCTGCCCTTCTGATCAAAAAACAGCTCGCGAGGCGCCCATCCGTCGTCTTGGCCGGTGAAGTAGTGCAGAGTGCTTTCAGACCACACTCCGTTGGCCTGTGTCAGTTTGAATACCGTACCGCAGCCATACCCGCCATCGCAATTCTTGTTGCCTCCTTCAGTGGCAGTTCCATAGAGGTTTCCGGCTTCGTCGAAAACAAGTTTCCCGCCTGGGAATGCACCGTCAGCTCCCCCGCTAAAGGTATGCAGGATCGTTTCATTCCAGGTTACGCCGGAAGGCGTCAACTTATAGATAATTCCGCATCCACCTCCGCATATCGGGCCGTTGAAGTTGCCACCTCCGTACGTAGCCCCATAGAGATTTCCGGCAGTGTCCATCGACACAGCCGAGTAGGGATTTTCGCCATCAACACGGTCATTACTGAATGAATAAAGAGTCCGAGCCCTCCATCCGTTGCCTGATGGTGAGAGCTCGAATACGGTCCCATCATGATAGACACCGCCATTCCCTGTTGTCCCGTACAGATTACCCGCCTTATCGAGGATGACTCCGGCGTAAGGAGTAGAGCCATCGTCTCCGGCGTTAGTGAAAGCATGCAGAACCGCGAATATTCTTCCGACGGCGGGGGAGGGCCTGAGCTCAAAAACAGTGCCATTGTTTGAGATGCCACAGGCTGATGTCGTCCCGAAGAGAGTCCCGTTCACGGCCAGCTCGAGTCGCGCCTGGGGGTAACAGCCGTCCCCGCCCCCCGTAAACCTATATAGCGCCCTATATTTCCAAGTTCCGTTCACTGGAACCATCTGGTAGACGAGGCCGCAACCGTACTGACACGTCTGATTGCCGCCCCATAGCGTAACTCCATACAGGTTTCCGTTTGCGTCGATAACGAGCTCGCGATCTGGGGCCCAGCCGTCGGGGCAGAGCGGTCGCGCACAAAAACTGTGAATCACTGTACTGGTCCACGCACCATCCGATTCTGTGAGTTTGACAATCGCGCCCGCGTTGTAGGCTCCACCACTGAAGAGTGTGGCGTAGAGATTTCCGGCGCTGTCGGCAACCACATTGGAGGGCTGTGCTCCGGCAGCGCCTCCCTGGAACTGATAATAGGCCTTGAAGTCGGCCGCCTCAGCGGCGCCGGCCGGGAGTGCAATTAACAATCCGACCGACAGCCATATTCGCCATACTAATAGCCTTTGTGCGTTTCGCATGTCGCTTTTTCCCCGTTCAGTGACCTCTCCCTGAGAAAACATCTTGTGCCGTGCTGCCTTCGTTTTCCGCGGCGATCGCCTGCGGTCGCCGATTTTGACGATCGGCAAACCTGCGACTCGCTCAGTTATCGCATGAAGGGGCGCCTAGTTAAAACTGCTCGACTGTCGATATGCTGAGTGCGCTGGAAAGCGTAGGCGAAATCGCCTAAATTGCCAAATGCAGCTAAGATACGGTACGCCGTACAGCCAGTCAATGCGGCATTTTGTCGCAGCCGCTGCAGTCGAGCTCCGGATACGTGCTGACGTCACCGTGCGACAATTTGTCGCACCAAGCCGCTGCTGAAGCTGTGGTTATATAGGGGAAGCTTTCGCTTCCGTACCGTACGGGTCGCTCCCGTGGTTCATCGAACCGGTGAGCCCGGCATGCCCGCGTGGCGCGCGCCGCTGCTCGCTCATTCGCGGTCGGCAAAGCAGAATTGTATGCTTGCTCAGCAGCGAACACATATCACTTTCCTTTTCGTAGTTAGCGTGATTGCGGTCACGCATGTCTCCGCACAGACTGAAACAGCTTCCATCGTCGGAACAATTCGCGATGCGCAAGGCGCACCCGTACCGAGGGTGGGAGTACATGCCACTCGCGCAGAGACTGGCGCCGCCACGACATCCTTCGCGAACGGATCTGGCGTCTTCGCCTTGATGGGCCTTACGCCCGGTCACTACAAACTGACCGTACAGAAAGCCGGTTTCAAGGAAATTGTCACCCAGGAATTGACGCTTTCCGTGCAAGACCGCCTGGAACAGAACTTCACGCTTGAAATCGGCTCGGTATCCGAGTCGGTCACCGTAGAGGCCACTGCTCCGCTGGTCAACACCCAGGACGCGACCGTCAGCACCGTTGTGGACCGGCAGTTTGCCGAGAACCTGCCGATGAATGGCCGCAGCTTTCAATCTCTGATCGAACTGACGCCTGGAGTCGTGCTGACGCCCAACAACGGCTCAGAAACGGGCCAATTTAGCATCAATGGACAACGGCCGGATGCGAATTACTGGATGGTGGATGGCGTGAGCGCAAACATCGGCATGAGCGCAGCCGGGTATGTAGGGCAAGGACTGGCCGGTTCCCTGGGGGCGACCAATGTATTCGGTGGCACCAACGGCCTGGTATCGGTTGATGCCCTGCAGGAATTTCGCATTCAAACATCCACCTATGCCCCTGAGTTTGGCCGGGCTCCAGGCGGCCAGATTTCTATTGCTACACGCTCCGGCGCCAACCAATTTCACGGCTCAGCTTTCGACTACTTCCGGAATGCCGCACTGGATGCCAACGATTGGTTCGCAAACACCGCAGGACTGGCTAAACCGGAAGAACGCCAGAATGATTTCGGGGGAACACTCGGCGGCCCGGTTTTGAAAAATAGGACGTTCTTCTTCTTCTCTTACGAGGGGATGAGACTGCAACTTCCCCAGGCTGCCCTTGCGCTCGTTCCGGACACCAATTCTCTGGATCCCTATTCCCGCCAATTTGCGGCACCGGCGATGCAGCCTTATCTGAATGCGTATCCGCTTCCCAACGGTCCCGAGGTTCTTGACTCGGACGGCAATCATCAAGGCGTGGCGGAGTTCAACAAAAGCTTTAGTAATCCGGGTTCGCTCGACGCCTACAGTCTTCGCACCGACCACAAAGTGAGCGACCATCTCAGCCTTTTCGGGCGCTTCAATTATTCTCCCTCCAGCCTCCACGAGCGCGGACTTTATTCCGGATTGAGCTCTCTCAACTCTGTGGTGAGCAACACCTTGACAGCCACCGCGGGGGCCACCTGGACGATCTCACCGGCGGTAAATAACGACTTCCGGTTCAACTTCAGCAGGACCAACAATTACAATACGGTGCAACTCGACAACTTTGGCGGCGCCACGCCGGTGATCTTCCCACTGCCCGATTCACTTCCCGTCGAAAACACGTACTTTCGTTTCTCGATCTTTTCGCTCGGAAACTATAGCGACCTCGTGACGGGCGCGGGCGGCCAAAATCTGCAGCGGCAATTCAACATTGTCGATAGCCTGTCGATTCAAAAGGGTACCCACAGCCTGAAGGTCGGTGTGGACTATCGCCGGTTGTCGCCGTCCGTGGTGGCAGGGCCGGGCGCCGCCAATTCTGAGTTTTACCTGGGATTTGTGGGCTTTAACGACATTCCGTCAGCCAGCACTGGCACCATCGGGTACGGCGGTGGTACGCTGACCCTGCCTGCGCAATTCCTCTTCCGCAATCTCGGCGTGTTTGCGCAGGACACGTGGCGTGTCTTTCCTCGTTTGACCGTTACCTACGGGCTCAGGTGGGATACCGATTTCGCGCCTTCGACCATTTCGGGACCGAACTTTGCCGCAGTTACCGGCTTCAATCTCCACGATTTATCTAACCTGGCACTTGCCAGCCCCGGTACACCGCCTTTTGCTACAAGGTATGGCAACCTTGCCCCCCGGATCGGACTGGCATATCAACTTTCGCAAAACCCACGCTGGCAGACCGTAATTCGCGGTGGTTTTGGCGCGTTCTACGATTTGGCTACGTCCGAATCCGGCAATCTCTATAGAAACTACAACTATCCGTTTGGGTCGAGCACGTTTTTCTACAGTTTTTCAGCCAACTACCCAACCGTGATTCCCACCGCTCCCATCGAGCCACCGAACGCGACCAACGGCGGCTGGCTGTTCGGTTTGGATCCACATCTCAAATCGCCTTACACGTTGGAATGGAATGTCGCCATCGAACAGGCATTAGGGACAAATCAAACCTTCACCGCCTCTTACATTGGAGCCGCCGGACGAGACCTGATCATGTCGACGTGGTTTTCTGTTCCCAATCCCGACTTTTCGTCTACCGAAATTTTGGTTTCAAACGGAGGGCGCTCCAACTACGATGCTTTACAACTTCAATTCCAGCGCAGGCTGTCGGCCGGCCTTCAGGCTCTGGCCTCCTATACGTGGTCGCATTCTCTCGATACTGGATCTGGCGGCACCGCGTCCCTGGCAGGCGTGGGCTCTAATGTCAACTATGGTAACTCCGGGTTTGATATCCGGCACGCATTTACGGCAGGGTTGACTTACGACGTCCCGGCTCCCAAGGCCAATACTCTCGCCAGGTCGATTCTCAAAGGATGGTCTCTCGATCACATTATCCAGGCTCGCTCTGCCGCCCCAGTGGACATTTCTTACTCGTTTGGCCAGCTAGCTCTCGGCCAGTTCTCCGCCCCGATCCGGCCGGATCTGACGGGTCAGCCCGTGTATCTATACGGATCGCAATACCCCGGCGGCAAGGCGATCAACCCCGCTGCATTCAGCACTCCTCCGCTTACTCCTGCCGGCTGTCTTCCCGGCGTGGATCCCGTCTGCAATTCCGTTAGCCCCGGCACCCTGGAACGTAATTCCGTCCGGGGATTTGGAATGTATCAGTGGGACTTCGCGGTGCATCGCGAATTCCCAATTCGTGAGTCAACGGCACTCGAGTTCCGGGCGGAAATGTTCAATGTCCTGAACCATCCAAACTTTGCTCCGCCGGCTTCCGATCTGGGTGCCCCTCCGCCCAATGGGAATCCGCAGTTTGGCTTGGCGTCCCAAATGTTAGGACAAGGTCTCTCCGGCGGAAACGTTGGAGCGGGCGCATTCTCGCCGCTGTATCAGGTTGGCGGTCCCCGCTCGATTCAATTGGCCCTGAAGCTTCACTTCTGAGTTTGCGATGAATCAACGCATACACCGCTATCTCATCTGGCAGCACCGATGGACGGGTTTACTCATGGCGGTGTTTTTGGCGGTAGTCGGGATTACCGGCTCGCTGCTAGTCTACACACCTGAAATAGAGCGCGTCATCAACCCGCAGTTCTTCGCCAAACTACGGCCCGGCATCCCGCAACTGTCCCTGAGTGAGATTGCCGAACGTGTGGAATCCCAGGCGCCGCAAGTCAGAGTGGGATACTTCTTTCAAAATTTACCGGATACGGTGCTGGTGCGAATCGGGCCGCGCAAGAATCCATTAACGGGCAAGCCCTACGACCTCGCATTCGATCACGTGTTTGTGGACCCGTGGTCGGGGAAGATCCTGGCCCGTCGGGGCGGCGTGAGCCTTTCACAAGGCAAAGCGAATCTCATGCCGTTTATTCGCTACATTCACACAAACTTGGCCGCGGGCGAATGGGGTGGCGTAGTGCTTGGCTACGTCGCACTGGTGTGGACGCTCGATTGCTTCGTGGGTTTCTACTTGACGATGCCACTCGGCAGCCGCGATTTCTGGCGGCGTTGGAGGGTTGCCTGGTGGGTGAAGTTCCGCGCTAATTCCTTTCGCATCAATTTCGATTTGCACCGCGCCGGCGGGCTATGGTTCTGGCCGCTGCTCCTCGTGTTGGCTTGGTCGAGCGTCTATTTTGAACTGATGAATGTTTACGAACGAGTCATGAAGGCGACCGTTCCGTATGAAACGTTCGCGGAATTCGACGGAGAACTGGCGCCCCACCATCCCATCGAGTACCCGAAGCTGACCTGGCGCGAGGCCGAGGCACAGTCGATGAAGTTACTCCAACAGGAGGCGGCAAAACGCCACTTCCGGATCCTTCGTCCAGCTCTGCTGGCGTACATAGAACCGTTTGGCGTGTACTCCTACGGCGTCCAAAGCAGTCTGGATACCCGCGCGAACAACCCGGATACCGGCCTCTATCTGGATGGGAATACCGGCGAGATCCGGCATCTGTTCTTGCCGAACGCGGTCCCGATCGGGAATCGCTTCACAAACTTCATTAACGGCCTGCATTTCGGTGATTTCCGCGCTTGGGAAGCCTATCGCTTCCTGGAGTTTGTTACCGGTCTCGTGATCTGTCTGCTATCGGTGACCGGCGTCTACATCTGGTGGAAGAAACGTAGCATTCGGAGACGGCGGCACACCGGAAGATTCGGTCCTGGACCAGAAAAGTTCGGCGATTCTGCGCCAGTGTTGCCGCACGGAGCGGCATCAGCGTAGGATATAAACTTGCGACGGAATCTGGCAGTCTTGTTGGCCGCGGTGACGATTTACCCGTTGATCGGGCCGCTTGTCGACTCCAGCTCGGCGTCGCATCTGCCGGCGTGCTGCCGGCGAAACGGAAAACACCGTTGTGCGATGATGTCCTCCGATGGCGAGGGCTCGTCCGGCATTTCTTTATTCGCGCCCCGCTGCCCGGTATACCCGAATCTGAGCTTCCAGCCTGAGAGCCCCATCGTTGGCTTTGTTTCGCCGACGCATGCATCCTTCAGCGCCCTGGTTTTTGACCGTGCGCCGCTTCCGAGCGAAAGATCGCCCCTGATCAGATGTTTTGGCCGTCTCAGTCCGAAGCGCGGTCCTCCTGCAGTCCTTTCCCAAACGTAGCAATAGCCGCACCGATTCGCCGGGCCATATGCATCCTCCGGAGGATAGCTGCATTTGTTTCGATTTGCACTCAAGGGAACTAGACACAGAAGAGGTAAATTGCCGTGCATCCGACCGTTCGAGAGCGAGGTCTCATCTCCAAGGGGAGCGTATTGCAGTGCGCTGTTACAGCGGCGCACTTCGTATTTTGTCTTCTATTCGTCACTTCCGGCACTGCCCAAGAGACAAATCGGGCAGGAACGATTCACGGTCAGATCGTAGACCAGGCGAGCGGGGTCTTGCAGGACGCCACGGTGATCCTGCTCGATGGCTCCTCGGCAATACGCTTGCAGCAGACCAAGACAGGGCCGGACGGCGCATTTACATTGGAGAATGTCCCTCCCGGAGACTATGTCGTAGAGGTGCAGAGAAACGGGTTTGCGCAAGCCGCGAAGAGAATTTCGATGACCGGCACGCAAGGGCCTCCGCCGCTGCGCATCGCAATGGTCGTCGCGGGTCCCGGCCAACAAGTGAATGTGACCGCGCAGGTGAGTTCATTCGAGACCGACGAGTCCTCGACCGCGACGAAAATGAATATTCCGTTGAATGAAATCCCTCAGGGCGTCGGTGTCGCCAATCAGGCTTTAATCCAGAGTCAACAGGACGTTTACTTCGCCGATGCGGCCAACAACATCAGCGGCGTCGCTCGCGACGTACTCCTGGCAGGGGACGTCGGCAACGCCCTCACCATCCGCGGCCTTCCGATCGGCATCTTCAGCAACTACTACCGCGACGGCTTCGCGTTTGACGGCATGGTTCCCTCAGACTCGACTGATGTCGACCGCGTCGAAGTCCTGAAAGGGCCGGCCTCGGTGCTGTACGGACGCGCCACGTCCGGCGGAATCCTCAACCTGATTACCAAGGAGCCCTTGCCGGCCACGCACATCAACTTCACCCTTCAAGCGGACCGGTTCGGCGCGGTGCGGCCTAGCTTCGACATCACCGGCCCAGTCGGAAGCGGTGAAAAGCTGTTCTACCGTCTCAATGCGGAACTGGCCGATACTTCCAGCTTTCGAAATTACTTTCATGATCGCCGCTATTTTCTCGCGCCAGCTCTCACCTGGAAACCGCAAAACGCGACGACGATCCGCTTTTTGGTCGAGTACTTGCACGGCTCGACGACCACCGACTATGGCATCCCCTCGCTCGGCGACCGTCCCGCGCCGGTCCCAATCAGTTCGTATTACGGAGAGCCGTGGCAGCATTCTCACCTGCAGAACGAACTTGGGAGCGTGGATGTATCGCAAAGCCTGAGTTCCCGTTGGGTGCTCCGAAGCCGCTTCCGCGCTACGCTCACCGACTGGAACTACTTGGACACCAGTCTCGGTTATCTCCTTCCTGACAATCCGACTTTCACGCGATACGACGAGGATACCGCCTATCCGCTGCGGCTCTACGATTGGCAGACCGATCTCACCGGTGTTTTCAAGACAGGCCGCATCGAACACAACTTCCTTGTGGGATTCGAATATGGCTCCGAGTCCGTGGTTCAGCGCGGTGTATTCAGCGATGCACCACCGATCAGCCTGTTTAATCCCGTCTACTTCAGCCAGGGCATGCCCAGTGCCGCGGCGCTTGCAACAAATTTTTTTAATCCCGGCGTTCCGGACTATTTCCCGATTAGCGGCACCACCAGGCTGAAGACCCATGGCGGATACCTTCAAGACCAAATCTCGCTGCTGCCACGGCTGAAGATCCTGGCCGGCGTGCGATTCGAGGGCTTCACGCAGAAATACGATGAGCTGGATTACGACACTCATAATCGGCAGAGCAATGTCTCCGCTCTGCCACGCATTGGCCTTACATACCAAGCCCTCGAACCGCTGTCGCTTTACGCCAGTTGGAGCCGGAGCTTCAGTCCGACTCTGGCGGCGCAGTTCGGGCCCAACGGTCAGCCGTTCGTTCCCGAAAAGGGGACTCAGTACGAAGCCGGCGCGCGGACGTCGGAGCTTCACGGAAGGCTGACATCATCTGTGGCGTTCTACCGTATACGCTCGTCTAACCTGCTCATCACCAACCCGGGAAATCCGCTTGCGTCGATTCAGTTGGGTGAGGTGCAATCAAAAGGGATCGAAGTGGACACTGCCGGGCGCATCCTCCCTGGATGGAACGTGACCTTTGCCTACGCCTACAATAAGGCGGACATCACGGCGGACGCGGTATACCCGATTGGCAATATTCTGCAAAATGCCCCGCGTCACGGGGGCAGCATCTGGACGATCTATGAGGTCCAGCGCGGCGCCTTGCGCGGGTTGAGTTTCGGAGGTGGTATTCAGGCGCGCGCCTACCGCTATGTAGACCCGTTGGATGACGTTCTCCTGCCCGGTTACGCGCGCCTGGATGCGGCGGCAAGTTACGAATTCGGCCCTGCGCACAAGGAACTGAAACGCTACCGCGTGGCGGTGAACATTCAGAACCTGACAAATCGGCTCTACTATCTGTCCGGCAACACGCCGAACAGCATTTTTCCCGGGTCGCCGATCAACGCCAAGATGGAGTTCCAGGTGCGTTATTGAAGGCGATCCTTATGCCAGCGACACAATTGGAGGCTAGTCATCGGGCGAGGAATTGGCCGGGATATCGCATGATCTGGCGATGGCATTTTTATGCGGGCCTCATCTCCATACCGTTTATCGTGTGGCTGGCAACCACCGGCTCGATTTACCTCTTCCGTCCACAAATCGAGGCATGGCTGGATCGTCCGTACGATCGTCTCGTTATCACCGGAACGCGGTCGAATGCTCAGGCTCAGGTCCTTGCCGCGCTTAGAGCCATCCCCGGATCGAGCCTCCACTTCTACCAGCTCCCAACAGCGTCCACATCGGCGGTTCAGATTATCGTCGGTCGGGGTGCCCAGGAATTTAGGGCCTATGTCAACCCGCAGACCGCGCAGGTGATTCGAGTCGTCAACGAAGAGTCGCGACCCATGAACGTGGTGTTTCATCTGCATGGCGAGCTGCTGATGGGCGATCGCGGGTCGATGATCGTGGAGTTGGCGGCGTCCTGGGCAATCGTGATGATTGCCACAGGAATCTTTCTCTGGTGGCCACGGGGCGCCAAAGGGCTCGGGGGCGTCTTGTACCTGAGGCTCCGTCAAGGTCAGCGTGTCTTTTGGCGCGACCTACACTCTGTATCGGGATTCTGGGTCTCCGGACTGGCGTTATTTTTGTTGCTGACCGGCTTGCCCTGGGCGAGTAATTGGGGGAAGTATCTGGAGTTGATCCGGTCCGTGACCCACATGACCGGCAATCCAGAGTGGACTTCGGGGTCGGCGGCGGAGGACGCCGCGCGTCTGGCGCGAAATCCGATAAGCATGCCGGGCATGATCATGAACCGAGGCGCGGGCACGGCGTCGCCGGCGCTGGATGCCGGAATCGATACGATCATTGGCGCGGTCACTCCATTGCATTTGGCGTGGCCTGTCCTTATCGCACCGCCGACTGTTAGCGGAGGGTTGTGGACTGCCAAATCAGACGCTCAAAATCGCACGGTGAGAACAAGCTTACAGTTGGATGCAGCCGGCGTCGTCGTGAGGCGCGAGGACTTCGCCCAGCAGCAATGGATCGACCGGCTAGTGGAAACGGGAGTCGCGGCGCACGAAGGACAGCTTTTCGGCCTTGCCAATCAACTACTCGGCTTGTTCACGGCCATCTGCCTGATCGCATTGAGCGTGAGCGCCTTTGCGCTGTGGTGGCGGCGGCGTCCCGCGAAGGTGCTGGGCGCGCCGGCATACCAGGCGCCCGAGAAACCGCTCGCCTTCAGCTTCATTCTGGTGCTGGTTCTTTTTTGCTTTTACCTTCCGCTGCTGGGTGCTTCGATCATGGCCGTCCGACTCATCGAGTTGTTCGTGCTTCGCAGAATATCGGTCACCCGAAAGTGGCTCGGACTCGCCAGCTCGTAGCGTTCGAACTGTCGATTGCATCCGGGTGCTTTTGTTGGCAAAGTTGCGCGGTTTGCGTCATAACGTGCGACCAGCTTCGGATTTCGCCGTTCCGACTCGCTTAGTTCAAGATTGGAAACCAATCGCGGCGACTTGTTCAGAGCATCACCTTCATCACCTGCGGTCCATCCCGAAGCGTCAAACTCTCCGGCTATAGCGATGAAACCCGGACTGCATCACGCTTATGTAGGTCCCAAAAAAAAAACAGGCGCAGCCAGTATTACGATTCGCACTTCTGTGTTACGCTACCCGTTGTAGCACGAACCGCAGAATCGTAACACTGCCGGAAACCTATGGCCCGACAATACCGCGCACTGTTCTATACGCTCTTAGCTTCGATCTGCTGCTTCGGAGCGGCCGAGCCGCGAGTCTTAGGCCGATTCACCGATCCCCGAGACATCGGCGATCCGCCCGGTGTGCCCGTCGCCCCCTTTGTTCCGCCGGAACGACATGAAATCCACGTCGACGCTGTCGGATTTGCGATCGTCACCGACAGCACCGCTGCTTCAGATCTTCGATTGCCGCGTCAGGAACTTCTCGCCGAGGCGCAGGACGTGCAGTCGCCGGCTCGTGAGCCCTCCATTGGTGACAAGCCGAACTCGCCTCAGTTGTCCGGAACCGTCGTTGATGCCTCGGGCGCTGTAATTGCCGGGGCAAGCGTGTTGGTTCGGACCGCGAAGGGTACGATTCAGACAACAGCACATTCGGATAGGAACGGCTCCTTCGTTATTGTTGGACTCCCGGCTGGAAATTATCAAATCGTCGTGTCCAATCCCGGTTTTGAGACCAAGAATGTGCCCGCCGCCGTGGGGACCGCCGCGCCGCGGGTCCCACTGCGCATCGTTCTCGATGTGAGCGCCGTGAGCACCACTATGGACGTACAGGGCCGGGAGGATGACCTTGTCGGCGTTGCGCAATCCGCTACCCAGGGTACGGTGGGCGCGAAGGAGATCGCTGACCGGCCGATTCTTCGTTCGGGAGAAGTGTTGGAGACCGTTCCCGGCCTCATCATCACGCAACATGCCGGCGGCGGTAAGGCCAACCAGTACTTTCTACGTGGCTTCAATCTCGACCACGGCACCGATTTTGCCGTTTTCCTCGACGATATGCCGCTGAACATGCCTTCGCACGCGCACGGCGAGGGGTACTCGGACATGAACACCGTTATCCCGGAGTTGGTGCAGCGCGTAAATTACGAAAAAGGTCCCTATTACGCTGACGTCGGCAACTATGGCTCGGCCGGATCCGCCCACCTGGAATTCTATAAGATCCTACCCGAGAACTTCTTCCAGGTAGAAGGCGGCATGTATGGCTACGGGCGAGCCGTCTTTGGGGTGTCGAAAACAGTCGGCTCGGGCAACTTGCTCTTCGGCGGCGAGTTCTATCACGACGACGGCCCATGGACGCATTCGGATAATTTCTACAAATATAACGGCCTTCTGACGTACAGCCGGGGCGATGAAGCCAACGGTTTCAGCGTCACCGCTCATGCGTACCGCGGATCGTGGCATTCGAGTGACCAAATCCCTGTCACCGCGGTGCCCCTCGTTGGCTTTTTTGGCTCGCTAAACCCAACTGACGGCGGCAATTCGGACCGCTTTAGCCTGCAGGCTGAATGGCATCGCCAGGACGATCATTCCAGGACCCAAATCATGGCATACGGGTTCTACTATTACCTCAATTTGTTTTCCGATTTCACTTACTACCTGGATGACCCTGTTAAGGGCGATCAGTTCGAGCAGCAGGACAAGCGGTGGGTTGCCGGGATCGACGCGCGCCACACGATTTTCAGCGAATGGGGCGGCCGTAAGGTGGAGAACACATTCGGACTGCAGATCCGCAACGATTGGGTCAACAACGGTCTGTACCGTTCGCAGAATCGCGCGCGCGCTGATAAGAACGATGTCAATGCATGCGATGACGATCCTATCGATGCATGCAATTCCAATCCGAACCTGGTAGCGGTTCTGCCGGCGGCCACTGATGTGAATCGATTCACGGACACGATGTTTGGAGTTTATGTGGAGAATAGAATCCAGTGGTCGGACAAATTTCGCTCGGTCCTGGCTATGCGTGGCGACGAGGCAAGATACGACGTCACAAACCTGACTCCCACCTACACCGCTACTGAATTACCTGGCGCCCCAGTCGTCAATTTTATGGCCGCCAATTCCGGGACTGTGACCAAGTTCGTGCCCGAACCAAAGGCGAGTTTGATTTTCGGCCCATGGTCCAAGACGGAAGTCTATGTTCAGGGCGGAATCAGTTTCCACAGCAACGACGCGCGCGGCGCGACGCAAACACAGGAACCGATTTCGCCGGACAATCCATTTCCGGCGGCAACGTCGAGAATCCTTCCCTTGATCCAAACCAAAGGGGCGGAAGTCGGGGTACGTACTACGGCGACCCCACATCTGCAAAGCACCTTTTCACTCTGGTATCTCCACAGCGCTTCCGAGTTGCTGCAAAGCGGCGACACCGGAGGCACGGTGGCTTCCCTATCGCCGAGCAACCGTTACGGCATCGAGTGGGCGAACTACTACACGCCGCTGGACCACTGGGCCTTTGATTTTGACATTGCGGATTCCAGAGCTTTTTTTACTGAAGTGGACCCGGATGACGCTGCGCCGAACAGTCCCGGTGGCACGCGCGTACCGGAAGCGGTTGGGTTAGTGGCGTCAGCGGGCGCTACCATGCACGATTACAAACGCTTTTCGGCGAGCTTAAGGCTGCGCGCCTTTGGCCCGCGTGATTTGACATCCGACGCGATTTATCGCTCCAATGCAACGGTTTTGTTTAATGCTGAGGTCCGTTATCGAATTACCGAAAAATGGAGTTTTGTCGTCGAAGGTTTGAATCTCCTGAACCGCAAGGATCACGACATCGACTACGCCTATACCTCCCGAATCACCCCCACGGCTGAAGCGGCATTTACAGACGTTTTTCATCCCGTCGAACCGATTCAAGTGCGATTTGGCTTAAGACGAAACTTTTGACGTTCAAAGGTGGAACGTCAATAAGTCTTATCTACTCTGCAGCGGGCGCTACGACGTAGACATATTCGAGAACGTCGCCTCCGGTGTCAGTCACATTGTGTTTGGTTGCCGGGGGGATGTACACGGCGTGCGGCGCGGCAAACTCGAGTGCGCGCCGCCCCTCGATCAGAGCCTTTCCGGCGCCGTGCAGAATGATCAGGCATTCCTCGTTGTGGCCAGTCGTATGCCAGCCGACCGATTGGCCGGGCTTCAGCCGCACATAGCCACTACGCATGCCGGCGGTCTGCGGCACGCCTTTCAGCAGCGGGCAGTCCTTGCCGACGCAGGCCAGCGCGAGGCTTAACGGCTGGCGACCTGGCGCTTGACCAAACCCCGGCGCCAGTATTCCGGCTATTACAAGTGTCAGAGCGATTTGACGAGTTTTCTCCATGACTTTTCGTGCCACTCCAGTCTGCCGATTCTAAATGTGAGCTGGGCGCGTCGGCTAGCCTGTTGCCTCAGCGCGGAGGCGGATACTTCGCCAACTTCCTTTGTAGCGAGCGCCTGTGAATGCCCAGCAATCTCGCGGCTTGCGATATATTGCCATCGCAATCCGCGATGACTCTCTGCATGTGCTCCCACTCGACGCGAGCCAGAGTCGGAACCGTTTCCGGCATCTCCGGCGATTGCCCGGGCGCGGCGCGGACAGTTTCGTAGACGGAGAGTATTTGATCGGCGTCGGCGGGCTTGCTCAGATAGTAGTCCGCGCCTTTCTTCATCGCGGTGATGGTGGTCGGAATACTGCCGTAGCCAGTGAGGACGATAATCGTCATCGAGGAGTCCAGCGCGCGCAACTGCTCGATGAGCTCCAACCCACCCATTCCTGGCATCCGCAGGTCTGCCAGGACGAGATCCGGGCTGCGTTCGCGCGCAAACAGCAGGGCTTCTTCTCCACCACTGGCCGCGCTGGCCTCCCAGTTGCGTTGTCTCAATGCCTGGCACAAGCGGTTGCGGAAGACTTCGTCATCATCGACCACTAGCGCGAGGGGCGGTTCCTCTCCAGGAACGGCGCAAAACAGACGCCCTTTGCTCTCAACCTGTGACATGCACTCCGTCCTCGGTCGGTGTCCTAGCCGGCAGCGTGAGGGTGGCAGTGGTGCTCTTGCCGGGCAACGACTCAAAGGACAAGCTTCCGCCCAGCCTCTCGGCGAACGTTCTGACCAGAAACGTGCCGAGCCCCATACCCTTTCCCGGCTCTTTGGTGGTAAAGAACGGTTCGGCCACACGGCGAAGTACAGCCTCGGACATGCCCTGGCCGCAGTCTGTGACCGAAAATGTGATCTCGGGGCCGCCGCCCCTTGCCTCCAAAACAATCCGGCTCCCGTCGCGATTGGCATCCAAAGCATTCTGCACGAGCGCCACCAACGACTGGACGGTAGCCTGCACTGGCAAGACAGCCGCTAGCCCCGAGGGCGCCCCGATTTGCAGGCTACCGCGCAGGGCTTCCGGGAAATAGCAACGCACTTCGTCCAATAACTTGCCGGCATCTACCGCACGGGCGGTTTCACCCATTGGCTCGGCTCCTTCGGCACTCATGCGTTGCAGAATGAGGCGGCAGCGTTCCACTTGCGAACGAATGAGCTTGGCGTCCTCGCGGACGGCATCGTTCGCCAGGCTGGCGGCGTAGCGCTCCAGTTCTCGGGCAACCACGGCGATCGTGCCAAGGGGAGTGCCCAGTTCGTGGGCCGCACCCGCAGCAAGCGTGGCCAGAGAGGCTAATCGTTCGTGCTTGGAGACCTGTTCCTGCAACGCCAGGACCTCCTGTTCCCTACGTCTCATCGCATCCGAGACTTTGCCGGTGAAAAAGGCGATTAGTGCGGCCGCCACAACGAAAGCGATCCACATCCCGGCCAGATGCGGCGACAAACCCTGGTGCGTTTCGTGCGAAGAAAACGCCGCAGACGGAACGTTAAAAAAGAAGAGCGAGGCAAAGCACGCGGTAGAAAGCAACCCTAACGCCCAGGTCCACGACTTTCGAAGCACCACAGCCGACAGCGTAATCTGAACCAAATACAACAAGCTGAACGGATTCATCGGCCCGCCGGTGAGTCCCAGCAGTACCGTCAGGCAGAGAGCATCCAGGACGAACATGCCTCCCAGAGTCTCCTGGGGGAAACGTGTCGCCAATTGCGGCAGGCTGCTGAACAGGAAGTTACTCAGCAGGACAATGGCTAGGGGCGCGAACGTCCAGCCTATCGGGATATCCAGGCGGAAGCTGTAGGCCATTCCGGCCAGGATGAGCGCTCCGCCGAAGACGATACCGTAACGCAGCCGCACCACCCAAGGGAACGCCATGTTGGGAGCGATGTTCCGGTTTAGCTCAAAGTTATTCAAGGTCGTGGACGGCAGGTTCACCCGGCGGCGTCGCTCATGGTCGGAGGGGGGCGCTTGATGGGACACGCTATCTACCCATCGTATCGCCAATCAAAGACGAGCCGGGTGCGACAAATTGACACACCCCAAGCCGGACCTGAGTACCCGAATGCTTTTGAACCCAATTCCGATGGTAAGCGGACACTATGACCTCTCAGACACTTCGCGGAAAAGTGTTGCTGTTCACCAAGACGGTGATTTTCGTGCCATTTCAGGGGGAAGACCAGCGAAAGCTGCGGTTTTCAATTGGATCCAAGAACGGCAGCTTGCGGGCTGCGCGGAACCTCAAGCGCGACTAGGGTGGTGTTGCTCTGGTTGCGCAGTCTCGGGCGGTCGTCCAATTTTCCAGCTCCAGATGTACCCGCTGATGGAGGTGTGGCACTGGGAGCCGCTGAATCTTATCAGTGGGAGTTCCCCGTACGGCTCCCGGTGGCATTCTCGGGGTCTCGCGCTAGCGGACAAGCTCCTGGGTGTTGACACGTTCCCGAATATCCCGAGTTGTCCCGCGATTGTTCGAATAAGCGATTGCGACGTTGTCGCCGGCGTGCGGAACGTTTTCGAGCAATTGCTTCATGTGAGCTACAGCAGTTCGGGGGGACAATCGCTGAACGACGTGGAGCGCGGTCTCTCCAATGATACGCCCGTTGTACCTGCCGCTTTTGGCCTGGGCCGCGAAAGTCCGTGCGGATTCGCCAAGCACATCCGTTGTTATTTGTTTAGCGGCAGCGAATGACGCCACCAAGTTGCCGGTCGCCACACTCCGATCTGCAAGAGCGTCAATTCGATGGTCCTTCTGCCCGACGTCATTCTCCTGGGTTTTTCGACTGGTGGCGTGGGCTGTTAGTTCTCGCTTGGGGTAAACGGTTTCGACTCGGTTGAGCGACGCATCCGGAGTCTGCAATGATCCCCCCGCACCCGAAGCTACCTTTTCCAATGTTTCCGTTCGGGAAACCTCCCGATCCAAGGACAGAACAAAATCGGTGGCTGCTGACGCCTCGTGCGCCGCTCGGAAAATCTCGTTTTTGTCGTCGCGTAGAGCCTTGATCCAGGAGCCAACATAAGCCGCATGGTTGGCGGGGTCGTGCGGAACACCCAATTCCGCTGCTATGAAGACACTGGCAAGTTCCGCCCGGAGTTCCTCCTTCGCATAGTTGAGGTCGCCAAAACGGTACGATTCCGACAGCGTCGACCGATCCATGCGTGAGGGATGGCCAGTCCAGTGCGCGAGTTCGTGAAGAGCGGTTCCATAATATCCCGGCGCATCTTTGAAAGCGGCACTTGGGGGAAGATGGATGCTGTCGGTGCGTCGGTTATAGAAGGCGTCGTCACGCTGATCGTGTTCTATTCGAGCACCGGAATTAGCTAGAATTCGCTCGCCAGCTTGTACTGCCTCAAACGGGGTCCGCTGCTTCGGCTGGTATTCCGGAATTCCATCAATTTGCTTCGCGTTGAAGACGGTGTATACGCGGTGTATCGGCCGCTGGCCGTTTTCCTTGGCTGGAGACTCGCCGCCATTCTGATCAGGTCCGTCTTTCTCGTTTGATCTCTCCTTCACCTCCCAGAACTCGATATGAGTCCCTTTCTCCCCTCCACGTACCTGCCAGCCCTGATCCGCGGCTTGCTTGTATGTCATCCATCGCGGATCTGCGTATTCGCGCGCCATTCCGGTGGCGAGGAGGTGCAAGGCGTTGCCGCCCCGGTACGGCCTCTCGGTCGTTGGATTGAATGGCATTGCCGAGCCTTCCCAGGGTTTTTGCCACGGAGCAACGCCTTCTTCCAGCATCTTGATGATCGAGTCGGTTACCTCGCGGCGGTGATCGCGCTTCTCGGCCCTGTTTACGTTTTCCGATTTAGCGGAAGTCATCGGGAACCCTCCTCCGCAGGCGGAGTCTGCTCCAGGGCGGAGTCGGAATCAGGCTGCTCGGCTTCAAAGCCCGACCCCAGTAGCGGCTCGCCTCCGACTTCGGCGAGCGCCGGTATCAGATTATCGTCGCGGTCGTTCATGTGCCTCCTTACAGCGTCAAAGATGAGTCAGTGCCTACCCGGTAGGTCTTCGCAGCGCACCGCCGTGACATCGGAGGCTGCCGGGCGGCTAGCGCGTTTGGTCTCGGTGGTGCCCTTTCACGGCGTCCATTTGAATTGAGGCGGCAGCGCGGGCGAGTGCGGCTTGATAACGGCCTAACCATCCGCTCCAGCCGCCTTCGGCGGGTATGATGCCTTGTTTGACCAACGGCCGAACGGTTGCTTCGAGATACCGCCCGTTCCGTAATATCTTCTCAGCATCACCGAGGTCATCAACCTCAAGAACCGCACGGCCGTTCTCCAACTGCTTCCGGAGCCGGACGAAGGAATTCGGGCGGAGTTGTCCGCGACTACGGGCTTCTTCCAACGCCGGCGAATAATACACCAGGTGCACGCTTGCGTCAGTGCCTTCGATGAGGACGTAGTGACGGCCGGCGCTGCTGCCGAGCTCGCCTTCACCGTGCACCAACACACGGCCTTCCAGGGATGTCAGCGTCCGCTGGTCCAAGACGACAAGTTGCAAACGCTCGTCCGATAGGAGTAGGCCATGCGCAGCGAGCATCTTCTGGCGGTCCCCGGCACGCTGCATAGCGCGCAGAACGCCCTGAAAATCGCGCCGGACCCGCCATTCACCGGGCGCGGCCTGCTCGGCGAGGCCCATTTTCTGAAGCGCAATCAGCCTGGCAGCGATGTGTTGCTCCCGAATCTTAGCGAATTCCCCACGTGCGGCGCCGTTCACGTTCCGGCGGACAACGAAGTGGCCGGCGTCATCGGACCCATTGACCTGCCCGAACGCGTTCCCCCGGTTGATGATACGGTCCAAGGACGTATACCGGTACTCCTGAACTTCGCGCCGTTCGGCCGTCATCGCGTCCACTTGGTTCCGATGCCCAATTTGGCCGGTGCAGAGATCTTCGGCAATGGACCGTATCCCGTTACGGATGTATTCACGGTTCAGATCGAGCGGAGACCCGTCAGCTTTGATCCCGCGTATGCCGACATGGACGTGCGGGTGTTCGGTATTGAAATGCGTTACAGCAAGCCACTCCAATCGCGTATCCAGATCTTCTTCCATTCTGATCATGAGATCGCGGGTCAGTCGGTTCAGGTCGATGCGTTCGCCGAATTCCGGCGAGATGATCATTTTCCAGAGCCTCGGGTCGCCTGCCTTTTGCCAGCGATCAAGGACCTCCGGCAGGGCAGAGACTTCGCCCGGGTTGCAAATGGCGGCGGCTTCGTGGCCCTGCATCACACTGTCTCGGGTGATGTAGCGACCGTGTGCGCGCCACTGCCCGGTGGTCCTATTCGGCGAGTACATCACACGAACCGCGCATCGTTGGTTGAACTGCCGCCGCCCAGCAGAAGCGCTTTGTGAACGGCGCTTTTGTCGCCGGGAGCTTCTGGCATAGCGAACAACGGTCTTCATGCTGGGAGACCAAGGAAGCGCTTCGTTCTCGCGGGACGTGCGGGGACGCCGAGGCCGAATCCGAAACTCCTGCTCGCCGTCAGTTTTCGTGGCCACGGCCTAGCAACTCTGCCATGGCGGCGTGGGAATCACCCACCATTGCCATGCCTACGCTCTTGAGAAATCGGTCATAGCGGGCTTTGCCGCGGGCCACGGCTTGGTCGTGCACATCCCTCGGCGGTTCAGGAACACAGGTCAAGAACGTCTTCGCCAGTACGTCTACGAAGGCGAACAACGCCTGCTGTCCTATTCGGAGATTGCGAATTTCGCGAGCCATGCGATCCAGACTCGCAGCGATCCGCTGTTCCGCCGCATCAACACCGCTTTCCCGGCCGGCCAGTTCCCGCTCGATCGCTGCGCGTATGAACGCGCTGTTGCTTGAGAACCCGCCCTTCTTCGTCGCCGCCTCGATCCGATTGTTAAGCTCTGCGTTATATCGCAGACCGTGGGTCACAGCCTTCTGTTTCCGTACCATAGCCATCGGTGCCTACTCTGTAGGTGCGCGGATCGCCGGTATGTGACACCAGGATCGCCGTTGCACAACGTGTAACAAAAGGCTTTGAACCGTTGCACGTTGAAAGTTACTCACGACGCCACTCTTAAAGCCGAATCCGCAGTCAAATGTGATGCATTCCCTTTATGTTCCACTACCGGTGTTTTCGGGGCTTGATGATGTGGGTTGGCTGCGCGTGAGCGAACAAAGTGGCAAATCGGTGAAACTATCTGAAAGCGCTGACTGGAAATACCGGGCTCTGAAACTTGGGCGATACATCCGGCTGAATTTCTGAAGAAAGACCGTCACGCAGCCTGCCGCTCGCGGCGTACCGCTCAGAACCAGTGAACAGCAACTTGAGCGAGCAACTAGACCTGAACCGCCTCCGCACACGTCTGAGGGAAAAGCCGCGCACAAAGGTGGGGCAGGTCCGCCAGGCATGGCCTGACATCAGGGATCTGCTGGCCGCCGGCCACAGCCTTAAGGACATCCGGGTATGGCTAAACGAAATTGGATTGGAAATCGGATATGCCCGGCTCTCCGACTATGTCGGCCGACTGCGACGCCAAGATGAAGCGGCGCAGTCGGAGATTCGAGCTTTGAAACCGGGATTGCACGAAACCGGCGCGGCGCTCGCCACCGAAGCCAATCCTGAGAGACAGAACGGTCTGGCGCAGGTAGCCCAGCCGATAGCTGATGACGGCCGGCGTCGAAATCCGCTTGCAAATGTTTTGGAGCGCCAGAGCAAGCGGCCTGGCTTCAACTATAACGCTGAGCCCGATCCCAAAAAGTTGATTTGAGGGAGGAAAAGAAGTTCCCAATGCCAAAAACGTCAGGAGCGGCCGGGGCCAACGGTAGCGATAACCGCGGCTCCATACACCTCACCCTGCAGGGCAAGGGAGGCGTAGGAAAAAGCCTGATCGCGTCAGTGCTGGCTCAATACTTCCGGGAGCACTGCCGCGATGTTCGTTGCATTGATACTGATCCCGTAAACCGGACGCTGGCCCAGTACAGCTCATTGAGAGCCGATCGGCTGAACCTCCGCGACGAACACAATCGGATCGACCAGCGCTGCTTCGACGCCCTTATGGAGCGGTTCTTGACCGAGGACGGCGCCACGTTTGTAGTTGACAATGGCGCATCGACCTTCCTGCCGCTTTGGCATTATCTATTGGAAAACAACGCGCTGGAATACCTTCGCCAGCACGAGCGGCGGGTCTACGTTCACACGGTGATCACAGGCGGCCAAGCCCTCATCGATACCCTGAACGGGTTTAACGAGCTGGCGCAGACGACCCAGGAACGCAATATCGTCGTGTGGGTCAACGAATATTTCGGGCGCGTGGAAGCGGACGGGAAGAAGTTTTCGGAGATGGCCGCGTACCGCGACAATGCGGACAAGGTCTGCGGCGCTGTGATCTTTACAAAGCGGAATCAGGATACATTCGGACGCGATGTCGAGGACATGATTTCGGCCAAGCTCACTTTCCAGGAAGCCATCGCCACAGCCAGAATGCCGATCATGGCAAAGCAAAGATTGAAGGTCGTTCAGCGCGACCTCTTCGAGCAACTCGACCAGTTGGCGTTCTAATTGGTGTCCTCTATGCGTCAACTGGACCTAAAGCAGCTCGCCGCAAAAGTCTCGGTCGAGCACGGAATTAGGGTCGACCCCGATGACCCGATTATGGCGGTGGTCACGTTGAACCGCCTCGTGCTGGAGCAGTCGGCGAACGAAATCGTCGAACAGGTCCGATCCGCCACACGAGAATTTGAACGGGCCGCGGAGAGTGTCCAGCTTCGGGCCGGGGCGCTCGTGGCACAGAGGGTGCGCGACTGGGTTGCAGTGCTCCGGCAGGAAATAGTAAAGGACACCGGTAACGATTCCACCCGAGGCAGAAAGAGCACTGGGGATGTGGGCCGAGCCGACGAACACCCCGCTGTTCAACGATGGGTTGCAATAGGGGTGCTTTCGGGAGCGGTATTGTTCGGTTGCGGCATCTTGCTGGGAACAATGTTGCGATGAACTGCCCCGGCCATTGACCACCTATCCTGGCCGTCCTCTGGGTGAGGACAATTGCGGCGGCAGCGACCGACTCGTGTGGCTGCTTGCCAGCCAACTATACGGTTTGCGTGTTACGCGGCCGAGTGACGCGGCCACATGTCGCAAGCCGACTTATCGTTCTGTCCGCGACGCACCGTAATACGGGCGTGATATCCACGCTTCGCCATAGCACACCGTACGCTGGCGAAGGTGGGGCGGATAATGCCTGCTCCTTCAGACCGCAACGCGGCAGTATGGGGCCTACCTGCTGTGCTACCGTCGCGTGGAGAACAAACTGTCCGATGCGAAGTCGTCGGCGCGAAGCTGGGGCCGGTAGCGGGAGAGCGAGAGAGTCTGGATGAACTCGTCCGGCGAACGGAGCGCATGCTCCAGGTCGCCACGTTTCATGAGGGACAGAAAGAGTGCTGCTGAGCGTGCCTGACAGTTGATAGATCGATGTGGGTTGAACTCGACGTCCGTGAATCCGGCGTACTTGTACAGGCTTGTCGCCCATTCTCGGTGTTCCCAGAGGAACGAGCAGTACAGCCAATCGTAGAAAGCGGTCTTTGGTTCCAGCGGGAATTCAATGCCCTCGAAGCAGAAGCCCGTCAGCCGTCCGGATTCCTGCAGGCGTGGGTCGCGCTTCGCTTGCCCGATCTCCGTATCGCCTTTCTGGTAGAGGTCGGCGAATGGCCCGCCGTGCTCGAAGACCTTGCTGCCCTGGAACGCGAGCTCCAACTTGATCCTGCCGTAACCCTTGGTGGGCACTGTCATGTGGAACGCGCTCATGTGCCGGCCGGTCTTCAGGGATGACTTGCTGGAGATCTCCAGGAGCGGCGTGAGGCCGCGGGCTGCTGCCGCTTCGTGGAGCGCAGCGATGTTCTTTTCCTTCTGCACCTGCGCGAAGCCCGAGTGCCACTTGAGCGGGAGAAATACTTCTCGTACGAGCTCCGGGCTTTCAGGTGCCGGGATGAAGACGGGACGCTCAGCCATCAGGGTTTGGGCAGCCTCTCCTTAAAGTATTCCAGTGGGATGTGGTCCGGCACAAGGATCTCGCACTTTTCCACGGCCTTGCGGCGCGCGTAATTGTCTCCGACCTTCCAGTCCAGATAGTCGTAGAGGGCGACGTGGTCGAAGTTCTCTCGCGCGTATGTGATCGCGTGCAGGGTCGCGCCGGACTTGTTCGCGACCTCTTCGCAGTACCGCACGCCATTGAGCTCGAACACAGCCTCAGGGTCATCGATGTAGATCCATTGCAGTTTCTCGATGCGGCCGTCGTTCTTGGCGATGTGCGCCATCGGGTGCTCCATCGTGAAACAGACGTGCACGTATTGGTCCATCCCGAACATCTCGTCAGCATCAAGGCTGTGCTGATTCCCACCAGGATGGAAGTCCACGCCCATTTCGCGTAGCTTCGCGGTAGACCATAGCCCGTTCAACTCCCAGATAGACGGGATGTTTCGGGTGTCGGTGAAGTGGTACAGCCAAGTTGTGCGGCGCAGACAATCGGTGGCCATGACCGGGTATATTCTAGCGACTCGCTACACGGTTCCGAGCATGAAATACCGACCTTTTATGGCATTTTCTGAAGAATTCGATCAACTCCGAACTCCACCACTTGCTTGACGCCGATCTTCTCCAGGTATGCACCGATGCTCTTGCGCTCGTGGCTCGTGGTGATGATGATCTGGCAGTTCTTCTCCCCTTGCGCGTGGCGAAGCATCTCACGGAACGCATTCTCGTCGACAGACTGCTGCTGGGGCTCGTCAAAGATCAGCAGTCCAGGATGATTTCCCGTTGGTCGCGTGCCGACTTCGAGCAGCGCGAGCAAGTAGGCCCAGTGCAGCCGGATGAGATCGCTGGCAGAGACGTCCGCGCTCAGATTCACGCCGGCAACTTCCGGCTCGTAGTTTGCTGGTGAAATTTGCACCTCGCTGACCGCGAGGCTGCCCATCTTGTATTGCGTCAACTGCTGCTGAAAAGACTTCTGGAGCAGGCTGATCTTCGCTTCATCACTCTCCGAGAGGGCTCCCTTGGGAAGTCTCTTCAGGCGGTCCTGAATGTCAAGCCATTCGGTCGCGAGTTGGGCGAGCTCCGCGATGTGCTCCTCGAACACCTCTTGCTGCGTGGCCACGTGGCCGATTCTTTCCTGAAGCCGGATACGCTCAGATATCGCCTCAATGGATGGCGCACTGGACGCGGACACGAGCGTGTCGCGGATGTCTCTGATACGCTCCCGCAGTTCCGCCACCTGGCCCCGTTGCGCACGCAGCTCGTTCTCCGCGGTCTGAGCGGAGTGGAGGGCATTGCTGTGGACGGCCGTGAAGAGCTGAATCTGCTCTTCGTAGAAGCTCACGTTCTGGTCCACCGTCATCGGAACAGCTTTGTTGCCGGTGTCGAGCAGCGAATCTGCGAGTTCTTGATGGCAGGTCGGACAGTGCCCGTTGACGACCTCGGGGCCGTCGCTCGACCCCATGCGCCGGACCTTTCTTAAGTCTTTGTACTTGCGGAGGTCGTCGTTGATGGTATCGAGGCGCTGCTGGAGTGATTCTGCCTCCGCACTATCCGCCTCGAACTTCTCATAGAGTGCCGCAATGGTCCGTTCCCGTGATGCCAGGTCCGCCTCCAGTTTGGCAAGTTCAGCCCGGATCTTCGGCTCGGCTTTTTCGGCTGAGGGAACCTCGATGTTCTGCAGCTCCGTGAAGCGCCCTTTGAGGCCGTTCAGGTATTCCACGATCGGGACCCACTTGGACTCGCGCATGACTGAAAGGGTCGGTGGAACCTCGGGTGGCCAGGACGCTATCGGCTCGACAGGGATGCCGCGGACGATACCTGCAATCGCTGACCCTGATCGTTCGGCCTGGGTTCTCGCGTTCGCCCACTCTCTTCGCAGGCGCTTGATTTCTTCGTTCACTGCCGCGCGCTCAATGGCGACCGCGTACGCTTCAAGGCCGAGAATGAATTCCACCGTCCTGCGCCCCACGTCACGAATCCCGAGCCATGTGGGGTACCTGGCAGGAAGCCTCCCCCAGCCGAGCTTCTGTTCTACGTACAGCAGTGGAAAGATCGTTTCGAGGTAGAGGGGGCAGTCGGGCTCGTTGAAACGGGGTGCCATCGGGAGATCCCAACCGATGAAGTCCTTCAGGCGACGGTGGAAGCCGAGTTCGTTAGTGGCAGCGCCGCCTTCTCGGACGTAGTAATCGCGCGCAGTGCTCAGCGCTTCCTTCTTGGTGATGGCACGGCCTTCGTAGACCGTCATGAGGTGCTTGTTGCGGTCCCCAGCAATCGCTCGCTGCACCGTCAGGAATTGCTTCTTGCCGTTCTCAATTTCCAGGGAGACCATCGAGTCGATGACCTTGGCTTTGGCCTCCTTGGTGCCATCGTTGTATTCCAGATAGTCGGTCAACGCGTGGGCCAGCGGCACGGCGTGTGACGGCCCCTGCATCCCCTCCATGCCGAGGGCGTACATGATGGACTGGACCAACTGTGACTTGCCGGCATAGTTCTCTGCACGAATGACGTTCAATCCATCAGCGAAATCCTGTCGTACCCCGAACAGCCCTTTGTCGGTGTTGATGTGGACCAGGAGGTGCCGTACGCGAAGCATAATGTTCAGATAGGCCGCACCGTGATCATTTCCATGGCGAACGCCTCAGTGACGTCTTTGCCGATGCGCTTTAGGAACTCCCGTTCCTGGTACATGACGGACTCATCTTTGGTGACGTCTGCAATCCATCGCTTGCCTTTCGCCGTAATCTGCAGCCGGTTCTCGCCGACCCAATCCACGAACTTCTCGCCCACCGCGAGGTTGATAGCTCGGCCGAGCGCCGGTTCGAACCGGAACTGGAAACTGAAAAGCGGCTGCTGGTGTTCACGGACCTGCTCAAACTCCGCTCTGTTCCTTGGCGAACGGAGTGCCCAGTTCAGTATATGCAGTCGCCGCAGCGAGCTTTTCCCGCCTCGCGAGCTGAGCTCCAGGATCAGCAGTAGCGAGGCCATTTTCCAGTCGGGACGGAGTTCCGCAGCGATCGCCATCGGCCGTCGTGTGAACCGGAAGGAGTGGGCCCTTTCGAGGGTGAGTGCCTTCTCGTCCGCCATTTTTACTCAACCTCCAGAGGACAGCGGAGCAGCCAATCCGATACTGCTTCACGTGCGAGGACGTCAACCGCTCGGGGACTGATGCCGGGAACGCCCCGGAGCTCGACCTTGTACTGGTTCAGGGTTTCGTCAAAAAATTTGCCAGGAACCAACGTGTTCGTAGCGCTCGCGGTTAACAGTTCGCCCTCGCGGTCAATTTTCTTCTTGATGACCTCTTCGTACACCTCAGGAACGTCTTGCTGCAATTGGCTCAGAATGACTGAGCCGGACGTGTAGTCCTTGACCATCTGATTGAGGAATCCTTGATGTGCCTTTGCTGACTTCCCCTTTACGATGATGTTCGCCTTCCGAGTCAAGTTGCTGACGAGTTCCAAGCCTTTGTTCTGTTCCATCCACGTTGCGGCGGTCGGCACGGTGTCAGGGAGCGTCTTCACGTCGAACTGATAGAGGTCGTGTTTCGCCAGGATCCTCATTTCCACGACGAACTCCTCCCCGGTGATCACGGCGATGCGGAAGTCGGGTTTCGTGTGCTTTGGTTTCCGCGCCCGGACCTCGCCTTCTTTCTTGCGCGCGTGCTTAAGGAGATCCTTATCATTCCAGAATGGCAGGACGAAGTTCCAGATGCCGATACGGATGTCGCCCAGGATCTTCAGCAACTCCGCTTCGTTCCGCAGCAGCTTGCTGATGTCGAGCGTCATTTTGTTCTTCTGGTGTTCGAGGAGGACGCTGAAGTCGGTCCAGTTTTGGCACGCATAGCACTGGTAGGCGGTGCCATCAACGGCGAATCCTTCGATGCCGTAGTCGCCTTTGATCTCGTCTGCTATATGCTGGTAACTGCCGACAGGCTGCGCATAGCGCAGTTTCAGCACGCTCTGAATGTGGCGCTCCCAGTCGTTTGGGTCCCACGGCGAAACGTCGCCCGGCATATTCCCCCTACCAAAAACCTTGAGAGTTACAACCTTCTATCGGCAGACCGTCGTAATCACTGCTCCTTGATAGGTGCTGCCTGGTCGCAGCCGAACAAATCCAGAGTGTCTGGTCCTCTGCTGGCGAAGACTGCTTTCGACGCAGGATGACACCCGGCGCCAGTAACTCCCCCGCAATTTGGCAACGTACGAAAACGTTCAGTTTCGCAGGGCTAATGCAGAACTCTAACACAATGAACGGGTAATCGGCCACCTATTCGGCGGCTGTCATGCGCCGGAAGCTGGTCCGAGGAAGATGCTTTTTTGGAAGTCCGGCCGGTGTAGGACGTGGCGGCGCGTCGTGGCCATTGCGCGATTCGTTAGGCGCTCGCCGTTGTGCGTGAGCTACCGGTTGCCCCGGCGATTGTTCTGCTTTGGCACCCGTTCGCCACGGCCCAGGCGCAGAACGATGCGCGGTGGGCAAGCCACTTTTTGCAGACGGTGACGCCGCGTGGTCGTAGAACCGGTATCCGGCGCACTTCGGGTCGTGGCCGCCCGACTCCATGGCGTCGAAGACTTCACGAGGCTGGTATTCGCGAAGCCCTGCCCGGCGCGTCGCTTGTTGGCCTTGATGCGGCGGAGTATGCCTTCGTCTGACCGGATAATGAACGCTTCGCAGGCAGGTGCTCTTCGGGGAGAACACGGCATGAACAACTACTTAAACCTATGATGGTGGTCAGCACGTTGCGCGCTGGTGTCTCGTTCCGGAAATGGTAGTGTGCCGGATGTGTGTAGCGGCAAGCTCCGCCACGCCCTTTTCCCAGCTTGCGGCATAGCCCCCAATAAACCCCCTAATATCAGGGGATCTCCACACGGATGTATACTCGGCTACGCTTCCTTCAGCTCCCGCCCGGAATTGCGGCCGGCGCGGCTCACCGGGAAAGTGCGCACAAACGTCGGTCAATGATGGCCGCTGCTTTTCGAAGCGTCCGCTCGATGTATTCGGCTTGTCGCTTCTCGTTGCCCTTGTGGGTCAGGTCGCGGCTGCGAATGGCCGCATCGATCTGGCCATCAGGCACCCCGTGCCCGAGGGCATAAATGGCGTATGCAAGGTCAATGCGGGTGCCGTCGCCGGCGTACGTTGGATTCGCGCGAAAGCTGTCAATGCCTCGCAGTTCGCCCGAGGCTCTTCGGCGTGCCACTGCCGTCCGCCATTGTTCGCGCTCTCGGCGATCACGGTCGAGTTGCTGCTCTATCTTGGCGATGAATCGCTCAGCTTCCGGGTAGGATAGGCCGTTCGCCTGGCGCAACATGACGAACGGGAAGAGGCCGTCCGCCTCATATTTTTCCTTTCGATTGGTGAATCCGGCCAAGCGGCCGAAATGCCGCCAGTCGGCGGCGCCAAGATCGCCGTCATATTCCTGTGCCAGCGCACGGGCCGCCGCTGTGCCCAATTCCTTCGAAAGACGCCGAGAGTGTTTCAGCCAGGCCTGGAAATTCCCCGGCGAGGTCTCGACCACCAACGCCGGATGAAATCCCTCTACTTTCATGCGCTCAATCGATGCGGCCGTGAGGTCATCAATCAAGCTCAAATTGTGCTCGCCTCTTGGCCTGATGTAAATGTTTCGCCCGTTGCGGTTTTGAAAGCGCAACCATGGGATCGCCCTCAGGACAGCCTGCATTTCCCAGGTTCGTGGAATCATCGGAGGTTCACTGTTGCCAGCGCCCTCGGGCTTGTACAGCCCGATTTCGAATACGTCGCTGCCCATCGCGATGATCTGTCGCGTAACCGCCTCGTTGGTTCTGTCCACGTCTTGGCTCCGGCGTTTTCCTCGCAAGCAAAGGCTCTACCCGGTAGGTCGCGAATCTCGGTGCCGGTGACGCCGCCGCCGCACTGCGCGAAAGAATGTGGAAACAATCTGAAACTGATGGGTGAGGAATCTTGCGCTAGTACCCATCCTGAAAGGTTTTGTGAACTTTCGCAGGATTCTGTGAAGCCTTCTGTCACGCTACGGGGTTTGAAGAACATACGGTTTAGATGGCGGTTTCAGTTCCGCCAAGTGGGAGAGGTATATCTTGAAAGGGGCGCGTAAATGGCGCTGGCTCGTTGTCGCTGCCAAGATGATGGCAGCCAGCTTGGTGGCCTGCACCTGCGGGCATGGGCAAACCCCGAGCGAACTCCTTTCCCAGGCGGATCGCCTTGCCGACCACGGGGACTGGTTTAGAGCCGCACCGCTCTATGCCAAGGCGGAGAAAGAGTTCCAGCGGTCGGGGGACCATCGAAATGAGCTGTACGCCAAGTTTGGCCGGCTTCACGGCGACACAGAAGCCGGTTTATACCGGGCCACCCGCGCGCAAGCGGTGCTCGACCTGACCGATCCGTTGGTGGAAGGTGACCCCCAGTTGAAAATCCGGGGATTGGCGCTGCTTGGCACCATCGACCTCAATCTGGACACGGCAGCGGCAGGGGACGACTGGAGGCAACTGCTTGCGGTGGCAACCGCCGCTGGTGATCGCAAATGGCAGAATCGCGCCAACGGCTATCTCGGATTGGTCGCAGGATTGAGCGGCAACATTGGCGCTGCGGGTGGTGCCCTCTATCAGGCCGTAATGAAAGCAGAGCAGTTGGGCGACGCCTCGGGCGAGATTTACTTTGCAACTTGGCTCGCCAACGGGATGGCCGTAAACAACATGGCGGACAGGGCCGTTCAGCTTCTGGACCGCGTCGAGGAACTGGCACGAAAGAGCGGCTTCAGCGAGATGCCTCTGCAATTCTCCATCGCCAAGGTCCGCGTGCTATTGCAGCTTCCTGAGCCCCAGAAGGCGCGGGGGCGCGAGGAAGGGAAGAAGCTGCTCGCCAGTACTTTAGAGTTGGCTCGAAGGAACCACGTGAGCGGAGCCGAAGCAGAGCTTATCAGCCAGGCTGGCCAACTGGCGATTGAAGAGCACGATTTCGCGGGCGCTGAACAGTCGTTCAAAGAAGTCGTGGAGATTTCGAAAGCATCGGATTTGCCGAGAGAGGAAGCCGACGGTCTCTTGCACCTGTCGCAGCTATACCGAAGCGAGGACGCGCCAGCAAAGGCGGTGCCGGTCATCGATCAAGGTATAGAAGTTCTCCGGCGAGTTGAGGAGGCTTACGATTTTCCGATGTACGTCGCTGAGAAGGGCGAGGTGGAGGCCGCCCTGGGATCGCTGGCCGCCGCCGATTCACTCTATGTCCGCGCCACCGATCTGATTGACGGCCTACTCGTGAACGCGCAGACTTCGCGCATGAAGACTGAGATGATCGCTGCTTGGGGCGATATCTACGTTGCGCACTTCCGGCTCGCGTGGGATCGCCTACATGACCCTGAAAAGGCCTTCCGCATTGTTGAAAGCGCCCGTGGGCGCGCACTCTTGGATTCCATCCGTTATGCCCGCCAGTCCGGCCCGCTCTCGCAGGAGACGCGCGGGGAACGGGAGATCGCCCGGCTGCAAAGGGTACTCATGCACGAAGACCTCTCGGCCACGCAGAGGCACCGGGTTTTAGACGATCTCGATCATGCCTATTTCTGGTTCGGCCCCACCGAATTTGCCCAAAGCCGGAAAGAGATGGAACTCCTTCGGCGCCCGCCTGTGTCGTTATCGGCAATTCGCCGCCAGTTGGCCGCTAACGAAAGCCTGATCGAATTCGTACTCGATACGAAGAAGTCGTATGCTCTGGAGATTTCCCAGGCTGGGTTGAAAGTCCACGAGCTTCCGGGACGGCCGCAAATTGACGGGCTGGTCAGTCATTTACTTTCTGCCATCAGGAACAGACAGGAATCAGGCGATCTGGCGAGGACGCTTTACAGTCGCGTACTGTCGCCGGCCATCGCGAAGCGCACGACGGCGATTGTGATTGTTCCTGATGGTTCTCTCAACCTGGTCCCGTTCGAGGCGCTCCTCGATGAGAACGACGCTACGATAAATAAGCGAGTGACCATCGCGTCGGTTCCGTCCGCAACGATCTATTTCACTTTGAAGACTGCCCCAAGGCAAACTACCGCCACAAAGCCATTCCTGGGAGTCGTCTATAGTCCTGGACAATTCGCCGCGGTACAGCTTGCTTCCAACCAGCGGGGCATTTTTGACTTGCAAAAATCGGAATTGAAACCGCTGCCGTTCGCGCGTGAAGAAATCGCGGAGGCGGCGAAAGCGCTCGGGAAAAACAGCGTGGAACTGGATGGCGTCGGTGCTTCCGAAGCCGCCCTCAAAGCTCTGGCGCTGGGCGATTTCAAAATCATCCACATCGCTGCCCACGGTATCGGAAATGAAGCCGAGCCGGATCGGGCGGCGCTCCTGTTGGCTCCTGGCAATGATTCTGAAGACGGGCTGTGGCAATCGCGCGAGATCCGCCAGACCAGGCTGAACGCCGATCTTGTTGTGCTGTCGGCGTGCGATACCGGGACCGGCCGCCTTGAAGGTCAAGAAGGCATCATGAATCTCGCGCGGGCGTTCCTGATCGCGGGCGCCAAGAGTGTTGTGGCGAGCTTGTGGCAGGTGGATGATCGATCCACCGCCACCCTAATGAGTTTTCTCTACGAGCACCTGGCTGCCGGTTTGGAGGTCCGCGAAGCCCTTCGTCAGGCGCAGCTCGATTTCATGAAGGAGTTTGGGGATAAGGCGCAGCCGTACTATTGGGCTGGCTTTGAGGTCATCGGAGATGGCACGAGGCAAATCAATTTCAAAACCAACAAACCTAAACCTGGACCAGCGAAAGCAAATATTCGATAAGACCGTGGCCAAGGTAACGAAGTACTACTTCGATCCGAACTTCAACGGAACGGAATGGCCGAAGCGCGCCAGGGAATCCAGAGATGCCATTCTATCGGCCAGCGATCCCGATGAATTCGAGCTACGCATGCACGATCTGGTCCGCAGCCTCAAAAGCAGCCATACCGGATTCTTCCATCAGTCCGTGCGGCGGGTTCCCGGCAGGCTGGCGATTGGAGCTAGCTTCCGCAGAGCCGAAACGGAAGCGGGTCCACGCTGGGTCGCGCAGGATGTGCATGAAGGCGGCCCGGCTCATTCCGCCGGATTGAGGCCTTTGGATGAGCTGAAGTCGATCAACGGGACTCTCGTATATCCGCCTGAACAACCGACGTTCCCCATGGGAACTCAGGTAGATCTAGTGGTTCGGAGAGGTGCCGACGAAATCGCGTTGAGGATGAGCATCCCGGAGCCGCGCTCTCGCAAACAGCCGTATTCAGAACTCAAGGCCGTCGCGTGGGCGCGCATGCCGAACAGTGTAAGCTACCTCAAGGTCAGCATTCTTCCGGGCCAGGTAGGGCTGGACGTGTCGCGCGCTATTGATGCGGCGGTGGCCGAATTGAGATCCTGCGACCGGTTGATCTTGGATCTCCGCGGGCACCTCGGCGGCGGACTCGGCGTGCTGCGCTTGATGAGCCACCTGACACCAGCCAAATTGCCAATCGGATACACGATCACGCGCCGCCGTGCGGAGTCGGGCTATGACAAATCAAAATTGCCAAAGCTGGACCGCCTCCCCACTCATCTGCCCAATTCCCTGGGCGTCGCATCGATGGTGTTCAAGTTCGCGGGCAGGGACCCCTCCGTGCTCCTGGTGACCGAAGGCCTTGGCGCGAAGAAATGGCATGGCCGAATCGTAATCCTGGTCAATGAGCACACCGTAAGCGCCGGCGAAATGGCTGCCGCGTTTGCCGCGGAGAACCACTTGGCGACAATTGTCGGAACCGAGACCGCAGGCCGGCTGATACCGGGGTCCGGCTTCAAGGTCGGCCAGGGTTACATGTTGATTATGCCGAAGGCCGAATACATCACATGGCAGGGCCACCGCTTCGAAGGGTCCGGTGTCAAACCGGACTTCGAAGTTCCCTGGTCGCCCGAAGCGTCCGCGGTCGGCCGAGACAATCAGTTAGAATCCGCCGTTCAAATCGTAAGCAGGATTTGAACAGCCTCTACGTTTGATGTGAGGCGCGGCTGCGTCGCCAGCGGGAAAGGACCGCATCCTCGCTTGCCGCCAGGGTTGCCACTGGTAATCGCCTGGGTAATGGGCCGCCGGCGATAGATGTTGCAGCCTGCCGGTTGTTAAGTTGCCGCCGCTTTGGGCGCGATCTCCGCCCGCAATTTCTGGTAGAGAGCGCGCTGGCGTTGGTGAGGGTCGGCGGCCAGCAGCTTCTCCTCCTCACTCAGATCGAGCAGGAAGCGATAACCCCTGACACAGTCAGCGATGATTTTATTCCGGTCCACGGCGGCTGTCCGACGGACCAGTTGATTCAGGTCATCCCAGTCGAAGGCGCGTCCGTCCTCGAATTTGCGTAAAAGTCGCTCGGGGTCGAAGGTATCGCGCGCCTGCCAGAGCTTGAGGACGACCAGGCGCCGCAGCAGCGGGTGATCGAGCGGGCGCATAGCAAATGTCCCGAGATCGTAAATGTCGCGTGCCTTGTTGCGTTGATAGCAGGCGCGGATTTTTTCTGCGAGGATTTCCGTCAGTGCAAGGCAGCCGAGATCGGCAGGGGTGAACGGCAGCAGCCGGAAATAGCTTTGCGGGGACTGAGCCCGACGCTCGGGGGTAAGCGTTGGCGTTTCGCGCAGGCTGATTTGCAGCCGGATTTCGCTTTCACCACTATCGTTCCACGCGTGGGCATAGGTTGGGTTTACGCCCCAGGACAATCCATCCAGTGTCTCGTAATAGCTGTCGTCGGGGATGCTGAACTGGATGCCGTGGTAGGGCTGCTCGAATGCCGCCATCATGTCGAGGATCACCTCTTCATGATCGTGCTCTTCCATGCCGGTGAAATCGAGATCGGTCGAAAACCTTCCCTGGCTGCCGATCACCATTTTGCGAAGGCACGTGCCGCCCTTAAAGGCGAAGCGGTCGAGGATTCCGCGCTCGGATAAAAGCTGAAGCAGATAGGTGAGCACGACTTCTTTTTCGGCGATCATGATGTCGCGCAGGCCGGACTCGACCGCGTAGCGCTGCACGTTGGGCTGTGTCAGCATCAGGCTCCGCCCTTGATGGCGTGGCGGCGGCCGAGGCCAGTGCTGGCTTTAAGATCCTCGCGCGACACATTGACGCGAATACGCCAGGTGTCGTCATAGCCGGCGGGATTGTTGACCGGCGTGGTGGAGCCAAAGATGCTTCGGCGCGCACGTCTGACCATTTGAAGCAGGCGTTCGCGTTCTGGCGGCGGCATCTCGGCGCCCGCGTGGTCCACCAGCCAGCCGAATCGCTGGACCAAGCTTTTTGATCCGATCCGCTCCAGATAACCAGTGGCCTTGGACCAATGGATGCGCCGACAGGCTGTCGCCAGAATATAGGCGGCCTCTCCTTCGCCGCCGGAGAGATCGGGCCGGTCGATGCAGTCGATGACCGTTTTTTCCCGGTCGGACATCATGAGCCGGTAGCCGAGCACATCGACGGGCGCAAACCCGAAAAACTTTCGCGGAGCGGGATTGACGATGCGCACCTCGCTATCGCCGATCCAGCGGGCGCGCAGGCGGTGCGGCGTCACCAGCCAGATCATGTTGCGATGCTGGGTGGTGAGACCGTAATGGCTGGCCGCCGAGCCGTAGCCGATGTAATAGGGATCGGTAATCCGGCTGGCCAGAGCGAGAAGGTTGCTGTCACCGATGGCGCCCGGCCCCTGCTGGGGCGGAATCAAGAGGTACTTGCCCCAGCTTGCGCGCTCCAGCCACCCTTTGTGTCGAAGGGAATGAATGATATGGTCCGCGGCTTTGGCGGTCACGCCCAGGATGGTGATCACCTCGGCGCGGTCGAATTCCCGCCGTCCCTGCTCGGTGAGAGACAGGACAACCCGGCTTTCCTGCGGTGACAGTGATCTCGCGACGAAATCCATGGCGTGCCATTCTTTGTAACAGAACCCCGGATATCAGGGCGTTTTGATCTTTTGATTTCATGATCGCATGAGAACAGGGCTTCTGTCAACTAACGCGTCAAAACCCCCCTGAATAGGGGGTTTCGTTTACAATTCAGCAAAACTTTAGCTTGTTAGCTAAATTCGGCTAAACCCGTGCTATACTGAAGCCAGGAAAGGAGAACGACCATGCCTGAACGTTTCGGCGATTTACTGCGACGCCTCCGCCGAAAAGCCAACCGCACCCTTGGCGACGTTGCACGCCTCCTCGGCGTATCTGTCGTGTACCTCTCCGATGTTGAACGCGGAAACCGCCGGCCCCTTTCTCATGAGCGGATTCTGAAAGTGGCCGCCTTCCTGGAGACCGATGCGACGGAACTGATGGAGGCCGCCGACCGCGAGCGCGGCTTTATTGAATACGACATCCGAAAGGCGCGGCCCCTTGAGGCTGACGTCGTCGGCGGCCTGGTGGCGGGTTTGGCGCGCGGTGGCATCACGGACGAACAGTTGGAGAGCATCCAGAAAATTCTGAAGGAGGGCGAGGAGCCGGATGAGTAAGGGACTGTCCGGCGTGCGCGCCGACCAGAAATTCAGCTACCGGGCCATGGAACAGGCGGCGACTTACGTCAGAGAGCAGCTTAAGTTCCCCGCTGATGAAGCGCTCGACCCGTTACGGCTCTTCGAGGACCTGCACGAGATCAGCATTGGCCAGCGGGACGGGACCGCCATTCCGCTGCGCGGCGGCGTCATCACGCTCGAAGATTCGGAGGGCTATACACGTTACGACCGGCAGCGCCGCATCATTGAAATCCTGGCTTCGGAACTCACCTATCTCCGGCTGGAGCAAGGTCACCCCCGCGCCGCCTACTTCGTCGCCCACGAGCTTGGCCATTGCGTTCTGCACACGGATCAGCTCGTCCGGCTGGCGCAGATGCCCACCAATCAGCAAGCGGCCTTTCATCGCGGCCGGACCGACCATAAGCCATATGAAGACACGGAGTGGCAGGCCAATGCTTTCGCCTCGGCCCTGCTGATGCCGGCGGCCGGCCTGGTGTCCTTGGAAGACGAAGGTCTCGAGCTGAGCCCCCTGTTTGTGGCGCGGCGGTTTCGCGTGTCGCAGGAAGCCGCGAGCTACCGCCTTAATCTGTTCGAGAGCCGCCGGAGGGACCTGATGTGATCGCCGCCGCGCGCCTAGATCCTGGAAAGGAAGTTTGAAAAATGAGTTCGTGCTCCTCGCCTTTTCTGCCGCAACCAAACCCGTACAGCGGGCTTGGCGGGCTGAACCTCGTTGCGCCCCCTTATAACGGCCCCCTCCAGTGGATCGCGGTCCAGCCGCGCTTCGAGCAGTTCGTGCGCGATCTGGCCTTGACGCCGCTCCAGCGCCAGGACGGGTTGCGCAAACGCGATGGCGTTGTGGGTTGCTTGAACCGTGAATATTACCGCGTTGCATCCGAGACGAATAATAGCTTCCTGATCGGTTCCTGGGGCAAGAACACGGCCATGCGGCCGCCGCGGGACGTCGATCTTTACTTTGTACTTCCGGCGGCGGTTTATCACCGGTTTCAGGGAAACCGGTGGAACCGGCAGTCGGAGCTCCTGCAGGAGGTGAAGGATGCATTGGGCCGGACTTATCCGAATACGGATATGCGCGGCGACGGGCAGGTAGTGGTCGTCAAATTCGACACGTTCAACGTGGAAGTGGTCCCCGCCTTTCTGCTGACGACCGGCCGCTACTGGATTTGCGACACCCATGACGGCGGCTCATACAAGGAAACCGATCCTGTGGCGGAACTGCGGCACATCGAGGACCTGGACGCCGCCTGCAATCGCAATCTGCGCCCGCTTATCCGCATGCTGAAAGCCTGGCAGACCTGCTGCTCGGTGCCGATCAAGTCCTTCATGGTGGAGCTGGTGGCGGCGGATTTCCTGCAGCAATCGCCCTGGCGCGAGAAAACTTTCTTCTGGTTCGACTGGATCGCGCGCGATTTCTTCGCCTATCTGTGGCATCGGGCGAATACCTTCGTCACTGTCGCCGGGACCCAGGAGCGGGTCTGGCTGAGCAATGACTGGCAGAGCCGCGCCGAGAGCGCCTGGCGGCGCGCCGTGAAGGCTTGCGAATACGAGCAGCATAATCAGGTGCTGGCGGCCGGGGAGGAATGGCAAAAAATCTTCGGAACGCAAATCCCGAGGAGCGTCTGATGGATGAGCGCACGCAAAACCTGATCGAGGAATGCAAGCGGCTGGAGGAATCCTGCCTGTACACTTCGACTACTCTATTCGAGTGGCTCAAGCGCCTGCGGATCTGGAAGGGCGTTTTTGTTGTCGCTCCCATCACCCTGGGCGCCGTGGCGACATGGCCGATCCTCAAGCAGCAGACGGGCTACGAGTGGCTGACGGGCGTCTGCGCTCTGCTGGCCGGCATCGCGCCGGCGGTCTATAAGGCGCTCGATTTCGATGTCAGCCTCGATGCGGTCGCCAAGCACGCGCATCAGGCCAAAATCCTTCAGGACCGGTTCCGCCAGGCGTGGCGCGTGACCGCGCTCGGGCCGTTCGATGATTTCAAAAAGGAATTCGACGAACTGATGACGCGGGTGGATGCGACGCGCGGCGCGAGCCTGACCGCGCCGGAGCGCTTCTTCAAGAAAGCGCAACGCAAAATCCAGTCCGGCGACTATGATTTTTCGGTTGATGGCAAAGCGCCCGCCAAGGGCACTACCAGGGCGGCGGGGAAGGCATAGGAGGTAATGGCAATGATAAAGGCTGGTTTGTTTCATGGCGATGGTCAGCCGTTCGATCCGGAACGCTTCCGGCGCGAATTGGAGGAAGGCGTCATGACTGCGGCGATCGGGCAGGTCGAGCAGGCGGTGAATGATGTGCAGTGTCCTGTTCATCATCAGCGCGCGACGGTGCGGCGGACGGCATCCGGCTGGGAGGTGCGAGGCTGCTGCGAGGCGCAGAAGAATTCGGTCCTGGCGGCGCTGCGGGATTACTTGCACGACGGCTAGAGGAAAACATGCGGGAAACCCTTCATGGAAGAGCGCAGCTTCGAAGCCTTGCGGCGCCGCCCGCCACCTATGAGGTCGATTACGAAATCCATTTCGACACGCAACTTCGCACGGTCCGCGCCGGGATGCCGCCGGTTCCGAAGGTGACGGCAACCGTGACCCGGATGCAGGCAACGGATGGCCGGGTCATACCGGCAGGTCATTACGAACTGGCTGCCGAAGGGGAGTTTCTTCGATTGCAAAATCTGGGTTCCTCGTGGCATGTGATCGCCGCGCCTTAAAACCTGGAAAACCGTTATCGGGAAAGGAACGATATGTCTGCAGAGCAGGAGAACCTTAAACGTATGGCTTTTGCGCTGGGCGGTGGCGCCATCGGCGCTCTGCTGGTGCAGAGCCGCCATGATGAGGCCAAGAAGAGCCGCGCCGAGCGTGACGATCCGGAAGGCGTCACCTGGCTCTGCGATCTGATCGGAAATCTTCTCGATGACTGGGCGCCCCGGAGCTACGATACCGAGGACGAGTACACCGAGGCCCTGTTCCGTTTTCTGAATCGGCGTATCCCCAAGGAAATTGAGGAAGACGATGAGGTGGAGGTCGAGCTCTGGCCGACGACACACTGCGGCGTGCCCGATATTCTGATCAACGATCAATTGGTGCTGGAGCTGAAACTTGAACCGGACAAGGGCGGCCGAGACCGCGGTATCGGACAGTGTGCCGATTACTCGCGCGAGTGGGTGACCTGGATGGTGATCATCGGCAGCCCCGCACGGGAAATTACCAATCTTGAAGCACTGCTCACGGCGCGCGGGCTCGACGGGATCAAGATCATATCATTCACATAAATGCGTGTTCCGAGAGGGCGCGGTGAAGAAAATTCTCCAGACAGACATTGTGGCCCAGCAGGGAATAAACCTGATCGAGTCCGTCTGTCTGAAGATGGGATTTCTCTGGCATCCGACCGGTCTGGAAGCAGGGATCGACGGCTACATTGAACTCCGCAACGCCACGACCGGCGAGGTGACCAACTGCATTGTCCAGGTGCAGAGCAAGGCCACGGAGCAGCCCTTTGAAGCGGACAACGGCACAACATTCGAGTACCGGTGCTCGGAGCGCGATCTGGCCTACTGGCTGGCCGGCAATGCGCCCGTTATCCTGATCCGGTCGCGGCCCAAAACGAACGAAGCGTACTGGGCTTCGGTAAAGGACCGTTTCCAGGACCTGGCCGCGCGCAAAAACCGCAAGATCATCTTCGACAAAGTGGCGGACCGGTTCGACGAGAACGCGAAGATTTGTCTCGAACGCCTCGCGGCCCCGGCGGATTCGGGCCTCTATCTTGGGACGAAGCCGAAGCAGGAGACGGTTTATTCGAATGTGCTGCAACTCGCCCCATTGCCCGAGCATTATTACGTCGCCAGAACGGATTACCGGACGCGGCCGGAAGTTTTCGCGGCGCTGCGCGAGGTCACGACCAACGTGCGCGGCGAGTGGATTCTGGGCGACCGGATGATTGGCTCCTTCCACGACCTGAGTGCCCGCCCGTGGACGGAGGTCTGTGATGGTGGAACCGTTGAGGAGCTCGATACCGAGGAATGGGCGCAGACCGGCGATCCCGCCCGGCAACGGGATTTCGTGCAACTCCTCAATGCCTGCCTGCGCGAAAAGCTGTTCCCGAAAGGCATCAAGTATTCGAAGGAGCACAACTTCTATTACTTCCGCGCGCCCAAAGACCTGAGCGATAGGGAATACGCCTACCAGAGCCGAGAAAACCGAACGGACCGATGGGTCTTCAAGGGCTACCCGAAGAAGTCTGATCCCTCCAAGATGTCGTACTACCGGCACTCCGCGTTTGAAGGGCGTTTTATCCGCTATGGGGCCGAATGGTATTTGCAGGTGACGCCGGACTACCACTTCACGCGCGACGGCGAGCGCACGTCGTACTACGCGGCCGATTTGCTATCAGGCATCAAGAGGCTGGAGAACAATCAGGCGGTGCATGGACAGGTTGTCATGTGGGCGAACGTGCTGACCGAGCGGAGCCTGTTCGATGTCGCGCCGCAATTTCTTGATTTCCTCGCGCCGGTGCAGTTTCAGCTTGAGGTGGGGCTGGACGACAAGACGTGGCTGAAACGGGAGGAAACCGAAAAGCGGACTGCGCTGGAGGCACCCGCCCCCGATGAGCGCCAGCAGGTGCTGGAGCTATGAAGATTTCATTCCTCGAAGAACCTGAGCTTGAATTCGGCGCCGGCCGCCACGTTGATATCCGTTTCGGGATCATGAATTACGGCCCGCTCGATTTCGACTCGCGCGTGGCGCCGCACGACGTCAACCTGGGCATCATAGGCAGTCCTGAGTCGATTGAAGGTGTGCGGCTGTGGCTGGAACGCTGCCGCAAGGAACTCCCGGCCAAACACAGCAAGGAAGATCCGGAGAAGCCGAGTAACCAGCCGAATTTATTCCCGCGGTTTCCCGGCTATTCAGCCGAAACCGGATTTCGGAGTTCACTGGTGATCGACGAGCGCCTGTGCCGCGATTTCCAGAAGCGAGCCATAACCGATATCACGAACCTGCCGGACAGAATGGAGCGTATCGAGCGTTCCGTTGACCTGTTTGTGGAGGAGGTCCGCTACCTTGCCCAGAACACGGCCGCGAAAGTGGTCGTATGCGCCGTCCCGCTGCCGCTCCTGGCTGCCATGGAGCCGGCAGAGATTGTGGAGGACGAGGATAATGACGAGCTTCCGGCGGATGTCGCCGGGACTCAAATAGACTTTCACGACATGCTGAAAGCGCGCGCGATGCAGCTCTACAGAAAACCGGTGCAGATCATTCTGCCGTGGACCTACGATGAATCAAAGCGACGGCTGAGGCGGAGGAGCGGCCGGCGGCGCGAGCTGCAGGACGAGGCAACGCGCGCCTGGAACATCCATACGGCCCTCTACTACAAGGCGGACGGTATTCCGTGGCGGCTGCCCAGGGAAAGCACGGATCTGACCGTTTGCTACGTGGGAGTCAGCTTCTATCGGAAACTCGACAAGACCGCTTTGCTGACGAGCGTCGCGCAGGTGTTCAACGAACGCGGCGAAGGTGTCGTCGTCCGGGGGGGCGGCGCAAGCATCTCCAAGGATGACCGCCAGGTTCATCTTTCGGAGGCCGGCGCCTATCAGTTGCTGCAGGACGCGCTGTCTCGCTACCGCGAGGTCCACAAGACGTCACCGGCGCGCCTGGTGATCCACAAGAGCTCACGCTTCGACGATGGAGAACAGCGCGGGTTCGGCGCGGCGCTTCAGGAAGAACGCATTGGGACGTCGGATTTCCTGTGGATCTCGGATTCGGCCACGCGCCTATTTCGCGCCGGTGTCTATCCGCCGTTGCGCAGCACCCTGGTCACGCTCGATGAAGCAGAGATGCTGCTTTACACCCGCGGCAGCGTTGATTTCTTCGAGACCTATCCTGGCAAATACGTGCCCGTCCCGCTTCGGCTGCGCTGTGAGAATACCGAACAGACGCAGGGTTTTCTCGCGCGGGAAGTCCTGGCATTAACCAAGATGAACTGGAACAACACGCAGTTCGACGGAGCGGAGCCCGTGACGCTGAGGGCCTCACGTCAGTGCAGCGGGGTACTACGTTATTGCAGCCAGGGCTTGCCGATCGAGCCGCGATACAGTTTTTATATGTGAATTCACTATACGGGTCAGAGGCGGGCGCTACCCGGCCTGGATGTCACGGTTGGGCGACCGAGATGACGCTCATATAAGTCCGTGAAGTTCTTTCGGAAGCGGCATAATCGAGCCGAAGCCGGGAGGCTGGAAGACTATGCCGGGCGCCACAAGATCGTTCAACTGGTGGTCTGCAATTGTCGGGCGCATTGCATCACCGGATGACCACTGGGTAGCAAGTCCAGTCCCAGGGCAAGCGGCGAAGACAGATAAAGTAATTCCCAGGCTCGAATTTGGAAAGATCCATTTTCGCGGTGAGGGCCGTCGTGCCGTTCTTAACCTTGGCATCGGCGGTGGCCGATAACAGAGGGTGGTCCGCGCTCTTTGCGATTTGAATCTCGTATACGCCCTCTCTGCTTCCAAAGGGGAGCCGGATCGTCAGCGCCTCGGGTTCCCGCTGAAGCACGATGGGCTTCGTATCCTCTTTACCCTCTTCGGACCGCGTCATCGCGCGTCCTTGGAGGTCCACAATGCGCTGCCGGAACACCAGTTCGGCATTCTGAGGGCGGCTTGGGCCAATCCCTTCCCGAATGGCCAAGAATGCACCCACGGCGATGAGCGCAGCCCCGGTGGCGACCGCGACGCCAACCTTGGCGAGCCGAGCCTTGGCCTTTCGCTGAAGCTCGACGCGGAAGCTAAGGAATTCACGATAGCATTCCGAGCAGTGGGTCACGTGGTGCCAGTGCGAATCGCCCTCCAGGCTGTCGTGGAGGGGACGGGCAGCCAGTTCTTTCAAGACTGAATCACCGGGACATCCCTTCCGCTCCGGATTGGGATAATCGCTGAGGATCGAGTCCTGAAGTTGGCTTTTGAGTCTGTCGAATTGGGCGTTAGGAGACTCGGGACGCGGCATCAGTCCATGACATTATTACACCCAGCACGTCGGGGTTGAACGACTCTGCCAAAAAATTCTACCACGTGATGCCTGCGGACCGCGCTGCCCTGCGCATCGCTCGATAGAAGCGCTGTGAAATTGTATTGCGCGATTTCCCAAACCGGGCTTCGAACTCTTGAGCCGTGCAGTCGCGCAGCATCATTGGCACCATTTCGCGAACGTCATGTAATCCCTCGCGGTCAAGCTCCTTCATGAGCCGATCGAGGGTGTCTTGTGCCTCCAGACGCGACACCAGATCGAACTGGTCCTGTAAAGTCTCCAGCTTGGCGCTGAATAGCTCGACTTCCGTCTTGCGGCGTGCCCGCCGGCCGCCGACGCGAAGATCCTCGGCATACCAATGCGCGCGCTTCAAAACCCGGAGGCTTGGCTCATCACCCAGATCGGCGCCGTGTTTCCGGGACAGCGAGTGCACCGCGTGCTCTGTGATCTCGGATACACGCCAAACGTCGTTCAGGACGCGGCTCGCGATCTTCCTTAGCGGATCGGCGATCGGTACAACGCCCTGCTCCACCCACGCGCGATGGATTGGGTTTCCGTCGGGGTCGATATCCCCGACGCAGATTGGAACTACTGAAAAATTACACTCCTCGTTGTAATTAAAAGGAACAATGATAACTCCCATGACCCAGTGCCTCGATTATCGACAGCTTGGTCCTCTGTCACGGCCGCTACACGTGGCGGCATACAGGGTGTAACCCGGTTTAGTAGAAAAAGTACCACAGCTTGACGAAAAAGCAATGGCGACTTCGATTGTTTTCCAGAGCGACCAGTACTGCCGGCTCGAAGCGAAGCTGAGGCGGGAACTCGGCGAGGCAATCCTGAACCTGCTTGGCGAAGAGGATGTTGAGGATATCGTACTCAATCCTGATTCCTCTCTGTGGGTCAAACGTCGCGGTGCGGGCTTCGTGCAGGTTGGGAGCATGCCGCCGGCCACGGCAGCCAGCGCCTTGGGAACTGTGGCGGCGTGGCGCGGCACGGTGTTGAATCACGATCACCCCATCCTCGAAACCGAACTTCCACTGGACGGCAGCCGCTTCGAAGGCGTGGTCGCCCCGGTTGTGCGCCAGCCAGTCTTCGCGATCCGGCTGCGACCCAGAAAGGTCTTTACCCTTAGCGACTATGAGGCGGCTGGAATTCTGACCGGCAAGCAAGACTCATTCAATCGGGTACGCCAGCAAGAGGATTTCGCGCTGGCAGTACGCGGACTTTCACATGGCGAGATCATCCGCGCGGCCGTCCGTGAGCGCAAGAACATCCTGGTAGTGGGGGCCACCGGGTCCGGCAAGACGACCCTGCTGAACGCGATCTTGGACGCCATCGCGGAACTGACTCCCTTCGACCGGGTCATCTCGATCGAAGACACCACAGAGTTGCAATGCCGCGTCCGGAACTATCTCGACCTGAGGGCAGTGGGCGAGGTCACGATGCTGGAATGCCTGCGCGCTTCGATGCGTTTGAAGCCCACCCGCATCGTGGTCGGCGAGGTGCGCGGCGCCGAGGCGCACACGTTATTGAAAGCCTGGAACACCGGCCACCCAGGCGGCCTCGGGACGATTCACGCAAACGGCGCTTTACTCGGCCTCACACGACTGGAAAGCCTGGTGGCGGAAGGCACCAACGCCCCGCAGCAAAAGCTGATCGCGGAGACCGTCGATCTGGTGATCTTCGTAGATCCGGAGCCTTCCCTCAAGGCTGGGCGCAAGGTCCGCGAGATGTTGTTAGTCACTGGTTGGAAAGAGGGGCAGTACCAAGTCGAACAAGTTTGAAAGGAGCACACCTATGACGTTTTTCAGACGCAAATTTTCCGGCTCCCGCATAGGAGCCTTACTGTTGGTCGCGCAAGCCTTCCTGGCTCGCTCTTATGCCGCGCCTGCCGGCGGCGGTCTGCCGTGGGAGAAACCCATGACGCTGATCGCCACATCGCTCACCGGCCCGGTGGCCTACGCCATCGGGCTTATCGGCATCTGCATCGCCGGGGGCACGCTGCTGTTCGGCCATGAACTGGGCGAGGTTGGCCGACGTGCCTGCATGATCGGGCTGGTGGTCGCGGTGCTGATCTTCGCGGCTCCTATGCTGGCCTCGGCGTTCGGTGTCGGCGGCGCAGTGGTCTAACCATGGCAGACACTTCCACACCGCGGACCGTGCTGATCCACCCTTCCATCAACCGGCCCAACCAACTATTGGGCGGGGATCGGGAACTGGTGCTGATCACGGCGCTGACGGCTACCACTTTGGGCCTCAGTTTGGGCTCCTGGTGGGGCGTTTGCTTGGCGGTGATCTTTTGGATCGGTGCCGTAGGTGTCCTGCAACGCATGGGAAAAGCTGATCCAATCCTGCGGCAGGTTTACGTGCGGCACATCCGTTACCGGCAGTTTTATCCGGCCAAGAGTGGGCTGCATTCGACCTGCGTGCCGGTGAGGAGGAACTGGAGCTAGACAAATATGGGACTGCGGCAGTGGCTCGAACACCAACGCGATAGAGTGCTGGCCTTCAGCGTGGGCCGTCGAGGAAATGACCCCGTCGCTCGCATGACCCGTAGTGGCGATTCCGCCGGGATTGCCGAAGTCTTTCTCCAGCAGGCCGAGACCGAATGGCTACTGCGCGATTTTCGCGAGCGCGAACGTCGACTGCTCACCGAACACCAAGGCGCACTAGCCCGTGCATTAGGTAGGGAGCTACTCGACAATCCACACTCGCATGAATCGGACGATTGGCGGGCTTGGCAAGATGGCTGGCAGCACGAGAATGAGAATCGCTCGCAAACACCTCCGCTCATTCCCGCCAAATTCCGGCAACGTTCTAACTCTATGGAGCGATGAACATGTTCCGTAACGAATCCCGGAGACTACCGCGCGGCCTCGCCGACTTGCTGCTGCCGTTTGCCTTGATTGACGACGGCATCCTGCTCCAGCAGGATGGGTCCCTTCTCACCGGGTGGTCCTATCGTGGTCCGGATATGCTCTCCGCCAGCACCGCCGAGATGGAGGCACTCAGCGCGCGCCTCAACGCCGCGTTGCGGCTGGGCACCGGCTGGATGGTGCAATGCGATGCCATCCGCTCACGCGCCCCCGGCTATCCCGAACGCGGCAGCTTCCCTGATCCGGTCACGCGCGTGATTGACGACGAGCGCCGCCAGCAATTCATGCAAGAGGGCGCGCATTTTGAATCCGAGTATTTTCTCACCTTGACGTATCTCCCCCCGCTGGCGGCCGAAGAGCGCGTCAAAGGCTGGCTGTACGATGGCCGGAACAATTCCACGGGACGAGCCGCCAAGGCAGCTCTCGAGCATTTCCGCGCCAAGGTCGAAGCCTTTGAGAATATCTTTAGCGCGTTGTTCCACACGGAGCGGCTCAGCCACGTCGCAGACGATACTGGTTTTACGTACGACGCGCTGTTGAGATACTTGCATCGCGCGATTACCGGCATTGATCACTCTTTTGCACGACCCGCGATCCCCGTCGATCTGAATGACGTCCTCGCCTCGCAGGATTTCTCGGGCGGCGTGGAGCCGCGCATTGGACGCAAGCATATTGGCGTCCTGGCCATCGACGGCTTTCCTCAATTGAGTTCACCCGGCATCTTGCGCGATCTGGACGCCTTGCCAATCGAGTACCGCTGGCATACCAGAGCCATCCTGCTCGACTCTCACGAAGCGCAAGGGTTGCTGGACACGCACCGCAAGAAGTGGCGTTCCAAGATGCGCGGCTGGAAGGATCAACTCCTTAAAACCGCAGAGGGCGCCATCAACCTGCATGCCCGCGACATGGCCGCCGACGCCGAACAGGCGATGTCGCTGGCGGCTTCGGGAGACGTGCAATTCTGCCAGTACACCACTACAGTCCTCTGTCTGGAGGAGGATGCTGCAACCTTGCACGACAGTGTGCGTAATGTCAGCAAGACGATTCAGAATCTGGGTTTCGGCTGTCGCCTCGAAACCATCAATGCGGTCGAAGCCTGGCGTGGCTCGATACCGGGAGACGGATATTCCAACGTTCGCCGGCCACTGCTGCACACTCTGAATTTGGCGGACATGCTGCCGGTCACCTCCGTATGGGCGGGCCTGCGCGAGAACCCCTCCGCCCTCATGCCCAAGCACAGCCCGCCCGTGCTCTATGCAGCTACGACCGGCGCTACCCCGTTTCGCTTCAACCTGCATGTCTCCGATACCGGCCACACCCTGATTGTCGGTCCGACGGGAGCCGGAAAGTCTACCGCGCTGGGGTTGATTGCGGCCCAGTGGTTCCGCTATCCAAAGGCTAAAGTCTTTGCCTTCGACCGCGGTTATTCGTCCTGGCTGCTCACGGTGGCAGCATCTGGAGCCTTTTATGACCTGGCGGGGCCGCGCACCTCGCTCGCATTCTGCCCGCTGGCTGCGCTCGATGAGGATAGCGATTTGACTTGGGCCGTGGGATGGATCGAAGCGCTATGCGAGCTCAACGGTTTGAAGTTCACTCCACGGCACCGCAACGCCGTGGCGGAGGCCATGGCCCGGCTTCAGCTCTCGCCCACCCGCACGCTGACTGAGCTGTCTGCCAACGTGCAGGATACCGATATCCGCGATGCGTTGGAGCACTTCACCGTAACCGGGCCGCTCGGCTCCTTGCTCGATGCCGAACGCGACTCGCTGAGCGACGGTCGCTTCCTTACTTTCGAAATGGAGAACCTCCTACAGCTCGATGACAAAGCCGTCATCCCGGTCCTGCTCTATCTGTTCCGTCGCATCGAACAATCACTCGATGGCTCGCCAACGCTGGTCCTGCTTGACGAAGCGTGGTCTTACCTGCAGCAGCCCACCTTTCGCCATCGGTTGAAAGACTGGCTCAAAACCATGCGCCGCAAAAACGCCGTGGTGGTCATGGCTACTCAGCAGGTCAGCGACATCGCCAACTCCGAGATCGCTGATGTGGTTCTGGAAAATTGCCCGACCAAAATTCTGCTGCCCAACGCGGAGGCGCGGAACCCCGGATCGCGCGAGTTCTATGGCCGCCTGGGCCTCAATGAGCGGGAACTCGAACTGCTGCAGGTGAGCGTTCCCAAGCAGCACTACTACGTGGTCAGCACGTTGGGCCGCCGCCTGGTCGATTTGCGGCTTGGCAAGGTGGCGCTGGCCTGGCTCGGCGTCAGCGGCCAAGAGGACCGCCAGGTCGTCCAAAGCGTAATCGACGAATACCCATCGACTTGGCGCACCGAATGGCTTCGTTTGAAAGTCCCTACCTGGTCCGATTACTTTCGCAGTCTGGAAACCCCTAAGGAGGAAGAATCGTTATGCGTAAGTCTTTAGTCTTGCTGTTGCTCTTGCTTTTGTTTTGTGCCCCGCCCGGCCCCGCCGTAGCGGGTCCGTACGCCACGGAAGTCACTCAGATCTTGAACCACGTCCAACTCGTGCTGTCGTATGCTGCGCAAGCCAACCAACTCGCGACGCAAATCAAAATACTGGCCGACGCGATTAAGAATACCGTGAATAACCCGCACCAGCTTTTCTGGAACATCCAGGCGGATCTGAACGCCCTGGCCGGCATCGTGCAGGGCGGGCGCTCACTGGCCTACTCGCTAGGTAATTACGACGCACTGTGGCATCAGACGTATCCCGGCTACGGCGGCTACGCACCGACTGGTTATTACAACCGCTACCAAGCCTGGTCGCAGACCACCTTGGACACTGTCGTCGGCGCGATGCGCGCGGCCGGGATGCAAGGTCAGCAACTAAACAGTGAGGTCGCCCTGATCCAGAATCTGGAAGCCCAATCGCAAAGCGCCGATGGCCGCCTGCTGGCGCTCAACGTCGCGACCCAAATGGCCGATCAGCAGGACCAACAGATGCAAAAGCTGCGCGAGCTCATGATGGCCGACATGCAGAGCAAAGCAGCCTACTACGGTACCGTGATCCAGCAGCAGGCCGATCAGACCGCGGCTTCCCAGTATTTCTTTCAATACGCGCCGGCAGCCCCCGATGGTAGTGGATTCTTGCCCGGATGGCACTAAGGGAGAACCGAATGAGAACACACGTAATCCTAAGCTCTCTGTTGCTGCTGATGCTCTGCTCCTGTACGCGCGAGCGGCCCAGCCGCATCGTGAAACTGGCGGAACAGGCCGGCTCCGGTCAACTTTCTGAAGCAAGCACGGTTGATATGCGCGTGTGGTTGACCGGCCATCCGCAAATCGCCATCCGCGTGGATGCCCTTTGCGCTCCGGTGCGGACCAATGCACCAGCGGCCTGGCCTCAAACTACCGAAGGGCGGTTGTGCGCAGCCGCGAGAGTCTCGGTTAGCCAGATTGACGCACAGCGTCATCCGCGTCCCAACCCGGATACCACGGGCTTTCTACCTGGATGGAAGTGACTATGGACCGCAAACCAATTCCCTTGGAGCACCCATACGCTGCGGCGCGTCACGAATGGGACGAGCGCTATGGAGGGCTGCTCACGCGCGCCCGAAATTGGCGCATCGCGGCGCTGCTGGCAGGCATCACCGCCTTTCTGGCCGTGGCGGGACTGCTGTGGTCCGTGGCGCATTCGCACGTAGTTCCCTTCGTGGTGCTGGTCGACCGGTTGGCCCGGCCGGTTGCCGCAGGTGTAGCCGACGAAACCTCGGCCAACGACGACCGCCTCAAACGTGCCGCGTTATTCGGGTGGATAGAAAACCTGCGCACCGTCACTCCCGATGCGGTCGCCCAGCGCAAGGCCATCGACCGGGTCTATGCGCAGATTGCCAGCGCGACCCCGGCCCAGACTTTTGTTACGGAGTTTTATCGCGCCTCCTCGCCCTTCGAGCGTGCCCGGACCGAGTCGGTGTCTGTGGAAGTCAAATCCGTGCTGGCCACTAGTGATCGCACCTACGAGATCGAATGGGATGAGACCACCCGTGATCTCTACGGAGCAATCAAATCCGCGGAACACTGGAAAGGCTCGTTCACCATCGCCCTCAATCCGCCCAAGGACGAACGCAACATTCGCATCAACCCGCTGGGCCTGTATATCGTCAACGCCAGTTGGACCAAGGTCTTATAAGGAGAAAAAATCATGAAGCTCTTTTTTCTGTTTTCCGTTGGCTCGGTCTTGCTTTCCCAGACGGTCCCGGTAACCCGTAAGCCGGCGCCTCAGCCGATAACGAACCTGCAGGACCTCGCCGCGGGTGCCCAGGCTCTCGAACAAGCCGAGCCAGTGGTACCGGGCTTCGGCAAGTCTGCGGCGCCCATACCCAAAGACTTCAAACCACGCACCGACGTGCCGCTGTCCCCGACCGCTGCGGCAGCCGTGGCAGCCAGCCAGCAGTGGGGATCGCAGATTAACACGCCCGCTGCCGGTGCGGATGGCCGCGTCCTTTATTCCTACGGCGCGGGCATGCCCACCGTGGTTTGCGCGCCCCTGCGCGTTTGCATCGTCGAGATGGAGCCTGGCGAAAAAATCGTGGGCGAGCCACACATTGGCGACGCAGTGAGATGGAATGTAGCCCCAGCGATTTACGGAGAAGGTCCGCAGGCCACCGCGTTGATCGTTCTGAAGCCGCAAGCTCCAGGCCTCGACACCAATATGCTCATCACCACCGACCGCCGCGCCTACTATCTGCGGCTAATCTCCAAACCCGCCGACTACATCGCGCGGATCGCTTTCGCCTATCCCGACGACGATCAACATCGCTGGCAGCGCCATCTGGTGGAGCAGCGGGCTGCGGAGGAGGAGGCGCGCGTGAAAGTATTGCCCGCCATGATCGCGGTTGAAAAGATGCATTTCAATTACCGGATCGCTGGCGGCGACGAGCACCTGCGACCGCTGCGGGTCTTTGACGACGGCGCCAAGACTTACATTCAAATGCCCCCCGCCATCGAGCACATGGAAGCCCCCGTGTTGCTGGTCATCGGTACAGACGGCCAGGGCACCATGACCAATTACCGTGTCCAACAGCAGACCTACATCGTCGACCGGCTCTTCGACCGCGCGCGCCTGGTGCTTGGCGCCGGTAAGAAGGCGCAGAAGGTGGAGATCAGCCGGGCCGGAAAAGAGTAAGCAAGATGGAACCAACTAACGAGCCAAGCGCTAGCAAGCCGGCAGTTCCGCCAATCGCCGCGCCCACTGGTATCGACCTGCATCCTGCGCCTCGTCCCACCGTGCGGATTAGTAAGCGCGCCGGGATCGCCATTCTCAGTGTCCTCGCGTTACTCATGCTCGGTTTGGCGTGGGGTGGTTACCGGCGTAGCCTTCAGAACCAGGCCACCGCTCGCCAGGCTGGCCTGCCCCGAACCGTCACGCCGGCCAACGTCGACGACCAACTGCTGCATGGAATCCCACCCGCGGACGCTTCGCTATTACACGCGCAGAATGGCCTCGTACCCAAAGGTCCGAACCCTCTCCAACCTCCCAACTTAACCGGCCTTCCGAACGTTGGACCTGGTGCCGCTCTCAACTCGGCCACCCCGTGCGGCCTGGATGCGGCCGGCATGCACATGCGCTTCAACCCGCAGACTGGACAGCCCTGCGATCTCCCTGTGGAGCGGGTGGTCGTGCGTCAATCGCCGCCCAGAATGTCTCACGGCAACATCCCGCCTCAGCCCACTGCTCCACCTGAAGATAACGCCCGCGAAGCTGCCTGGGAGCTTGAGCACGAAGCCATGCTGGCACCCACTGCGACGGGTAGCAGCACCGCCCCCGGTGCCAGTTTGAAACCCGCGCTCGCCCAACTCGCTTCCCCAGGGGATCAGACGCCCAACTTGGCCGCCATCGGCAAAGCGCTCGGTTTAGGTTCCAACGCCAACCCCACGCCCGCCGCCACCGTGACTGAGACCGATTATGAGGCCCAGAACGCACAAACCCGTAAGGATGCATTCCTAAAAGCCGCCCAAAACAAAGGCGCCGCTGAAGACTACCTCCGCTATACAAGGGATGCGCCGCTGTCCCGCTATGAGATTAAAGCCGGCTGGGAGATCCCTGCCGTTTTGGAGCAGAGCCTCAACTCAGATCTGCCGGGCGAGTTGAAAGCATTAGTCACCTCCAACGTTTACGACACCGCCACTGGCCAGTATTTACTCATCCCACAAGGCTCCCGGCTCGTCGGCAAATACGACTCCCGCGTCTCGTATGGCCAGGACGGTGTACAGGTCGTCTGGAACCGGATCATCTTCCCGGACGCCTCCTCCATCGACCTCGACGGCATGATGGGGCTCGATTCTCACGGCAACGCCGGTTTGCGCGATAAGGTCGACCGCCACTACAAACGCCTAATCGGCATGGAGGTTCTCACCTCCATGTTCATGGCCGCTTTCGCCATCTCGCAAAACCGCAGCCAGACGATCCTTGCTTACCCCAGTCCCAGTCAGACCGCCGAAGCCGCGGTAGGTCAGGAGCTGACCATGAGTGGCGCGCAGATGGCGCGTCGCAACATGAACGTGCAGCCGACCATCAAGGTGCCCGCTGGTTACCGCTTCACCGTGCGCGTTAACCGCGACATCCTGTTTGAAGCGCCCTATGAACCGGCTCGGCCGCAAACGTCCGAGCCTCAGCCCCAGCGCTCCGCTTTCAGCGCTAGCAGGTAAATCGCCATGCAAGTCAGCCCTCCCACCCAGTTTCTCCAGACCTTCCAGCAGATGCGCGGCCAGTGGTTTGCCGCCGTGCAAGGACCGGCCCAGACTCTTTTTGGTTTGCTGGCCATCATCGAATTCGCCTGGAGTGCAGCGGTACTCGCCCTAGAACGTACCGATCTACAATCCTGGACTGCGGGCCTCATCCGCAAACTGATGTGGATCGGTGCATTCTATGCGCTGCTGGTCTTCGGTCCCACCTGGATACCCGCCATCATTGACAGCTTCACGCAACTGGGCCAGCAAGCCAGTGGCGTTGGCCCGCTGCAACCGGGCGCGGTTTTCCAGCGCGGCTTGGATATAGGCGGCGCGTTATTCGGTGGGGCCTCCGACGCCGGCTTCCTGTCGAATTTCGGCACTGCTATGGCGATGGTCTTCGCCGCCATTCTGAGCTTTGTGGCCTTCTGCTTCATCAGCATCCAACTGGTTGCGGCCTTGGTGGAATCCTACATCGTCGTGGCCGCAGCCTTCTTCTTCCTGGGGTTCGGCGGCTCCCGCTGGAGCGCCCCCTACGTAGAGAAATACATTGCGCTGGCTGTGGGCGTGGGCGTCAAGATTATGGTCCTGTTCCTTCTGATCGGCGTAGGAATGGCGCTCTCAGCCGGTTGGGTAGCTGTTGCCCAAACCGTTGCCACCTCCCCCAATCCCGCCATGGGCGCGCTCGATATCGTCGGCGAATCCTTGATCTTTCTCGCGCTTTGCTGGTTTGCTCCAAAGATCGTAGCGGGCGTGCTGGGCGGATCGCCGGCGTTCACCGGCGGCGAGATCATTGCGGTCGCGGCACCTATCGCGTACGGCGGTGTCATGGCAGTGCAAGCCGCGGTGGGTCTGGCTTCCAGTGGCATCGGCGCACTTGCCGGTGCCGGCCCCGCTGCGGGAGGTGCCGCAACAGCCAGCGCCGCGCCCGGCCCGGTCGGACCGCCCGCCATGAGCGGTGCAAGTGCCGCAGCCGGTCAGCCTGCGCCCCCGGCTCCTCCCACAATGACCGCCAGTGCAGGCCAACCACCGCCGCCATCGAACAACAGCACAACCTGATGGACGTGTCTTATGCAAGCGCAACCAATTCCGAAAACCCCCGCCAAGGGCGCCATGCTTGAAGCTTGGCAGCAATCCCTCCGTGAAGCGCGCCAGATAGCCAAAATGGTGCTGGGACGGGCTGCCTCCACCGTCGTCGCAGAACGTAACAGCGGCATCTACCGCGGCGTGATTATCGGCCACACCCGCGACTACATCATCCAGCAGATCGGTAAGCAGGCCGCCGCTGTTATCCACTCCAAAGATCTGTTTCACGCACCCGATCGCGAGTTTCCATGGCCGGAGGTCGGCCGGGCGTTTTCCATTCATTACTCGCGGTCGCACGCCGTCGCACGGGAAATTCGCGAGAAGCTGCGCGAACACGGGCTAATCCGATGAGTCAACCCCAGCTCTACCGAAGCCCCGCCAAGCCCGGATATCTAGGCGGATACAACTGGCCCGCTGTTGTTGTAGGCCTGCTGGTGTTGGTCGTTGCCAACTTCTTCTGCACCCAATACATCGCCAACCGGTTTCAGTATCAGTCTGCCCTTGGTCCGCCGCTGGTGCGCTTGCGCGCAGGTGCAATCTATCAACCGTTCGCTTGGGCGAAGTGGGGCTGGCAGCATCTGACTGACCAAGACCCGGCGATCCGAATGCCGTTCCTGCTGGGCATGCTTGTCCTGGTTGCCGGATGCTTTCTCTCCGTTGGCGTCTTCTTCGCGATGACCAATCGCCGGGCGCGGCTGCTCTCCATGAATGCCGAGCACCTGCATGGTTCCGCGTGCTGGGCCGAGGAGAACGATATCCGCACTAGCGGACTGCTGACCGCCAACGACGGCGTTTTCGTTGGCGGATGGTCGCCGGAAGGCAAGCGTCTGCACTACTTGCGGCACAACGGCCCCGAACATATCCTGGCCTTCGCTCCCACCCGCAGCGGCAAAGGCGTGGGCCTGGTGATCCCCACTCTCCTGGCGTGGTCGGAATCCGCCATCGTCTACGACATCAAGGGTGAGAACTGGGCTAAGACCGCCGGATTTCGATCCCAGGCCGGGCATGTCTGCTTCAAGTTCGCTCCAGTCGAACAACAAGCCACATCACGGTTCAATCCGCTGAGCGAAGTGCGGCTGTTCACTCCACGGGATGTCAGTGACGCGCAGAACATTGCGAGCATGATCGTCCGTACTGGTGAAGATAGCCCCCAAGAGCGTTACTGGCAGGATGCGGCCACCTCCATTACCACCGGCATGGTCCTGCACGCCTGCTACGCCGCCGCGCTCGAACGCCGCCAGGCCAGCCTGGCGGATCTTGCGCACTTGTTCACCCGCCCCGGACTGAGCTTCCACGACACGCTCGAAGAGTTGCTCAACTTCGAACACGACCCCGGCTTTCAGCACCAGTGGCGGATGCCGGACGGCTCGCGAACTGTCACGCACCCTGTCGTCCGCGAAAAAGTGCAGGAAATGCTGGACAAGGAAGACAAGGACTTCAGCGGCGTGCTCTCGACGGCTAAAACCGCGCTGACACTCTACAGCGATCCGCTGGTGGCCAACAACACTTCGGCCAGCGACTTCGCCATCAACGACCTGGTCAACCACGAGCGCCCAGTGTCGCTTTACCTGGTGGTGCCGCCCAGCGACAAAATCCGGCTGCGCCCGCTCATCCGCCTGATCCTCACTATGACCGTTAACCGCCTGACGGAGCGAACGCTCTACGCCGGTGCGGAACAGCAGCATAACCGCCATCGCCTGCTGTTCCTGATCGATGAATTTCCATCGCTCAATCGGATGGAGATCTTCGCTGATGCCCTGTCATACATGGCGGGCTATGGCCTGAAAGCATACCTCATCACGCAGGACATCCGTCAGATTGTCGACGCCTACGGCAACAACGAAAGCATCGTCTCGAACTGTCATGTTCGAATCGCCTTCGCCCCGAACCAATTCGAGACCGCCAAACTGATCAGCGACATGAGCGGTACTACCACCGTGCAGAAGGCCACTTACAATTTCAGCGGTCAGCGCTTCTCGCCAGTCATGGGACACCTCAATGCTTCGGTCGACAACGTCGAAAGGCCTCTGATTACCCCCGATGAAGTATTGCGGCTGAAGCCACCGCAAAAGGCCGGGCACGGTATCCACGAGCGCATCGTGGCGCCTGGACAAATGCTGATTTTCGTAAGTGGGCTCCACCCAATTCTAGGGATGCAGATGTTGTACTTCCTCGATCCGACATTCAAGTTGCGCTCGGAGATCCCGCCACCAGCCAAGTTCGTGAGCCTTAAGGGCAATCGGATTCTGGAGCAAGACTCAGCAGAACGCCCGCAGCATCTCACAAGTCCGGCACAGGCACCGCCGCCCGACCTCTCACGCGCCGAGCAGGCTTTCTTAGACGGTCTGGAAGAGATGGAGCAATACGACGAATTGAAGGAGGAATCTCATGCAGAAGAATCGCATTGAAGTCACTGGTTGGCTGGCGGCCAAGCCGGCCGTGCGCTTTCTCCCCTCGGGCACGCCCGTGGCCAGCGTGCGCCTCGGCGAGACTTATTCGTATACCTCGCAAGGCAAGGCGGAGCAGCATACCAACTGGCACTCGCTTTCGTTCTATGGCGATCTGGCGAATCTGGCCGCTGCCTTCGACAAGGGCGCCCATCTGTTTGTGGAGGGCAGCATGGAGCAGCGTCAATTCACGCCGACAGATGGTACCAAGCGGACGATCTGGGAGTTGATTGTGCACTCGTTTCATCTGATCGGTGACCCCAGGTCGAAGGCCGCTACCCCACCACCCGAAACGGTAAATGCAAGCGACGGGCCTGCCCAGGACGATTGGCCGGTAGGGTGATGGTGATGCGTGGTCAAATCCTGATCCTCGCGCTGACTCCCGTCCTTGGCACCTTCGTCCTGTTTTACGCCGCAGATTTGCGAATCAACACCTCGGCATCGCTGCCTGTCGGCCTCTATGTTGTAAGTCCTAACGGCACCTTCATTGAGTTCTGTCCTGCTGATCATGGTTTATCTGCGCAGCGGCATTACCGTGGCAGGGGAACTTGTCCGGACGGAGCAGTACCGCTTCTCAAACCCGTAATTGGCGGCCCTGCTGACGAGGTCGTCGTCAGCCCTGCGGGCATCGCGGTGAACGGCAACCTTCTTCCGCATACTGCGCCGCTTGACCGCGACAGCGAGCGACGACCCCTGACGCATTGGCCCTTCGGACGCTACGCAGCCGCACGCGGAAGCCTATGGGTGGCGAGTTCCTATAATCCGCGCAGTTACGACAGTCGCTACTTCGGACCCGTCCGGGAAATCGCTGTGCGTGACCGTCTGCGTCCTCTGATCGCGTGGTGAGCCATGAACATCCAACACACCCTAGGATGCCTGGCGACGGTCGTCCTCGGGTTAGCCGTCTCTAGCGCCCACCCAGCGGGTATCGTGGCCGCCTTCGTGCTGCTGCCGGCATTCACATTCTGGCAGCCATCGCGCCGGATCTGCTATGCCGCGGCAACGGGCTACTATGCGGGTGCACTTTGGCCGCTCGCTGTGGGCGCAAAGAATTTCTTCGGTCCGGATGTTTCGGTCGTTGGCGCAATGGCATTCTGGGCGATCTGCGCGATATTGCTCGCCCTGCCTTACGCCATGCTTTGGACAGGCAAAACCCGCCAACTGCTCTGGCGCGCACCAGTCGCTCTAGTGATCGGTATCGTCCCGCCTTTAGGCCTCATCGGCTTTGCTTCGCCGTTGACTGCCTCCGGCTTTCTTTTTCCAGCCTGGTCCTGGAGCGGCTTGATTTTGTCCTTGGCCTGGTGCGGTTTGATCGCGGCTTATCCGAAGGTAGGTTTTCTCGGCCTCGCAACCATCGCCCTCATCGCCAACAGCTTGCACCCCGGCGACCCGCACCCGCCGTCGGACTGGCAAGCGGTGGATACTCACCTTGGGGCAATCAGCCATGGACCGGTCAGCCCGCTGCGCGAATACCTTGCTGCGCAGGACATACAGGGCTTGGCCGCCGCCTCGCCCGCACGCATAATCGTTTTCCCGGAGAGCGTTGTACCCCGCTGGACCCCCTCGACGGATCTATTCTGGAAACCAACCATCGATACACTTCGTCAAAACGGCAAGGTTGTTGTGATTGGAGCACTCATTCCGGAATCGCCGTTGCTCTCGAACGCTGATATTCACGCTGCAATCGATCTGCTGCGAACCCCGCACACAGTGCAGGCGATCCCCCGCCGCTCAGAACCCTACTCCTACCGGAATGTGGCGATTATTCGAGGGACCCAGTCCGGCATCTTCTTCCAGCGTGTGCCCGTGCCAGTTTCGGTGTGGAAACCATTTTGGCGTGGAGGCGCTCCGCTGCATTTGGGTGGGCCGGCGGTGCTGGAATTAGGCGGCGAGCGGGCGGCCTTGCTGATCTGCTACGAGCAAGTAATTCCCTGGACAGCGCTGACGGCCGCCCTAGCACACCCCACACTTTTCGTGGGGATGTCAAACGATCATTGGGCGACTGGGACACCCATCCCGCAATGGCAGGCGCTCTGTCTTCGCGCCTGGAGTCGCCTGTTTTCGGTACCATATCTGCTGGCTGTGAATACTTGAAGGGGCTTGAACGATGTGGAATTTTCTTTTTCTGGCGTTTCAGTGGCACAGGGGCAAGCGGGGTTTTGTCATTTTGTCCCTGGCGTTCCTGGCCTTCCTGCTGCACGCGGTCGCGCATGCGCATTGAAACGGAACGGTGCTGCCGCTCAACTCGGCGAACGTTTCCGAGGGATTTGCGGGGACCGAACAGCTCGACGAGTCGGCCCAACAACTCGTCAACATGGGCCGTTCGGACACCAACCGGCCCGTATCTCAAGGGAAAATCGTCATTCTTTTTGGCATAGAATTTCGCGAGAGGGCCGCGATCAATGCCAACGCTGCGACGGTCCGGAGTTTGGCCAGCATTCTTGAGACCGACTTCTGAGATGCTGAAGTCCTTGGTTTCATGGCCTTCCGCCGGCGTTTCAAAACTTACGCTTTGTGAGACAACTAGGGAAGTTCAACAGAGCTTAGGGTCGTCTGAGATAGCGCCAGCGGCGCACTTCTGCGGTTACCCCAACGCCAGCTGGTCGCTCCGTAAGCAAAGTGAGAGGTGCGCCACTTCTGTAACGAGCTTGAGCAGTTGTCCCGTTGCTAAATTCCACTACAACTTCCGCGCCGTCTCTCGGGTGAGTTTCTAAATCATCCTCGACGAACTCATGCCAATCTTCGGTAGCGGCCATGCCTTCATTTTACGATGGAGGCGTGATCTGCGTCAAACAAAACCGGGCTACAATGTTGTCGAAGGGGGTCTTCTTATGAAAGGCCAGGACTGGGCGAAACTGATACTGTTCGGGCTTGCAGGGCTCGTTGTCATTAGCGCCATATCGCAAGCCAAGTGGTGCGGCCCAACGTGCCGCGTGTTGATGTCGGACGCACGCGGAACACTGGTACAAGACATCGTAACCGGCATCCAATATTGGGTTTAACATCGCTCTCGGCATGACAAGCGAATTTCCAATCCAGTGGGAGGGGTTCACCGCGTCTGAACGACAGCGCCTAAAAGCCAAATGGTCACGGGTTCAATTCCCGGCAGAGTTCACCAGCAAGTTTCGGGGAAGCATTTCGAAGGGCGCGCCCGGTGAAGAGGGTTTTTTTCACTTCGAAGCCAACGATCTAACTTTCTTCAGCGAGCATTTTTCCGGTGGCATCGGATTTTCCAGCACCGATGAACTGGTAGAGATGACGCACAATCTCGCCGACCGCTTTTACAGCGGCCTTGTGGAGCAGGGCGTATTGCCAGGCGAGTAACTTTCACCGGGGCGGTGGGAGGCAAGAAACCCGCGCGACCGATCAGCCCTTGGATTTCATCTCGTTTTTTTGACAATAGAAACATCGCGGAAACCGCTTCACTTCGGTACCGCCGGTGCGTTTAACCCTGACGTAGCAATTTCGATAGGCCACATCAGTCCAAGTAATTGCTTCCTTGCCAAGTCGCAAGGTTTTTTCGACGTTCTGCAGAATTCGCCGCTGCCGCTCGTACCCGTTGGGCAGAACCACCAAGCCAAATACCTCATGGCATCCATCGGAAGCTTTCTTCGTTTGAGCGAGAAACCTGGTGATTGCTCTGACGAAGTCGTCACCGTTGCCGGTCACTATCGTGAGCTGACGTTCCCATGCCGCTTTCACGATCTCAGGGTCCGCAGCGTTTTGGGATAGTCCAATATCCGCGATGGTCTTGGTGCGTTTTTTTGGAAACAGGGACGCTGCCTTTGAGACATCCCTATCGAGCAAAAAGGCATACGACAACATTCCGTCCTTTCGCTTTTCGCGCATTTCCAAGCGGTTTCGACCAATCAGCGTAGCATCAACAGCCGCGCGGCGCTCGATGAAGGTGGGGGGCGGACTGTTCCAGATTCTACCTACCGCTTTGAGACGTCACTTTCGATCCACCGGCTCGTATAACGCCTAAACCACGGATGTATGTCGCCAAGCGCCTCGGGCGCCTGGTTCTGGGAGATGCCCTCGGCCTCGCCGCCGGTGACTTTGGGCACCGTTGACCGCTGCGCCTGCCGACCTCCGCGTAAGAATTTGGCGCGAGCGTTAAGCGCCCAATCTTCAGGACCGTCCCCACTCTCTCATATTCGGCACGGCGCACGGCCCCAGGTTGGGCGGTTTCTAAGGTGCTGAAGTGGTTTCAGACCTAAACTGGCGGTTCTGTTCCGCCGAAGTAATCGCGTAACGCCGCTGTCATCTTATGGTGAAGCCGCGCGCGCTGTATGTCTTCGCCATAAGCGACTTCTATCCTGCGCCTGTCACAATTGACCGCCACCGAGGCGTGCAGGGTAGAGCACCCATGGAAAACTGAACGGTGACTGCTCTCATGGCTGCGCGCAAGACTTTTGATTATTCCCAGCAGCTTGACCTTTTCGGAGGCCGCGGCGTAGACTCGTGGACAGAAGCAACAGAGGAAACAGCAAATGTACGAGAGAAATCGGCTCGGACAGATGATCCTCGAACACTGGCTGAATCACCGGCCGGAAATGGTCGAGGAGTTGCGCGCAGCGAATCAGTTGGATCAGACAATCTACGAAGCGCAGGAGGCGACCGGGGACCTGCTGTACGAACTGGTGTCGGTCCAGAAAATGGACTACCAGGCGGCCTGGGAGATCGCGATGCGCGAGTGGGCACTGCCGCCGAGCCCCGCCCTCCCGCAGTCATCCTCGGCGGGGACGCCGACGAGGCGCTAGCCAAACCTTCCCGCGATTTCCGAATAACCGCAGCGCACAGGATCGGTGAGGGCAGCCTTCGGGAAAAGGCTCTCGCCAACCTCGCCGCCATCCGCGCCCTGAAGCAGATCGAGGCTGATGACCGCGAGGCCACCGGCGAGGAAAAAGCCATTCTCGCGCGTTACTGCGGCTGGGGTGCAATAGCAAACATCTTTGAGGCACATCCGCCGCGGGAGTGGGAAAAGACCGCCGACGAACTGCGGCAACTGCTCACCGCGGACGAATACGCTTCTGCGCGCGCCTCTACTCCCAATGCGCATTTCACGTCGCCTCTGGTGATTTCCGCTGTGTGGGAGGCTCTCGAACGCCTCGGCGTGAAGGCCGGCGCACAGCTTCTGGAGCCGTCTATGGGCGTGGGACATTTCTTCGGACTGATGCCCGAAGCCCTCGCGCCAGGCGCCAGCAGGACCGGCGTGGAACTCGACAGCCTCACAGCACGCATTGCACAGCGGCTCTATCCCGATACAACCATCTTTGCCAAGGGCTTTGAAGAGACGCCCCTGCCGGACAACTTCTTCGATGCCGTCGTTGGAAACATTCCGTTTGGGAATTATCCGGTGTTCGACCCGACTTACCGCGGCAGCCCGGCCGTTACGCGCGCGATCCACGATTATTTCTTCGCCAAATCGCTCGATAAGGCACGCGCGGGCGGTGTGGTGGCGCTCATCACCAGCCGGTACACCATGGACAAGGAGGATGCAAATATCCGGCGATATCTGGCGGAACGCGCGAACCTGATCGGGGCCATACGACTGCCCAACACCGCCTTCAAGGCCAATGCTGGCACCGAAGTCACCACCGACATCCTCTTCCTGCAGAAACACGGTCTAGGCGTGCCAGCGAGCAGCGAGGCCTGGCGCGAGCTTGTACCCATCGACACCCCAGACGGGGCAGTACACGTCAATGAGTACTTCTCGCGCCATCCGGAGATGATGCTGGGCCAAATGAGGCTTGAGCACGGGATGTACCGAGGCGGAGAGCCGACGCTTGTGGGCGGGTTGTCCCAAGCGAATCTTAGCAGGGCCATTGAGTCGTTGCCCGCAGCCGTCTACGTCGCCAGAGATGCGGGAGCCAGGACGCGTGCTGAGATAGCGCCGGCGGAGGCCACCGAGCTGGGAGCTATCAAGGAAGGAGCGTTTTACGACCGCGATGGTGTCATTGTCGTCAGGAACGGGAATCGTCTGGAGGCTGCCAACCTGACCGCTTCAGTCGCCGCGCGCCTCCGTGGAATGCTGGCGGTGCGGGATGCAGTGCGGCTGGTGTTTCAGACACAGCTTGAGGATGCGCCCGAGGAACGCATTACCGAGGCGCGCAAAACCTTGGGCGCTGTCTATGACTCGTTTGTCGCAAGGTATGGCCCGGTATCGTCGCGCGAGAACGTCAAGGCGTTCGCTGGCGACCCCGACCACCCGCTGCTCCTGTCCCTTGAAAACTACGACCATGAACTGAAAACCGCCACCAAGATGCCTATCTTCGAGCGGCGGACCCTGGAGCGCTATCGCCCGGTGGAGCACGTCGCCACAGCCGCCGAAGCCCTCGCCGTATCGCTGAACGAGACGGGTGAGATTCACTGGCCGCGCATGGAGCAACTTACCGGGCGGACGCCGCGGCAATTGCAGCGCGAGTTGGGCGGCCTGGCGTACCGCAATCCTGAAGGTGGCGGCTGGGAAACCGCTGACCGATATTTGAGCGACAACGTACGTGCGAAGCTGGTCACGGCTACGGCGGCTGCGGAAATCGATTCGTCGTACGGGCGCAATATCGAAGCCTTAAAGGCCGTACAGCCCCCGGACCTGGAGCCGGGCGATATCGAGGCGCGTCTCGGGTCCTCGTGGATTCCGACCACCGATATACGCGATTTCGTATCTCAGTTACTCGATGTCCCTGCATCCGATGTGCATGTGGCCCACGCCGACGCGATTGCTACCTGGACCGTACAACTCGATCCTGGCGCGAGATGGCATGTGAGCAACACTACCGCCTGGGGCACGTCGCGGTTTCGTGCATCCGAACTGATCGATCAGGCCCTCAATGGGCGCACTCCGACCGCATACGATGAGCACGAAGATGGTTCGCGGACCATCAATCAGCAGGAGACCATCGCTGCACGTGAGAAACAGCAGCAGCTCAAAGACCGTTTTCGCGAGTGGATTTGGCAGGACGGCGAGCGCGCTTCGCGGCTTGCCCACGATTACAACGAGCGTTTCAACAATCTCCGGCTACGCAATTTCGACGGTTCGCATTTGACCCTGCCCGGCATGGTGCGCGATAACCTTCGCGATCGTGACCTGGGCCGCCATCAGAAAGACGCGGTGTGGCGCATCCTGCAGAGCGGAAGCACACTGCTGGCGCATGTGGTAGGCGCAGGAAAGACTTGGACCATGGCCGCCGCTGCCATGGAAATGCGCCGCCTCGGGCTTGCCAAGAAGCCGATGTTTGTGGTGCCCAATCATCTGGTTGAACAGTGGGGCGCGGAGTTTCTCAAGCTGTATCCACAGGCGCACCTCTTCATCGCCGGCAGCGAACATTTTGCCGCCGGCAACCGCGAGCGCGCGATGGCGCGCATCGCCAGCGGCAAGTACGACGCCGTAATCGTCTCGCACCGCTCTTTCGAGTTCTTGCCGGTCTCGGACAAACTGTTCAACCGTTTCATTGACCGCCAGCTCGAACAGTTGGAAAGCGCTATCCACGAAGCAAATGCTGAAACCGGCGATGACCGCCGCATCGTGAAGGAACTGGAGAAAGCCAAGAAGCGCCTCGCCACCAAGCTGAAGCAGCGTGCCGATCGCGAGCGCAAAGATAACACGATCACGTTCGAGGAGTTGGGCGTGGACCAGATTTTTGTTGATGAGGCGGATCTCTATAAGAACCTGTTCTACACCACCAAAATGAATCGCATCGCGGGCCTGCCGAACTCGGATAGCAACCGCGCCTTCGATATGTTCCTGAAGACCCGCTACCTGCTGGAGCAGGCTGGAGGGCGGGTGGTGTTTGCGACCGGCACGCCGATTTCCAACACGATGGCTGAAATGTATACGATGCTGCGCTACCTCGCGCCGGGCCTGCTGCAGGAGCGCGGCGTGGAGCATTTCGATGCCTGGGCCGGAAACTTCGCCGAGGCCGTGACCGCCTTAGAACTCGCGCCGGACGGCTCCGGCTACCGCATGCACACACGTTTCGCCAAATTCATCAATCTGCCCGAGCTTCTGACCATGTTCCGCACGGTTGCCGACGTGCAAACCGCCGATATGCTGAAACTGCCCCGGCCGGAGATTGCGACTGGGCGGCCGGAGATCGTCGCAGCACCGGCGAGTGAACCGCTCAAGGCTTACATCAAAACGCTGACAGAGCGCGCCGAACGCCTCCGGTCCCAGCGCATCGATCCTTCACAGGACAACATGCTGAAAATCACTGGTGATGGCCGAAAGGCCGCTCTTGACATGCGCCTGGTGGAAGAATTCGCCGATCCCCACGGCGAGACGAAAATCGGCCGTGCCATCGAACGAGTTCACAACGTCTGGCAAGCGACCGGGAATTCGCGCTCCACCCAGCTTGTATTCTGCGACCTGTCCACGCCTGATCCCTCGCGATTCAACGTCTATGATGAACTACGCTCGCGGCTAATAAATCGCGGCATCCCGCAAGGCGAGATTGCCTTCATTCACGATGCCGACACCGACGCCGCCAAGATGAGGCTGTTCAACGCGGTAAACGCTGGAAGGGTGCGCATTCTGATCGGCTCGACCGAGAAGATGGGCGCCGGCACAAATGTGCAGCGTCGCCTTGTCGCCTTGCATCATCTGGATGCGCCCTGGCGCCCGCGCGATATCGAACAGCGTGAGGGACGCATCCTGCGTCAAGGGAATCTGAACTCTGAGGTGCGCGTTTACCGGTACGTCACGGAGGGCTCATTTGATGCCTATATGTGGCAGACTCTGGAAACCAAGGCCCGCTTCATCCAGCAAGTGATGAGGGGACACACATCGGTGCGTGCCGCCGAGGACTTGGAAGCCAGCACTCTCACGTACGCGGAAATCAAAGCCATCGCCTCAGGTAATCCGGCGGTGATGGAGAAAGTTAAGGTGGATACGGAGGTTCGGAAGCTCGACCAGCTCCGCGCGGCGCATGTTAACCAGCAGCACAGCATCCGGTTGCAGCTTCACCGGCTGCCGCTGGAGATCGCCGAGGCACAGCGGGGCATTGCCACAGTCGCAAAGGACATCGCCATGCGCGACGTGCATGCCGACGCCGAGTTCAGTATGACCGTGGGCAACCGGGTGTATTCCGGCAAAGGGGCACGCGAGGAAGCTGCTAAGGCCCTCACGTATACGGTGCTGTCCTGGCGTGACGACACTACTGTGCAAGTACGCGGTGCATTCCGCGGCTTCGAGATCTTAAGCAAAGGCAAATTGGCCACGGGGTTCAATCCCGAGGATGAACGTCTGCCGGAGATTTTCATTCGGGCCGCGGGCACCTACCCCGCACATCTCAACCCAGAGAATACCGTGGGGACGGTGCAAAGCATCGAGCACACGCTACGGTCATTGGAAAGGGTCGCCGCGCAACAACAGGAGCGCGCCGATTATCTACAGAAGACGCTCACCGATTACCAGGCCCAGGCGAACCGGCCCTTTGAGCATGAAGAGCGCCTCAAGGAATTGCTTGTGCGGCAGGCCCAGATCAATGCTTTGCTGGACCTCGACAAAGGTGAGCGACAGATTGCGGAGGCGGCCAGCGACCGCGGCGATGTGGCAATGCCCAACCAGACTATCGAAATCTCGGCTACGCCGCGCGTTGACCATTCTTCCTTGGCGGTGCCCCGGAACGGCTCACAGAAAGCCGCTGAGAACGGTCGTGCTGATCTGGCCAGGGCGGCCATGGAATACATGCGGCATTCGCGAATGGCGATAGCGGACATGGCGATCAGCGAACGAACTGCTCCCCAGGCCGGCCTAATCAGCGGAACCGCAGTCGCGGTCAACGGCACCCATCTTGCGGTCGCGACTGCAGGCAATCGATTCATGATCCTTAAACTCGGCGGTACCAGCAGCGATATCGCGGTAGGCGCTGGCGTGCGTATACTCCTGAGCCAAGGAGTAGCGATGATTGAAGCTCCAGAGCGAGGACGTGGCCGGTGAACATTGACATCCTCTTTGAGGATCATCCCTATGAACCGGCCCCGCTTGCGACGCCGCCGATCGCGGTGAAAGGTGCTCCGTCTCGCGTAAGCAGCGGGAGGAATTGATCAGCGCTGGAGGTTACCCGATGGACGCACTCCACGATTTTGGTCTGCTGACACTGGCTGAAGTAGCGAAGCTGTTGCATTGTTCCAAGGCGCACATCTGCAACGCAGTAGCGGGGCGGGTGCGGGGTTGCCCACCGATTCCTGCTGTGAGCCTCGGCAGGCGCAAACTTGTGCGGCGCGAGAGCCTGCTCTCATGGATCAGCGAGAACGAGCACTGCAGTGGTAAGATCCAGACATCGCCAGAACGAGGCCGCAAGAACGCATAAGGAGAAAATTATGCGTACACGGCACTCGACGGGAGGTGTCAGAAAGCAACGTGGCCGCTGGATCGGCCTGTGGTATGAAAGCAGCGTAAAGAAAAGCAGAGTCCTTGGCTTTATCAAGGACATGACGAAAGGAGAAGCACGGGGAGCGGTCGCGAAGCTCGTGGCAGAGGAACGCGCCACGAGTCAATCGAGCCGGTCTCTGAAGTTCGTTGATTTTGTGGAGAACGTCTATTTCCCGTATTACACGCGGAAGTGGAAGGACTCCACGCGGGAAAACAACGTGAACAGGATGACGGTTCATCTCACATCGGTGTTCAAGGATCGGGAGCTTGCAGGTTTCCGGCGCGATGAACTTCAGGATTTGCTGGACCTGAAGGCAAAGCGGGATGGGCTGTCCTTTTCTGTTGTCGATCATCTCAGGTGGGATATGAAGCAGATTTTCGATATGGCGGTAGCGGAGGGGCATATCGCGCTCAACCCTGCTCTGTTGCTGTTCACGCCAAGGGAAGCGAAAAAGCCCGTACACAGGGCGATGACGATAAGGGAGGTTCAACTATGTTTTGGCGCTCTCGATCAGCGGGAGCGGTTAATCGCTAAACTCGCGATACTCGCCGGGATGCGTCCGGGGGAAATATTCGCTATGACTTGGGGCAGGCTTACGGCAACACATGCCGATATCCGGCAGCGGGTCTACCGGCGCAAGATCGACACTCCGAAGTCAGATAACTCCACCCGGCAGGCCGCGCTCTCCGAGGGCTTGCTGGCGGAAATCGAAGCGTGGCGCATGGTCTCGGTCGTCGCCAGTGATGATGCATGGGTTTTTCCCTCCGAGCGGATGACGCCCGTGTCGAAGGACAATTGCTGGCATCGTATCATGCGGCCGGCGCTGGAAAAGGTTGGTATTGGCTGGGCGAATTTTCAGGTGATGCGGAGAACGCACGCAACCTTAATGAAGCGTTTGGGCGTCGACGGCAAGCTGGTGGCGGATCAGCTCGGTCACACGCTTGATGTAAACCAGAACGTCTACACGCACTCACCAGTTGAAAGCAGGCTCGACATGGTGAACCAGCTAGAGAAAAGCGTGATGGTACAATAGCAGTGTTCAAACAGTGTTCAGGATGAAAACTGGTTTTGGAAGTCATTGAAAGAAAAGGCATGCGGGAGTAATTCAGTGGTAGAATGCCAGCTTCCCAAGCTGGACGTCGCGGGTTCGAGTCCCGTCTCCCGCTCCATCTTTTCAATAACTTGGGAATGTTTCATGTTCTCAGCATTAATGCGATTACTGCTTTAAGCTCCCCGATCACCTCGCGGAGCCGGCTGGAAGGGTGTTAGCCGCACCCTCCGGCCAAACCTGAAATCTCCTCGCGTAGCCTCAATTCGAAGAGCCTCAACATTCGAGCACTCCCCGCGCCGTCATTGAACGACGGCTGATTCCAAACGACGCACCGCCGCCAGCTTCTTTTCGAAGCTCGCCACGGCATACTCGTTTTCGTTGACGTCCACGGTGTTTCCCATCTGCGCAGACCGGGTGTGAGCATCAACCCCGGCCTCCTTCGATAGGGTGGCGAACGTTCGCCGCATAACCTGGAACGTTGCCCATTCCAGCCCCACTGGCTTCAGCTTCGGAAGCATGTACCGGCGCCAGAGGTTATCCCGCCGCAACGGCAATCCATTTTCGGACGGGAATAACCAAGCCTCCGGTCCGGACTCAAGGAACCGCAAAGTCCATTCCTTGAGCAGGGCCAGCGTTGCTGTCGTGAGGGCAGCCTGCCGGCTGGATCGCCTCGTCTTCGGCACATCAAGGTCGCCCTTGTAGAGCCGCCGCCGAACCCAAAGCGAATCGCCATCAAGGTCCCCGAGCTGGAGCGCCAGAATCTCTCCTGGACGCATTCCCTCCCAGGTTGCCAGACGGGCGATCACTCTCTCACGAATGTCCAGCGCCGCGATCATCGCGACTGCCTGGTCCGGGCTTAGCACCAGGCGCTCGCGTCCTGGCCGGCAGTTGCGCGGCGTGAACAGTGTTGCGGCCGGGTTCCGATCCACAACGCCCTCGCTCAATGCGAGTTCGAAGATAGACCGTAGCCGGAAACGCAGGTGGTCCACCACGCTCCGCCCGACTTGCCGAGCCTTTAGATCCAATAGCGATTGCATCTCTTCTCTTGTTATCTTCTGTATCGTTTTCGGACCCAAGGGCTGCACCAGATGGAACTGTAGCCGATCCACCTCCGTCATCGCCGTCGAGGCCTTCCACTTCCGATAGCACACCGGAAGGTAAACCGCCTCGACGAATTTCTCGAAGGTGAAGTCGATCCTCTTCGCTCGCTCTGCTCCTGCGTTTACGGGCTGTAGAATCTCCATCAGCTTGGCTTCGGCATCCACCGGGCTCATCTTTGAACAAAGGCCGAGTTCTCTAGATTTCGGCCTGCCCCCCTCTCTCCACTGGGCATACCAGTAGTTCTTTCCGTTCCGTTTGCGAGGCCGCAAACAGCCCCGCTGAAATCGCTTTCGACGCATCAAATGCTCTCTTTCCTGCGTCCTCAGCGGCAAATCCTGACATGCTGTAATACTAACTGGTTTTGCACGTCTCCATCCACTGGTCGAGCCATTCTTTACGTACCACCTTCCTGCGCCCCATGCGCAGGTGTGCAAGTCTCGGGACGCCGCGGACCTTTCCGACCAGGACGTTCTGCACGTGGCCCTTCGAACAGCGCAGGATTTCAGCGACTTCCTTGATGGTCAGGATGTTCGATGTGTTTTCCATGTGCGCTCTACTCTGCACGCCTCAACACCGGCGAGTCGTGACAGTCGGCTGTAACGGGTCGGCGCTACACCCGGAGCACGGTGGGTCGCAGGATCGCGCGCACAGATTCATCGGCATTCTACGGGCGCTGGGCGATCAGGAGTTGTTCGGATCATCCTCGGCGGCGGCCAGGAACAGCGCTTTCCCGACGGCTGTTCGGCATTCTGGGGGCGCACGTCCGCGCGGCCCTGATCTGTGGCAAAAGGCGTTTTCCTCGGCAACCTGGAGGCGGATTTGGCGCGTTCCTCGGCATTCTGGGGGCGAATCGTCGGCAATCGAGGCGCATATAATCCTGTATTCCCTGAACAGAGCCAGTAGTAGGAACTCGCCTGTTTGTGAATTAGTGGATTTCCTGTCCTGAACCAAGTCCGCTACGCCACCGGCTTGGAGAAAGACCAGATCTCCGCTGTTTCCAGCGGCGGTGACGATTAGCGCGCAAGACCAGGTGCTCGATTTGAACCCGAACGCTGCGAGCCTAGCATTTAGGTGTATTTGCGACCGGCGGCCTCTCGACGTTGTAATGTCGCCAGTCCCAGGCCAATTTCGGCCCGCACCAGGTGGGTACAATCCAGCAAGTTGCCTCAAGCCGCGTCCATGCCAGCTTTTTCTTGCCTTGCATGAACTCCGTGGACGCGATATCAGAATCGCTCTTGGATTCGATCCTCAAGCCACCGGGTGAGGCGACCACGGGTTGGGTGATCCAGAGCCACTGTTCGCTCGGGATCGACGAAATCAGGAAGCCGGTCCATGTTGGTTCTCACGTCGTACCATTTCACAAGAGTGCCGACCATCAATTCTTGGTGGCCTTCAGGGTCGGCGGAGGCGTCAAAGATGTAGCGGAAGCTGAGATCGTCATATCTCTTAAGCGTTTTGGGGTCACGGTCTTTCTGGAAGAACGCGGAAGGAATCAGATGATCGGTGTGAAAGTACCCGGCGTAATGATCGGGCGAATAACTGCTGAATTCTGATGTGTCGCGCAACGGCGCTGGGTCGTTAGGCTCTCTCGGCACAAGGTAGGTAGCCGGACAGTGCAGGTACTTGGTCTTGCCGTCCGATGGGTCTTTGCGTGCATTCGCGATCGTTCGCATCGCTTGTTCGAGAGCTGAAGTGCAGATGCTCGAATCGAGCGTGGTCTTCTTCGTTCTTGAATACATGAAATGGCCAAGGGCATTCGACGTGATCATGATGCCACCGGGTGTCCTATGGTCATGCCACCATCGACCATCGCCTTGAGCGCAAAAAATATTTGGAAGCGTAGAGAACCTTAGGACAGTGTTGTCAGGGCGACGGAGAAATACATACTCACGCTCCGTATGGAAGGTATCATCGGCCACGGCTATCTGCATGTAAAGCTCCATCAGGCGGCGGCAGATTTCTTTTAATGTTTCATTCGGCTCCCGGGTCACCAAGTGTGGGCTGGCGAGCAGGATCACGAACGAAGAGGTTGAACCTTCAAGAGCTAGCCGTTTCCAGACTTGTCGATGGTCTTGAAGCGTATCCATGACGTCTGGATCTCCCCGCCGCATGCGGAGGATCTCATGGTCCTCAAGAAGGCAGATGTAGATGTTCTTATTGGTTGCGGCTGTTTTACCGAAGACACACGGCTGATTCTTCTCGAACCACGACCGATACGCCTTGATCTTTGCCTGGCGATCGTATCGGGGGTTGAACAGGACTGCATGGGTCGCCTCGATATCGGGTGAAAAAGGTCGGCGGGATCGCATGCCGTCCGTTACGCCGTGGAGGCGCATATTAAGGAGGAGTTCCGCCAGGTGCACGCGTGGCTTTGGCATAGTTTCTTGAATCAGTTCATTCTAATGGAATTCCTGCACCCGCAACCACAGGCCGAGACGTTATCACGGAGAGGCGATCTGCTCCCGATCGCCGGACGAAGTCGTCAGCCGCGGCGAGGATATTTGCGACAGGCTGCGCCAGGTCCGGGGAGAGGCCAGGCTGGAGCAGAACAAGCTCGTACGTAAAGCCATTTCTGTGTCCGTCGGCAAAAAGTTGGTCGAGAACCTGTTCGCTGCCTTTGGTGCATCGTGACCCGCCATCGAGACGACGGTGCAGCTTTTGTGCTAGCGCTTCGGGATTGTTGATGTAAACGACCGACTTGATGATCTGGCCACAGACCTCATATACGTCACCGACGCGCTGTCCTGGATAGGCTTCGCTGGAGCCCTTGACGTGGTAAAAGGCAAAACTCGTCTTGCCGTTGCGCTGTCCGACTACGACAATGTCAGCCACTTCACCGGTGCGATGATCATAGAGAATTACCGTGGCGTCGGGGGTGTTGAGACGTTGAAGAAGGTGCTCGTGAATAGACAGGTCGGCGTGGGGTTGGCCGTCATTCCAGAATTCGCGCCTTATATTAACCCCAGTCCAGTCCCATGGGTGGAGGCGAGCGATATCGAATGGTTGAAAAGTGCCTGGGTCGGTGCGGAAGATCTCCGCTCCCCGCAGGCTGCTAAAGTCGGCGCTGTATATCGTCGGCGGATAGTTGTTCACATATTGTAACAACGTGAGTGACTCGGGGCCATCCCGGATGGCCGCGTTCTCTACCCTATCGTCACCGGCTTCGAAGAACCGAGCGCCAGTCAACGAGTAGTCGATCGCGCAATTGAAGTCGTCGGTCTGCACGCTGAGACGCACGCGATCGGGAGTGGATTCCAGAGCGTCTAGATTGAGGGCGACGTCGGTAAGCAGCACTTCGTGGTTTTGATCTTCCGTTGCGTAGATAAGAGCGGGCGTATTTCGATAGATTGCGGTGTCCCATTCTGCTGCAATGAGATTTGGCGGAAACGCACGTAACTCTTCTCCGACCGAGAGAAAGCTGATACCCTCGTGCGCGGGCACAGGAGCGTCACTGCCCAGATTAGCCGCCGCGGCGCGACACCATGCGATTAGATGTGGGATCTGACCGTTTCGTTGGCTCCAGACCTTCGACGCGCTGCTGTAGCCAATGGTGATGTCCTCACCGCCCGATTTGCCTTTGCCGTATACATGGCCCCGGTGGAAGATTCGCCCGTCGCTCTTCGCAACCGCGAGATGAGCTCTGGGCCCGGCGATATTGCGATACGATTCGGTATTGCTCGTGTGTAGTCGGTTCTTCATTCCGAGGCTGAAGAACACCGCATCATCCAACCCGCGAAGAACTCGATTGATCTTCCACAGGGGCAAGATTTTGTGCGGGCCGAACTGATCTCCAATGGCCTCATAGAGAGCATCGCTACGCCGTGATGCGCAGATGAACAGCAAATTCGTTTCGGGATCGAGGTAGATAACGAAGAGCTCGTATTCCGAACGGTTGAAAAGGTCCAGGTCGGTCCAACGTGGACGTTGCTGCTCGTTTGCAATCAAAACACTGGCTGACAAATCGGGTGCATTCTGTTGAAAGATGATTCTAAATGGTGGTGGCAGCTCGACCAGTTCCGGCATATCGATTGCTTCGGCAAGTTGATAGATCTTGACGTGGAAATACGGCCAGAGGGCATACAAAGAAAGGTCCTCCGTGTTGAAGTCGGTATGGATCGGATGAGCAAAGCGTTCGAGCGTAGCGCGAACATTAGCCTCTTCAGTTTGACGACGCTGCGTTAGATCGACGATGAGTTCCTCCCACACTGCATTCTCACGGTAAAGGCGTTGAGTCTCGGTTTTGATTTCGTCGGGTACGGCAACAAATTTCGCATCGCCAATCCGTTCGGCATTGGTCCGGGCGAATCTGCCTATAAACTGGAGTGTCGTCTCTAACGATTTGTGGGGGACATGGATAGCGGCGATCTTGAGCTGGGGAAAATCAAATCCTTCGCTCATCATGTCCACGCAGACGATACCGTCAAGGTTCTGTTCTCTCAGCCGCTGAAGGGCACGCTGAATCGTCTTGTACGTCAGGCCGCTGTGTACCACTTGGAGCCGAAGACTTGTATGTTGCGCGTACAGTTCCTTCAATTCATCCGCGCGACGCTTTCGATCCGTGCGCACCATCAACGCATGTTGAAGGCCGGCTGCGCGGTCTTCGGAGAATAATCGGTTCGCCGTACGGGCGATCGCGACATCGTTGGACTCTCCGCGGTCAGGTTGGACGGGAACAAATTGAACTCTGCCGAAGATCTTGTCCTCGTATGCCTGTCTGAGCGGGTACGAGTAAATGAAGGTCCCCTTAATTTCCTTGTAGTCCCGACGGTACGGAGTCGCCGTGAAAAGGGCCTTGGCAGCCGTGGGGAAGGAATCCATCAAGCGCGACCATGTGTCGGCTGGCGCGTGGTGAGCCTCGTCGATGAGCAATAGGTCGAATAGATCGGCAGGCGGGTGCGGTATAGGCTCAAGAAACGGACTGACACCATTGGGTGTGGCGACGACAACATCGAAATGACGGAGGACCTCCCAACCCTGCTGGTCTTCCACGCGGTGCACAAGTTCGTGGCAGCGGGGCGATGCAATGTCCTGGGCCAGGGCGCCGACAATACGCGCGGTTTTCATAACGGCAATTTCTTCGGCGATCTGATTCCGGACCAACCGGCTTGGTGTAACCACAAGGACGCGATGTGCGCGTAGAATATATGGCACCAGCGTCAAAACCAGTGTCTTGCCGGCGCCAGTCGGGAGGGAGACAAGGGCGGAATCGGCTCGAATGGTGAAGTGCGAACTTATCGCATGCAGTGCGCCGATTTGGGCCTTACGGAGGCCCGCTACGGTGCCGGTGCCGATGGGATAACGGACGGCGCCGTAATTCTCCGAAAAATATGGCATAAACGCATCGCCGTTTTGTAGTTTATCGCACCAAAACATTCTTGGCGCGAATGTAGACTTGCGCTTTCAAATCACATCCCCAAACGAGTCAAAGGCGAGCTTAAATCGGTGACTCTCGAGAATTCCTTTGGCGGCGTCGGCTTCGCCGACACTGAGAACGCCAGCCCGTATCCAGTGGACGTAGAGGCCGGCAGTGTTGAGTATCCGATCCGCGCCAAGACGTTTTCGAGCCTCCCGAAGAAAAACTCTCTTTTCGTCACAGGCGACGAGCCACTTGCGATGCTCCGCCACCGCGAGACACGCCGCTTCGCCCGTACCAAGGATTTGCGTCAGTTCAGCAAATGTGGTCAATTCTTCCGGTGATGAAATCGATTCCCTGCGCAAGGCGCACGCTATAAGGGCTTCACTAAGGCTCCGCTGTTGATCCGGTTCCGTGACCTCGGCAATGACTTCATCCGTAACAACGAATTCAAACTTTGTGATCCTGCCGAGCAGAAGGATATGGCCAGTGTGGCAGAGGTTGATGATAACGCTCGCGTCGGTAATGACGACCGAAGTAGTGTTCTGAGGAAGCACGGTTTTAGGCCGAGGGGGGAAGCAAAACTCCGGCGGGTTCATCATGAATCAGACCGAGGCCTTCAATCACCCGCTCGACCTCCGCCTCGCCAACACCAAGTTTAGTAGCGATTTCGCTCAATTTTCGGCGGCTGATCTTCTCCCGCCGGTACGCTTCCAACGCCAGGATGAGATAGCGACGATAGAAGGCGCTTATATTCTCTTCGTCAGTCACTTCGGCTAGTCCTAAAACCGCAGCTAACTGTTTGCTCAAACCGGCGCTGTCCATCTGCTTCATGTGCTCGAATTGCTTGTCGGTGATCAACCGAAGGTTCATCACACGATACAACGCGGAAAGCACGCTCACACCAAAATGATGTGCGAGCTTCACTACGTCGTAGATCTGAAGATCCTGGCTCCCGCCCGCCGTTCGAGTGTCGACCGGGACCACTCCGATCTCGTCAAAAACCTCCGCGTGCAGCCTACTTGCACTACCCTTGCCCAGACTGCCGATCAGCTGCCGGACGCCTTCTTCAGGCATCAGGAGGTTTGCCGCAAACACGTTGGCACGGACCTCAAGTAGATCGTTGCGCTCTGACTCCCGACTGACATGCCCCATCTGAGCGCGATCCAAAAGCAGATGTGCATATTCGTGGCACCACGAAAAGCGTTGCCTGACCGCAGGGTGTTCGCGATTCACTACCACGAATAGGCCAACACTCGAATCGCTGATCATAAGCCCCGATACCCCAGAGGGCATCTGAATCAGGCCGGTACGAATACCTTGTGCTTCCAGAAGCGCAGGCGCATCGCCGAGTGGGCCGAATCCCAATCCGAGCCGCCTTCGCTCTTCCGATGCCGCACGCGTGCCGCTCTGAATCGCGTCCCACTTAGACGCAAGAGTAACGGAGGGGTAAGACGGTACAGTTGCGGTGCTCCGGCTTATACCTAGCATCCCCTCAAGATCGCGGAGTTGATGACCTAAGGCGATGCAATCTCGAAGCGCGGCCCTGACTCCGTCGTCTTCTCCATCTTCGGCCCGCAGCAAGACTGAAGTCAGGCTGTCCGCGTTAAACGTCTGAGCCACAAAATCACGAATGTCGCGGGCGTAAAGGTATGAGAACTTTGCCAGTTCCAGCCCAGAGACAGACCGATTCCCAAGTTCAATTTGCGCTACGGTAGCACGTGCCAGCCCCATTTCCTGCGCTACCTCCTCTTGCGTGAATCCGCAGGCTTCTCGGGCCTGCCGAAGTCGCCTTCCGAGTTCTGCCTGATCAATCGACATTGGCGCAATTTTCCCTCAACACACGAGTGGCAAGCAACGGGGCGTGCCAAAGTCGAGGGCCACGTGAGTTATATATCCAGCACCGATGCCAGCCAGAAAACCGGAGAGCAAGCGAAGCGCCCATTCCGCGAAGGCGTGCCATGCGGTAGTGGCGAAATCGGTGGACTCGGCTCGGCAGTATGCATGTTGATCGGCGATTTGGCGCAGGTGATTCTGCCAATCGCCTAAGCTCCGATGCCAGAACGCAGCGCCAGTCGCCACCGAACCCAGACCATGCGCTAACGAGCGATGGCCGGGGTGTAGCGGCGGATCGATCCAATCTGGCAAAATCCCGCCAATGTATCCACCAACGGCACCTCCGGCGGATTCGACAAATCTAGCTAAACAATTTTGATTGTTAGACTTACAGAATGAATAGACGGCCCCGGCGGGCGTCGAAGTTAAGACGTGAACCATATGGTTTGGCATCATGAACTCCTCTTCTAAAACATAACACAAAACGGCAGAATTTGGAATATGTGTTATACTACTAGAGGTGGTAGGAGGTTTACCCTAGCGTGTTACTCGTCGAACCTGAACGGCAGAGCATCCCGAGCAACCGGTCGCAGTGGCTGGACCGCCACTTGGAACGTGTTTGCATCATCTCGGAGCTGACGCCGACCGAATTTCGAAACGCTGAGCAAAGATATGGAGCGGTGGGGCGTTGGCTCGCTGCGCCCGAAAGCTCATTAGCCATCTTTGCGCCGGAGGTCTACCCACAGGGGTCGATGCTGCTGGGCAGCACAGTCCGGCCTTACGGCCGCAGCGAGTACGACCTTGATCTCGTGTGCCAACTTCACTGGTGCGCTCAGCAGCCGCCCCTCACGATCTATGACTGGGTACATGGCCGCATGGCAGCGAACGAGACCTACCGGGAAATCCTGGAGAAATTGAAGCGATGCCTGAGATTAAATTACGCTGGCTCTTTCCATCTGGACGTCTTGCCGGCCTGCCCAAATGACCAGAAGGGCAACGGCTCCATCATCGTGCCCGACCGCAAGCTCGAATGCTGGAAACACAGCAATCCCAAAGGCTTCGCGGAGTGGTTTTTCACTCAGTGTCAAATCAGGGACGCATTGGCGGAAGCGGACCGGGTGATGAAAGGATCAGTGGAGCCGCTGCCGTCGCCGGTTCCGTCTGAATACAAGTATCCGCTGCAGCGGATCGTTCAGCTGATGAAACGCCACCGCGATATCTTCTTCCATGGTGGACGGGATATCGCCCGTTCCGTAATTCTGACGACGCTGGCTGGCAGTTTCTATAAAGGTCAGCGGTCACTCAGCCTCGCTCTTGAGAGCGTACTCGACGGTATTCACGCCGCCCTCGCAGCGATTCCTCACGTACCCAGAATTCTGAATCCCGTTCACCCTGAGGAGAACTTTGCGGATACGTGGGACCAGGCTAAGTACGAGGAGTTTAAGTCGTACATCGAAAACTTCCGGCGCGGCCTGAAAGCGGCCATGTATCCGACCATGTTGGCGGAGCGCCAGGGCCTCGAGAAATCAACGGAGCACCTCAGTGAGTTATTCGGTGCGGATCGGGTTAAGGACGCGATCCGAGCCGAAGCTGCGGAAATCAATGAGCGGCGCAACAGCGGCAAGCTTGGTGTGGGTGCCGGAGGCGTTCTTACTGGAGTCTCTCAAGCTGGAGCGATTCCAGTTCCACGCAATCAGTTCTTTGGCCGATGAACCGAATCAAAACACTCGGAATTCGAGAGCAATCTGCGTGGATGCGCAGCCGGAACCCGGAATTCTGTTGCGACATCGATGGGGGTCTGCTGATTTGTCGGGGGCCGCTGAAGCCGGGCCCCATGAACGCAACCTATGATGTGATGATTCGATATCGGGCCGGGAGTTGGCCAAGGGTGATCCTGCCCGGCGATCAAATACGCCCGCTGGAGCCCGGCGGCAGAATCCCGCATACTTACGGCCCTGACGAGCCGTGCCTGTTTTATCCAAGCCGGGCTTCCTGGCGGTCGGATATGAAGTTGTCGCACACAATCGTCCCCTGGCTGTCACTGTGGTTGACGTTCTACGAAATGTGGCGGGTTACGGGCGAGTGGTACGGTGGTGGAGTCTCTCACGGGAAGGCGGAGGAATTAGAACCTGCAGCGTGAACAAAAGGCGGCTCAACGGCAATCGGGAGCGTATGTCCATCAGCTACATTCCGGAAACAGTGAAGATGCGGCTCTGGGGCAAGGCGGGCGGTCGCTGCCAATACGACGGATGCAATGCGCCGCTTTGGCTGGATACATTAACCCAAGCCGAGTTCAACGTAGCCTACATCGCCCACATCATTGCTGACAGGCCTGCTGGCCCACGTGGGCATCCAACATTATCGGAAGAGCTGAAATCAGACATCTCGAATCTGATTCTGCTCTGCGATGCCCATCACCGGTTGATTGACATGTTAGACATTGACGGCCACCCGGTCGAACTGCTCCGCGCGATGAAGGAACGGCACGAGCAGAGAATCCGGCTCGTCACCGCCCTGGGCCCGGATCGCCAAAGTCACGTTGTTCTTTACGGAGCCAACGTCGGGCAGCATGCCGCTCCACTTTCGCTCAGGAAGGCGACACAGGCGATGGTCCCGGATCGCTACCCAGCCGAGGCGCAGGCTATTACGCTCGGGATGCTCAACAGTGCACTGCAGGATCGGAACGCTACTTACTGGACGGCAGAGTCAGCTCAATTGAGCAGCCTCGTTTCGCAACAGGTAAAACCCCGGCTGGCGCAAGGAAGGGTTGAGCACCTATCCGTCTTTGCCCTCGCACCGCAACCGCTTCTGATGTTGCTGGGGTATATGCTCTGCGATATTCCCGCCGCCGAGGTTTATCAACTTCACCGGGAACCTCCAGACTGGCGTTGGCAGGAAGATCCGGATGGATTCGACTACACGATTACAGCACCAGAGCGAACGGAGGGTCCACCGGCACTGGTGTTTTCACTGAGTGCAACCATCAAGGACGAGCGCATCGAGGCCTGCCTGCCGGGCGCGAGCATCTGGAGATTTTGTTCACCCGCGCCGAACAACGATTTTCTAAAAGGGCGCGGTCAGGCACGCCTCTTTCGGCAGCAGGCACGGCAACTTCTAGACCGAATCAAGGCCGCCCACGGTGAGCAGGCAACCCTGCACGTGTTTCCGGCAATGCCGGTGGCGCTCGCGGTTGACTTCGGCCGGATCATCATGCCGAAGGCCGACCTGAGGCTGCAGATCTACGATCAGAATCGGTCACTGGGGGGATTTTTTCCAGCGTTGGCCCTTCCCCAGCCGTAGAGCCGGAAGCACCCGAACGGCTTCGGGTCCGAGACTTTGTTGTATCCGAGGGCCCTTGCCCAGATAATCCCGTAATATGTTAGGCTGGCGCGAATATGGCTGGGTGCCTTCTTTACGGCGGCTACGGGAGCCTTGCGGCGAGGCGCTCTGCGAGGGCGAATTTTCAATCACCGGCCACGTCCTCGCTCCGAGGTCTCAAAGATCGCTTTTCCTTGGGTGAGGCGTATGCGCACGCCAGCGCCTAACGCGACATCGCCGCTGGAACCGGGGAGTTCGAGGACCATGAACCGATTGCCGGCAGTAGCGACCGCCAGATGGGTGCCGTTGACCGCGACTGCGGTTCCGCTTATTACGCCCGCGTTGGGGGCCGTTCGTTCGCTGATCGCCATATCGGCGATCGCCATCCGCGAATGCCGCATGTATTCCATGGCCGACCTGGCCAGATCAGCGCGGCCGTTCTCCGCTGGTTGCTGGGAGCCGTTCCGGGGCACGGACAGGGAGGAACGCTCAACGCTCGGCGTGGCCGAGATTCCCATCGTCTGGTCGGGCGTCGTAAGATCGTCGCGGTCGCGGGCCGCCTCCGCAATCTGTCGCTCGCCTTTGTCGAGGTCCAGCAAAGCATTAACCTGGGCCTGACGCACAAGCAATTCCTTGAGGCGCTCTTCCTGCTCAAAGGGTCGGTTCGCCTGGGCCTGATAGTCGGTGAGCGTCTTTTGCAGGTAATCGGCCCGCTCCTGTTGTTGCGTGGCGACTCTTTCCAATGACCGCAGCGTGTGCTCGATGCTTTGCACAGTACCCACGGTATTCTCGGGGTTGAGATGCGCGGGGTAGGTTCCCGCGGCCCGAATGAAAAGCTCCGGCAGACGTTCATCCTCGGGATTAAACCCCGTGGCCAATTTACCTTTGCTTAAGATATCGAACCCTCGGAATGCGCCGCGCACTTGCACGGTGGTGTCGTCACGCCAGGAGAGCACCGTATACGTGAGGGCCTTCGCGGCCTCCTCGCGTGCGCCCTTACCGGAATAAACGCGGTTGCCCACGGTCATGCTGAACTCGGTGTCCGCATGCGCGTCGCGCATCGCGATGTCCTTTGCTACGGTGGCAATGCCCCGCTGGGCCTCGGCGATCTCCAGCGGCAGCCGGTGAAGCTGCAACCGGATGCTGTGCTGCTGGTTGACGTGCGCCGCGCGGAGCTGGTCGAGCTTGCGAACTTCCGTGTCCACCTTAACTTTCTCCATCACCGCCGGATTACCGGAGGCGATGGCTTTGATTTCAGCGTAGGTGAGAGTGCTGGCCTCCAAGTCCTCGGCGGCACGCACCGATGTGTGTCCCCTCATCACCTGCTGAATGAAGCGGGCCTTGGTTTCCAAGGTCTGCCACATATAGGCATCAAACGAGCCCTCCGTGACGTAGCGGTAAACGCGCACCTCAGAGTTCAGATTCCCTTGACGCAGGATGCGTCCCTCACGCTGCTCGATGTCGCGCGGGCGCCAGGGCGCATCCAGATGGTGCAAGGCGACAAGACGGCGCTGCACATTGGTGCCTGCGCCCATCTTCTCGGTCGAGCCGATGAGAATGCGCACCCTGCCCGCATTCACCGCGTTGAACAGCCTCATCTTGGCGGCGTCGCTGTCGGCGTCGTGAATAAAGGCAATGTCCTGTTGTGGGATGCCCCTATCAATCAGCCGCGAGCGTAACTCATCGTAGACGTTGAATCGCGAGGGATCTGGCGTGGACAGGTCGCAAAATACAAGCTGGGTGGATCGGGAGTTCCCAGTCGCTTGCCAGACGTTGTGAACTCGTTCGACGGCGCGGCTGAGTTTCGTATCGCCGTGGGGATCGGCGAATTCTTCCACCAGGCGCATGTCGAGGGCGGCCTTTCGGCCATCGCCCGTAATTTTGAGCATGTTGTCCTGTGAAGGATCGATGCGCTGCGACCGGAGGCGCTCGGCCCGTTCTGTGAGCGTCTTGATAAAGGCTTTGAGCGGCACACTCGCTGGCGCTGCGATGATCTCCGGTCGCCCCGTGGCGATCTCCGGCCGGGGCAGCTTCAGCATATCGGCGGTTTGGACGTCGGCAACCGTGCGGAACATGGTCAAAAGCTCGGGCAGGTTGATGAACTTGGCGAAACGCGTGTGCATGCGGTAGCCCGAGCCGTCTGGTGCGAGTTCCAAGGCGGTCACGGCCTCCGCGAAGTTTCCGGCCCAAGCATCGAAATGCTCCACGCCGCGCTCCTGCAGCAGGCCCGGTGCTAGGTAGCGCAGCATCGTATACATCTCAGCCATGGTGTTGGAAATCGGCGTGCCGGTCGCAAACACCACCCGGCCTCCAGCCTGCTCCAGTAGGTAGCGGGTCTTCAGGAACATATCGAAGGCGCGGTTGCTATCCGAGTTCGGCAGGCCCGCGATGCGATTCATTTTGGTGGTGTAGAACAGGTTCTTATAGAGATCCGCCTCATCAACAAGAATCTGGTCCACGCCCAACTCCTCGAACGTGATGGTGTTGTCTTTGCGCTCGCGGTCGGCACGTTGCTTCAATTTGGTGGCGAGGCGCTTCTTGGATTTCTCCAGTTCCTTCACGATGCGGCGGTTATCACCGGTTTCAGCGTTTGCTTCCTGGATGGCACTTTCCAACTGATTTAACTGGCGGTCAATGAAGCGGTTGAACAGTTTGTCCGAGACTGGCAAGAACTCGAATGAGCGGTGAGAGACGATTACAGCGTCGTAATTGCCGCTGGCGATGCGCGCCATCGCGCGCTCGCGGTTGCCGGCCGCAAAATGCTCGCTACCGGCGATGAAGAGGTGCGCCTGCGGATACAGCTTGAGGAACTCCGCGCCCCACTGTTCTACTAAATGATTCGGGACTACGAACATCGGCTTCTTGGCAAGCCCCAGGCGGCGCATTTCCATCGCGGCGGCGGCCATGGTCCAGGTCTTTCCGGCGCCTACCACATGTGCCAGCAGTGTGCTGCCGCTCTGCAGGATACGCCACACCGCGTCTTTCTGATGGCGGCCCAAGTCACGGTCGCGAAGGTTATCGCGCACCATGCCGGGCAGGGTCAAATGCGATCCGTCGAAATTGCGCAGCCGGAGATTGTTGAAGCGCTCGTTGTAATCGCGTGCAAGCCGTGATGCGCGCTCGCCATCCTGCCAAATCCACTCGCGAAAACGGTCTTTGAGCTGCTGTTGTTTCTCGCGTGCGGCGATGGTTTCCTGCTGATTGATGGTGCGCGAACCATCTTCGTGCTCATCGTACGCGGTCGGAGTGCGCCCATTGAGGGCCTGATCGATCAGTTCGGATGCACGAAACCGCGACGTTCCCCAGGCAGTGGTGTTGCTCACATGCCATCGCGCGCCGGGATCGAGTTGTACGGTCCAGGTGGCAATGGCCCCGGCGTGGGCCACATGCACATCAGACACAGAGATGTCGAGTAACTGTGATACAAAATCGCGGATATCCGTGGCCGGAATCCACGACGACCCAAGGCGCGCCTCGATGTCGCCCGGCTCCAGGTCCGGGGGTTGCACGGCTTTTAAGGCTTCGATATTACGCTTGTACGACGAATCGATCTCCGCCGCCGCCGTCGCTGTCGCGAGCTTCGCGCGCACGTTGCCGCTCAGATATCGATCTGCGGTCTCCCAGCCGCCACCTTCCGGGTTGCGGTACACGAGACTCCCCAGTTCGCGCCGCAGTTGCCCGGCGGTCCGGCCGCTAAGCTGTTCCATGCGAGGCCAGTGAATCTCGCCCAGCTCGTTCAGCGACACGGCCAGGGCTTCGGCGGCCGTCTCGACGCGCTCCACCGGGCGATAGCGCTCCAGGGTGCGCCGCTCGAAAATGGGCGTCTTGGTGGCGGTTTTCAGTTCGGGGTCGTAGTTCTCAAGTGACAGAAGCAGCGGGTGGTCGGGGTCGCCGGCGAAAGCCTTGACGTTTTCGCGCGACGATATTGGACCGTACCTTGCGACAAACGAGTCATAGAGGGCGCCCAAGGTCTTGCGCGCCTCGGTGATGCGTTCCTCGGGCGCATCCTCAAGCTGTGTCTCAAACACCAGCCGCACAGCATCGCGCACCACGAGCAATCCACGAACGCGCGCGGCGACCGAAGAGGTCAGGTTGGCAGGGTCCAAACGGTTCCCGTTCCTGGCCACAATGACTCCGTCGCGGTCGTAAAATGCCCCCTCCTTGATGGCTCCCAGCTCGGTGGCCTCCGCCGGCGCTATCTCTGCACGCGCCCTGGCGCCTGCATCTCTGGCGACGTAGACGGCTGCGGGCAATGCCCCAATCGCCCTGCCGAGATTTGCTTGAGACAACTCGCCCACAAGCGACGGTTCTCCGCCTCGGTACATCCCGTGCTCAAGCCGCATTTGGCCCAGCATCATCTCCGGGTGGCGCGAGAAGTACTCATTGACGTGTATTGGCCCATCCGGGGTGTCGATCTGTGCAAGCTCGCGCCAGACCTCGCCGCTCGCAGGCACGCCTGGGCCGTGTTTCTGCAGGAAGAGGATGTCGGTGGTGACTTCGGTTCCAGCGTTGGCCTTGAAAGCGGTGTTGGGCAGACGTATGGCCCCGATCAGGTTCGCGCGTTCGGCCAAATATTGCCGGATGGTTGCATCCTGCTTGTCCATGGTGTACCGGCTGGTGATGAGCGCCACCACACCGCCCGCGCGTGCCTTATCGAGCGCTTTGGCGAAGAAATAATCGTGGATCGCACGCGTAACCGCCGGGCTGCTCCGATAAGTGGGATCGAACACCGGATAATTGCCAAACGGAATGTTGCCAACGACGGCGTCAAAGAAGTTGTTCGGCAGGGGCGTCTCTTCAAAGCCCTTGGCAAAGATGGTTGCATCGGGATAGAGCCGCTGTGCGATGCGTGCTGTCAGGCTTTCGAGTTCCACACCGGTCCTGCGGGCGCCCGGCGCTAGCGTCTCGGGCATGAGCCCGAAGAAATGCCCCACACCCATCGACGGCTCCAGAATCTCCGCGCCGGCCTCCACGCCGAGGCGTTCGAGACCCTCCCACACACCGGATATCACCAGAGGCGACGTGAAATGCGCATTGGGAGTGGAGGCGCGCGCCGAAGCGTATTCGTCCGTGGTGAGCAGTTGGCGCAGTTCGTCGGCGGTCTTTTCCCACTCCCGCGGCGGATGTGCCTCAAAGACGTTTGCCATTGCGCCCCACCCGCTGTAACGCGCGAGAATGGCTTTTTCCTCGCCGGTGGCCTCGCGGTCATCAGCCTCGATCTGTTTCAGGGTGCGGATGGCGGCGAGGTTGGCGAGAGCTTTTTCGCGAAGGCTCCCCTCACCGATCCTGTGTGCTGCGGTTATTCGGAAATCGCGGGACGGTTGGGCTAGCGGCTCGTCGGCGTCCCCGCCAAGGATGACTGTGGGCGGGCCGGGCTCGCCGGTAGTGCCCACTCGCGCATCGCGATCTCCCAGGCCGCCTGGTAGTCCATTTTCTGGACCGACACCAGTTCGTACAGCAGGTCCCCGATCGTCTCCTGGGCTTCGTAGATCGTCTGATCCAATTGGTTCGTTCTTTGCAACTCCTCGACCATTTGCGGCCGGTGCTTCTGCCAGTGTTCGAGGATCATCTGTCCGAGCCGGTTTCTCTCGTACATTTGCGGTCTCCTCTGTTGCTTCTGTCCACGAGTCTACGCCGAGGCCTTCGAAAAGGTCAAGCTGCTGGGAATAGTCAAAAGTCCGGCGCGCAGCCATGAGAGCAGTCACCGTTCAGTTTTCCATGGGTACTCTACCCTGTACGCCTCCGTGGCGGCGAATTGTGACACGCGCAGATGAAACTCGCTTATGGCGAAGACACAGCGGGAGCGGCGGCTTACCCGAAGGTGACGGCGGCGCTACGCAATTATTACGGCGGCCCAGAACCGCCGTTTTGGGCCTGAAAGCACTTCAGCACCTTAGAAACCGACGCCACTTGGGGCAGTGCACCGGGCCGGATATTAGAGAATCCTCAAGATTTTTGGTTAGCGCTCGCGCCAGATTCTTTATCCGGAGGTCGGCTGGCCGCCCGGCGGAGCCGCCAGGGGTGCCCGAACGCGCCAGGCCGACGACTGCCGCGGGCATCTCCCAGAAGCGGACTTGAGCAAGCCTAAAGACTTTGGGGGAATTTGCTGCTGCGTGGGGGAACTATCGACAGGAATGGGGATGGTCTCGGTGCTCTCCCCCATCACCGCATCAGCAAAGTTTTACGCGGCTCCTTCTGCTGGCGCGAGCGACGCACCCAAAATCCTCAGCCTTTAGCTGTCGAGCTTCACATCTGTGCCGCGCAGTACAATGGGTCCTTTAGAGATTCGGAAAGGCAGGCCGGCACTGTGAAACACACGGCGAAGATCAACAAAGCGACCATCAAAGATATCGAGAAGAAGTTCAGCGACACAGCGTTCCGACTGAATCAGGAGCGCAACGATTTCTTTTTGCCGCAGGTACAGGATTTTGTGCGCCAGAGGAAGTGGATAAATCTGCGGCCTGAATATCAACGACGTTTGGTTTGGGATGACGAAAAACGTAGCCTGTTTCTCGAATCCCTCCTCCTAAATGTGCCAGTTCCGCCGGTTTTTCTTTACGAATGGGATCTCAGCAGATACGAGGTTATGGACGGCCAGCAGCGTTTGAACTCGATCGTCGATTTCTACGAGAATCTGTACGCGCTTAGGGGGCTTGAGAAGTGGAGTGAACTAAACGGCTCACGGTACAAGGAGCTACCCGAGACACTGCAACGAGGACTTGACCGACGGCGGATCTCTGCAACTGTCTTGTTGGTAGGTAGCACCACGGACGGCGGTCCCGACAAAAGCGAGGTCCGGAAGTTGGTCTTTGAACGACTCAATACTGGCGGTCAGCACCTGAATGGGCAGGAACTTCGAAACTGCCTCTACGCAGGACTTTTCAATGACCTTCTGATCAAGCTCTCTCAGGGTTCGATTTTTACTCAAATCTGGGGGATCCCAGCTTACGACCAGAATGTTGACCGTCACGGCAACCTTTCAAAAGGCCTCCGCGAAAATCCACTATACCGCCGAATGATAGATTGCGAACTTGTGTTACGTTTCTTTGCATTTCGAAAGCGTACAAATATACGAGGCTCCGTCAGAAGCATGCTAGATCGTTGTATGGAAGACCATCTCAACGACAAAGAGCCAGATGTCGAGACACTAAGTAAAGACTTTACGGAACGAATAGAGTTAGCCCGAGAAGTCTTCGGCGCAAATACCTTCCGATATCAAGATGAAACGGGGGACTGGCGGCTATCACACCCCCTATACGACGGTATCATGGTGGCTCTGGATCGAACGTGGACCAAAAGAAAGAATCTGATCTCAGCAAAGGCTAAAGTGGCGCAGAAGGTCACGGAACTAATAAAGAACGAGAGCGCATTTGAGGTCATTGTTGGCAAACCAAACACAGCCAAAGCCGTTCTCCGACGAATGGAACTTCTGACGAAAGCCATCGCGAGCGCGCTGTAGGTCTTTGGTCATCTCGCGATGCCATCTCCATTAAATGACCTTCAGGCAGAGATCGACGCCCTTGTGGCGGATATGGATTTCGTTCGGCTGGCGTCGCAACTCCGCCCACGCCTCGGCAGCGTGGTCCAATGGCAAGCGCAAGGCGAGGAGACGGATCTCGCACGACGGTTCATGAGTGCCAGATCAAGTTCTCCTGAGGGCGTCTACGGCTCCCTCCTGGTTAGGGTCGTCGCCTGCTTTGAGCGATACCTCCGCAATAGCGTCGCCGATGTCGTCGTTCGGCGCGCTGCCGCAGCGGCGGACTACGACGAGTTGGCAGAGACGCTGGGACGTCGCAACCTTGTCTTAACCGGCCGCCTGCTGGCGACGCTGGATAGTCCCCGTGATTACTTAGAGCTAAACGTCGAGGAACTCGTTGAAAACCTCGCTTCGTGTAGGCGAGGCAATGCGACCTTCCGACTGAACCCCCTTGCCTTCAGTGCCGCCATTATTGGGGTTAATCCAAGTCTACTAGAAAAAGCGCTTGACAATCTCGATATCACTGAATGGTGGGACAAGATCGGTGCCAGCCAAAAAGTAGCAGCGCTACTTGGCACAAAAGGCAGCCGCGCTACGGGCGAGCAAGCCAAGGAGCGCCTCAAAGAGCTTGCCCGATGGCGCAACCACCTAGCCCATGGCGGAGACGGTGAGTTGCAAATTTCGGATTCGGACCTCCGCCAAGCTATCGAGTTCATCGCTGCCTTTAGTGGTGCTTTGGATGCAATTGTCTATCAGCACTGACCACCAAATTGAGTGTGGATCGAAATCCTCTGCTCGCGTCGGGCCGGGAGCCCAGTTGTAGGAAATGATGGTTCACGACCTCGGCAACACGGATTCCTGTCGAGAACGTACCACCAGTGAATGGGAGCCAGAAACGGCGTTCGCGGAGATGAGCGCCAGCACCGTTCCGTTCAATGCACATGCGCGACCGCGTAGAGCAGAAAGGCCAGGAACACCAAGGACAGGATGACAAAACCCCGTTTGCCCCTGTGCCACTGAAACGCCAGAAAAAGAAAATGCCACATCGTTCAAGCCCCCTTCAAGTGTTCACTGCTAGCAGATATGGTACCGAAAACAGGCGACTCCAAGCGCGAAGACAAAGCGCTTGCCATTGCCTGATGGGTGTCCGGGTGGCCCAATGATCGTTGGACATCCCCACGAAAAGTGTGGGGTGCGCCAGGGCGGCGGTCAACACGGTCCAGGGGATTACTTGCTCGTAGCAGATCAGCAAGGCCGCCCGCTCGCCGCCTAACTCCAGCACTGCTGGTCCGCCCAAATCGAGCGGAGCGCCTCCACGCGAAAACGGTTTCCACACCGAAACCGGTACGGGCACCCGCTGGAAGAAGATGCCGGATTTGGTCCCTCGAATAATCGCCACGTTCCGGTAGGAGTAGGGTTCCGCCGGGCGGGGGATCGGCTGCGCTGCCTGCGCCGTTCGCAGCAGATCGATTGCAGCGTGAATATCAGTATTCGAGAGCGGCAGCGATTCCGGAATGAGTGCTCCAATCACAACAACCTTGCCGTTTTGACGAAGGGCATCGATGGTAGGTTTCCAGAACAGATCTGTAGATCTCGTCCACCGGGGCACCACGCTCTCCGGGAACACGACGATCCGCGCGGACGAGGCGACGGCGAGGGCCTGTATGTCCTGCGCGGCAAGGTATTCGCGCAGAGGGCTGACCGGTCCGTGGCTGATGGCCCCAAGGTGAGTATCCACCGCTTGCCAGTCCGATGGCGGCTGCCGGTCGCCGGGGTGCAAGATGTTGGCCATGAGAGCCATGGTAATGAGGCTGAGAAAACCCACCTTTGGATAGGCCACGATCAAACCGCATCCTGCCAGGGACAAAGCGAAGCCGCCCCAGGACCACGCCGGAAAAAGAAAGCCTGAGGCAGTCAAAGGCGACGCAAAGCCGATGAGGCCCAGAGGCGGGATGACCCCGATCAGGAGAGCGAGGGGTACTCGCCAAAGCAGTTGCTGGGTTTTCTCTGTCCAAAGCAAGGCGTAAGGCAGGGCCAGCAACATACCGCATACCGCCCAGAAGACTATCGCTCCAACAACGGAAACATCCGGACCGAAGAAATTCTTCGCGCCCACGGCGAGGGGCCAAAGTGCACCCGCATAGTAGCCCGTAGCCGCGGCATAGCAGATCCGGCGAGATGGCTGCCGGAATGTGAATGCCGGCAGCAGTAGGAAGGCGGCCACGATGCTCGCCGGGTGGGCACTGGAGACGGCTAGTCCGAGGACGACCGTTGCCAGGCACCTTAGGGTGTGCTGGATCTTCATGCCTCACCACGCGATCAAAGGCCGCAGTCTGGCACGCACGGCGCTTTCCCGGATCGGTCCGAAATAGCGGCTATCGTAACTGCGCGAATTATAGGAGCTCGCTACCCATAGGGTTTCGGGTAAGGCGATGTAGCGGCCGGAAGGCCAGTGCGTCAGGGGTCGTCCCTCGCTATCATGGTCCAGCGGTGCAGTCTGCGGAAGAAGTTTGCCGTTCACCGCAATGCCCGCGGGGCTCACGACGACCTCGTCAGCAGGGCTGCCAATCACGGGCTTGAGAAGCGGCGCTGCTCCGTCCGGACAGGCTCCCCTGGCTCGGTAGTGCCGCTGGGCAGATAGACCATGATCGTCAGGACAGAACTCAACGAAGGTGCCGTTAGAACTCGCAATATAGAGGCCCACAGGCAGAGATGCCGAGGTGTTGATGCGCAAATCCGCGGCGTTAAACAGGGCAAAGGCGCCGAGGACGGGAGTCAGCGCGAGGATCAGGATTCGACCGCGCATCGCCATTACCCCCCTACCGGCCAATCGTCCTGGGCCGGCCCGTCGCTCGCATTTACGCTCTCGGGCGGTGGGTTTGCGGCCTTCGGCCTGGGGTCGCCGATCAGATGAAACGAGTGCACGATCAACTCCCAGATCGTCCGCTTGGTGCCGTCTGCCGGGGTGAATTGACGCTGCTCCATGCTGCCTTCCACAAACAGGTGGTCGCCCTTGTTGAGGGCCGCAGCCAGGTTGGCCAGATCGCCATAGAACGACAGCGAGTGCCAATTAGTATGCTGCTCCGCCTTGCCTTGCGACGTGTACGAATACGTCTCGCCGAGGCGCACGCTGGCCACGGGCGTGCCTGAGGGGAGATAGCGCACGGCGGGCTTGGCCGCCAGCCAGCCACCGACTTCAATGCGATTCTTCTGCATGAGATTCCTCCTTCAATTCCTGGTATTCGTCCATCTCTTCGAGACCGTCCAAGAAAGCCTGCTCGACGCGCGAGCGGTCGGGCGGCGGTGTCTCTGGGGGGCTGGTGAGATGCTGTGGGCGTTCTACAGAGTCTTGCTCCAGAACCTGGCTGCCCTTGAGGCTCACAAACTTGGCCGGTGGCGGGATCTCCGAGCGAAGCTTGAAGGTCGGATCGAGGAAGTACAACATTTGCATCCCCAGAATGGGGTGGAGTCCGCTCACGAAGATGAGCATTTGTCCAGGCGCCACGATGCGTTCCTGAATGCCGTGCCCGGCCTTTTGCGGTGGCTTCAGCCGCAATACTTCGTCCGGTGTAATCAGAGGCCTTTCAATGTTGTCCACCGAAGCATTGAGGTGCCCCATGACCGGCGAGAAACGCTGGCCGCTGAAATTGTAGGTGGCCTTCTGCACGGTGGTGGTACCGCTCATGTCGCTGATCAGTTTGGCGGTCTCGAATTGATTCGGGGCAAAGGCGATTCGAACATGGCAGTTCGAGACAATGCTTTCGTTGTTGCCGTAGGCATCGACAATCTGGCGGATGTCCTGCGTGATGAGATACGCCTTCAGGCCATAACCCGCCATATAAGACAAGGCATCCGCGAAGATCTCCATTCGGTTCAGCGAAGGAAATTCATCGATGAGAAACAGCAGGCGATGACGGTTATGCTGCTGCTCCGCACCAGCGTAAAGCGTTCGCTCCGTCAGACGGTTGACGGTCATGGTGAGGATCAGTCGGATGAGCGGACGCAGCCGGATTTTGTCGCTGGGCGGCACCACCAAGTAGAGCGACACAGGGCGTTCGTGGTTGACTAGGTCGTTGATGGCGAAGTCGCTGGCCGAAGTGTTGTTGGCCACCAGCGGATCGCTGTAGAGTGTCAGGGCGGTTTTGGCCGTCGAGAGCACTCCGCTAAAGTCCTTGTCTTCCTTATCCAGCATTTCTTGGACTTTCTCGCGGACCACTGGATGAGTGACAGTTCGCGAGCCATCCGGCATCCGCCACTGGTGCTGAAAGCCGGGGTCGTGTTCGAAATTGAGCAGCTCTTCGAGGGTGTCGTGGAAGCTCAATCCAGGGCGAGTGAACAAGTGCGCGAGATCCGCCAGGGTGGCCTGTCGGCGTTCGAGCGCGGCGGCGTAGCAGGCGTGCAGGACCATGCCGGTGGTGATGGAGGTGGCAGCATCCTGCCAGTAACGCTCTTGGGGGCTATCTTCACCGGTGCGGACGATCATGCTGGCAATGTTTTGCGCGTCGCTGACATCCCGTGGAGTGAACAGCCGCACCTCGCTCAGCGGGTTGAATCGTGAAGTCGCTTGCTGTTCGACCGGAGCGAACTTGAAGCAGACATGCCCGGCTTGAGCCCGAAAACCGGCGGTCTTAGCCCAGTTCTCACCCTTGATATCGTAGACGATAGCGGATTCCGACCACGCCAGGAGAGTGGGGATCACCAGCCCCACACCTTTGCCGCTTCGGGTCGGGGCGAAAGCCAGAATATGTTCTGGGCCGTTGTGCCGCAGGTAGTGCAGGCGCTTGCCTGCGGGCGACCAGCCGCCCACGAAGACGCCGTCGTTCGAGGTGAGCAGGCCGCTGATGCGGATATCGTTCTCCTCGGCCCAGCAGGCAGAACCATGCAGGTGCTCGGCATTCATGGAGAGCAGACGCGCCCGACGGTTCGTCATCGCGAAGAAGACCCCAACGGTGAGAAAGCATCCGGCAACCAGGACGAGCATGCCCAGTAGAAACGGCATTCGGATGGCCGGGTCTTGGTCGGTGAGATGCTGCCAGCCCCATTTGGCCCAGGCGAAGGGTTGATAGATCGCGCCAGCGCGCAGCCGCAGCAGCGGCGGACCAAGGGCAGGCTGATATTGGAAGCGGTTGGCGATGTATTGGGTGCAGAAGAAGTTGGCAACGACCAACACCAGCAGGCCTACCACCACGGCGGGCCAGTTGTATCCGCCCAGATATCCGGGCTTGGCGGGGCTTCGGTAGAGCTGGGGTTGACTCATCGGATTAGCCCGTGTTCGCGCAGCTTCTCGCGAATTTCCCGTGCGACGGCGTGCGACCGCGAGTAATGAATGGAGAACGCTCGGCCGACCTCCGGCCATGGAAACTCGCGATCAGGTGCGTGAAACAGATCTTTCGAGTGGATAACAGCGGCGGCCTGCTTGCCAATTTGCTGGATGATGTAATCGCGCGTGTGGCCGATGATCACGCCTCGGTAGATGCCGCTGTTACGTTCCGCCACGACCGTGGAGGCCGCACGTCCGAGCACCATCTTGGCTATTTGGTGTGCCTCACTGAGGGACTGTTGCCAGCCTTGGAGCATGGCGCCCTTGGCTGCGGTTTTCGGAATTGGTTGGGCTTGCATAAGACACCTCCATCAGGCTGCGCTGTTGTTCGACGGCGGCGCCGGGTGGCCTGTACCGGCGTTCATGGTGGGCAGTGTTGGGGGCGCAGGTTGGCCGCCTGAGGCGCTCGCACTACCCATGCCGGGCGGTCCGACTGGACCGGGCGGCGCGCTAGCCGTTGCGGCACCTCCCGCGCCCGGGCCGGCGCCAGCAAGCGCGCCGATGCCGCTGGAAGCCAGACCCACCGCGGCTTGCACTGCCATGACCCCGCCATACGCGATCGGTGTCGCAACGGCGATGATTTCGCCGCCAGTGAATGCTGGCGACCCGCCCAGCACCCCGGCTACGATCTTTGGGACAAACCAACAAAGCGCGAGAAAGATCAGGGATTCGCCGACAATGTCGAGCGCGCCCATGGCGGGATTGGGGGAGGTGGCGACGGTTTGGGCAACAGCTACCCAGCCGGCCGAGAGCGCCATTCCGACGCCGATCAAAAGGAACAGGACCATGATCTTCACGCCCACGCCCACGGCCAGCGCGATGTACTTCTCCACGTAGGGCGCGCTCCAGCGGGACCCGCCGAAACCCAGGAAGAAGAACGCGGCGGCCACGACGATGTAGGATTCCACCAAGGCCGCAACCAGTTGGATGCTGATGAAGCAGAAGGCCACAAAGCTCAGAATGGCGGCGAAGACCATTGCCATGGCGGTGCCGAAATTAGACAGGAAACCGGCATCGGAGGCGCCCCCGAATAGCGCGCCGCCAATATCCAGGCCGCGCTGGAAAACCGTGCCCGGTTGCAGCGGGCCGACGCCACTGGCTTGCTGGCCCAGTTGCGTGAAGCTGTCAACGATGGCGGGGATCCAGGTGGGACCAAAGACCAGCAGCGCATAGAATGCACCGATCCACATCAGTTTGCGGATGAGGCCGGCAGTCCAGGATTGCAGATCGGTACGTTCTAGGGCCAGTACCGCTGCACTCCAGGCGAATTCGATGATGGCCAGCAGGCCGAACAAGGTCTGGGCCGGTCCTTGCACGGCGGCGAACCACTGGCCGCGCATCTGCTGGAAGGTCTGGAGAAACTGGGTGGGAGGGCTGACTTGCATGGCGATTACCTGCTTGCGCTGAAAGTGGAGCGCTGGGGCTGAGCCTCGAACGTTTGCGGTCGGGCCGGTTCATAGGGCGCTTCAAAAAGGATGTCGCGGTTGACGCGTACGGTGAAGCGGTATCCCGCGGGCACCTTGATGGTCGGCTGCACGTTCATGTTGCGGCGTGCCATCTGCGCGCCACTCATAGTCAGCTCCTGCCCAACCGCAGTTTCGGCGGCCTGGCTGGGACTGGGGTAGGCAAGAATGGTCTGGCTGCGGTTTTGCGAGATGGCGAAAGCGGCCATGAACATAGACGTGAGAACCTCCATGCCGATTAGGCGTTTATAGTGGCGGTCGACTTTATCGCGCAAGCCCGCATTGCCGTGAGAATCGAGCCCCATCATGCCGTCGAGATCGATGGAGGAGGCGTCCGGGAAGATGATCCGGCTCCAGACGACCTGTACGCCGTCCTGGCCATACGAGACGCGCGAGTCGTATTTGCCGACCAGCCGGGAGCCTTGTGGGATGAGTAAGTATTGGCCAGTGGCGGTGTCGTAAACGTTGGAGGTGACTAATGCCTTCAACTCGCCGGGCAGATCGGAGTTGAGGCTCTGCTCCAGAACGGCGGGGATCTCCCAGCCGGCTTTGATCTCGTAGCGGGACAGCGGCGCATCCCTTGTATAGCGGAGGTAGTCTTCAGCGGCGCCTTTGTTTTGGGCGGCTTTTAGGAATGCATCCTTACGGGTTTGTGCGTTCTGGGCCTCATAATCGGTCTCCGTGACGGCAGCGACCGACGTGGGGTTGGGGTTGGAACCTAAGCCGAGCGCTTTACCGATGGCGGCCAGGTTGGTGGTCTGATCGCCAGAGGAAGCGAGTTGGGCGAGCGCGGGTTTCAAACCGGCACCGAGGGCCGTGCTGCTACCCGTCGCAGTGGGCGCCAGCATGGCTTCGTGCTCCAGTTGCCAGGCTGCGTCGCGGGCGTTATCTTCGGGTGGCGCAACGGACTGAGGCGGGATGCTGCCGTGAGACATTCTGGGCGGCGATTGGCGCACGACCACGCGCTCCACAGGGAGATCGCAGGGCTGTCCAGTCTGTGGGTTGAAGCGCATGGGCATGCCGGTCGCATCCAGGCCGCACGGGGCGGCAGAGTTGAGAGCGGCACCAGGGCCAACGTTCGAAAGGCCAGTTAAGTTGGGAGCTTGGAGAAGGTTCGGGCCTTTGGGTACGAGGCCATTCTGCGGATGTACCAGCGAAGCGTCCGCGGGTGGGATTCCGTGCAGCAATTGGTCGTCGGCGTGGGCCGGCGTGACGCTCCGGGGCAGGCCAGCCTGGCGGGCGGTGGCCTGGTTCTGAAGGCTACGCCGGTAACCGCCCCACGCCAAACCGAGCATGAGTAACGCGAGCACACTGATAATGGCGATCCCGGCGCGCTTACTGATGCGCACGGTGGGACGAGGCGCAGGATGCAAGTCGATGCCGGTGGGCGCGGCGATCGGCGGAACTGCCGGTTTGCTGGCGCTTGGCTCGTTGTTTGGTTCCATCTTGCTTACTCTTTTCCTGCCCGGCTGATCTCCACCTTCTGTGCCTTCTTACCGACGCCGAGCACCAGTCGCGCGCGGTCGAAGAGCCGGTCGACGATGTAGGTCTGCTGTTGGACACGGTAATTAGTCATAGTGCCCTGGCCGTCCGTGCCGATGACCAGCAACACGGGAGCTTCCATGTGTTCGATGGCAGGGGGCATTTGAATGTAAGTCTTGGCGCCATCGTCAAAGACCCGCAACGGTCGCAGGTGCTCGTCGCCGCCAGCGATCCGGTAATCGAAATGCATCTTTTCAACCGCGATCATGGCAGGCAATACTTCCGCGCGCGTCTGCTCCTCCGTAGCCCGCTGCTCCACCAGATGGCGCTGCCAGCGATGCTGATCGTCGTCGGGATAGGCGAAAGCGATCCGCGCGATGTAGTCGGCGGGCTTCGAGATCAGCCGCAGATAGTAGGCCCGGCGGTCGGTGGTAATGAGCATATTGGTGTCGAGGCCTGGAGCTTGCGGCTTCAGAACGATCAACGCGGTGGCCTGCGGACCTTCTCCGTAAATCGCCGGGGCTACATTCCATCTCACTGCGTCGCCAATGTGTGGCTCGCCCACGATCTTTTCGCCGGGCTCCATCTCGACGATGCAAACGCGCAGGGGCGCGCAAACCACTGTGGGCATGCCTGCGCCGTAGGAATAAAGGACGCGGCCATCCGCACCGGCAGCGGGCGTGTTAGTCTGCGTGCCCCACTGCTGGCTGGCGGCCACGGCCGCCGCAGCGGTCGGAGACAGTGGTACATCGGTGCGTGGTTTGAAGTCCTTGGGTATGGGCGCCGCAGACTTGCCGAAGCCCGGTACCACTGGCTCGGCTTGTTCGAGAGCCTGGACACCGGCGGCGATGTCCTGCAGGTTCGGTGGAGTTTGAGGCGCTGGTCTGCGGGTTACAGGGACGGTCTGGGCAAGCAAGACCGAGCCAACAGAAAACAGAAAAAAGAGCTTCATGATTTTTCTCCTTATAAGACCTTTGTCCAACTGGCGTTAACGATATACAGGCCCAACGGGTTGATGCGAATGTTGCGTTCGTCCTTGGGCGGATTGAGGGCGATGGTGAACGAGCCTTTCCAGTGTTCCGCGGATTTGATTGCGCCGTAGAGATCACGTGTGGTCTCATCCCACTCGATCTCGTAGGTGCGATCACTGGTCGCCAGCACGGATTTGACTTCCACCGCCACAGATTCGGCCAGGGCGCGCTGGAAGGGCGAGGCGGCGCGATAGAACTCCGTAACAAAAGTCTGGGCCGGGGTCGCGCTGGCAATCTGCGCATAGACCCGGTCGATGGCCTTGCGCTGGGCGACCGCATCGGGAGTGACGGTGCGCAGGTTTTCGATCCACCCGAATAACGCGGCCCGTTTGAGACGGTCGTCGTTGGCAGTGGTTTCGTCGGCTACACCTGCGGCAACCGGCCGGGCCAACCGATCGACCAGCACCACGAAGGGAACTACGTGCGAATGCGCCGCGGACCACAGCAGTCCCGCCACTGCCAGAAAGGCGGTGATGCCTGCCAGCAGCGCCGCGATGCGCCAATTTCGGGCGCGCGTGAGCAGCCCTCCATAGCGCTCGTCCCATTCGTGACGCGCCGCAGCGTATGGGTGCTCTAAGGGAATTGGTTTGCGGTCCATAGTCACTTCCATCCAGGTAGAAAGCCCGTGGTATCCGGGTTGGGACGCGGATGACGCTGTGCGTCGATCTGGCTAACCGAGACTCGCGCGGCTGCGCACAACCGCCCTTCGGTAGTTTGAGGCCAAGCCGCTGGTGCACTGGTCCGCACCGGAGCGCAAAGGGCATCCACGCGGATGGCGATTTGCGGATGGCCGTTCAACCACACGCGCATATCAACCGTGCTTGCTTCAGAAAGTTGACCGGCGCCGGCCTGTTCCGCCAGTTTCACGATGCGGCTGGGCCGCTCGCGCGTACAGGAGCAGAGCATCAGCAGCAACAGAGAGCTTAGGATTACGTGTGTTCTCATTCGGTTCTCCCTTAGTGCCATCCGGGCAAGAATCCACTACCATCGGGGGCTGCCGGCGCGTATTGAAAGAAATACTGGGAAGCCGCGGTCTGATCGGCCTGCTGCTGGATCACGGTACCGTAGTAGGCTGCTTTGCTCTGCATGTCGGCCATCATGAGCTCGCGCAGCTTTTGCATCTGTTGGTCCTGCTGATCGGCCATTTGGGTCGCGACGTTGAGCGCCAGCAGGCGGCCATCGGCGCTTTGCGATTGGGCTTCCAGATTCTGGATCAGGGCGACCTCACTGTTTAGTTGCTGACCTTGCATCCCGGCCGCGCGCATCGCGCCGACGACAGTGTCCAAGGTGGTCTGCGACCAGGCTTGGTAGCGGTTGTAATAACCAGTCGGTGCGTAGCCGCCGTAGCCGGGATACGTCTGATGCCACAGTGCGTCGTAATTACCTAGCGAGTAGGCCAGTGAGCGCCCGCCCTGCACGATGCCGGCCAGGGCGTTCAGATCCGCCTGGATGTTCCAGAAAAGCTGGTGCGGGTTATTCACGGTATTCTTAATCGCGTCGGCCAGTATTTTGATTTGCGTCGCGAGTTGGTTGGCTTGCGCAGCATACGACAGCACGAGTTGGACGTGGTTCAGGATCTGAGTGACTTCCGTGGCGTATGGACCCGCCAGGGCGGGGCCGGGCGGGGAGCAAAACAAAAGCAAGAGCAACAGCAGGATTAAAGACTTACACATGACGATTCTTCCTCCTTAGGTGTTTCCAGACTGCGAAAGTAATCGGACCAGGTGGGGACTTTCAAACGAAGCCATTCGGTGCGCCAAGTCGAGGGGTATTCGTCGATTACGCTTTGGACGACCTGGCGGTCCTCTTGGCCGCTGACGCCGAGCCAGGCCAGCGCCACCTTGCCAAGCCGCAAATCGACCAGGCGGCGGCCCAACTTGCTGACCACGTAGTAGTGCTGCTTGGGAACGCTCACCTGCAGCAGTTCGAGTTCCCGCTCGTTGAGGCCCAGGCGGCCATAGAACTCGCGCGAGCCGGGATTGCGTGCCTCCGCGTTGGGCAGCAGAATCTTGGTCGGGCAATTCTCCAAAACCACATCGGCGATCTCGGAGTTGGCGATGTCGCTGACCTGTTGCGTAGCCATGACCACCACGGCGTTTCTCCGGCGCATGGTTTTGAGCCAGTCTTTCAGCCGATGGCGGAAGGTTGGCTGTTGCAGGTAGGACCATGCTTCGTCAAGCAGGACCAGCGTGGGGGAGCCATCGAGTGATTGCTCGATGCGGCGGAACAAATAGAGCAGGACCGGGATGACCGCTTTGTCATCGAGCTGTAGGAGGTTCTCCATTTCGAAGGTCAGGAAACGACCGTCGCTGAGTAAGTCGCGTTCGGCATCGAGCAAGGAACCGAGCGGCCCGGTTACCGTGAAGTGCTCCAACGCATCGCGGATATCGGTATCCTGCACGTTGGCAGACAGCTCGGTCAGCGTGCGGGTGGGCGAGAGCTGAAGCCGCGCCACGGCCTCCGCCACGGCGTTGCGGTGGCGCGGCGTGAACTTCAACCCGTTAAGCTCGCAGAGGGCTTCGACCCATCCCACGGCCCAAGTCAGGTCGCTATCCTCGTCGAGCGCAGCCAACGGGCAGAATGCGAGGGAGGTGCGCGCTCCTGCTAGGTCATAGAAGGCGCCGGACGCCGCCACCGTGAGTAGCCAGGACGAATAGCCGCGGTCGAAGGCGAAGACCTTGGCGTTTGGATAGCGGAACCACTGGGCCGCAATCAACCCCAGCGCGGTAGATTTGCCAGCTCCCGTCGGACCCACAATCAGGGTGTGGCCGGTGTCGGAGACATGCAGGTTGAAGCGAAAAGGCGTAGCGCCGGTCGTGGCGGCATAGAGTACGGGCGGGCTGTGCTTGGGCATGAGGGCGGAAGGGTTCTCGCGCAGGCCTGCCCAGACGGATGTGACCGGCAGCATGTCTGCCAAATTCAGAGTGTGCAGCAGCGGCCGGCGGATGTTGGAATATCCGTCTCCCGGAATCGAACCGCGCCAGGCTTCGACCGAATTGATGGTTTCAGGGCGACAGCCGAAGCCCAGGTTCTGGATGGTCTTGCTGACGGTGCGCACGCTCTCGTGCAAGGTCCCAGCATCCTCTTCCAGACACAGGATGGTGCTGGTGTACTGGCAAAATTGCACGTCTCCCGAAGCCGCCAGCGACATCGCCTGTTCGGCGTCGGCGGCCATGTCTCGGGCGTGCAAGTTGATAGCGCCCTCTGCGGTTTTGAGGAGTTGATCCTTCCATCCGCGCATCTTGGAACGCCACTTCTTGCGGTGGGTGTCGAGCAACCCTTGCGCTTCGTGAGAGTCGAGCAGGATGGCTCTGGTATGCCAGCGGTATTCGATTGGCAAAGCGTCCAGATCGCGCAAGATTCCGGGCGAACTCAATTGAGGGAAGCCGTCGATGGCCAGAACGCCAATATGCTTGCGGCCAATGCGCGGCTCCACGCCGCCCGAGAAATCCTCCGAGGCGAGAACATCGTTCAGATCGACGGGGATCGCTGGTCGTGCGAAGGGGTGATCAATGCCTGTAATCGCGCGATGCAAGTATCTCAACAGCGCGTCGTACGTGAAACCAGTATCGTCTGCGATGTTGGCGAGCCGCTCCGTGTGGAACAGCGCGCTGAACACATTCTCAAAGGCTTCGACCTTGGCGCGGAAATGCTCCAGAGCTGCCTGGGCGGCTCGTCCGGTCGAGTTGTTCCGGCCGTCGTACAGCCAGCCTTTGACTCGCTCTTCAGCGGCCAGCGGAGGAAGATACGTTAAGGTGAGAAAGTACTCGGATTCGAAATGCGCGCCTTCCTGCATGAATTGCTGGCGCCGCTCGTCGTCGATCACGCGCGTGACCGGATCGGGGAAGCTGCCGCGTTCGGGATAGCCGGGGGCGCGTGAGCGGATGGCATCGCATTGCACCATCCATCCGGTACCCAGCCGCAACGCGGCGTTGAGGCGCGCGCTGAGTGCCTCCATCTCGGCGGCGCTGGCGGAGAGCATGTCCGGGCCGCGGTAGGACCAGCCCGTGAGCAAGGAACCGTCCTGCTGGAGTAGGATGCCGTCGTCGATCAAGGCAAACGGCAGCAGCAGGTCGGCCAAGCCGCGCGGTAGTCTCCGGGATTCGTTTCGAAACATGCTCATCGCTCCATAGAGTTAGAACGTTGCCGGGATTTGGCGGGCATGAGCGGGCGTGTATGCGAGCGATTCTCATTCTCTTGTTGCCAGCCATCTTGCCAAGCCCGCCAATCGTCCGATTGATGCGAATGTGGGTTGTCGAGTAAGCCCCTACCTAATGCGCGGGCTAGTGCGCCTTGGTGTTCGATGAGCAAGTGACGCTCGCGCTCGCGAAAATCCCGCAGTAGCCATTCGGTCTCGGCTTGCTGGAGAAAGACTTCGGCGATCCCGGCGGAATTACCACTACGGATCATGCGCGCGACGGGGTCATTTCCTCGACGGGCCGCACTGAGCGCAAGCACTCTATCGCGTTGGTGTTCGAGCCACCGCCGCAGTCCCATATTTGTCTACCTCCAGTTCCTCCTCACCGGCACGCAGGTCGAATGCAGCCCGCTCTTGGCCGGATAAAACTGCCGGTAACGGATGTGCCGCACGTAAACCTGCCGCAGCATGGGATCGGCTTTTCCCATCCGTTGCAGAACACCTACGGCACCGATCCAAAAGATCACCGCCAGGCAAACGCCCCACCAGCAGCCCAAACTGAGGCCCAAAGTAGTAGCCGTCAGGGCCGTGATCAATACCAGTTCCCGATCCCCGCCCAGCAATTGATTGGGCCGGTTGATGGAAGGGTGGATCAGCACGGTCCGCGGTGTGGAAGCGTCTGCCATGGTTAGACCACTGCGCCGCCGACGCCGAATGCGGAGGCCAGCATGGGAGCCGCGAAGACTAGCACGGCGACCACCAGCCCGATCATGCAGGCGCGCCGGCCAACCTCGCCCAGCTCGTGGCCGAACAGCAGCGTGCCCCCGGCAATGCAGATGCCGATCAGCCCGATGGCGTAGGCCACTGGGCCGGTGAGCGAGGTGGCGATCAGGGTCATGGGTTTCTCCCACGGCAGACCACCGCCGGCCGGTGCGGCGTAAGAGCGAGCCAGGAAGGCTTGCGTGACTAACAGTAAGGCTCCGATGCGGGAGCCGGAAAGTTTGCGTCTGAAAAACGTCATAGGTGTGCTCCTTTCAAACTTGTTCAACTTGGTACTGCCCCTCTTTCCAACCATTGACTAACAACATCTCGCGGACCTTGCGCCCGGCCTTAAGGGAGGGTTCCGGATCCACGAAGATCACCAGATCGACCGTCTCCGCGATCAGCTTTTGCTGCGGGGCGTCAGTGCCTTCCGCCACCAGGCTTTCCAGTCGCGTGAGGCCGAGTAAGGCTCCGTTCGCGTGAATCGTCCCGAGGCCGCCGGGGTGGCCGGTGTTCCAGGCTTTCAATAGCGTGTGCGCCTCTGCGCCTCGCACCTCGCCGACCACGATGCGGGTGGGCTTCAGGCGCATGGAAGCGCGCAAGCATTCGAGCATCGTGACCTCCCCCACGGCCCGCAGGTCGAGATAGTTCCGGACGCGGCATTGCAGCTCGGTAGTGTCCTCTATTGAGATGACGCGGTCGAAGGGGGTCAGCTCCGCGATGGCGTCCAAGATAGCGTTCAGCAGGGTCGTCTTACCGGACCCGGTGGCACCCACCACCAGGATGTTCTTGCGCTCACGGACGGCCGCGCGGATGATCTCGGCATGTGGAAGTCCGCGCACTGCCACCGCGAAATCCTCTTGCTGGCGCACGCGATTGGATACGTCTTGCCTGCCGGTCAGAATTCCGGCGGCCTCATAATCGCTGAGGGTAAAGACCTTTCTGGGTCGCAGCCGGATCGCGAAGACTGGCTGGCGCACAACCGGGGCGACTACCCCTTCGAAGCGGCTGCCGTCCAGCGGCAGTTCGGTTTCAAGGATCGGGTGATCGTGATTCAACACTGTGCCGCGCCAGGCCGCTACAGTTCCCAATGCGCTGGCAGCGGTGGCGGGCGCGATGCTCCCCACCGTTACGAAGCCCGCGCCGCGACGTTTGACCCACAGACAGGAATCAGGGTTGAGTACGATGTCCTCAACATCCTCTTCGGCAAGCAGGTTCAGGATGGCCTCGCCCAGTTCCCGTCGCAGCTTCGCTTCGAGCCGGCAGTACTGGTCGTTCTGAAAAACAATCGAAGTCGCCATTTGCTTTTTCGTCAGGCTGTGGTACTTTTTTTACTAAATGGGGTTACACCCTGTATGCCGCCAAGTGTCGCGGCCGTGACATGAGGAGAAACTTATCGATCATTGAGGCACTGGGGCCATGGGCGTTATCATTGTTCCTTTTAATTACAACGAGGAGTCTAATTTTTCTGTCGTTCCAATCTGCATCGGGGATATCGACCCCGATGGAAACCCGATCCATCGCGCGTGGGTGGAGCAGGGTGTTGTCCCGGTCGCCGATCCGCTCAGGAAGATCGCAAGCCGCGTCCTGAGCGACGTTTGGCGTGTATCAGAAATCACAGAGCGAGCCGTGCACTCGCTGTCCCGGAAGCACCACGGGGATTTGGGTGACGAGCCCAGCCTCCGGGTTTTGAAGCGCGCACATTGGTATGCCGAGGATCTTCGGGTCGGCGGCAGGCGGGCACGCCGCAAGACGGAAGTCGAGCTGTTCACTGCCAAGCTGGAGACTTTACAGGATCAGTTCGACCTGGCATCGCGTCTGGAGGCACAAGACACGCTGGATCGTCTGATGAAGGAGCTGGACCGCCAGGGATTACATGACGTTCGCGAAATGGTGCCAATGATGCTGCGCGACTGCACCGCCCACGAGTTCGAAGTCCGGTTTGGAAAATCGCGCAACACCATTTCGCAGCGCTTCTATCGAGGGATGCGGCGGGCGGCGCGGGCCACGGGCATTACCTGGTAAATTTTTTCGCCGAATCGCTTACGCCCCGCCGTGCTAGGTGTAATAATGTCATGGACTGATGCCGCGTCCCGAGTCGCCTAACGCCCAATTTGACAGACTCAAAAGCCAGCTTCAGAACTCAATCCTCAGCGATTATCCCAACCCAGCGCGGAAAGGATGTCCCGGCGAGGCGGTCCTGAAGGAACTGGCTGCCCGCCCCCTCGACGACAACCTGGAGGGCGATCCGCAGTGGCACCACGTCACCCACTGCTCGGAGTGCTATCGCGAATTCCTCGGGTTCCGCGCCGAGCTTCAGCGGAAGGCCAAGGCTCGCTTGGCCAAGATCGGCGTGGCGGTGGCCACCGCGGCTGCGCTCATCGCCGCTGGTGCATTCTTAGCCATTCGGGGATCGACTAGCGCAAAGCGCCCCCAGAATGCCGAACTGGTGTTCCGGCAGCGCATTGTGGACCTCCAAGGACGCGCGATGACGCGGTCGGAGGAAGGTAAAGAGGATACGAAGCCCATCGTGCTTCAGCGGGAACCCGAGGCGCTGACCATCCGGCTTCCCTTTGGAAGCAGAGAGGGTGCTTACGAGATTCAGATCGCAAGGAGCGCGGGCCATCCTCTGTTATCTGCCACAGGCGATGCTAAGGTCGAGAACGGCACGACGGCCCTCACTGCGAAAATGGATCTTTCCAAATTCGAAGCCGGGAACTATTTTATCTGTCTTCGCCGCCTGCCCTGGGACTGGACTTGCTACCCAGTCGTCATCCGTTGAGACAATGAGGATGCAACGCGCCCCGCAATTGCAAACCACCAGTTGAGCGACCTTGCGCCGCCCGGCATAGTCTTCCAGCCTCCCGGCTTCGGCTCGATTATGCCGCTTCCCGTCCAGTTGACGTGGTCGGGACTTCACAGGACTAATCCTCCGGCCGCACCCAAGCGCTACTTCCTCCGAGTGGCCGACGATCAGGCCCGGGCCGTTCCCACAGGCGTTTTACAAGCGCGTTTGGATCTATTTTAAGATCAGATAACCGGACGGCAGCTTACCGGCCAAGCGCTCTCACCGAGACCTGCGCATTCCGAAGAGTGCATGCTGGGTAGCTAGGTGCGGTAGCAGCGCGGAATAGGACGAAAGGAATCATGACTGAGTCAATCTCCTCCCGACAAGGGGTGCTAAAACAACTTTGGGACGCGCCTGAACCCCATGCAATCTGGGTGATCCTCGAACGGGAAACTACTGCCCGTGCCGACGGCATCGCGGCAGAGCTGCGACTTGAGGCCGACGCAGTTGCAATCGTCAACCCTGGCGCAGCCGAGCGGCTCGGTCAGATAGCGGACGAAGTTGATAGAGTTCACGACAGCGTCGAGGGTTTTGCAAGCATTCAAAACCTCGCCGATCTGGTCGCACTATATCGCAAATATCCGACTTGCCACTTCGACACATTCAATCGTCTCCTCGGTGCCTTCTGGCTTGATGCGATGCGAGACGGAAAGACGGCGAGGATCGGTAACCTCCGGCACGCAATGAAGCTTCTTAGCAGCATTTACGTGGCGGTGTCCGTGATTCGGAATTCGGGCCAGATGGATCGAACGTTGTGGGCTGAAACGATCCAGAACAGCGAGATTTTGCGGGATCCGAGCTTCCATGAGTTCTTGGATGAGCGGGCACGGTTCGCCGCGGATCACAAGCACGCGTCTGCGGAAATCTTTGCACAGATGGCCAGTTACATGCGCATCTGCTGCAAGGCCAGTCCGCAACTTGCTTACTTAAAGCGAAAGGAGGAAGACGACACCGAAGGTGATGCGAAAGTCGACGTTCGCATTCCGATCAGTCCGGAACAGGCTGAATTGTGGTTTCTCGTGTCCGAGCGGTTTGGGGTGCTATCGTTCGACCTTGCACAGAAAGTAACTTCGGGCGCGTTGGCTTTACAAGATGCGGTTCAACAAGCCGCGACCTTCCGTCCCGTTGGTGACGTCATTGAGATATCGGATCGCAGCGACGGTGAGAACGCAAAGAGCACGTTTTACTCTAGTGCGTTCTTGGAGCATCTCCTACGTCTTGCTGGCCCAGCCGTCATCCCCCAAGCGCTCGACTGCTACTACGGATTGTTGAACACTGCACAGTGGGACAGCAATGAGAAACGTGGGACATTTGTATTGCGATGTGACAAAGCCGTTCTGAACTATTGGCGATACCTATCTGATCCCGTTCCGCGCCTCACAGCACTGGCCGATGAGATCGAACAGATACTGCCCTTGATAGATCCCGAAACATCTCCTCGGCTCAGCCGGGATCTTTGGTTTACTCGAGCGCGGCTCTTGGAAAACGTGGGAATGTGGCGACCTGAGGCGTATCCCCTAGCAGCTCAAGCGTATGAGAATGGTTTGTCGGTCTCTACGATAAAGCATGAGTTGGAAGCACGCGGCAGGGCATTGACCGACTATGCGAATACATTGAGTCGAATCAAATCAACAGACGGAGAAGCCCACGACAAGAAGATCATTAACATCTATGAAACAGCTCTCAAAACGTTTGAGATGCACCCGACCACCCTGGGGCTGGGTCTCGCTCTGAACTCATATGCGATCTATCTGAATGAGCGACTTGAAGGGGAACGTGGCGCAAATCAAGAACGAGCGTTGGTTCTAGTTCAAGACGCCATCAATCTGTTCGAAACCGCTCCCGAAGAGAGGTTAGACAAAAAGAATGACCTCGTGGCGCGCACCCTGGCGAGCGCCTACCTAGCCAAAAGCAATATCATTAAGGACAGAGAATTCGGCGATCCATATGAGTCGCTCTTGGCGGCGCTTGACGCGTTGCGCACTGCCTTGGATCGGCTCGGAGCGGGTCAGGACAATCAACTGCGCGGCATTATCCTTTTTGACCTCGGCCACCTGAATATCGACCTTTACTCAATGACGGGCGAAATCTCGCGGGCACGCGATGCGATGTATGCCTATCAGGAAGCGGAGACCCTCCTCCAGTCATTTCCTCGTGAGTTTAGTCAGGCGTTGTTGGGCACTGCAATGCTCGTTTCGGAAATTCCGGAGCTGCGGTCGCCAAGCCAGATTGAAGAGAGTATCTCGACGGCAGACAAGGCGCTAGGATTCTTGGAGAATGCGAATGATCCCCAGGCTCTCGCCAGGGCTCAGGTCTGCCTGGGTCAACTCCATGCCTTGCGTGGCGCTGGGGGAGACTTCGAAATCGCGGTCGAATATTTCAAGCGAGCTGAGGTCAGGTTTCTCGAATCTGGAAACCACGAAAATGCGATCGCCACCGCGCGAAGGCGCGCCGCGGTAGAGATCAAGCAATTCGAAACAGACGGTAACACCGACAGGGTACGCGACGCAAGGGACGTTCTCTGGTTGACCATAGAGTGGATTGAGCAGATTTGGAATCAGGTCGATTTAGTTGAATGGCGTTACGCGGTTTCCGATCGTTTTTCTAGCGTGTATGCGGATCTCGCATGGTGCCGAGCGGTACTTAACGAACCTATTGCCGACATCGCATTCTCAGTGGCACGAGCAAAAGGTCGCGAATTCCTTACGCATGCCAATGAAGTTCGGCGCAGCATTGGAGAAGGAGAACACCTCGCTGAATATGTTGACCAATTGAGAGTCGACTCTAGGATTGCCGAACGAGAACGGTGGCGTGCATCGAGGAAAGCGAAACCTGACCAAAGCGTTCACGCGCAGATACGTGCATCTCAGCAACAGCTTGAGGCAATTGCGTTACGACGCCGTGTGCTAATTCCTCCGGCGCCTACAGCGAACGAGCAGCCCCCGATCGATGTCGTGCAAGCATTTCTGGAAGTGAATCCCGTGGCAGTTATTTTCGATGTTACGATTAGCCGATTTGGTACTGTAATCCTAGTCGCGGGCGGGAGGAAAGCTGGCAAATTCGCCGGCTTCACGGTAAAGACGCTACCACTCAAGAGGACCGCGGTTCGTCGCTGGGTGGAGCAGTGGTCGTCAGCTTATTTCGACTATCTCACGGCTAATGCCCCAGAACGCGAGCAAGCTCGTGTCCGATGGGCTGAACAGGCCGATTCTCTCCTTGGGGAACTTAGCACGAATCTCATGGAGCCATGCCTGAACGCACTGCACGACCCGAACTGCGAACTCGTAATCTCGGCGGGGCAACTTTCGGGCTTGCCGCTCCACGCTGCTCCTCTAACAGACGGGCGCTCCGCTGTGGAACGCGTTGGAGGCTGCACCTATGTGCCCAACATCGCTGTGCTTTCACCTGTCGAGAGCAAGCCAGAACGACCCCGGTCAGCGGTATTGGTCTTGTCAGACCCGGAAGCCGACCTTGCGGCCGCCGCTGAGGAATGCGAAGGCGTAGCGCAAAAACTGAGACATTGTGGAACAGACGTGACGCTGCTGGCTCAGGTTGGTTCCCTGTCGGGAATGGAAGCCTTGAGCCTGAGAGGAATCAAGACCGCCGCAGGCATTACGGTATTACGGGATGCCCCAACACCTTCGTGTATATCTAAACTTCTCCCGCAGACTGACCATTTGTTCTACTCCGGACACGGAGTCCGGGGGCCCGGGGAGTCTGGGCTGATCCTTGTTGGTGACGACGGCAAGCCTAGCACACTTTCGGAAGATGACATTCTGTCCATGCACGCCTTGCGCCGACGACCTCTTGTTGTCCTCAGCGCCTGCGAGACAGCGATGGGCGGGTACGGATCCTCTGAAACTTTTGATGTAGCCTCATCGTTGCTGCGGGTCGGTGCCCGCTTTGTAGTGGGGAGTCTCTGGCTGGTCGTTGAAGATTGCGCCAAAACGTTTAGTGCTGAGTTTTATGAGAGAATCGCTGAGGGTGAGTTCCCAAGCTTCGCATTCGGCGCAGCGGTTCGGGCACTGAAGCAGAAGCGTCACGATGAATCATCTGCACGGCCCGTGCCGCCCGATCATGCGATCTATTGGGCTCCTTTCATGGCGTTGCGAGGAGAGTAAAAGTGAACTAACGATTCAGCATCGTTTTCAGCATAAGCTTTCCTCGTACCTATACCGAAAACACCCAAAGCCGGCGCTCCGCGCCGCTGCGCCAGCGACATTTCTACGTAGTAGCATTTCTTATTGAGGCAACACGTTACGGAAGAACAATTGTCGCTGACCGGGAAATATAGTTGGCGCCGGATAGCCGGCGGTCGTATCACGCGCCACTCGGAAAGACCCAGGTCCTGCTAAACGCCGTTCCCTGAGATCGGGCGATGTCCGTCCGGTGGCAGCCCACTTGGGTGAGGTGCTGCGGGCCTTAAACCGCATCCATACGGTTTGCGACAAGCTTCGTTCCGGGTTGGCCAAGCGGGCTTGGCGAACCCGTGACCAACAAGACCCTGTCCATGCTGTGAGCGGGCGAGGCAATGTCCGGGTGCACATCAAACTTAGAGACTGCTTACGATTTGAACTGCCGACTCTAGCTGATTGTCTTTGCCGGCCGCGAATGCCTCCGTCGACCACGGAACTTCGAAGTCCGGTTTCACACCGGACCCTTCGAAGCGGTGCCCCTGCCACGTAATGTATTCGGCCTTCGGCATAATCAGCATGTAACCCTGGCCGACCTTGAAGCCGGACCCCGGTATCAGCCGCCCTGCGGTCTCGGTTCCCACAATCGTCGCCAAATGGTTCTCCGCGGCAAACGCGGCAGCCATCTCGCCGGCGCTTACGGTGTGCTCGTTGACCAGTATTACGATTCGGCCATGCCATTTCTTCGCGCCAAGGCCTTCGGACACAAGGAGCACGGAGGGGTCCCTCGCCGCGAACTTGAACACCATCGATGCGACGCCCAGGAAATTGGGCAGATGAGTGGGAAGGCGGTCCAGCTTTGGCAATTTCGATTTGTCGTAGCCCGATTCCGCGCGGCGGCGCGTGACTGTATATCCGATCGGTAATTTGGCTGGTGTCAGGTGGCTCATCAACCGCAGCACGCCGAGGCCGCCTCCGAGGTGTCCGCGCAAGTCCAGCACCAACCGGTCGCAGGACTTCAACTCGGCCACCGCCGCGTCAATGGCGCGCGATACGTCCAGCCCCACCTGGCCCGGAAGAATGCTGACCTTGAGGTAGCCCACACTGTTCGGCATCCGCGCCCACGCGACGGCCTTGAGTTCCGAATAGGGCTGTTTGCGAGAGCGCGGCTCAGGGATGTTCACCCTCAACGCAATTTCGTCGGCCCCTCTCCGAACCACCAGGCCTACTTGAGTTCCCATGGGGAACGTCGGTTGTTCAGGCGGGTGTACGAGAGTCCCGTTGATCGACTTCAGCTCATCCAAAGGGCTCAATCCAGCGGAATGGGCCGGGCCGCCCTCATGTACATCTTGCGCTACCCAGCGTGGACCCGCGTCCGTTTCGGCTCTACGAAAGCTCGCTCCAATCGCCAGCCTGCCGGGAACCCGCCGCACGGACTGATGGAAGAATCCGGTATGGCTGCTTTTCAGGCTGCGGACCAGGTCATGCATGTGTAGCTCGAACTCATCGGGATCGGCGGCCGATAGAATGGCATCTCTGGATTCACTGGCACGCTTCGGCCATTCCGTACCGTTGAAGTTCGGATCGAAGTAGTACTTGGTTACCTTGGCCACGGTTTTATCGAATATTTGCCTTCGCTCGTCCAGGCTTAGGTTTGTTGGTTTCGAAATTGATTCGCCTCGTCCCATCTCCGATCACCTCAAAGCCGGCCCAATAGTACGGCTGGGCTTTGTTCCCAAACTCCTTTATGAAATCGAGCTGCCCCTGCCGAAGGGCTTCGCGGACATCCAAACCGGCAGCCAGGTGCTCGTAGAAAAAACTCATTAGCGTGGCGGTGGAACGATCATCCACCTGCCACAAGCTCGCCACGACGCTTTTGGCGCCCGCGATCAGGAACGCCCGCGCGAGATTCATGATGCCTTCCTGACCCTCAAGGCGGCCAGTACCGGTGTCGCAAGCCGACAACACGACAAGATCGGCGTTCAGCCTGGTCTGGCGGATCTCGCGCGACTGCCACAGCCCGTCTTCAGAATCATTGCCAGGAGCCAACAGGAGCGCCGCTCGATCCGGCTCGGCTTCATTCCCGATACCGTGGGCGGCGATATGGATGATTTTGAAGTCGCCCAGCGCCAGAGCCTTGAGGGCGGCTTCAGAAGCAGCGGCGCCATCCAGCTCCACACTGTTCTTCCCCAGCGCTTTCGCCGCCTCCGCGATCTCTTCGCGCGCGAACGGCAGTGGCGTCAACGCCGATTTTTGCAAGTCAAACATACCCCGCGTGTTGGAAGCAAGCTCTACCGCGGCGGATCGCCCTGGACTATAGGCGACTCCCAGGAATGGCCTTGTGGCGGTGGTTTGCGTTGGGGCAGTCTTCAGAGTGAAATATATCGTTGCGGACGGAACCGAGGCGATGGTCACCCGCTTGTTTATGGTTGCGCCATTCTCGTCCATGAGCGCCTCGAATGGGACCAGGTTGAGGGAACCGTCAGGAACAAGGACAATAGCCGTCGTGCGCTGCGCGACGGCCGGCGACAGTAGGCGGCCGTAAAGCTCTTTCGCTAGATCGACTGATTCCTGTTTGTTCCTGACGCCAGAAAGAAAATGACTGACCAGCCCGTCGATTTGCGGCCGTCCCGGAAGCTCGTAGACTTTCAAGCCAGCCTGAGAAATCTCCAGCGCATACGATTTTTTCGAATCAAGTACGAATTCGATCAGCCTCTCGTCAGCAGCCAACTGGCGGCGAATTGCCGACAACGACACGGGCGGGCGCCGGAGCATCTCCATCTCCTTCCGGCTCTGGGCAAATTCGGCGGGACCCATCCAGAAATACGCATGATCGAGCTGGTCTAACACTTTGTGCCGTTGCGGAGCCGAAAGGTCCTCCTGCACAAGTTCTCTTTGTAGCCGAACGATCTCTTGGTCGCCTGGGGTCGCCTCCGAGAGGGGACTGGACCGGCGAGCATAAAGGATCGAATCCAAGAGAGCGCGCCCACGAGCGCTTTCGACAATGCGGAAAGCTTTTTCGGGATCGTGAAGGCGATCCCACGCCAGCCGGAAGTGTGCAACGTAAATATCGCCCACGGCGGCGATCATCTCGGTCTTCATGCGCGAGGTCTGCGCATTTACGAGCAGGCCATCAATCAGATCGGTGGCGCGGTCATAGAGTGCGTCGGCGGCGGCCAGCGCTCCCAGAGTAGCCTCAACCTCGGCCTTCTCCGCGACATACATGGGAAAATCGTAAGCCTCTTCAACCCGCCGGAGAACTTCTATCCCTCGACTGATGACCGGCATCGCCTTTGCCGGCGCGTCCTCGGTTCGGTATAGCTGCGATAGATGCAAAAGACCGTCCGCTTCCTCTCTGGGCAAATCCGCTGCTTTCGCAATGTCCACAACTTCTTTGAATGACCGCTCAGCGCCAGCGAAATCGTGCTCTTCAATCGCCAGTTGGCCAGCCTGGCTGAGAAGCTCTGTTTCGGCGCCGCTCACGCCGTTCTTTCGGGCCAAATCCAAGGTACTGGCGAGCAGCTTTTTCCCTTCTTCGCGACCGCGCACCTTTTGGGGTTCAGAAAGCTGCATCAACGCGCGGACCTTGGCGATGGAGAATTGCAGCGGCATCTCGCTGAAGCCGCACTTTCGTGCCAGTTCCTCGACGCGGTCCAAAAGCTGTACGGCCCTGTCCGCCATGTTGTTCACGGCCATCCCATTTGCGATCCAGGTTGCAAAGTAAATCTCGCCCGAGGCGTCGCCCAACTGCTCTGCTTTCATTACGGCCTGATAGAGGGCGCCGCCCGCAGCGCCAATGTTGCCGTTCAACCCTGCGACCAATCCCAGGTAGCCGTTGGCGCGATTCTGCCATTTGCGATCACCGGCGGCGGTTGCGACCGCCAGCAGTTTGCGCCAGTCGTCCCCTGCCGCAGCCGTGTCCAGATTCAGGTCGATTGTGCCAAGTAGCGCCAATGCCCGGATTTTCAACTGGGGGTCACCTTCCACCAACGGATCGGTCAAGTCGAGCACTACTTGCACGCGGGTGGCCCGGTATAAACCTGCTTCTGTGTCTCCGTGGAGCCGGCCAAACTTAGCGTACAGCTCGTGTCGGCGGTCTCCCGCTCCCGCGAATTCTTTCTCCGCCTTGGCATAGAGCGGTGCGGCTCTAAACCAGTTCCCTTGATCGGCAAGGCGATCCGCCTGGGAAAGCAGTTCGCTCGGGGTTTGCGCGTGCCCGCAGGTGGAGGCCACCAAGCCGGCTGCGATCATCTTGGCAGCGACAACGAGCCAGCGCCGATCGCATTTGCGCGCTCCCTTCAAGATATACCTCGCCCAGGGGCGGAACGGAAACCGCCATCTAAACCGTATGTTCTTCAAACCCCGTAGCGTGACAGAAGGCTTCACAGAATGCTGCGAAAGTTCACAAAACATTTCAGGATGAGTACGACCGAATAATTACGCACCCCCGAGTTTCAGATTGTTTCCAGCTTCTTTCGCGCGGCGAACCCGCGCGCCCGCGTCACCGGCACGGGGACCAGCGGCTTACCGAGTAGAGGCGTTTGCCAGCACCATTGAAACGGAGGAGCCGAGACGTGGACAGAACCAACGAGGCGGTCACGCGACAGATCGTTGCGATGGGCGGCGACGTATTCGAAATCGGGCTGTACAAGCCCGAGGGCGCTGGCAACAGTGAACCTCCGATGATTCCGCGAACCTGGGATATGCAGGCTGTTCTCAGGGCGATCCCATGGTTGCGGTTTCAAAATCGCAACGGGCGAAACATTTACATCCGGCCCAGAGGTGAACACAGTTTGAGCTTGATTGATGACCTCACGGCCGCATCGATTGAGCGCATGAAAGCAGATGGATTTCATCCGGCGTTGGTGGTCGAGACCTCGCCGGGGAATTTCCAGGCCTGGCTGAAACACTCTCGGCGTCTTTCGAAGGAATTGGGCACCGCGGTGGCCCGAGCGCTGGCACAGGAATATGACGGCGATCTTGGCGCCGCCGACTGGCGGCATTTCGGCCGTCTAGCCGGATTCACCAATCGAAAGGAAAAATATGAGGCCGACGGCCTCTTCCCGTTCGTCATGTTGCGCCAGGCGAACGGGCTACCCTACCCAGAGGCTGACCGATTCATCGCCCAGATAGAGCAGCAACTCGACCGTGATCGGCGAGAGCGCGAACGACGGCGGGCGGCAGTGGCACGCCCGAGAGCCTCGGGCGAACTGCGAGGCATTGACAGCTTTCGCGCGAATCCAACGTACGCCGGCGACGGCACCCGCATTGACCTCGCATACGCCATTTATGCCCTCGCGCACGGGGTGCCTGATGCCCAGATCGACACGGCCATTCGCAGCCGCGACTTGACCCACAAGGGCAACGAGAAGCGGCAAGCCCAATACGTCGAGCGGACGCTTCGAAAAGCAGCGGCCATCGTTGACCGAGGATCGCGAGCACTTGGCCGGTGAGTCCGCCCGGAGCAAATCGCGGTCTCGCATGAGGAGCACGGGCCTGCCGTTGAATGAGATGGAGGCCGCGGCATAAACTACCGATCCTCTTCGTGTCTTGGGGCCGGTGCACCCGCATCGGCCATGTTTTCTTTACTTCGTTCGAGGACCATGGGCTGGCTTTGCGCGCTGAGCGTGCGCCACACATTTGCAGCATGCGCTTCCAGACCGGGATGCTGGCCGGCAGCCTTGCCAAACTGAAAGAACGGCGCGGTGAATTTTCGAATGAGGATCTGCGCGATCGGCTCCCATCCAGGTTGCTGGAGATTCCCGTTGAGAGCGCGGCAGAGAGTGGTTGCAGCGATATCCGCAAGCTGCAGCCCCAGGTTGTTTTGCGAATCTGCAAAGGCGCGTTCCTCTGTCCAGATTCGCTTGCCGTCGATGCACCGCAGATTTTGCGGCAAGGGCTTCGACGACGGCAGCGCATCACGCATCCATTGTAGGTGAAGCTTCATCTTTTCGTCAGCAGTAGATTCTTCAACCAGGTACTTTGTGAAATGACTGTAATCGAAGCCTTGGACCTTCGCGACCGGCCGCTGCGCGCTGCGCGCCTCGCCGATCGGCAAAATCAGCGTTGACCAGAGCTGCTCCATTTCGGTGATGGTCCGGTCTTTTCGGTCAATAGTCCATGCGAATCTCCCGAGCTCCGTTGGTCGTCGCTGAACGAAATAATTAACGGCCGTATGGAGCAACTCGATAATGAGATCGATCGTAAGAAAGGCTTGGACGAAGAGCGGATTTGCCAGGCGGCGGACCCCGTCTGCGACTTCATGCCACTTGCGCACCACGGCTTCGGCATGGGCCGGGGTTAGGTTTTCTGTGATACCCGCCGCCTGGCGATCTTTAAATTCATCGATGACGTCATCGGGATGCAGGGCCATGTCGATACCGCAATATTCGGCTATGACCTCGTGGCGGGCAAGAAGGTTCATCACCTGCGCCGTCTCCTTCTCACTAAGTTTGCTCCCTTTGATTTCGACGGCTTGCTCGGGCCAGCTGTCGCGGAGACGGAGGAACTGATAGAAAAGCTCTGCTTCGGCGGCCGTCGGGACAACTAGGGCGAGAACAAGGGAGTAACGGCGCCTCGCCCTTGGCGGGATGAACACCCCAGCTTCGTCGACGTATATGTTCATCGGGGCTACCAGCAGTCACGTCAGGTCATTGGCGACCCAGGTCGACAAACCATTTGCGAGCCTGGCCATCTCCGGAAATATCAGCAGCGACGCATGCACGGTCTCCGGCGTGACGGGCGCGACGCTAGTGGGATGCCCTGCGTCATTACGCACGGCGCGAACCTGTAGCGCAAAGGCCGACCAATAAGCTTCGAACGGATCACGCAAGTCTTGGGCGAACCGTGCTTTGTGTCCGTCGAGGAAAACGCGAAGGGCATCTGAGACGGTCTTTATGCGCCAGTCTTCCATCCCCTTGGGTATATGTTTACCGAGCGCGCTTAACTTCTGGAAGGCCGTATCGCGCAGATCGAGAATCACGCTCTCCGCCGCGCCGCCGACCATCACCGCTCCCGCTTTGAAGAGACCGGCGACGTAGCAGTCTAGGGCTTCCGTGAGGTACGACATCGCCACGTCGTTGAGCGTGGCGATCGAGGCTAAGTGCCGCAAGTATCCGGCCGGATTCGAAGGGTCTCTCGTTGCGTTTTCGAGGGCTTGCCGGCCGCGCTCGGTGAGGTGGAAGAAGGGCGGGTTGGGGTTTGAGAGGTTCATGCCCCAGGCCAACAGGCCGGTGCGGAACAACTCACTCCACTGCGTAAGGATCGCTTCGTGACTGCAGCCGCTTAGCTTCCTTGCGGCCGCGTCCAGCACCGTACTCTGCCGTAGGGTTCCACCGGTTCGAGTCTGGGCCTCTTGTGCCTTGATTTCTTGAAGTAGAACTTCCCGGGTCGAGGGTTTTACGGGCTGTGGCGGCATGTCACCTCGCTGTCCGTTGCTGAGCGTTCAGCCGGTTCAATTGCTCCAGATATGGCAGTAATGGCGGGAGCCGGAACTCTTTCACAAAACCGCTCTCGCCGAGATAAAAAAGAACCTGACCCTGCCCAAGAAACTGCCGGAACGCACCCACAGGGTTGAAGGCGTGGTTCTGAAGCTCCTTGCGATCGTCGCTCGAGGCGATGGGCAGATCCTGGAGCAGAGATTTGAGGGTATAGAACCACTCCGGCTCGTTGCCGGTGCGCGGGTGGTTGTGGAACACGATCACCTCGGCGTCGGATCTGTGGAAGTGATGCTGACGGATTCCTGAGCGGATATAGTCCGGCACGGAAACGCGCCGCTGCTCGCCGGCGACGTGATGGATTCGCTCGACGGATGTGCTGTTGCCGTAGCGGTAGCCATAACCGACGATGAGATGTTCCTCAGCGCGGCGATCCGTGAAGTCGAGGCACGCGCACAGAAAATGTTTCCGGGTGACGGGACAGCGGAAGGCGGCGCCCTTTTCGGTGGTGGCGCGCTTGAGGGCGCTTCGGACCCTGTTCACTTCGTCGTCCACCACTTTACGGAAATCGACCGGCTTGGGTTCGATGCAGGCCAAGATGATAGCCTCGATGAGCTTGGGATCGGTTGGAATATTCATGGCGTTGAAGAGGGACAGTCTCGGGATGCCCGATGCCGGCGCGGCGGGCGATTTCCTGGCCGGCTGCATTGAGGCTCTGCACCTGGGCGTGGCCGAGCATGATCTGTTCCTGCTGCTGCGCCCAGGTGGCCGCGCGCGGCAGCATCTCGTTAAAGATGTTTTGCGGGATCATTCTTTGTGGCTGCGAACGCGTTCGAGAATCTGCTCGCGATATTGGTCCTTCATCGCCTTGGCGACCTTCGCGACGAGGGCATTTCCCCGATACGCGGCCGTCTTGCTGTCGATCGCGGCTTCCATTTGCCGGATCGCGTTCTGGACGCTATTGGGATCGCCAGGGCTGATCTTCAGCGTGGCGATGGTTCCGTCGAGGGATTGGAATGCGCGCTGCGCTTGTTCCAACTCCCGCTGGAGTTTATCAAGGCCTGTGATGGTCACGTTCATGTAGGGCACCTCCGTATTGAATTCGAGTGTTATAAAGGATGCACGTTAAGACTAGACTCCCGGAATTCCCTCAACGGCCGAAAAATCCGAGCCCCAGGTCAAAACTCAGCCGCTGATTGCACGGCGGGTTGTAGTGGGCGATGAGGGCGCTCTCGCGCGCCTGACGCTGCGCGCGGGTCGATCCGGTCAGGTGATGGAACGCCCGGTACAACGTCGCGGTTCCGGCCTCGCGCTTCCAGCTCTCGTAGTTCTCGTGCGAGGCCGTGGCGCGGTTCCAGACTTTGTCGGATTCCCCGAAGTAGAGCGGCCGATACGGTAGCGGCCGCCAGCCCACGTCGTAGGCCATCACGACGTAGAGGCCGGGGCTTTCCAAACCGCCGAGGCCGAGCAAGGCGTTGCTGGTGACCGGCTCCGGAGCCGAAAAGATCCAGTCTCCGAAGTGGATGTTGGATGATGCCGCAGGAGGCGGCAGTAATTGGCTGGAAAGGTTCGCATTGATACCCATGTTCCTCAACTCCCGTAAACCCTCTCGGTTTACAAAACCAGTATAACATAGTATAATTGTAAACTGGAGGCAAGGAGGATAAAGCATGATCGGTAAACGACTTAAGCTTGCACGGGCCGCTGCCGGTCTTTCCCTGCGCGGGCTCTCTGAGAAGATTGGAAACCGGGTTTCCGCCCAGCAGATCGGCAAGTACGAACGCGACGAGGACGTGCCAAGCTCGGGCGTGCTGATCGCTTTGGGAGAAGCCTTAGGCGTGCCGCTCGACTACCTTGTTGGCGACCAGGAGATGATGCTGGACGGCGTGGAATTCCGCAAGAAGCAGATCACGAGCAAGAAGGAGGAGGCGCAGGTGCAGGCGCAGGCGCTTCACCTTATCGAACGCTATCTGATGGTCGAGGAAATCCTGGGATTGCCGAGCGCGAAATGGGACAAGCCGCGCGAGGCGCCGCTTCCCGTGCGCGAGCTGGCCGAGGCCGAGCTAGCAGCGCAGAACCTGCGCACGCACTGGGATCTTGGAATCGATCCGATCCCTAATCTCGTCGAGGTTCTGGAAGAGCGCGGCGTCAAGGTCGTGGTTGTGGAATCGAAGGACAACATCGACGGCTTGGCCGCGCAAGTGCGGCGCGGCGACTGGGAGCCGATCCGCGTTATCGTGATCTGCCGCGGCATCCATGGCGAGCGACAGCGGTTCAATTTGTCCCATGAACTCGGGCATATGGTGATGGAAGTAGAGGGCGACGAAAAATTCCACGAGAAGGCCGCCCATCGGTTCGCCGGTGCTTTTCTGATGCCGGCCGAGGCCCTGTGGTCGAATGTCGGCAGGCACCGCAACTGCATCGGCTGGGGCGAACTTTTCGCGCTGAAGCAGTTATTCCGGGCCAGCGTTCAGGCGATCGTGTATCGATGCGGGGATCTCGGGATCTTCCCGCAGGTGCTGACGCAAAGGCTGTTCCGCGAGTTCTCGCGTCTGGGCTACAGGAGCGCGCCCAACTACGAGCCAAATCACCTGCCCGAGGAAAAGCCGGAGCGTTTCGACCGGCTGTGCTATCGGGCGCTCGCGGAAGGCGCGATCTCGGAGCCGAAGACGGCGGAGTTGCTGAACATCACGGTCCACGAGCTCAACCGGCGCATGGAGGCGCCCACGGCGGTCGCCGTTGAATGATCCTGGTGTCGGACACCTCGGTGCTGATCGATCTGGAGCGCGGCGGGTTCCTGGAGGTGATGTTTTCTCTGCCATATGAGTTCGCGGTGCCTGATGTTCTCTATCGCCAGGAAATGCAGGGCGAGTGGGGCGCGCGTCTGGTGGAGCTTGGCCTGCGCGTTGAGGAAGTGTCCAAGGAGGGTGTCTCGAACGCCCTTCGCTATCGCGCGCAGCGGCGGGTTCTCTCGCTCCCCGACAGCTTCGCGCTGGCGCTCGCCAAGGAGAGGGCGTGGTCCCTTCTTACAGGGGACAACCAACTTCGAGACCTCGCCGCCGGCGAGGACGTGGAATGTCACGGCGTGCTGTGGCTCTTGGATCGGATGGAGGAAGCGGGGATACCCGCACTCCAGGCGCTACACAACGGTCTGGCGGTCTTGGCTGGCCATCGACGCTGCCGGCTGCCGCGCCGTGAGATCACTATCAGGCTGGAGCGCTATCGGGCAAGATTGGGCGAATGAGGCACTGCCAGTGGCAGAAATAGATCAGCAATCGAAGTGGGAGCAGGGTGTGAGGTGTTCATGTGAGTCATCCGAAGCTACGGATTAAAAACACGCAGTTGGACAACCTGATTGCCAATCTACGGGGCGAGGTGGGCGAGGTCGTTACGTCGTGGGTGCTGCTGCGCCACATGATGGCGCGCGAGCGGGAGTTAAGCTCGGGCGATTTCTCAAAGGACCTGGCGAACCAGAATCTCGCGTATGTGACCATGCTGCGCACCAAGCTAGCCGATGAACTCGTGGCACGCCTGTCGGAACTGGCGGAACAGAAGATCGGCCGCCTGACGTTTTATTTCGCTGCTGAGAAGCTGGGGAAGCTCGACGCCGAAGTGAAGGCGTTCAGGAGCTTCATCGCGCGCGAAAAGTTTCAGCAAAAGCGCAATCTCGATATTAGCCACAAGGAGTTGCCGGAAAAGTGGGCGAAGCACGGGCCGATCTTTATCCCTTATCGAACTCTGCGCAGGGGCGTTGGCCATGCGCTCCGACTGATGAAGAAGATCGACCACATCGTGCTCGGGCCGGCGTCAAAATATCTGTGGTCTGAAATGCGGAAGAAGCGATACGATCTCATGGCGCCCGCCAGCGCAGCGTACATGCTGGTGCCGCACATGAACCTCTCGCCCGAAATCAGGCAGCGCGTGATCCTGGAGGAAATGGCCGAGGGCCGCGCCGTCTGGTCCGATATGACCGCGACCGCGAATGGGCAACAAGTGACGGTGTCGGCGTGCCGCGACTGGGGCGCTTTCCTGTTGGGCGGCCAGATGTTCGTCCTGCCGCACTATCCCCTCCAGAGCGTCGAGGTTCAAATCCCGGCTGCGGTTGCGGATGCCATGGCCGCCGCGCTGGCGCAATCAGAGCCGGTCACGGAGCAGAAGCAGATCACCGCGAGGTACCGCGTCACCAAGAAGGAAGGCGACAGCCGCATGTCGTTCGCGCCCGTGCAGCGGGTGCAGCGCCTGGAAACCGGGGCGCTGACAGAGCTTTTAGACATTCATTTCAACCTGGACGACAAGCTAAGGCAGGATTTCGGCGACATGGAGGTCGGCGACGAAAAGGAGTTTTCGCTGACAGTGCAGGTTCTGACGGGGTTTAGGCCACGGCATCAGGACGCACCGACCACACCCGGTTGAGTTTGGGTCAGCTCTGCTCGGCTCGGGAGAGCTGTACCTGACGGTCGTGCAGTGGTATGATGAAGCGAGAACGTTTCAGGGAAGTCCTGTTTTATGAGCCCGTACAATGATTTCGTTCCCCAGCGGCAGCTCCCGAGCTTCCCGCCCAATTTCAACCTGGTATTCCAACCGCAATATTTGGCACCTGCTCCATGGGATCTCACGGTGCAGTATGCGCCGGCGCCTGTGCAGCAGGTCGCGGAGGAGATGTCTTTCGGGACTTTCCTGGCGATCGGCACAACCGTTGTGAGCGTGGCTGTCCTGTTCGACCCCAAGGCCAGCAAAGAGACGAAGGCGATAGCGCAGATGGCGCTGGGCGCTTCGGTCCCGTTCCTGCTCAACAAGGCCTTCGATCTGCAGGCCTGGCCCGGCCAACAGTGGAATTAAAGCTCACGTTTCCTACCGTCATTTCCGGGGCGACTGGTCATGCGCACGTGCATTTACTGCCCACAAACAGCAAATTCCATCGAGCACGCTCTGCCGGCTTCGTTTGGGGAGTTTGAAAACGCGCCGCAGCTCGTCGACCGGATCTGCCGAAAATGCAATAACGAGCGCCTGGGGGTGCTGGACGAGCAGCTCGCGCGATGCGGGCCTGAAGCGTTCATCCGCAAATTCTACGGTGTGAAGGGCCGTGCGACTCATGATTCTGTGAACCCGTTCTACCGGGGGAGCGCGAAGGGCCAGCGTCTGCAGATGACGGTTTTTGACCCGAACGTCGGGTATGACGTTCTGCTCGAATGCGACAACGGCGTATTTCGACAGATGTGTCAGCTCGTGTTCATCGAGCGGTCCGGGAAAACCTGCCATCTGCCGATCCGCGAGGGCACCAGCCCGGAGCAGTTGCGCGCGGCATTCAACGGGCTTGGCGTCGTTCCTCCCTATGACATGCATGTGGTTTACGGCCCCGAGGAGCGGGACTGGGTCGAGCTACTCCTGAAAGCGACGTCGCCGGGGATCAGCTTTGGCCCAGGCACAACAGGAGCGACAACTTATTCACCGGGCGGCGCGGTCGCGTTCACGGTGACGAACAGGTACTTTCGCGCCGTGGCAAAGATCGGGTTCCATTACTTCCTTACTCAGTTTCCCGACGTCAGCGGCCATGAGCCTGCTTTTTCCAATATCCGGGAGTTCATTCTGGATGAGGGTGCCGGCGTCGACCGGGCCAATGCCTTCGTGGGCGAGCGTCAGATGCCGCTGATCGGCGAAATGCTGGGCGGCGGCCGTCCCGATGGCTGGGTCGGGCATGCTCTTTGTGCGGATATCACGGAGGGAGAGTGTCGCGCGCACGTACAGCTCTTCATCTGTGAGGACTTCCAGCCCCGGATATACACGGTCCGGCTGGGACGGGACGCGACGTCAGTGGGATCTCCCGCGTTCGGTCACGGCTACCTTTATTACCCGAATGGGCCGCATGGCAAATTCTCCGGTGAGGCCGTTAGCTTGACGACGACCAGAGCTGCATTTCCTCCTTTCCCGCTGGCGCCGGTGATCAAGTCCGCGTAAACGGGTTCAGATCGAAATTTCTCTCTGCTATATTCCGAGTCAACTTGCGCTGCCGGCGGTCATCCAACTGGCTACTGAGCGGGTGAACGGTCTGGTTCAGGTATTTTCACTTTTTCGATTCCGGATCCCGGCCGTTGTATACGCGCACCAGACAAGGACGGTCGCCGCGTCGGACGATCTGACCGACTTTCCGCGCCATATTTACACCTCTCATAGCGTCGCGGCACACTGCAGACACACTCCGTCGGCTATTCAGCAGATTTGTTGAGGGTTATCGAAGTACAGACTGATCGGGCTTCAGTGGCCTAGTTTGCCTGGCCCGAGTTCAGGTCATCTCGGATCAGGAACGATAGTCAGAATGGTGGCGGTGATCGGGCCGAATTGCCGCGAGTTGCGGAATTATGCGCAAACCGTAGACGTGGCTGAGCGGCACGACTCGCTCAATGCTGACGCAATTGTGCTCACCCGAGGACGTGTCAGACTAGGTGGTTGCGGCCTGGGGCTGTTTATCGCAATATTGTTCCCAGCCAGACGCCGCAACCGAACAATACCGCTCCCGAAAGCAGCCCTATTGCAACCCATCGTTGAACAGCGGGGCGTTCATCGGCTCGGCCTACATCCCCAATGCTCATTCTGCATCGGGTGGAAGCGTTACCGATGTCCTTTGCTATTTCCTGCCGGAGCACCCCAACGCAGTCGCGCACCCTCTGTGCGACGAGGGCTCCAGCCCGAACCTGGACATTCTCCGCGGCCTGTTCAAATTCTCGTGTGGCTGATCGGACCCCTTCGACGATTTCGTTCGTCGACTGCTCCAGCACGAGGCGGTTCAATGTGACCACCGCCATAATCGGATCATCCGGGTCGACCCTGATTCCATGCTCGACGGACACCTTGGCGGCGATCTGCTTTAGGTCCAGTTGGCGCATAGAGGGCACCAATCAAAACGCCAACTGGTCGAGCTGCTCGAAGAGGTCGCGCTGAACGACCTTCAGTCTTTGCTTGGCCATGATCGGCATTCTGGCTGTGGTGATGGCCTCCTGGAAAGTGAGCTTGGCCGAAATCATGTCCTCGACATCGCGTCCGAACGTATCCTGATTCCGCTTTGTGAAGATCACAGCGCCGCAGACCTTGTCAGCGTTGTCGCGGTACGCGGCCATCTCTGAGAACTTCTTCCCGTCCGCCTCCACCCGGCCGAAATATTCGTTGACCCACACGACGATATTGCGCTCCTGGGTCGTCTGCGCCAGCTCGTTAAAGCCGTTCAGGGTATCGATGAGCGCCTGGCCGCCCGTAATTACTGTATGAACGTAAACTCGCCGCTCCTGTTGCCTAAGGTATTCCAGCGCGTTGTTTTCCAATAGATAATGCCAAAGGGGCAGAAACGTCGAGGCGCCATTGTCAACCACAAAGGTGGCGCCAACCTCGGTCAAGAACCGCTCCATGAGAGTGTCGAAGGAGCGCTGGTCGATCCGGTTGTGTTCATCCCGGAGGTTCAGCCGATCGGCGCCTAAGGCGTTGTACTGTGCCAGCGTCCGGTTTACAGGATCGGTATCGATGCACCGAACGTCACGTCCGTCCTCCCGAAAGTACTGAGCCAGGACTGCGGCGATCAGGCTTTTCCCCACGCCACCCTTGCCCTGCAGGGTGAGATGAATGATGGTGCGGTTATCGCTTCCGTTCGCCCCGGTCGGTGCAGTTGTTTTCGCCATAGGGATTTTTCCTCCTCCGTCAAATCAGCTTCTTGAGGTCCGGTTTCTCGTTGAAGTTAAAACCAGGCCGTTTACCTTCGCGTTCCAAAACGTTTGCCAGCGGATCACGTCCTTTGCCTTGGCGGCTCGTCAGCGGCGACGGCGCTTCGCTTCGCACTGGTGGCCTGGTTCGTGTGACAACCTCCGTAGCGGCCTCTGACCCTTCTGCGGCTGGTGGCTGGGTGTCCGAACGAGTGGCTTCCTCCCGGCGCCGGAGTTGGCCGACGTAGTGGGACAAGCCGCGATAACCGATTTCAAGCCCAATTTCTTCCAGCCATGCCCAGACGTCCTTGAGGCTGTGGCCGGCAGCTAACAGATCCCTGATATCTGGCCATGCTTGGCGGACCTGGCCGGCCTTGGTGCGCGGTTTCTCCCGCAGTCGTTTGCGGAGTCGATCGAGATCGAGTTGCTTACTAGAATTGTCGGCCACGGGTTCTAATCCGTACGCCGCGAGGGGGCGGGTGCGTGACCGTTTATCTCAACAATTCACCACGGAATCCGACAAAAGTCTCACATGCACGTCGATCCAACAAAGAATCTCAGAAAGTCGCAGATTTTCACCACATTGTCTCGCCCGCAACAGCCAACCCCCATCATCGGGCGCCGAAAACACCGGTAGTGGAACATAAAGGAAATGCATCACATTTGACTGCGGATTAGGCACTAAGAGCTGTATCATTAACAACTTTCAGCGTGCAACGGTTCAACCGGTTTTGTTGCACGTTGTGCAACGGCGATCCTGGTGTCACAAACGGGCCATCCCCGCACCTACAGAGTGAGGCACCCATGGCTATGGTACGGAAACAGAAAGCTATCACCCACGGTCTGCGATATAACGCAGAGCTTAACAATCGGATCGAGGCGGCGGCGAAGAAAGGCGGGTTCTCAAGCCACAGTGCGTTCATACGCGCAGCGATTGAGCGGGAACTGGCTGGCCGGGAAAGCGACGTCGATGCGGCGGAACAGCGGATCGCTGCGAGTCTGGATCGCATGGCCCGAGAAATTCGCAATCTGCGGATAGGACAGCAGGCGTTGTTCGCGTTTGTAGACGTACTGGCGAAGACATTTTTGACCTGTGTTCCAGAACCGCCAAGGGATGTGCACGACCAGGCCGTCGCCCGCGGCAAAGCCCGCTATAACCGATTTCTCAAGAGCGTAGGCATGGCAATGGTGGGTGATTCGCAAGCCGCCATGGCAGAGTTGTTAGGCCGTGGCCACGAAAACTGAAGGCGAGCGGGAGTTCCGGATTCGGCCTCGGCGTCCCCGAACGCCCCGCGAAAACGAGGCGTTTCCCTGGTCTCCCGGTATGAGGACGGTTGTTCGCTACGCCAGAAGCTCCCGGCGCCGACGAGAGCGCCGTTCCCACAGTACTTCTGCTGGGCGGCGGCAGTTCAACCAACGCTGCGCGGTTCGCGCGATGTACTCGCCAAACAGGACCAACGGACAGTGGCGCGCACACGGTCGCTACATCACCCGAGACAGTGTAATGCAGGGCCAGGAAGTCGCCGCCATTGGCAACCAGGGCGAAGTCCTTGCGCCGCCGGAGGTCCTTGATCGCTGGCAGAAGGCAGGCGACCCGAGGCTCTGGAAAATGATCATTTCGCCGGAATTTGGCGAACGCATCGACCTGAACCGACTGACCCGCGATCTTATGGGCAAAATGGAGAAAGATCTGGACACACGATTGGAGTGGGTTGCTGTACCACATTTCAATACCGAACACCCGCACGTCCATGTCGCCATGCGCGGGATCAAAGCTGACGGATCTCCGCTTGATCTGAACCGTGAGTACATCCGTAACGGGATACGGTCCATTGCCGAAGATCTCTGCACGGGCCAAATTGGGCATCGGAACCAGGTGGACGCGATGACGGCGGAACGGCGCGAGGTTCAGGAGTGCCGGTATACGTCCTTGGACCGTATGATTAACCGGGCGAACGGGTCCGGGCAGGTCAACGGGTCCGATGACGCCGGCCACTTCGTTGTTCGCCGGAACGTGATCGGCGGCGCCCGCGGCGAATTCGCGAAGATTCGGGAGCAACACATCGCCGCCAGGTTGATTGCGCTACAGAAAATGGGCCTCGCCGAGCAGGCCGCGTCCGGTGAATGGCGGGTCCGGCGCGATTTTGAGGGCGTTCTGCGGGCTATGCAGCGTGCCGGGGACCGCCAGAAGATGCTCGCCGCGCATGGCGCACTCCTATCCGACGAGCGGTTGCAACTTGTCGTCATGGACCCGCGGACGATGACATCCCTGGAAGGCCGTGTGTTGGTACATGGTGAAGGCGAGTTGGGCAGCAGCGCCGTCCGCCACTACATCCTCATCGAAGGCACCGACGCCAGAGTGCACCTGGTGTATTACTCGCCTGCGTTGGAGGAAGCGCGTAGCCGAGGACAACTCCGCCCAAATTCGTTCGTCCGGCTCTGGAAGCAGTTCGAGAACGGTCGTGGGGTTCTTGAGGTTGATGACCTGGGTGATGCTGAGAAGCTCTTACGGAACCGGCCTTACCTCGAAGCGTCCGTTCGGCCTCTGGTCAAACAGGGCATCATACCCGCCGAAGCTGGCTGGAGCGGCTGGTTAGGCCGTTATCAAGCCGCGCTGGCCCGTGCTGCCGTTTCAATTCAAAGGGCCGATTTGAAAGAGCGCCACCGAGAATCTCAAGCGCGTTAGCGGTCTGCGAGCCTTCGATGTCACGGCGGTGCCCCGCGAGGGCCTACCGGGTAGGGCACTGACTCATCTTTGACGCGTAAGGAGACACATGAACAATCTCGACGAGAATTTAATACCGGCGCTCACCGAACTTGGAGGCGAGCCGCTACTGGGATCTGGCTTTGAAGCCGAGCAGCCTGATTCCGACTCCGCCCTGGAGCGGACGCAGCCTGCGAAGGAAGGCTCCCTATGAGTCCCGCCAAATCGGAAAACACAAACAGGGCGGAGAAGCGCGATCACCGCCGCGAAGTAACCGATTCGATCATCCAGATGCTGGAGGACGGCGTTGCTCCGTGGCAAAAACCATGGGAAGGTTCAGCGATGCCATTCAATCCAACGACCGAGAGGCCGTACCGTGGCGGCAACGCCCTGCACCTCCTGGCAACCGGAATGGGGCGGGAATACGCAGATCCGCGATGGATGACCTACAAGCAGGCCGCGGACCAGGGCTGGCAGGTACGCGGAGGCGAAAAAGGGACTCATATCGAGTTCTGGGAGATGAAGGAGCGTTCAAACGAGAAAGACGCCGGACCTGATCAGAATGGCGGCGAGTCTCCAGCCAAGGAAAACGGCCAGCGGCTGATACACCGCGTGTACACCGTCTTCAACGCCAAGCAGATTGACGGCATTCCGGAATACCAGCCGAAGCAAAGGACCCCATTTGAGGCAGTACAAGCTGGTGAGCGAATTCTGGCCAATTCCGGTGCTCGAATAGAACACGATCAGCGCGACGACGCCTTTTATAACCGACGCAACGACAGCATCCATCTTCCCCCAAAGGACGCTTTCAAAGACGCGCCGGGATATTATGGAACGGCGCTTCACGAACTCGCGCACTGGACCGGCCATCCCTCGCGCCTGAATCGGGCCACGCTGTCAGAATCGTACCGTTTTGGCGACCTCAACTATGCGAAGGAGGAACTTCGGGCCGAACTTGCCAGCGTTTTCATGGCAGCGGAACTGGGTGTCCCGCACGATCCAGCAAACCACGCGGCGTATGTCGGTTCCTGGATCAAAGCCTTGCGCGAAGACAAGAATGAGATTTTCCGGGCGGCGCACGAGGCGTCAATAGCCACTGATTTTGTACTGTCGTTGGACCGGGAGGTTTCCCGAGCGGAAACGTTGGAAATATCGGGTTCGGGTGCCGCCGGCGCATTGCAGTCTCCGGAGAGGCCACGCGTCCATAACGAAACCCGCGACGAAGTCGAAACCTTTCACTCCGATCGAGAGCTAGTGGCCGACGCCCTTCATCGGCAGGCATTCCATGAGAACGGCATAGCGCAGAAAGCCCATCAAACCGACGATAATCCAAATCGGAGCGCGGCGAACACTGGCAACTTGGCGGCGTCATTCGCTGCTGCCAAACAAATAACGGCGGATGCCCTTGGCGAGTCCGCACGGACATTCGGGGCCCAGACCGATAGCGGTAGGTACAACGGGCGGATCATTGGAGAGACCGCCCATCATGTTGTCCAGCGCCTCTCTCTCCAGACCGCCGTTGCCCACATGAAACATCTGCTCGAACACCTCCCTCGCGTCGGCGACAACGTCGCAATTGCTTATTCGAACGATCACGGCCTGGTTCGGGATATCCGGGAGCGTGTCAACACTAAGGAGCTTGGTCGCTAGCGAGGTGAACGCACCCGGCGAGTTTGTACAGGACTCCGCGAGATCCGACGGGTTGGGTTATGCCGAGTTGGCCGCGCAACTGGAATGCTCCGAGCTGGCTACTGCTGGCCAAGACGCCGGGCGGCCTCGGAAACGTGACCGGAGCCGAGAGGGCAAACATGCGCGCGGCGGAAGTCCGGCGGGTTCGCGACGAACTTGCAGATGAAATCGAGAGAGGTCGCTCCGCTGCCGTGGCTGGATCTGGTCAAAGCGTGCTTTGGGTCGAGTTCTCGCTAGATCCGACAGTGGCAGGTTCAGGCATCCACCGCTGTTCAGCAAGTTGGTTCCAGGCCGTGCGGATGTGCTCCGGCTTGAACACCTGCTGCTTTCGCGGATTCCAGGCGTGGATTTGCTCGATTGCTTGCTCGGCGTCGAATGCCGGTACCTCGCTCGTTGGGCCTCCCCGATGAGCAACCCAGTGGGTGGTGGCCAGAAGCTCCATTCCGTAGGGAGTCTCGAAGCCTTCGATTAACTGCGCGATCCGGTCGAGACGAGCCAGCGATTCCGACTTCCCGGCGAGGAAACTGGTGGCCTCCTCAACGGCGCCCGGCAGCAACTCGATTTCCGCATCCGGCTTCTGCCTGTCGCCGTAGCCCCGGATGAAGTGGCCCTCCATCACTTCCAGGACCTTGTTCAGATTGGCGGCATACGGACCGTAGTGCCCGGCCTCGTACTTCAAACGCAGTGGCTCGCCCGCTTCTTGCAGGAAGTACGCAAGCTTCTGCACTTCCAGGAGTGTGCGGCTGTACTCCAACGCCGCATACGCATCCATAAGCTTCACGAACAAAGCGCGCGCGGGAGTCATGTGGGGACGCGCCGTCCCAACTGGCATTGATTTCGCATTCGGTGTTCCCACTGGCTCATACAACAACACGCGCACATCGGGCAGTTCCGCAAACGCCGTCTCAATCAACGGCCGAACCTCGCACCAGTCCAACCCGCCGAGACCGCAGCCAAGGGGCGGCACCGCGATCGAGCGAATACCTAGCCGCCGCACATCGGCGATCAAGGCCTTCAGTCCGGAGCGGACGTCCGCCATTCGCGACTTGCCGCGCCAGTGGCGCTTCGTTGGAAAGTTGATGATGAACCGGGGATTGATGAGCCGCCCGTTGTCGAAGATGAACATGCGCCCCGGCACGACCTCGCCCGCATTGCAGGCGGATTCGTAGGCTTTGAAATTCGCCGGCCATGCTTGCTTAAACTGAAGCGCAATTCCCTTGCCCATGAAGCCGACGCAGTTTACAGTGTTGACCAGTGCCTCGGCATCGGCCTCCAGGATATTGCCATTGGCGATTTCAATCATTGGCGCCTCTCTTCAGTAGTAATACCATTCTCGGCGTACTTCCACTCTGGGACGTTGCCGTTGTGGGAATGTGTCCAACACGGCTTCCACCTTGGCTTTGACCTGCTCGCTCAATACGCCGATGCTCTCGATCAGGATCCAATCGAGTGAATTCCAGACGAGAAACTCGGCCTGTTTCCGGCGCTGCCGGTCGTTGTCATCCGGCTTGTCCAACCAGTAACGGGCGGCAACCAGATTCCAATCCACCTTGTCGAGTTGCGCCAAGTCATCGTACCAACTCGTGAATCTTGCCAACCCGTGCCCGTCCGAGAAAACAAAACGGTAGCCGGCATCCCGCACCCGCTGAACCGTGGTTGTCAGATAGATCAGCGGCGCTTGCCCTTCGTTGTATCCCTCCACGCGCCCCGTCTTGAGATTCAACAGCATGACCGACAGTGGTCCGAAGTAGAACGGGACGTAGTCGTGGCAGGTGCCGCGAGGCCCACACCAGATCTGGTTGCTGTGGCGGCTCGCCTGCACGCTCACGTTATGGATGGTGCGGTATGGCAATCCATCGTTCGGCGCGCAGTTCGGTGCATGCAACGCTCCACGCGTAAGCAGTGTCGGCAAGGTGTCCACATGGACCAGCCGGTAGATCGCAATCGGGCCAGGAGGCACACCCGTTGACGTTGTTAGTGGGGAGCTCAACGTACGGCTCCTCCCACGCGTACCCCAAGCAAACTGGCGAGGTCTGTGACATGCTGCGGCTGCCGCGTGATCTCGTATTCGTGGCGAAGGCGAGCAAATGAATCTTGAAGATTCGTCAGGTAGGTTGGAATGGAAGTCTGAGAGGCCAGCCCACCGTGTCGAAGCGACGACGCGAGGACCTCCCCATACTGGCTCAGCTTCGCCGATAGCCGCAATGTGAAATAGAGCTCAAACGTGCCGTTCATGACCGAGTCCTTGAACTTCTCCGAAAGCTTTTCGGACAACAGCACGTGGCGCGAGCACTCGCCGAGTGCGATGATGCAGCTCTTCGGAATGTTCTCATTTTCGTGGTCAGCTCGGGTCGAATGGAGAACCACATTGGGCTGATTCTGGGGAACCTTCTCCGCGGCTTCGACCCACTCCCGGAGTTTGGAGACAGCCTCATCGATGAGAACGTTGTAAGGCGTCGGCGACTCGCGATCAGGTTCAATCAGCGGTCCGCAAGGTGTGTAGTTCCTAACCATTCTCGCTACGATTGGCGGGAAATAATAGAGCCACATATGCCACTCGATGCCTTGAGATAGGGCCGCGCGGACCATGATGTCGAAGAAGCGGATTGTCGCGCATACTGGTGAGCGCCAAGCGTCACCCTTCTCGAACCAGCCCACCGCCTGGTTGTAGCGATCGCCGGCTGGATCGGAAGCCCGGTGGTCCAAATCACGCACAGCGAACTCACCGACGGGCCTCCATATCTCCAGATCTTGTGCTACCTTCGCATCCCTCACCAGATTGTGAAGGAAGCGGTTGGATTCGGGAAAGGCATACGCAAGGTTCTGGCTCTTCTCGATCTCCCAATAGAATATGCTCGCCGGGTTGGCCATCAGCGCGGCCACGTAGTCAGAAAGAAACTCCTGCTTATCAAACCTTCCTGGCAATTCGCGGATTATGGCCACTCCCAAGTACGGTCGCACGTTTGCCAGCGCCTCTATGAAGCGTGGCACCATCAGAACACGCTCGACCAGTTCGGCCGCAACCTTTTGCTCGGAAGCATATGTCGGGAGAAGGCGAATCAACTGCCTCGCGATCTGATCTGGAATCCGGTCCGCGAAGGTGCGCGGTGCCTCAGTCCCGGTGGTTCGAAGCGCGTCCATCCTAAGTATGGTGTCCTCGAATGTCGGCAGCACCCGCGACGCGAGCCGCCGTCGAAGAACCGGCAGTTTGTAGTCAGCGCGGTAGATTCGAAAGAATTCCTTGCTGTTCCTTTCGAGAAGGGCCAGAAGTTCGGGATGCAAATCCCGCCAATTCAGCTCCTGACAAAGCTCGGCAAACTTACCGATCCGGCGCCGGGAGAGACGAGCAAGCCGAACCCGGAACGCTAAGAACACGGCGAGGAATACGACGAACAACGGCTTGAGGTTGTTGGGGGTGAGACCATGCGGCCATTTTGCCGGATCGGGCGCCCAGCCATGCGCCACACAGAGTGCGTAGTACTCCAGGTAGAGAATCAGAATGAAACCAAACAGAACCGCACACCACTCGATCAGGCCGGTCCGGAAATGTAGCTCCATCTGACGCTCTCTAGGAATGACTGCGTAGAGCGCGATGAGCAAGCTGGCGACTGTGACCAGGAGTTCCACTATGCTTCTCGTAAGGCTTCGGCCCGATGGGCCCCGCGTGGGTCGGCGGGCGGCGGGTCGAGGCGGGTTTGGTAGGGGACGCCGGTGCGCTCGGCCTCGGCGATAGCGTCATAGATTTCGAGGATCACGCGCTTCGTCCGGTATTCGCCGAACTGCTGCTCGTCTTTGCGGCGGACGATTGGAAACGTGTCCATGATGTAATCTGCATCATCGCGCGAGATACCGTAGAGGTGGAAAAAAAGAGCATCGAGTTCGCTCCGAAGCAAAAAGCGGCGACCATCGTCCCAGCGATAGGACAGATCGCTGTAGCCGGCAAGACGGAAGGCATCATGGAGTTGTTTATCGGTGCAAATCAACTCCAGGGCGCGATCGCGAATGAACGTTTTGTGATGCTCGGAGTAGGCTGCGGGTGAGAGTACGGCGAGTTGTTCCACGTAGAAATGACTCAGATCGGTCCCCCCGACCTTCTGCCGCGTTACATAGTCGAGAGGAAATGAGTCCAGGTTCGAAACGAGTGCCAGAGGTGAGTGTTGGAGAAACAGCAAAGGAATCTTGTCGTTGATCGCGGCAAGTGGTAGGACCGTCGCTATCAGTGTGCGAACATCCCCGCTTCGAGCGGTCTTCCGGAACCCGAGCAACCACTTCGGCGTACGCTTGCGGATCAGCCGTTCCGCCGCATCGAGAAATGTCATGCCGGGTGAGTCCCAGAAGAAATCCGTTTCGTCGATGGGATATTCTTGGTGGAGCGCCATCGCCGCAAATCGGGATTGGAGGGCGGCCTGCATCGAATCCCACACACTCAGGACGTTTCGGATGAGGAGCGTGTTGCCGGCTTCCTCCCGACCCTGAGCCAACGCATAACCGGCGAACCATGCCGAGAGGATTTGGCGTGCCAAGTCCTCCGACTTCGCTTCGACAGCCTGAATGACTAGCCTCGGCACGTTCGAGGTGGCCTTGATCACTTCCCATTCCTCCACCCAGTAACGCGGAAGTACTGCGTAGTCTGGGTTCTGCAGCTTCTGAACTGGAATCCGCGGCAACTCGGAATCCTCGCTGCCTTCGGGGCGCATCGCGTAATCTCCATAGCGATGGGTAAAATGGTGCATCATTTTTGCTTCGTACAGCGGCAGATACTTCTCGCCGGCGCGTACAAACACGTTGCCCACCAGTTCAAACTCCTGGGATTCCAGTTGTTCCTTCGTGCGAAACAGGTTCGAGTCGTTCGACATGTGAAACATCGTGGAAAACCTGACACCCCACGGGTTTTCTTCAGGCGGCCCTTCTTTGATCAGGACCGGGACACGCCGATAGACGGCCTTAGTGATCTCGGCATCGCGCTTGGATCGGAAGATCGGGCAAGTCCGGGTGTTCGGGTTGATCAGAGCAATGTCTTCTGCGGTCAGGGTGAAGTGGCGGTCCGGGATCTCAAGGTCCGAGGAGTGATGTGCAAAGAAGAAGAAATCCGGTGTCTGATCGGCGGAGCGGGCCGTTGCGGCGACCGTGAGGAGGCAGAACTTGAAGCGCCCATGGCCCACGCCCTCAAACAGGCCAACTGCATTCTCGAAATCATAAAGGCTTACCAGCGTGTTTGACTCGATGAGAGATGCAAAGAATTCCTTCGTCGTATTGTCGGTCGCGATGCCGGATGGGACGATGCATCCCACGCGGCCGGCGGGGCTCAAGAGACTCCGATTCGTCTCGGCAAAGACGGCATAAGTGTTAATGTCGCCTTTTCCGCAGAGAGGGAACCGACCGGAGTTGCGAAGCAGGTGGCTCTCGCCATCCGCGGCCCGCAGGTCGTCGCGGAACGTCGCCAGCAGTGTTGGATCTTCCTGTTCCAGCGCCTCGATCATTTTCCTTCGCGCGGTAGCGTTTGCCGCAGCAGTTATATCTGGTCTCCGGGATGCAAACCACTCCTTCTCCTGTAGCTTAATTCGCTCCCATGGCGGATTACCCAGCACCAGATCGAAGCCGGCATTCCAACCCGCGAGCCGGTTCTCCGCACTTTCAAGATTCTCGGCGGGCCGGAAGACATCGGGAAATGCCAGATGCCAATGGAAGAATCCATACTGCCGTGCCAGGCGTCGAACTTCGTTCGACATGGTCTGCTTGTTGTGATAAAAGGCGGTCGGGTTTTTTTCAATCTCCCGGTACACTTGCTCGGAGATAGGGAATTCCGTGAGGCTGTTCTTTTTCCAGACAAATGCAGCACACCAGGAGTCAGCAAGGAACTTTCCGTCGAGGTAATCGCTGGAACGGACCACTTCAGCGTAGCGGCGCTCCTTTTCGCGAATGCCGGAAATGGCGGCGTCGCCGACGCTGTCGAGCGCAGCCAAGCCGGTGGCATAATTCATCAGCCACCCGAGGGGCGCGTCAAATCCTAGCCAGCCCTGCTTCTTCTTCCACGCCGCACGCTCGGACTTGTTTACTTTCCGCCACTTAGTGCAGGCTTCCTTCGAATCACCTTCGATAGGGTTGAACGCGGCGTCTGGGATGCCTTGATCCATGAGCGCGGGCATAGCGCCAAGCAGGCTGTTGCCGGGCTGAATACGGTGTTCGAGAAACGACAAGGGCTTGCCGGGGTCGAGCGCCTCCAGCCACAAATTGACCTTGCAGAGTTCGACAGCCATCGGGTTTACATCAACCCCATAGATGCAGTGTCCGATGACATCCCGAAGCGCCTCGCGCACTGCATCCGGCGAGGGTTCTTCGTCACCAGTCCGGGCAGCGGCGAGGCGTTTGGCAATGCGGTGAGCGGCTGCGATGAGGAAGTGGCCGCTGCCGCAGGCAGGATCCACCACCTTTAGTCTCAAAATCGCGGCGTCGGAATCCGGCTTTCGCGCAGCTTCATCAAGGACCGGTTCCAGGGCGGAGTCGAGCAGGCAATCGATCAGACTGGTCGGCGTGTAGTAGCTCCCGGATGTCTTCCGCTCGTGGCCGCTGGCGGTCGTCAACCCAAACGACGGCGCGTCCAGGTTCAATTCGGGCCGCAGTTCCAATAGCGACTCGTAGACGCTACCCAGTTCTTCGGCGCCCAGGTTCTTGTAGTCAACGCTTCGCAGCGCGCCATCCGCCACCGTCACCGCCAGCGCGCGCACGGCATCGAGCAGGTCGTGATTGGCGATATCGCACCGCTCGATATCGGGCATGGCTGTTGGCGAAAACAGGAAACTGCCGAGCGCGGGCAACGCCAACTCCGGGCATCCCGTGTCGGAACCCAGCTTCTGCATGGCAAGCCGCAGCGTGACGTAGAGGTCCCCGTGCCGGGTACCCGTCCGGCGCTCAGCCAGACGGCGAAGCCGGGCGGTGGAATAGTACTGGAGATAGCGCAGACGAGCGGCTTCCCGTTCTTCACCAGGGAGAAGCAAGAGGCTTCTGTCCTCTGCGACGAATAGAAACAACAAGCGGTAGACCAGGCGCAGGACCTGGCGGTAGTAATCTTGCGCGTCGAGGTCACCGGAGCGCAGCCGTGTGCGGAGCTCGCCGTTTGCTGGATACGCCAGAAAGCCTCGGCCAAGAAAGGTGATCGCGTCTTCCACTCCGGTTCGAAGCTGCTCTAGCGCCCGCACCCCTCTCTCACGCGAAGACTGCGACCACTTCTCCAACCAGCAGTCGGAGGGCGATTCCGCTTCGACCCGCGACTGGTGACACAGCAGCCATAGAAGGACGAAGTCTGAATAACCTTCGCCGAGCATCATTGCTTCCAGATCGAACTCCACGTAGCTCTGGCGCGTGAGGCTGGCGTTGTTGCGGAGGATGCGAAGGCGCAACCCGTTCGAGACGATGCCCCAAAGGTGCTGCTGCGAGCGGTTCAGGAATTCCTGCAACAGACTGTGCGGGCTATTACGCGAAGCGCCAGCGACGCGCTGCGACGGTGTGTTGAGGTCGATGCGGCAGCCTAACAAGTGAATAGGAGTGCGGTTCCAGGCGTGAGAGATGGCGTACGATTTTCCGTCTATCTCGACCGCTTTAGCAGTGAGCAGCCGCCCATAGCCTAATTCCTGAAAAAGCGGCAATAGCCATTTCTCGCGCGTAAGCGTGGTGCCCACGTCGGTGGCCGGCAGCTTTTCGCTGGCGCTGCGAAACCCGGACCATGCCGCAAGCAGGCGGTTCCAGGCGCGGTTGGTGGCCTCTGTGATTTTCTCGCCGTCCGCCAGGTGATAGGCTTCCGGAGTGAGGCCCCCGAGGTCCGTGTCGCCGGCGGCGATGCGTTCCAGAAGGTCGGAAGGTAAAATGGCGCCTTCCGTGCGAACCGTGAGGAAAAGGTCTCGCGTGCGGGTCTGCATCGGATCAGCTTCCCTGGGCCGCGGGCAGGAAGATATAGACGCCGAGCACATCCGGGGGAATCTGCGGTTCCACGCGATACCGGACGCCTTGGAGACGGGCGGCGACTCGAACACGCGAATGTGCCGCCAGGAGTTCCTCTCCGCGCTCGACGGCGAAGTGGTTGAGATGCGATTCGATAGCCGAGAATTCCTGGATGACCCTGCTCACGAACGCCGCCGCCTGATCCGGGTGAATATTCGCTACGGGTTCCGCGGTCATCAGAGACTCTGCCCCCGCGTTGGAAAGCCACTCGGCATTCGACGGCGAACCCGCAAAGGCGACCAACTGGCTGTCTTCGGCCAGCATCGGGTTCTCTTCAGTGCCTCTGCGGGTGATGATGTGATACCGAAGGCGCAGCAGCAAGACTGTGGTGCGGCGCGAGACCGCGCTGGTGCGAATCGCACCGCAGCGGCGGGCGATGCCATCGAGTTTCGCATCGAGGGCGGTATCCATCAGGTACGCCGCCAATCCCTCCACCAGGGGATGGGTGCGGGTAAGGCAGAGTTCCCCCGGCCGCACCGGGGGCGAGAAACGGACCGAAAAGAGGCCGTGCTTCGCATCGCTATCCCGCACCTGTAATGCCTCGCGCAAGGCGCGCGGGCACTCGGCCACATCCAGTTTCACGACGCCGTTTTCGCTAATCACCGCCCGATGCGCCAGCAACGCGTCCTTGGTAAATCGCGCGACATCCAAAGCAGATCCGATGGCCGACCGCACCGCCGCAAGTTCCCGCTCCACTTCTTCCACGTTGGCGCTGAGCGCTTCCTGCGCGAACATCGTGCGCGAACGCTTCTCCCGGTCGGCGCTGGCTTCCCACTTCTCGAACAGCGCCTCTTTTTGTGGCTGGAAGTACTCTTCGAAACCGAGCAGCAACTGATCCTGATTTCCAGGTTTCTGCCGAAGCAGCAGTCCTTCGAAGACCGCTTCGATGACCTGCTCGGTATCCACCGGTACGGGCACGGATATGCCGAGAGAGCTGCGGATCTTCTTGTGCTTGCGAATTAGAACGTCGAGCACGATTCCGTCGATCTGGTTATCGATGCCGTAGTAGGTGACGGCCCGCACTTTGGTGCTGGGCTGTCCGTAGCGGTCCACTCGTCCTTCACGCTGTTCGTGGCGGGTCGGGTTCCACGAGAGGTCGTAGTGAAGCACGGCGTCGAAGTCACCTTGCAGGTTGATGCCTTCGCTCAGGCAATCTGTAGCCACCAGCACATGCTTCGGCGATTGCGCCAGAGCCGCGATGCGCAACTCCCTCTCGGCGGGGGCCAATTCTCCCGTGACGGAGGCGACTTCGACCTCTTTATTCAGGCTTTTCCGGAGGGCGGTGGCCACGTAATCCGCCGTTGCGATGAAGCGGCAGAACACGATCGGGCGAAAGCCATCGCGCAAAAGCAACTCCACCATGCGAATTGCCTTCTGAAGTTTGGCGTCTTTATCGCCCTGGAGCGATTCGGCTTCGCGGGCCATTTCCAACAGGCGGCGCCGGTTCTTTCCTTCATCGCCTGCTGCTTCAGAGCCAGCATCGCTGCCGGGAACGACGTCCATGGCCTCGGCGGCGTTGTCGTCCAGCAGGTCGAGCACTGTGCGGCGTCCCAGTTCGTCGGCCTCTTCGGCGGTTTCCGTATCGAGCGTCGCGGCGCGCGTGCGTAATGTCGCCGCGGCTGCGATGGGGCTGGAGGCCAACGCACGGAGCAAGGCTAGGACCGACCACCACTGGACCCGCTGGCGGTGTGTCGCGCCGCCCGTGGCGGACACCGTCTCGCGCGCATATTCCAGGACCTTCGCAAAGAGCCGCCGGTAATCGTCAGTCAACTTGTAGGTTTCTTCGGTGTCTTCGCGATCCGGAAAGGGAGTCTCGGACTTAAGGAAGTGGCGGATGTCTCCCCTGCGGCGCTGTACCAGGTGCGCGGCGAGGCGGCGGCGTTGCTGCTCATTTCCCTTGCCGGTGAGGTCTTCCGGCAGATTGGCGAAGTCGGGATGAAGTAGTTTGAGCAGCGACCGGAATGCCTGCTCGTTGCCGCTGTGAGGAGTCGCTGTGACCAGAATCAGGTGGCGTCCCTTTGCGGGATCGGCCAGACCTGAAATGAGCTGATGCCGCTGGTGGCGCCCGCCCCGGCCTTCACCACCATACGCGCAGGTGTGTGCCTCGTCGACAATCACCAATTCTGGGCACGTGCGCAGGAACTCGTCCCGGCGGCGTTCGCTCTTGATGAAATCCAGCGAAACGATAACGAAGTTGTGGATGTCAAAGAGGGACTCTCCGACCCGGCAGTTGCGTTCCAGGCGGCTGGCAGTACCCGGCAGGACTACTTCCGCGTGAATCTGAAACTTGTCGCGGAGTTCCGCCTGCCACTGCTCGGCAAGCTGGGGCGGACACAGGACCGCGAGGCGTCTGACTTCGCCACGGTCTAGCAACTCGCGGGCGATCAGACAGGCTTCCACTGTCTTGCCGATGCCCACGTCGTCGGCAATCAACAGGCGCACCGGGTCCAGCTTGAGGGCCATCAGCAGTGGCACGAGTTGGTAGGGCCGGGGATCGATTCCGAGGCGCGCGAACGAGCGGAATGGACCCGCGCTAGAGCGGAAGCCTAATCGAACCGCGTCGCGCAGCAGCCGGCAGGAGCGGTGATCGCCAACCTGCGCCGGATCGGGAAGGTCAAATCGTGCCGGCTCGACAGTTTCGAGTGGCAGATAGACGCCGGCGATCTCTTCGTCCGTGCCACCCAAGGGCCGGAGGATCAGCATGTCGTCTTCAGATTCGGGAAGGACGACCCACTCCCGGCCTCGGGCTTTCACGAGCGAGCCGACCGCGAAGCTCAAGCATGCCTCCCGAACACGTGAGGATATTGGGCGATGCGCTTCTCCCAGTCCTCTTCGTGACCAAAACGAATCACTGTGTAGCCGAGATCCTCCATACAATCGGCCTGCACGCGGTCGCGCTGCTGGCGTTCGGGAAAGTCATGCGGCGGGCCGTCGATGTAGATGGCCGCCAGACAGTCCTCGTAGAGAAAATCCGGTTTGGTGTTGCAATTCTCAATGCGCGGCTGCGCCTTGGATGGCAGTTTCAGGCTGGCGGCTTCGAGGTTCCGCAGCCAACGCCGCTCCAGCTCGCTGTCGCACAGCCGCTCCAAAGCCGCCAGATGCTCATGAAGCGGCTGATGAACAGGAGAAGCCATCACGCGAGCACCGGCCATCTGGATCAGCATTTCGAGAATGGCCTTGCGGTCGAGCAGCTTGTGATCCCGCTGATTGCCGTAGTTCATGAGGCAGTCGTAGCAGGCCGCCTCACAGTCCTCCCGCGCTCTGGGTGCCCGCTTTCGATCCTCAAAGGTCTCAGGGTCGTAATGGCAGATCTCCAGCGCCTTGCGTGCTACGTCCTGGAGCGCTTCCGGTTCGTCCAGGAGTGTGCGCAACACGCCCGCTCCCCCCTCGGCTGCTTCATAGAAAAGGATAAGGCGGCGTTCGTCTTCGTTGGGCAACGCCTCCACTGCCAGTTCGCTGTCTTCCAGTTGGAACCGCACCTGCAAGGCGGATTTCAAGGCAGCACCAAGAGAGGCCATCATTGCAGGCGGAAGTTTTCCCGCTGGCTCCAGCAACAGGCAGTTGCGACGGTCTTCTACGTACGGCACCACCCGCATGGTTCGCGCCGACAGCGGATCGGGATCGTCGTCGTCCGAGGCAATCTCGTTGGTCGCCCAGTAGCCGCGCTCCGTATCGAGGAGAAAGCCGTATTGCTCTTTGTTCTTGCGGCGGCGCCAGCCGAGGTTGATGCGCCAGATGGTGGCGGCCGAACCCAAATCCAGCCTGGCCAGAATGGCCCCGTCCCGCTCAACCGTGGCGACCCGATGAGTGGGCCGCCCGGCGCTCTCCGTAAACCGCACACCCGTCTTGAGTTCGAAACCCAGCCGCAACCGCTCCTCTTCATCGGAATTGATGCGGTCGGTGCGCTTTGTGGTGACGTTCTGCAGGCGGAACAGCGAGTGGAGAGGCGTCCCGAGGGGACTCTTGCACCGCTCGCAGAGATCTACGCCGTCGCCTGACACGATGGGATGGAGATAGCCGCAGGCTTCACACTGCTTGGCGCGGCGGGTTGCGATCTCCTGATTCTCGCCGACCGGCAGGATAACCCGATTGATGCGGTAGCGTGATCCCTCATGGTAGACAACAGCGCGCGGGCCGAACTCGGAGATAGCCAGGAACCTAGGCCGCGAGAGATACTCCTCGCGATTTTTCGTTTGACGCCGGCCAGGAATGAATGCCGAAAGCGGGAGACGAGGAAAGCTGTAACCAGGCAGAAAGCCTTCGCTGGCAAAATAGCGGTAACTGTAGAAGTCGGACTGAACTACGTTTTCCGCTTCTGTGAGAAGGCGGACCTGTTCCTCAGCCTCTCGGCGGAGCCGTTCCGCCTGTTTCTTCTCTTCCGGCCTGCGGGTGGCGTCCAAAATGATCTTGCCCTGTAGCCGGGCCTGCGCGTGAGCGGCGCGGTAGAGGTCACGCCACCGCTCGCAAGCCTGCTCGAAGTTCAGGCGCACCTGTGCCAAGATCTTGTCGAGCCATCGCCCCGGATCGCCGTCAGTGAAGGGCAGCGATTCACCGACGCACGACAAAACCCGCTCTGCCCGCGCCTTAGCTTTGGCCTTCGCGTGTGCTGAGTCGAGATCGTTTATCACTCCGGGCAGAAGCTCCAGAGCGGGTTCTTCTCCGGACAGGTCGAGAATGTCTTTCAATGTGCGGCCCAGGCCGAGGCCGGTTTCGGCTAGCCAGATCGCGTGCACATGGGCACGGAGGAGATCCTCGTTCACCAGGTCGAGCCGGGGCGGTGTCACGGCACCTGCGACCATGGATTCCGGCCGCTTAAAAAAGTACTGATCGTGCGGGCTCCCCGTGGAACAATAAGCGAAGACCAACGCCGGTTGCCCGCTGCGCCCCGCGCGCCCGCTTCGTTGTGCATAATTCGCCGGGGTCGGCGGCACGTTGCGCAGGTTGACCGCGTTTAGCTCGCGGATGTCGACGCCCAGTTCCATTGTGGGAGAGCAATACAGAACCGGAAGCTTGGCCTCGGCAAAACGTTGTTCCCGATCGATTCGTAATTCGGCTGGAACCTGGGCAGTGTGCTCGCGTGCCTCCAGACCCTGAGCAGTCTGCGCCACCCGTTTGTAGAAATCGACAAAGAACGGGTTGGTGCGGCCACCGCCAGCAGGGGCGTTTGGCACCCGGATCGGATCGTGGAATGATCGCGTGCCATCGCCGGCCAGCCACAACAATGCCGAAGCCGCGAGCTGGTAGCCTGGCACATCGTCTGCGCCTCGCGGCTCAAGCACCTCCTTCACGATTCCCGCCAGACGCAGAAGCGCCAGTAGCTGCCTGATGACCGGCTCAGTTTCATTCAGCGGAATGCGCTGGTGCAACTCCGGGAACGTCGAGGAACGGCGCAGGTACTGACCAAATCCGCCGCGCGCGGATACGTAAAGGTAGCCACCGTAGTCGTCGTGTTCCTGCACTTGGCGCGGAAAGAGAATGGCAGCGTGTTCAAGCTGCTCGCTCTCATCGATGGCCCATGGCTCGCGGAGATGTTGGCTGCTCTGCTGCCGTATGCGTTCCTGGTAGGCGGAATCAAGGTAGTCCACCTGGATGGCGAGTTCTCGGCGCATGTAGTCGAGCAGCACTTTCGCGACTTTCAACCTTGTCGCCGGCAGAGCACTGGCAAGAGCCGCGTGGCAGCCCCTCCATTCCTCTTCCGCTTCCGACAATTCATCCAGCGATTGGTAACGGATCGCCAACAACCCACACTGTTCGAGGTTCGGCAGCGTGATGCGCCAACCCCTTTTCAGATCCCGGTACAGCCGGTAGCCAAGAACGGTGCGGAATGCGGCCTGGGTGTCCTTCAAGGCCTGAAATCGCACCTGGGGATCGCGGGCGTACAGATCGAGGGGCAGTTTAAGCGACTGGAACACTTTCTCGGGTAGCGCGTCGTGCGGGACGCCGTTGGCGCCAGCGTCCAACACCGCCTTGTACAAAGCCGAGCGCAGCAAGCCGATCTCGATGAAGTCGTTGAAGTGTCCGGCCTGGAGAGAAGCATCCTGGCGATTGTCCGTGAAGCTGAGGAGCTTGCGAGCACGGTCGTTGAGCGTGGGCTGGTTTTTCAGACTGCGGATCGCCGACAGGCTCAGGACGGTGGTCGCTGTGCTTCTTCCTTCTGAACTCAGCGACGACAACTTAGCGAAATCCGACCGCTGGCGTGCGCCGTAGGAAACCTCGCAACGAAGGCAGAAACGGAACGGGGCCGGAATGAAGCTCGTCTCCAACCCGTTCTGGTTCTCCGTCCCATCCGGCGCGACACGGAGAGGCGTGGGCACGTCGGGCCTCCGGTTCCTTTTGATCCGTGTCTCACCCCGCTGTTCTTCGAGCCAGTCTTCAGGCAGACGGTCCATGATTTCGTCAGGACGGGTCGGCCACGGGTTTGCAGCGCTCAGATACAAGAAGCCAGGGACAGAATCGCCGTCGTTATCAGTGTCCGACAGTTCGCGAGGCTCAAATATCCGCGCGCCGGGCGAGCCAGCGTTCGTCGCACGGACACTATAGTATTCCTGACCGCACTCCCGACAGAAGACTAGCGGCAGAAGAATTCGGTTCCGGTCGCCAGGTACGAATTGCTGTCCGTGAACGGTGATGAATCTCGCCTGTTCCGGTTCCAGCGAAGCATACACTGTGTCGCCGCGGCTGATGAACTGGTGTAGCCGGAAAGCGAACGGCGGGAATCCGGTGTCGGGATTCTTCGAGCAACGGTAGGAGGCAAGGAGCATCTCCTGTAACACCTTGTTGCACCGGTCTCGCGGAAGTGAGGTTGCCGCAGCCAGTTGGACGGCCGCCCCCTCGTCTCCTGAGATGCTGCCCGGAGTGGCCCGCATTAGCCGATGCTTCCCATCCTCGCGCCGCAAGCCGATGTTGGCTTCAATCCAGACCGCGAGTGGATCGGCAATAAAGGACTCGTAATCGGCGGGTGGATCGCCTTGGTTGGCAATGCGACGCCGCAGTCTGTCCACGAAGGAGGCGTCGTGAATCTGGCCCAAGTCGGTGGCGGGGCGCAGAGTCTCACCGATCACGTTTTCGGGTCGCACCTCGGCACCGAAGAACTTCGTCGCAACCCGAGCGATCTCGACTCGCTGCTGGTCGTGCGTGCCGACCCCGGCCAGGGTTGCGGAGGTCCCGACGTACTGCAGATTGTCGTCGCCAATCCGATCCCGAACCCTCCGGATCAGCATCGCTACGTCCGCGCCCTGCCGACCCCGATAGGTGTGCAACTCGTCCATCACCAGGAACTTCAGCCCCCGAGCCGCCTCCACCAGGCGTTTTTCGGCGGGCCGGGTGAGAATGAGTTCAAGCATCACGTAGTTGGTGATGAGGATGTCCGGTGGATCAGCGAGGATGGCATCGCGTTGCGCGTCCTTCTCCTGGCCGGTGTATTGGGCGAACCGCACTGGTGGCCTGTCGTCGGGATAACCGTAATAGAGGAACTTCTTGAGTTCTCCATACTGGCTGTTGGCGAGGGCATTCATCGGGTATACGATAATCGCCCGGATACCGCGGCGGCTCCCGTGACGAAGAACGTGGTTAACGATGGGAATGATGTAGGCGAGGCTTTTGCCCGAGGCCGTTCCGGTGGTCAGCACATAGTTTTGACCGCCGACTGCAACTCGAATGGCATCCGACTGGTGCTTGTAGAGCCGCAACGCTTTCCCGGCGTTATTGGGCCCCGGCTGCTTATCCTTTTGGAAAACATTGGCGCATTCGTCGTGCAGTATCCGGTCCTCGACCAGTTCGTCGATCGAATCGCCGGGTTCGAAGGCCGGATTAAGCTGGATCAGGGGATCCGGCCAGAGCAAGCCGGACGCCAGGCCTCTCTCCACATGATCACGGATCTTCTGATCGCGGATATGAATGAACCCGCGGATGTACTCCGCGTAGTCGGCCACCAATTGCCTGCGAACTTCGAAAGCGTCCATTCTGTATTTCTGCCGCGCCGGGTCCAGCCAAAAGGCAGCCAAGGCCTTCAAGGCGCAAAAAGACCGGTGATTCAATAATCTATCACTATGGCCGCAACCGCCGGCGTTCACATGGCGCGAACGAACTTCGAGGCACCAGACATCGGCGCGGCCGTCAAGGCGAAAAACAATCACACTTAACCGTCACGAGCGAGGGCAACCATTCTCTTCGCCCGGTCCCAAGGTTTGCCCAGTTGCCCAGCAAGAAAGAGATCTCGGATGTGCTAAAGTGATTGAAAGCAGAGTGCTTAAGCATGGCCACAACATCTACTCCCATAAGCGCCCAAGAGCAGGAGAAGCGGCAGCAAGCACTCGTCGCTACAGTCGCCCACCTTCGAATCGAAGACCTGCATTTGGATAACGATTTGAAGCGCATCTTCCAGCGGCACGTGGACGGAGAGATCGGCGACGATGAACTTGCCGCCGCAATAGACGAGTTGAATGAACGCCGCTTCGGACCCTTTCCTGCATCCGGGAACGGACGTCCTTAGAAATGTCCCCGGCCTTCGCGACGCAGAGCAACTGGCCGCGTTTGAAACGGCCAAGACAGCTCATCGCATTTACGAGCTTGAAAGGAAGCCGGTCGTCGGCAGCTTTGATACCACGCATTTGAAGGCGATTCACCAACGGGTATTTCAGGACGTCTTCCCGTGGGCCGGGCAATTCCGCACGACGACGGTGGGAAAAGCAGAACGTGTGGGGCAGCCACCGACCTGGTTTACACCGCCACACTTATTGGAACACGAAGCACAACGAATACTTGACTCGCTGCAGCGATCGAACCTGTTGCGACGAATCCAGCCAATCGAGTTTGCGCGCAAAGTCGCCCGCTTGCTCGCGGAGATCAATGTGCTACATCCCTTCCGTGAAGGGAATGGCAGAACACAGAGGCTTTTTGTCGAGGCCTTCGCAAACCAGGCAGGCCATCACCTGCATTTCGATGTGGTCAGCGGAGAGCGGATGGTTCAGGCGAGCATTGAGGCAACTTCGGGATGATGACCCGCCTGTTTGAGGAAATCATAGACGCGGAGCGCGTTCAACCCCTGCGGCGTGCGATCATGTTCCTCTCTCGCGAGAGTTTCAACTGGAACGACACATACATCGCGACAACAGTCGCAGGCGAGAATTACAGCGGACGACTGGTCGGGTGTGACGGTGAATCATTCATGATGCGTTCAGACGACAATCGGATTCTGATCGGCCGTGCCGCAGATATTGGTAACTCGATACGAACCGGCGAGCACTTTTCGTATCGCGCCGCCGGCGTGCCGTCTTAGGTCCCAGAGCACCCGCTCAAGGTGCGGTGTTTACATCCTCCTAGAACCCGCATCCAACAGGCGTGCGGAAAATATTTCATCAATTCTCACTTTAAGGTGACGATGATCGCTCGACCGTCCGGACTGATGCACGCCGAGCATTCCGGCCACATCATGCGCACCAAGTCCGAGCGCCTTTCCAGTCGCTCCAGGAACTTCCAGACACGGCGTCAGTGGCACTCCCCAATTGACTCACCAGGCCGAAGCCGAAGTCTCCAAGCTGCGTTGCGCGCTCCTCTCCCCGTGCTGCGAAGCAGCGGTACGGCAGCCGCATGGAGGTTGGATAGCCCATAGTAGGTGGCGGACCATTGGCGAGGATGATAAAACCTTGTGAGCCGCTTAGCGGCTGGATGACATCGGCCCTTCGAGGACTCGTATCAAATCAGCGCGGATACGGCGCGGGATAGGCATTCGCTCAATCTTAGCTACCGTCTGGTTTAGGGCGTACTCGTACGAGCGCAGTTCGATCCCACGTTCCCAAATCGCGTAGCAGGCCTGCGAATTGCCGTGCTTGGGTTGTCCCAGACTGCCGGGATTCACAACAATCGAGTTGCCAATGCGCCGCGCGAAGGGCTTGTGAGTGTGCCCGACCAGCAATACGTCAGCGGCTACCTTTTCTACCTCGCCCTCCCACAAGTCGGAGTTTGGTGGGATGTACTTGTAAAGGTGATCTGACGGAGCGGCATGGCATAGGAGGAATCGAGTTCCGTCGACGACTCGCTCGGCAGTCTCCGGCAGTTTGGAAAGGTACTCCAGATCCTCAGGCGGAAGGACACTCTTGGTATAGGCCAATGTCGCACTCGCCATTTCTCGGAAGTCTGGCGAGCAGCGAGGATCCTCGCCAAAGGCTACCGCATGATCGTGGTTTCCGCGGACAACAACGGTTGCGCGCGATCGCACAAAATCAAGCACTTCTCTGGGGCTGGGACCGTAGTCCACTAGGTCTCCGAGCACCCAGAGTTCGTCGTACGGCTCCGGAATACAGGATAGCGCCTCAAAATTTGCGTGAACATCCGACACAATGGCGATCTTCATAACCTGGGACTACTGGTCAGACCTCCTGTCGCTGCAAACCTCGACAATCAATGTTCGCGAACTTTCAGTTCCCTACGCTCAGTACGGGTCGGACGGTATTTGAACACCAACTCCACCAATTTGGCCGTCCGCAGTTCCGGAGGACACGCCTCAAAAGCGAACGATGTTGGCGTTCGTTCGCCTGACGCCACATTTCTCAGGTCCAGATGTTTAAGCAAACCTATATAGATACTGTCAGCTTCGCCCACATAGAGCCACTCCTCGCCCCTGAAAAGCGCGTAGACTCCGGAGTATCGTGGAGCATTCGCTTGAATTACGCCATATCGAAATTCGTAACGTCTGGCAGCTTCCAAAGACAAAACATTCACCGCCGCTTTGTTCCAAGCCGAACGCGAGTGCCAATAATGTCAGGAAAGTCTTCCCCCGCAAAACTGGCCCGCGTGCGTTTTCGGGGTGGCCGTCACCCACTCACGAGTCGGAGTGCACCCGTATACCGAGGCGAGCGATTGCCGCACCACCGTTACCTCCTAGTCTCTTGTCTTTTTTTTGGGGAACTACTTGAGAAGGGAATAATCTCCCGCAGCAATTCCGCCACAGGAGTCATTGGTCGCAGTCGCGACGAATCACGCGAACTCCACCGCGTCTCTAACAATACCTGATCACCGGGTTTGCCGTCAAGGGCCTCAAGGACACAAGGGCCTCAAGGGCGCCCGACCGGCACCGACCTCCCTTGCTGTCTCGGACCGGGTGCGCGCCGGCATCAGACGAGACCACTGGCGCGGCGATCACCATCGATTACCCCTTTTCTAACAAGATCGCGAGATCACGCCTCAACACATTCCTCGCCGCGTTATAGTCCTGGTCCCACGTCAGCCCACACCTGGAAACAAGTATGTGTCACCAGCTTTGCTTCTGGCGGCCGTAATACAGTTTTTCGGCTTGCGCAAGATGTTCCCTCATGGTTCGCATTTCTCGTGCGAACGAATGAACGTAGCCAAAGACGGCCTGGTTCTCAAGATCGAGCAGGATTTCGTAGCGATAATTGATCGACTCGATGCGCCGCAGCGGGGTATAGAAGAACGGCTTCAGATTGTAATCGTCACGGCCAGCCGTTATGGAGTCGACAATCTGACCGAGATTCAGGTCCGTGAAGAATTCAGATGGATCCGGCGCGGCGAGATCCGGGGCGATTCCCGGTTCATCGTCGAAGAGGATGCTGCGGAAATGCACAGCGCGATCGCGCTCGACAACCCCTGGGGCATAGTCTACTCCTTGCGAGTTCAATGCTCGTAGCAGTGATTTTCCCCTCAGTATCCCAGGCCCCCAGCCTGGCCTGTCAAACGCTGCGCATTGCCGCCACGCGTTCACGTACTTGCCGGGGTCAAAAGCAGGAAATCGGAGTTTGACGTCCGATGTGCATTCGGTGATAATGGAGTGGGTGTTGGAGTTCACCTTCAACCGCCAACAAGGCAGATGACTCCTGTCAGGGAAATATCCCTGGAGGAGTGATTTGCACCCGCGAAGGCATCGCCGGAACGACAGCGGAGCACGATACGCGCCGCGGTCATCGCGCGCCGCAACTCCATTCCTCTCCGAATCAAACCACATCAAGGAGATGACTACGCCATTATGAGCAAATTCGTGTATTCGTTCGGCGCCGGCACTGCGGACGGCGACGGGCAGATGAAGGGCATCCTGGGCGGCAAAGGTGCCGGACTTGCCGAAATGTGCCGTGCCGGTGTGCCGGTACCGCCAGGATTCACCATTTCCACGGATGCCTGTAGAGTTTACAACGATAACGGGAAACGGCTGACACCCGAAATCGAGGAGGAGATCCGGCAGGCGCTGGCTCTCCTGGAAGAGCGGATGGGCCAGAAACTCGGCGATCCGGGCAGTCCGCTACTGGTGAGCGTTCGTTCGGGCGCCAAATTCTCAATGCCGGGCATGATGGACACGGTGCTGAACCTGGGGTTGAATGACGAAACCGTGAAGGCGCTGGAGACACGTAGCGGGGCGCGCTTCGCCTACGACTGCTACCGCCGGTTCATCCAGATGTTTGGGAATGTCGTGCTGGAAGTGCCCAAGGGCGATTTCGACCGCATCTTCGACGCGCGGAAGGGGAAGGCGAAGGCGAAACTGGACACGGACTTGGCGGCTGAAGATCTCAAAGCTGTCATTGTGGACTATAAGAAGCTCATAGAGAAGAAAACCGGAAAGCCGTTCCCTCAAGATGCTTACCAACAGCTTGTCCTGGCGCGCGATGCCGTGTTCCGCTCGTGGAACGGAGCCAGGGCCGTGCACTACCGGCGCATTAATAAGATCCCAGATGATCTGGGCACAGCCGTCAACGTCGTGTCGATGGTATTCGGGAACCTCGGCGAAACGTCGGGTACCGGCGTGGGTTTCACGAGAAACCCGGCGACGGGCGCCAAGGAGTTTTATGGCGAGTTTCTGGTCAACGCGCAGGGCGAGGACGTCGTGGCCGGCGTTCGCACGCCGACTCCGATCAGCGAGCTTCGGAACCTGATGCCAGCGGTCTACGAGCAGCTCCGCGAGATCACGTCAAATCTCGAAAAGCACTACCGTGACGTTCAGGATTTCGAGTTCACCATCCAGGATGCCAAGCTCTACATGCTTCAGACCCGGAACGGGAAACGCACCGGTCCTGCGGCCGTAAAGATCGCGGTTGACATGGTGAACGAAGGCCTGATCACGAAGAAGGAGGCTGTGTTGCGCGTGGACCCGATGCAGCTTGATCAGCTTCTCCACCCTGTCATCGTTCCCGAATCGCGGAAGAGCCTCCAGAAGATTGCGGCTGGCCTTCCCGCTTCACCGGGAGCCGCGGTCGGGCGGATCGTCTTCACTGCGGACGATGCGGTCGAGACCGCGACGAAGACGCCCGTCATTCTGGTCCGCGCCGAAACTGTTCCGGACGACATCCACGGCATGGATGCGGCAAAAGGGATTTTGACTTCCAGGGGCGGCATGACCAGCCACGCTGCCGTCGTAGCGCGTGGCATGGGAACGCCGTGTGTAGCCGGAGCGGGAGCCATCAACGTGGACGAGCACAGAAAGCAGATCACGGTGGCGCTTGCCGACGGCGAATCTGTTTCCTTGCAGGAAGGAGATTGGGTATCGCTCGACGGCTCGACTGGAGAGGTCTTCGCCGGCCAGGCTGCGACCGCTGAACCCGATCCAAGTTCCGGCGAATTCGCGACGTTCATGGGCTGGGTGGACGAATTCCGCGGGGGATTCGGGGTTCGGGCGAATGCGGATATTCCGCGCGACGCGAAAGTGGCCCGAAGGTTCGGTGCCGAGGGCATCGGCCTCTGCCGCACGGAGCACATGTTCTTTGCTCCTGACCGAATTGAACACATGCAGGCCATGATCATGGCGCGGGACGAAAAGACGCGACGCAAATCGATCCTCAAGCTTCTGCCAATGCAGCGGAAAGATTTTGCCGGTCTGTTCGAAGCGATGGACGCTTTTCCAGTCGTGATCCGCACGCTCGATCCGCCGCTGCACGAGTTTCTGCCGAAGCGCGAACAGTTGATGGTCGATCTTGCCAAGCTCCCCAGCGCCGATCCAAAAGCGAAGAAGGAAATGGCGGCACGCTACAACACCGCACCGGGCGAGCTCAAGAAACTCTTGCCGGAACTGCTGCATCGAGTGGAAGAACTGCACGAATTCAATCCGATGCTGGGGCTGCGAGGCTGCCGCCTAGGTATCTTGTATCCGGAGATCACGGAGATGCAGGCCCGCGCGATCTTCGAGGCGGTCGTTCAGGTCTCGAAGAAAGGAGTGCGCGTCATCCCAGAGGTGATGATCCCGCTGGTTGGGAGCGTGACCGAACTCGTTCACCAAAAGCAGATTGTCGTGAAGATCGCCGATGAAGTGCTGGGCAAAGCAGGTCTGAAAGACCAGAAATACATGGTTGGGACGATGATCGAGATTCCGCGTGCGGCGTTGACGGCGGAAGAAGTGGCGGCGGAAGCCGAATTCTTCAGCTTCGGCACCAACGATCTCACGCAGACGGTGCTGGGCATCTCGCGCGACGATTACGTGAAATTCTCCAAGAGATACGAGGATTTGAAGCTGTTTAAGGCAGATCCGTTCGCGGTGCTCGACCAGAATGGCGTTGGCCGGTTGATCCGACAATGCGTCGAACTTGGCCGGCAGGCCCGCCACGACCTCGAAGTCGGGATCTGCGGCGAGCACGGAGGTGAGCCAAGCTCGGTGGAGTTCTGTTACCGGGTGGGGATGAACTATGTTTCGTGTTCGCCCTACCGAGTGCCAATCGCACGGCTGGCGGCGGCACAGGCAGCCATCAGCGGGGGAGATAAAGCGGAAGCGATGCGGACGGCGTAGACCGTATCCCGGTGAGGGCCGGGAGACCGCCCTCACAACATATAGCTTAGAAGGAACTTTCAAATATGCCAACACGACTCCCATCTTTACTACTTCAGGCCGGATGGCCGATGGACGAAGGGCATGGCTACATGGCCCTCATTCTTGGAATCAGCGTGCTCTGCCTCATCGTGGCATTTCTGTTCGCCCGCTACGTTCTGGGCCAGGACGCGGGAACCAAAGAGATGCAGAAAATCTCGAACGCGATCAAGGCGGGCGCCGAAGCTTTCCTGAACCGGCAGTACAAGACGATCGTCGTGCTGGCCGCCGGGCTAGCCGTGATCATCTTCCTCGGCTATTTCTTTGGCAAGAACGATGCGCCGCTCGCCTTTCGGATGACGCTCTCGTTCGTGCTGGGCGCCATCTGCTCGCTGGCCGCCGGCTTTTGCGGGATGTTTGTCTCGATCCGGACAAACATCCGGGCTGCGTCCGCGTGCCGAAGCAGCCTCAACCGGGGCCTGCAGATTGCACTCCGCGGCGGCGCGGTGACGGGCCTTAGCGTGGTGTCACTCTCGCTGCTCGGCGTCGGCATTCTTTTTCTGGTGTTCGGCGGGCTTGATCCGGCCCACACGAAGGAGGTGCCGACACAGATTGTCGCCTTTGGCTTCGGGGCGAGCTTTGTGGCGCTGTTTGCGCAACTCGGCGGCGGTATCTATACAAAAGCCGCCGATGTGGGAGCTGACCTGGTCGGAAAGGTCGAAGCCGGCATCCCTGAGGACGATCCTCGCAATCCAGCCGTGATCGCCGATCTGGTTGGCGATAACGTCGGCGATTGCGCGGGGCGCGGAGCGGATCTGTTCGAATCCACAGCCGCCGAAAATATCGGCGCGATGATTCTCGGGGTCAGTCTATATCCCGTCTTCGGGATTAAGGGCATCCTTTTTCCCCTACTGGCCCGAGCGTTCGGCCTGATCGCCTCTATAGCGGGTGTCTTGATGGTGAAAACCAAAGAGGACGGCGATCCGATGAAGGCCCTCAATCGCGGGTATTATGTCACGACTGTACTTGCGGTGATCGGCTTCTTCATCGCAGTGGAGTTGCTGCTGGGAGGGAATCTCTACCTGTTCGGCGCGGGGGTGATCGGGATTGTCATGGCATTTCTGTTCGTGTACATCACGCAATACTACACGGAATACAAATACCGCCCCGTGCTGTCGATTGCCGAATCCTGCAAAACCGGAGCGGCAACCACCATCATCACCGGGCTCTCGGTTGGGCTGGAATGCCCGGCGATCCCCGTGCTGGTGATCTCGGGCGCGATTCTGGGCGCGTATTACCTTGGCAAGTTCGGCCTGCCTGGGCTTTCGGAACAAGCCGCCGGGCTTTACGGAACGGCAATCGCGACCATGGGAATGCTGTCCACGTGCGCTTATATTCTCGCTATGGATACGTTCGGGCCGATCACGGATAATGCCGGCGGGATTATCGAAATGTCGCAGCAACCAGAGGAGATTCGCCGACGCACAGACCGTCTGGACGCGGTAGGCAACACGACGAAAGCGCTGACCAAAGGGTACGCGATCGGCAGCGCGGCGCTTGCCGCATTCCTGCTGTTTTCCGCGTACATCGATGAAGTGAAGATGGCGCTGGAGAAATCCGGCAGAGCCATTGAGAACTTCTCGATTGACATCGGGCACGTGCCAGTGTTCACTGGAGCGCTGATTGGCGCGATGATCGTCTTTCTGTTTGCGTCGCTGGCCATTCGCGCTGTCGGGCGAACCGCGCAGACTGTCATCAACGAAGTTCGCCGGCAGTTTAAGGCGAATCCGGGAATCATGAAGGGCACATCCGATCCGGACTACGGCACCTGCGTCGATATTGTCACGAAATCGGCGCTCAAAGCGATGGTCGTACCCGGTATTCTGCCCGTGGTGGGGCCGGTTGCCGTTGGTTTGATCTTCCGGCACTTCACCGTGGTGCCTGGAGGGACGCCGGTGGGCGCCGCTTCGGTTGCCGCGTTCCTGATGGTGGGGACCATGGCTGGGGTCCTGCTGGCGCTGATGATGAACAATGGCGGCGCAGCTTGGGATAACGCCAAGAAGTACATCGAAACCGGCGTATTTGGCGGCAAGGGCTCCGATGCTCACAAGGCCAGCGTGGTGGGTGATACCGTCGGGGACCCGTTCAAGGACACGGCCGGGCCGTCGCTCCATGTGCTCATTAAGCTCCTGAGCACCATCACGCTGGTTGCCGCACCATTATTCTTCTGACTTTCACAAAAAGCGGGATGGAGATGACCTGGGTAGCCATACAGAATGCGATCACAGCCAAAATCGAGATGCCGTAGAGAAGGCCCATGATTAGACTGCCGAGGAACCAAAACACACCATAGGCAGCCGTGAAGACACCGTAGGCTGATGGGCGGCGATGGGGCGGAACCATCGTCGCCACGGCCGCCGGGATGATCGACTCGTGAACTCCCATCCCCAAGCCCCAAATCGTGGCGCCCGCGAGCGCCAGCCAAAAACTCCCCAGGAACACTAAGGGAGCAAATGCGAGCGTGACGATTGTAAGCGGGATCAGGATCGTAATCCCCGCGCGGTCGAAAATCCTGCCGAACAACAATGATCCTGTGCCGCTCACACCCATGGCGATGGCATAAAGGATAGGCACCCAGTCCGGCGGTACCGACCGCGTTTTCTCAAAATGGAATGCGATCAGGGAGAAGTCGGCAAATCCGGCCGCCACCAGTGCCGCGCCGGCCATGTAAATCCAGAAAACCCGCGGTAGCCCGGTGGTGCGCACGTCTGGAGGTGGGCTTGGCTCCAGATCCTCGGGCCGCGGATATAGCCACCGCGCAATGCCGAGAAGGATCAATACGATAACGGCGGGAACCAGCAGCACGGCAAAGGCGCGGTGATAATCGCTGCGCAACGAGATCACGAAGGCAACGAGCAAAGGCCCGAACAAAGCGCCGAACTGATCGAGGGCTTCATGAAGGCCGAAGCCCCAGCCATAGCCAATTTCCCTCGCAGCATGGGAAAGCATGACGTCGCGTGGCGGATTGCGGATGGCCTTTCCGACACGTTCGGTAATGATTAGGAGGGCTGCAATCTGCCAGGTGCCGGCGAGCGCCAACAGAGGCACGGAGGCCATCTGGATGATGTAGCCCACGAATGTTATGGGCCAGAACTTGCCGGTGCTCTCGCTGAGACGTCCGGAGAACACTCGCAACCCATAGCCCAGCAGTTCGCCCAGGCCGGCGACCGTAGCGACTACTGTAGCGCTAGCGCCCAGTATCGCAAGGAATGGACCGTTGATGCTGCGGGCGCCCTCGTAAGTAAAGTCGGCGAAGAAACTGAGGACGCCGATCATCAGGACAAACTTCAACGCCGCCGCTTTGAGAGGCGTTCGTGTCCCAGATGAATGCGGCATCAAATGCCCACGCCAGCGTCGCCGATACTATCGAGTCCGCGTTCGCATTCGTCCAGGCGTGCGATCGCTGCCTGGCGGCTCCGTAGTTGGACCTGAGCCGCAGCGGAGCCAGCCGCCTGCCGCTCCATCGCGCTCGTGAGAGCGCTGCGGATTCCGTCGACGGTTTCGTTTAGCTTCGCCGTCATGCCTTCGAGGAATACCCCGACGCTCTTGTTGAGGCGCTTTTTGTAATCGAAAGCGACGCGCGTGGCATTCCGCTCCAACTCAGTTTCCGCCTTGCGCAGCATCACACGAAGCAGGTAACGCCTGAAGACCGGTGGCGGCAGCAAAAGCGGTGCATTCCCCAGTCCCCAATCGAGAACGGGATCGGTAAAATAGCCGCATGGTTCGAGCTCGGCCAGTTCTTCCGTTGCATCGAATGCCTGCACCGAGAATCCAAAGAGCGAACCGGCCGTACGGCGCACATCCGCTATGAGCTCGTTCACTCGTTTCGCAAACCGGTTCGTCGCCTGCTGAAAATGCTCCGTGGTATCACGTTCGAATTGCGTCCGCCAGTTGTCGAAAAGGCGCTCGATGCGCGCTTTCAAGAAACGGTCCATCTCGGACGACAACTCCTTGCGACCGAGATTCGGGTGGTCCTGCCAGTACCTCCGAATCTCAGCGCGGAGACTCTCAACCATGTTGCCGGCAAAATCGAGGGCCTCTGTTTCGACGAAGTGCGCAATCCGCGAAACGCTGTTTTGAAGCAGAACCTGGCTGTCCTCCCCCTCCTCTTGCGCATGTGCCAGATGCTTGTCGAGCTCAGCGAGCTTCGTGCGTAGTTCGTCTAGCGGCATTTGAGCTGCCCGAATCTGGAGTTCGCACGAGAGCCGCAGGTCGGCGATCAGCTTGCGGACGTTTCTGGTGACTGCAGCGTAGAAGACCAAAGTTTTTTCAGAGGCCAAGAAGCCGGCTAGGTTTTCCTCCAAACGCTGGAAGCCGCTTGCCCCAAATAGCGCTTGATCGCCTTGCTCCTTGGCTTTCAGGGCCTGGGCAGCCGACACCGCGATCACCGAATTCGCCGCGGCGCCGATGCTCTCTGGCAGCGAGCGGCGCGTGAAATCGAGGACCTCATGCAGCTGGTCGGCACTCACCAGATCCGTCTTGTTCAAGACGACGAACACCTTTCGGACGTGCCCGGCAAGAGCGGATAGGAACTCGATTTCCGTATTCGTGATGGGCGGTTCGGGAGATGTGACGAAGATGGCGGCATCGACCTGCGGCAAGAAGTCGTACGTGGCTTGCGTGTTGTGGGTATAGACGCTACCGATCCCCGGCGTATCGACCAGCGCTACGCCTCCCCGTAGATACTCGCTCGGATAGACCACGACGACGTGGCTGACTTTCCGCTGGTTCTTGGGGTTGCCCTTTTCGGTTACATAGTCCGCAAGCTCGTTCAATGGAATTGTGGAACGGATACCGGACTGGAAGACTACTTCCGCCCCGGGTTGCTGCCCATATCGGAGCATGGTGACGACTGAAGTCAGCGGCAAAATGGCGACCGGCAACACTTCGGCGCCAAGCAAGGCATTCAGGAAGGTGGTTTTGCCGCGTTTAAATTGCCCCACGACGGTCAAGTAGAAGCGGTTCTGTTCGACCTTTTCCCGCAGGAGCGCGGCAGACTGCGATGCCTGTGCTTCCTGCAAAGTTGCGATCACACCAACGGCATCCAGGATGTGGAGGAGCTTTTCGCGGGCTTTCGCTAAGGCTAGACCATCCTTGGCAAGGAGGGGAGTGCGAAGCCGGCTGTTGAGGCCCGCCGGTTTGGGGACAGTGTTCACAACCAGAGTCTCGGCCATAATCGTCTCGGTCAACTTCTCAGATTCTGTTTTGGGGATTGGCTGAAAGAGAGACTTAACGACCTCTGCCAGCTTCCCGCTGCCAGGAGTCATTGGCCGACGTGGCGTTATGCGAACTCCACCGCTACGTTCATTCTACGGCATTGCGGCAGCGCGGGCAACCGCCGCCGGTACCCCGGGCACCCCGATGATTGCGACAGCCAGTCGAAGCAACTACTTCGCGGCATTTTGAAGCACCGGCAGCCCGTTCAGATCTGCTGACGGGAACGGAATCCCTAGCAAGGTCGCCAATGTGGGCGCGATGCTCCGCATATCGATGACGCCCAAGTTGTAACCGTGACGGGCATCCGGGGCGGCTAAGAGAAAACTGGCGAATAGCTCCGGATGCGTGGGTGCATATCCGTGGACACCATGAGAAGCGATCGGCTCAACGACAGGTCCGTCTAGCGCCGAACCAATCAGGAAGCTGGTCTTCATGTCGACCCAGAACGCCGCCGCCGGCGCGCCGCCGAGGTTCGCGATAGCTTTTCGGTCGAGGATTCGATCGATGCCGCTGTTCGGGTCGGCGGCCAACCGGCGCAGCAATCCCTCCACTTTGGCGCGGATGGCTCTGTCTTCGGGATTCTTAAGAATGATCGCCGCTGAACCCGAGTGGATCCAGGGCACGGCCTTCCAATCGGTGATTGTCGGAGTGCTGGCCTTCGGATTGAGTGAAATCAAGCCGGCTTGAATAAAAGCAACGTCGAGGTTCAGGCGGTGGTCTGCCATGCCGAAGCCATGGTCGGACACGACACAGATCGCTGCGCGCGGGTCGGCTATGCGCATCGCCGTCTCGACCTGGCCAACCATTCCATCGATTTCCTCCAGTGCCTGAAAAGCACGCGGGCTAAACGGGCCATTCGAATGCTCGACGTGATCGAGCGCCGCCAAGTGCAGCGTCAGGAAACGGACGCCCTTCTGGCGTATGAGGGCAATGGCGTAGTGCGCGCGAGCCCAATCTCCCGCTTCGGCCGCATCTGAATTCAGCGTGTACTCGCCGGCGGTGCTCTGAAGTTGCTGGAGCAGGCCGGGCGTGGAGACCACGCGCAGCAGCTTCAGATCGTCGCTGGTCTGGGCCCGCCAGTATTCCGGAATGTTGTACGTAACGCCAAGCGCGCCAACCGTGACGGGCCAACTGACGCTCCCCACTATATAACCGGCGCGTGCGGCTGCCTGCCAGAGAGTGGGCGCATGGATGTCTTCACTGTACCAATACCAGCCGCCCTGATTTTTGCGCAGCGGGTCCCATGTCTCGTTAGCGTAGATTCCGTGCTTGGCGGGCCAAACGCCTGTAACGATAGTAGTGTGGCTGGGATAGGTCACCGTCGGAAGGACGCCGCGCACGCCGGTGGCATGGACGCCATCGCGAAGCAACCGGCGCAAATTCGGGATTCGGAGCCCATAATCGTCCGCTTTGAGCACGTAATTCGGATGCATGCCGTCGATGGAAATGACGGCAACGGCCCGCTGGGCCGCAAACGCTCCCGTGCTGGCAAGAGCCAGTGCGAGGGCGAGAAAAGAGATGATTCGTTTCAGCACATCAGGACCTATCGAGAGCCAAGCGGAGTTCAGCGGCGGAATGCCGCGCGTCCAGCAAAACGAGCTTGTCCCTTCAATCTTTCCTCGATCCGGAGGAACTGATTGAATTTGGCAACGCGTTCGCTCCGGCAGCCCGAGCCAGTCTTGATATGCCCGGCGCCGGTTGCAACGGTCAGGTCCGCGATAAAGGTATCCTCCGTCTCGCCCGACCGATGGGAGACGAAGCACCCGTAGCTGTTTCGCGCGGCCAGTTCCATGGTATCCAGCGTTTCTGTCACCGTCCCGATCTGGTTCAGCTTGATGAGAATGGCATTCGCGACACCTTTGACGATTCCCTCCTGAAGAATCTGCGGATTGGTGCAGAAGTTGTCGTCGCCCACCAGTTCGATCTTCGACCCAAGAGCGACGGTGAGGTCCCGCCAGCCTTCCCAATCGTTCTCTCCCATACCGTCTTCCAGCAGCACAATCGGGTATTGCTTCACCCAGGATTCGTAAAGCTTGATCAGGTCGTCCGGCGTGATCGCCTTTTTGGTGGACTTGAACAGCACGTACTTGCCGTCTTCCCACATTTCGCTGGCGGCCGGATCGATGCAGATGGAAATGTCGGTGGAGGGCTTGTAGCCCGCCTTCGAGATCGCCTCCAGAATCAGTTCGACGGCCTCGTCGTTGGATTTCAGGTTGGGGGCAAAACCTCCCTCGTCGCCGACGGCCGTGCTGTATCCCTTGCTGTGCAGCACCTGCTTGAGCGTGTGGAATGTCTCCATACCCATGCGGATGGCCTCGGTGAACGAAGGGGCGTGGTGCGGCGCGATCATGAATTCCTGGAAATCGACGGTGTTGTCGGCGTGCTTGCCGCCGTTGAGCACGTTCATGCAGGGCACCGGGAGCGTACAGGCGTTGGCGCCGCCCAGATAACGGTACAACGGCATGTAGTGAGCGGCCGCCGCGGCCCGCGCTGTCGCCATGGAAACAGCCAGGATCGCGTTCGCGCCAAAATTGCCCTTGTTGGGAGTTCCGTCGGCCTCGATCATGGCCTGATCAATGGCTCGCTGGTTGGTCGCATCCTGACCCATCACCGTAGCCGCCAGTTCCTTGTTGATGTGGCCTGCGGCTCTGAGCACGCCCTTTCCGCTATACCGCTTCTTGTCGCCGTCCCGCAGTTCGACAGCTTCCTTCTCTCCTGTCGAGGCACCTGACGGAACCGCGGCAAGGCCCGCGGCACCGCCTTCGAGTAAAACCTCGGCCTCAACAGTCGGATTACCGCGGGAATCCAGGATCTCGCGGCCTAAGACGCTCACGATTTTGGTCATCTATGACTCCTTGAAGAATAAAAAAGCCCCTACCGAGACGGCAGGAGCTATCAGATCCGGGTGGCCGGAACGGTTATTGGTGATGCTCCATCACCAGTGTACTTCGAAGCTCAAATGTAGCGCATGGCGCGCGCGGTGGCAATGCTCGCGACAGATTTCATCAGCGCCCACCGGTGCTGGTATTCTTGCAGCAGCAGTGGGGTCCGCCTGACCGTCGTCCATGGAGCGACCGATGACTCCTGCGCGACGATGAAGCTGCGCGGGCGTTCGCCTTGAGCCGTACGCTTCAGGTTTGACGGAACATGAAAAGACTCCTCCTCAACGAAGCGCTCTGGAGTGTTAATCCGGGTCCCGATCGACTCGCAGTGGTGCGGATGGTGGGCGAGATCGGCAAGAACTCATCCAACAAGTACGAATACGATGCCAACTTGCCACCGTTCCGGCTGGATCGTGCCCTTTGGCCGATGCACTTCCCCGGCGCGCCGAGCAACCCGCGTCCTCCCCAAACGCGACTGCATGATCATGATTGCCACGAAGTGCCATTGCGGCGTGCCGGCGAACGTAGTCGATGGCGGCAGACGGATCAGGCCCACAATTCACCAGGCACCTTCGGACGCACACTTGGTCGAATTCTCTCAGCATTGCCACTATCGCTTCTCGATCAGCGTGCAGGTCAGCAATGGTCAGGATTCTCAAAAACGCCGCGATTCCTCCAACGGAGCAATTGAATCACTGCCGGGGCCGGCCGGAAACCGCCCTCTTCACAGCCCTGACGTGCGCCCGTTCCCAAATGGTTGAAATTAGGTCGTCTAAGAAATACGACACCTTCGCTATAAAGCGGTCGTTTGGCGATACGATACGAGCGACTCTGATAAAGCGCGCCCCAATGCGCCAAGCGAACAAGCCGTCGGCGATTCGCTTGTCGCCGATTACGACAACCCGTCGTGCCCTGTGGTGAGCGGGCAAGGAGTCGAGGACCTTCCTGTTTGGCTTGCGGTGAGGTGTCTCGATAAGAGCAATTCCTGCATGGCGGGCGACGGCGCGATTGCGCACGCTGTCTCTGTGATTTGAAAACAAGTAGACGCTATTCTGCGGGATTAGTGATCGAATTACTGCCAGTGTCCCTGCCGAGCAATCGACTTGCCTGTCCGCCGTTATCGTTCCGTCGATGTCGACAATCACCGTCGAATCCTTTATGTCTCGTAGGTAGAGTGTTTCAAGCCTCGGTCTTCCACCATTGCCACACTCTGTATTCATCGCATGCTACCCCGCTAGACCAAAACCGCGCCGCCGGATTGCAACACCGCAATCAAATCGGCCCGAACGCGACGCGGAATGGGCATTCGTTCAATCCGGGCTACCGTTCTTGCTATCGGATACTCGAAAGAATGTAGTTCAATCCCGCGATCCCAAATGGCGTAGCAAGGAAGAGGCTTGCCTCTCTTCGGTTGGCCCAGACTCCCTGGATTGACAACAGTCGCGCTTCCTGCGCACCGCACGAAGGGCTTATGTGTGTGTCCCACGAGCAGAACATCGCCGGCAATCCGGTCCGCCTCAGCATCCCAATCGCTGGACTCAGGCGGCACGTACCTGTAAAGAGGGTCCGATGGCGCTGCGTGACACAGGAAGAACCGGGTTCCATCGACGCTCCGCTCAACTGTCATCGGCAATTTCGAGAGGTACTCCAAATCTTCGGGCCGGAGCTGTGCTCTGGTATGCGCCAACGTGGCGCTTGCCATTTCACGGAAGTCCGGCGAACAGCAAGGATCTGCGTTGAATGCGACAGCGTGGTCGTGGTTGCCGCGAACCACAACAGCCGCTTTGGACCTGACGAAGTCGATTACCTCCCGTGGGCTTGGGCCGTAACCGACCAGATCTCCCAAGACCCATAGCTCGTCGTAAGATTCGGGAATCGAGGACAACGCCTCGATATTCGCGTGAATGTCCGAAACAATGGCGATCTTCATGGTCTATCGGAGTTGCGTTTCAAAATGTATTCGCGTGTGAGGCGTCGAGTCCGGCCGGCACGCTTGGCTAGAAGCACCTGGTAAACGTCGGTTTGGCCTTCCTGGAAGCTCAATGCCGACCCGGAGAGGTAAAGCATCCAGATCCGGTACGTTTGGCGGCCCACGTGTCCTGTGCAAGCCGATTCGGCGCTCGCCAGGCGCCGGACCCAGGCGCTGCACGTCAAGGCATAATGGGGGCGCAGATTCTCGACATCCAGGACCTCGAAGCCGACGTCCTCGGCGGCCCTCACGACATCGGTCAAATGCGCGAGTTCGCCACCTGGAAAGACATACTTCCTCAGAAACCGTGACTCAGGCCCATCTCTGACGGACTGGGGCCGCACGATGCCGTGGTTCAGGAACAGCCCATCCGGGCCGAGGAGCCGGGATACTTTTGCAAAGTACTGATGAAGTCTCTCCCTTCCGACATGCTCGAACATACCGACCGACGCGATCTTGTCAAAACAGCCTTCCACGTTCCGAAAATCGGTCGTTTCCACTTGAACACGATCGGTTAGTCCCTGTGCGTGAGCTGATTTCCAGGCGTGGTCGGCCTGGGGCTTGCTGAGAGTGCACCCAGTGGAAGTTGCGCCGTATCTCCCGGCGGCGTGCAGCAGTAGAGCGCCCCATCCACAGCCGATATCCAGGAATTTGTCGCCAGGCTGGATGTTCAGCTTACGGCAAATCAGGTCCAACTTGGCAAGTTGGGCTTCCTCCAGGGATTGGTCAAGCCCCAGGAAATAGGCGCACGAATACACCATCCGCGAGTCGAGAAAAGCTCTGTATAGCTCGTCGGAGCGGTCGTAGTGAAACTCGATATTCCGCCGGGCTCGTGACCGGGACTGGAACAGAGATTCAATTTGCCAACTCGAAGCCAGCGTCTGTAATGCTCCCTTGAACCGGTGGAATGGCGTTCCGGGATGGGATGCCTTGAAGGAAATGGCGCTCATGAGGTCACCGTGGACATCAAATCGTCCATCGATAAAGTCTCTCGCGGCAGTGTAAATGTCTGCGGCAAGAAACCTCTCGTAGTCCGCTGGTTGGCGAAAATGGAGTTGGAATCTTACAGGACCGGCTCCGTAGATACCCGGCGGCCGGTCCGGAAGCACGACAGCATAGGCCGGCTGGCTCTTGTCGGGGGTAGGGGCGTTCCAGGTGTCTGACTCACATGCCGGGGTAGTCATCCAGATTAGTCCTCGCGAATTTTTAACTCAGGACGCTCCGTATAGGGCGGGCGTAACTTGAATACCAATTCCATCAACAGCATTTTTCGCGCTTCCATCGGACAGACCTCAAAGGCGAACGGTAGTGGGAGTCTCGAATTCCGCGAAGTCGCGCTGATCGAAATGATCCAACAATCGTGTGAAGATACTTGCAGCCTCGCCCACATAAAGGAGGTCACTTCTGTTGAAGAGAGCGTAAACCCAAGAGTCTCGCGGCGCGTTTCGCGATGATAACGCCATACTGAAAAGGGTAGCGGCGTGCGGTCTCAATGGGCACAGTTCACGCCGGCAAGCTATGCCTCCAGCAGCCCGCCGAACCTCCTTTATGTTGTTATTTTCGGGGAACCGCCTTGGAAGAAACGACTCCCGCAGCAATTCCGCCGCAGGAGTCATCGGTCGCACAAGCGACTTTACGCGAACTCCACCGCTCTTTTCATACCGTATCCGATCTCCGCTTTGGAGTCAAGCTGCGGCGTGGAACTGGTTGCGGCCGGGATTGGCAGCGGGCGATTGGGAAATTGGGTGCCGCCTGCAAAGAGATCTGACCTGCGGCACGGCCATCCGCCGACGTCGCACAATGGAAGTGGTTGACTTGCCCCGGCCTCGGTCCGATAATCAAATCGGGTGTTGGAGTTCGCCTTGAAAACGGCCCCACATGGGGAAGATGACTCCTATCCGGGGTTCTTTCGGTGGAGCCGACACCAACATTCCTCGCCGTTCGGCCTTCCGCGGCTTTGAATCCCGACAGATGAACGAGTCTCGGTTCCGCACAAGCCGTGCGGACGGGTGATCTATGACGCAAGCGACGGAGCCGGAGGGCGATCTCAATTCCTCCCAGAAGCTGCACCTGCTGACAAGTTCGCAATACGCGGATAAGCTGCTATCCGAGATCGAGGCGGTGCTGTCGGCGGCAAGCTCCAAATCGCCGTTCCCGAAATTCAAGGGCGACATCACGCCCGCGCAAGCGAAAGTGGTGCAGGACTACCTTGCCCGCTTTCGCGCTCAAATCGTGCGCATGCTCGCCAGCCAGGGTATCAAGCCGCCTGTCCCCGACATCGGTTCTATCCACTCCATCCGCGTCACCCTTGCGTTCGTCCGGATTGCGTTTGAGGAGTGTGCGCCGAACAGGATGCGTGGCTACGGGGAAGTTCCTGAATCGAAGATTCAGGAATTGAACGGCATCGTGGGGGAAATGACGGCCGCTGCCGAGAAGCTGAACGAGTATCTCGCTCAGGGCCTCGGACAGGACCTCCAGGCGCGACTCGAACGGTTGCAGCGGACTGGCGATGAGATCAATTTGCTCAAGAGCCTGGAGCGCGTGATCAATGAGCACGGACTGGTCGAGTTTCGTCCGGCGCTCTCGATGATTCTTGATCGCCTGGAAAGCAAAGCATTCGAAATCGCCGTATTCGGCCGAGTCAGCTCCGGAAAATCGTCGCTTCTGAATTACATTGTGGAATCGGATGTTCTTCCGGTAGGCGTGAATCCGATTACCGCCGTGCCAACCAGGCTCGCCTATGGCCACCAGCCAGCGTTGTCCGTTTGGTTCGCTCACAAAAGTTCAGAGCGGTTGGAAGTTAGCCATCTGCCGGAATTCGTCACCGAGCAGCAAAACCCGGCAAATTCGAAGCATGTCACGCGGATCACCGTCCAACTGCCGTCGCCGCGCTTGCGCGACGGTGTTGTGCTGGTGGACACGCCCGGCCTGGGCTCCCTTGCGACCGCTGGAGCGGTGGAGACTCTTGCATATCTGCCGCGGTGCGATCTGGGCGTAGTGTTGATCGATGCCGCCTCGACACTAACGCAAGATGATTTGGGGACCATTCAGGCCCTATACGACGCCGGGGTTCCGGCCTCGGTCTTGCTAAGCAAGGCCGACCTGCTCAGTTCTGAGGATCGCGGCAAGGTTGCACAATACATTGCGGACCACGTTCAATCGCAGCTTGGGCTGAAGCTATCGGCGCATCCCGTCAGCGTAAAGCCGGACCATTCCGCCCTCTTGGACCAATGGCTGAAAACAGAGATTCTGCCGTTGTATGACCGGCACCAGCAGCTTGCACAAGAATCCATCCAGCGCAAGATCGGCGCGCTGCGCGAATCGGTGGAAGCGGCTTTGAAGATGCGTCTGGAGCGGCCGGAAAAGGCACCAGCCGAAGGCGATTCGGGCCTGCGCGAAGTGGACAGGCTGTTGCGCAATGCCGCCGGCCGGTTCGAAGAAATTCGGGAGATCTACAGAATCACCGATGAAATTCGACGGTTCGGCGACGCCGGTCTCGCAGCTGCCGCTGGCCGGATCCTGGATGCTTGGCAGCAAAACAGCCATTCGGCCATCGATGCCGGAACCATGGTGGTCGATACTCTTACACACCTGGCGGCGGAACAGGCTCGTCCGGTTTTCGAAGCGCTGGATTCGCTTGCCAAGGAACTGTGGCGAGTCTTGGAGGCGGCGGCGCACGCCTTAGAACTACCGGGCCCCCCCGGCGAGGACGAACTGAGCATCGTGCTGAAGGAAATGCCTCGCATCGACCTGGGCACTTTGGATGTGGAGGTTCGCCCAAATATATTGATGAACGTCTGGCGGAGCTTGGCGAAGCGCCAAGTCGAAAACAAGCTGCGGACACAGGTCGGGGAAATGGTTGCGGAGGCTTTTTCATCCTATGGAAGGATGCTTGAGGCGTGGGCGCGTAGGATGCAGGGCGAATTGCAGCGGCGCTTTGATGCGCAGGCGGATGCCTACCGCGCTCACCTGGATCGAGTGCTGGGCGGGAGAGCCACAACACCGCAGGAGAAAGAAACGATTCAGCGGGATCTCAATCGCCTTAAGGTTCCAGACGCACGGGTTGAGGCGCTAGGGCGGTGAAGTAGATGGGCAGTAATCAGCCAGCTCTAAACCAGCCCGAGCTTGGAGCCGGGAGACGGGAAGCTGAGATCGAACGGCTCGTGCAGAAGCTGAAGTCTCTACAAGAGGGTGAGAGCGCTGTCGGTACGCTGATTGGCTACGGCCAAGCTGCGATTCCGGCGTTGCGCCGGTTTCTCCTTGCGGGGAGGCCGGGAGTCGTATATCAGCCGAGGCGCTGGGCTGTGGAGGCGCTCGCTGGGATTGGCGCGCGAAGCGTCCTGATCGAATATCTCAAACAGAAGCGGTCGATTGCCGACGCGGCTGTGCGGTTTGACGAGATGCCCGTGGAGAATGCCGCAGCTAGAGCACTGGCGGCGCGTTGGCAAGATGAAGATACGTTCCAGACTCTCCTGGAAATGTCACGACGCCGCGCGCGGCTTGGATTTGTGGAGGCGCTGGCACGGTTCCGTAGAGCGGACGCGATTCCATATTTCCTCCACGCCCTTGAAGACGACATCGGCCGATCTTCTGCCGAGGAGGCTCTCCGAGCAGTAGGCCCCACCGCGATTCCGGCACTGGTTGAATCTGCTCTCACGCGGCTGCCGTCCGCGGAAGAGGAGAGACCATCGAGCGCACGCCGACGGGCAGGCATCCTGGAGCTTCTCTCCGAGATGGATCTGACACAGCAGGCCTGGCAATCTCTGCGCCCGCTGATAGACGATTCACACGCTGGCGTGGTGATCGCGGCCTCCAAGATCGCGGCAAGAATGGGCGATCGCCAGGAGAGAATGGCAGCCGCATGCCGCTTACTGGAGGTTCTGCTCTCGGCGGACTGGTATGCAGGGGAAGAGATTGGAGAGTGCCTGAAAAATCTGTACGACGATGCCAGGGAGATTCTGGAAGCCCGAACTGGCGAGGCGTGACTCGCTGCCGGATGAGCAACGGGTGATGGATCGAGCGCTACGCACACTTCTGCGGGTCAAGCGCCAGGCACGCGCCGCGAGGGGCCGTGAATCGTGAAAGGGGATCTTATGGCTGCCGATGGCATTGCACAGAATGAGATCCAGTCGAGGACGGAATCCACCACCGGGCTGCGGGACTATGACAGGCTGAAGCTGGAGCTTGCCGGCATCATCCGTTCGCTCCGGCAGGTGGCGGAAGTTCGAAAGGACAAGCAGAGATCGGACGAGTGCCGGAAATTGCTTGCGCGCCTGGCCGAGGACCGCTTCAACCTCGTGGTTGTGGGGCAGTTCAGCCGGGGCAAGACGTCGTTGATGAATGCGATCCTGGGCGTGGATCGCCTTCCGACCAGTGTGTTGCCTCTGACTTCGGTGATCACCTCGGTGTCCTACGGCGACCGCGAACGGGTGCTCATTCACTGGGATTGGTGGTCCTACACCTCCGAAATCCCCCTCGCAGAGCTTCCCCAATATGTTACGCAAGAGGGGAACCCCGGGAACCAAAGGCGCGTCCGATGCGCCGAGGTGCAGCTCCCCGTAGAGCTTCTTCGCTTGGGATTCTATTTCATCGACACACCGGGCGTCGGCTCCGCGATCGCGGCCAATACGGTCACGACGACGGCGTTCTTACCCGAAGCTGATGCGGTCATTTTTCTTACCAGCTTCGAATCTCCGCTGGCCGAAGCTGAAGTCCGGTTCCTGGAGCAAGTGTGCCGCCATGTCCGGAAGATTTTCGTCGTCGTCAATAAGCGTGACCTGGTTCCATCGGAGCAGCAGGACGCGGTTGTAGCCTTCGTTCAAGAGCGGCTGAAGGATGTGTTTGGAGAACAGCTTCCGCGGGTGTACGCCATATCGGCTCGGGATGCACTAACCGCGAAGCAACGCAATGACGCGGATCTGCAGCATCGTAGCGGGCTGCCACAGTTGGAAGCGGACCTGATTGAATTCCTGAAAGGGGACAAGGCGCGTGAGTTCTTGCGGCGGACTGTCGACCGGGCGGGCGCGATTCTGTCTCAGCAGACGGTTGAATTCGAGGTAGCGCAAGACCTGCGCGCTGATTGTGAAAAGACAAAAGCCTTCCACGCACGACTGGCCGAACAGGTGAAGAAGCTCCAGGGGGATCGCCAGACGGTAAACAGTAGTCTTCTCAATCGGCTTCGTTTGGATCTTCCGTACCATTTTGAAGCGAAGTTGGATAGGCCAGTGGCGGAACTCAAGGCCATTTTGCATGAACACATCCAGCAATACCTATCGGCCTACACGCTGTCCGCCGATTCCGTGGAACCCGAATTGAATGCAGCCGCCCACACCGCTGCGAACAAAGTTCTACAGGCGTGGCTGGCCGAACACCAACGTGATTTTCAGCAGCTCGTCGACGGTGTCGCCATAGAAGAGCTTAGATGTATCGATGATGGTCTGAGCCGGTTGCAGTGTGTGAGCGCCGATACGGCTGGCGTCAGTTCTAGCAGCGTCCAGTCCGAGACCAAGGTAAATGAAATACTGCGGGAGATTCCCCTTACATTTCGTGACATCCAGGCCGATCTGTGGACGTTTGAAATTCCTTGGTGGATCGAGTTGTTGCTTCCGGTCCGCCCAATTCGCACGGCGGTCACTCGCCGATGCAGCGCCCGCCTGGATCAACTGATTGTCGCCTGGCAGCAAGAAATCGTCTCCGCCATGAAAAGGGCGGCCGATGATTGGGTCATCCGGCTCGACCACCATGTGGGGGAACTGATCGCCGACACAGCGGAAAAGCAGCGTCAAATCATCGAGAGCCAGGTCAAGCCCGAGGAGGTGGATAATCTCGAACGAATGCGCCAACGCCTGGATGCCGTGGTGTCGGGAATCAGCCGCGCGGAATCAGGAGATGCCGTCTTGAAGCCTTCCAGCACTGCCAAAGTGGATCACGTGCCACAGTCCGACGTGACAATACGGTGCCTAATCTGCATCGAAGTCGAGAAGGAGCTGTTTGATTTCATGCGGCACCGGCAGTACGAGCTCAGTACGAGCGAAGCCGACCAAGCCCGCCATGCGGAACAGGGGGGCTTCTGCGGCCTGCATACGTGGCAGTATGAGGCGATCTCGTCGCCGCAGGGAGTTTGCTCAGCCTATCCGCCGGTCCTCTCATCGTTGAGCCGCCGTCTTCGTTCCCTGGCGGGATGGGCGTCCTCCAGCAACGCGTTAATTGAACGAGTGCGTGATGTGCTGCCGCAGCCGAAGACTTGCCGTGCCTGCCAATTGATTGTCGCAGTGGAGAGAAATGCTGCGAAAGCAATCATCACGAGGATCGCTGCCGGTGGCGCGGCAGAATCGAGCCGATTGCCGCCGCTTTGCCTTCGCCACCTGTATACCGTGTTGCTCGCCAAACCTGGCGCGGACACAGCGCGCCTCCTGATTGAGGAGCAGGCACGTGTATTAGACCGGCTAAGCGAAGACATGCAGCGGTACGTGCTCAAGCACGATGCGCTGCGCCGGGAACTCGCTACGGAATTGGAGCACCGGGTATACGAGGTAGGCTTATCGCGGCTGGTTGGGCTTAGGAATATCGTGGCACCGTGGAAGATTGACTCGATCTAGCCAGCCCTGCAATCCCATGTAACGCTGCCGGATTGTTCCGCCGACTCGCCATATTCCACGCCGCTCGCCCCACGGGTGTCACTGATTGTGTTCGCTTTGCGCCGTGCCAGGAAGGAGGCGCAGCAACAGTGGAAAGAGCAACGCCACAATGAAATAGGCGAATGTGACAGCGAGTGCGAGCAATATGAGACCCGCCGCACACGCCATGCCGACTGCTGTAACAAGCCAGACCGTGGCAGCAGTTGTCAGACCTTGAACCCGATCCTCCCGGTGCAAGATAAGACCTGCGCCGATAAAGCCGATGCCGGTGACGATCTGCGCTGCGACGCGGGATGGGTCCAGAACAACACGGCCTTCCGCAAGAACATTCGTGAAGCCATACTTCGAGATCAGCATAAAAAGAGCGGCGGAAGTGCCGACTACCGTCTCGGTACGCAACCCCGCGCTCTTATGGCGAATTTCGCGCTCCAGCCCGATGGCGGCGGAGAACAAGAACGCGGCACCAAGCTCAAGAAACTGCTTGACGCCCTGCCCATCTGTACCTGGGATCATCATACCGTTGACCTTAGCACAGGCGTGACGCCCAGACTGCAAGATGTCACCCGATAGTCATCTCACGCCTGCGCTGGCATTTAGCGGTCGAAACGAGCAGCGCCCGCCTCTAAGCCCGGCCGAACTGCGTCTGCCGTCTGCCGATACGCGTTCGCCACGCTCTAGTGTTCGTGCCGAACGAGAAGGACGTCATGCCCTTGTCAGACGCGCGAAGGGGCGCGGGGGCTACGGCTTGGCCCCACCGACTTTTGTGCGTATCCGATACACGCTGGTGCTGGCGACAATATAAAGGGTCTTGCCGTCTTCATCACCCCATGTCAGGTTACCAACACGTTCGGGCACGGGGATAGTTCCCAGGTGCACCCCCGTTGGCGAGAGAATCCACACCCCACCCGGTCCGGAGCCCCAGACATTTCCACGGCGGTCAACCTTGATCCCGTCCGGTCCGCCGACACCCTTTTCCGAACTCGCGTCGTACAGCACGCTGCCGTGGTCCACGGTCCCGTCCGCGTGGACGCTGTACCTCATCCATTTGGGCGGACCCGAATTGCTGACATACAGCACCTTTTCATCGGGCGAAAACGCGATGCCATTTGGCCTCGGAAGATCTCTGATGACCAATTGCAATCTTGTCGAATCTGGTGGCGCACCCGCGCGGACATCGCGAGCTCCACGGATTCGATACACCCCGTCAAATGGAAGCTTCTTGCCCGGATCACCGTCCTGCTGGGTCGGTAATCCGTACGGCGGATCGGTGAAGTAGAGCGAACCGTCCGATTTGTAAACCAAATCGTTCGGACTATTCAGGGGCTTGCCTTCGAAGCTATCGGCCAGAATCGTAATGGCCGCCTTCGGGTCCAACTTCTCCATGCGCCAGACATCTCGCTGTGCATGTCCGGCGACGGTTAACCGCCCTTTTGAGTCGAGTGTCATACCGTTCGAGCCCGGTTCCGGACCGGTGAACGGCGTCGAGCCCTTGTAGCCGCTGGGATGCAAAAAGACCTTGGCGGTCTGACCGGGTCGCCACTCTATAATGCTGTTGGCGGGGATCTCCGCGAAGAAGAGCGATTGCGCGCGTGTCCAAACGGGGCCTTCTGTCCACTTGTTGAACCCGGTGGCAATCCGCTCGACGTTGGCATCAAGATCGATGAGTTGATCTAATGCTGGGTCGAGGCGCTGAATTCCTTGGCAAAAGCCAGGAACGCAGGTAAGCGTCATTCCCAGCAGTAGAACAATCTTGTTCATGGATGTCTCCTCTTGCCGCAGTCAATCTATGAAGCCGCTCATCATCTCTGCGAGAGGCCTGCCGACGGAGCCGCTCGGTGTTTCGATATCGAGCAGCGTGGCAAGTGACGGTGCGACATCGTTCAAGGCCGCCGGCCGCGCGTACCGGCCAGTTTTTATGCCCGGACCCATGAAGATCAACGGAATGTGACTGTCATATGAGTACGGAGTCCCATGTGTGGTACCGGTGCCGCCGCGGATCCAGTACGGTTCGAGCAACACTTCAAGATCGCCCGAACGCACGTTGTTGAAGCTGCGGACAATGCGCTCACTAAGTTTGTCACCCGAGACTTGCCCCATCAGGAGTTGCTCGCGGGTGTACACGCGAGCGACGTGCGGGACGCCCGCGATGGCCACAGCAGCAACGCGTTCAACCTCGCGGGGATCCAGCCCCTTTTCGGAAATCAATTTCCTGTTTAGGTACGGGGAAGTCCCCGCCGTACTCAGCAGCCACTCGCCCGTACCGAACCGCGCTTCCAACGCGTGGCGGAGCGGGTCGAAAAGCGTCGGCTCGGCCATACGTCCACCGGGCATGCGATCTTGCTGTAACTGTTCGACCATCGGCATTACACCATGGTCGGCAGTTAGAACGACAAGCACGTGCTCCATTCCTACCAAATGATCCAGATAAGCGAACAGCTGCCCCAATTCTCGATCCGTGCGAATACACATGTCATGGACCCGCGGTGAGTCGGGACCAAAGCTGTGACCAACGGCATCATTGGACGAGAAACTGACAGTGAGTAGGTCAACCGAATCGCGCTGTCCAAGCTTCTCTTGAGAAATCGTCTCTTCCGCAAACTGTTCCAACATGGTATTACCGAAAGGACTTGAGTACACGGCTGCAGCGAGCTTTGGTCCGATTTCCGTGGGCATTTTGAAAAGGCCCGAAGGCGACGTGTTATCGAAGCGCCATTCCATCCCTGCATACGTCTCGGCTGAGTGTCGCTTATTAAAAGCCTGTACCCAGGGCGGCAGTTCCTGAAAATAATAGGTGCTGGTGACGAAATCGCCGGTCTTGTTGTCGTACCAGTATGCGGCGTCCGCCATGTGGCCGGACGGCAGTATCGCCGAGCGATCCTTGAGCGAAATTCCGATCACTTTTGCGTGATCCCGGTGCGCGCGCTTGATTTCATCTCCCACGGTACTTACCAGCAAGCGGCGAGGAGATGCTCCCGCTCCGGGTGAGCCTCCGACAAGCCGAGTGGAATCGTCCGAAACACTCGTAACGCTTTTGCCCGACTCCCGGTCGTACCAGTCGTTCCCCACGATGCCACTGATCTTCGGCGTTGCGCCTGTGAGCATCGTGGAATGTCCAATCGCCGTCACCGTTGGATAGTGTTCCAGGTTGGTGTTTACGAAATTGGCGCCATTCTTCAGCAGGCGGTCAAGCCCGCCATTATATTCTTCGCGGAACCGGGTCAGGTAGTCGTAGCGGAATTGGTCGATCGCGATCAGCAAAACCATTCGCAGTTGTTTGCGCGGCGCTTCCTGCGATCGCAAGAGATGTGGCGTCAGAGCGAGCGCCAACGTAATAACGATGAAAACCAGTACTTTTGACTTGAAACCGATATTCATTGATCACACCCGGGGCCGCTCGCGGATCTCAACGGCGACATTCTAAAGGCTCACGAACGATAGTCTACCACGGCGCATATTATGGGCAGCAGGCGGATCCAGCCTTTACTGGCGAACTGATGATGCAATTCCCGAGCGTGTCGCATAGCGCGGGCGTAGCCTGTCGGCCCCGGCACTCCAGCGACATTAATTGACGCGAATGCACGAACCACGGACTTCGGCGGGTGCGGCACTATTCTCCTGGCAGCTCAAGGTATGTCCTCAGGCACGATGCCGCTGCGCCGGGAGCTCGCTAGGGAATTGGAGCACCGCGTGTACGAGGTGGGCTCATCGCGGCTGGTTGGGCTTCGGAACATCGTGGCGCCCTGGAAGATCGACTCGATCTAACCAGCCTTGCAATCTCATGCAACGCTGCCGGATGGTTCCGGGACCGTCGCCTGTCCGGCCGAGTCGAATATCTGGTGATACAAGTCTTCGCCATAGCTGGTTTCAAACGGCGCCCCTTCGAGCAGCTTGAAGGTCCGCGTCCCATCCGCGTTCCTGTCGGCGCGCAAGAAGAGGACGTCGTCGGATTTCGTATCGAAGAAGGTGCGCGCGAAGTCGTACAGGTGCGTCACATAAAAGACCTTGACCCGCCTTTCCAGTAGGGCGTGGACGATCTGCCTAGCAATCTCGGACCCCTCCCGCTCGTTGGTCGCAGCAAAAGACTCATTAAAGAGCAGCATCGAGTTCGGCACGAGACGGTCGACTATCCCGCTCATACGGGCGAGCTCCTCATCAAACTTCCCGCTTTTCATCGTCGCATCCTCCTCGCGCTTGTAGTGGGTAAACAGGGCCGGGCAAAGCTCGCCGGTAAAGGACTCAGCCCCCACGAACATGCCGCTTTGCATCATGATCTGCGCCAGGCCGATGCCGCGCAAAAAGCAGGATTTGCCGCCCTGGTTCGCGCCCGTGATGATCACGAAATTCTTGCCGTCAGTCACGGCGGAGTTGCCGACCACCCTCCCATCCATGTGGAGCGAGAGCGATACGTCGTAGAGTCCACTGAAGCGGTGCTGGCGTTCGCCGGCGGATACGGGCGTGGGAAAACACACTGGCTCGCCCTTTGCGGTCAGCCGGGCGTGGAGATTCAGGCATCCGATGTAAAATGCCAGCTCCGTTCGCAGCATCCTGAAGAAGCTCAGCACGTGATCGGCAGACTGGGCCAGCGCAATGGCGACGCGGCTGATTCCTCGGTGCCGCATATCCGACAGGATTTTCCCACCGGTCTGGTCCCGTTCGGCGAGGTGAAAAGTGTAACCGGGCGGTTTCTTGCCGAGCAGGCGCTCCAACCAGTTCCGCTTCCTGTCATCGAGTTTCCGCAGCTTCAGATTTGTGCTCTCGTTCGAATCACCCAGTTCCGCGCTCAGCAAGACACCGTCACGAAACTTCAAGTCGTTCAGATAACTCTCGATCGTCGCCAAGTATTCCTCCGTCAGCTCATTCCTAACCATCGCGAACATGGCGGTGAAGGCCTTCGATTCAAAGCGGCCAGCCTGCTCCTCCGCGATCATCCTGAGCTTCCGGAGCATCTCCAGCAGCGCTTCCAGCATGTGGATGGCGTCGTACAACAGCGAGGACGGAAATGTGCTGGTCAGGCTCCACCACTGCTTCCTCGTGCGCTCGACCGCTTCAACCGTGAGGCTGTAGATCTGCTTGATAACGGGCCCATTCTTCAAACAATCCTTCAGGACCTCTTGCCGGTAGAGGATGGTCCCGAGGTCGTTCCGCAACCCGGAGAGGAGCGCTTCTTGCGCCACTTCGAACAGAAACTCGTCCTTGCCGGCCATGGCCTCGAGCAGGGTGCGCAATTCAAGGTCCTGCATTAACGCGTGCTGGTGCGGAGGCAATTGCGGTTCTTCGGTGGGCTTCCGGAACCGGTACATCAACTCGCGGAACACGTGATATTGATCAAAATCGCGATCCGGGTACATCAGCCGCGGTTTCATGCTTTGACCCGCTCCTTCAGGCACTCGTACGTAACGCGATATTTCTGGGCGATGGCCATCGCGTAGGCCAGACCATCCGCCGGCCGTCGTTCCAGCTTGTAGGTCCGAATCGCCGGGTTTTCGGGATCAACCCTGCTCACGATGCTGACCGTCTTCGCGTTAAGGGACGACAGCTCATCCAAGAAGGTGACCCAGACTCCGATCATATCCAACGCTGAGATTCTCACCATGACCTTCTTGCTCAAGTAGAGCGCGTCCTTCAGCGTCGTTGACGAGAACATCTCGTTCATAATTACGAGGCTGTTCGGGGTGGCTTCGCCCAGAATCTGATGGATACGAACGAGATCATCCTGGAGCTTGCCGCGGAGGTTGGTGATGTCCTCTTGCCTTTCGAAGTGCGTGAAGAGGTGATCGAACAGAAAGAGTCTGGCTTCACTACCGGGGACCAGGCACCCGAGGCTCGCGAGGTAATGCAACTGGCCGATCATGCGGGCAAATGTTGTCTTGCCGCCCTGATTCGGACCGGACACAACCAGGATTCGTTCGGGGCCGCTCAGAAAGAAATCGTTGGAAACCACGGGCGTTTTCTCGTGAATGAGCTTGTCTGCCAAGGCGACGTCGAAAGCGTTTTGAACCCCAATCTCCTTGCATGTCTGTGAGTGTTGTGGATAACAGAAACTCAAGCGTACGCGGCGGAACTTTTCGAGATGGCTGAGGTAGGCAACGTAGAACTGGATCTCGCGGTCGAATCGGGCGATCTTTTCATCGATATACGTGGCGCGTGCCGTGCAAAAGGCGTCGAGAGCTTGGTATACCTCTGGATAGAGGAGCGCCACGCGGTCCTGTATCTGCGCCTCGATGTGGTTCATGCCTTCCCAGTCCCGGACCTCGAGCCGGCAGCGGTTTGCTGTGTCATGTCGAAATTTCTCGAATATCCCCTCTACGGCGGCGCTGTAGTCGTCCTCCTCGTTGTAATGGCGAACCGTGATGCTACCGTCCTTGAGGAGCAGGCAATATCTCACGGCAGCCAAATCGGCCTTCAGCACCCTGGCTTCCGTCGCAAGATCGCGGAACGAGGCGCCGGCAGTGTATTCGGCCAGATAATCGCGCAGCGCTCGCAGCCCCCGTGATTTTAGATCAGCCGCGCCAAGATCCCGCAGGAGATTCTCGACGCCTTCGCAATAGATTTCGGCAGCTCCCAGGAACAGCCGTTCCATCGCATATTTGTAGTCGAGCCTTTTTGCCTCATCGGCTTGCTTGAGGCGGGTTCGTATCGCCCGCATCCGTTCGGAGAACGACCTTATCCCCCGCAGCAGGGCGGGGCCTTCGAGATCCTGGAAAACCTCTTGACGGTACGCAATTGCGCTGAGATCGTTCAGGCGGGCATAATAGAACGGCTTCAGATGATAATCCTCCCAGTCGGCCGTGATCGCGTCGATGACTCGATCCAGGTTCAGGTCGCCAAAGAAGCCGGGCCTCTCGGCGGCTTCCTCCCCGTGATTGTCACCAGGATCTCCGGTGAGGATGCTCTGGAATGTCAGTATGGAATTGAGTTCCATCTTACGGCCTCCTCCGCCGCCGTGGACGAGATCTCTGCCCAACGAGTGCCAGCTCCTCCGGCGCGTAATAGGGCTCCATAAGTTCCGGGTGACCGGCGAGCCACTGGTGGAGGTTGACCAGATGGCTACCCAGGAGCGCGGCCCGCAGCTTTGGGTTCTTCAGACCACGCCGAAGAATTATATAGACGACTTCCTCCCCGTCTTCCATCTCGAAACAGTTCTTGAACGCGCCCTCGTTCGCAATTCGATCGCGAAGAATCGTCGCGATCGCGTATCGGACTCGGTAATCACGTGCTGCGGGATCGAGTACCTTTGGCAAGCGCATCGGAAGTCTCGGTGGTGAATGGGAAGGGTTTCACGCTGCGGCGGCTTCCGTGAGCGTTGCGAAAAACGGGAATACCCTATCGAGTTGACTGACATGAAACACATCGAGCAGGTGTCCGGTTGCCCCAGCCATACGCATTTCTCCGCGCACGGTGAGGATCTTGTTGTAACTGGAAATGAAACGACCGATTCCCGTGCTGTCGATTCCGGTGACGCCGGCCAAGTCAAAGATGATTGTTCGTTTCCCGTCGCGAAGCAGTTCCTCCGTCACTGTCAGGATCTGGTCACTGGTTGTCCCCAAGGTCACACGGCCGGAAAGCGTGATCACGGCGGCGCCGGCTGAAAGATCATGATGGCTGATCGTCATAGCGTTTTTCGCTGCGGGAATAGTACCCTCCGGCATATCTTTCTATCTCATGAATCTCATAAGCGCATCGATTCGGAGCGGCGCACACTTAATATATCTGCCTGTCACGTACTGAGGCTGTGCAGCGAGCCGGCACATCTCGACAATTTGCCCAGGATTTCCAGCCGCCGCCTCCAACACCTTCTCACGAAACTCTTCTAGATCGACCTCCCTCTTCCTCAATCCGAACCGGTCGGCTGCCACATCGAAGAGTTGCCCGGCATCCGGCTCCGTCAGCGGCCGGAACTGTAGGATCTTGCGAGGATCCCAGAAAAGCCGGCCCAGCGCGTCCAAAGCGGCCACATCACGCGATACGGCAAAGATCGCCATGCCACGAGCGAAATAGACCCTTTGGAGAAACCGGTATATCGGGTGGCTGGCGCCATTCACGCCGTCCAAAATGAGAGTTCGAGGCTCCGTCTCAAGCGCGGTCCACAGAATACCCTTGAGATGGACACTTGTCTGGTGGGAAAACCACTTTTCGGCATCTGAGCCGGTCGCCGCCAGGCGACGTAGAGTCCGGTGTCCAGAGGCCAGGAGTGCCCGCGTCAAACCGATTAACAAATCATTCGGAAGCATCGGATTCCTTTCCACAGCACTTTTCCCCTACTCTTGACCGCAGACGCTTTCCGCTCGCCCCCCTGGCTCCACCAGGAGACACAGCGGCTCGTGGAGCCGAAAGATCTGGTGTTGCGGGATGGCAAATCACCAGAGCCGTTCGGTAACGGTTCTGGCAGGCTCTTACCGGACCCCTATCGGACAGCCCTGCGCTCTTCGCAGGTGGGCAACGTTGGCGGCAGAGAAAACGACACGGTGCGAGACTCTTCGATAATCTCGAACGTGACCGATCGCGTCGCACAGGTCGCCTCCAATTTGCTGTCTTCCGGAAATCACTGAAAGGCCAACTCCCACAGCGATTTGCCGCAGGAGTCATTGGTCGCAAACGGGGGCGACTTTAAGCGAACTCCACCGCCAATAAGAGAATACAGCACAACCCACGAGGACGGCAAGGCCGTGGCTTGCTTCCCTTGCTTCCGATCTCAAAAAAGTCCAAAACTAAGCACGAAAGAGGGTCGGCGCTCCACGATCTCTGGCGCCCGCGGATCGGCCGAGGAAAGATCAAGCACCAGAACTCGCTGATCTTCATCCAATTGCTGTAAAAGGAGTTCTCTCCCGTCCTCAAACCGTAAGGCGTCTCGATGGGTATTTGCGCTGGCGCTGATCTGCGTGAAGGTCACGGCCGCGGTGGGCCCGACGTCCAAAATGTGCTGATAGCCCTGGGGGATGTCCGCAAGCATCAGGTGAGCGCCGGGCGGGACACAAACGGCCAACACAGGTGGTTTCACCGGGCTGGAAAACATTTCCCGGAAGAAGCCCCAAAAGCCCGTGCGTACTGGGGGTTGGGCCTCGCGAGCTTTCCGCACTTCAGCCGGCGGCGCAAGCCCGATCGTGCCAGTTGAAAACCTGTACGTAACCAGCTCCTCGCCTTCCATCGCCAGACGGTTTGGAACGCCCATCAGCGAATAATCACACATGGTATGTGCTCCTCTCTGAGTTTCGTGCCGAAATCCTTCGGCCGCCCAAACAAACCACCTATTCTCCCGTCCGTGGCCGGTCGCCGCGCCTACTTTACGAGTAGAGCGCTGCACGGGACCACGGGCAAGATCAGGAAGAATCCTTGCCCTCACGTTGCCCGGCAAGCTTAAGCTATACCTGGCATCCCAACTGTTGCGTGCAATGCGCATCCAGAATACTCTCAAACACTCTGGCTCCTGGCAGGCTTCCGTACCCTGATTGCCATGACCTCGGATGCCGCAATGGTCCCCTTGTCCATCATCTCCTCTATAGCCGGGAGCAGCCGTTCCATATTTTCGGGGGTGTCCACTATGGTCACCATGATCGGTGAGTCGTGCCCCACCAAATGCGAGTGATGGATCTCGCCCGTGCTGCCGAATCCTTCAATTCCCCGGAACACCGTAGCGCCGGCGATATGCAGATCGCGGCACTTGTCCACAATCGCCTCGTACAGGGGCTTTCCTCCGTATTTATCTCCTTCCGTAAAGAGCAGGCGCAGCATCTTAGATGGTTCATAATTCGTGTAGCTCGGCATAAGATAGGTCCTCGTAAGTTCTTGCTCGATTTCGGTCTATCTGTCAGATGGGATGTGGGCGACTGCTGCGGCGTCGAGGAGCCGCACAAAGAACCCGGCCAAGCCGACGACGGAAGCCTCTGCCCGTTCGTATAAAGAATCGAGGGTTCCACGTCTGCTCCGGCCACGAAAGTCAGCGCAATGGCTCGTGTTCCCACCTCGAGACCAACCCAAGAAGCGGTCTCCCCGACCGCTCGGGTAGCAGCTCGCGTCTATCATCAATATCGACAGCAATGTCACGAAAAAAGCAACGATCAGCCACAGGTCTGCGGCAAGCGACACCTGTTCCATGGTTCGTCTCCTAACCGAGCTGTTGGGGAATTGCCTAAGGAGGGAGCTTACAGTGGTTGGCCTCCGGCAGCTATTCCGCCGCAGGAGTCATTGTTCGCATACGCGACACTAACGCGAACTCCACCGCGTTCTTGAACTAGGATAACGAATGAATCCGTAGACGTCAAGGTCTACTAAAGTTTAAAGACATTTCTATTTGGCGTTGACAGGTCTACTAAAGTTTACAGCATCCCCGTGGCGGCAATGAGCAGACCCTCGTACGAACGAATTGCAGGTTACGCGCCGCCCGCGGCCATGGCGATGCATGTCATGACAGGAATAACGCGACCGCCTCTTCCCGGCCACTTCACAGCAAAGGGAAATCCGAGAAGCGCCGCGATCAGTGATTTTCCCGCCAAATTCACAGCCGCTGCCCGCACAGCATCCGACAGCATCACCGCAATCTATCACTCCAGCTCGGTTATCGCGCGACTCGATCTCATCGGCCACTGTTCTGTTCAGTCCGGATTACCTGCGCATGATCGATATCGCCAGCAGCGCCAACAAGCCAACGGCTGTTATAGCCGACGAGAGAATGAGATATTGCCGAAAGACGTTCCGGTCCTTTATCGTTCGGTAAACGATGGGGAGATTGATGGCCGCGCTCGCAATGGAGGCCAATACTGTCGAAGTAGCTGCCGTTCCCGGATCGATCTGGCCGTGCGCCGTCAAACTTCCCGCGACTGCCGTCGAGCTGGCACTGCTAATGAACCCACCGAGGAAACTGATCAATATGCTGGCGACGTTTCCGAAATAGCGTTGTCCCAGGGTGCTCACGATTTGGATGGTGAGAAAAAACACCCCAAAGCTGAGAACGGACCGGATGGCGATCGGCGAGGACGTCCGTAGCCGCGGTACCGGTCCGGGCTCCCGCATCCTGCGGACGCCAAGGGTGGCCGTGAATATGGCCATCGCCGCGATGGGCCCTGAGGCCAACAGTCCGGCAATGGGGCTGAAAACTGCCAGAACCGCCAGGTTTCGGACAAACATGGCCATTACGGTGATCATGGAAAGAGTGGCCATCTGACCGTCCAGGCCATCGTTTCCACCGATGGTATGGGAGAGTTCGGCAACGGCTGCCGTACTGTTCACCAGTCCGCCAAAAATGGCTGTGTAAAAGAGGCCGCGCGTTCCGTAAATCCTGAGCAGCACGTAATTAACGAACCCCAAACCCGCTATCAAGACAACCGTCAGCCACGCTTCGCGGGGATTGACGAGGCCCCAGGGGTCGACCGGGGCGCGCGGCAAGGCAGGATAGATGACGAATCCTATGAGCCCGAGCAGGACAGCTCCACGTATTTCTTCGGCGGTAACGCCGCCCGCAAATCGGCGCAACTGAGGCTTGAGGCCCAGCAGGAGCGTCATCAGGACAGCCGACGCGGTCGGCGTAAAGATGTGCCCTTGTCCCACAAGTACGCCCAGAATGAAGACGACGATCAGGGCAACCGACGTCGTGGTTTCCGGTTCACGGCGCAGCAGCAGGTTACCTGCGTTCATCATTGCCATGACCACAATCACGCCGCCCATTCCGATCCAGGCGAATATCGCTGACTCCAGCATGCAGAGCATGCCCAGAAGACTGACAATCGCGAACGTCCGGACTCCGAGATCCTTGTGCGACCATTCGCGCTCAAAACCCACAATCAAACCAATACCCAGCGCCACCGTGAGCTTCGTGGCGATGACGGACGGTATGAAGCGGACAGCCTCCATGCCTCATCATAGGCGCATTTGTGCAGAGCCGGTAACCTCAAGGCACAAAGAATATTGGATGATCGACGCTTGAGGGCGCTATGCCCGGCTGCTAATCTACGCGACTTTGATTTGATCAGGGCACTTTACGGGGATCTCATGTCTATCACTCTAAGCTGGTCTCAAATAGCTCTTCGGCTGCTTTGTGCTCTGGTCGCTGGTGTCGGCAGGTGATGCGTTCGCGCATCGAGCCTATGAAGAAGATCGCCCGGTCACTCCGCCAGCACCGCGAACTGATCCTCAACTATTTTCCGCGCTCAGAAGCTGCTTTCCAACAGGCCTAAAGTCACCATGAGAAAATCCTACGGCTTCCGCACCTTCCGATGCCTCGAACTTGCGCTCTATCACTCAGTTGGCGAGTTACCCGAGCCGGAATCGACCCACGAATTCTTCTGACGAACCAAAAACTTCGACACGCCGTCGACGCGGATCATAGGAGCAGCGCCTCCAGCCGGTCGTTGCACAGAAAGGGCCGCGACCGCGAGGACCGCCAAGTTTTTGGATCTCTCCGGAAGCTACTGTTCAGCCGCGCCGACGTGCTCTTGCCCATGCTCAAGACCCGACCGGGAGCCGTCTGAGGGAACGAAAGCCATCCTCCCGCAGCAGGCCGCCGCAGGAGTCATTGGTCGCGCAGCGACGGTTAAGCGAACTCCACCGCCTGGATTTAAGGCTACAGCAGCATCCGGTTTGTGTCAACGCTTCCACGATGCTTCCACGATGCTCCCAAACAGCGGATCGTTTCGGAGGACAATCACGATGTATGGATGTTTGGACGGTGTGTGACAAGGGACACCTGCACTGGGGCGCCCGGGGCGGAGCTGGGCTTCTCCTCCGCCACGTGTCGGCTCAAGGAGGGGCGAGCTACTTGCTGCAACTACGATCCAAATCGGTGGATTACGGCGGCACATGGGGCATCCCTGGCGGAGCCATCAGAGATGGAGAAACTCCCGAAATGGCAGCTCGAAGGGAGGCTGAAGAGGAGATTGGTTCTTTGCCACCGTACCGCGTTACAGGGATCGAGGTCCAGGATTGCGGAGGAAACTGGAAATTCTACATCGTAGCCGCCGACGTGGCCGATGATTTCCTGGCGTACTGCGTGCGAGAAACCGATGCCACCGGCTGGTTTACGCTGGCGGACATGCATGTCCTTTTGCTACACCCTGGGCTTCAAAACTGGCTCGAGAAACAGGAATCTAGGGGCGGCATGTAAGTGCCTATGCGATCTCCGACGGCCACCGGATGGCTGAACTTGCCGGCTGCTGCTGCCGCTTAACCGCCCGCCCGTATCGTCGCGCGAGCAAGAAGTGCACCGCGAATCGGGTCAGAACAGCGTTGACCAGCAGCGCAAGCGCGCAGACGGTGCCAGCCTTCACCGCCGGTACGCCGATGGTGGGCAACACCAGCGCAGCCACCAGTAGCGAGAATCCAAAACTGGTCAATCCGCACCAATAGCAAGCCCCGGCTGCACCGGACTGGCCATATGAGTGCCAATCCTGCGATGGACGCTTACCCATGTGAGCCGAGAACGTGTTTGCTGCGATACGGCTATTCAGCAACAGGGAAACCATCGCCAGCCCAATCAGGCAGATCCACACACCGTAGCCAGGCTGAATCCCCAAAGCGCGCGCAACAAACTTGCCGCCGTCCGGCCCGAGATCACGAAAGACGAGCCAGGTAACGGTCGCCTGAACGACCCAGGTGGATATGGCGCCTAGGGTCATACTACCGGCTGCTGGCAGTTGCCACCGCGACTTGTTCTCGTAGCGCGTGGGCCTTTTCCGTGGATTCCCACGTGAAGTCCTCCTCATTCCGGCCAAAATGTCCGAAAGCCGCCGTCTTACGGTAAATGGGCCTACGAAGTTTCAGCGCGTCAATGATGCCCCGCGGCGTGAGTTGAAAGTTCTTCCGCACGAGATCGGTAAAGTCCGCGTCGGCTATAACACCCGTGCCGAAGGTGTTCACGTGCACCGAAACCGGCTCGGCCACGCCAATCGCGTATGCGAGCTGCACCTCACAGCGGGAGGCCAACTTCGCAGCCACGATGTTCTTGGCGATATGGCGTGCCATGTAACACGCCGAACGATCGACCTTGGTGGGGTCCTTGCCGGATAACGCGCCGCCGCCGTGGCGGCCGACCCCACCATAGGTGTCGACAATAATCTTGCGCCCGGTCAAGCCGGTATCGGCGTGCGGTCCGCCGACAACGAATCGGCCCGTCGGGTTGATGTGGTATTTCGTTTGGGCGTCAACCATGTTCGACGGCAGAACCGCGTCGACAATGTGCTTCTTGATTTCCCGGCGCAGCTCCTCGGTGCCGATGTCGGGCGCATGTTGAGTGGAAATCACCACGGCCTCAATGCGTTTTGGCCTGCCGTTCAGGTACTCTACCGAAACCTGGCTCTTCCCGTCCGGGCGCAGGAAGTCGAGAATGCCCTGCCGCCGCGCTGTGGAGAGGCGCTGTACGAGCTTATGCGCCATCTCAATCGGTAACGGCATCAGCTCGTTGGTCTCATCGCAAGCGTAGCCAAACATCATGCCCTGGTCGCCGGCGCCGCCCGTATCTACGCCCATCGCAATGTCCGGCGATTGCGTCTGGATCAGGTTGTGGACTCCGCAGGTGTGGCAATCAAATCCATAACCGGCGTCGTTGTAGCCGACCGATTCGATTGTGCCGCGCACAACTCTGGGCACATCAATCTGCGCCGTGGTCGTGATTTCGCCGGCCACGATACAGGTTCCGGTGGTCACCAGCGTTTCGCACCCGACGCGGCCGCCCGGATCTTGGGCGAGTACGGCGTCGAGGATGGCATCGGAAATCTGATCGGCCATCTTGTCTGGATGGCCTTCGGTTACCGATTCAGAAGTGAAGAGATATTTCGCGGCTTCCGCCAAGTTGCCCTCCTGTGCATCTGATTCGGGAATTACCGAGAGCGAATTCACCCTCTGGGCAACCCCGCCACAGGAGTCATTGATCGCCGTGCGCGATTTTTACGCGGACTCCACCGCGATGAACAGCCTATCAAAAAGAAACGTGTTGCGTCAATTTACAACTTCGCAGACGATCACCACGACCTCACTCGTCTGCTCGCGAAAGGCCAAGACGATCATGGAGCCGTGGCCGGCTTCTCTCTTCGTAGTGCTGCTTCATACTGGCGACGAGAGCGCCGTCTGTCAACGTCCGAATCCCAAGCTTCACCGGCCAAATTGATCCGGCGCGCACGGCACGCTCGAACGCCCAACTTCTGATACGGCTGATTTGCTGCATCGTAAGCGACAGGGGAATGACGTTTGCCGCGATGCCGGTGAGGTCTCGCGCCGTTAACGGCCTGTTCTCAAGGCGCGCTTTGGTGATTGCCGATACGACACATTGTTCGATCTCCGCCCCGCTCCAGCCCTTCGTGAGCCGCCCCCCCCAGACCCGCGAGATCGAGATCAGTCACATCTACCCCTCGACGGCTGAGGTGGATTTTGAAGATCTCGGCCTGCTCGCTAGGGAGTGGCAGGTCCACGAAAAAGACCTCGTCGAAACGCCCCTTGCGGATCATCTCGGCTAGCAAGAGGTCCGGTTGGCCGTGGCTGCTACGAACAGCCCGCCTGCCTTCTCTTGCATCCACGTCAGGAAAACCGCAAAGATCCTTCCCTGCTCGCCTCCCGAATTCGTCGAACTGATTCCCATCTCAATTTCATCAAACCAGAGGACGGCTGGCGCCATTTCTTCCATCATTCTGCAGGCTGCCACGAATGCGGCTTCTGGCTTACCGTGCCGCCCTGAGAAGATTTCGGTCATATCGATCCGATAGAGGGGAAACTGGAAGCAAGACGCGATCGCCTTAACCGAAAGGCTCTTGCCACAGCCGGGGAAGCCCATTATGAGGACTCCTTTGGCACGGTTTCCTCAGACAAGCTGTCGCGCAGCTGGAAGAGCTTCGGGCCCATTCCATCGCCGCGCAGGGTGGCATTAACGCCGCCAAGAACTACCACAACGATGGTGACAGCGTCTACCGTCTCTTCTATGACACAGTGAAGGGAGGAGATTTTCGCGCGCGAGAATCGAATGTTTACCGCCTCGCCCAGATCAGCCTTAACATCATCGATCAGTGCGTCGCCCAGGGCGTGCCGTTCGCGCGGGAATACTCGGGCTACCTCGATAACCGCTCCTTCGGCGGCGCGCAGGTCTCCCGCACGTTCTACGCCCGCGGGCAGACGGGCCAGCAGCTCCTTCTCGGTGCCTACCAGGCTCTTGAGCGGCAAATCGGCGCAGGCCAAGTGGAGATGTTCCCGCGCACCGAGATGCTCGACCTGATCGTCATCGACGGGAAGGCGCGCGGCATCGTCACGCGGAACCTCATCACCGGCAAGATCGAGTCGCATATCGGTGATGCCGTAGTGCTCGGGAGCGGCGGCTATGGTAATGTTTTCTACCTCTCCACCAATGCCAAGGGCTCCAACGCCACGGCCGTTTGGCGCGCGTATAAGCGCGGGGCGCTATTCGCCAACCCCTGTTTCGCGCAGATTCACCCGACCTGCATTCCGGTTTCAGGCGAATATCAGTCCAAGCTCACCCTAATGAGCGAGTCGCTGCGCAACGACGGCCGCGTGTGGGTGCCGATCAAAGAGGGCGACAAGCGTCCCGCAAATCAAATTCCCGAAGCCGAGCGCGACTACTACCTGGAGCGGAAGTATCCAAGTTTTGGGAACCTGGTGGCGCGCGACGTGGCGTCCCGCAACGCAAAAGCGGTCTGCGATGAGGGCCGCGGCGTTGGCGAAAGCGGCCTCGCCGTTTACCTCGATCTCCGGGATTCGATCGCGCGATTGGGCAAAAATGTCATCAGGGAACGCTATGGCAACCTCTTCGACATGTACAACCGGATCACGGGCGAAGGTCCTTATGAGACGCCAATGCGCATTTTCCCGGCTATCCACTACACCATGGGCGGCCTCTGGGTCGACTACAACCTCATGTCGAGTGTGCCCGGGCTTTACGTGATCGGTGAGGCCAATTTCTCCGACCACGGCGCTAACCGCCTCGGTGCCAGCGCGCTCATGCAGGGCTTGGCAGACGGCTACTTCATCCTCCCGAACACGATCGGCGACTACTTGGCATCCAGAGAATTGGAGAAAGTCGAAACCTCGAATCCAGCGGTGCGTGAGGCCGAATCGCAGGTCTCATCGACCATTCGGCGGCTTCTCGAAGCCAAAGGTAGCCGTTCCGTCGATTCCTTCCACCGCGAGCTGGGCAAAGTCCTTTGGGACTATTGCGGTATGGCCCGGAGCGCCGCGGGACTGAAACGCGCGCTTTCGATCATCCCCGAGATGCGGGAGAGGTTCTGGAGCGAGGTGCGGGTGCTTGGCTCCGGCGAAGAGCTGAACCAGTCGCTGGAGAAGGCCGGCCGCGTGGCGGATTTCTTCGAGTTGGCCGAGCTGATGTGCCTAGACGCCTTGAAACGCGATGAATCCTGCGGCGGTCATTTCCGCGAAGAGTACCAGACAGGGGAAGGTGAAGCCGCGCGCGACGACGAGCATTATTCCCATGTCGCTGCCTGGGAGTTTCGCGGCGCGGGCACCGCGCCTGCACTGCATAAGGAGCCCTTGACTTTCGAATACGTACACCCCTCTCAGCGCAGCTATAAGTGATGCGAATTGTCTTGGGCGCTGGGGGTACGGCGCCGCCGAGCATCGCAATCATTCTCGATCCGAACGGCTACATCTGTTAGTTAGATCCCGCCGCCCCAGCTCTGGGCGTCTGTCAATCTCCAAGGGCCGATGTCACGGCGCTGACTTCGGCACAGCTCACCGGGCATACCGCGCCACCGAAAAGATCCGGCATGTGGCGGCTACCTGAACCTGCGAATTCTAGTGTTCTGCACCGAAAGCCGCCATGGAGGATTGTCTTTCACGAGTTGGATGCACCATTCCAGGTCCCGCTTATCGAGCTGGTCGCCATCGAGGGCTGGCAATAAAACGTAGTTCCTGGCCGGAACGGGCGGCAATGGGATCGGATCGCCGTAGCGGATCGTATACTTGATCTCGTCGGCGGACTTCACGCGAAGCTCCTTACCTGGTTCCGGTGAAATCGCCAGCCAATCTACCGATACCTGGTCCAGTGCCGCGGTCCCGGCCGTCTCAATCGCGATATAGAAGTCGACCGCGTGCAGAGCATCTACGAGATCCTCATCCAATTGCGCTTCTGGCTCATAGCCAATCAGGACCGCCCACTTGCAGCGAAAATTGCAGATTCGAGCGAGCTTGGCCACTTCGTTGGCCGTCATGCGATCGCGCATCGGAACGACGTTCTCATAATCGAACGCGGCAAGCTCTCTCCCGACCTTGGGACTGTGAGCGCCGAACTGGATGAACACCGCCGGTATACCCGCCTGCACACCCTCGCTTAGCAGTGAGTAGTAGACTTTTGAAACCGCGTAAACCTTCATATCGCAGACGATGCCATAGAGAACTTGGCGACGTTCTCCGCCGCCAAGTGTCGGTCTCTGAGGAGAGCCCACTATATAGGGCCTTGGCCCTCAACGACCGGCAGCGCCCCGGTACGGAGTACGGTCTCCAGCTCATCCTGCACTTCCGGCGAAACCGGAAGATTTCGCAGCTTGGTGACTGTCTCTTCAATCGGGTAACCGGTCGATTCGAGACGCAAATGCCCGTCTTCCCAAATCGCATAGCAGGCCCGCCCACCACCCTGCTTCGATTGACCAACACTACCAGGGTTTGCGACAAGGCGGGCACCGACGGTCCGGCAAAACGGGATGTGGGTGTGCCCGGCCAGCAGAACATCACAGAATTTTTGGCCAGCATCCCTGGCCCAAAGGTCCGAGTGGGCTGGACGGTATTCATGCAAGGGATCGCCCGGCGTGGCGTGGCAGAGAAAGAAACGAATACCTACGACATCGCGCCCAGCTATGAGTGGCAGCCCGCGCAGATATTCTCGTTGCTCGTCGCTGACCACCGCCGTGGTGAACCGCCCCGTCTCTTCCGCCAAGCGGCTGTAGAGGGCCGAACATTGGGGATTTCGATCGTAGCCGATCGCGTCATCGTGGTTTCCCCGCACTACGAGAGACGCGTGTTCCCGCACAAAATCGATCACCTCACCGGGGTTTGGCCCATAGTTGACGATGTCGCCCAGAACCCACAGTTGATCGTAATCGGAAGGCAAAGAATGAACCGCCTCGAGGTTTGCATGCAGGTCCGATGTGATTAGAATCCTCATTGGCATCTCCTTGGGCGACCCGAATCGCGGTTCTGCTCCAGGCGCCACGTGCCTAACCTGGAGCCGATACAGCTGAAGCCGCCCTTCTTGCCGGGGAGACACCGTGTGGTTGGAAAAACGAGATCGATTCCCCGGTGTTCTCGCCCAAGGAGTCATTGGCCACCGTATGCGTGGCGTTAAGCGGACCCCACCGCTTCTCTTCAGATTATACAGGCGGTCGGCCGCCGACGGTTCGTTTCATGAGATCGCGCCTTAACCCGCTCTGGTGGCGCTGCGCAGCTACGTCGCGAGCAGCCGCGAACAGCGCAAATTCACTAAATTCAGGCCTTGACGCCGATACCCGCGGCATAGTACCGTATAGATGAACGCGGTGGAGTTCGCGGCAAAGTCGTCCACCGCGACCAATGACTCCTGTGAGCGTGGAACCGCTTGCGGGAGCTTTTTTGTTTTCTGCTCTCCCTAGCGCTTCCGCTAAACGTTTGACGACTTGAGGGTCAGCAAATGAGGCAGGTAGCGCATCGCACCGCACACGAGGGGGCGCCTCTACCCCTTCCTTCCCTCGGCGTACTCTGCCTTTGCCATGCTGCCCATCCAGTCGCTACGCGGCCACCGCGCGGATATTTCCGCGCGACACCGTTAGGAGGTCTCAATGTTGGACGACGAATCGACGGTTATCACCGCGCCCGGTGTATCGAGATCCGATACTCAAATTCACTGGGCCAAGCAGGAGTGGGAGAAGGGCGAACGATCATTCAGACAGAGTGTGGCCCTCCTTTGCGGAATCATCGAATCGGAAAGCAGAAATTTTACTGCAGAGAAGATGGAGCCAATCGCGGCAGAGTTCAGGGCGTGTTTTGCCAGACAGCGGGCCTCGAACCGGAGAGATTTCGCTCAGTCCTTGGAGGACCTCGTGAATGCGCGACACACCGAGTTACTGGCGGATTGGCAGCGTCAACTTGCGATTCCCGCTGCGGCCTACGTGCAAGAATCCACAACGCGATTCAACGCCAGCACGGATGAGATTATCCGGCGAGTCAAAGGCCTGCCCGCAATATCTCCAGAACCGTCGGCGGGCGGGACAGAATTATCGCTCTTACCAGCAGATGGCCGCCTTGCTCAACGTGTCACTCCGGTTCGGGCAAGTTGGTTTCGGAAGCGGATGCTTCGCCAAGCCGCTTGGCAGCTCAGAATCGGCGTTGAAAACAGCATTGGGGAGCTCAGCCGGAAGCTCATCGAGCAGATTCAGCAGCGCTCAGTGGGTGTCCGGGACCGTCTGCATCACCGACTCAATCGGGCATTCGCTGATGCCTCAGAATTCCCGGCCGGTAATTTTCAGCCATTAGCGATCGAGGACCGCGATAACACTCCCGTCCTGTTTGCCGCAGAGGAGACGGCTAGGCAAGGCGCGGTCCTGCTCCCATTTGGATGGGCGGTCGCTCCACTTCCCGTGCTCCGATGCGGGTCGTCTCAGGCGATCGGAGGTGCCTGCGGAGATGAGCCGGGTGTCCACGTCCGATGATCGCATCCTGGGCTCGCCCTCACGGCGCTGCCTGAAACTCCTGGTGTCAAATCAAAGAGAGAGAGGTGAATTATGCATCCACAGAATGTCTTTATCGATCAACTGGCGGATGATCCAGCCGAAAGAGAGATAGCCAGCCTCGTTCAGCAGCTCAATTCCCTCGAGGAAGGCGAACGAGCGGCAGCCAAGCTGATCGGATGGGGCGGAGCCGCGATCGGGCCACTGAAGCGGTTCCTGTTGGATGGAAAACCCAGCATCGTTTACCAGCCACGGCGCTGGGCCGTTGAAGCGCTCGCCGGTATCGGAGCAAAGGAGGCTCTCATCCAATTTCTAAAGTTACAGAAAGACATCCCCGATTCAGCGGTAAGGCTCAGCGAGGAAGTGGTGGAGAACTCGGCCGCAAAGGCCCTGTCCGCTTGGCCAACGGATGAGGTATTCGAGACTCTGCTAGATTGTGCATTGCCCCACCCCGGCGTTGGGTTGATTGAGGCATTAGCGGGATTCGCAAATCCTGAGACCATCCCCTATTTCATAAGAGCGCTGGAGGATGATACTTGCCGTTCCGCAGCACTGCGGGCCCTCCGGAGACTGGGGCCGCGTGTAGATGTTGCACTACTAGCGGCTGCCCTCACCAGGCTTCCCTCCGACGTGGACGAATCGGCGTCGAGCGTGAAGCGCAGAATCAGCGCGTTGGAGATTCTTGGAGAGCTGGAATGTTCGCCGGCATTCTGGGCCCTGCTGCACCCGCTCATTGACGACCGTAACTCGGACATTGTTATCGCAGCCTGCAACATTTCGGCCCAAAGCGGCTCCACAGACGATCAGAGGGCTTCGATTTCCAGGCTGCTCTCAATCTTGCACTCTGCCGATTGGTTTGCTCAAGACAAAATAGAGAGTTGCCTCGGTGCGCTTTATGCGGCCGGCAAAGACATCCTGGAGGGCGAGATAGCGCGTCGGAGCGGGTTGCCAGCCGAACAGCGGTCGACGGATCGTGTGCTCAGAACGCTCCTGCGCGTGAAGCACCGTACGAATGAAGCGCTGATAGCGTAGAAAGGCCGCAAAATGATCACCGATTCCATGATTACTTACTTCTGTCCGGCATGCTGGCGAGAAATTGACCGTGACGCCGTGCGCTGTCCTGGTTGTGGGTACAACACGACGGCGTATTCAGAGCTGCCATACGAGGGGAAGTTGATCCTTGCACTAAATCATCCTATCCACGACAATCGGCTGCTCGCAGTTCAGCTCCTCGGCAATCTTCGGAGCAACGCCTCGTTGCCGCATTTCAAAGCAATGTTGGAACTGGAGGATGATTTCTACCTGCTTCGTGAGGTGTTGACTGCCCTCGCGAAGATCGGATCGCCCGAAAGCCGCGAGATCTTATCGGAGGCAACGAAACACGATTCGCATCTCGTACGGGAGTTTGCTGCGCGGCTCATGAGCCGTCGAGGGCAGGAGTGAAGGTCAGACTGCTTGCGAAGGAATGGAATCGGTCCTGGATAAGGGCGGCTTCGAGAGAGCGACGATGGTAGACCTGGCTCAAAGGATTTTACGGGGCGAAGTGTCCGCCGTCGCCCGCGCTGCCACCTTGATTGAAAAGCGGGCGGAAGATGCGGCCTCGCTGCTCCAGATTCTGTTCCCGCATACAGGTAAGGCACTTGTCGTCGGGTTCGCTGGAGCGCCAGGAACCGGCAAGAGCACTCTCGTCGATCAAACTACTCGGCTCCTGAGAAGCCAGGGGAGTTCAGTTGGAATCATCGTGGTCGACCTCACGACGGCCCACTCGGGAGGCGGGTTTCTCAAAGCCCGCATTGACATGATGGAGCGAGACTTAGATCCTGATGTTTTCGTGCGGTCCGTTGCACCTCGTGGGCATGTGGAAGCGGCTGTTGCGGAAATCGCGGACTTGACGGTGCTTCTGGACGCTGCTGGCACGGATGTTGTCCTTGTCGAGACTATGGGCGCGGGAGATGCTGAAATCGAGGTCGCCCGCCAATCTGAGGTAGTGGTTCTCGTCCTGGCGCCCGGCGCTGGAGAGATGGCTCCGACGCCAAAGACTTCGGTTTTCGAACTCGCTGACGTTCTTGCGGTGAACAAAGCCGACCAACCCGGCGTCTACGACGCGGAGCTTGAGTTGCACTTGCGCAGAGGCCCGGCGCATCGCGACGATGGCTGGCTCCCGCCCATTGTAAGGACCATAGCCACGGAAGCCCGGGGAATTGATGAACTGGTGTCGCACATCCGGGCCGTTCACGCCATCGGCGGAAATAGCGCTCGCCAGGTGGATACCTGGGAACTGCGCCTCGGCGAGATGCTGCGCGATCGCCTGCTCCACCACTTTCCACGCGCCGAGTTATGCCGTGCGGCGCACGATATTGTTGAACGGCGAAGGGACCCCTACACAATTCTCGAAGAATGGCAGGGCCGGATGCAGATTTCTCATCGGTCCTAATGCGAGAACTTGCCTTGGAGTCAAGCCGGAAGCAAAGAGCGGGTTCAGTTATTTGCGGCGCGATCTCCGATGGCGTTGCCCGTCTTTCCTCTCTCGGAAATGGCCCGTAAGTTGATTCTCCGTTGCAGGGATCGGGCCATTTTCATCCCACCGGGTGAGGCCGCGCTTCATCATGCGACTGATACGGAGGCTTTTAAGGTATACTTGGGTCAGCACCCAGGCGTTGGAGTTCGCCGTGCGAGAACCGCCCGAAAGGGAAGATGACTCCTAGGAGGCGCCTTCTCTTATGCTGCGGGCATTTGGCCTCACGAATATCGGTTGCGTCAGGCGCAACAACGAAGATATCTTTAAGCTGGCGGACGACATAGGGCTCTATGTTGTTGCCGATGGCATGGGTGGGGCCCAGGCCGGCGAGACAGCGGCTAGCTTGGCTGCAGAAGCGGTTGTCGAACACTTTCGTCAGGCTCCCGAGCGGAGCATTGCTGCCCTCCGGTGCGCATTTGACCAAGCACACCGGCAGGTTTTGGACGCGGCTGCCCACGACAACTCTTTGCGTGGGATGGGATCGACCGTCGTGGCAGCGCTGTGCGATCACGAGTCGTTGTTTCTCGCGAACGTGGGGGATAGCCGGGCCTACGTTTTCAATGGACGAACATGCGAGTATATTACGTCGGACCAAACTTGGGTAAACGAAGTTGGTCGAAGGCTCGGCTTATCTGCCGTCCAATTGAAGGAACACCCAATGCGTCATGTATTGACGGTGGCCCTCGGTTCGGAAGGAAACTTTCGCGTGAATTCCGCAACGCTGCCGCTTAAGGCGGAGACATGCATCCTGCTTTGCACCGACGGGCTACACGGCGTAGTGGCAGATACTGACATCGCGGACATCATGATGAGGAGAAGCCCTTCGGATTGGAAGTGCCACTTGCTCGTGGAAGCAGCGCGGGAAGCCGGCGGGCCTGACAACATCACAGTGGTCGTGCTCCAGAACGGCGGCTGATCGACCACACGGAGAAAGATGCGTTAACTGCCCGTGTCGGCGAACAAGAGAGGCCGTCTTAAAGCCGCTCTGGTCATGGCCGTGACCTCCAAAATCGGGCGGCTCTGGTCAGCGAGCTAGTGATCGGTGCGTCACGATTAAATGCGCCATCTGCTATAGTGTGGCTAAATTCTTCGGTGGGCGAAGGAGTTCGCCCTGAACCGCGTCCCTGATCGGATGCTGATGACTCCTGACGGTGGGTTCTGTTGCGGAGTACGGATCAGATCCCCCAAATCCAGCAGGCCAGAAATCGACTATGGCAAATCATTTCGGTCGTGAGACGGAGGAACTGGACGCGCCGCCGCAAATCCCCGAGTCGGTCGCCGACGCGGGTGTACCCAGAAGCTTTCTCGAAGAACTATTGCTGAAAACCCTCTATCTCTCCGGTCCCTTCACGTTCTCCGAGTGGGTGCGGCTTGCCCGGCTGAATAGGCGGGTATCGATCCTTTCTATAATCACGGTCGCGCCGACAAACTCTGTCTCGAAAGGAAGTTGAAGATCATTCTCGATCATGGTATAGAAGGCCGTCACTTGTTCCGACTCGCCGTAGGCATCCACCAGTGCTTCCTCAATAAGTCCCTCGAGCCGTGCCTTGCGCAGACCAAGCTGTGCATTTCCGGTATTTCACTTTGCTTCTCATACGCACTTCTCTATGCGCTCCCCACCTTACTGCTCGAAAGTGCCGGAGAGTCGGGCAGAGGGGTCTCTGGTTCGATCGCGTACCCAATCAGGTTGTACCCTTTCAGCCTGCGCTCGTACATCCTCGCCAGCATCGGCACGTAGTGATAAACGTAGTCGTAGACCTGCACGAATCGCTTATTGTCGTGGAGACGATGCAACCGGTCCACGCACTGCTGGAGCGTGCCCTTCCAGGAGATCGACATCGCCAGGAATAGCGTGTCGAGACGCGCGTCGTCAAACCCCTCGCCTATGTAGCTTCCAGTTGCCAGAATCACCCTTGATTCGTCTTCCGGCACAGATGCCGGGGCCGCCGCTGCTTGCCGAACCCTCCCTTGGGCATCGTATTCCTGGTTCGGAAAAAAGCGATCATAAGAATCGAGGCCAAGCTGATGCCTGCGCTCCATCGTTCGAGTGAGGGGGAAGCATTCCAGTTTGCGCGCCGCAATCGCCGACAACGCGCAATCGAAGAAAATCCAAATGTGACCGCCCTTTCCGGAACGAGAGCGCTCCAGGGCAGCGGGCACATTGAAATCCTGGCAGGTCTCCAGAAAAGCCAAAACGTCATACTCCCAGGTCCGGTTGTCGAAGTCTGCCGCGAGAAACCAGCACGTCTCGTCTGGCAGGAGCGGATACACGCCGATGGTCTCCTCGCCCAGGAGATGGCTCTCAATGACGGCGTCGGTCATCGGCAGGAACCTCCGTGTCTGCTGGGCGACTTTTTGCGATCCTCAGGGCGGCTTTTGCTGATCGCTTCCAGTCCTTCACGTCCGCAGGCACATAGCCATGTCGGCCCTTATCGTTCTCCCATCGCTTTGCGTAGACATCCTCTCTCCCGCGAAACAAACTTCGAAATAATGCGATTCTCTTCCTGGCGCGCTTTTTTTGTCAACTGGATGTGTCGGCTCGACGGCTTTGATGGGAGGTGGCTTCTCCGGCGCCAGTTGCGGAATCGGAATGCTGTGAGCGGCGAGCAGCCGGCGTACGCGAGCATTTTCGTCGCGCAGACGAATGTTCTCCTGCTCTGGGGGTCCAAGTGGAAGGAAATCTGAACCGTTCTCAGTCATACCGCGTTCCCCGCTCGGTGCGCTATGCTCGCACTTCGTCGAGAAACTCCTGTACCTCCGCGAACACGGCGGCAAGATCGCATGCGAGCCTGCACTCCTCCGCCAGAACACGAAAAGGGATCCGCCAATCCTACGGCGGTGGAATCAAACTCGCGGGCAAATCGTGCGTGCCTTTTCTCTCAAATGTCAAATGTAAAGCGTCCGCAACCCGTCGCCTGTCCAGCGCGGCTGACCCAATCAGGAAAGCCATGTCTACCAGGTCCTTGACTCTGCTGTCCGCTGAATTGCGCGGGAGCGTGTAGGCGTGGAGTTTTTCGGCGAACTGCTGCTCCCGACCGATTACCCGAACCCGCGAGGGCTGGATACCAGCAAATCCCAGCCAGTCCCTGCAGACGATCGTTTCCAGCGGCGGAGATACCACGTCACCAATGCCGGCGTCCAGATGAAATCGGGCGAAGACCCGTTCGTCCATTCGGGCTTCGACTGGATAGCGGGCACCGCCGTACGGCGCGGCGGTCAGATCCATGGCAGGCGGTCCGAACGTAAACTCGAACCAGTCGCCGAAAGGCACGGCCGCCGCGCCTTGCATGTCCCGTACGATATGGTTCTGGTCGTCTCCTGCCGTTGCCGGGACCCGCTCACCGTAAGATCGATGTCCACCGTAGACCGAGCATCCTTGAATCGTAGCTCCATCGCATACCCGCCCTTCAATACCCAAGGCGTGATTCCTCACGAAACAGCCTTGCCAGCAGGTGGTCGAATGATACCTGCCGGCGGAGACGGTTGAGATCAGTCTGCTCGGTCATGGATATCCGCTTCAGGCGTTCTTCTAGCGCTCTTCGAAGGCCCTGGCGCTCGTATATGTTTTGAGAGACGCCATTATGCGGCTCGTCGCAGTGCTTCCTCTACCATCTTGCGGGCAGGTCCACTCATTGAGACGTTGCGAATCTGGTGCCGAGTGATTAGGCCTCGGTCTAGGGCTTGCGTCAGCGCCTGGAGAATGAAACGTCGCTCGATTGTGCCGGTCTCGATCAGGTCGAGAATCGTCCGCAGAGGCCGAGTGAACCTGAAGCCTTGAGCGGCCTGTACGTCGCTCTCAGGGAGACCGGCGTAGTGCAGGACGAGTATTCCAGGAATTTCGCTGTTGCGCCGGAAATTCGTCGGAACGGTCATGTGCAGCTTTGCCGGATTCAGATCCGACAGATCGTAAAGGCTTAGGGCCGTGTGGTGGCTGTAGACTCCCTGTACCTCCTCATCGCGGTTCCGAGACCAGAGCGCCCAAAGGACGAGATCGGGCCGATCGGTCACCGGGAACAGGGCGAGCCGGTAGATACCGCGGTGCTCACGGATCCAGTTCCCAACCTGGACATGGTAGGGGTGCGTGTTTTCGGCGAATCCGGCGGCCTTAGCCTGCTTGGTGGTGAAGAAGCCTTGCTGCTGCTCAGCGATCTCAAAAAGCCTGCGCGACGCTTCCCGGTGAGACTGGGCCATGACACAATACTACAACTTTCTTATGCATAATTCATCAGGAGGGCATGGTTGTACCGCCAAGCCACAAACGGCCAAAGGCCCGGACGCGAGGCTGAAACACTAGCGGGCGCAGCCTCGCTTTAAACGGACGCACTCCACAGCTTGGGCCTGACGGAGCTTCGGCAGGCAGCCGCCGTAGGACAGCCGCGGCGGGTTCAAAGGATTCATGGTTCGGTTGCGGTTTCGGGGCTCAAGAAACTTCGTGTCCACTGTTCAAGAAATGACCTCGCAAGATGGCCGAAGGATCCGGCGAATCCAATCTGGACAACGTCATTCCGGCGTGGATAGCAGGGAGCCTAAAACAGCCACCGGCTGTTACTGCGATTACTGCATTAAGCCGGGCTTTTTCGCAAAATGCTGATTCTGCGTGGTCGTCCATGTTCAGGAAATGTCGCCATGGCCGCAAATGTTCTTTATTGTCAAACGACGACCGTATTCCCAAGCTGGACGTCGCGGGTTCGAGTCCCGTCTCCCGCTCCATAAACCTTCAAGAATCTGCATATTAGGCGCAATACATGGTATGTTCAGCTATGTTTCTTTGGAGGAGCAGATCCCGCAGGACCACCCGCTTCGTCCCATCGCAGGGCGGTGAACGAGATCTTCCGAGCCATGAACCAGGACTTCGACGGTCTCTACGCCCAGACTGGGCGTCCATCGATTCCTCCCGAGCATCTGCTGCGGGCCCTGCTGTTACAGATCTTCTATCGTGTACGACGTCCTTGACACGAAGGGCAGAGATCTTCCGCAAGATGCTCGACGTTTTTCGCCCAAGGTTCGGTCAGTGAAGAGCGGCTGACGTCATTCCGGACGATGCTAAACAGGAAGCACATCGAATGGTGCACGTTGGCTGGATGTTGCGTCTCTTGTGGCTGTTACGCTGGCGTCGAACAGGCGAACGGAGTCTTGTGGAGTCACGAAGATTTCGCCTAACGATTGCTGCTGATCGTCGCCGCGCATGAAACAATCATCGCCCGAAATGTTCCCGGTGAAAAGAGCCTCAGGCAAGGTTTTTTCAACAAGTTCCCAGGGGACGAAGAACACTGTGATGCTCTTGCGAATTGCCTTGGTAGTTTGTTTAATGCAGGTTGGCAATACCGCCGCCCTAGCGCAAGGACGATCACCGGCCGAATTGATCGCCATGCTGACGGATGCGTCGGGCAGGCCGGGGAGGCTCCATTCTGATGTCATTATGGAGTGCTCAAGTGCCGCCGCAGAGTCTCGTTTTGATAAGGCCGTCACGGACGAACTCGGAGGGTGTCCCGGCCGTAGTTGAAGGTCGGCAAGGGCGGTCGATTCATCTTAAGCTACTTTCTCCTTCGATGGCTTGACTCCAGCAGTTTCCCGGCCGAGGATCGCGGCCAGTGCCCAGAGATC